>JAESFU010000027.1_pt1 | contig 512867 bp, 506 predicted proteins | sample 9269461 | NCBI WGS metagenome assembly JAESFU01 (sample SAMN14502556, study PRJNA617107) | algae metagenome | isolation source: Stenomitos rutilans HA7619-LM2 and co-occurring heterotrophs from cave walls | place: USA: Waikapalae cave, Hawaii | collected 2009-07-28 | reverse complement strand
CCTCGAAGTCCTGGCTCGCCAGAAGCTCGCGCAGGAAGACGGTCTCGCGCTTGGCGTTGGGCAGTTCGATGCCGATCGCGTTCTTGCCCTGCACCACCGCAACGCGCGCCGACACCGCGCTCATCGAACGGGCGATGTCGTCGGCGAGCGAGATCACCCGGGACGACTTCGTGCCGGGGGCAGGCTCCAACTCGTACAGCGTTACAACAGGGCCGGGGCAGGCCTGCACGACCTCGCCACGGACGTTGAAGTCCTCCAGGATGCCTTCGAGCAGGCCAGAATTTTGCTGGATGATCTCGATCGGGATCGCGGTCGCGATCTGCGGCGGCTCGGCCAGGAACTCGATCGGCGGCAATTCGAAGCCCATCGACGCGATCGGCTTCGGCATCGGCATGGCCGCGCGCAGCTTTGGCGCCGCAGGCACGACCGAGACCTTCGGCTGCACGGGCGCAGGCACTGCCTCCGCTTCGGCCATCTTCGGCATAGGCGCGGCGGCCGGAGCGGCAGCGGGAGCGAGCTGGCCCATGATCCTGCGGCGCGGAGCCTGGACTTTCGGGGCGGGTGCCGGTGCGGCAGATTCCACTACGGCCGGCACGGGAACGGGTGCAATGAGCTGCAGAGCCGGCGGCGTAAGGCTCAGCTCGAAGCGATAGGGCTGGGTCCAGCCGAAGGTCATCGTCGCCGGCGCGGCGGCGGGAGCCGGAGCGGCGAGCACCGGCTTGGCTGCTGCCGCCGGCGCGATTGGCTGGGCCGTCTGCGAAGGTGCCCACGCTGTAAGAACCGGCGGCACGGTCTCGAACGCGGCGTCGTCCTCCTGCTCGGCATCCGGGATGAACTCCCAGAAGGCGGCGTCGGAGAGGAAAGCGAACGGCGTCGTCACCACCTCGATCGACTCGTCAGGCAGCGGCGAATCGAGGTCCGGCGCCATCAGCGCATCCTCGCCCCCCCCTGCCATCGCGGCCTCGACCTGTGGCATGATCTCGGGCAGCGGCGCCTCCGGCACCCCGCCACCCCAGACCTGCTGCAGCATGCGCTGGGGCGTACGCCAATAGCGGACGCGGCCGGGATCGACGGGCACTTCCGGCTCGGGTTCGGGCAGCGGAGCGACCACCTCGGCGGCAGGGCGCTCGACCTCCTGCCGGCGGACCTTGTCGGGGGTGCGCCCGTAACGGACGAGCCCCGGCGGCACCTCTGCTCCGGGCGCACGGCGCCCGGCTGGAACCGGCTCCGGGATATCAGCGAAATCAGATAGTTGATCCGAAATCCGCGCGGCGGGAGAAGCGCTGTTCGTCTGGAGATTGCGATGGATTCGACGCATGGATTGACGCTGGCCCGACACTCACTCGACTGAGCATCGAGAGGTACCGGCGCAGGGTTAACACCCCCTGAATTCGCGCCGGAGATTGCTGTGGATCGTGGCCAGCGTCCCTCGCCTCAATCGGCCTGAAAGGCGCCGATCATATAGCTCTCATTGCCGATCTCGGTGACGCGGCCCTTCACTTCGTAGCTTGCAAGGTCGACGATCCAGACGACGCTGGAGTTCGGCTTGCCTTTCGGCCCCCCGGTGATCGCCGCGTATTTCCCGTCCGGCGTGATTGCGATGCCACGTGGCCGCGACGGCTCTCCGCCGGGCGTCTTCAACTCGACGCGCTTGATCGTCGCAGGTTGCCCGGCGATCGCCTTGGCGACGTCGATGATGTCGATGTTGTTCGAGCGGAACTGCGTCGAGAGGATGCGCTTGCCGTCCGGCAGGAAGGCGGCGACGAAGGGCCGCGTCGGCGCCGCCTTGTCGTCGGTGCCGACGAGGACGCGCGCCACCTCGCCCTTGCCGGGTTCAGCCAGCGCCTTTTCGACATCGACGATGCTGACGGTATTGCCGGGGGTGTCGGTCTGGGCGTTCTCGCGCGAGGCATGGGCGACGAGCTTGCCGTCCGGGCTGGTCGAGATGCCGAAGCCGCCGGCCTGAACCGGGATGCGCGCGACCTCCGCACCACTCTCGCCGGCGATCGCCTTCTGCAGGCTCATCACCGTGATGTCGTCGGTGCCGCCATTGGCGCCGAAGATCGTGCCGCCGCCGAGCGGGCTGATGGTGACGCCGTTGGTGTCGGGGAAGCAGCCGAATTTCGGATCGGGCGCGCGATGCGGCACCGGGTTGGGCGGACAGGGGAAGCCGGGCTTGCCGAATGCCTGCTCGACCTTGCGGATCACCTTGTTGGTCGAGAGGTCGACGATGCTGAGATGGCGCCCGCCGTCTTCGTCGCCCTCCTGCTCGGCATGGGCGAGGACCGCATGCTTGCCATCGGCCGCGATGGCAAAGCCGGTCGGGCCGAAGCCGCCGGTCTCGATATAGCCTTCGACTGCCGCCAGCGTGCCGTTGCTCGCGGGGTCGAGCGCCTTCTTGAGATCGACCACCGTCACCGTGCCGGCATGGCCATGCTGGAAGGCGGCTGCCGCCTCCGGCGCGGTCCGGCCGGAATGATTGACGACATAGGCGCGGCGCTGATCCGGCGCGATCGCGATCGAGATCGGCTGGCCGCTCGACACCACGGTCTTGCCGTCGACCTGGATGTCCGGGGTGACGCGCAAGCGATTAACCACCGCCTTCGCCGTCCCGTCATTGGCCGGGTCGAGGGCCTTTTCGAGATCGATGACCAGGACGACATTGTCCCAGCGTCCGCTCGCGAGGAAATAGTCTTTCGCCATGACCTGATGTGCGCCTCCGATCGCGCAGAGCGCCAGCGTAGTCCCGAGAAGCCTCGTCCGCAGCATGATCGTCCTCCCTCGGTTGTCCCGTTCTCCGGGTTCGTCGTTCGCTATGTCGGTGTGGCGTGCTCCTTGAGCGCCTCGTCCAGCACCCTGACGACGTGCACGGCCTCGCGGCCGGCACCGTCATGGATCTGGTGGCGGCAGCTGGTGCCATCGGCAACGACGAGATCGTCGGCCGCAGCCTTGCGCACCGCCGGCAGCAGCGAGAGCTCGCCCATGGCGAGCGAGACATCGATCGTCGCAGCGCCATAGCCGAAGGCGCCCGACATGCCGCAGCAGCTCGATTCGATTGGCCTGACCTCGAGCCCGGGCACCGCCCGCAAGGTCTTCTCGACCGCGCCCATCGCGTCGAAGGCCTTCTGGTGGCAGTGACCGTGCAGATGCGCGACGCGACCGCCCTGATCCTGCAATGGCAGGCTGGTCCGGCCGGCGGCCATGTCGGTGGCGAGCAACTCCTCGACCAGCAGCGCCACCTTGGCGAGCGGCTCGACCTCGGCCTTGGGCAGCAGCGCGCCGAACTCGTCGCGGAAGCTCATCAGGCAGGACGGCTCCAGCCCGACGATGCGCGCGCCCTTGGCGACATAGGGGCTGAGCGCATCGAGCGTCCGCCTCGCCTCGGCGCGGGCCTCATCGACCAGCCCGGCCGAGAGGAAGGTGCGCCCGCAGCAGAGCGGCCGGCCGCCATCCTTGGCTTCGACGCGATGCAGGCGGTAGCCGCCGGCGAGCAGCACACGCTCGGCCGCCTCCAGGTTCTCGCGCTCGAAATAGCGGTTGAAGGTGTCGCCGAAGAGCACGATGTCGCGGCCATCGCCCTGCACTGCCGAGAGGCTGGACGGCGCCGCCGCCTCGCGCCAGGGCTTGCGCCAGACCGGCAGCGAGCGCCGCGCCGAGAAGCCGAGCCAGCGCTCGCTGAGCTTCGCCAGCAGCGGGATGCGGTCGCGCAGGTTCATAAATGGCGCAAGCTTGGCGGCAACTGGCGCATAGCGCGGCAGGAAGGCGATCAGGCGTTCCTTCAGCGGCAGGCCATGCTTGCCATGGTAGTGATGCAGGAACTCGACCTTCATCCGGGCCATGTCGACGCCGGTCGGGCAGTCGCGCTTGCAGCCCTTGCAGGAGACGCAGAGATCGAGCGTCTCCTTCATCTCCGGCGAGGTGAAGGCGTCTTCGCCGAGCTGGCCGGAGATGGCGAGGCGCAGCGTATTGGCCCGGCCGCGGGTGAGATGCTGCTCCTCGCGCGTGGCGCGATAGGACGGGCACATCGTGCCGCCGGCCATCTTCCGGCAGGTGCCGTTGTTGTTGCACATCTCGACCGCGCCGCCGAGGCCGCCCCAGTCGGACCAGTCGAGCGCGGTCTCGACCGGCACCGGCGTGGCGTAGCCGGGTGGAAAGCGCATCAGGCTGCGGTCGTCCATATGGTAGGGCCGGACGATCTTGCTGGGGTTGAGATGGTTGCCCGGGTCGAAGCCGTCCTTGACCTGTTCGAAGGCGCGGGTCAGCGGTCCCCCGAACATCGGCTCGACGAAATCCGAGCGCGAGATGCCATCGCCATGCTCGCCAGAGAAAGAGCCCTTGAAGCGGCGGACCAGCTCGCAGGCCTCCTCCGCGATGCCGCGCATCGCCTTCACCCCGGCTTCCGTCTTCATGTTGAGGATCGGGCGGACATGCAGGCAGCCTACCGAGGCGTGCGCATACCAGGTGCCGCGCGTGCCATGCCGCTCGAACAGGGCGGTGACAGCGTCAGTATAGTCGGCGAGATGCTCGAGCGGGACGGCGCAGTCCTCGATGAAGGACACCGGTTTCCCGTCTCCCTTCATCGACATCATGATGTTGAGGCAGGCCTCGCGCACCTCCCAGACCGGCTTCTGGCGGGCGGGCTCGACCACCTCGACCACCGCATCGGGGAAGCCGTGATCGGCCATGCACTGGTCGAGCCGCTTGAGATCGCCCTTCAGTGCGGAAAGGTCGTCGCCGGCGAACTCGACCAATAGCAGGCAATTCGGCTTGCCCTTGGTGATGTCGGCGAGCGTGCGCACGAAGAGCGGGATGTCGGCGCCGAGCACCAGCACATTATTGTCGACGAGCTCGACCGCCACCGGCCCAAGCGCGACGATGTGCTGCGTCGTCTCCATCGCGGCGCGGAAATTCGGGAAATGACAGACACCCATGACACGGTGCTGCGGCAGGGGCGAGAGCTTCAGCGTCGCCTGCGTGGTCAGGGCCAGCGTGCCTTCCGAGCCGACCAGCAGATGCGACAGGTTCGGCCGCGGCACGATCAGCTCGTCGAGATTATAGCCGCCGACGCGCCGCTGCACCTTCGGGAAGATCGCCTCGATCTCGTCGCGATGCCGGCCGGCCAGGCCCAGCATCTGCTCCATCAGCGCCCGCGCACGCGGCGAGGCATTGTCACCGACCGGGCCCTCGCCGAGCACAAAGGGCTCGCCGTCATGGAACATCGCCTTCAGACCGATGACATTGTCGACCGTCTTGCCGTAGCGCAGCGAGCGCGCCCCGGACGAGTTGTTGCCGACCATGCCGCCGATGGTGCAGCGGCTTGCCGTCGAAGGCTCGACCGGGAAGAAGAGCCCGTCCTTCTTCACATGGCCGTTGAGCGCCTCCAGCACGATGCCGGGCGCGACCGAGACCGTGCGCGCCGCCGGGTCATAGTCACGGATCGCGTTGAAATGCCGGCTCATGTCGAGGATCAGCGCATCGCCGATCGGCTGGCCGTTCTGCGAGGTGCCGCCGCCGCGCGCGATCACCGGCACGCCATGCTCGGCCGCGATCGTCAGCGCCGCAGCGATGTCCGCCTCGCTCTTCGGGAAGGCGACGCCTTGCGGCACGATCTGGTAGATCGAGGCGTCGGTGGCATAGCGCCCGCGGGTGAAGGCGTCGAAACGCACCTCCCCTTCCAGCGCCTGCGCCAGTTTCCGTTCGAAGCCGAGATTGCGGCTATGCGGGCGCGGCAGCGCAGCCTGCGTCATCGCGTGGCCTCTGCGGTATCAGACTCTGTCCTACCGCGTCCGCGCAGTGCGGCAATCGCATCGCCGGCCGGCCCCCAGCACAGCAGCAGCAGGGCGAGGACGACGAGCGTTGCGACCAAGCCGTTCGCCCAGAACACGCCGAGCGAGCCGCCCGAGCCGAGCAGTGCCTGACGGAAGGCATCCTCGGCCCGGTCGCCCAGCACCAGCGCCAGGATCATCGGCGCTAGCGGGTAGTCGAGTTTCTTGAAGACATAGCCGACCACACCAAAGATCAGCATCAGCCAGATATCGAAGATCGAGTTCGAGATGGTGTAGGCGCCGATCGCGCAGACGATCAGGATCACCGGCGCGACGAAGGAGAACGGAATCCGCATGATCGCGGCGAAGAGCGGCACCGTCGCCAGCACGATGATCAGGCCGGCGAGATTTCCGAGATACATCGAGGCGATCAGGCCCCAAACGAAATCCTTCTGCTCGACGAACAGCATCGGCCCGGGCTGCAGCCCCCAGACCAGGAGGCCGCCGAGCAGCACCGCCGCCGTCGCGGAACCGGGAATGCCGAGCGCCAGCATCGGCAGCAGCGCACTCGTGCCGGCGGCGTGCGCGGCCGTCTCCGGCGCCAGCACGCCTTCGATCTCGCCCTTGCCGAAATTCTTGCCATGCTTCGAGAAGCGCTTGGCGAGGCCATAGCCCATGAAGGAAGCGGCGATGGCGCCGCCCGGCGTCACGCCCATCCACATGCCGACGACCGCCGAGCGCAGCAGCGTCGCCCAATAGCGCGGCAGGCCGGCCCAGGTCCGCAGCACCACCATCAGGTCGATCTTCGCCTGCTTGCCCTTGAACACCAGCCCTTCCTCGACCGTCAGCAGGATCTCGCTGACGCCGAACAGGCCGATCACCACGATCAGGAAGTCGAAGCCGCGCATCAATTCGGTCGAGCCGAAGGTCATGCGCAGATCGCCCGAGATCGAGTCGAGCCCCACCGCCGCGAGCAGGAAGCCGATGCAGAGCGAGGCGATGATCTTGGCGCGGTTCTCCCGGCCCATGCCGATGAAGGAGCAGAAGGTCAGGAGGAAGACCGCGAAAAACTCGGCCGGGCCGAACTTGAGCGCGAATTGCGCGACCAGCGGCGCGACGAAGGTGATCAGCACCACGCCCGACAGCGCCCCGATGAAGGAAGCGGTGAAGGCCGCCGTCAGCGCTTCCGCCGCCTTGCCTTGCACCGCCATCGGATAGCCGTCGAAGGTGGTCGCGACCGACCAGGCCTCGCCGGGAATATTGAACAGGATCGAGGTGATCGCGCCGCCGAATAGCGCGCCCCAATAGATCGACGACAGCAGGATGATCGCCGAGGTCGGGTCCATGCCGAAGGTCAGCGGCAGCAAGATCGCGACGCCGTTCGGCCCCCCTAAGCCCGGCAGCACCCCGACGATGATGCCGAGGATGACCCCGACGGCCATGAAGCCGATATTGTGCCAGGACAGCGCGACCTGGAAGCCGGCGATGAGCGAGGAGAGATCGTCCATCTGTCGTCCTTCAGTAGCCGAGCGCGGCTTCGAGCGGACCCTTCGGCAGGGGCACGCGGAACTGCAATTCGAAAATCCAGAAGCAGATGACCGGTACGACCAGCGCGGTGATCAGGATCGACCACCAGCGCGAAGTCCCGACCACCGCCATGAATGCGATGATGAAGACCGCCGAGGCGACATAGATCCCGAGCGGGCCGATCAGCGCCACGAACAGGATGAGCGGCCCTAGTACCCGGACGACCTGGCGCAACTGCTCATAGGTCACGAAGACCCCGTCCGGCCGGCGGAAGGACTGCCAGAGGATGAAGAGCGAGGCGGCGAGGAATATCCAGCCGACGCGGGCCGGGAAGAAGCCGTTCTGCGGTCCGCCATCCCAGCCGGCGCCGCGGCCATGCGAGTCGTATAGAACGATGCCGGCCAGCCCGATCAGCAGCAGCGCCGTGGCGATCTCGACCGGGCGACGCGAGATGCCGCGCTCCGGTGCTTCGGTCTCGGAAGGTAATGACATCGATCACTCCCGCTGGTCATCCCGGACAAGCCGCGTCAGCGGCGCCGATCCGGGATCCATGCCTGAACAGTTCCGGCATGGATCCCGGGTCTTCGCTTCGCTACGCCCGGGATGACCCGGACAGGAGGCGGCAAAGGCTTACGTCAGGCCCTGACCTCACTTCGCCATGAAGCCGGCCTCGGTCATCAGCTTCTCGTGCTTCTGCTCGTCCGCCTTGAGGAAGGTCACGAAGGCCTCGCCATCGCGATAGTCGGGCACGAGCGCGTTGCGGGCGAGATACTCCTTCCACTCCGGCGTCTCGGAGACCTTCTTGAACATGTCGACATAGAAAGCCTGCTGCTCCTTGCCGACCTTGCCGGGCATGAACATGCCGCGCAGCATCTGGTAGCTGACATTGAGCCCCTGCGAAGCGCAGGTCGGGATGTCGGCCCAGGACTGCCCGTCCGCGACCTTCTCGCTGTAGGCCATCTTCTGCTCGGAGAAGACGCAGAGCGGGCGGGTGGCGCCGCCGCGCCAGTTGGCGAGATCCTCGGCCGGGTTGTTGGTGGTGGCCTCGACATGCCCGCCCGACAATTGCGTCGAAGCCTGGCCGCCGGAGGTGTAGGGGATATAGGCGAATTTGGCGCCGCCCTGCTTCTCCATGGCGAAGACGATGAGATTGTCCTCACGCTTCGACGAAGTGCCGCCGACCTTCAGCGCCGGGCTCGCCGCCTTTGCCGCCGTCATGAAATCGCCGGCACTCTTATAGGGCGACTTGGCGTTGACCCAGAGCAGGAAGGAATCCTGCGCCAGCATCGCGACGGGTGTGTAGTCGGTCCAGTTCAGCGCCAGCTTGGTCGCCATCGGCGTCATGAAGATGCCGCTCGATGTGGTGATCAGCTTGTGGGCGTCGCCGACCGATTTCTGGATGTCGAGCATGCCCTCGGCGCCGCCGGCCGCCGGCTTGTTGACGACGATAATCGGCTGCTTGGTGAACTGGTGCTTCTGGATGATGCCCTGGATCGTCCGCGCCATCTGGTCGGATGCGCCACCCGCCGAGAACGGTACGACGATCTCGACCGGCTTGTTCGGCTCCCAGGCGACTGCAGGCTCGATGCCGACAGCCAGAATCGCGGTCGCGGCCAACCAGTGCTGCTTCATGATCGCTCCCTCCAAAAAATTGCGCTCTAACGGCGCGATGCAGCGACCTTAGACCAAAAATTTTTGCATTCAATCCAAAAATTCAGAAATAAAAAAATGAGCACGATCCATACTGCACAACCTTCACTGTCGGCGTAACGAACCAATCCAGAGGGCAAGACCCCGCCCACGGGCGGCCTCGTCGCTCAGGCCCCTCGCAACACAATCAGGCCGAAGCCTGCGCAGCCTTCTGCTTGTTGCGCAGATGCAGGAACAGGATGTCGGAGAGCTCCGAACCGGCGCGCCGGCGGAGCGCATCGAGGATCGCCTCGTGCTCGCGCATCGCCTCGCCCCAGCGGTCGCGATCCTTGGCGAGATTGGCCGAGTAGCGCACTCGCCGGATTCGCCCGGCCAGGCCTGCATAGGTCGTCGACAGCGTCGCATTGCCGGCCGCCGCGACGATCAATTGGTGGATCACCTGGTTGCAGTGGAAATAGCCATGCATGTCGCGACGCAGGTAAAACCGGTACATTTCGTGGTGTACCTGCTCGATTTCGGCAAATTCCACCTCCGAAATTCGCTCGCAGGCCAGCCGCCCGGCCAGCGCCTCGAGCCCACCCATCACGTCGAAGAGCTCGCGAATATCCTCGGGACTGAGCTCACGCACCCGCGCGCCGCGATTGGGCAGGAGCTCGATCAGTCCCTCCGCCGCCAGGACCTTGAGCGCCTCGCGCAATGGCGTGCGCGAGATGTTAAAGCGCTCGCACAGCGCTCGCTCCGGAACACGCGCGCCATCGGCGAGATTGCCCTCGACGATGAAGTCGCGCAGCGCGACCAGAAGCCCCTCATGCAGCGACGCGGCAGGCTTCGCGGCCTCTGCGAGAGCCGGACTTTGCTCATCAAGGGTATCGATAAATGGCTCGCTCATGCATCATCGCTAAGACGGCTCGCGCGCATTGTCGAGCCTGATCGCGCATCATTAGCATACAACAAGGCGATTGATCTTTCAAAAAATGAATGCAAAATGTCGACCAACGGCGCAACAGCGCCTGGCCCCCTGGGAGGAATAGAACATCATGCAAGGGCGTCACTTCCTGCACATTCCCGGTCCGAGCCCGATCCCCGACCGGATCCTGCGCGCCATCGCCATGCCGATCATCGACCATCGCAGCGCCGAGTTCGCCGCGCTCGGCAAGACGGTGCTGGAAGGCAGCAAGGCCGTCTTCAAGACGAAGCAGCCGGTGGTGATCTACCCCTCCTCCGGCACTGGCGCCTGGGAAGCGGCGATCGTCAACACGCTGTCGCCCGGCGACACCGTGCTGATGGCCGAGACCGGTCATTTTGCGACGCTCTGGAAGAACATCGCGACGCGCTTCGGCATCGGGGTCGAATTCATCCCGGGCGACTGGCGCCGCGGCGCCGACCCGGCCGCGATCGAGGGCAGGCTCGCCGAGGACAAGGCGCGCAAGATCAAGGCGGTGATGGTCGTCCACAACGAGACCTCGACCGGCGCGACCAGCCGCGTCGCCGAGATCCGCAAGGCGATCGACGCTGCCGGCCACCCGGCCCTGTTCATGGTCGACACGATCTCCTCGCTCGCCTCGGTCGATTACCGCCATGACGAATGGCAGGTCGACGTCACCGTCTCGGGCTCGCAGAAGGGGCTGATGCTGCCGCCCGGCCTCGGCTTCAACGCCGTCTCGGAGAAGGCGCTCACGACCTCGAAGAGCAACACCCTCCCCCGTTCCTTCTGGGACTGGGAGGAGATGATCAGGATCAACGCCGGCGGCTTCTTCCCCTACACGCCGGCGACCAACCTGCTCTACGGGCTGAAGGAAGCGCTCGCCATGCTGCAGGAGGAAGGGCTCGACCAGGTCTTCGTGCGCCACAAGCGCCTCGCCAGCGCCTGCCGCGCCGCGGTCAGGGCCTGGGGGCTGGAGGTGCTTTGCGAGAACCCGGCCGAGCAATCGCCGGTCCTGACCGGCGTGCTGATGCCGCCGAGCCATGATGCCGACCGTTTCCGCAAGATCACGCTGGAGAAGTACAACATCTCGCTCGGCTCCGGTCTCGGCAAGGTCGCCGGCAAGGTCTTCCGCATCGGCCATCTCGGCGAGTGCAACGAACTCGCCCTGCTCGGCGCCCTCTCCGGCGTGGAGATGGGCCTTGCCGCGGCTGGCGTGCCCCATCGCAGCGGCGGCGTCTCGGCGGCGATGGCGGATCTCGAAGGCGCCGAAGCTGGCAACCAGGCCAAGGCCGTGGCCTGAACGCGTCCCCTCTCCCCTTGCGGGAGAGGGTTAGGGTGAGGGGTCTTGCGACGCTAATCGTCATGGTCGGGCTTGTCCCGACCATCCACGTCTTCCTTCGGGCAGCGCAGTGTTAAAAACGTAGATACTCGCCACAAGGGCGAGGATGACGGGTAGACCTGTGCGACCCCTCATCCGGCCCTTCGGGCCACCTTCTCCCACAAGGGGAGAAGGGAAGAGTAGGTAGCGGCATCCTGAGCCCTACTCGGCCTCAGCCACTTCAGCCACCTTCGCCCCCTGCCCGCGCGCTGCCTTGAGCAGGTTGTTGCGCAACCTGACCACCGCCTTCTGCACCACCGGAAAATCCTCGCCGAGCCCAGCGGCCGCCACCAGGTTCATCGGCAGCGCCTTCACGCGCAGCTTCCGCCCCTCCGGCGTCAGGCTGACGCGCACCTGACGCTCATCGGCCGGATCGCGCTGGCGCCGGATATAGCCGAGCGCTTCGAGCTTCTTCAGGATCGGGGTCAGCGTGTTCGACTCCAAGAACAGCTTCTCGCCGAGACTGCCGACGCTCTGATTGTCCTCCTCCGACAGCGCGACGATCGCGATGTACTGGGTGTAGGTCAGCCCGAGCTCATCGAGGATCGGCTTGTAGGCGCGCCCAAAGGCGAGATTGGCCGAATAGATCGCAAAGCAGAGGAAATTTGCCAGCTTGGGCATGTTCGGATCGTCGGGGGTCGGAGCGGGCATGGCCGGGCCTCGTCGTGAGTGCGTCATCACGGCACATATATATCGCATCCGATTAAATCGGAAGAGTTGACATCGCTTCCAGGCCTCACATATACGAATGCATCCGATTAGATCGGATACGATCTAAAAACAAAGGAAGCCCGACATGTCCTCCACCGATAAGATTCTCTACACCGGCCGCACCCACACCACTGGTGGCCGCGACGGCGCCGCCCGCAGTTCGGATGGCCGTCTCGAGGTCAACCTGACCTCGCCCGGCGCGCCCGGCGCCGGCACCAATCCCGAGCAGCTCTTTGCCGCCGGCTGGTCGGCCTGTTTCATTGGCGCGATCGGCTTGGCGGCGCGCGAGCGCAAGGTCGCGGTTCCCGCTGACACTGCTGTCGACGCCGAGATCGATCTGCGCCATGGCGAGCGCGGCTATTTCCTGCAGGCCCGCCTGAACGTCGCCCTGCCGGGGCTGGATCGCGAGACGGCCCGCGCTTTGGTCGATGCCGCGCACCAGACCTGCCCCTACTCCAAGGCGACCCGCGGCAATATCGAGGTCGAGATCAACCTCGTCTGAGCCTTACCGGACGGCGCCGCGCGGAGATCTCCGCCGGCGCCATCCTCCTTACCGTCATAGCGACCTCGCGCAGAAGGCATTCCACCATGGACAAGGCCAAGATCTTCGAAACCATCGACCCCAGCCGCCGCCTCTTCGTCGGCGCGATGACAACGGCAATCGCCGCAGCCGGGCTCGGCCTTGGTCGGTCAGCTCTGGCGGCCGCCCCGACGCTGTCCTCTTTCGGTTCACTCAAGCAGGTCGATGCCGGGGTACTGCGCGTCTCCTATGCCGAGCAGGGTCCGGCCGATGGCCCGGTCGTCATCCTGCTGCATGGCTGGCCCTATGACATCCACACCTATGTCGATGTCGCCCCGCTGCTGGCGGCCAAAGGCTACCGGGTGATCGTGCCGTCCCTGCGCGGCTATGGCGAAACCCGTTTCCTCTCCGCCGAGACGCCGCGCAATGGCCAGCAGGGCGCGCTCGCCGTCGACGTGATCGCGCTGATGGATGCGCTCAAGCTCGACAAGGTGCTGCTCGGCGGCTGCGACTGGGGCGCGCGCACCGCCTGCATCGTCGCAGCGCTCTGGCCCGAGCGCGTCAAGGGGCTGGTCTCGGTCAGCGGCTATCTGATCGGCAGCCAGAAGCTGAACGAGGCGCCGCTGCCGCCGAAGGCCGAACAGCAGTGGTGGTATCAGTTCTATTTCGCCACCGAGCGGGGCGCCTCGGGCTATGCTAGGAACACCCGGGATTTCGCCCGCCTGATCTGGGAGACCGCCTCGCCCAAGTGGAAGTTCGGCGACGCCGTCTTCGCGCGCTCGGCCACGGCCTTCGACAATCCCGACCATGTCGCGATCTCGATCCACAATTACCGCTGGCGCCTCGGCCTGGCCCAGGGCGAGCCGCAATTCGATGCATTGGAAGGCAAGCTCGCGGCCTTCCCGGTCATCACCGTGCCGACCTTCACGCTGGAAGGCGACGCCAACGGCGCGCCGCACCCCGATCCGGCCGCTTATGCCAAGAAGTTCTCCGGCTGGTATCGGCACCGGACGCTCGATGGCGGTATCGGCCACAATCTGCCGCAGGAGGCCCCGGCCGCCTTCGCCGAGGCGATCATCGCGGTCGACCGCGCCTGAAGGCGGCGCTCGCGGATATCGGCCCGGAATGGTTACCCGGGCCGATATCCGATGCCGACAAATGTGAGGGCTTCCCGAGGGCCGCCTTTACCCCTCCTCCCTATGATCCCAAGCGATTTTAGGGAGGAATTGATGGCCTTGAAGATGATGCTCGCCGGCGCGGCCGCGATGATGCTGCGGCAGATCCCGCTGGCTGCCCCGGCCGAGCAGGCACCGCTCGTGGCCCGCGGCATGGACGACCTGCCGTTGGAGCCCGCCCCGATCGAACCATCGTGGATCATCTCCGGCGAGCCGTTCGCACGCGTCGGCCTGCATTCGCGCGCCGGCGACGATGCCGCATCCACCGCCATGTGGGACTGCACCGCCGGCGAGTTCCGCTGGTTCTTCGACTGGGACGAGACCGTCATTATCCTCGAAGGCGAGGTCCACGTCACCGCACAGGACGGCTCGCAGAGGACGTTGCGCCAGGGCGACATCGCCTATTTCGCCGGCAAGACCTGGGCGACCTGGCGGATCGACACTTACGTCCGCAAGATCGCCTTCTGCCGCAAGCGCTTCCCGGCGCCGGTGGCGCTAGCCTATCAGCTGCGCAACCTGCTGCGTGGCGACAAGGGCTCGCAGGGCGGACTCGCCGCCTGAGCAAGGGCGCCCGTCCGGTCTCCAGCACGGATAGCCTCGCCGCACCGAGCGTGTAGGATCGCGCCCGGCTGGAGGCGGATGATGTTCCTAAGCGTTTTCGACGTTTTCAAGATCGGGATCGGCCCGTCATCATCGCACACGATGGGGCCGATGACGGCCGCGGCTCATTTCCTCGACCTGCTGCGCCAACATCCCGCTCGCGACGATGCGGTGGCTGTCGGCGCCACCCTCTACGGCTCGCTCGCCTTCACCGGAAAAGGCCACGCCACGGATCGCGCAGTGGCGCTCGGCCTGCTCGGCTGGACGCCGGCCGAGCTCGATCCGGACGAGGCGGAACGCCAGCTCGACACACTCGGGACAACGCATCTCCTGCATCTCGAAGGGCTGCCGCCGCTCGCCTTCGATCCTGCCGCCGACATCGTCTTCGACTACGGGCCCCCTCTGCCTGGCCATGCCAACGGGCTCGTCTTCCGCGCGCGCGATTCGGCCGGGGCGGAGCTGCTCTTCGAGACCTATTATTCGATCGGCGGCGGCTTCGTGGTGACGGCGCAGGAGCGCGAGGCGTCGCCGGTCGCCACCCAGGACTCATCCTGGCCCTATCCCTTCGCCAATGCGGCGGCGATGCTGCGCATGGCGCGCGAGAGCGGCCTGTCGATCGCGCAGATGAAGCGCGCCAACGAGAATCGCCGCCAGACACCGGACGAGGTCGACCGCGGTCTCGCCCGCCTCTGGTCGGTGATGAATGGCTGCATCGAGCGCGGCCTGAGCCAGGAGGGCGAACTGCCTGGCGGCTTGCGCGTCCGGCGCAGGGCGGCGCGGATCCATGGCCAGCTGACGACCGAGCGGCAGAGCAATCGCGCCCAGCCGCATGCCGCTTCGGACTGGCTCGGCGTCTATGCCATGGCGGTGAACGAGGAGAACGCGGCCGGCGGCCGGGTGGTGACCTCGCCGACCAATGGCGCCGCCGGCGTCGTGCCCGCAGTGCTGCGTTATTATCTCGACCATTGCGTCGGGGCGGAATCGGAGAGGGTCGCCGATTTCCTGCTCACGGCCGCGGCGATCGGCGGCCTGATCAAGCACAACGCCTCGATTTCCGGCGCCGAGGCGGGTTGCCAGGGCGAGGTCGGCTCGGCTGCGGCGATGGCCGCCGCCGGCTTCTGCGCCGTGCTCGGCGGCTCGCCCGAGCAGGTCGAGAATGCCGCCGAGATCGCCCTCGAACACCATCTCGGCATGACCTGCGATCCGGTCGCCGGCCTCGTCCAGGTCCCTTGCATCGAGCGCAACGGCATCGGCGCGATCAAGGCGGTCGCGGCGGCCTCGCTCGCCTTGCGCGGCGACGGCTCGCATTTCATGCCGCTCGACAACTGCATCGAGGCAATGCGCCAGACTGGCGAGGCCATGAACGCCAGGTTCAAGGAAACCAGCCTCGGCGGACTGGCCGTCAACCTGCCGGAGTGCTGAGCGCAGCGGGAATCCCCGCCCGCCTCTCCCTCAGAAGCGCATTTCGACCCTGCCCTTGAGGGCGTGATCGCGCGAGCGCTCGCCGATTGCTGCGGAGTAGGTCAGGCCGAGGGCGGTGGCCTGCGAGATCCGCCAGTCGAGCCCGGCTTCCGCCACCAGCGCCTCGCGGTCGATCGGGGCGGCGAAGACGCGGGCCGGCGTGATGCCCGCGACGAAGGCGGTGCGGGCCTGCGGCGTGAGCTCGCCAAAACCGTGGCGCCAGCCGAGCATGGCGCGCGCGAACAGCGGCATCGCGCCGATCTGCGCCTCGGCGCGCAGGCCGAGCGTGGTGAAGCCGAGTGTCTGCTCGCTGGAGAGGACACGCAAGGCCGCAGCCCCGCCACGCTCCGTGCCGGCGTCGGTCGAGACCCGGATCAGCGCCAGCTGGGCGAAGGGCTCCAGCGCAAAGCCGCTGAAGGCGAAGGCGTAGCCGAGCTCGGCAAAGCCCTGCGCGACTTCGCCCGGACGCTGCAGGCGCAAGCTGTCGCCGAAGCCGCGAATCTGGACCTGGCGGCGGATGTCGCTCTCCGACCAGGAATAGGCGGCGCCGGCATCGAGCCTTAAGTTGCCGAAGCGGGCGCCGGCATAGAGCGCGGCATGGCCGCTTTCGAGCCGCCCCGAGGACAGGCGGGCATCGAGATCGAAGCGCGACTGGCTGTAGCCACCGGCGACGCCGACCTTCAGCGAGGAGCCGGGCGCGTCATAGAGCATCAAATCAGCGCCGAGCAGCGCCCCGCCGATGCGGCGCGACTGGCTCGCGGCATTGCCGTCGGCGTCGGTATTGCCGGTGCCGCCGAAGGCCTCGCCCCAGAAGCTATAGCGTGGCTGCGGCACGGGAGCGGCCGTCACGACCCCGCCCTTGCGGCCCGGCAAATCGGCGCTGAAGGCGGCTGCGACCTGTCCCGGATTTTGCGTCAGCAATGGCCCGCGCAGATGGCTGAGGATGGTGTCGCGCACCAGCCGGCTCTCGTCGATCATCACGCTGAGGCCTTGCGCATGGGCCTCGCCCGAGAGCGCATCGAAGCCGGCCCGCGCCTCTGCTGCCGTGCCCGAGACCAGCGCATCATAAACCGGATTGCCGGCGCCGAGCGCCTCGGCGGCAAAGCCGATCGAGGCCTGATTGCGGGTCCCCGCCACCTCCGGAAAGGTCGTGGCGGTGCGGGTCATGGTCAGGATGACGTTGTTGCCGCCATAGCTCAGCGACGGCGTCAGGAAGACCAGGTTCGAGGTAACATCGCTAAAGCGGCCGGTAACGCCGCCGGTTGCGGTCAGGATGGTGTAGTTCGTGCTCGCCGCGTAGTTGCCGGCCTCGGCCAGGACCTCGACCTTGCCGCCGCTGATCGTCACCTTGCCGGTCGCGGCGATCCTGTCGCTCTGGCCAGCGGCGTTGATCTCGACCTGATAGGTCGAGCCGCTCGCGAAGGCGACATTGCCGGCGACATTCAGCGTCCCGATCGAGTTGCCCGGCGCAACCGTGCCGCCGCTGGCGACATTCACGCCGCCGATCGTGCCGGAGCCGCCCAGCGAGCCGCCCGCCAGCGTGACGTTGCTCGCCAGCGAGCCGTTGACGACCAGCTTGCCCCCGGTGACCGTCGTCGCGCCGGTATAGGTGTTCGCTCCCGTCAGCGTCAGCGTGCCCGAACCACGCTTGGTCAAGGTGCCGGAGCCATCGATCACGGCGGCCAGCGTCGCCGCATCGGTGAAGTCGGCAACGATCGCGCCGTCGTTGAGGATCGCGCCGGCGGCGATCGTCACCGTACCCGCCTTGGCGCCATTGCCGATGTTGAGTGTGCCGGGCGTGTCGATCAACAGGTCACCCGACGTGACCGCGAACACCGCGCCATCGGCAACCGTGACCGAAGCGCCGAAGGTTGGTGGCGGCCCACCGGCGCCGATCTGCAGCCCGCCGCCGACATCCCAGCGCGAACCTGCGCCGGTCACCAGCACTGCAGCGGTCGACGCCAGGCCGATGACGCCGTTTGCCAGGAAGTTGGCGTTGGAGGTCAGCGTCGCGCCACCCGAGATCGTCAGCGTGGCCGGATCGCCGAAACCCTGGACAACGGTATCGCCAACCGTCACCCGGGTGCCAGCGCCGTCGATACGCACGGTCGAGCTGCTGAGGAAGGGATTGCCGCCATTGTCGAGCCTGCCACCCTGATCAACGACGAGCGTGCCGCTGGCGACCATGACGAAATCGCCGAGCGTCAGCGAGCCGCCCCGGATGATGAAGGAACCCGCGGTGCTGCCGCAGGAGCAGACCGAGAGCCCGCCGCCAAGCGTGCCCGTGCCGGTATAGATCTGCGCGCCCGTGCCGCTGAACTCGAGCGAGCCGTCGCCCGAGAAGCTGCCCGAGAAGGTCTTGATCTGGCCGGTGAGACCGATGATGGCCAGCGTCGAGCCCGTGCCGATCTCGACGGCGCCAGCGCCTGCGAGCGAGCCGATCTCGGTGAGGCCGATGCCGCTGGAGACCTCGAGCGTCGCTCCGGCTGCGACCGTATAGTCCGAGTTATAGGAGAAGCCGTCGGCGGTGCCGGCGACCAGCCGCCCGCCCGATACCAATGTCGCGCCGGAATAGTCATTGCTGCCGGAGAGGGTCAGCGTGCCGGTGCCATCCTTCACTAAGCCACCGCTGCCGGAGATCGCACCGCTATAGGCCAGTGCGTCGCTGCGGTTGAAGGCCAGCGTGCCGTTGTTGACGACATCGCCGGTGATCGAGCCGCTGGTGCCGCCATTGCCGATCTGCAAGGTGCCGGCCGAGATCGTGGTGCCGCCGGCATAGGTGTTGGTGCCGGTCAGCGTCACCATGCCCGCGCCGGTCTTGGCGAGCGCACTGGCGCCCGTGATGGCATTGACGATGATGACGTCGACGCCGCTGGCCTGATCGAGCGTCAGCGTGCCACTGGCGATGTTGATATTGCCGATGATGTTGGCGGTGCCCGCGATTGCGACGGTCAGCTTGCTGCTGCCGCTCACCTGGAGGGCATCGCCCAGCATGCCGCCGGCACCATCGGCATCGCTGATCAAGCCGCCGGCACCAAGGACAACCGTGAGATTGTTGCCGGCGATGCCGGCTCCATGTTCGCCCGCAGCTCCCAAAGTCGCGCCTGTGCCGCCAGCACCTCCGAAGCCACCGACGACGGAGGCATTGACGTTGACTGTCCCACCATTGTCCACAAACACACCGTGACCGCCCGTACCTCCTGCTCCGCCGGACCCGCCGGTGGCGCTGCCGCCCGCTCCGCCATTGCCGCCGCGGACATTGGCATCGATGGTGACGATCGATGCTCCGCTCAGGAGCAGGCCGGCCCCGCCATTGCCACCGCTGCCACCCGGTTGCGCCCCCAAACCGAAGCCGCCGGCCCCGCCAACGCCGCCCTGAGCCACACCAGTGAGCGTCAATGAGGTTCCGGCTCCGCCGGCCACCGCCAGCCCGTGGCCGCCGCTGCCGCCCCCGCCCCCGACGGACAGGCCGCTGGTCGCACCACCGCCAGCGCCGCCCGCTCCACCGGTCGCCGTCACGTTAGTCGGGCCAAGCGCTCCCGTGCCGGTAATCACGGCTCCCCAGCCGCCGGCACCGCCGCCGCCGCCGCCACCCAGGCCCGCATTCGTGCCCTCGCCACCAGCGCCGCCAGCGCCGCCGGTCCTGATTCCGCTCGGCACCGTCGCACCGACGCTGCCATGCGCACCGCCGCCACCGCCGCCGCCGGCCGGGCCGCTGGAGCCAGGGTTGCCGGGATCTCCCGGGTTCAGCCCGCCCTGACCGCCGGCAACGGCGCCGAAACCGCCAACGCCGCCGCTCAGGCCGGCGCCACCGCCGGCGCCGCCGATGAGCCCGTTGCCGTTGCCGCCCGCGTTGCCGGCACTATCGGAATTGTCGAGACCGCCGACGGAGCCAGCGCCGCCAATGCCGCCGCCGCCAATGCCGCCATTGGCCAGCGCCGGCCCGGCGAACGTCATGGCGATCAGCACGAGCGCCGTACCGGCGAGCAGGCGCCGCACCAGCCGCGCGCGGCTCGGCGCCTCAGTCTCGGCAAACAGCACGGATGTCACGAAGGTCCCCCAACCAATCGCAATTATATCGTGTAGCGCTCCCGCAACCTATGAACCGCCGTTCACATCCGTCATCAGCGGCACTCTGTTGCAGAGTTGCCGCAGCGCTCGCAGCCATCGCCCCGGATCATGGCGGTTGCAGGCATGCGATCTCTTTTCGTTCAGGAGAGCAGGCGCCGGATCGATGGCGATTGCAGTGTGATGCCTCGACCGATCCCCACCCGACAACACAGAGATGTTGCTCTTACCTGCGTGCGTCCTCGCGCACCATCTGCGCCCCGTTCTCGCCGATCATCATCGCCGGCGCGGCGGTGTTGCCGGAGGTGATCGCCGGCATCACCGACGCGTCGATCACGCGCAGGCCCGCAACGCCACGCAGGCGCAGGCGTTCGTCGAGCACGGCCATGGCGTCGTCGTCGCGGCCCATCTTCACCGTGCCGACCGGGTGGAAGATCGTGGTGCCGATGCGGCCGGCGACCTCGGCCAGCGCCTCGTCGCTCTCAAAACCCGGCCCCGGCAGATATTCCTGCGGCTTGAAGCGGGCGAGCGGCGGCTGCGCCACGATGCGGCGGGCGAGCTTGAGGGCATCGACCGCGACCTGCCGGTCCTCGTCCGTCGAGAGATAGTTCGGCGCGATGGCTGGCGCCGCGGCCGGGTCGGCGGATTTGAGGTGGACGCTGCCGCGGCTCGACGGGCGCAGATTGCAGACGCTGGCGGTGAAGGCGCCGAACGGATGCAGGCCATCGCCCCATTTGTCGAGCGAGAGCGGCTGGAAGTGGAATTCGAGATTGGCGGTGGCGTAATGCGGCGCAGATCTGGCGAAGGCGCCCATCTGCGAGGGCGCCATGGTCAAGGGGCCGGTGCGGCGCGCGGCATATTCCAGCGCCATCAAGGGCCGGCGCCAGAGCTTGGCATAGTCGGTGTTGAGCGTGCGCACGCCCTCGACCTTGTAGATCGGCCGCAGCTGCAGATGGTCCTGCAGATTCTCGCCGACACCCGGCGCATGCCGGACGGTCTCGATGCCGAGCCCCTGCAGACGCTCGCCATCGCCGATGCCGGAACGCTCGAGAATAGCGGGCGAGCCGACGGAGCCGGCGCTGAGCAGCACTTCTCCCGAGACCTCGGCCAGGTAGCGCTCGCCGTCACGCGTCAGCACGACGCCGGTCGCGCGGCCATCCTCGACGACGATGCGCTCGACCATGCAGCCGAGCTCGACCCTGAGGTTGTCGCGGTCGAGCGCCGGCTCCAGGAAGGCGCGTGCCGCGCTGAAGCGCCGTCCGCGCTTCTGGGTGACCTGGAAATAGGAGGAGCCTTCGTTGTCACCGGTGTTGAAGTCGTCGATCTTGCGGATGCCGGCCGCCTCGGCCGCATCGCGCAACGCATCGAGAATGTCCCAGCGCACGCGCGGATGCTCGACGCGCATCTCGCCGCCGGCGCGATGGAACGGGCCCTGCGGAGCGATATGGTCCTCATGCTTGAGAAAATGCGGCAGGACATCGTCCCAGCCCCAGCCGGTCAAGCCCTGCTGGCGCCAGCCGTCATAGTCGGCCGCCTGGCCGCGCATGTAGATCATCGCGTTGATCGCCGAGCAGCCGCCGACGACCTTGCCGCGCGGATAGGCCAGCGCGCGCCCGCCAAGCCCGGCCTCGACCTCGGTCTGGAACAGCCAGTCGGCCCGCGGATTGCCGATCGCGTAGAGATAGCCGACCGGGATGTGGAACCAGATCCAGTCGTCCTTGCCGCCGGCCTCGACGATCAGCACCTTGCGCCGGCGGTCGGCCGAGAGCCGGTTGGCCAGCACGCAGCCGGCCGAGCCGGCGCCGATGATGACATAGTCAAAGCTGCCGATGCTGGTCTCGCCGGCCATGGTCGCCCTGCCCTTTGCGTCTCTTCCCTAAAGCCAGGGATAGAGCGCCCCTGCGATGCCGGCAACGCGCGCGGCATCACAAGGCGCATGGGCGACTGCGCGGATTTGAGCGTGACGTGCCTGCCGACGCGCACTGTCCCGGCAAGCCGGCACGATCCGAACGCGAAAAAGGGCGCTGTTCGCGCCCTACCCTTAAACGATATTCGCTAAGTATCTGATGTTCGTGGTGGGTGATGTAGGGCTCGAACCTACGACCCGCTGATTAAGAGTCAGCTGCTCTACCAACTGAGCTAATCACCCATACGCCACGAAGACGTCGTCGGCGAGGCGTGGACCGCGTCCCGACGGCCGGCGATGTAGCAAACACCCCCGGCCCTGTCCACCCGTTTACGACAGAAATATGCAAACTCGTTCTGGATGGTTTCCGCTCGCCTCACGATGAGACGCCGGAAAGCCTGCCGAGCCGGAGCACAGCGGGCCATTTCAGAAAGATTCAGGTCGCCGAACGACGGTTGAGCAGATGGTAGAGCGCGATCGCGGCGAAGGTCGCCGTGCCGATGCCGCCGAGCTCATAACCGAAGATCGGCAGCTTGAGATCGCCCGCGCCGAGAATCAGCGCCGTCGCCACCGTCAGCAGATTCTTCGGCTGCGAGAAGTCGACCTTGTTCTCGACCCAGATCCGGCCGGCCGTCGCGGCGATCAGACCGAAGACGACGACGGCGAGCCCGCCCAGCACCGCGACCGGGATCGTGCCGATCACCGCGCCGAACTTCGGCGAGAAGCCGAGCAGCAGCGCAATCACGCCGGCGGCGACGAAGACCAGCGTCGAATAGACCCGCGTCACCGCCATCACGCCCATGTTCTCGGCATAGGTGGTGACGCCAGTGCCGCCGCCCGAGCCCGCGATCATGGTGCCGACGCCGTCGGCGAAGAAGCCGCGCCCGATCAGCCCGTCGAGATTGCGCCCGGTCATCACCGAGATGCCCTTGATGTGCCCGAGATTCTCAGCGACCAGGATGATCGCGACCGGCACGATCAGCGCGATCGCCTTGGCATCGAAGACAGGGGCGACGAAGTTCGGCAGGCCGAACCAGGCGGCGGCCGCGACCTTGCCGAAATCGACCGGCGGCGCGCCGAAGCTCGTCGCGGTCGCCGCATAGAGGATGTAAGCCGCAAGCCCGCCGATCAGCACCGGAAGACGCTGGACCAGGCCGCGGCCATAGACAGCGATCAGCGCCACGGCGACGACCGTGAACAGCGCGATCCATTTGGTGTAGGCGCTGGCCGAGATCATGTTCATCGCGACCGCGGTCAGGTTGAGGCCGATCGCGGCGACGACCGCGCCGGTCACCACAGGCGGCAGCAAGGTCTCGATCCAGCGTGTGCCGACGCCCTGCACGATGAGACCGATCAGGGCGTAGACCGCACCGCAGGCGATGATGCCGCCGAGCGCAACCGGCAGGTTGGCGTTGGGGCCAGTGCCGGCATAGCCGGTCGCGGCGATGACGACGCCGATGAAGGCGAAGGAGGAGCCGAGATAGCTCGGCAAACGCCCGCCGGTGATGACGAAGAACAAGAGCGTCGCGATGCCGGAGAAGAAGATCGCGACGTTCGGGTCGAAGCCCATCAGGATCGGCGCCAGCACGGTCGCGCCAAACATGGCGACGACATGCTGCAGGCCGGCGATGATCGTCTGCCCGGTCGGCAGGCGCTCATCCGGCATCACGTCGCCGGAGGTCTTCAAGGTCCAGTTCGGAAAATAGCCAGCCATCTAGCCCGCTCCCAGCCATCGCGCCTGCGCGCACCGGGATTTAATAGTGGCAAGAATCGGGCTTGCGCCAAGCGAGCGGCGGGCGCCGTCCACCGCAAAACGCGTGTCAGGCGGTCAGCCGGTCGGAAACCGATTTGACGAAGCGGTTGAGGTTCTCGGCAAGGCCGGCAGCGACGGCACCCACGGCGGCCGAGCGCGTGTTCATCTCGCCGACCGAGGCCCCGACCCGCTCCATGGCGCGCAGCGCTTCGGTCGCGAGCGTCAATGCCGCCTCGATCTCGTCCGTGGTCGCCTGAGCGTCCCGGGCGATGCCCTCGCTGACGGCGAATTGCTGTGTGACCGCCCCGGCGACCGCCGAAGTGTTTCCCGCCATGCCGGACACCGACTGGTCGATCCGCGCCATCGCGTCGACGCAGCGCGCGGTCGCCTGCCGGATCGCCTCGATTCGCCCGCCGATCGCCTCTGTCGCGCTGCTGGTCTGGGCGGACAGCGATTTCACCTCGCTCGCTACCACGGCAAAGCCGCGCCCGGCCTCGCCGGCCCGCGCCGCTTCGATGGTGGCGTTGAGCGCGAGCAGATTGGTCTGCGCCGCGATCTCCGAGATCAGACCGACGACGGAGCCGACTTCGGAGACGAGGGCGGCCAGGCTCTCGATGGTCCGGCGCGCCTCCTCCGCCGCCGTCACCGTCTCGGCCGCGATCCCGGCGCTCTCCTGCGTCCGCCGGTCGATCTCGCCGATCGACTGGCGCAACTGGCCGATCGAATCGACGGTCTGCGCCGCGCGTTCGCGCACCTTGTCCCAGCTCTGGCGGCTGGCGTCGGATGTCTCGCCGGCGCGGCGGGATGCCGAAGCCGAGCTTTCCGCGACCCGGCTCAGCGTCGCCGCGGCCTCCTCGGTCTCGCTGGAGACCTGCTCGACCTGCTGGCGAAAATCATCGGCGAGCGCAGCGATGTCGGTGACATAGCGTGTCGTCTGCTCGGCCCGCATCGCATGGATGTCGCCGAGCGCATTGACGAGGTCGACGATCAGGAACTCCGCCAGCTTGACACAATCACGCGCCGTCCGCTGCGGGGAGAAGCGATGCAGCCGCGCGATCTCCGGAAATACGGAACGCATCGCCGTCATCGCCAGCACCGCATGCGTGCGTGCGCCGAAGGGCGAGGCTGTCTCGGCCTGCACGGCCCGTCGCAGCGAAGCCGCATAGGCCTCATCGAACCTGGAATCGAACAGGGTGCGAGCATGCTGCGCCATCTCGGTCCGCAGGTCCGCACCATGAGCACGCGAGGCAGCTCCCATGGTCGGGTGCCCATCGAGCCGTTCGAAATGCAGCGCCATCGCCGCGTCGATCGCGGCATTCAACGTCGGCGCAAGGGCCTGGGCGAGCTTCAGCGTCGCATCATCGACGCCGAAGATGGCGAGGCGCGAATTCGGCGCTGCGGGCGCGAACAGGGGGTCTCTTTGCGTCTCGTCGGCCATTGCCCGGGCTCGTTTCCAAGGCCCACGCTGCCCGCACAATGGTTAAGGAAGGGCCCAAAGTCGGCGCCACGTATTCCTGTGCCGGCGACGATCAGCCCGATTGCGACCTGCCGGTATGAGCGCCCGGCATCAAGGCGCCATGCCGAAGGCGCGGTAGCGTTCCTCAGCCTTGGCGTCGAGCGCCTGCGCCTTGGCGAAATCGGCCGCGGCTTCGGCGGCATCGCCACGGCGCTGATGCGCCAAAGCGCGGCCATACCAGGCCTGGCCGAGGCGGGCATCGAGCGACAGCGCCCGGTCGAAATCGGCGATCGCCGCATCGGTCTGCCCGAGCGCCGTCCGCAGCGCGGCGCGCGCCACCCAGCCATCCGGATCAGCCCGGTTGGCCGCGACCGCGGCGTCGAGGTCCGCCAGCGCCCGCTCATATTCGCGGGCATGCTGAAGCAGCAGCGCCCGGTTGAGCAGCGCTGCGGCATTGGCCGGCGCGACCGCGACGACATCGTCATAAGCTTTCAGTGCAGCACCGAGCTGGCCGCGCGCCGTCAGCGCCCGCGCCCGCTGGAACAGCGCCTCGATCGAGCGCGGCTCGCTGCGCAGCGCCGCTTCGGCATCGGCCTGGGCGGCGGTGAAGGCGCCGTCGCGGAAGCTCAGCCGGGCGCGCTGCACCAGCGCTGCCGGGTTTTCCGGCTCGAGCAGCAGGGCGACGGCGAGATCGCCCCGCGCCTGTGCCTCCCGCTGTGGCTGACCGATGCCGAATTGGGCCCGGCGGATTAAACGCGGCACGTCGAAGGCGTCGAGCGCCAGCGCCGCATCCAGCGCGGCGAGCGGATTGGGCGGGCTCGGCAAGGCCAGGACCGGCTGCGACGGCTGCGGCCGCAGCGCGCGATAGACGCCCTGCAAAGCCTCGCGCTCCCGCGCATAGGCATCGCCGGCATCGCGCCACAGCCCGGCGAGGCGTGCCGGCCAGACCTCGATCGAGCGGCCGAGCGCCGGCAGCAATTCCTCGCGGCGTTCGAGCGCACCCTCATGTGCCGGATCGAGAGCGAGCAGTGCGCCATAGGCAGCGGCGGCGGCGCTGCGATCACCGCGAATCTCCTGCGCCAGACCGAAGCCGAACAGCGTGGGACGGTCCTGCGGCTTGAGGGCGAGCGCCGCGCGATAGGCTTCCAACGCGGGCAGCGGCCGGCCGAGCGCCAGCAGCGCATCGCCGCGCATGCCGTGCCAGGCCCCGGCATCGTGACCGGGACCGGCCCGGTCGAGATCGCGCAAGGCCTTGTCGTTGCGGCCAAGCCCCAGCAGCATCTGCGCACGGTTGCGCAACGCGTTGCCGTCGCCGGGCACGAGCGCGATCGCGCGGTCGAGATCACGCAGCGCCTCTTCGCGCCGGCCGAGCCCTGCGAGCAGGCCGGCCCGGTTGTTCAGCCCGAAGGCCGCGCCCGGCTGAACCGCGAGCAGACGGTCATAGGCGGCGATCGCCTCATCGACGCGACCCGTCCGCTGCAGCAGGAAGGCACGTCGCGACAGCGAGGCTTCGTGCCTGCCGTCGAGACGCAGCGCCCGCTCATAGCTGGCGAGCGCTGGGCCTTCATGGCCGAGCGCCTCGAAGGCCCGCCCACGTTCCAGCCAGACCTGCGCGACGGCCGGCTCCAGCCGCAAGGCGCCATCGAAGGCGGCAATCGCCTCGCGCGACCGCCCCAGGGCAGCGAGCGAAAGGCCACGGCGGTAATGGTAGGAGGTGATCTCCGGCTCGAGCGCGATGGCAGCCTCGAAATCGGCCAGAGCCGCCTCGTGCTCGCCCTCGTCCTGCAGGAACCGCCCCCGCGTGCCGCGCGCCCAGCTGTTGGACGGATCGAGCGCGATGGCGCCGTCGAGATCGGCCCGCGCTCCGGCGATGTTACCGGCGCGCTCGCGCAGCAGGGCCCGATCAGCCAGAAGCGTCGCGCGGCCGCCAATCGTCATGGCCCGCTCGATCAGAGCCGCGGCTTCCACATGCCGGCCGAGCTCGGACAGGGTGTGCGCCCGGCCGCGAAGCGCGGCGAGGTGATTCGGCACCGCCTTCAGCGCGGCATCGAAATCGCGCAGCGCCTCGCCGAGGGCATTCGCGGCTTCGGAGATCCAGCCGCGGCTGGCGAGGAGATCGGCGCGGACGGCGCGGTTGAATTCGCTGCTCAGGCTTTCATCGCAAGCCGCGCGCCGCTCGGCGCTGCCGGCCTCGATCGCTCCCATGCACAGGCGCACGCGCTCCTGTGCCTGTTCGGCACGCTCCTGCACCGAGGCGGGTGCATAGGCCGCAGCGGGGTAGGCAGCCAGCACGGCAAAGGCGCCGACCGACATAAGGTGCAGCAACTTCATCGAGAACGTCTCGCGGTGATCCCCGTGCACATGAGAGCGACACCTGTTTTGCGAATCCAGAGTTTGTTCCATCCCGGAAGCAAAAATTAAGCCGGTGTGCCACGCTGGTCACAGCGCGGCACACCGGCTCGTCGAGCGATAACCTACGCGACGTTATTCGGCCGCTTGCGCGTGCATGCGGCTGCCACGGGCGACGAGCTTGTTGAGCGCCGCGAGATAGGCCTTGCAGGAGGACACCAGCGTATCGGGATCGGCGCCCCGCCCGGTCACCGCCGCGCCGTTCTGGCCGAGCCGCACGGTGACCTCCGCCTGCGCATCGGTGCCCTCCGTGACGGCATGGACGTCGTAGAGTTCCAGCACCGCCTCATGCGGCACCAGCGCCTTGACTGCGTTGAACACCGCATCGATCGGCCCGTTGCCCTCGGCCTCCTCGGCGACCACCCGGCTGTCGATGTCGAGCTTCAGCATGGCGCGCTGCGGGCCGCGCGTGCCGGCGATCACCGTCAACGAGACCAGCTTCACCCGGTCATGGGCAGTGGCGAGGTTCTCGTCGACCAGCGCCTCGATGTCCTCGTCGTAGACATGCTTCTTGCGGTCGGCGAGCGCCTTGAAGCGGGTGAAGGCGTCCTCCAGCTGGTTGTCGCCGAGCTCGTAGCCCATCTCCTTCAGCTTGGAGCGGAAGGCGGCACGGCCGGAATGCTTGCCCATCACCAGCGAAGTCTTGGTCACGCCGACCGAGGCCGGCGTCATGATCTCGTAGGTCTGCTGGTGCTTGAGCATGCCGTCCTGATGGATGCCGCTTTCATGAGCGAAAGCGTTCCGGCCGACGATCGCCTTGTTGTATTGCACCGGGAAGGAGCAGGCGGACGAGACCGCCTTCGAGGCGCGCATCAGATAGGTCGCGTCGATGTCGGTGTCGTAGGGCATGACGTCACCGCGCACCCGCAGCGCCATCACAATCTCCTCCAGAGCCGCATTGCCGGCGCGCTCGCCGATGCCGTTGATGGTGCACTCGACCTGGCGCGCACCGCCCTCGATCGCCGCCAGCGAATTGGCGACGGCGAGGCCGAGATCATTGTGGCAATGCGCCGAGAAGATCGCCTTGTCGGCATTCGGCACACGCTCGCGCACCGCCCTGAACATGGCGCGGTATTCATCCGGCGTGGCGTAGCCAACCGTATCGGGCAGGTTGATCGTGGTCGCGCCGGCCCTGATCGCGGTTTCGACCGCCTGGCAGAGATAGTCGATCGGTGTGCGGGTCGCGTCCATGCCGGACCATTCGACATCCTCGACCAGGTTGCGCGCCTGCGTCACCGTTTTGGTAATGATCTCCAGCACCTCGTCCTCGCTCTTGCGCATCTGGTGCTGCAGATGGATCGGCGAGGTCGAGACGAAGGTGTGGATGCGCGGCCTGGCCGCATGGCGGACCGCCTCGCCGGCACGGGCGATGTCGGCGGGGATGGCGCGCGCCAAGCCCGCCACAGTGGCGCGCTTGATCCGGGAGGCGATGGCCGAGACCGCCTCGAAATCACCGTCGGAGGCGATCGGGAAGCCGGCCTCGATGATGTCGACGCCCATCGCATCCAGCATGTCGGCGACTTCGAGCTTCTCCTCGAAGGTCATGGTCGCGCCAGGGCATTGCTCGCCGTCGCGCAAGGTGGTGTCGAAGATCAGGACGCGGTCCTTGGCGGACACGGTGCTGCCTGCATTGCTCATAGTCTTGTCCTTGGTCAGGGCGCGCCGCACATCGGTTCCGGCTGGCGCGAAAGGTCTGGAAGCCTGTTCTCGTCATCCCCTGAGCGCCCAGGCACACGTGCCCGGCCGGCCCTCAGGGGCAGGTAAGAAGAAGCAGCTGACCAAGGAGCGAGGGAGCGCACATGCCGGCCGTCCGCGCAGCGGCGCGGTTCAGGCTCTCGGCATGGGTGGCGAATGCGGCCACGAACGATCCTCGTCTCGACGGAAGCTGTCTACCGGATCGGAGGATAGGAAGGCAAGTCGCAGGGGTCTTGAACGTTCGTGCGTGGTCACCCTGCGGCGCCCGCCCGCTCCTTCAGCGTCCTGGTCCCGGCGCGCGGTCCCGGCCAGATTTGCAAGCGATAGAAGTCGTCGCCCTCCAGCCCGTCATCGCTCAAGGTGTCGAGCCCGACATAGGAGACCCGCAGGCGATAGCTCCCGGGCGCGAGCGAGAAGCGCGCCCGCTCCTGCGGCGAGCCTTCGGTGCAGCCGATCACCATCACCTGGCCGGAGCGCACCCTGAAGGAGCACTCGTTGACCAGCTCCCACTCGCCGAAATCGGCTTCCGGCGCGGCGTCATGGACCGAGACCACGACCGGGACGTTCATATTCCTGGCGGTCGCGATGCCCACCGAGCATTCGCCGACGGCGAGCATCCGCTCGACCGTCTCGTCGGTCCAGAATGTACCCCAATCCTCGTCGACCGCCTCGTCCTGAAGATAGAACTGAAAGTAGTCGGCGAAGATCTCGAGCTCGATCGTGTGCAGCAGCGTCATGCGGCTAGCGTTCCGTCGAATTGTGACCGGAGTAAGTGCGCAAAGCCAGCGGTCCGTGGCTAACCTGATCATGCGCGATTCGGCCGGCTGTCGTGCGCATCGGAAACCGGCCACCTGACCGGAGTGCCGCGACGATGCAGCGCTATGATCGTCCCGCCGTCGGGCTCGCCATGGGCCTTTCCGCGCTTGCCGGCTTCGTCGATGCCCTCGGCTTCCTCAGCCTCGGCGGCTTCTTCGTCTCGTTCATGACCGGCAACACCACCCGCCTCGGCATCGAGCTGGCGCAAGGCCGCCTGGACGGCATCCTGCTCGCCGGCATGATCATCGCCCTCTTCGTGTTCGGCGTGGTCTGCGGCTCCCTCGCCGGCCATGCCGGCGGGCGACGGCGCCAGGCGGCGGTGCTGGCCTTCGTCACCCTCACGCTCGCCCTCTCGGCCGGGCTCGACACGCTCGGGCTCGGCATTGCCGCGGCCGGTGTCCTCGCTCTCGCCATGGGCGCCGAGAACGCCGTCTTCCAGCGCGACGGCGAAGTCACGATCGGCCTGACCTATATGACCGGCACCTTGGTCAAGATGGGGCAGCGGCTCGCCGGCGCCTTGCTCGGCGGGCCGAAGCTCGCCTTCCTGCGCCATCTCAGCTTGTGGCTCAGCCTGCTCGGCGGCGCGATCCTCGGAGGTTTCGCTTATGGCCAGGCGGGCTTGTACGCGATCTGGCTGGCGGTCGCGGCGGCCGCTTGCTTCACCGTCATCGCCCTCTTCCTGCCCGATCAGGGCTGAGCGGGCTTTCTCACTGCGGAGACCTTTGCCTCGCGGGCGGAATCACACATGGTTCGGTTTCGACCAGCCGGAGCCCCGTCCATGCGCGCCGCCCTCCTCGCCGCCGCCCTCGGCCTTTCCCTTGCGGCCTGCCAGAGCGCCGGCCCGCCGCCGGCTCCCTCGCCCGAGCAGGCTCCGACCGGCGTGACGCCCAACACCTTCCGCATGCCGACCGGCTCGGGCTGCGCCGGCGAGGTCGACCGCTTCCAGGCGGTGATGGATAACGACCTCTCGACCGGCCACACCACCAAGGGCGTCCACACCCGCGTCAGTGCCGAGATCGACACGGCCCGCAAGAGCTGCGCCGCCGGCAACGATGCCGGCGCGACCGCACAGATCCGCGCGACCCGGACCAAGTTCGGCTATCCGTGAAACCACGCACGTCATGCTCGGGCTTGACCCGAGCATCTCAGGCCGGATGCGGCTCCGATAGGCGGCTTTCTTATCCTGAGATTCTCGGGTCTGCGCTTCGCTCCGCCCGAGAATGACGTTCTCGCGCTAAGCCGCCAGCCCCCGCTTCTCCAGCAGCGCATCCGGCGTGGGCAAGCGTCCCCGGAACAGCGTATAGGCCTCGGCCGGATCGCGGGTGTCGCCGGCCGAATAGATGTAGCGTTTCAGCTTGCCGGCGACTTCGGGTGCGAAGACGTTACCCGCCTCGATGAAGGCGTTGAAGGCGTCGGCGTCCATCACCTCGGACCAAAGATAGCTGTAATAGCCGGCCGAATAGCCGTCGCCCGAGAACACATGCGAGAAATGCGGCGTGCGGTGGCGCATGGTGATCTCGGCGGGCATGCCGATCCGCGCCAGTTCCTTCGCCTCGAAGGCGAGCGGATCGACCTCTGCCGGCGCTTCCAGCGAATGGAAGGCGAGATCGACCAGCGCGGAGGAAGTGTATTCCACCGTGGCGAAGCCCTGGTTGAAGGTCTGTGCCCGCTTGATCTTCTCGATCAGCGCGTCCGGGATCGGCTCGCCCGTCTCGGCATGCAGGCAGAAGCGCTGCATCACCTCCTTGGTCAGGAACCAGTGCTCGTAGAGCTGCGAGGGCAGTTCGACGAAATCGCGCGAGACCGAGGTGCCGGCGAGCGAGCCGTAATGCACGTCCGAGAGCAGGCCGTGCAGGGCATGGCCGAACTCGTGGAAGAGCGTGCGGGCGTCGTCGATCGAGAGCAGCGCCGGCTTGCCCTCGGCAGGCTTGGCGAAATTGCAGACATTGACGATGATCGGCCGGACCTCGCCGTCGAAATTGCGCTGGCCGCGATAGGCGCTCATCCAGGCGCCCGAGCGCTTCGAGGCGCGGGCGAAGTAATCGCCGAGGAAGAGGCCGATATGCCGACCGGTCGCGGTCTCCGTCACCTCGAAGACGCGCACATCGGGATGATAGCCCTTGAGGTCCGGGCGCTCGGCGAAGGAGAGCCCGAACAGCTTGCCGGCAGTGTCGAAGGAAGCGGCGATGATCTTGTCGAGCTGGAGATAGGGCTTCAGCACGGCCTCATCGAGCGCATAGGTCTTCTGCCGGACCTTCTCGGCATAAAAGCGCCAGTCGGACGGGCGGATCGGGGCGTTCTCGCCCTCGCTCTGGGCGAGCGCAGCAAGATCGGCGGCCTCCTGCCCGGCGCGGGCCCGCGCCGGCTTCCAGACCAATTCGAGCAGGTTGCGCACGTTCTCCGGCGTCTTCGCCATCGAGTCGTCGAGCTTGAAATGGGCGAAAGTGGCAAAGCCCAGGAGCTTCGCCTTCTCGGCCCGCAGGCCCACCATCTCGGCGACGATGGCGCGGTTGTCGGTCTCGCCGCCATTCTCGCCGCGCTTGCTCCAGGCGGTGAAGGCCTGCTCGCGCAAGTCGCGCCTTGTCGAGAAGGTCAGGAAGGGCTCGATGATCGAGCGCGCCAGCGTCACCGCATGCTTGCCCTCCTGGCCGCGATCGGCGGCGGCTCGCGCCATCGCAGCGACGACGAAGGGCGGCAGGCCATCCAGATCAGCCTCGTCCTCGATGATCAGCGCATAGCTCGCCTCGTCCTTGAGCAGGTTCTGGCCGAAGCTGGTGCCAAGGCCCGCCAGCCGCTCGTTGATGGCGGCGAGCCTCGCCTTGGCCTCGCCTTCGAGCCTGGCGCCCGAGCGGATGAATCCGCGATGCGTCCGCTCCAGCAGGCGCAGCTGCTCTTCGCTCAGCCCAAGGCTCTCGCGCTGACCGAACACGGCATCGACGCGGGCGAAGAGCTCATGATCCATCATGATCGCCGACCAGTGCCGCGACATCACCGGCGACATCTCGCGCTCGATCGCCTGCAGCGCCTCGTTGGTGTCGGCCCCAGCGAGATTGTAGAACACGCCGCCGAGTCGGCTCATGCCGCGGGCCGAGCGCTCCAACGCCTCGATCGTATTGGTGAAGCTGGGTGCCGCTTTCTCGGCCTTGATCGCCTCGACCTCGGCCCTGTGCTGCTCCAGCGCCGCCGGATAGGCCGCCTTGATGTGCTCGGGTGTGATCTGCGCGAAAGGCGGCAGGCCGAACGGCGTCTCCCAGGCGCGCCCGAACGGGTTGCCTTCAGGCAGGGCAAGGACTTCGGAGGCGGTCATGGGCTAGCCTTTCAGCATTGCTGCATCAGTCAAACAGAGTGGTCATCCCGGACGAACGGCGAAGCCGCGCTGATCCGGGATCCATGCCTGAACCTCTATCGGAAAGGCTCAGGCATGGGTCCCGGGTCTCCGCTTCGCTCCGCCCGGGACGACCACGATCCGGGAGAAGGATCACTCACCCGCGAAGATATGTGCGAGATAGGACGTCATGAAGGGCGGCATGTCGTAATCCGCACAATCGGCGAGATTGCGGACGATCACGATGTCGGAGAGTTCCGGCTCGTCCTGCCGCGCGATCCGCTCCAGCATGAGCGCGCGGGCTTTCTCCGCGCTCCACGAAACCGCGACCGGACGCATGAAGGCGACGCGGCCCGGCACGATCACCGCCGTCCAGCGCTCCTCGACGGAAATCTCGTCGAGCGTAAGCCCGGTCTCCTCGCAGAGTTCGCGGGTGACGCTGCCGGCGAGATCGAGCGTCCCGTCCGGGCGGACATCTTCCCTGTCCGGCGTACCGGCGGCGAAATAGACCTTGCCGGGATTGGCGGTGTGATCGCCCATCCGGCCGAGCAGGAAGGCGCCGTCGGCAGCCCGCAGTGCCGCCATGGCGAAGCCGTTGCGGATCGCCGGCGGCGGCAAACCGAAATCGCGCCAGCTCAGGAAAGCAGCGTAGTCCGCCTCGAAATAGCCGGCATGGAACACCCCGCCCTCGATCGCGGCGCGGTGCTGCAGCATGACCCGGCCGTTAAACATCGAGGGCTTGCCGACCGTGAGCTTTTCCCAATGCGCCGCGATCTCGTCGGCACGCTCGCGCGCGAAGGCCCAGTCGAAAGCCTCGACCTTCGCCTCGACGCGATCGAGCGCGACGATCTCGCCGTCGACGACGCCATTCACAGCAGCACGCCCTCGCTCATCAGCAGCGCCGAGCCACCGATCGTCGCCGAGACGAGCACGCCACCCGCGACCGTCAGCGTCAGCTCGATCTGCGAGGGCCGGCCCATCTCGTAGCCCTGCTCGATGACGAGGCGGTGCGTGCCGTCGCCTGGCCGGTCGAATGCCATGACCGCACCGGCGAAGGCGGCAGCCGCGCCGCCGGTCGCGGGGTCTTCGACCATGCCCGCTTCCGGCCAGAACATGCGGACATGATAATGGTGCCCGGCCTCCTCCGGCTCGCGGCAATAGACCACGGCATTGCCATGCGGCGCGGCGGCCATGATCCGGTCGAAATCCGAACCCGCTGGCCATGACCGCGCGACAGCCGCCCGGCTCGCGACCGGCACGAACGTAAACGGGACGCCGGCTGAAAAAAGGCTCGGCCGATGCGCCTCGAAGCCGAGATCAGCCGCGTCCAGCCCGAGCGCCTCCGCCAGCGTCGCATCGGCGATCGGCTGCGCGATCTGTTCCGGCAGCTTCGGCAAAGTGAAGGTGGCGCGAGCCGAGCGCGCATTGCCGAGCGCGATCACGCACGGCACCGACCCGACCTTCTCCTCCAGCACAAGCCTGTCCGCTGCCCGCCCCTCCGCCGCGTCGCGCAGCGCGAGCAGAACGGCGGTGCCGACCGTCGGATGGCCAGCGAAGGGCAGTTCCCGTCCCGGCGTGAAGATGCGGATCGCGGCGCGGTGGGCAGGGTTGGCCGGCGGCGCAACGAAGACCGTCTCCGACAGGTTGAACTCGCGCGCGATCGTCTGCATCGCCTCCGTGTCGAGCCCGTCGCTGTCCAGCACAACGGCAAGCGGGTTGCCGGCATGCGGCCTGGTCGTGAACACGTCGAGCGTGACGAAGCGGCGGCTCATGCGGTCTCCTTCGGGATGGTCAGCTCGATCGTCAGCGGGCAATGGTCGGAGGCCTTGGGCCGGTCCCAGCCGACGCGCGGATAGCGGTCGCAGGTCAAAGCAAGCTTGGCCATTGAGCGGTCGGCCTCGCGCGGATCGAGCGGCACGCGATAGGGCAGACCGCGCCGGATCATCTGCATCGCCGGGTTCGGATTGGCCGCCGCGAGCGCCGGCGAGAGCAGGATATGGTCTAGCGGCATATGGCTGTCGATCAGGGCCTGGCGTTCTTCCGACCAGTAGCGCCGGAAATGCGTCCAGCGCTCATGCGGCGGCAGGCTCTCGATCGGATCGACCGCGAAATCCTCCAGCAGCGGCTCGATGCCGCTATCGCCCTCGTCGACCGGCGCCGCCAGCGGCCCGAGCCCGACGCGGTAACCGTTGAGATCGCCGAGGATCGCCCAGTTCGCTTCGCGCCAGCCTGGCCCGAACCAGCCTTGGATGATTTTCTTCACCGCCAGCGCCTCGGCCCGGCGGATCGGCAGCGTCGCCTGCCGGCCATCGTCACGGCCATTGTTCATCGACTTGAAATGGCAGCCGAACAGGGCAAGTCGCCGGTCACCAAGGTCGAGCTCGACCGCCAGGCAATCGCGGGCGAAGACCTTGTCGCGCGGCGCGATGCCGAAGGCCGCGATCTCGGGCGAAAACGCCTCGGCGTCGGCAAAGCTCATGCCCTTGTAGGAGCGCACTGTGACCTGCGGCGGCTTCACCAGATCGCGCCTTGCGGCGAAGCCGATATCGATATTGCGCCGGTCATTGCCGTCGAGCAGCGTGAAGTGACCATAGCGATGATCGGCGATGCGGTGGACGTAATTGGCGAAGAAGGCCTGCAGGCTCGCCAGCGAGTCGACCTCCTGCAGCATCCAGAGATCGGCATTGGCCTCGGCGATGGCGAGCGCCGTCATCTGGCGCTTGTCGTCCTCGAGCGCGACCGCGAGCGAACGCTCGACCGCATCGCGCTCATCGGCGCGCGGGAAATGGAACAGCGACATCGCCGCCGCGGTCTCGGTCCGCCCGCCCGGCTCGAAGCGATGGCGCGTCAGCAGGTTCTCGACGTTGAAGGTGCCGAGGCGAAGCCGCATGCGCTCAAACCGCTTCGGCCGTGAAGAGCTGCGAGGGCGTGACGAACTCGTCCTGCGCCGCCACGGTCAGGATCTCGCGCGAGCCGGCCTCCTTGGTCCGCTTCAGCAGCCCGTAGATCGAGGACGCCGCCTTACTGAGCGCATTGGCAGCCGAGCCGTCGCGCAGGTAGTGGACGAAGAACAGCGCCGCGATCGCGTCCCCGGCGCCGTTGATGTTGATGTCGATCTTGGGTGTGCGGACGCGATAGGTGCCCTGCCCGTCCGCCGCCATCAGGTCGATCGCATCGTCCGGGGTCTCGTTGGTGATCAGCGAGGTCACGAGCACGACCTTGGGGCCGGCATCGCGCAGCGCTTCGACGGCGCGATGCGCATCGGCCAGCGTCCTGACCTCGACATCGGTGAGCAATTCCAGCTCGAACTGGTTCGGCGTGACGATGTCGGCCGCCGGCACCGCCTGCTCGCGCATGAACTCCGGGATGCCGGGCCGCACGAAGACACCGCGGCCGACATCGCCGATCACCGGATCGCAGCAATACATCGCCTTGGGATTGGCCTCGCGCACCTTGGCCACCGCCGAGAGGATGGCATGGCCGATATCAGCCGAGCCCATATAGCCGGAGAGCACGCCGTCGCATTTGCCGAGCACACCGCGCTCGCCGATCCCCGCCATCAGCTCGTCGATGGTGGCGCCATCGAAGACCTGCCCCTTCCAGGCGCCATAGCCGGTATGGTTCGAGAACTGCACCGTGTGGATCGGCCAGACCTCGACGCCGAGGCGCTGCATCGGGAACACGGCCGAGGCATTGCCGACATGGCCATAGGCGACATGGGACTGGATCGAGAGGATGTTCATGGGAGATAGGCCAGCCTTCGACGACACGACGCGGCGAACCTAGCGGCTACGGCGGCACAGGCAAATCGAAAGCGGTGATGGCTGCGATGAGCAAAACGCTCAGCTCACCGCAGCCGTGATGCGCGCCAACCCCGCAGTGTCGGTGAACTGCGCGAGGCTGCGCACCTTGCCGTCCTCGAAACTCAGCAAGTCGAGCGTCTGGAAGGTTTCGGTACGGCCAGTCGGCACAAAGGTGATATCGGCTCGCCAGTGATAAGCGGCTCGGTCACCTTCGACGACAACGTCGAGCGTCTCGAAATTCGTGAAGGTGAAGGCGCCGATGAACTCGGCCATCTGAACCTGCACCGCCGCGCAGCCTTCCAGAGGCCGGCAAATCGCCTCGCGCTCCGCCGCTCCCATCAACTGGAACCGGCAATCGGCATGGAAATAGGTCATCAGCTCGTCGATATCGCCTTTGACGCGTGCTGCGTAGGCTTTCTCGATCAAGCCCTTGATCTCGGAGCGCTCAGTCATCTGGCCTCTCCTTGCGTCAACGGATGCAGTTTCGCGCCTCGGCGGCTGCAAGTCCAGCTTTCAACCAACCGCCGCGAGCAGTCAGGCGAGCCTGCGATATCGGGACTGCGGCCGATGCAGATGCAAAGCCGATCAGTGCAGCCACGCTCAGCTTGGCGCGACGTCCTTATTCGCGATGTTGACCATCGCGGTTTCCAGTCGATAGCGGAAGCCATCAGGCTCGTAGTCCAATGTCGTCTGGCCACCGAAATCCTGCGCCGCGACACGCTCGATCAGGCGCGATCCGAAACCCTTGCGTGTCGGGTCCACGACCAATGGTCCGCCACTTTCGATCCAGTCGAAGACAAACGGCTCCAGACTGTCCGGCTTGCCGACGCGCCAGCTGACCGCGACCGAGCCGCCGTCCTGCGACAGGGCACCGTATTTAAGGGCATTCGTCGTCAACTCGTTGACGCAAAGCGCCAGCGTCAGCGCCTGCCGGGCCCCCAGTTCGGTTGCCGGCCCGGCCAGCGAAACGCGCCGGTGGTCGATGCGATGCGGCGCCAGAGCGCCTTTGATGACATCGCGAATGGGCGCACTGCTCCAGCTGGACTGGGTCAGGATCGTATGCGCCTCGGACAGCGCCGCGAGGCGCTCTGAGAAAATCACCTGCGCATCGCTCAACGACACCGCCGTGCGAAAGGTCTGGCTCGCGACCGCATTGATCATTGCCAGCACATTCTTCATGCGGTGGGCCAACTCGGAATTGAGCAGGCGCGCATGGCGCTCGGCGAGCATCTTGTCGGTCGTCTCAATGACGGTATCGACCATGCCGACGACGGCACCGTCGTCATCGCGGATCGGACTGTAGCAGAAGGTGAACCAGGCCTTTTCGGGGTGGCCATGGCGATCCACGATCAACGGAAAGTTCTCGATGAAGGTCGCCTCGCCGGCGAAAGCCTTCGCGATCAGCGGCTCGATTTCCGGCCAGGCTTCCGCCCAAACTTCGCTGAACGGTCGCCCGAGCGCTTCCGGCTTTTCTCCCAGGATAGGCCTGAAGCCGTCATTGTAGATGGTAACGAGCTCGGAGCCCCAGACGATGCACTGGGGAAAGTGCGAGTTCACCGTCATGCCGACGGCGACCTTGAGCGCCTGCGGCCAACTTTCTATCCCCCCGAGCGGGGTCTGCGCCCAATCATAGGCGGTGATGGCCTTTGCCATGACGCCATCGCCAGTGATGAAGAGCGCTTCTGTCACGAAATCCGCCACCGGCTCCAGTTGAAGAGAACTGTTCAAGCACGGACCGGCATGGTCGGCACTATCAAATCACCATTCGAAGGCTACGGAGATCTCGACCGCCGAAAAAAAATTCCGGGCGGCTGAGCCGCCCGGACATCGCTCATTCCTTTCAGGACCCGGCAGCCGCCTTCTTGGCGAAGCCATCGATGAAGGTCTTGGTCAGGTCGACATTCGAGTTCGTCAGCTCGGGATCGAGCAGCTTCAGCGAGTCGTACATGCTCTTCATGCCGTCGGCGGTCGGGATGCCGGTTCGCGAATAGCTCTCCTGCGAGTTCTTCACCGCCGTCAGATAGAGCGGCTTGTCGCCGAGATGGTATTCGGCCGGGACCAGATCGGCGACATCCTCGGGCTTGGCCGTCTCCAGCCATTTCAGCGACTTCATCAGCGCGTTGACCAGCTTCTGCGTCGTCACCGGGTTCTTCTCGGCGAAGTCGTTCTTGAGATAGAGCACCGCCGCCGGGTTCGAGCCGCCGAACAGCGCCTTGGTGCCGGCCTCGGTGCGGGTGTCGATCAGCGAGACGATGTCGCCATCCGCTTCCAGCTTCGAGGTAACGGGGTCGAGATGCGAGATCACGTCGACCTGCTTCTGCTTAATCGCCGCGACCGCGCTGGCGCCGGCGCCGACGCCGATGATCGCCGCATCGCTCGCCTTCAGGCCCGCCTTGACCATGGCGTATTGCGCGGTCAGCGCCGTCGAGGAGCCGGGCGCGGTGACGCCGATCTTCAGGCCCTTGAAGTCGGCGGCCGACTTGACCTTGTCGGCGAGGTCCTTGCGCACCGCGATGGTGATCGCCGGGAAGCGCCCAAGCTCGATCACGGCGCGGATGTCCTGGCCCTTCGCCTGCATGCGGATGGTGTGCTCATAAGCGCCGGTGACGACGTCGACCGAGCCGCCGACGAGCGCCTGCAGCGACTTGGCGCCACCGCCGAAATCGTTGATCTCGACGTCGAGCCCCTGATCCTTGAAGAAGCCCTTCTTCTCCGCGACCGTCAGCGGAAGATAGTAGAGCAGCTGCTTGCCGCCGACGCCGAGCGTCAGCTTGGGCTTCTCGGCATTCTGGGCGAAGGCGGGCGAGACGCCGAGCGCAGTGGTGAAGGCGAGCGCGGCGAACGCCGTGCGGCGAGTGAAAAACATGGATTTCCTCCGGTTGATCGACAACGCGCTTCGTAAAGGGCGCGATTTCACGACGAAGATAGGCGCATTGCCGCTGACTGCGCAACGCATCAATCCCGGGCCGATCGCCGCGGAAGCGACGCGAAAGATTAAAGGCTTGTTAAAGACCGCGTTTCACATTGGCCGGATGCCTTAGCTACCGGCGATGCCTTGACGACGACTTTCGACCAGAACGGGCGAAACAGGAGATGGTCATGGTGGACGCGGTGACGGCCCGGACTACGCCTTCCCGACATGAATTCCCGCAAAGCGCGTCAGCAGCGGCTATGTCGACTCCAGAGCGCGCTGGCCCTTCGCCTGTGGACATACAGGCAGCGGCGCTCGAACGAAGCGACGCAGTCATCGTCGACCTGTCGGAGCAAGCGCGCAGCGCCCTTGCCCAGAGCAGCACCGTTGCCCTGTCACCGGAGACCGGCGCGGACGACCCGTCCGAGCCAAGCTGGGTCGAGAAGCGCCTGAAGTTGATGACGGAATATACGGCGCTTCAGCAGGAGCTCGTCTGGCTCAGCGACCGAACCATGGCTCATGCGCTCGACGAGATGTTCCAGGGAGCCACACCTCCGCAGAACGAGAGCGGCGACGCCGACAAGCAGACACAGTTCGATCGCGACATGCAGCGACGCGAGGAGCTGATGCCGCGTTATGCCGAGCTGGTGCGGATGCTCTCAGCATCGCCGGGGCAAGAGAGCGCGGGCGAATCGAGCTAGCGGAAGATGCGGCTCGCATAGAGCGCGACCGCGAAGCAGGCGAGCGCGACGCCGAGCAGGATCCAGTTCGTCTCCGTCGGGTTCTCCAGCGCCGCATTCGACGGGTCCTGCGGATCATAGTGCACCTCGACAGGCGCGCCGGCCGGATAACGCGCGACGATCCCCTGCGCGAAGCTCTCCGATCCCGAGACCTCGAGGCCGAGCTTGACCTGCCGGCTGTGCAGGCGGTTTCCGTCGACCGTGTAGGCGAACTCGACGATGGGAAGATGGGTCGTGCGCGTCTTGCCATTCTCCGTCGCGTGGCGCTGCTCGACAGTGCTGGAGACGATCTCTCCAGCAGCGACCGGCCAGGCATTGGCGCGGGCGAGATAGCGCTTGTGCCCGACGAAGAACAGCAACGCTGCGCAGCCGAACAGGCCGGCGAACAACATCACCGGGACATCGGCGTCCGGCATCCGCGCCTCGAGAACCTCGGCGCCTTGCGTGGCCACCCAGTAAAGGCCGTAGCCGAGCAGCGCGAGGGCGAGCAACGCGAGGCCGCAGCCTTTGACCGCACCCTGCGGTGCCTCGCGCTCCAGGACGCAGTCGCTGGGATCGGCTGGATCGTAGTAGACGGTCACGTTCGCGCCGGCCGGATAGCGCGCCAGTGCCTCCTGCGCATATTTGCCGCTGATCTCGCCGAGGCTGACGCGCGTGCCCTGATAGGTCGCTCCGCCGACCGAAAAGGAATAGGTCACGTCGGGGATGTTGGCGACGGTCCCGATGTCGCTGCCTTCGGGCGGCCGCCGCACGGCCATATGCGAGCGGATCACCCGCCCCGGCGCCTGCGCCCAGCTGCTGGCGCGCCGCACCTTGAGAACGGCGTTAATGATCATTGCCCCGATCATCACCACCATCGGCAGCGCGATCAGCGCGATATTGCCCAGCGTCGTCCCCGCAAAGGGCAGCCGTTCCAACCAACTTTCCGGCAGCACTTCCGCGATCACGAAGATCAGCGCCAGCGAGGCGACCACCGCCACCACCGCCCAGGTCGGCGGCTCGCCTCTGGCTTCGGCCACCTTGGCCAGCGGGGCCTTGCGTTGCCAGGCCAGTTTGCCGCGCCAGGTCTTGTCGCCGCCGAGATAGGCAAGGAGGATCCGCTTCAGCGCCGCCGCGTCGACCGTCTCGGCCGCGTCGAACCGGGCCTTGCCCGAATGATAGGCCAGCTGGAACCGCCCTTTCCCTGCCAGCTCGGCTTCGACATAGCCGTCATCGTCGGAGAGGTTGATGAACCAGTCGGGATCGTCGCCGCGCTGGTCGATGGCACGGACGATATCGTCGGCCGTGGGATCGGCCGTGATGCGATCGCAGACCTCGAGCTCCATGATCGCCCCCCGATGATGGAAGGCAAGGATGGCGCTCGTTCGCGCGTCAAATCAAGCGATGCTTACCTTACGTCGTCGTCGTGCTGCTCTGTCCCGGCCGCCAGACCAGCAGCCGATTCTCGACGAATGTCACGATCGAGTCGATCACGATCACGAAGATCGCCAGGATCAGCATGCCCGAGAACACGCCGGTGACGTCGAAGACGCTCTCGGCCTCGTGGATCTTGTAGCCGAGCCCCGCCGACGAGCCGAGATATTCGCCGACAACGGCGCCGACCAGTGCGAAGCCGACCGAGGTGTGGAGCGAGGAGAACATCCAGGTCAGCGCCGACGGCCAATAGACATGGCGAAAGAGCTGGCGCTCGTTCATGCCGAGCATGCGGGCGTTCGCCAGCACGGTCGGCGAGACCTCGCGCACGCCCTGGTAGACGTTGAAGAAAACGATGAAGAAGACCAGCGTGAAGCCGAGCGCCACCTTCGACCAGATGCCGAGGCCGAACCAGAGCGCGAAAATCGGTGCCAGAACGACGCGCGGCAGGGCGTTGGCCGCCTTGATGTATGGATCGAACACCGCCGCCAGCAGCGCATTGCGGGCAAAGGCAAAGCCGAAGAAGATGCCGGCCGCCGAGCCGATCACGAAGGCGAGCACCGTCTCGGTCAGGGTGATGCCGAGATGATAGTAGATGTCTGCTCCGGTGAGCTGCTTCCAGGTCCGGGCCAGCACGTCGGCCGGTGTCGAGAAGAAGAATTGGATCGTCTTCACCTCGCCAAACAGGCTGGTGGTGCTGACGACATGCCAAATGCCCAGGAAGACGATCATCACCAGGACCTGCAGGGCGAGGAGCTTGACGCGGTTCATGACGCGGCTCCTTCGACCAGTTCCCGGCCCTCGCCCATCGCATAGGCCTTCTGCACCTCGACCCGGAGCGAGGCCCAGATGTCACGATGGATCTCGTGGAAGGCCTTTTCCAGCCTGATCTCGGCGATGTCGCGCGGGCGCGCCAGCGGCACCTTATAATCGGCGACGATGCCGGCCGCCGGCCCCGCCGTCATCACCACCACCCGGTCGGAGAGCGCGATCGCCTCCTCGAGGTCGTGCGTCACGAAGATTAGCGCCTTGCGATCCTTAGACCAGAGATCAAGCAGGAGATTGCCCATGATCTGGCGGGTCTGCGCGTCGAGCGGACCGAAGGGCTCGTCCATCAGCAGGATCTCGGGATCGCGGATCAACATCTGGGCAAGGGCGACGCGCTTGCGCTGGCCACCGGACAGCATGTGCGGATAGCGCTCGACGAAGGCACGCAGGCCGACGCGAGCGAGCCAGTCGCGCGCCCGCTTGTCCGCCTCGGCATCCGAGACGCCCATCGGCTCCAGCGCCACCTTGACGTTGTCGAGCGCCGTCTTCCACGGCATCAGCGCGTCCTGCTGGAAGAGATAGCCGGCGCGGCGGTTCAAGCCCGACAGCGGCTGGCCGAAGATCGCAACCTTGCCGGCCGACGGCGTCAGCAGGCCGGCGGCGGCGTTGAGCAGGGTCGACTTGCCGCAGCCGGTCGGACCGACCACCGAGACGAACTCGCCCGGCGCGACGGCAAGGTCGATGCCCTTAACCGCCTGGTAGCGGCTGCCGCCCTTGAGATGGAAGGTGATGTCGATGCCGGCGAGCCTGACCGCCGGCTGCTCCGCTGCCGCGCCCGTGACGCCGGGCGGGCTGACCTTGGACTCCATGGATATCCCGTCCCCTGCCGCCGGCGCCGTCCCGGCACACGCGGCTTATTTCCGTTCGGGGCGACACTAGGCGATCAGATCACGAAGGCAACCCGCCCGCGGCATCCGGTCTCGGCAACGTGCTAGCCGGTAGCGAAAAGTCGACGCTTCTGCTCTATCGCTGGCGCGCCCACAGGAGGAATCGCCCGCCCATGCCCCCGCTTGAGCAATGGATGCACGAGCTTGTCGCGTTCATGCGCGTCAACCAGTACTGGGCGGCCCCGATCGTTTTCGTCATCGCCTTCGCCGAATGCGTCGCGATCCTGTCCTGGCTGGTGCCCGCGACGGTGTTCTTCACCGCCTTCGGCGCGATCGCCGGCGCTTCCGGCCTCAATCTCGTGCCGCTCTCGCTCGCCGCCGCGCTCGGCGCGGCCTCCGGCTTCTGGCTGTCATATTGGGTCGGCCTCGTCCTCGGCCCGCGCGTCGGCGACCATTGGCCGATCCGCAACAACCCGGCCCTGCTCCAGCGTGGCCATGATTTCTTCGAGAAATGGGGCGGGCTCGGCATCGCCATCGGCCATTTCTTCGGACCGATCCGGGCGGTGATCGCGCTCGTCGCGGGCATCGTGAAGATGCCGTTCTGGCCTTTCCAGATCGCGAATTTCGCGGCGTCCTTCGCCTGGGGCTTCGGTCTGATCTACGGCGCCGGGCGCTTCTCCGAATACATGATGCAGTTCACTGGAAAGTAGCGCCAATCGCGGCGAAAACCCGGCGGAATGCAAAACGTCAGCTGAACGCTCGACTCAGATCGCGTTCAGCCGCGCCGGCCGAAAGTCCTGCCATCGCGTCGAGACCGGATCCTCCGGTTCACAACCGGCGCGGCGGCGCGGACGGCCCGGCATCCGCGCAGCTCAGCTTCCCTCCGGGCAGGACTTAAACAGGAGTCCACGCCATGACGATGTCTCGTTTCGCTATCGGCCTCGCCGCACTCGCTCTCGCCGCCGGCCCGGCCCTCGCACAGACCGCGACCCAGCCGACGACACCGACCAAGCCGGCCGCCCCCGTGACCACGCCCGCCGCACCGGCCGCGAAGCCGGCGACGCCGACCACTCAGGCGCAGGCCAAGAAGGTCAACATCAACACCGCCAGCGCCAGCGAGCTCGAGCAGCTCAAGGGCATCGGCGAGGCCCGCTCCAAGAAGATCATCGAGGAGCGCGCCAAGGCCAAGTTCAAGAACTTCGACGATTTGGCGAAGCGCAGCTCGCTGCCCTCGAATGTCGAGGCCGAGATCAAGGATCAGGTCACCTTCTGATCCGGCTCCCAACAGACGAGCCGGCCGCTTCCGCGGCCGGCTCTTTCTTCATTTCCGCTGGCTTGTGGCAGTGGTCGCTCTGCTCGGGGCTGCTCATTCCGCCGCCCGCAGGAAGACCATCCGGCTGCTCGTGATGCTGTCGGCCCCTTGAACACTGCGCTCCGGCGGGGGCGATGCGCTCACGCTCAAGCCATCCAGGACCTCGCCAGCACTTTCACCGCCTGCAAAGCCGCGCCGCTCCTCGACGCGCAACGAGATGATCGCAGTCGGGTCGCCAAAGAATGGAGCGGCTCTGCTATCGCGCAGATCGCTGTCGCGCAGGCCGAGATCGCGCAGATCGCGCTCGGTCATCTCAGAGAGAGTGCGGTAATCGCGCCGCGACTGCAGCCAGTGGTCGACGGTACCGAGAAGCCGGCCAATCGCCTCGACCATGGCGAGCACAGGCTTGGCCGATCCGATGATGAAGCTGATCATGACCTGTCTCCGTCGTTGTGAGACGGCACAGGACACCCTTTGACTGACAGCAGCTGTCAGAAGCTCAGGGGCTCAATGACAACTTCTGTCAGGGGCGATCTTGGGGGCTGATGCGGCGCTTGATCTCAAAGGAAAAGCGGCCCGGTCAGGGTCTGACCGGGCCGGCTCCTGGGCCGCTTGCGAACTACAGCAGGCCAAAGACAATCATGATGACTAGGGCGAAAGAGGCGCCCAGCGCCAGATGCGCGATCTTGAACTGAGAACCTTGGGACGCAGGCATCGATCGGATCGGTGTCATCATCGCCTCCATCTGTTCAACGTCGGTCTGCTTCGTTGGGAATTATCTTTCGTCTCGGATATGTCAGGTCGTGACCGGCTCAGTAGGCCCACATCTCGGCCACGATCCAGCCGACGACCGCGAGCGCCAGGCCAGCGACCAGGACGACCAGAACAGGCCGGTCTAGGAAGCCTTGCCGCGCCTCGACCGGGGTTTCGACCGCCGGGTCGGCGTCGGAGTGGACGTCTGCCCGCATCGGCGGGATCGGCTCGCCACCCTTTTCCGGAATGCGCGCTTCGCGCTCCTTCACGTCGTCATGAATCATGATGGCCTCCGCTTGTGATTAGGCCGGATCAACCTCCGACGGCGCGCAACAGCACGCTCGCCAGCAGGGTGACGGTAAGAAAACCACCCAGGAGCAACACCGGGAGTTGGTCGTCCCAGGATGCCGGCTTGGCGACATCTGCGAGCCCATGGCGAGCATGACGCTGATGCAGCCTCTCGATCGCCCTCTCCCTCAGTTCGTCCTGGCCGGTCATCGCACGCTCCTGCTTCCATCGACTGGAGCATCAACGCTTGCAGCGGGGCGCGGTTCCCGGAATCGGTGCATTCAACGCGAAACGGGCGCCCTTGCGGGCACCCGTTCCCTTGTCTTTCAAGCAGTTGCAAGCGTTTCCGGAATCACCCTCGCATCGCGTTGAATCGGCGTGCGAAGTCCGGCGCCTGCCTCAATTCTTGGTCTTGTCGACCAGAGCCTTGGCCTTGATCCACGGCATCATGTCGCGGAGCTTGGCGCCGACTTCCTCGATCGGATGGGCGGCGTAGCGGGCGCGGGTCGCCTTGAACGAGGTCTGGTTGACCTTGTTCTCCAGCATCCAGTCGCGGGTGAACTTGCCCGACTGGATGTCGGTCAGCACGCGCTTCATCTCGGCCTTGGTCTCGGCGGTAATGATGCGCGGGCCGGTGACGTACTCGCCATACTCGGCCGTGTTCGAGATCGAGTAGTTCATGTTGGCGATGCCGCCCTCATAGATGAGGTCGACGATCAGCTTCACCTCGTGGAGGCACTCGAAATAGGCCATCTCCGGGGCGTAGCCGGCTTCAGTCAGCGTCTCGTAGCCGGCCTTGATCAGCTCGACCAGACCGCCGCAGAGCACGACCTGCTCGCCGAACAGATCAGTCTCGCACTCTTCCTTGAAGGTGGTCTCGATGATGCCGGCGCGGCCGCCGCCATTGGCCGAGGCGTAGGACAGGCCCAGGTCATGGGCGTTGCCGGTCGCGTCCTGGTGGATCGCGATCAGGGTCGGCACGCCGCCGCCGCGCTGATACTCGGAACGGACAGTGTGGCCCGGGCCCTTCGGCGCGACCATCAGCACGTCGAGGTCCTTGCGCGGCTCGATCAGGTTGAAATGGACGTTGAGGCCGTGCGCGAACAGAAGGGCGGCGCCTTCCTTCATGTTGGTATGCAGCTCGTCGCGGTAGATGTCGCCCTGCAGCTCGTCCGGGGTCAGCATCATCATGATGTCGGAGACCTTGGCGGCCTCGGACGGGGTCATGACCTTGAAGCCGGCCTCTTCGGCCTTCTTGCGGGTGGCCGAGCCGGTCTTCAGGGCGATGATGATCTCCTTGACGCCGGAATCGCGCAGGTTGAGCGCATGGGCATGGCCCTGCGAGCCGTAGCCGACGATGCAGACCTTCTTGCCCTTGATCAAGTTGATGTCGGCGTCGCGATCGTAATAAACGCGCATTGGATGCGTCCTTCCTTGGGTTGATCTCTTGGTTTCAGGCTTTCGGTGCGGTGTTCGACCGCCCGTGAAGTGCGAGGAACTGGTCGGTGGCCCGGGCCGCGTCGCGCTGGATCTCGACCTTGCCGGCGGCAAGCGCATCGCCCAGCAGCAGCCTGATCTGAACGTCGCGGCCGACGAGGCCGAAGAAGGTGCGGAACGACGTCTCGACGTCGTCGAAATCGAGCAGCCCGGCCGCGCGGCCAGCTTCCAGGACCGGCTTCAATCGCTCGCCGATGGCGAAACGCCCGTTGGCGAGCACGATACCACCGAGATTGCTCTTGCCCGAGGCGGCATGGCCGATGGCGGCGCGATTGAGCGCGATCGAGGTCTGGCTCGTGATCACGGTCAGCCAGTTCTCGGCGAAGTCCCGCAGGCTCTTGCGCAGCGTCGCCGCATCGAGCGCCTGGCGGTCGTAATTATCAGCCCGGACCTTGGAGGCCTGCCACTGCACCGTCGCGGTGAGCAGGCCGTCGCGATCGCCGAACCATTTGTACAGCGTCTCCTTCGAGCAGCTCGCCCGCCGCGCCACCGCCGTCATGGTGAGCTGGTCGCCCTGCTCCACCATCAGCGCCAGCACGGCGTCGAGCACGGCCTGCTGCCGCTCGCTCAGTGCCTCGCCTTGGCTATGGGTCGCGATATCGCTCATCAATCTGGAGAGTACCGTACGTTACGGTTCTGGCGTCTACCGCACGGCTTGCCGGGGCGCAAGGGCGCGCTGGAGAAATTTCATCGCTCGAGCGTGGCCAGGATGCCTATGTCGGGCTATCCAGATTTTTGCATGGCTACTTTCCGCCTCGGTAGTTGCAATGGACGGCCGGCTGGAATTTGGCTAAGGTAATACGAGGTAGTACCTCGTATAGGATCATGGACCTATGGCAGCGGTCACCTCCATCAAACTCGAAGACGAACTGAAAGGCCGCGTGCAGAGCCTGGCCGCCGCACGTCGTCGTACCTCGCATTGGATCATGCGCGAAGCGATCGCGCAGTATGTCGAGCGCGAGGAGAAGCGTGAGGCCCTACGCCAAGACACTCTTGCGGCGTGGGAGGAGTTCCAGGCGACCGGACTACACGCGACGGCCGAAGAAGTCGAAAAATGGCTGTCGAGCTGGGGAGCTGACGACGAGCTGCCTGTGCCCGAATGCCACGGGTGATTTTCACCCCGGCCGCGATCCGCGACCTTGAACGGCTCCGGGCATTCCTGCGGCCCAAGAGCCCGGCGGCTGCCAAACGAGCGGGCGAGGCGATCATCCAAGGTGTCCAGGCGCTCGGCGCCCATCCCCATATGGGCAAGCTCATCGATGATCTGTCCGAGCAATACCGGGAGTGGCTCATCGACTTCGGCGATAGCGGATACGTAACCCGATATCGGATTGACGAGAACGCCGTGATGATTCTCGCCGTGCGCCATCAAAAGGAAGCGGGATACTGAAGTCTGCTTGCTCCCTGGAAGCCGGATAGTCCGGTTTCTTCTCCTTGCGACAACACCCGAGCCGGAACGAACCATGATCCAGCCTACCCCACCAGCAGCCGCCGAAGTCCTTGCCTTCTGGCGCCAGGCCGGCCCGGACAAATGGTTCGCCAAGGACGACGCCTTCGACACCGAGATCGCCAGGCGCTTTCGGCCGCTGGTCGATGCAGCCGCGCGTGGCGAGCTGTCGGATTGGGAGGCAACGCCGGAGGGCGTCTACGCGCTGCTGATCCTGCTCGACCAGTTCCCGCGCAATCTCAATCGCGGCTTGGCCCATGCTTTCGCGGCCGATCCGCTGGCACGCGAGGTCGCCGGCCGGGCAATCGCGCGCGGCTTCGACGAGGCCTTCGACAACCCGGAGAAGCGCTTCCTCTACATGCCATTCATGCACTCAGAGGATCTCGCCGACCAGGAGCGCTGCGTCGCGCTGAGCGAGGCCTCGGGCGATGACGACTCGACCAAATGGGCGATCGTGCACCGCGACATCATTCGCGACTTCGGCCGCTTCCCGCACCGCAACGCCGTCCTCGGCCGAGAAAGCTCGACCGAGGAGCAGCGCTTCCTCGACGATGGCGGCTTCGGCGGCTGATCAGCCGCCGCTTGTCTCACGATGCGCCTTGGCGAATTCCGCCAGGCTCCTGAAGTGGAAATCGACACTAGGTCGGTTGGCGGGGATTTTCGTCGCCCCGCTCCCCACCATGCCGGATCGCCGATCGATCCAGGCGCGCGCTAGCCCGGCCCGCTCGGCCGGGACATGGTCATGGAACAGGCTCTGCGCGGTGTGGAGCACCTCGCCGGGCTTTAGGCCGAGATCGACCTCCAGATGCGCCAGCAGATAAGCGAAATTGCGCGGATCGGGCTTGTATGAGCCGATATCCTCGGCGGTGTAGATCGCATCGAAGGTGACGCCGAGCTTGCGGTTGCTGGCGGCGAAGCTCGCACGATCGACATTAGAGAGGATCACCAGCTTGTAATGCCGCTTGAGATAGGCGAGCGCCTCGGCCGAGTCTGGGAAGGCCGGCCAGTCCGGCACCGAGCCGCCGAAGCGCTCGTTCAGATCCGCATGGACATGCACGCCGAGATCCTTGGCGAGGCGGGCATGGACGGCGGCGAGCAGCGTCGAATAGCGCAGCGACGGTCCAGCCTCCTCCAGCTCAGTCTCAAGCGCGCCGAAGCGCGCCAGCGCCTCCTCGCGGTCGATGTTGATCCGGCCGGCGCTGATCAGCGGCTGCAGCGCGTTCCAGATCCCGGTCTCCCAGTCGATCAGCGTGCCGTAGCAGTCGAAGGTCAGAACCTTGAAATCGGTGAGTTTCATCGCGGGTGGTCCTCATGATGCGGAGTCGCGTGACCATAGCGAGCGCCCACACCGCCGTGATGAGGCAAAACTCCGAAGGACTTGACCGAAGCTGCGCTTATCGGCGCCGGCTCGCGGCGCGGAACTCGGACGGCGTCAGGCCGAAGCGGCGCTTGAACTGCCGGTTGAAGGACGAGGCGTTCTGATAGCCCAAGGCATAGGCGATCTCAGAGACCGGTAGCGCCGTCGTGACCAGTTGCTCGGCGGCCTCGTCGAACAGCCGGGTCAATTGCGATTGCTTCGGCGATTGGCCTGTCGTCGCCCGGAACAGCGCATGAAACCTGCTCTGGCCGAGGCCCGCTATCCTCGCCATTTCGGCGACACTTCCCGCTCCCCGATCGCTGGCGACGTCGAGCACGCGGCCCTCGGCTCGCGACAACGGCCGCGGCATTGCAGTCGGCTGGATCAGTTGCAGCCCCGCCATGGCCATGCGAGCCGCATCAATCGGCCGGCAGGCGCCGGCTTCGACCTCGGCGCCGAGTTGGCGGAACATTCGCCACAGCCAGGGCTCGATCCGCGTCAACGACGGCATAGGATCGCGCAGCAGCGCCGGCTCGGCCTCGCCGGCGAAGGCTCCAGCCTCGACATCGAGGATGAGCATGCTGCAATCGGCAGTCGGCTCGAAATCATGCTCGTGATCGCGCGGGATGATGGCGACGCACTGGCTCGACACGATGCTGCGATGCCCCTCGACATCGAGCTGCATCGCGCCCTGCATCGGCAGCAGGATCTGGCTGTAGTCGTGGCGATGGCGGTCGCCGCCACGATAGCTGCGGAGTTCGAGCTGGATCGACATCATCCACTCATGCGCAAGAGATCATGACGCCATTTGCCGCCGATCGGCGAGGGCGATCAAGAGCCCTCAGCCGCCCGCCGCCTGCTGCGCCACGATGCGCTGCAGGAAGATCGCCGCCACCGTCAGCACAAAGCCGACCCACCACAGCGGCGAGCGCAGGCTCTTGCCCGAGCCGAGCGGTTCGGCCTCGGCCTTACCCGACAGGCGCTGATAGATCGGCCAGGCGAAACAGGCGAAGCCAATGGCGCCGAGGCCGAGCGAGATTTCATTCAGTCCGATCGTCACCGCTCAGCCCCCTCCCCGGCGAGCGCCGGTCGATCGCTTTCAGCAGCAATCGCGGGCTCCTTCAACCCCAGTCGCCGCAAGGGATCGCCGATCAGCCCGGAGACCAGCAGCGCCAGCATCCGGTCGATGCCGGGCAGCCGCGCCAAAGGCGGCACCACCCGGTCGCGGATCACTGGCAGCACGGCGCTGTCCGACTGGTAGAACGGCGTGAACATACGGCTCGCCGCCTGATAGAGCCGGACATGCCAGCGGCGAAGCTGCGCATAACGCTGTAGCGCAGCATCGAGATCGCCGGCCTGAGCGAGCGCCACGGCCAGCGCATAGGCGTCGAGCAGGGCCATATTGGCGCCCTGCCCCAATTGCGGGCTGGTCGAATGGGCGGCGTCGCCGATGAAAGCGATCCGCCGGCCATAAGGCTGCGGCAGCGTCTGGTGGCGATAGCTCGCGAAGGTCAGGTGCTCAGGCTCGGCGATATGGGCGAGCAATGGTGCGGTCGCCGGCCAGACGCGCTCGACTTCAGCCTTCCACGCGGCCAGTCCGGCGCCGCGCCAGGCTTCGAGCGCATCGGCCTTCAGGCTCCAGAACAATGCCGCCTGCGGCTCGCTTTCCTCGCCATATCGCCCGATCGGCAGCACCCCGACCATCACGCTGGCGCGGCGATAGCGCTGTTCTAGCGCGTGGCGGTCGAAGCTTGTCCCAGCGAGCGGGACATTGGCCCAGAGCGCGCCATAGCTCAGCGGCACGCGCACCGTGGGCGCAGCAGCGTGACTGAGCAGCGGCGAGCGTGTCCCCGACGCATCGACGACGAGATCGAACGGACCGATGCGGCGACCGCTCGCGGCGAGCAGTGAGACCTTACCGTCGGAAGCGGAATCGATGTCGCCGACCTCAACGTCGGTCTCGATCGCGATTGGAAGCTTCCGCACGGCTGCGAAGAGCGTCGCGAACAAAGCCGCGCGGTGGATGCCGACGCCGAAACGCTCCCGCTTCAGCGCGGCATAGCGCACATCGAGAACCACCGAGCCCGTAATGGCGTTCAGGCCGAACAGCCGGTCGATCCGGCTGCCGGCGGCGATCAGCGGCACAGCAAGGCCGAGTTCGTTCAGAACGGCAAGCCCGCTCGGCTGCAGGATCAGGCCGGAGCCGAGCGGCTGCGGCTCGCTGAAGCGCTCGACCAGCGTGACTTTGTAACCGGCGCGTTCGAGCAGCAGCACAGCCGCCAAACCGGCGGTGCCGCAACCGATGATCGCGATCGTATGGCTGCGACTCATGCCGCAGTGAGCTTACCGGCTCACATCGCCTCCGCGCCGCGGCTCATCGCCGCGATGCCCGTGCGCGAGACCTCGGTCAGACCGACCACGGTCATCAGCTTGATAAAGCGCTCGATCTCCTCGGTCGCGCCGGTCAGCTCGAAGACGAAGGAGGTCAGCGTCGCATCGAGCGTGCGCGCGCCGAAGGCGGCGGCAAGTCGCATCGCCTCGACGCGGTGGTCGCCCTTGCCGACGACCTTGACCAGGCAGAGCTCGCGCTCGATCGCTTCGCCCTGCAGGGTCAGGTCGACAACGCGATGCACCGGCACCAGCCGGTCGAGATGCGCCTTGATCTGGTCGATCACGCTCGCCGTGCCGGAGGTGACGACGGTGATGCGCGAGAGGTGCTTTTCGTGCTCGGTTTCCGAGACGGTGAGGCTCTCGATGTTGTAGCCGCGGCCGGAGAACAGCCCGGCGATGCGGGCGAGAACGCCCGGCTCGTTGTCGACGATCACCGCCAGGGTGTGGCGAGCGATCGGCTGGGCGGTCGGGGCGCTGGGATAATGCGTCGTGTTCATGTCTGGACTCGGCTTCGGCTGAGATTAGGGCGGAAATCGGTGAGGACGGGCTCGTCGAGTTCGTCCACGGATACGATCCAGGGCTCGGCCAGCGCGGCCTCGCGCCAGGCCTTGAAGCCGGCGGTGCCCTGTACCGCCTCAACATAGGCGGCGCTGACCGGATCGAGCGCGATCGAATAGGTGGTGAAGCGGGTCGTGACAGGCGCGAACATCGCATCGGCCGCGCTAAACTCGCCGAACAGGAACTCGCCGTCTGCCCCAAAGCGCTGGCGGGCGTCGCGCCAGATTTCGGTGATGCGGGCGATGTCGGCCGCGACCGCCTCGCCGCGATCGCGTGCCGGATGCACCCAGGCGAGGTTCATCGGGCAGGCGCCGCGCAAGGCACCGAAGCTGGAGTGCATCTCGGCACAGATCGAGCGCGCCAGCGCCCGTGCCGCCTTGTCGCGCGGCCAGATCGGCAGCTCGGGATGCGTCTCGGCGAGGTATTCGATGATGGCGAGCGAATCCCAGACCGCGATCGCGCCGTCAACCAGCGAAGGGACCTTCCGGGCAGGGGTATATTCGGCCACAGCGCGCTTCCAGTCGGGATCGTCCATGGTCGGCCCGAACGGGATCAACACCTCCTCGAAGGGAATGCCGAACTGCTTGAGCACGAGCCAGGGCCGCAGCGACCAGGAGGAATGGGTCTTGTTGCCGATGACCAGCTTCATGGTGCGCTCCATCCGTCGAAAGGAGCGCAGACACTATCGGCACGCGGGATGGCGATCCCGCGCCCTTTCGTGATCTCATCCATGACGGTGGGCAATCGGCCGGTCACGCCGCCTGCTCCATCGCCAGCGTGAAGTCGAGCGCCGCCTCGACATGCAGCGCGGTGGTGTCGAAGACTGGCAAGTCGAAATCGTCCTGCGAGAGCAGGAGCCCGATCTCGGTGCAGCCAAGGATGACGCCGTCGGCGCCTTCTTCCCGCACTGCCCGCGCGACGATCTCGCGATAGCGCGTCTTCGACGCCGGCAACACTTGCCCGCGGCAGAGCTCCTCATAGATGATGCGGTGGACGTCGGTTCGCTCCGCATCATTCGGCACCAGCGTCTCGACGCCGAAGGCTGCGAGCCGGTCGCGGTAGAAGCGCTGCTCCATGGTGAAGCGCGTCGCCAGCAGCAGCGGACGGCGGGCCGTCGTCTTGCGGATCGCCTTGGCGGTGACGTCGGCGAGATGCAGGAAGGGCAGGTTCGTCGCCTGGGTGATGTGGTCGGCGAGCTTGTGCATGGTGTTGGTCGCCAGCACGATGCAGACCGCCCCGCCCTGCTCGAGCCGGCGCGCGCTTGCCGCCATCGCCGCCCCGGCCCGGTCCCAATCGCTCTTTGCCTGCATCTCGGCGATGGGTGAGAAGTCGACCGAATGCAGCAGGACGTCGGCCGAGTGCAGTCCGCCCTGGCGCGCCCGCACGCCCTCGTTCAGCAGCCGGTAGTAGACCGCCGTCGATTCCCAGCTCATCCCGCCGATCAGGCCGATAGTCGCCATGTGGTCCCCCTAAAGCCGAGGCCGTCATTCTCGGGCGAAGCGAAGCGCCGACCCGAGAATCTCCTGACGAGTTGGCGCTGGTTGGCGCCTTTCCTGCCTGAGATGCTCGGGCCAAGCCCGAGCATGACGTTACTTCATCAAACGAGCTGCTTGCCCTTGGCGTCGATGATCTCGCCGGTATCGCCCTCGAAATCGGGCAGGATCATCTCGTTATGCGCCTTGCCCGACGGGATCATCGGGAAGCAGTTCTCTTCCTTCGCCACCAGGCAGTCGAAGATCACCGGGCCGGGCGTCTCGATCATCTCCATGATGGCGCGGTCGAGATCGGCCGGATCGGAGCAGCGGATGCCGTGCCCGCCATAGGCCTCCGCCAGTTTGACGAAGTCCGGCAGCGAGGCCGAGTAGCTCTCCGAATAGCGCCCGCCATGCAGCAGTTCCTGCCACTGGCGCACCATGCCCATGTACTCGTTGTTGAGGATGAAGATCTTGACCGGCAGCCGGTACTGCACCGCCGTCGACATCTCCTGGATGTTCATCAGGATAGAGGCCTCGCCGGCGACGTCGATGACGAGCGCCTTGGGATGCTTCATCTGCACGCCGACAGCCGCCGGCAGGCCGTAGCCCATCGTTCCGAGCCCGCCCGAGGTCATCCAGCGGTTCGGCTCCTGAAAGCGCAGATACTGCGCCGCCCACATCTGGTGCTGGCCAACCTCAGTCGTGATGTAGGTGTCGCGATCCTTGGTCAGAGCATAGAGGCGCTCCAGCGCATATTGCGGCTTGATGATCGTGTCCGAGCGCTTGTAGGCGAGGCTGTTGCGCGCCCGCCAGGCGTCGATCTGCGTCCACCAGGCGGTGAGCGCGGTCTTGTCGATCTGAGGGCTCGTCTCGCGCCAGATCCGGACCATGTCCTCGAGCACATGGGCGCAATCGCCGACGATGCCGATATCGACCTTGACCGTCTTGTTGATCGAGGACGGATCGATGTCGATGTGGATTTTCTTGGAGTGCGGCGAGAAGCCGTCGATACGCCCGGTGATGCGGTCATCGAAACGCGCGCCGATATTGATCATGACGTCGCAGTCATGCATGGCGAGGTTCGCCTCGTAGGTGCCGTGCATGCCGAGCATGCCGAGCCACTGCTTGTCGGCGGCCGGGAAGGCGCCGAGCCCCATCAGCGTCGAGGTGACGGGATAGCCGGTCAGGCGGGCGAACTCGCGCAGCAGCGCAGAAGCGTGCGGGCCGGCATTGATGACGCCACCGCCCGTGTAGAACACCGGCTTCTTCGCCTTGGCGATCAGCTCGACCGCGGCCTTGATCTTGTTCAGATCGCCCTTGACCGTGGGACGATAGGTCTTGTGCTGGTTGTCGCGCGGGCGGCTATAGGCGCCGGTCGCGAACTGGATGTCCTTCGGGATGTCGATGACGACCGGGCCCGGCCGGCCATTGGCGGCGACATAGAAGGCCTCGTGCAGGACGCGCGGCAGGTCGGCGATGCTCTTCACCAGGTAGTTGTGCTTGGTGCAGGAGCGGGTGATGCCGACCGTGTCGCATTCCTGGAAGGCGTCCGAGCCGATCAGATGCGTCGGGACCTGGCCGGTGATGACGACGAGCGGGATCGAATCCAGCAGCGCGTCGGTCAGGCCGGTGACGGCGTTGGTCGCGCCCGGGCCGGAGGTGACGAGGACGCAGCCGACCTTGCCCGGCGCCGAGCGGGCATAGCCCTCGGCGGCATGGACGGCGCCCTGCTCGTGCCGGACGAGCACGTGCTTGACCTTGTCCTGCTGGAAGATCGCGTCGTAGATCGGCAGCACCGCGCCGCCGGGATAGCCGAAGAGATGCTCCACGCCCTGGTCCTGGAGGGCGCGAACGACCATTTCGGCGCCGGTCATCATCTCGCTCATAACGGTCTCCTGCGGAGGTCTGCTGTCGGTTGCGGTCGGAAAAAGACAATAAAAAAGGCCCTCGGAGGGGCCTGGGCGTGCGCTGGCGTCGGGGACGCCCGGTTGTTAAACCGGCCCCTACCAGCGCACCTGTACGATAATAAGCTTGCGCATGTCGCAGCCCTGTCGAAACGAAAGTTGCCGGACGCTAGACGAGCAGCGCCGCATGGTCAAGCAGGGAATCAGCCGGCAAGAGAAGCGTCGGCCTCACAGGCGGCGAGAGCTGTCGCAAGGGCGTCCTCCGGCGCAGCCGCCGTCCAGTCTTCCATCTGGTGGCGGAACCAGGTCATCTGCCGCTTGGCATAGGCGCGGGTATCGGCCTTGCCGCGCGCCACCGCGTCGTCGAGCGAGAGCGCGCCATCAAGATACGCGATCAGCCCGGGCACGCCATGGGCGCGCATCACCGGCAGCAGCGGATCGAGCCGGCGCTCGCGCAGGGCGGCGACCTCGTCGAGCGCGCCCTGCGCCATCATCACATCGAAGCGGGCGTCGATCCGGGCCCGCACCAGCTCCCGCTCCGGCGCCAGAAAAAGCTTGAGCAGCTTCTGCCCCGCCAGCGGCCCCGGCCGGCGCGCGCCCTGGAAGCTCGCCAGCGAACGGCCGGTCGCCTCAAACACTTCCAGCGCTCGCATCACCCGCAGGCGGTCGCTCGGCCGCAGGCGCGCCGCCATCTCCGGATCCCTGCCGGCGAGCTCAGCGTGCAATTCGCCAGTCTCGTAATCTTCGACGCGGGCTCGGAAGGCGATGCGAACCTCATCAGGCACCGGCGGGATATCCGAGAGCCCCTCGGTCAGCGCCTTGAAGTAGAGCCCGGTGCCGCCGACGAGAACCGGCAGAGCGCCCTGCCCGGCCAGTTCCTGCAACAGCGCCGTGACCTCGGCCGCATAGGCCGCGGCGGAATGGTTCACGGCGCCGTCGATATGGCCGTAGAGCCGGTGCGGCACCTCGCCCATCTCCTCCGGCGTCGGCCTGGCTGTGATGACCGCAAGGTCGCGGTAGACCTGCATCGAGTCCGTATTGACCACGACGCCGCCGAAACGGCGGGCGAGTTCGACCGCCAACGCCGACTTGCCGCTCGCGGTCGGACCTGCGATGAGCACCGCGCTGTATTTCACTTCGTTTCCGGCTCCGTCATGACGCTCGTCGCCACCCTCGTCTCCGCCCATGGTCAGGCCCTGCTCGACGATGGCCTGCTCGCTCGCCTGCGCGTCGCCACGCCGACCCCGGCGACGATCGAGCGCCTCGATGGCGAGATCGCGGCCGATCTCTTCGCGGAAGCCGACGATACGCGCAAGCTCGAAGCGATATTGCGCGAGGCCCTCGGCGGCGCTCCGATCGACATCATCGTCCAGCCGGCCGCCACCCGCCGCAAGTGCCTGTTCCTCGCCGACATGGATTCCACCATGATCGGCCAGGAATGCATCGACGAGCTCGCCGCCTATGTCGGCCTGAAGGAGAAGGTCTCCGACATCACTGAGCGCGCCATGCGCGGCGAGCTCGAATTCGAGCCGGCGCTGCGCGAACGCGTCGGGCTGCTGAAGGACATCGCGCTCAGCGTCGTCGACGAGATCATCGCCAAGAGCATCACGCTGACACCCGGCGGCAGCGCATTGGTGCGCACCATGCGCGCCCATGGCGGCTATACGGCACTGGTCTCGGGCGGGTTTACCGTCTTCACCGGCCCGATCAGCCAGAGGATCGGCTTTAACGAGCACCGCTCCAACATCCTGCTGAGTGAAGGCGCCCTGCTCTCCGGCCTCGTCGCCGAGCCGATCCTCGGCAAGCAGGCCAAGCTCGACGCTCTCATAGAGCTGCGCGCCCGCTTCGGCCTGCCGGATGAGGCGACGCTCGCGGTCGGCGACGGCGCCAACGATCTCGCCATGCTCGGCGAAGCCGGGCTCGGTGTCGCCTACCGCGCCAAGCCGGCGGTCGCCGCCGCGGCCGATGCTCGCCTCGACCACGCGGATCTGACCGCCCTGCTCTACGCCCAGGGCTACCGCGGCGACGAGATCGTCAGGAGCTGAAGCTCAGTCGACGATGAACAGCCGCGCGCCCTTCGGGGAGCGCGAGCGATGCGGTTCGGCCTTGTCGGCGACCTGATAGCTCATCCCGGCCTGCAGCAGGAAGACCCGCCCGTCGGCCAGCGCCGTCTCCAGCTCGCCGTCGAGGCAAAACAGGATATGCCCCTTCTCGCACCAATGGTCCGAGACATAGCCGGGCGTGTACTCGACCATGCGCACGCGGATCGGGTTGTCCGCCGGCCCGAAACGACGCGTCCGCCAGATCGCCTGCCCCTGCTCTCCCGCGAAATATTCGGGCTCGACCGCCGACCAGTCGGTCGTGCCGAAGGAGATATCGCTCATGCGCATGGGAAGCCTCTTTGATTGCGGCTGTGGAACCTGCCGGAGACGCGATCCCGCTGCCAATGCAAAATGCTGGTCGCTGCGATCGCCCCGAGACAATCGTCCAAGAAAAAGGGCGGCCCGCAGGCCGCCCTTGATCGTTCGTAAATCGGGCTGACGCGGTCAGTTCATCGTCACCGCGACGAAGCGGACCTCGCCCTGGGCGTTCGAAACCAGCAGCAACGCCGACTTCTTGCCCTCCTTCTTCAAGGTATCCAGGCGCTTGGTGACGTCGTCCGGCGAGTTCACAGGCTCCTGACCGACCTCAACCACCAGCTCGCCGACCAGGATACGCTTGTCGGCAGCATTCGAGTTGGCATCGACCTTGGTGATGACGACGCCCTTCACCCCGTCCTTGATCGAGTAGCGCTTGCGCAGATCATCATTCTGGGCTGAGAACTCGAGCCCGAGCGCCGAGGCGGTCACCGGCTTGGCGGGCTCATTCGCGGGCTTGTTGGCCGAGGCCTGCTGGACCTTCTCGCCATCCTCGAGCCGGGCGAGCTTGACCGTCTTGGCGAGCTCCTTGCCCTTGCGCATGACCTGGATCGGCACGTCCTTACCGACCTGGGTGCCGGCGACGATGCGCGGCAGCTCGCGCGAATCCTTCACATCCTTGCCATCGAACTTGACGATCACGTCGCCGACTTCGAGGCCGGCCGGCTTGGCCGGACCCTTTTCGTCGATGCCGGCGATCAGCGCGCCACGGGCGGTGCCGAGGCCGAGTGCTTCGGCGGCGGCGTCATCGACGTTCTGGATGCGCACGCCGAGCCAGCCACGGCGGGTCTCGCCGAACTCGCGCAGCTGGTCGACGATATTGGTCGCCAGCGAGGACGGCACGGCAAATCCGATGCCGACCGAGCCGCCGGTCGGCGACAGGATCGCGGTGTTGATGCCAATCACCTCGCCGGCCATGTTGAACAGCGGGCCGCCGGAGTTGCCCTTGTTGATGGCCGCGTCGGTCTGGATATAGGTGTCGTAGGGCCCCTGGTTGATGTCGCGGTTGCGGGCCGAGACGATGCCCGACGAGACCGAGCCGCCGAGGCCGAACGGGTTGCCGATCGCCATCACGGGATCGCCGATGCGGGCCTTGTCCGAGTCGCCGAACTTGACGAAGGGCAGCGGCTTGTCGTGCTTGACGCGCAGCAGCGCGAGGTCGACCTTGGTGTCCTTGCCGACCACCTCGGCCTTGAGGCGCAGGCCGTCGCTGAACACCACCGTGATCTCGTTGGCGTCGCCGATGACGTGGTTGTTGGTCACCACCAGGCCCGACGGATCGACCACGAAGCCCGAGCCGGCCGATTGCGAGCGGCGCTGCTGCGGCGGCTGATTTTGATTTTGCCCCTGCTCACCGCCGCGGCCGCGGCGGTTGAAGAACTCTTCGAACAGGTCGCCGAATGGGGTGTCGGGGCCGAGCTGCGGCAGCTGCGGCAGGTTGCGGCCGCGCGTCTCGCTGGTCGTCACCGCCGCGATGTTGACCACCGCCGGCATCACCCGCTCGGCGAGATCAGCCAGCGAGATCGTGGCGCCATGCGCCTGCGGCGCGGCCTGGACGTTGCCGGGCGCCGGCGTCGCCTGGGCGAAGGCGGGCACCGTCGCGAACGCCATGCCGGCGACGGTCGCGATCCGCGCCAGACGGGAGGCGTGGGAATGTGTGAGTGCCATCGATGTCCTCATGATCATGATGATGTCGCGCCAAGGGATCGAGGTTGACGGGATCGCCTTGGCCGCATTGCAGCGCAGCCGGAATCCGAACGCAACTTAAGAACGCCAAAATGCGGCGGAAGGGCGACGCAAGATTGCGTCATAAGGTCGTGATCGAAGCAGAAAAGGCTGATTCAGCTGCGCACCAGCCAGACTAGCCCGACGCCGACGACCGCCGAGACGATGCCGATCAGGCGCATCCGGTCGACCGGGGTCTCGGAGGCGCTGCGCAGCGCCTCCTTGGCGATCTCGGGAATAGACGCGAAAAGCAGTCCCTCGATGGCGAAGACCAGGCCGAGCGCCGCGAGGAAATCTGTCATGCGCAGCGCTCGGTCCTAGATCACGATGATTTTGGATCGAACCGATCCAAAATCATAAAACGTGATCGATTCTAAGGGTTCAGAGCAGGATTTCTGCGAAAAACCGGTTCCCACTTTTTCGCATCCTGCTCTGTGGTCAGGGCTTGGGAGCAGCCGGCGTCGCCGGTGCCGCGTCGGTTGTCGCCCCGGCGCGTCGGCCGGCCGGGTCGTTGAAGAAGCGGAAGAACGGCGAGTCGGGCGACAGCAGCATGCGTGTATCGCCTGACTTCAGGCTCGCTTCATAAGCCTGCATCGAGCGGTAGAAAGCGAAGAACTCCGGATCCTTGCCGAAGCCCTCGGCGAAGATGCGGTTGCGCTCGCCTTCACCCTGGCCGCGGATCTCGTCCGATTTCCGCTGCGCCTCCGCGACGATGATGATCGCATCGCGCTCGGCCCGAGCCCGGATCTCCTGCGACTGCTGGCCACCTAGCGCGCGCGCTTCTGCCGCCTCGCGCTGGCGCTCGGTCTGCATGCGCTGGAACACCGCCTGCGAATTCGCCGCCGGCAGGTCGACGCGGCGTAAGCGGACATCGACCACGGTCATGCCGAAGCGGCCTGCCTCCCGGTTCACGTCGTCGCGGATGCGATTCATCAACCGCGAGCGGTCGTTGCGCACCATTGAGGTGAACGTCGCCTCGGCCAGGACCGAACGGACGTTACCGTTGACGATCGAGGCCAGCTGCGAATTGGCGCGCGGGATGTTGTTGACCGCCTGGTAGAAGCGCAGCGGATCGGAGATCCGGTAGCGCGTGAAGGCATCAACCACGAGCCGCTTCTGGTCGGAGGCGATGATTTCCTGCGCCGGCAGGTCGAGATCGAGGATGCGGTTGTCGAGATAGGTGACCTGCTCGAACGGAGCCGGCAGCTTGAAGTAGAGCCCCGGCTCGGTGACGACGCTGCGCACCGCGCCGAAGCGGAGCACGATCGCCGACTGGGTCTGCTGGACGACGAAGGTCGCGGCGTAGAAGACGATCGCGACGATGGCGATGACCGCCAGCACAGCGACACGAATGAAACCGCTCATCGGGTCGCTCCCTGCTGGGCCTGGCCCTGGTTTTGGCCGGCCGGCCGGCGCGGCTGATGCTGGCCGAGTTCTCCGAGGGGCAGATAGGGCACGACGCCGTTGCCGGAGCCGTTCTGGTCGAGGATCACCTTGTCCATGCCGCCGAAGACGCGCTCCATGGTTTCGAGGAAAAGACGCTCGCGCGTGACGCCGGGGGCGTTCTTGTATTGCTCATAGACCGAGTTGAAGCGGCTGATCTGGCCGAGCGCCTCGTTGACCGTCTGGTCCTTGAAGGCTTCCGCCGACTGGACGAGCTGGGCCGCTTTACCGCGCGATTCGGGCACTACCTGGTTGGCATAGGTCTCAGCCTGGTTGCGCAGGCGCTCCTGGTCGGCGCGCGCCGCCTGGACGTCGCGGAAGGCATCGATGACCTGCTGCGGCGGGTCAACCTTCTGCAGCTGCACCAATCGGATCAGCACGCCGGCGCGATAGCTGTTCAGCGTGTCCTGCATCAGCTGGCGCACTTCGGTCTCGATCGCGGCGCGGTCGGTGGTCAGCACAGGCTGGATGTTGCGCCGGCCGATGACCTCGCGCACCGCGCTCTCGGCGACGGCCTTCACCGTGCCCGGCGGGTCCTGGATGTTGAAGACGAACGCCTCGGGCGCGCCCGGATCGATCTGCCACTGCACGATCACGTCGATGTCGACGATGTTCTCGTCGCCGGTCAGCATCAGGCTTTCCTCGGCGATATCGGTCTGGCGCGAGGTGCGTGCCGATTCGACCGTACGGAAGCCGACCTCGGTGGTGATGACGTTGGTCACCTGCGGCTTGATCACGCTGCCGATCGGGTAAGGCAGGTTGTAGTTCAGGCCCTGCGCGGTCTTGCCGACATATTTGCCGAAGATCAGGTTGAGGCCGACCTCGTTGGGCCGCACCGTGTAGACGCCGGTGGCGAGCCAGAGCAGCACCAGGCCGAGCCCGGCGAGCAGAAGCCCGCGCCCGCCGAGGTTGCCGCCCGGCATGAAATTCTTGAGCCGGTCCTGGCCGCGCCGGATGATCTCTTCGAGATCGGGCGGGGTATTGCCGCCGGAAGGACCGCCGCCGCCCCAGGGGCCGCCGCCATTGCCGCCGCCGCCACGTTGGCCCCAGGGACCACCGCCGCCACCGCTGCCGCCACTCCCGCCGCTCTGGTTACTCCAAGGCATGCCTCAGCCGTTCCTCACTCTTTAGCTTCGACCGTGCATAGCTGAACGGCTGAACGCTGTCAGCGCCATCCGGCGCAATGGGCGTTGAATTGGGCATCGGCCACGGATTCGTCAACGACGCAAGCCCCTTTGGTCGTAGACCGTTCGTCGCAGCCGCGGCTGCTATACCCCAGGGCGGACCCTAGCCATGCCGCAAACGAACATTGAGCACGCACGCTATATGTGGTTAGACCGCCCCCAATCGAGCAACGGCGAAGAATCAAAGTGGCAGTAAAAACAAGCAAAATTGCCAAGAGTAAGGCGCGGAAGATTAGACTTCCGTCTGTATCATCGATCGTTGCTCGTAGCTATCCCGATATGATTATCGGAGATGACAACACCTTACCTTGGAAACTGCGAACAGACCTCCAGCATTTCCGCCGCACAACGGACGGAAAAGCTATCATTATGGGAAGAAAAACATTCGAATCGATCGGAAAGCCGCTTCCGAATAGATACAACATTGTCCTATCGCGCACATCGGGAGAAGATCGCCCTAATCTCATTTGGGCAAAAGACTATGAATCAGCATTGTATTTCGCTGATTTCTTTTCAATTGCGCGCGGTCATCGTGAGTTTTTTGTCATTGGCGGCGCGCAGATGTATACAATGTTCGACGCATTTATTAATAAAGTCTATCTCACAGAAGTATTTTCGAACATGATCAGGGGTGATGCGAAATTCGAAATCGGTTTCGACCCAGAAATTTGGCGCACTATCAAAGAAGAGGAATTCCCATCCACGAATCATGATCAATATCCATTTCGGATATCGGTCAAGCGAAAGCGCATCGACACGATAAGAGATGAGATGATCGATAAATTTCTTAGACCAGGCCGTGAGCTACTGGCCCTCAGACATCGAGCGGAAGAAACAAGCGGCATTCAAGCCGACGAGCAATTTGCTGCTTCCGCGGAGCAGTTCGCCCTCGATTTCTGATTAACCGCCGGCGAGCTTTTGCAGCGCCGCTCCGTCGAGCCGCTTCACCGTCCATTCGCTCTGCGCCACCGCGCCGATCGAACGATAGAACACCCGCGACGGCTCGTTCCAGTTCAGCACCCACCAGGCGAAGCGCGACAGGCCCTCATCAACACAGCGTTTCGCTAGGCGCACCATCAGCGCCTTGCCGATGCCGCGGCCGCGCTGCTCGGGACGGACATAGAGGTCCTCGAGCCAGATGCCGTGCCGGCCGGTGAAGGTCGAATAGGTGTAGAACCAGATCGCGACGCCGGCGGCAGCGCCGTCCCATTCGGCGATGTCGCAGAACACCTTCGGCTCCGGACCGAAGAGGGCCCTGGCGATCTCAGCCTCGCTGGCCTCGACCTCATGCAGCAGCTTCTCGTAGTCGGCGAGCTCGCGCACGAAGGCGAGGACGAGCCCGGCCTCGTCAGGCCGGGCGGGACGGATCGTCAGCGTCATACCGCGATCGGCGCCTTGATCGCCGGATGCGGGTCGTAGCCTTCGATCACGACGTCCTCGAAGCGGAAATCCTCGAGTTTGCGCACTGCCTGGTTGAGCCGGAGCGTCGGCAGCGCGCGAGGGGCCCGTGAGAGCTGCTCGCGAGTCTGGTCGAGATGGTTGAGATAGAGGTGCGTGTCGCCGAACGAGTGGACGAAATCGCCGACGCGCAGGCCCGTCACCTGCGCGACCATATGGGTCAGCAACGCATAGCTTGCGATGTTGAAGGGCACGCCAAGGAAGACGTCGGCCGAGCGCTGGTAGAGCTGGCAGGAGAGCCTTCCGTCGACGACGAAGAACTGGAACAGGCAATGGCACGGTGCCAGAGCCATCTTCGGGATATCCGCCGGGTTCCAGGCCGAGACGATCAGCCGGCGCGAATCGGGATTGCGCCTGATCTCGTCGACCAGCCAGGCGATCTGGTCGATCGTGCCGCCGTCCGGCGCCGGCCAGGAACGCCATTGCCGTCCGTAGACCGGTCCGAGATCGCCGTTCGCATCGGCCCATTCGTCCCAGATGGTGACGCCGTTCTCCTGCAGATAGCGGACATTGGTGTCGCCGCGCAGGAACCAGATCAGCTCATGGATGATCGACTTCAGGTGCAGCTTCTTGGTGGTGACCAGCGGGAAGCCCTCCGAGAGGTCGAAGCGCATCTGGTGGCCGAACAGAGCGAGCGTGCCGGTGCCGGTCCGGTCGTCCTTGCGGACGCCTTCGTCGAGAACGCGTTGCAGAAGGGCGTGATACTGGTGCATTGAACCCGAGTTCGAATCTGAAAAGCCCAAGATACTGGCGCCCAAGACATTAGCGCCATCCGCGCCTGCGCGCTCCCCGCGCATCGCAGCTCTCAACCGCTTTTCACGCAGCCCTCGCGGTATCGAAATAAATCGTGATCGCGCCGGATATTGCAATGCCGAAAGAGCGCCCCAATCTGAATGCCTGATGAACAGAAGGGGCGCTTCGGGCCTGCGCTTGAAGCATCGGACGAAGGCGGCTTCCGGTTTTACGGAACGATCCGATGCTTCATCAAACGCCCGGTTGATGAGGACCGTATCATGACCAGACTATCCGTGCTGGCCGTGCTGCTTCTGGCAGCAGGCATGGCAGGGCAGGCTTCGGCTTCCGCCTGGGCCGACAGCACACCGCAGAACCCGGCGGCTGCCACCAAGACGAGGATCACGGAAGCGCAGGCGCGCTCGATCGCCTTCCGACACGGCCTCGTCCATGTCGAGGAGATCGCCCTCGCCGACTGGCGCTGGGAGATCGCCGGGCGCGCCCAGGGCGGCCTCGAGGTGACGCTCGATCTCAATGCCTATGACGGCTCGGTGATCGGCGGCGCGGCCGCGCCCTGACCGCATTTCTGCCGAGAACGCACAGGCCGCGGGGCTTTTCCCGCGGCTTTTTCATGTTTGCGCAGAAATTAGCCGGGGCGACGTCCTGCTCTCTTTCCCAGCGCGTTCGCAGCGCCTATATTCCGCTTGCCGCTCGCAAGAACGGCTATGGCGATAAACGGACTTCGTAATAAGCCTTTCGGACCCGGGGGCGGTACCCGGCGCCTCCACCACAGCCCTGCGGCGCGAGCAGCAGGAACTCTTGCAGCCTCAACGCTGCAGGGCTGTGGCGGGGGCGAAATAGGATCGACGAGGGTGTAAAAGTTGTTCTTTTGCCCGGCATGGTTCCGCCGTTATCGGGCCGTTGCATAGTTGCCAACGACAACAATGCTCGGGTTGCTGTCGCCGCGTAAGCGGTGCTGGTTCCCAAATCAAAGCCCTTACGTTTAGCCGCGTAAGGCGGGGCTCGGAGGCGCCTGGCAACAGAAGCCTCCACTTTTTTGTGCGGGCTCGAGCAGTCGGCGCGGAGCGGCAAAGGAGATTTCTCTTTTGCATGAGAAACGCTCTAAACTAATGGAATCGGTCACGTTTTTCGTTTCGGGGAGCTTCCCACCGGTCGCGGCGTGATCTAGAGGAGCGGAAACGGAACCCGGACCCGATGACCAAGGATATTCTCCGCTACGACCTGATGGTGCAGGACGCGCTCAAGGGCGTCGTCCGCAAGATCCTGTCCGAGGCGGGCCGCGACGGACTCCCGGGCGAGCATCATTTCTACATCACCTTCCGGACCACTGCGCCGGGCGTGCGGCTGTCGCAGCGCCTGCGCGAGAAGCATCCGGACGAGATGACGATCGTGCTCCAGCACCAGTTCTGGGACCTCAATGTCAGCGACCACGCCTTCGAGGTCGGCCTCTCCTTCTCCGGCGTGCCGGAGCGGTTGCTGATCCCCTATGACGCGATCACCACCTTCTTCGATCCTTCCGTCCAGTTCGGTCTGAAATTCGAGACGCAGGACGCGGGCGCCGAGGCGCAGGCCGGCGAGCCCGCCACCCCGGTAAAGACGCCGCGCGGCGCCGCCTCCGAGCCCAGCGTCGCCCCGGCCGCGCCGCTCGCACTTCCGCCCAAGCCGGCGCAGAAGGCGTTGCCGGCGAAAGCCAAGGATGCTGCCGAGGTGGATACCGAGGCCAAGCCAGCCGAAGCCGAGGAGGAAGGCGGCGCCCAGGTCGTCAGCCTCGACGCCTTCCGCAAGAAGACCTGAGACCTAAGGAACTCCCAGCATGACCGGATTCCGCAGCGAGACCGATTCCTTCGGTCCGATCGACGTTGCCAACGACCGCTACTGGGCGGCGCAGACGCAGCGCTCGCTGCAGAACTTCAAGATCGGTGGTCCGGCCGAGCGCATGCCACTGCCGCTGGTGCATGCGCTGGTCATGGTCAAGAAGGCTGCCGCCACCGTCAACGCCAGGCTCGGCCTGCTCGACGGCAAGGTCGAGACCGCGATCGTCCAGGCCGCCGACGAGGCGCTGGCCGGCAAGTTCGACGAGCATTTCCCGCTCGTCGTCTGGCAGACCGGCTCCGGCACCCAGTCGAACATGAACGTCAATGAGGTGCTGGCCAACCGCGCCAACGAGATCTTGGGCGCCGGCCTCGGCAAGAAGAGCCCGGTCCACGCCAACGATCACGTCAACAAGGGCCAGTCCTCCAACGACAGCTTCCCGACCGCGATCCATATCGCCGCCGCGCTCGCCGTCTCGAAGGAACTCCTGCCTGCGCTCGGCCGGCTGAAGGACGCCTTCGCCGCCAAGGCCGAGACCTTCAAGGACCTCGTCAAGATCGGCCGCACCCATCTCCAGGACGCGACCCCGGTCACGCTCGGCCAGGAATTCTCCGGCTATGTCGCGCAGATCGAGCTCGGCATGGCCCGGATCGAGCAGACCTTGCCTGGCCTGCTGGCGCTCGCCCAAGGCGGCACCGCGGTCGGCACCGGCCTCAACGCCCATCCCGATTTCGCCAAGGCTTTCTCGGCCGAGGTCGCCAAGCTGACCGGCCTGCCCTTCCGCACCGCCGACAATCTGTTCGAGGCCCTCGCCAGCCATGGCGCGATCTCCTACAGCCATGGCGCGCTGACCGCGCTCGCCATGGACCTGTTCAAGATCGCCAACGACATCCGCCTGATGGGCTCGGGCCCGCGTTCCGGCCTCGGCGAGATCAGCCTGCCCGAGAACGAGCCGGGCTCCTCGATCATGCCAGGCAAGGTCAACCCGACCCAGGCCGAGGCACTGACCATGGTCGCGACCCGCGTGCACGGCAACCAGGCGACCGTCGCCTTCGCCGCCAGCCAGGGCCATTTCGAGCTCAACGTCTTCAAGCCGGTGATCGCGCAGGCGTTCTTGCAATCCGCGCGCCTCCTTGCAGACGCGGCCGACAGCTTCCGCACCAACTGCGTCGAGGGCATCGAGCCCAATCGCGAACGCCTCGCCGAATTGCTCTCGCGCTCGCTGATGCTGGTGACGGCGCTCGCCCCGGCGATCGGCTACGACAAGGCCGCCAGCATCGCCAAGGCCGCCCATCACAACGGCACGACCCTGCGCGAGGAAGCGCTGAAGGCCGGTGTCGACGCGGACCTGTTCGACAAGACCGTCGTCGCCGAAGACATGCTCAGCCCGGGCTGACGCCATGGGGGACGTCGTCAATCTCCGCCGCGCCCGCAAGGCCCGCGACCGCGCGAGCGCCGAGGCGCAGGCCGAGCAGAACCGGATCGCGTTCGGCCGGACCAAGGCCGAGCGCAAGCTGACCGAGGCGGAGAAGACCCTCGCCGAGCGCCGCCTCGAAGGCCATCGTCTCTCCGACGATCCCGACGGCAAGGACAGGGCGTGAGCGGCCTTCGCAAGCGCTCCCTCGCGATCGCCGGCCACCGCACCAGCGTCTCGCTCGAAGAGCCCTTCTGGGAGGCGCTGAAGGAGATCGCGGCGGCCGAGAAGCGGCCTATTGCGAGCCTGGTGGTCGAGGTCGATTCCGGCCGCGGCGAGCTCAACCTCTCCTCGGCGCTGCGCCTGCGGGTGCTCGCCCATTATCGCGGGCGGGCCGAGACCGTGAAACTCACTCCCGCGGACTGACCAGCAGGCGGCGCGCCGTGTCGACGACCGCGCGCGTCAGATCCGCCAGCCGCTCGGCCGCGACCCGGTTGACCTGCCAGAACAGCGGCGTGTCGAGGACCGTGCCAGGCATGAGCTCGCGGAGCCGCCCGGCATCGAGATGCTCGCGCACCAATAGCTCCGGATTGGCACTCCAGCCGATGCCGAGCAGGCACGCCTCGACGAAGCCCTGCGTCGACGGCACCCAATGCACCGGGTGGGCAAGGCTTTCGCCCAATGCGAGTTCCATCCACTGGCTCTGCAAACGGTCCTTCTGATTGAAGACCAGCGAGGGCGCCTGCGCCAGCGCGGGCAAGCTCACGCCCTCGGCGAAATAGCGCGCCATGAAGGTCGGGCTTGCCGTCGCGAGATAGCGCAGCGAGCCGAGCGGGATAACCCGGCAGCCCTGGATCGGCTTCTCCAGCGCAGTGACAGCGGCGAGCACCCGCCCCTGTCGTAGCCAGTCTGCCGTGTGCTCCTGGTCGTCGACGGCGATGTCGAGAAGGTGCGGGCTCCGCTCCGCGAAGGCGGCGACGGCGCGCAGAAACCAGGTCCCGAGGCTGTCAGCATTGGCGGCAACCCGCAAGGTGACGCGCCGCTGCGGCTGGTCCGGCTCAGCCAGCGCCGGCAGCCGGGTCATCAGCTCGCCTTCGAGCAGACCGACCTGCTCCATGTGACGGCAGAGCCATTCGCCTCGTTCTGTCGCAGTGCAGGGCTGCCCCCGGATGATCAGCACCGTCCCCAGCCGCTCCTCCAGCAGCTTCACGCGCTGCGACACGGCCGAAGGCGTGACGTTCAGCGCCTGCGCCGCTTTGTCGAAGCTGCCGGTCCTGACGACGAGCGAGACGGCCTGCAAGGCGGGATAGTCGAGCATCGCATTAGCTCAGCTTAATCAAGATAACGATGTTTAACTACACTAAGGCCAAGCGAGCGACTAGGCGGAGCGGTAGAAACTGGACCGCCGCCCATGCCCTTCTCCGTCTATGTCACCGGCTTCACCATGGGCCTCAGCCTGATCGTCGCGATCGGCGCCCAGAACAGCTTCGTGCTGCGGCAGGGCCTCAGGAACGAGCATGTCTTCGCGGTTTGCCTCACCTGCGCCTTGTCGGATGCGGTGCTGATCCTGGCCGGCGTCGTCGGCCTGAAGCAGGCGACGGCGATGCTGCCCATGCTCGAGCCGGCCCTGCGCTATGGCGGCGCCGCCTTCCTGATCTGGTACGGCGCGCGCAGCCTGCTCTCGGCGCTGCGCTCTTCAGAGGCGCTCGCGGTCGGCGCCGCCGGTGGCGCGACACTATCCGCCAGTCTCGTGACCTGCGCCGCGCTGACCTGGCTCAACCCGCATGTCTATCTCGACACCGTGCTACTGATCGGCAGCATCGCCAGCCAGTTCCCCGGGCAGGAACTGGTCTTCGCCGCCGGCGCCATGACCGCCTCGTTCCTGTTCTTCTTCGGCCTCGGCTATGGCGCCCGCTGGCTGCGCCCGCTTTTCGCCGATACCAGATCCTGGCGCATCCTCGACGGCATCGTCGCCGCCACGATGTGGGCGATCGCCTTCAAGCTGCTGCAGGGCGGCTAGTCGATCAGCGGCAAGAAAAAGCAACGCTGATTCAGCAACTTGCAGGCAAGCGCTGAATCAACCCAGCACGCGCTTGAATCAGTTTGGCAGTGAGTTGAATCAATTCTGCAGCGGCTATCGCGACAGCGGCCGTGGCACCGACTGGATGTCGAGCGGCGGCGGCAAAGGCGGCGCCTCGCCGCGCGGCCGGATGACGTATGGATCGCCGGGGATATAGGAAGGCGGCGCGCCTTGCAGGATCATCGGCCCCGGCCGTCCTTCGATCGCGGCCCGGATCGCGGCTTGCCTCGCCCGCTCCTCTGCTTCGGCCTTGCGCCGCTCATCCTCGGCCTTGCGCGCTTCCTCCTGGCGCTTCGCGAGTTCGAGCTTGCGCGCTTCCTCGACGAGCCTCGCCTCTTCGGCCTTGCGCGCCGCCTCGGCCCGGCGGGCTTCCTCGGCTTGCCTGGCCTCCTCGGCGCGTCGCGCAACCTCCGCCTTGCGGGCCTCTTCGGCGAGCCTCGCCTCCTCCGCCTTGCGCGCGGCCTCCGCGCGGCGGGCCTCTTCGGCGAGCCTCGCTTCCTCGGCGCGCCGGGCGATCTCCGCCTTGCGGGCTTCTTCCGCGAGCCTGGCCTCCTCGGCTTTGCGCGCCTCTTCCGCCCGCTTCTCCTCGGCGATGCGGCGCTCCTCCTCGGCCTTCAGGAATTCGCCGAGCTTGCGCTCGTTCTCGCGCGTCTCACGCTCGGCCCGCAGGCGTCGAACGTTCATTGCACGCTCGCGCTGATCGGCTTCGAAGGCTTCGACGCGCTCGATCTCGCGCGCCAGCGCCCGCGCTGCCACGACGTTCGAGAGCGCCCCGACATCAGTTTCGCGTTTGGGCGCGTCGAGCGGTCCGCGCCAGGCGACGCCGACCTGCGGCATCTGCTCCGGCCAGCCCTTCGGCGCGGCGCCAAGCGGGCGCAGACTGAGGCGCAGATCGGTCGTCATCGCCCGCCAGTCGACCAGCCCGGTCGCATCGGCCCGCAAGCCCGCGCGCTCGACCGAGACCGGCGAGACACGCAGCACGCCGGCCGCTTGGGTGAAGGGGATGGTGACATCGCCCAGCGGCCAGTTCGCCTTGTCCAGCGCCGCTCCGATCCGATCCTGCAGGCGTTCGGTTTCGCTCTCGGAGGCATCGTCGCCGGTCGCGGCGATCACCTTGGAGATCGCCGACGGGTCGAAGCGGGCCATGCCGGCGCCCGAGACGCTGATCGAGCCGGCGCCGCCGAGCGCCGCGATCAGGCGCGCCGGGCTCTCGCCCGAGCCGCCGGCCTCGAAGCTGCCGGAGAGCCTGCCGGTCAGCGCGCCCTTGGTCAGCACGGCGAGGTCGAGGCCGGCGAGGCCGAGCTTGCCAGCGATCTGCGCCAGCCCGCCCTCGCGCCGGGCAGTGAGCCGCCCGCTGACCTCGCCGCCGGCATGGCTGCCGCGGAGATTGTCGAGGACAAGCCCGTCCGGCCCTGCCGCCAGCTCGAGGCGCGCCTTGGACAGCGCGATCCTGTCGGTCAGGTCGAGCCGCTCGGCAGCAAGGGCGAGCCTGATCTCGCCGAGTCCCGCCCCGCCCTGGAAGCGGCTCGGCGACCATTGGCTGCCGGCGACCGGTTGGGCCTGGCCGATCGCGGCCGTCAGCGCGGGCTGCAATGCGAAATACGGCAGGTCGAGCCGCCCGCCGATGCCATTCTCGGCCGAGAAACTCAGCGCGCCGCGCGCCGTCTTGCCGCCGGCGTTGACGACGAGATCGTCGAGCCGTGCCTCCTCGCCAAAGAAGACACGCCCCGACGCGTCGAGGACACCGTCGGGGACGAACCGAGCCAATCCCTCCGGCAGCACTTGCCCGGGCCCATCAGCCTGCAGGCTGAGCCGGGCCGCGTCGCCCGCGCCTTCCACCACCAGCATCAGTCCGGGCCCGGCGAGCGAGCCGACCGGCCCATTCGTACCAAAGCTGAGCGCAAGCTCGCCCGCCCCGCCGCGCGCCGGCCGCGGCAGGCCGACGGCAGCGAAGGCGCGGCGCCGGTCGTCAAGCGAGAGTTTTACATCGCCGCCACTCCACTGGCCGGCCGCATCGAACTTGCCGTTGAGCAGGAGCCGCCCAGCCTGGGCCGCCCCCTCCGCCACGAGGCTGGTCTCGCCATTGGGCGCGCGCACCAGCTTGAAGCCGGCATCGATGCCGGCGAGCCCGTCCTCGATCCGCGGCAGCACGCGCCGGAAGCCTTCCGGCAGCAGCGGCCCGGCCAGCGCCGTCAGAGCGGCAAAGCGCGGCGCGCGGACCCGTCCGGCGATCTCGCCGCCGCCCGGCAGCAGCGCACCCTCGCCTTCGACCTTGACCCCGCCGAAGCCGTCGACCGCCAGACGGCTGAGCCGCCAATCCGTGCCTTGCCGCGTCAGCGCGAGCCGGGCCGAGCCCGGCGGCGCCGAGAGATAGCGCAGTCCGTTCAGAGTGAGGTCGAGCGCGAGGTCGCGCCGGCCGGCGAGCGCGTTCAGGCTGTCGCCCGGCGGCAAGGTCGCAAGATCGAGCCCGTTCAGGGTCAGCTTCGCGTCAAGCCGGCCGGGTGTGATCGCGCCGGAGCCTTCGAGCCGCGGGCCGGAGCCCGCGCGCGCCGTCAAGCGCGTGATCGCGAGACGCTCGCTGCTCCAGTCCAGCGTCGCCATGCCGTCCAGGCTGCGCAGCGCCGCAAAGCTGTCGGCCAGCCCGGCTTCGACGCCGAGCCGCGCCAGGGCCAGTGCCGCCCGGCGCGCATCGGGGGCCTTTGCCTCGACGGTACCGCGGAAGCCCTCGCCGTCGAGAGCGCCACGCGCATCGATAGTGGCATTGGCGATCCTGACCGTGGCGCTGCCGGCATCGATCCCATCGCCATCGAGCTTGCCGCGCAGGGCAAAGCCGCTGAAATCCTCGCCGCGCCAGACGATCTGATCGAGCTCCAGCGAGAGATCGACCGGCCCCGGGAGCGCCTGCAAGGCGCGCTGATAACCCGGCCGCTGGGCAAGCGCCTCGCCAAGCATGTCGGCATCGAGCCGGCGCGCCTTGAGCTGGACGCTGCCCGTGCTCTCCGCCGGATTGAACGAACCTTCGCCTTCCAGTCGCGCCGCGCCGCCGGCGATATCGACGGCGAGGCCAGAGAAGTCGAGACGCCGGCTGTCACCATTCACCCGCCCTGCCAGGCTGACGGCGCCTCCGGGCGCGATCGTGAAGCTGCCTTCGAGCCCGGGCCGGACGCGCCCGTCCGCACCGGCTAAGACCAGCGAGCCGTCGAAGCTGAATTGCGCCTGTTCGCCGGTGACCGAACTCTTGGTCCGCAACCGCCCGTCCGCCTCGATGGCGCCGGTGGCGAAACGCAGGGACGAACCCGCGACCTCGCCCTCGACACGCCAAGGCCCGTGCAGGGCGACAGCGGACACATCGACCGAGATCGGCGCCAGCGTCTGCGCCGCCTTGCCAGGCTCGCGCCAGATCACGGCCGAGCGCCGGATCGCCAGCCTGTCGATCGCCGTCTCGCTTGGAATCCCGGCGCCTTGGCGAGCAGGCAGGGCGATGGCGCCCGTCTCGTCGGCTGTCAGATTGAGGGTCAGCCCGTCAGCCTCGGCCTCTACCAGCCTGAATTCGCCGCGTGCCAATGGCGCCAGCGCGAGCTCGACAGTCAGCGTCTCGATGCTGGCGCTGCTCGCTCCGCTCTCGCCGGAGCCGAGGCGCACCTCGCCCAGCCGCAGGCGCGGCGACGGCAGCAGCCGCAGCCCGATCTCGCCGGCGACGCGCGTCTCCACCCCGAGCGCGGCGCTGATGCGCTGCTCGAAATGGGGCCTGTACTCGCGCCAATCGACGAAGCCCGGCCCCAGCAGCGCCGCCAGCAACGCCGCGACGAGTAACCCGGCCAGAAGGGTCAGGGCCTCACGCACGCTCTTGCATCGATCCTCGATATGTCGACGGCGCGATCATGCACGCAAGTCGCGGCAGGATCACGACATTCTTGCGAATGATCACCGTTTGGTGCCGTGGTTCGATGTCACAAGCTGATGATCTTGCCGGGGTTGAGGATGTTTTGCGGATCGAGCGAGCGCTTGATCAGCCGCATCGCATCGAGCGCAGCGGGGCTGTGCTCGATCGCGAGATACTTGATCTTCTTCTGGCCGACGCCGTGTTCGCCGGTGCAGGTGCCCTCCATTGCGAGCGCGCGCTTGACCAGCCGATCGATGAAGGCCTCGCAGCGCGCGACCTCGTCGGGGTCGGCGAGGTCGACGATCGGCTGGGTGTGGAAATTGCCGTCGCCGACATGGCCGACGATCGGCGCGATCAGACCCGACGCCTCGATGTCGCGCTTGGTTTCGTCCACGCATTCGGCCAGGCGCGAGATCGGCACGCAGACATCGGTCGCGACCGATTCCGCGCCGGGCCGCAGCGCACGAGCCGCCCAATAGGCATCGTGCCGCGCCTGCCACAGCTTGGTGCGGTCCTCCGGCCTCGTCGCCCAGTCGAACGGTCCGCCGCCGAACTCCGCCGCGATCTCGCCGAAGCGTTCGGCCTGCTCCTTCACGCCCTCTTCGGAACCGTGGAACTCGACGAACAGCATCGTCGTCTCCGGCAGGCCGAGCTTGGAGTGCAGGTTGACGCCGCGCATCATCACATCGTCGACCAGTTCGATCCGCGCCACCGGCAGGCCGGACTGGATCGTCATGATGGTCGCGTCGCACGCCGCCTTCACCGAGGGGAACGGGCAGACGCCAGCCGAGATCGCCTCGGGAATGCCGTGCAGCTTCAGCGTCACCTCGGTGACGATGCCGAGCGTGCCTTCCGAGCCGACGAGCAGGCGGGTGAGATCGTAGCCGGCCGAGGATTTGCGCGCCCGGCTCGCCGTCTTGACGATCGCGCCATCGGCCATCACCGCGGTCAACGATATGACATTGTCCTTCATCGTGCCGTAGCGCACCGCATTGGTGCCGGAGGCGCGCGTCGCGGCCATGCCCCCGAGCGAGGCGTCGGCGCCGGGATCGATCGGGAAGAACAGGCCCTGGTCGCGCAGATGCTCGTTGAGTTCCTTGCGGGTGACACCGGCCTCGACCGTGCAGTCGAGGTCTTCCGCATAAACCGCGACGACCCGCTTCATTTGCGACATGTCGATGCAGATACCGCCGAAGGGCGCGTTGACATGGCCCTCCAGCGAGGTGCCCGTGCCGAAGGCGATCGCCGGAACCCCGTGCTGGGCGCAGAGTTTCACAATGGAAGACACCTCTTCGGTGCTCTGCGGATAAACCACCGCATCCGGCGGCTGGTTCGGAATCCAGGTCAAGGTGTGGCCGTGCTGCTGCCGCACCGCCAGGCTGGTGACGAGCCGATTGCCGAACAGCGCCGCCAATTCCTGCGTCAATGCGGCAATGCTCTGCGGCGATGGCGGCAGTTCTGCGGCGCGAGCGAGAGGGGTCTGAGGCGCGGTAGCGGGAGAAGGCATTGTCATGGCTGGAGAACTTCGCCTAGTCTGGAATGGTTCGGCCTTGGTGTAGTGGCTCGCGCTTGTTTTCACGCGCCCTATCCGCGCCGGCAAGAGCCTGCGGCGCAGAGCCGCCCACGCATCGACGAGAGACGGACCGAAAGGAGGAGCCGATGCCGGACGAAATTCGCACGCCAGCCTTGTTTTTCGCACCCTTCGTCTCGTCCCCGATGCGGGTAGAGCCGCAATGGATCGACTATAACGGCCATCTCAATATGGCCTATTACCATGTGCTCTTCGACCGGGCGGTCGACGAGGTCTTTTCGCTGGTCGGCCTCAACCAGGACTATGTCGAGAGCCGCCATGCCTCGTTCTTCGCAGCCGAATGCCATGTGCTCTACAAGCGCGAACTGACGGAAGGCGACCTCGTGCGGGTCACCGCGCAACTCATCGCCTTCGACGACAAGCGGCTGCACTACTATCTCGAAATGCGCCATGCCAGCGAAGGTTGGCTAGCCGCGACTTCGGAGAATCTGTCTCTCCACGTCGACACCGCCAATCGCAAAGTTACGCCCTTCCCGGCCGACATCCTCGCCAATCTCGCGATCATGAAGGCGGCCCATGCGCAGATGCCGCGCCCGGCCACGATCGGCCGGATGATCGGCATGCCGCAGAAGAGCGCGATCACGCTCGGCACACAGGCTGAGGAGCTGGAAGCCGAGCGCGAGATGGAGACGCGGCACTAGCCGGATTCGCCCGTAGTCCAGCTCGCTAGCGCTGAGGATAGATCGTCTCGCCACGCTTGAGCATCTCGACGAAGGCCGCGATCTTCTTCCGCCTCCCGGCTTCCGTCTTGAGATTGTGGACACGGAACGCCAGCGCGAAACGGTTCTGCGCGCTCAGCTTCGGCAGCATCTCCCGCGCCAGGGGCTCAGCATCGATCGCAGCCTGGAGGTCGTCCGGAATCTTCAGGTTTCGGCCGGCGCCATAAGCACGCGCCCAGCGGCCATCAGCCTTGGCCGCATCGACCTGTACGAGACCGTGGCTGGTCATACGCCCCTCCGCGATCAGGCGGGCGACATTGTCGACATTGATCTGGCTCCAGATGCTCGTGGCCTTCCTCGGACTGTAGCGTTGCAGATAGCTGCGCTCGTCCAGGCTCTTCTTGATGCCATCGATCCAGCCCCAGCAGAGCACGACGTCGATCGCCTCCTTGGGCGTGATCGAGCGCAGGCCGGATGAGAGCTTGTGGATCTTGATCCAGACTTCATCCGTGCGGTCATGGTGCTCGCCGAGCCACGCGTAGAAGCTCGGGGCATCCTCGAACTCCCGGACCTTGTCCGGATCGACCTTAACCGGTGCCATCGCTGCTCAGAACTCCCAGTCTGGCCGGAAGGCCGGACATCGCTCTAGGCGTCTCAGCGGTTCGCTTCTGTCAGGACTTCTCTTGCCGCGAGACAGCGACGCTGAGGAGCCAGGGCCTCCCGATCAGTCGTGGCCATCCGGGATCTTCAGCCGGTGGCCGCAGGCCTTGCAGTGCACGGCGTCGGGCTCGTGGCGCTGGAGGGCGCATTCCGGACAGGAAAACGTTACCTTGTGCGGCCGGAACACCGCCTGCGCCAATCGCACGAACAGCGAAATGCCGGTGATCATCACCACGATCGAGGTCAGCTTGCCGGCGATGCCCGGCAGGGTGATGTCGCCGAACCCGGTCGTCGTTACCGTGGTGACGGTGAAATAGAGCGCCTCGACATAGCCTTCCAGCCCTGGCCGACCCATGAAAAAGAAGGTGTAGACGAAGCCGGTGACGACGAAGAGGAAGGTCGCGAGATTGACCAGAGCCTTGGCGACATCCTCCCAGTCGCGATAGCGCGTCTCGCGCAATTGCGCCCAGATCAGGCCGCGCTGCGACAGCGACCAGAGCCGCAGGATGCGCAGGAATCCGAAATTCTCCAGCCATTGCGGCGCCAGCAACGTCGCCAGGATGAAGAGGTCGAGCAGCATGGTCGGCTGGCGCAGCAGCCGCAGCATGTTCGAGGAGGCGAGGAAGCGCGCCGCGATCTCGGCGGCGACGACGACCGCGACGGCATAGTCGAGCCAGAGGAACTCCGGCCGGTCGCGCAGCACCGGCGTCGCAATGAAGAAGCCGATGATCAGCAGATCGACGATCAGCGTCGCGAACTGGAAGCGCAAGGCCGCCGGCGTCCGGCCATGATAGAGCTGGCGCAGCCGGTCGCGCAGCCCGGAACCTGCATTGCTGCTCTCGTCAGGGTCGGCGGCTGCGCTCATGCCGCTGGCGTAGCAGCGCCACGGCGTTGGCGTCCAGCCCCGCCGCTCAAGCCGGTCTGATCGCCACGGCCTGCACTGAATACCCGCCGAACAGCCGCGTAGTGCCTCCGATCAGGCCGGCCTCGGTACAGAGTTCGGTCACGACGGCATCGAGATCCTTGCGTGGCGTGACATGGAACAGCCCCAGCCAGCGGTTCAGCACCGCCTTGAACGGGCCGGGCAGACGCGCCTGGTCACCGAAATCGACGATGTGCAGCGCCCCGCCCGGTGCGACAACGGCAAGCCCCTGCGCCAGCGCCTCGCGCCAGGGCGGGATCATCGAGAGCGCATAGGAGATCACCACACGCTCGAAACCGGCTCGGCCAAAGAGCGCCTGCGGATCGAAATTCGTTGCATCAGCCTGCGCCAGTGTGATGCGCTCGGACAGGCCGGCCTTCGCCACTTGCTGGCGGGCGGTGCGCAGCATCTCCTCGGAAACGTCGAGCCCGTAGCAGCGGGCGTGCGGGTAACGTTGTGCGATCTTGATCAGGTTGCGTCCCGTGCCGCAGCCGATCTCCAGCACCGCGCCACCCGGCGGCGGCTTCAAGCCGGCGATCAGTCCATCGCGGCCAAGCAGATAGAATTTGCGGGTGGCGTCGTAGATGTGCCGCTGGAAGCGGTACATCCGGTCCATCAGGCCGGCGGCATCCGCCCTGCCCTCGACCGCGCTCATGCGCCCGCTCCGCGGACATAGAGGTGGAAGGCGCCGTAGATCGAGGAGCGGTCGCGGGCGCCGAGTTCGCGGCTGCGCGCCTCGTCATACTGCCATTGCGACAGGATCGCGTCCGGCACGCGGCCGGGCAGCAGGCGCTCGTCCGCGGCGGTGCGGAAGATCACGCGTGCGCCAGGGGCGGCGCTGCGGGTGATCTGCGTCCACAGCGCCGTCAGCTCGGCGTCGTTCATCCAGTCCTGCGCATCGAGCAGAACGAAGCCGTTGCAGCTCTCGGCCGGTTGCTTTTCGAGGAAGGCGGTGATCGCGCTCTGATGATAGGAGACGCGCCCGGCACGCTCCCGCACCGTCTCGAAATTGCCGTGCTCCAGATAGGGCGGGACCGCCGCGTCCGGCTCGCTTCCGTAACCGCGGCCGAAGGCCTGCCAGGCGAAGTAGTTCGTCTTGAGGTCGAAGCCGCAGGCGAGCCGCTCCAGCCGGTGACGCAGCACGGCGCGAATGCCGGCATCGCCATCGGCGGCGAGCGCCTTGTACTGCGCCGGCGGGATGCCGAGCCCATAGAGCGAGGCCGGCTGGCGCACCAGCCAGCGCACCAGCTTCTTGTCGAAGACCGGCGCCAGATGGCGGTCGAACAGCGCCCGCTGCTCCTCCATCGATTTCGCCTGCAGCATGACCCTGGGGTCGCAGCCGAGCCGGCGGGCGAGGAAGTGCCCGGTGCCGATGAAGCGGCCGAGCAGGCCGTAGCGATAGAAATTGCGGGCGAAAAGCTCGATCCGGCGTCGCCCGACGAGATTGCGTCCTTCCCAGTACGCGCGGCTGACCGCGTCCAGCCGCGGCGCGATCAGGCGATCATAGGTCTCGACATTGGCCTTTGATTGCGCCTGCCCGAAGAAGCGGCGGAAGACCGCGTGATCGTCGATCTCAGCCAGCGCCGCGAGTTTGAGATGCCCGAGCGCGATATGGGCGCCGTTGAGGTCGATCGCGCTGACCTTCGCCGGATCGGCCGTCAGATAGGACAGGATGTTGCAGGAGCCCGAGGCGATTGCGACGAGATGGTCGTCGGGGCGAAGTGCCAGCGCCTCCATGTCGACGACCGGGTCTTCCCATATCTGCGGATAGACCAGGCCGGAGAAGGCGAGCGTGAACATCCGCTCCAGCATGCCAGCACGCGACAGAGGCTTGCTGCGGTGGACGGCGGTGGTCAGGCCGAGATTGGTGGTGCGCTTCACCGCGCGGATCGTCTGCGTCACGAGGCCCCTCGTTTCCGCCCATTGCGATGGCGAGCCGACTAGAGGAGTCGCGTGACGGTTGGGTGACGCGCCGGGTCACGGGAGAAGAGACAGGTCGCCGGCGAACGCGAACGTGAAACAGGCCGTGTTGCAGAGGGCTGAAAACAGGAAGACAAATCCCCATATCTCGCGCGACAATCAAACAAGAGCAGGTGGAAAGGAGCCTCGCATGGGCCTGATGGACATGTTCGCCAAGACGGGGAAGCCGGCGGAGCGCGACTACCCCTTCCAGCTCACGGATGAAGAATGGCGCGAGAAACTGACGCCGGAGCAGTACCGCGTCCTGCGCGGCCACGGCACCGAGCGGGCCGGGTCCTGCGCGCTGAATTTCGAGAAGCGCGCCGGCACCTTCTCCTGCGTCGGCTGCGGCCAGCCTCTGTTCAAATCGCACAAGAAGTTCGAGAGCGGCACCGGCTGGCCGAGCTTCGACCAGCCGCTGGAAGGCGCGGTCGAGGAGAGCGAGGACTACAGCTACGGCATGCACCGGGTCGAGGTGCATTGCGCCAATTGCGGCGGTCATCTCGGCCACGTCTTCCCTGACGGCCCGCCGCCAACCGGCTTGCGCTATTGCATCAACGGTGTGGCGATGGATTTCGCGCCGGAGGTCTGACGCACCCCACCGATGGCCTCAGGCCTTGTTTGTCCTGAGGCCGTCGATCAGATCGCGCACGCGCCTTGCGAAAGCCTCCATCTCGAACGGCTTGGTCATGATGTGCATGCCCGGTTCGAGATGGCCGTGGTTGAGCACGGCGTTCTCGGCATAGCCGGTGATGAACATCACCTCGAGGCCAGGCCGCTGCACGCGTGCCGCATCGGCGAGTTGGCGCCCGTTCATGCCGCGGGGCAACCCCACATCGGTGACGAGCAGGTCGATCGGCTGCTTGGTGTCGATGATCTTCAGCGCCGAGGGGCCATCGTCGGCCTCGAGGACGGTATAGCCCAGCTCTTCGAGCTGCTCGACGACGAGCATCCTGACCAGTGGCTCGTCGTCGACGACCAACACGGTCTCGCTGCCAGCTGCCGGCGCGGGATCAGCTGAATCGGCCGCAGTCTCGCCCAGATCGACAACCTCGCCCATATAGCGTGGCAGGTAGATGCAGATCATCGTGCCCTTGCCGGCTTCCGAATAGATCCGCGCCGCACCGCCGGACTGTCCGGCAAAGCCATAGACCATGGAGAGGCCGAGCCCGGTGCCCTGTCCGATCGGCTTGGTCGTGAAGAACGGGTCGAAGGCGCGCTCGATCACGTCCGGTGTCATGCCTGTGCCGGTATCGGACACGCAGAGCGAGACATACTGCCCCGGCTTGAGGTCACGCGCCCGCGCCGCGCGCTCGTCCATCCAGCGATTGGAGGTCTCGATCGTCAGCCTGCCGCCATCCGGCATGGCGTCGCGCGAGTTGAGGCAAAGGTTGAGCAGCGCGTTCTCGAGCTGGCTGGCGTCGGCATGGACGGTCCAGAGGCCAGCTGCGCCGACTGCTTCGATCGCGATCGTCGGGCCGACGCTGCGCGCGATCAGGTCGAGCATGCCGTTGACGAGGCCGTTCACATTGACCGGCTTCGGGTCGAGCGTCTGGCGCCGCGAAAAAGCCAGCAGCCGCTCGGTCAGGCTGGCGGCGCGCCGCACCGCGCCCTTTGCCCCCGTCAGGAAGCGCTCGACATCGGCGATCCGGCCTTGCGCGATCCGCGTCTGCGCCATTTCGAGGCTGCCGCCGATGCCGGCGAGGATGTTGTTGAAGTCGTGGGCGATGCCGCCGGTGAGCTGGCCGACCGCCTCCATCTTCTGGCTCTGCCGCAAGCTTTCTTCGGCCGCCAGCAACTTCGCAGAGCGCTGCTCCACCTGTTGCTCCAGCGTCGCGTTGAGCTCGGCCAGCGCGATCTCGGCACGACGGCGGGCGGTGATATCCTGGAAGATGACGGCGACCTGCTTGCGGCTCGGCGGATCGATCCGGACCGCGGCGAGGTCGAGATAGCGGCCGGTCGCCACCAGTTCCTGCTGGAAGCGGATCGGCTCCCCGGTCCTCAGCACCGCGCCATAGCGCGCGACCCAGGCATCCGCTTCCGCCGGCACCATCTCGCGCAGCTTCTGGCCGACGACATTGGGGATGCCGGCATGGCGCTCATAGGCGGCATTGGCCTGGACGTGGATATAATCGCTGTCGGACCCGTGCGGGCCGTCGAAAAACTCGATGATGCAGAAGCCCTCGTCGATAGCATCGAAGAGGCCCTTGTACAGCGCCTCGCTGTCGCGCTTGGCCCGCTCCGACAAGGTCCGCTTGGTGACGTCAGCGCCCTCGACGAAGATCGCGTCGACCTTGCCGTCGGCATCGCGCAGCGGCTGGTAGACGAAATCGAGGAAGAGCTCCTCGCTCGGGCCATCGGGGTCGGCCTGCATCACGAAACGCGCGCCACTGGCGGTATAGGGCACGCCGGAGCGATAGACCTCATCGAGGATGCGCAAGAAGCCCTGCGCGGCAGCGTCCGGCAAGGCCTCCGCTACGGTGCGACCGACGACATCGCGGCCGCCGATCAGCTTGCGATAGCTCGGATTGGCGAGATCAAAGCGATGCTCCGGCCCGCGCAGCAGCGCCATGAAGGTCGGCGCCTGCTCGAACATCTGCGTCAGGATGGGGGCAATGAGGCCGGCGTCGCTGTGCACGTCGATCGTTCCGCAAATGTCGGGGCTGAACTGCTCCGACACGACAGAATGCGCGGCGTCGGCTGCTGGTTCCTTCGCATGCGGACGCAAATGAGGAAAGATCGCCCCGCTCTTCCTGCCTCAGACCTCCGGCACTGCCCTTCGCGCCAGCGTCGCCGCATCGACTGCCAGCGGCAGGTCGCCGAAATGGCCGGACCAGTGCCCGCCGAGCCGGGTCGCGACGAAGGCGTCCGCCACCGCATGCGGCGCGTGGCGGATCAGCAAGGCCCCCTGCAGCAACAGCGCTAGCCGCTCGGTCAGCCGCCGCGCCTGACCTTCATGGCGGATCATCTCGTGCAGATCCGTATCAAAGGCCTGCAGCGCCGCGTCATAGCGCCGGTCCTGGCCGGAGACCGCGTGCAATTCGGCCCGCAGTGCCTGCAGCGAGCCGGGCTCGCGCTCGAGCGAGCGCAACACGTCGAGGCAGATGACGTTGCCCGAGCCCTCCCAGACCGAGTTGAGCGGCGCCTCGCGATAATGCCGCGCCATCGGGTTCTCCTCGATGAAGCCGTTGCCGCCATGGCATTCCAGCGCTTCGACGACGACAGCCGGGGTGCGCTTCGCCACCCAGTACTTCGCCAATGGCGCGCCGATCCGCGCCAGCAGCTTCTCGCTCTCCGACCCCTCCTGCCGGTCGACCGCCGCAAACAGCCGGAAGGCCAGCCAGGCGGCCGCCTCCGCCTCGATGGCGAGGTCGGCCAGGACGTTCTGCATGATCGGTTGGTCGATCAGCTGGCGCTGGAAGGCGGTGCGGTGCTGGGCGTGATGGCCGGCGAGCATCACCGCCTGTCGCATCAAGCCGGCCGAGGCTGCGGCGATGTCGAGCCGGGTATTGTGGTTCATCGACAGGCCGGTGCGCAGGCCCCGGCCGGGATCGCCGAGCATATGGCCGATCGCACCGCGAAACTCGACCTCGGAGGAGGCGTTCGAGCGGTTGCCGCATTTGTCCTTGAGGCGCTGGATCGCGATGCCGTTGCGCTCGCCATCCGGCCGCCAGCCCGGCACGACGAAGCAGGAAATACCCTCCTCGTTGCGCGCCAACGTCAGGAAGACGTCGGAATGCGGCACCGAGAAGAACCATTTGCTGCCGTGCAGCGAATAGGTGCCGTCGCGATTGTCATAGGCGATGGTCTGGGTTTGGCGCAGGTCCGAGCCGCCTTGCGTCTCCGTCATCGCCATACCGACGGTCGCCCCTAGCTTGCCGGCAGCCGGTCCCTGCGTCTTGTCGTAGGTCTTCGAGGAGATCAGCCCACCCCATTGCGCCCACAGCGCCCGGTCCTGCTTCAGCACCGGGATCGCCGAATAGGTCATCGAGATCGGGCAGCAGATGCCGCTCTCGCAGCCATACCAGAGATATTGCAGGGCGGCCCGCGCCACCTGCCCCCCCGGCCCCGGCCTGTTCCAGGCGAGCGCATGTGTCTCCTGGCCGATGGCGCGAGCCATCAGCGCATGCCATGCCGGATGGAACTCGATCTGGTCGAGGCGGTTGCCGAAGCGGTCATGGCTGCGCAGTTCCGGCCCGTGCCGATTGGCGAGCCGCGCCATCTCGATCGTCTCGGCGGCGCCGACTGTCCGCCCGGCCTCATGCAGCCGCTCATCGGCCCAGCCGGCATTGAAGGCCGCGATCGCCGCCTTCAGCACGGGGTCGGCGGCATAGGCGTCGTAATCGGCGAGTGGCGGCACCTGATTGGTAACCTGGTGGGCCTGCCCCGGCGCTGATCCTGCTGACGGCATCGGTCGCTCCTGCGGCTTATCCTGTTCGCGGCTGCATCCTGATCCAGCAATCGCGCGCGCGACACCCTATATTGACCGTAGAACGAATCACGATCGAGCAGCGTCAACTTGTCAGACCACACCACCTCCGCCCCCCTGCCCCGCCCCGGCGGCCTCGCATCCCGCGCGGCCGCACAGCCGGCTGCCAGCTATCTGCAGGGGCTCAATCCGGAGCAGCGGCTGGCGGTCGAGGCGACCGACGGGCCCGTGCTCGTGCTGGCCGGCGCCGGCACCGGCAAGACCCGCGTGCTCACCACCCGCATCGCCCATCTGATCGCGACGAACCGCGCCTTCCCCTCGCAGATCCTGTCGGTGACCTTCACCAACAAGGCGGCGCGCGAGATGAAGGAGCGCGTCGCCCATCTCGTCGGCCCGGTTGCCGAGGGCATGCCCTGGCTCGGCACCTTCCACTCGATCTCGGCCAAGCTGCTGCGCCGCCATGCCGAGCTGGTCGACCTGCGCTCCGACTTCACCATCCTCGACACCGACGACCAGATTCGCCTGATGAAGCAGGTGATCCAGGCCGAGGGCATCGACGAGAAGCGCTGGCCCGGCCGCATGCTGGCCGGCTTCATCGATAGTTGGAAGAACCGCGGCCTCGCGCCCAAGGACGTGCCGCCGGGCGAGTCCGGCGTCTTCGCCTCCGGCAAGGGCGGGAAGCTCTACGCCGCCTATCAGGACCGGCTGAAGACGCTGAATGCCGTCGATTTCGGCGACCTGCTGCTGCATTGCCTGACGCTGTTCCGCGAGCATCCGGAACTGCTGGCGAGCTATCACGAGCGCTTCCGCTACATCCTCGTCGACGAGTATCAGGACACCAACGTCGCTCAATATCTCTGGCTGCGTCTGCTCGCGCAGGGCCGGCGCAACATCGCCTGCGTCGGCGATGACGACCAGTCGATCTATGGCTGGCGCGGCGCCGAGGTCGACAACATCCTGCGCTTCGAGCACGATTTTCCCGGCGCCGTCGTCGTGCGCCTCGAACGCAATTACCGCTCAACCGGCCATATCCTCGCCACCGCAGCCAAGCTGATCGCCCGCAACGAGGGCCGCCTCGGCAAGACCTTGCGCACCGAGGACGAAGCCGGCGAGAAGGTCACCATCACCGGCGCCTGGGACAGCCAGGAGGAGGCCCGCCTGATCTCGGACGAGGTCGAGGCGATGCAGTCCAAGGGCGAGAACCTCGCCGAGGTCGCGATCCTAGTCCGCATCTCCGCGCAGATGCGCGAGATCGAGGAACGCTTCGTCCATGTCGGCGTGCCCTATCGCGTCATCGGCGGCCCACGTTTCTACGAGCGCGCCGAGATCCGTGATGCGATGGCCTATCTGCGTTGCGTAGTCTCCGCCACCGACGACCTCGCCTTCGAGCGTATCGTCAACGTGCCCAAGCGCGGCCTCGGCGACGCCACCATCCAGATCCTGCACAATTACGCCCGGGCCGCACAGATTTCGCTCCTGCAGGCGGCGCGCGTCGTGGTCGAGAGCGACGAGCTCAAGCCCAAGGCCCGTACCGCTCTGCGCGAGCTGGTCGAGGCCTTCGCTCGCTGGTCGGGGCGGGCCGAGAGCATGCAGCAGGGCGAGCTCGCCGAGCTGGTGCTGGAGGAGAGCGGCTACACCGAGATGTGGCAGAAGGACCGCTCGGCCGATGCCGCCGGGCGCCTGGAAAACCTCAAGGAGCTGGTCCGCTCGCTCGACGAATTCCCCGATCTGCCATCCTTCCTCGAGCACGTCTCGCTGGTGATGGACGCCGATAGCGGCGATGGCGGCGCCCGCGTCTCGATCATGACGCTGCACGCCGCCAAGGGGCTGGAATTCGACACGGTCTTCCTGCCCGGCTGGGAGGAAGGGCTGTTCCCGAGCCAGCGCGCCCTCGACGAGAACGGCCGCGCCGGGCTCGAGGAGGAGCGCCGCCTCGCCCATGTCGGCCTGACCCGGGCGCGCAAGCGGCTGAAACTCTATTTCGCCTCGAACCGCCGCATCCACGGCCTCTGGCAGTCAAGCCTGCCCTCGCGCTTCATCGACGAATTGCCGGAGGACCATGTCGAGGTCGTCCAGGCACCCACCGCCTACAGCCAGGGCGGCTACGGCGCCTCGCGCTTCGAGCGCATGGAGAGCTTCGGCTCCTCCTACCAGACGCCGGGCTGGCAGCGAGCCCAGGAGAACAAGGCCAAGTTCGGTTCTGGCGGCAGCTCGGGCTTCTCCGATGCCGGCCAGCGCGGCTTCGGCTCAGGCAGCGGCCGCCAGCGCGGCCCGATGCTGATCGAGGGCGAGCTGACGGCGAAATCGACGGGAAGCTCCGCCTTCGACACCGGCGCCCGCGTCTTCCACGTCAAGTTCGGCCCCGGCTCGGTCGCCAGCGTCGACGGCAACAAGCTGACGGTGGATTTCGACAAGGCCGGCCGGAAGATGGTGCTGGATAGCTTTGTGCAGAAGGCGTGGTAAAATTATGCCTCACGATGCACGCGCAGTTGCAAATCTGATCTTAGATAGAGCAGATTTTCTTAAAATAGACATCACAAATCTATCTCTTAACAAAATTATTTATTTTGTTAACGGGACAAATTATAAATTTACCGATGAAGATCTAATCCAAGATAGATTTGAAGCATGGGATTACGGACCAGTAATTAAAGAAATATATCATCAATTTAAAATTCATGGAGATAAAAAAATAACAACCCGAGCAACATCGATAGACTTTACCACTGGAACAACGGAAATAGTAAAATCAGAACTTAGTGGTGAAGAGCTTGACCGAATTTTACCTGTGATCGATTTTTTTTCCCGAGTCCCCTCTGGAAAGCTCGTAGATTGGAGCCATATGGAAGGGTCACCATGGTATGAAGTTTGGAATCACCCAGGTCGATTAAACATCGGAATGAAGATTCGTAGCGAGAGTATGAGGGCCTATTTCAGGAGTTCGTGGTCAAAAACAGGAGCTTAATTTGCCCAATTTGAAGCTTCCCACTGTCCAGCATTTCTCGACTTATTGCGGCGGAACTGTCGACGATATTCGTAAGAGAATAGAAAAGCGCGCAGGCGGCGGGAGCGGTGTCAGCTATGAAACGCTGCGGACAAGATGGCTTTTTGACCGATTTCAACTGGGCATAGATGTAAAGCTAATCGAAAATGCTATTCGCGCATGCTTAAAGGGTGACAATATCAAGCATAATTTAGACGCCCTGCGCGCTCTATCGAAATATATTAGCGATCACAGATTTACTGGTGCAATTCGGGTAGAGACGCGTCTTTTTCCGATCGGGCGTGGACTGTACGTCCCGGTTAATCCTCCTTTTGTGCTCACCGACAAGGAGCGCCCACGCCTATTTTGGCCGAGTTTTTGGAAAACTCCGGGGAGGCTGAATGGCGTCCCGGGTCGTGTTTTTATCTCGATCTTGGAGCGCGAGATGTTTGATCGCTCTGACTTTCGATCGCTCGACCTCGATTTCGTCGACCTGTCGTGCCCAAGCGGCAGCACTACGCGAGGCGCGCGAGTGTATCACCGCAAAGACTTCGGTGGACTTTCGGATCGAGAATTGGGGCAGGAGCTAGAAAAGTTCCTAGACGCATATTTTTCTTCGAAGGGAGCCACCGCTGACCAGCCCCAAGAAACCGAGCGGCCCGTTCAGTTGGGCAGCGAAGATTTGCCGTTGTTTTCGGGGAAATGAGCGGACGTCTACCGGCCCATTACGTCGCCATCATCGAGGATGCTGGTCCCAACCACGCCGTCGGTGTCTGGTTTCCGGACCTGCCCGGCTGCTTCTCGGCCGGCGATACGCTGGACGAGGCGATGGCGAATGCGCCGGAAGCGCTGGCGCTCTGGATCGAGTCGATGATCGAGGACGGCAAGGCGATCCCACACGCCCGCACACCCAGCGAGCTGAAAGCAGACCCCGAGGTCGCGGCCGATATGGCAATCCATGCGATCGCGCTCATTCCCGCCCCGCGCCTCGCCTTCCAGCCGGCGGCGGAGTAGCCCACCCAGCCCTCATCCTGAGGAGCAGCCTCGCAGGGGCCGCGTCTCGAAGGATGCTTCAGGAGGCTCCGGAATCATCTGGAGCATCCTTCGAGACGCGCCTGCGGCGCTCCTCAGGATGAGGGTTCATGGAATAACAGCGTTTACGCTCCCTCCTCCCGCTCCCGAAAAGCCTTTCGCGCAGCCGAGACGTCGGCGTAGTACGTCTCCGCCCAGGTCCAGACGCCGCAGAAAGCTGCGCTGAGCTCCCGGCCGAGCTCGGTCAGCGTGTAGTCGACATGCGGCGGGATCACCGGGTGGACGGTGCGGACGACCAACCCGTCGCGCTCCATCTCGCGCAAAGTCTTGGTCAGCATCTTCTGGCTGATGCCGCCGACGATCCGCCCGCATTCGGTGAAGCGCAGCGTGCCGTGCTCCTCCAGCGCCTCCAGCACCAGCATCGTCCATTTGTCGGCGACCTGCGCGATCACCTGGCGCACCAGCGATTCGACCGCCCTCGAAACCGGCGGGATCTCCTCGCTGCGCTTGTGCATTGCCGCCATCGCCTCGCGGATCGCATGCATTCCGACACTCTCCTTTTGGTGCGTATCGAACCTTTGGGCGCCTTCTTTCCGGTAGAGAGTAGCGACGCCAGCTGATGTCTCGCAACCAGGAAAGGGACTTGCGATGAACATCACCGGCAACACCATCCTCATCACCGGCGGCGGTTCCGGCATCGGCCGGGCGCTGGCCGAGGCCTTCCACAAGGCCGGCAACCAGGTCGTCATCGCCGGCCGGCGCGAGGCGCTGCTCCACGAGGTGACCGCGGCCAATCCGGGCATGGAGGCGCTGCTGCTCGACATTCAGGACAAGGACGATGTCGCGGCCTTCGCCCGGCAGGCGGTCGAGAGCTTCCCGGCGCTGAACGCCGTCATCCACAATGCCGGCATCATGCGCAGCGAAGCCGTCGCGGCCGGCGACTTCCTCGATACCGCCGAGGACACGATCGCGACCAATCTGCTCGGCCCGATCCGGCTCACTTCGGCGCTGCTGCCGCATCTGCTGAAGCAGCAGCGCGCCGCGATCCTGACCGTCTCCTCCGGCCTCGCCTTCGTGCCGCTGGCGTCGACGCCGACCTATAGCGCGACCAAGGCCGCGATCCACTCTTGGTCGATGGCGCTGCGCGAGCAGCTCAAGGCGACCCCGGTCGAGGTCATCGAGATCGCCCCGCCCTACGTCCAGACCGAACTGCTCGGCCCGCAGCAGGCAGTCGATCCCGCGGCGATGCCGCTGGCCGAATTCATCGCCGAGGTGATGGCGCTGCTCGAAAGCCAGCCGGCCTCGGGCGAGATCATCGTCGAGCGCTGCAAGCCGCTGCGCTTCGCCGCCGAGAACGGCCAGCTCGCGACGATCTTCTCCCAGCTCGCCGCGCAGCATTCCTGATGAGAGCAGCGGGCGGCGCGAAACGCCCGCTGATCAATCCAGTCGCCAGAGCTGGCCGGAGAAATTGCCGCAGGGCGTCAATTGTGCCATGCCGTCCTGCGCGCCGCCATTGACGATGTCGAGGCACATATTGCGGCCGCGGAACTCCGTCGTCAGCCGGAACCATTGCCCGTCCTTGTGCATCCGCCAGAACTGGCCGGAATAGTTGCCGCAAGGCTGCAGGCTGACAAAATTGTTGAGCGCGCCGCCATTGTTGACGTCGAGGCACATGCCGTCGCCGCGGAATGCCGTGGTCAAGCGGTAGGAGTTGCCATCCTTGCGCAGACGCCAGCTCTGGCCGGAGACGTCGTCATCGTCGGCGAGATGGGCCATGTTGTTGTGGCGGCCGCCATTGACGATATCGAGCGGCCGCTCCTTGCCCTGCCACTGCGTCGAGAGCTTGCGATAATCCTGCGCTTGCGCAGGGGCAGCGGCACTCAAGACCGACAGCGTCAGCGGTATTGCAACGATCCAGGCCTGCTTCATCTGCGGCACATGCTCCATCAAGGCTAGTCCAGTCGGCACCCCAGCGCCGCAAGACGTCGTCGATACGGAAAGCCGCTGCCGGTCAATAGCTTTTGACATAAGCGGAGGCGCGCAGTGGTAAAGCTGCCCCCACCCTGCTAAGCCGCGCCCATGCGCGAAGGCCTCCTGCCATCGACGGTCGCGACCGTCCTCGAACTCGAAACCAGCGGCGACAAGGCGCGCGTCTTGACCGAGCTCCTGGGGGAGGTCTTCGACCCGACCGAGACCGCCGTCTCGGCCTTCGAGGTCGAGAGCGGCGTAACCACCCTGTCGCTGAACGCGCCCTGGAAGGTCGAGATCTATTTCGCGACGCATCCGGACGAAGAGGCCGTGCGCGACATGCTGCGCCCGATCGTCGGCGACAGCATTGATTCCACGCTCTTTGCCACGGTCAATCAGAAGGATTGGGTGGCGGCCAGCCTGGAAGGCCTGCAGCCGGTGCGCGCCGGGCGCGTGCTCGTCCATGGCTCGCATGACCGCGACGCCGTAAAGGTCAACGACATCGCCATCGAGATCGCTGCGGCGCTCGCCTTCGGCACCGGCCATCACGGCACCACCGCAGGCTGCCTGCTGGCGCTCGACGCCGAACTGAAGAAGCGCCGGCCGCGCAACGCCATCGATGTCGGCACCGGCACGGGCATCCTCGCGCTGGCGCTTGCCAAGCAGATCAAGAGCAAGGTCGTCGCCGGCGATATCGACACGATCGCGATCGAGGTTTCGGCACATAATGCGAGGGTCAATCACGCCCCGCAGGCGCTCGACCTTTATGTCGCGCCGGGCCTGCGCCACGCCAAGGCGGACCGGCCGCGCCATTTCGACCTGATCTTCGCCAATATTCTCGCCGGCCCGCTACGCAAGCTCGCCCCCGCGATCGCCCGCGCTTTGTCGGATGACGGCACGGTGATCCTGTCGGGATTGCTGGAAATGGATGTCGCCGGCGTGGTCTCGGCCTATCGCCATCAGGGACTGGCGCTGGCCAAACGCTCCTCGCGCGAGGGCTGGGCGACTTTGGTCATGAAAAGAGGCGGCGCAGCCGCCAGGCCGCGCCGCCTCTACTAGACCTACTGCTTCAAACTGTCGGCATGGCGGCGAAGACCGCCGCCGGATCAGAAGCCGAGGTGGCCGTACTTCTCTTCGGCCTGCGCCTGCATGGTGCGGGCATCGTGCCAGACGGCGGCGGCGAACTTGGCGCTGTCGATGACGGCGTCATAGAAGTGCTTGACGATGGCGATCATGGTCTCAGTTCCTTTTCGATTGCGCGCGGCGCGGTTAGCGGCCTGCGGCGATTGAAGTCAGCGGTTGAACGGCAGCTCGGCGTCGTGTTTCAGCGTCGTCTGCGGGAAGCCGCCGAGCACCAGCTCGCTCTCGCGAACCAGGTAGCTGTGGGCGCGCAGCTCGCGCAGGGCCGAACGGCGGCGGCTCTCGATCATCGCGGCGTAGAGACGCTGCCAGAAGCTCTGGCCGGCGGTCTTGGTTTCCGTCGCAGCGGCGCGGGTGGCGGCCGGCAGCACGTCGGTGGAATTCAGCACATAGGTCATAGGGTCTCTCCTCAGATCACGAAGGACAGTCCCGGTCGCTTCCTCGTTCTCTTATGCAGCCAAAATGGGCCTTCTTCGCACTTGCGAGAAGATATGTTCGCATATGCTCAATATGCACACAGCGCATAACAAAAAAAGAAATCCGTTAACGAGTGCGCATGCCGCATAGCTAGGAGGCAAACAGCCTATTTATGAGTCAGCCTACGCCTGCGACTTTAGCAGGCACGAAACGGCAGATTTGCGCTGGCGTTTCCGCGCTGCCGAGGCGAGCATGCCGCGAACGCAGCCTGCCGAGCCCGACATGACCGATTCCCACGCCTGCCGCTTCCAGTCCTTCTCCGAGCCGAGCGACCCGTCGCAGGTTGCGCCGCGTGTCGCGGCCTTGCGCGCCGCCCTGGCCAAGCAAGGCCTCGACGGCTTCATCGTGCCGCGCGCCGACGAGCACCAGGGCGAATACGTCCCCGCCCATATGGCGCGCCTCGCCTGGCTCACCGGCTTCACCGGCTCGGCCGGCAACGCCGTCGTGCTCGCCGACAAGGCCGCGCTGATCGTCGATGGCCGCTACACCATCCAGTCGGCCGCGCAGACCGACACGAACGTCGTGACTCCGACGAAGATGGAGGAGACCCCGCTCGACAAATGGGTCGAGGCCAACCTCCAGGCTGGCGGCAAGCTCGGCTACGACCCGTGGCTCCACACCGTCGACGGCGTCGCCAAGCTGGAGAAGGCGGTCTCGGCCGCCGGCGGCATGCTTGTCCCCGTGACGCCGAACCCGATCGACGCGCTCTGGAAAGATCGCCCGGCCCCGCCGACCGCCCCGGTCAAGGCGCATCCGGCCGCCTATGCCGGCGAGGCCAGCGCCGACAAGCTCGCCCGCATCCAGCAGGAGCTCGCCAAGGCCAAGGTCGATGCGCTCGTGCTCTCCGATCCGCACGCGCTGGCCTGGACCTTCAACATCCGCGGCGGCGATGTCGAGCACACGCCCCTGCCGCTCGGCTACGCGATCGTGCCGCGCGAGGGCCGGCCGACCGTCTTCCTCGCCCCGGAGAAGATCACCAACGAGGCCGGCGACGCGATCGGCGCGCTCGGCGAGATCGCCCCGCCGCAGGCGCTGGAGCAGCAGCTCAAGGCGCTCGGCGCGGCCAAGGCCAAGGTCCGGCTCGATTCGAGCACCGCGGCCTCGGCGCTCGCCACGCTGATCCAGGATGCCGGCGGCACACCCGAAGCCGGGACCGACCCGATCGCGCTGATGAAGGCGAGGAAGAACGAGGCCGAGCTCGCCGGCAGCCGCCGAGCGCATCTGCGCGATGGCGCAGCGATCGTCCGCTTCCTGTCATGGCTGGCGCGTGAAGCGCCGAAGGGCGGCCTGACCGAGATCGACGCCGTCGCGGCACTGGAGGCCGAGCGGCTCAAGACCGGTGAACTGCGCGACGTCTCCTTCACCACCATCGCCGGCGCTGGCCCCAACGCGGCGCTGCCGCATTACCGCGTCACCGAATCCAGCAACCGCAGGATCGAGCCCGGCATCTTCCTGGTCGATTCCGGCGGACAATATGAGGACGGCACCACCGACATCACCCGCACCATGGCGGTCGGCGAGCCGAGCGCCGAGATGCGCGACCGCTACACCCGCGTGCTCAAGGGCCATCTCGCCATCTCGCGCGCCGTCTTCCCGAAGGGCACGTCCGGGGCCCAGCTCGACGCCTTCGCCCGCGCCCCGCTCTGGCAGGCCGGGCTCGATTTCGACCACGGCACCGGCCATGGCGTCGGCAGCTATCTCTCGGTCCACGAGGGGCCGCAGCGCCTCTCGAAGCTCGGCACCACCCCGCTCGAGCCGGGCATGATCCTCTCGAACGAGCCCGGCTACTACAAGGAAGGCGCCTACGGCATCCGCATCGAGAACCTGATCGTGGTCGAGGAGCGCCAGATCCCCGGCGCCGAGCGCGTCATGTACGGCTTCGAGACGGTGACCTGGTGCCCCTATGAGCGGGCGCTGATCGACCTCTCGCTACTCGACGAAGGCGAACTCGCCTGGATCAACGCCTATCACGCCCAGGTCTGGAGCAATCTCGCGCCACTGGTCGAGGGCGAAGCGAAGGCCTGGCTGGAGCAGGCGTGCCTGCCGTTGTGAGGAAAGCCTCCTTCTCCCCTCGGGGGAGAAGGTCCGGCAGGGGATGAGGGCGGCGCGACCGGGTGAACCGCTGCTGAGCGCAGCGCTTCCCTTCCCTCATCCGTCAGCGCTTCGCGCTGCCACCTTCTCCCCCGAGGGGAGAAGGAAAGGCTCGGATCAACCCCACAAATCCGTCGACAGATACTTCAAGCCGGAATCGCAAACGATCACGGCGATCGTCTTCCCAGCCTCAGCCCCACGCAGCAGCTGAACCGCCGCCGCGACATTGGCCCCGGCCGAGAAGCCGCCGAAAATCCCCTCATGGCGCGCCAGCAGCCGCGTCATTTCCCGCGCCTCCTCGGCCGTCACCTGCAGATAGCCGTCGACCGGCACATCCCTGAGGAAGGCGAGATCGGCCATCGAATAGCCACCACCCTGGATCGGATGATCGGGCCTGGTGACCACCTCGCCTGCCGCGGCGGCCGCGCCGGCCGGCTCGACCACATAGCACCGCAGCGCCGGGCTGCGCTCCTTCAGCGCCTTGGTCACCCCGGCATAGCTGCCGCCCGAGCCGATGAAGTCAACGAAGGCGTCGATCGTCCCGCCGCTCTGCTCCCAGAACTCCGGCCCGGTGGTGCGGTAATGCGCCAGCCAGTTGCCGTCGCGATGGAACTGGTCGGCGCGGAAGGCGTCGCGCTCGCTTGTGATCCGCTTGGCCTCGCGGTCGACGAGTTCGAGATCACCGCCGGAGACCTGTCCCGGCACCGAGCCGGGAAGCTGGTCGACCAGCACGACCTCGGCCCCGAGCGCCCGCATCATCCGCGCGCGCTCCTCGGAATTGCCCTTCGACATCACGGCGATGAAGGGATAGCCCCTGATCCCGCAGACGATGGCGAGGCCGGTACCCATATTGCCGGAGGTGAGCTCGACCACGGTCTGGCCGGGCTGCAATGCACCGGAACGCTCCGCCTCCTCGATGATTCCGAGTGCCGCCCGGTCCTTCTTCGAGAAGCCGGGATTGAGATAGTCGAGCTTGGCGAGGATGGTCCCGTTGACGCCGAGATGCCGCGTCAGGCGGTCGAGCCGGACCAGCGGCGTCTCGCCGATCGCCTCGACGATCGAATTCATCACAGGGCGCATATGTGTCCTCCCGGCCGGCCTCAGGCCACCATGCGCAAGGCAACCACGGTCGCGACGCCGACGGCAACCACGCCGAGCAACGGCAGGCGCGTCGCCGCGAGGCCGCAGACCAGCGCCGCCACCGTCTCCGGCCAGCCGGTCGCCAGCGCGCTTGGCGCGATCACTGCGATCAGCACGGCCGGTGGGATCGCATCGAAGGCGGCCTGCGCCCGTGGCGACAAGTTGAGCCGGCCGACGAGGGCAAGGCCAGCGATGCGGGTGAGATAGGTCACCAGCGCCATGCCGAGGAAGGCGGCGAGATTGATCGGGTCGAGGCTCATTCGGCCAGGCTTTCGACAGGTTTCTCGGCGAGATCGCCGGCGGCGATCCAGGCGGCGGCAAGGCCGCAGAGCGCCCCAGCCAGCACATGCCAGGGCGGCCCGGCGAGCCTGTAGGCCAGCGCCGAGGCGATGCCCGCGGCCGCCACCGTCCAGGCGGTGACCCGGCCCTTCCAGAAGGCGGCGGTCAGCGCGATGAACAGGGCGGTGAAGGCGAAATCGGCGCCGTAGCGCTTGGGATCGCCGAGCGCGGCGCCGATGATGGCGCCGGTGGTCGAGGTCGTCAGCCAGCCGAGCACGAAGGGCACGATCATGCCGAACCAGTAGGCCGGCGTAACCGGGTGAGTGCGCGCCCGCTTCTCCGCCAGCGCCCAGTTCTCGTCGGCCATGTAGTAGAGCCCGCCGAAAAGCTGGGCGGTCGAGAAGCCCTTGAGCTTCGGCGCGATCGAGGCGCTCATCAGGATGTGGCGGGCATTGATCAGCGCCGTCGAGAACACCAATGCGACGATCGGCGCCGGGTTCGCCCAGAGCTCGACCGCGGCGAACTGCGCGCCGCCGGCAAAGACCAAGACGCTCATCAGGAAGACCTCGAACGGCGAGAGCCCCTTGCCGGCGGCGAGCGCGCCGAAGAGCAGGCCGATCGGCACCGCGGCCAGCGCTGCCGGCCAGATGTCATTGAGCCCTGCGCGGGCTTCTGTTTTCCAACTCATATCTTGTCCATCAGCCGTGATGGGCGGCGCGGAAGACGCCCGGCGTCACGCCGAGCCTCGCCTTGAAGGCGCGGGTCAGATGCGCCTGGTCGCAGAACCCGGTGGCAGCCGCGACCGCGCCGGGAGTTTCGCCGCGCCGCAGCCGCTCTCTGGCGCGGCGGACGCGGACATCGACGAGATAGGCATGCGGCGTCAGCCCCGTCTCGCGCCGGAAGGCCCGGATCAGGTGATGCCGCGGCAGACCCGAGCGCTGCGTCAGATCGGCCAGCGACAGGTCCTCGTCATAGCGCTGCTCGAGCAGCTCTCTTGCCTGCGCGATCGGTCCGCGCTCACGCCCGACATCGCGGATCGAGAGATCGGCATGGCGCGACAGGCACCAGGCATAGGCGCGCAGAAGGCCTTCCTCGCCGGCGAGCCCATCGCCGCCCTCCTCTAGCGCGCGATGCGCGTCCGAGAACAGGGCTGAGCCCTCCGGGTCCTGCACCGTCGGTTCGGGAAAGAACGGGGTTCCGATCGTCTCGTCGCCGGTCAGCGAGATCGCGACCTCGCGCATCAGCTCGATCGTCGGATAGGTCATCCGGTAGCGATAGCCGCCCTCGCTCGGCGCGCCGTCATGGACATCGAGCGGGTGGTTGAAGACGAGATCGCCGGTCCGGGCGAAGAGCGTGCGGCCGCGGGCATGCCAGAGCTCGCAGCCGGAAAGGATGGTGCCGACCGCATAGGTCTCGTGGGCATGCGGCGAATAGGTATGGGTCGAGAATCGCGCCGATAGGCACTCCAGCCCGGAGAAGCGCGCCGCCGTGAACAGGCGGGCGTGCTCGCCCTCCCGGAGCGGCATCTCCTGCAATGCGTCGCCTTGGCTGATCAGATCCATGGCGCAAGATAGAGCGGAACCGCGCCCTCATGTCTTGAAGAAAAGTGATGGCGACGATCACGCGACCGTCGCCATCCAAGCTACGTCTCGGCGATGTCAGAGCGCAGCCGTGACCGCTCCCGCGGCCGGCGGCTCGCGGCCGGCGGCGAGCACGAGCGCCGCGCCGAGCAGCGTCGCGATGGCGAGATAGCCGACGGCGCCGAGTGCACCGAGATGGTCGACGAGCAGCCCGCCCAGAACGGCGCCGCCCGCGATCGCGACCTGGAAGGCCGCGACCAGCAGGCCGCCGGCAGCCTCGGCCTGATCGGCCGCGACACGCACCGTCCAGGTCTGGATACCGACAGGCAGGAAGCCAAAAAAGAAGCCCCAGGCTGCGACCGCCACCCCGGAGACCGCGAGCGAGGTTCCGGCGAAGGCCATGGCCAGCGCCGCGATGCCGATGGCGAGCGCGCCGATCACCACCGCCGCCTTGACGCTGCGCGCCACCACCGCGCCGCCGGCGAGATTGCCGAAGAAGCCGCCGACGCCATAGGCGAGCAGGACCAGCGAGATCAGCTCGACCTTGAGCAGCGGCACCTGCTCCAGGAAGGGGCGGACATAGGTGAAGCCGGCGAAATGGCCGGAGATGATCACCAGCACCGAGAACAGCACCAGCCGGATCGCCGGCCGGCCGAGCAGTTCGCCAAGCGTGCGCAGGCTTGGCGCCGCCAGAGGCGGCAGGCGCGGCAAGGTCAGAACCTGTGCCAGCAGCGTAAAAGCGCCGACCACGGCCGAGAGCACGAAGACGGCGCGCCAGCCGATCAGATCGCCGAGATAGGCGCCGATCGGCGCAGCGCTGACCGTCGCAACCGAGACGCCGGTGAAGATGATCGCCATGGCGCGCGGCATCTGATCCATCGGCACGAGGCGCATCGCCATCGCCGCCGCCATCGACCAGAAGCCGCCCAGTCCGATGCCGAGCAGCAGGCGCGCGCCGAGCAGGGTGACGAGGCCGTTGGCGGCGGCGGCCAGCAGACTGGAGACGATCAGCAGCGTCGTCAGCGCCCACATCACGATGCGCCGGTCGAGATTGCGGGTGACGATCGCAGTGGCGATGCCGGCGACGGCGCCGATCACGGCGGTCGCGGTCACGGCCTGGCCGGCGGCGCCGTCGCTGATCCTGAGATCGGCCGCGATCGGGGTAAGCAGGCTGGCCGGCAGGAATTCGGCGGTGACGAGGCCGAACACGCCCATGGCGAGCGAGAAGATCGCCGGCCAGGCAGCGTCGGTGCGCTCTTCTGGCATGCTGCTGACGAGTTCTGGATCGGCGGTGGCTGACAAGGAATCCGACATGGGTCGCTCCAAAGAGGCCGGAGAAAGTCGAGCCCCGGAGTTAGGCGTGACCGCCTGGAGCTTCCATGCTAGAAAACCCGGCATGCTTGACCAATCGTCCAGAATTCCCGGACGCGATCCGCTCTCGGAGATGCTTCGTGGCCTGCGCCTCGAAGGCGTCGACTATGCCCGCTACCAGATGACCGCGCCCTGGGGGCTGCTTTTTCCGGCGCAGCCCGCGGCACGCTTCCACTTCATGGCCGAGCGCGGCTGCTGGCTGCGCACGCCGGAGGGCGACTGGGTCCGGCTCGAACAGGGCGATGCCGTGCTGATGCCGCGCGGCGCCGAGCATGCGCTGGCGAGCGAGCCCGGAGCCTGCGCGACGCCGCTCGGCAAATGCCAGGTCAAGAGCTTCTGCGGCGAGATCGCCGAGGCCCGCGGCGGTGGCGGCGCCGGTGAGGCGACCCTGTTCTTCAGCGCCAGCCTCAACTTCAATGTCGATGCCCAGCACCCGTTGCTGCGGATGATGCCGGAGCTGATGTGGGTGCACGAGATGGCGATACACGAACCGGCCATCCCGCCACTGCTCGGTACCATGGCCTGCGAGCTCGCGCTCGACCGTGTTGGCGCCGGCGGCATCCTCACCCGCCTCGCCGATGTCGTCGCTGCCGCGCTGATCCGCTCCTGGGTCGAGCGCGGCTGCGGCAGCGCCACCGGCTGGGTTGCCGCCGCCCGCGATCCCGATATCGGCCGCGTGCTCGCTGCGATCCACCTCAACCCGAGCGAGGATTGGACGGTCGATGCCCTCGCCAAGGTGATGCACGCCTCGCGCTCCGCCTTCGCCGAGCGCTTTGCCGCGATCGTCGGCGAGACGCCGGCCCGCTATGTGCTGCAGGTCCAGATGCATCAGGCGAGGCTCTGGCTGGAGCGCGACCGGATGCGGATCTCGGCGGTGGCGCGCCGCCTCGGCTATGATTCGGAAGCCTCGTTCAGCCGCGCCTTCAAGCGCGTGATCGGCAAGCCCCCAAGCCACGTCCGCAATGCCGATCCGGAGCCCTCGGTGACTCGGCCGCTCGATGCACCACCCGGCACCTTGCCCGGTCAGCCCTCCTGAGCGGAAAGCTCAGCCGGCCAGGGCCTCGGCCTGGCCGCCGCCGAGTTCGGTCAGCGGCGCGAAACGTCCCTGCGCGAACAGCTCCTCGATGGTCTGCAGCGTCTTGGTGTAGTGCGCCACCAGCAGCGCACAGGCCTCTGCAGGCGTGTCGTTCAGCACCGCCTTCATCAGCGCCTCGTGCTCGCTCTGGCCGTTGCGCGGCGTGTTGCCGTAGGCGTTCGAGATCGAGATGTAGCGCGCCGCATGGTCGGCGAGGATGTCGCAGAATTCGATGAGCCAGGGCGAGCCGCAATTGGCCAGCAGCGCGCGGTGGAAATTGCGGTGCGCATCTTCCCAGGCCGCCCGCTCCTCCGGCTTGTCCGAGCGGAAGCGCGACAGGCGGTGGAGGGCGAGCACGATGCCCTCCTCCCAATGCTCGTCGCGATTGGCCATGGCCTCCTCGAGTGCCTTGGTCTCGAGCCAGCAGCGCGTGCGCACCAGCACCCGCCAGTCGTCGAGCGCGATCGCCGGCACGGCGAAACCGCGCTGCTCATAGCGCTCGACCAGGCGCTCCGCCGACAGCCGCGACAGCGCCTCGCGCACGGCATTGCTGCCGACGCCATAGGTCGTCGCAATCGGCTCGATCCGCAGCTTCTCGCCCGGGCGGAACTCGCCCTGGATGATGTCGCTGCGCAGCTTCTGGTAGACCGTCGTCGACAGCGTGGTCTTTTCGCTCGCCTTGGCCATGCGCGTTCTCAGTTTCAGGCCGCTGGGCGCGGCGTCTTCGCGGTGATGCTGTTACTCGAACGCTGCCAGAACACGAATCGGTATTGCAGCCACGACACCAGTCCGAACATCGCAAGCCCGAGCAGGCTGAGATAGATGATCAGCGAGAACACCCGCGGCGTGTCGAGCTGCGAAGCGGCGACGCGGATCAATTCGCCGAAGCCCGCGCCGCCGCCGAGGAATTCGCCGGCGATCGCGCCCGAGACCACGCTGATCGCCGCGATCTTCAGCCCCGTGAAGAATTGCGGCAGCCCGGTCGGGATCTTGAGCTTGACCAGGGTCTGCAGGCGCGAGGCGCCGATGCTCTTGAACAGCATCCGCGCGTTCTCGTCGGCCGCATGCAGGCCCGCAGCGGTGCCAACAATGATCGGGAACACCGAGATGAAGGCTGCGAGCGCCACCTTCGACATGATGCCGAAGCCGAGCCAGGCGACGAACAGCGGCGCGAAGGCGAGCTTCGGCATCGTATCGATCGCGACGATATAGGGCATCACGGCCCGTTCGCCGAAGCTGGTCTCGCCGACCAGGATGCCGAGCGTGACCCCAATGGTCAGCGCGACGACGAAGCCCCAGACCACTTCGCTCGCCGTGACCCAGAAGGCCGGCAGCATGTAGTCGCCGGAAGAAAGGTTGCGGCCGACGAAGCCGATATCGCGGATCGTCTCCGCCGGTGACGGCAGGATCAGCGGCGAGACGATGCCGGACGAGGTGACGCCTTGCCAGAGGCCGAGGAACAACACGAGCAGGCCGAGCATCGAGATCCAGCGCGGCACCTTCGATGCGAAAGATACTTTTTCGGCCCAGACGGTATCGGCAGGCAGCGCAGCCCTGGACTTGTCGACGACGTCGCTCACAGGAAGGCTCCCTTGTCGAGCAGGCCGCGGATCTCGCTGACATAGGCGCCGAACTGCGGCAGCGTCACCATGTCGAGCGTGCGCGGCCGCGGCAGGTCGATCGCGATGCTGCGCACGATCCGGCCCGGGCGGGCCGACATCACATGCACGATGTCGGAGAGGATGACGGCTTCCGCGATCGAGTGCGTTACCAGGAAGGCCGAGGCGTTGCGCTCGCGGCAAACGCGCTGCAGCTCCATGTTCATGAAGTCGCGGGTGATCTCGTCGAGCGCGCTGAACGGCTCGTCGAGCAGGAGAACATTGGGTTCGGAGATCAGCATCCGGCAAATCGCGGCGCGCTGCGCCATGCCGCCGGAGAGCTGCGAGGGATAGACCGTCTCGAAGCCCTTGAGGCCGACGAGTTCGAGCAGGTTCCTGGCGCGGGGGGCGGCCGCCTCGGCCGCGGCGCGCCCTTCGCGAACCTCGATCGGCAGGAGAATGTTCTGCAGGGTCGTCCGCCACGGGAACAGCGTCGCCTGCTGGAACATCATGCCTATATCCGGCCGCGCGCCGAGCACCGGCGTCCCGGCCAGCATCACCCTGCCTTGCGAGGGCGGCGTCAGCCCGGCCATGATCTTGAGCAGAGTTGACTTGCCGCAGCCGCTCGACCCGATCACCGCGTGGAATTCGCCTTGGCGCAAGGTCAGATCGACGCTCTCCAGAGCGACGACGCTTTCGCCATAGACCTTCGAGACCCTGCTGAGCTCATAGACCGGCCGGGCAAGCCGCCCGGCCGCTTCGGCCACCGCCAATGTCATTTCGGCGCGTTCCAGGCCGCGATCAGGTCGTTGGAATAGGCCCTGCTGAGATCGTCGAGCGGCTTCTTGAGATCGCCCGAGGCGAGCAGCGTCTTCTGCCACATCTCCCAGGCTTCCGGATTGTTGTAGCCGAAGCCCTTGGCCGGATCGAGCGGCGCGGTCAGGCGATAGTAAACCTCCATCAGCGCCTCGGCGAAGGGCATGTTCTCCAGCTGCTGCGGATTGCCCATGCGCGCATGCTTCAGCACCGCCGCCTTGTTGGCAGGGTCGAGCCCGAACTTGGTGCCGCGCACCAGCGCTCGGCCGAAGCGCTCCAGCATGCCGCGGTTCTCGTCGAGATATTTGCGGGTGACGACATAGCCGTTGCCGAAATAGGACTGGAAGCGCGGCGGCGTCAGCGAGCGCAGCTTGATCCCGCGCAGGCTCAAGGTCGCCGCTCCGGCGGTGTCAGAGGCATAGGCGTCGATCGCCTTCTGCATGAAGCCGGCGACCGCCATGCCGCCCTCGCCCACCGTGATGAACTTGTAGTCGGCCCCTTCCTTCATGCCCTCGGCATCGAAGATCGAACGCACGAAGGCAACCTCGGCGCCATCGGCGGTGCCGACGCCGATGACCTTGCCCTTGAGATCTGTCGGCTTCTGGAAGGCTGAGGTCTCCGGCACGACCAGGTTGAACTGGCTGCGGGTGAAGTAATTGTAGATATAGACGAGGTCCTGGCCGCGCTCGCGCGCCGCCATCAGCGGTCCCGGACCGGGATGGGCGAGCTGTGCCTGGCCGGCGAGCAGCGCCTGGATCGCGGCAGCCGAGCCGTTGACGCTGCGCGGCGTGATCTTGAGTTTCTCTTCGGCGAAGTAGCCCTCGCCGATCGCGGCATAGAGCGCGAAATAGCCCAGCCCGCCTGGGCTCGGATAGACGATCGTCAACTCGTCCAGCGCCTGAGACAGCGCTTTGGGCGCCGAAAACGCAAAGGGCAGCCCCGCGGCCGCTGCCATGAACTGCCTACGTTCCATCCCGTTCCCCTTGGATTTTTAGACGTGAACGAGAGAACGATGCACCATCATGGCTACTTGTCAAATTAAATTCAGATTTTTTGCCAAAAGTAAAAAATATGCAGATTTATGTAGACTCGTTCCGAACGCCTCCTATGCTGGCTCCATTCGCCAACAGCCACGGCCGCTCGATGACCACGCTCGCAGATCTCGCTGTCCCCGCCCCGATCCAGCCGACCCTGCCGATCATCGGCTCATCGGCGCGCTTCCCGGTCCGGCGGATCTACTGCGTCGGCCGCAACTATGTCGCCCATGTCCGCGAGATGGGCGGGGACGAGACCCGCGACTTCCCGCTGATCTTCCAGAAGCCGGTTGACGCGGTGGTGCAGGATGGCGGCACGGTGCCCTACCCGCCGATGACCGACGACTTCCATTTCGAGCTCGAGCTCATGGTCGCGATGAAGTCCGGCGGCTACAACATCCCGCAGGACGAGGCCCTATCCCATGTCTTCGGCTACGGCATCTGCCTCGACATGACCCGCCGCCGCCTGCTCAACACGCCGGACGGCCCGCGCATTCCCTGGGAACTCAAAAAGTCGTTCGACCATTCCGCCCCATGCGGGCCGCTCTACCCGGTCGAACAGGTCGGCCATCCCGCATCGGGCAGCATCAGGCTCGAGGTCGACGGCGTCGCCCGCCAGGACTCCGACCTGTCGCTGATGATCTGGCGCACGCCCGAGATCATCGCCACCCTCTCGAACTACTATTCGCTGGAGCCGGGCGACGTGATCATGACCGGCACGCCCCACGGCGTCGGCGCCGTGCTGCCCGGCAATGTCCTCGTCGGCAGCATCGAGACGCTCGGCTCGCTCACCGTCACGATCGGCGAGCCGGCGGTCGCAGCCTAAGGCGAAGCGCTCTATCGTTCGGCGATTCCCTTGAGCCGGACGACGCCGTGATGAGCATCCGCCAGCAATTGATCGAGCGCTTCTTCCGCTATCTCGCGGTCACCAGCCAGAGCGACATCAAGGCGACGACGCTGCCGAGCACGCCGGGCCAGCAGCGTCTCGCCGAACTCCTGGCCGACGAATTGCGCGGGCTCGGCCTCGACGATGTCGTCCTCGACGATCGCTCCACCGTCACGGCGGTGAAGCGCGGCACCGTGGCGGGCGCACCGAAGATCGGCTTCATCGCCCATCTCGACACGTTCGACGCCGGCCTCTCGCCCGACATTCGTCCGCAACTCATGCGTTTCGAGGGCGAGGACCTCTGCCTCAATCGGGATCGAGACATCTGGCTGCGCGTCGCCGAGCATCCGCAACTCAGCGACTGGCAGGGCGCGCAGATCATCGCCAGCGACGGCACCAGCGTGCTCGGCGCCGACAATAAGGCGGCGATCACGGTGATCATGACCCTGCTCGCCAATCTGAGCCAGCAGGACAGGCACGGCGATATTGCCGTCGCCTTCGTTCCCGACGAGGAGATCGGCCTGCGCGGCGCCAAGGTGCTCGACCTCGCCCGCTTCCCTTGCGATTTCGCCTATACGATCGACTGCTGCGAGCTCGGCGAAGTCGTGATCGAGAACTTCAATGCCGCCAGCGCCGAGATCACGCTCACCGGCGTCAGCACCCACCCGATGTCGGCCAAGGGCGTGCTGGTGAACCCGGTCCTGATGGCTCAAGACTTCGTCAGCCGTTTCGATCGCGCGCAGACGCCGGAGAACACAGAAGGCCGCGAAGGCTATGTCTGGTTCAATGCCATCACCGCCAACGCCAGCGAGGCGAAGCTTGGCGCTCTGATCCGCGACTTCGACAAGCAGAGCTTCGAGGCCCGCAAACGCCGCATCGAGGAAGTCGCGGACGAGATCGCCGCGCTCTATCCAACCGGCCGGGTCGAATGCGTGGTCAGCGACACCTACGGCAACATCCACGACAGCCTGGGCGACGACCAGCGCCCGGTCGAATTGCTCTTCGGCGCGCTGGAGGCGCTGCAAATTCGCAAGAAGCAGATCCCGATGCGCGGCGGCACCGACGGTGCGGCGCTCTCGGCGCGCGGCCTGCCGACGCCGAACTTCTTCACCGGCGCCTATAATTTCCACTCGCGCTACGAGTTCCTGCCGGTGCCGGCCTTCGAGAAATCCTATGAGGTGGCGCGGATGATCTGCACGCTGGCGGCGCAGACGCCTTCAGCGGAAACCAACTTGCGGTAGCATCGAAGTTCGTTGCAATGATCGGCAGGATCCCACGGCGGAGGCGCCACCTTGCGGGTCAAACCACTGAAGGGCGGCCTCGAGTTCCGTCACCCGGCCTGGCCGACGATCCAGCTCTATTTCGGTATGCCGCTCGTGGCGGCGCTACTGACTTATCCGCTATGGCGCAGCTTCCGTGCGGACGGACTGATCGCCGCCGCTCTGGTTAGCATCGGTGCGATGCTCTCGGTTCTGGCGCATGAGCTCGGCCATGCCGCCGTGGCGAAGCGGATCGGAATGAAGCCCTCGCTCATCCGGTTGTACGCCCTCGGCGGCGATGTGACGTGGCAGGCCAAGCACTGGACCCGTGCCGAGGAACAACGGATTCTCTGGGCTGGGCCGCTGGTCAATCTCGCCCTCGGCCTGCTCTGCCTCGCGGCCTACTGGCTGCTGCTGCAGGCGCCCGTGCTGCTCGGGGGTGTCGATCCCGAGCACGGGCGCTCAGTGTTCATATCGCCGCCTCCCAGGCTGGACCCGGTACCCGTTCGCGTTCTGCACTGGCTTGGCTGGATCAATCTCGTCCTCGGTTTCATCAACCTCCTGCCCGCCTACCCTCTTGATGGCGGCCGACTGGCGCATAACTGGATCGAGCGGCGCTATGGCAAGGCTCGAGCACTGTTCTGGCTCGGGCTCAGCGGCACCGTACTGGCGACCCTGGCCAAGCTCGCCTTCGTCATGAGCCTTCTGGCGGGAATGCTGATCTGGGCCCCGCCCGACTTTGCGCCGAACTGGACCGCCTTCAAGAAGGGCCGCCGTCTGCTCGCAGCCAAACCGCAGGAGCTCTGAGCCAGCGTCGATTCGCCTCTACGCTCCGACCAGCTCGAACCAGCCGGCCTCGTCGATCACCTTGACGCCGTGCTTGGCCGCGTCCTTGAGCTTCGAGCCGGCGCCGGGTCCTGCGACCAGAAGATCGGTCTTCGACGAGACCGAGCCGGCGACCTTGGCCCCGAGCCGCTCGGCCATCGCCTTGGCCTCGTCGCGGGTCATGCGCTCCAGCGCGCCAGTGAAGACGACGATCTGGCCGGCGACCGGGCTCGACGAGGCGACAGCTTCAAGCGGCTGCGGCGTCACCTCGGCCAGCAGCCGGGTCAGCATCTGCTGGTTGTGCTCCTCGGCGAAGAACTGCAGCAGCGCCTCGACCACGGTCGGGCCGACGCCGTCGATCGCGTCGAGCGCCGCCCGCTCCTCGCTCTCGGGATTCTCGGCAGCGAGGCAGGCGGCCTGCAAGGCTTCGAACGAGCCGTAATGGCGCGCCAGCAGCCGCGCATTGGTCTCGCCGATATGGCGGATGCCGAGCCCGAAGATGAAGCGGTTCAGCGGCGGCTTGCGCCGATCGTCGATCGCCTCGAACAGCTTCTTGGTGCTGGTCGCGCCGAAGCCTTCCTTATCCTTCAGCTTCTTGAGGTTCGCCGCGTCGCGCTCGGCCAGCGTGAAGATGTCGGCCGGCTGCTTCACGGCTAAGTCGGGATCGTCGTGGAAGAACTCGATCTGCTTGTCGCCGAGCCCGTCGATGTCGAGCGCATCGCGCGAAACGAAATGCTTGAGCCGCTCGACCGCCTGCGCCTCGCAGATCAGCCCGCCGGTGCAGCGGCGCACCGCATCCTCCTTGCCCGAGCGCGGATTATGCTCGCGCACCGCATCCGAGCCACAGACCGGGCAAGTCGTCGGGAAGACGTAAGGCTGCGCGTCGGCCGGGCGCTTGCTCAGGTCGACCGCCTCGACGCGCGGGATCACGTCGCCGGCGCGCTTCACCGTAACGGTGTCGCCGATGCGGATGTCGCTGCCATCGCGGATCGGCAGCCCCTTCGAATCGAAGCCGCGGATATAGTCCTCGTTATGCAGCGTCGCATTGGTGACGACGACACCGCCGACCGTCACCGGCTTCAGGCGCGCCACCGGCGAGAGCGCCCCGGTGCGGCCGACCTGGATGTCGATCGCCTCCAGCACGGTGGTCGCCAGCTCGGCCGGGAACTTGTGCGCGATCGCCCAGCGCGGCGCGCGGGCGACGAAGCCGAGCCTTGCCTGCAGCGAAAGATCGTCGACCTTGTAGACCACGCCATCGATGTCGTAGCCGAGCGTGGCGCGCTGCGCCTCGATCGAGCGGTAATGCGCCAATAGCGCCTCGACGCTGTCGCAGCGGGCCATCAGCGGATTGGTCCTGAAGCCCCAGCGCGCGAAGGCTTCGACCACGCCGAACTGCGTCGGCGCCGGCAGGACCGGCATCTCGCCCCAGGCATAGGCGAAGAAGCGCAAAGGTCGGGAGGCGGTGATCGAGACGTCGAGCTGGCGCAGCGAGCCGGCGGCGGCGTTGCGCGGATTGGCGAATTCGCGCTCGTCCTTCTCGCGCTGGCGCTGGTTGATCGCAGCGAAATCGGCGTGGCCGAGATAGATTTCGCCGCGGACCTCAGCGATCTCGGGCACATCCTTGCCCTTCAGCCGGTGAGGGATTTCGGAGATGGTGCGGGCATTGGCGGTGACGTCCTCACCCTCCTCGCCGTCGCCGCGGGTTGCGGCGCTGACCAGCTCGCCCTTCTCATAGCGCAGCGACAGCGAGAGCCCGTCGATCTTCGGCTCGGCCGTGAAGGCAATCGGCTGGTCGTCCTTGCGGCCGAGGAAAGTGCGCACGCGCGTGACGAAATCGTCGATGTCCTCGTCGGCGAAGGCGTTGTTGAGCGAGAGCATCGGCACGCGATGCCGGATCTTGGCGAACTTGCCCGAGGGCTTGGCCCCGACCTTGTCGGAGAGCGCCTCGGCGCCCTTGAGCTCCGGGAAGGCGCTTTCCAGCGCGGCGAGCCGGCGGAACTTCGCGTCGAAGGTCGCGTCGTCCATGATCGGCGCGCTGTCGCTGTGATAGGCCTCGTTCGCGGCGGCGATCTCGGGCGCGAGCGCCTGATGCTCGGCGCGCGCCGCCTCGGGAGTAAGATCTTCGACGGGGGTGGGAACAGTGTCGGCCATGGCGCAGTTCTAGTTGAGGGGAGGTCCGCTGCGAAGCGCCTGTTTCACGATTTGGCTACGCCGATTTGTGGCAGGAGCGCGCCGGGTGTAGGCTTCCCCCGCTGAAATGGATGCTCGACGCCTCGCAGGTCTTGACCTGAGGATCGTGTCAGGACCGCCAAGGCGAACCGGGCCGCAACCGGGAAGAACGCCATGGCCGATACCCATATCCATCATCCCCCGATGGCGGCGAACGATGCTGCGCCTGCCGATGCCCTGCCCGTCAACGAGATCGGCATCGCCGACATCAAGGACGCCCTCAGGCAGGGCTATGCCGACTTCATGGCTCAGCCGAGCCATCTGCTCTTCATCGCGCTGATCTATCCGATCGCCGGCATCCTGCTGGCCCGCCTGACGGTGAGCTACAACATCTTCCCGCTGCTGTTCCCGTTGGCTTCGGGCTTTGCCCTGCTCGGCCCCTTCGCCGCGATCGGCCTCTACGAGATCAGCCGCCGCCGCGAGCTCGGCATGGACACCTCCTGGAAGCACGCTCTCGACGTCGTGCACTCGCCCGGCATCGGCCAGATCGCGACGCTCGGCGCGCTGCTGATGGGCGTCTTCCTCGCCTGGCTGTTCAGCGCCTGGGTGATCTATCGCTGGCTGATGGGCGATGTCCCGCTCGACTCGTTCGAGAGCTTTATGACGCCGCTGCTGACCACGGTGAACGGCTGGACGATGATCATCCTCGGCAACTCACTCGGGCTGCTCTTCGCCATCCTGGTGTTCTCGATGACGGTGATCTCCTTCCCGCTGATGCTCGACCGGCATGTCAGCATGGCGACCGCGGTGAAGACCTCGGTCGCCGCCGTCGAGAAGAGCCCGCGTGGCATGCTGTACTGGGCCCTGACGATCACGGCGCTGCTGGTGCTCGGCTCGCTGCCGGTGCTGGTCGGCCTGATCCTTGTGATGCCGATCCTCGGCCACGCCAGCTGGCACCTCTATCGCAAGGTCGTACCGCGGTAGGCGACGCCGCGCCGGAGGAGCCGCCTTCCCTTCTCCCCTTGCGGGAGAAGGTGGCCCGAAGGGTCGGATGAGGGGTCGTGCAGGTCGGTATCGATGGCGACTTTTACCCAATGGGCGGAAATGTCGCGAGACCCCTCACCCTAGCCCTCTCCCGCAAGGGGGAGGGAACAGCGCCCTCAATGCTGATCGACCGAGACCTCGCGCGTCAGCCCGCGCCTGACGAGCCCGACCGCGAACAGCACCGGCAGCGAGGCGATCAGCCCCATCGCCGAGAGCCGGCCCCACAGCGTCTCGTCCTCGTTGATCAGGGTCGCGATGAAGGCCGGCAGAGTGAACTTCGATGGCGTCTGGATGAAGAGCAGCGCGAACAGGAACTCGTTCCAGCTCATGATCGCGACGAACACCGCCGTCGCGACCAGCCCCGGCATCAGCAGCGGCACGACGATTTCCAGCAGCCGCTTCAGGAAGCCGGCACCATCGAGCATCGCCGCCTCCTCGAAGGAATAGGGCACGTCGCGCACGAAGCCGAGCAGCATCCAGATCGCGAAGGGCAGCGCCAGGATCTGATTGGCGAGGATCAATCCGAGATGGGTGTCGAGCAGGCCGAGCGCCCGCAGCACCTGGTAGAGCGGAATGGCGAGCGCGATCGGCGGCGCCAGCTTGATCACCAGCACGAAGCCGAGGAAGACGATGTCGAAGCGCTTCGGCATCTCGAAGCGCGCCAGCGCATAGGCCGCCGGCAATCCGGCCAGCAGCGACAGGCCCACCGTGCCGAGCGCCACCACGACGCTGTTGAGCCCGAGCCGCCACATCCCGCCATCGAGCAGCACGCGGTAATGCGTCAGCGTCGGGTCTTGCGGCCAGAGCGCGATCGAGGTCGAGACATATTCGGCCGGCGGCTTGAACGAGGTCGCGACCATCCAGACGAGCGGGATCAGCGACAGTGCGCAGAGGCCGAAAGCGGCAATGATCCGGATCATCGGCCCGCCCCCTTGAGCAGCGAGGCCGCATAGACGACGGCGAGCAGGCCCGCGACCACGATCATCACCACGGCCGCCGCCGAAGCCAGCCCGATGTCGAAGAAGCGGAAGCCTTGCCGGTAGACGAACATCGAGACGGTCTCGGTCGACTGTCCCGGTCCACCCCCCGTCATGGCATAGACCTTGTCGAACAGTTTGAAGCTGTCGACCGAGCGCAGCAGCGCCGCGACGAAGAGATAAGGAGCGAGCAGCGGCAGCGTCATGTCGCAAAAGCGCCGCCACGGCCCGGCGCCGTCGACGCGGGCGGCCTCATAGACATCCTGCGGGATCAGGCGCAGGCCGGCGAAGATGATCAGAAAGGCGAACGGCGCAGTCTGCCAGAGATCGACCAGCACGATCGACCAGAGCGCGAGATTGGGATCGAACAGCCAGGGCACGCCGGGCAGGCCGACAGTGCGCAGGAGATTGTTGAGGAAGCCGAGATCGAAATGGAACCAGGCCCGCCAGATCGCGGTCACGACCATGGTCGAGAGCACGAAGGGCGCCAGCAGCAGCGTCATGATCAGCGTGCGGCCGGGAAAGGCACGGTTGAGCAGCAAAGCGAGGCCCAAGCCCGCGGCGACCTCGAGCACGGTCGAGACCACTGTGAACAGCACGGTGTTGGTCACCGCCTGCCGAAAAAAGCGGCTGTCCCATAGCTCGCGGAAATTCTCCAGCCCGACGAATTTGGCGTTCTCGAAGCCGTAATCGGTGGCGAACAGGGAGAGCGCCAGCGTCCGCCCGAGCGGATAGAGCGTCAATCCGACGAAGATCATGAGCGCCGGCGTCAGCAGGAGCCAGGGCAGCAGGCGGCGGGAAGCAATCATTACGTCCAGACGGAATGCGGGCCGCCTCGCACGGAGGCGGCCCGCGTTAGGGTCAGCGCGACAGGGCGCGGGCGATCTGGGCGTTGGCCTCGGTCAGCGCCTGCTTGGGCTGCATCTGGCCGATCAGCGCGAGCTGGAGATAGTCGCCCAGAATGGTCTCGACGCGGGCCCATTGGCTGATGCGCGGGCGAGCCTGGGCGACGTTCAGCGCCTCGAGCTGCGCCGGATACCAGAGATACTTGGCGACGAGGTCCTTGTCGTTGAACAGCGCGGCGAGGGTCGGCGGGTTGCCGGTCTCGAGCGCGATCAGCTTCTGGTTCTCGGCCGAGGTGACGAAGCGGATGAAGTCGGCAGCGCGCGCCTTGTTCGGCGAATCCGCCGGAATGCCGAGCAGCCAGGCGCCCAGCATCGGCGCCGGGCCCTTGACCTCTCCCGGAGAAGCGACGACTTCGACCTGATTGGCGACCTTCGAGGCGCTGCCGTCGAGCGTGCCGGCCCAGGACGACCACATCTCGACCGCGATCGCGGCGCGGCCCTGCTGGATCGCATCGCGCAGTTCGGTCGCGTTGTAGGTCTCGACGCCCTTCGGCGCGAGCGCCTTGAACGACAGGAATTGGGTCAGCGCCTTCTCGGCTTCGGGCGTGTCGAGCACTGCCTTGCCGTCGGCGGTGACGACGTCACCGCCATGCGCCCACAGCACCGGCAGGAAGGAGGTGACGATCGGGTTGCCCTTGATGCCGCGGAAGACGAGGCCGGAGACGCCCTCTTCCTTCGACTGGATCACCTGCGCCGCTTTGACCACGTCGCTCCAGGTCTTGGGCCGTTCGAAGCCGTGCTTGGCGAGCAGGTCCTTGCGATAGGCGAACATGGCGATGTTGCCGACGAAGGGCGCGGCATAGAGCTTGCCGTTGTGCTTGGAGACGTCGATCGCCGACTTGACGAACTCGCCCGGCAGGCCACCGACGGTGTCGAGATCGGTGAGCCAGCCGCGCGCCATGAACTCCGGCGCCCAGATGTCGTCGAGCATGGCGACGTCGGTCGCAGCCGTCTTCTCGCGCGCACCGACAGCGAGGCGCTCATAGAGCGGGCCACCGCCCAGCTCGAGCCGTTCAATCTTCACGTTGGGATTCTTGGCCTGGTAGAGCTCGACCATCTTGGCCAGCGCCGGCGCGAAGCCGGCATCGCGCCCGGCGATCACCAGCCGGTCCTGCGCGGCGGCGGGCAGGCTCAGCCCGGCCAACATCAACACGGCGCCGAGCGCCTTCGCAATCGTCCTCATGGCATTCCCCCGTCCGGGTCTCTGCCCGGGCGGGCATTGTGGGAGCGGATGGCGTGCCCGTGCAACAGATATACGACGATTTCGGAACAATCCCGCGCGGCGCGGCGTTCGAATGATGCTGCGGCGCTGCTGCGCCGATCATCGGCCGTTGCGATGCGACGGCAACGCAACCTGAGGGGGCTCCGCCATGAACAACATCATCTACATCGTCGGCCTGGTCGTCGTCGTCCTCGCGATCCTGTCCTTCCTGGGCTTGCGTTGATTGCAGGCGCCTGAAGCCCAGCGGAAAACGCTCCAGCCGTCATGCTCGCCGTTGTGGCGAACATGACGGCTGGAGCGTTGCCGTGTCGTAACGAAGACTTGGATGGCTCGGCACAAGGCCGGCCATGACAGAAAGACCGGGGACTAGCTGGCGCTAGCGATCGCGCGGCTTCTTGCCGGCGAAAGGCTTCTTCGCTCCGAACGGCTTCTTTCCGCCGAAGCTCTTGCCAGCCGGCCGGCCATCGCCGCCAGCACCCGGGCGCTCGCCGCCCTGCGATGCGCCGAAAGGCTTCTTGCCGCCCTTGAACTTGCCGGCGAACGGCTTGCCGCCCTGCTCGCCCTTCTTGTCGAAGGGGCGCTCCGGCCGCAGGATCGCGGTCTCCTCATAGACCGGCTCGCGGTCGCGGCGCGTCGGGTCGTAGGGCTTGGCGCCGAACGGCTTGCGCTTGCCCTCATAGGGCTTGCGCTCGCTCGAGCGCTCGTCGCGGGCCGGATGAGCGCTGCGCGGCGCATGGCTCGCCTTCTCGGCGAAGGGCTTGGCCGGGCGGCGCTCGGCCTCGCCGATCACCGGCTCGATCGTGATCCGATCGCGATCGGGCACACGCGTCAGCTCGGCGAAGCGCTCGGCGACATCGGCGTCGATCTCGACCTTGGTCTCGCGGTCGAAGATGCGGATCGCACCGACCTCGTCGCGGGTGATCTGGCCGCGCCGGCAGATCATCGGCAGCAGCTTGCGCGGATCAGCGCCGTCCTTGCGGCCGATGCCGAGCCGGAACCAGACCGTCTCGCCGCGGGGGCCGGAGCGCTCGCCGCGCTCACGGTCGCCAGGCGTGCGCTTCTGCGCGTAATCCTCGGTGCTGCGGGCCGGGCGGCGTTCGTCACGACCGAAATTCGGATCGCCGACCTCTTCGGCCGCAGGCAGACGCGAGCGATAGACACGCACCAGCGCCGCCGCGATCTCCTCCGTCGAGCGCCCGGCGAGCAGGGCCGCGACCATCGCCGCATCGTCCTCGCTCGCCTCGCCGGAGAGCAGGGGGTCGCTCAACAGGCGCTGCTCGTCGAGCACGCGGATCTCGTCCTGCGTCGGCGGGCCGGCCCAGCTCACCTCGATCTTGGCCTCGGCGATCAGCATCTCGGCCTTGCGCCGGCGCGAAGGCGGCACCAGCAACACGCTGGTGCCCTTGTTGCCGGCGCGCCCGGTGCGGCCCGAGCGATGCTGCATCACCTCGGGATCATTCGGCAGCTCGGCATGGATGACCAGCGTCAGGCCCGGCAGGTCGATGCCGCGCGCCGCGACATCGGTGGCGACGCAGACGCGCGCCCGTCCGTCGCGCAAAGCCTGTAGCGCCGAATTGCGCTCGCTCTGGCTGAGCTCGCCCGAGAGCGCCACGGCCGAGAAGCCGCGCTCCAGCAGGATCGCCTCGAGATGGCGCACCGCGTTGCGGGTGTTGCAGAACACCAGCGCGGTCGGCGAATCGTGGAAGCGCAGCAGGTTGACGACCGCGAGCTCAGCTTCCTTCGGGAAGACGCGGATGGCGCGGTACTCGATATCGGCATGGCCGCGCTCGCCGCCGGCAACCTCGATGCGCAGGGCATCGCGCTGATAGCTGCGCGCCAGGGCGATGATCGCCTTCGGCAGCGTCGCCGAAAACAGCAGGCTGCGGCGCTCTTCCGGCGCGGATTTCAGGATGAATTCGAGATCGTCACGGAAGCCGAGATCGAGCATCTCGTCAGCCTCGTCGAGCACCACGGCCCGCAGGCCCGAAACGTCGAGGCGGCGGCGTTCGATATGGTCGCGCAGACGGCCGGGCGTGCCGACGACGATATGCGCACCCTCGTCGAGCAGGGCCGCTTCGCGGCGCGGGTCCATGCCGCCGACGCAGGAGATCACGCGGGCATTGGTCTGCTTGTAGAGCCAGCTGAGCTCGCGCTGGACCTGGAGCGCGAGTTCGCGCGTCGGCGCGACGATCAGCGCCAGCGGCAGTTCGGCCCGCGGCAGCGTCTCGGCGTCCCCGAGCAGGTCGGCGCCGATGGCGAGGCCGTAGGCGACAGTCTTGCCCGAGCCGGTCTGCGACGAGACCAGGAGGTCGCGGCCAGCGGCCGCCTTCTCGAGCACGGCAGCCTGGACGGGTGTCGGCTCGCTATAATTGCGGTCAGCGAGCGCACGCGCGAGCGGCGCACTCGTGGAAATGAAGGACATTGATGTCAGGCCTTAGATTGCAGCTGGCGGGTCGGCAGCACGCATAACGAGGGGCGGCGCCGGACGCGGCACCGCGATATTGCGCTGCACATAGAGTAAATCACGGGAAAAGGGAATGCAGCATCGGCCGATCCCGCATGCGGCGGCAGATGCCGGCCATGCCGCCCGCTCCGTTGCCGGAGGCGAGAGCTGCATGATCTAAAGATGCCACATCGGAGCGGGGACCTTTCAGGCATGGGCGAGACTTGGCGGCGTTTCGGCCCTTACGATGTCCTCATCCTTGACGATGGTATCTTCGAGGCGCCGCTCGACGTCCTGATCCATGCCGGCGGGCAGACCGCCCGCGACGAGTCTGTCGCGCGTTGGGGCAAACAGAAGGTCAGCATCCCCGTCAACTGCTTCGCCTTGAAGGGCGCCGATGGGATCACCCTCGTCGATGCCGGCACCGGCCCCTCTTGGGGCGAAGCCATGGGCCATGCGCCCGCGGCCATGGCGAAAGCGGGGATTGCTCCCGAACAGGTCGAGCGTGTCCTGATCACGCATCTGCACGGCGACCACGCGCTCGGTCTGTTCGACGGCGATCGCGCCCGGTTCCCCAATGCCGAGATCATCGTGCCCGAGGCCGATCTCGGCTTCTTCGGCGAGGAAGCCAACCGCGCGCAGACACCGCAGAACAGGCAAGGCGGCTTTGCCGTCACGGCGGCTGTGAAGAAGCACTATGGTGGTCGTATCCGCCCTGTCCCGGCCGGCGCCGTGCAGCCCGGCATCACGCTGATCCCGCTTCCCGGCCACACCGTCGGCCATGGCGGCTATTTGATCGAAGGCGAGCAGAAGCTCCTGCTTTGGGGCGATGCGCTGCATCTCTCCGATCTGCAGGCCTCCGATCCCGAAATCGGCTTCGTCTACGATTTCGACGCCGCCACCGCCCTCGCCTCTCGCCGCGCCATCCTCGCACGTGCTGCAAGCGCAGGCTGGATCGTGTCAGGCGGGCATATCGAAGGCTTCAGGCGCGTCGTCGAGAAGGGCGCGGGATACGAACTGATACCCGCGTGATCAAGCTCAGCCGCGCATCCCGGCGGCGTCGAGCAGCTTGCCAGCCGCCGCCCGCGCCTCCTCGGTAATCGAGGCGCCGGCGAGCATGCGGGCGATCTCCTCGCGCCGGCTGCCGTCCTGAAGCGGCGAGACGCGGGTGACGGTGCGCTCGTCGGCCCCCTTCCCGCCATCAGCCGACTTGGCAATGAGGAAATGCTGGCCGGCCTTGGCGGCGACCTGCGGCGCATGCGTCACCGAGATCACCTGCACCTGCGCCGCCAGTCGCGCCAGCCGCTCACCGATCGCGTCGGCCACCGCGCCGCCGACGCCGGTGTCGATCTCGTCGAAGACCAGCGTCGGGGCTGAGCCGCGCTCGGCCAGCACAACCTTGAGCGCCAGCATGAAGCGCGAGAGCTCGCCGCCCGAAGCGACTTTCATCATCGGCCCCGGCCGCGTGCCGGGATTGGTCTCGACCCAGAACTCGACGCGGTCGAGGCCTTCCGGCCCGCGCGCATCGGGATCGCTGTCGATCTGCGTGATGAACCGGGCCCGCTCCAGCTTGAGCGGCGGCAATTCGGCCTTCACCGCAGCATCCAGCGCCGCCGCGGCCCGCGTGCGTCCGGCGGAGAGCGCCGTCGCCAGCGCGACATAGGCGGCTTCGGCTTCGGCGAGCTCCGCCTCCAGCCGCTTCAGCGAGCCCTCGCTCTCGTCGAGCGCGGCGAGATCGGCCGCCATGGTCTGCGCCAACGCGGGCAGCGCATCGACAGGAACGTCGAACTTGCGCGCCGCCGCCCGCAGGGAGAAGAGCCGCTCCTCGACTCGCTCCAACACGCGCGGATCGAATTCCGCCGCGCGCACCGCCGCCTGCAGGGTCTCCCCTGCCTCTTCGAGAGCGACCACAGCTGTGGTCAGCGCCGCGATGGAGGGATCGACCAGCTCCGGCGCCTGGCCCGCGCGTCGTTCCAGCCGGCGCAACACGCCGGACAGGGCAGCAACAGGTGAAGTATTGCCGCCGACCGCCTCGAACGCCTCCACGATGTCGCGAGCGACCTTCTCGGCCGCCATCATGCCCTGGCGTTTGGCGGCAAGCGCGTCCTCCTCGCCCGGCTCGGGCGCGAGCTTGGCTAGCTCGGCCACGGAATGGCGCAGGAAGTCGGCCTCCTTGCGCGCGGTCTCGACCCGGATGCGCTGGCTTTGCAGGGCCTGGCGCGCCTTCTTCAAGGTCTCGCTGGCGCGGACGACCTCGGCCGCCTGCCCGGTAAGCTCGCCGAAACCGTCGAGGATGGTGCGGTGCTGAGCCGGATCGGTCAGAGCCCGGTCGTCATGCTGGCCGTGGATCTCGACCAGAGCCGCGCCGATCATCCGCAATATTTGGACGCTGACCGGCTGGTCGTTGACGAAGGCGCGGGTGCGGCCATCAGCATATTGCACACGCCGCAGGATCAGGTCGCCGTCGGTGTCGATCTCCTGCGCCTGTGCGAGCACACGCGCAGGATGCGACATCGGCAGGTCGAAGACGGCGCTGACCTGGCCTTGCGTCTCGCCATGGCGCACCAACCCACCATCGCCGCGGGCGCCCAGCGCCAGCGCAAAGCCATCGAGCAGAATCGATTTGCCAGCGCCGGTCTCGCCGGTCAGCACGCTCAAGCCCTCATCGAAGCCCAGGTCGAGCCGGTCGATCAGAACGATGTCGCGGATCGAGAGCTGAGCGAGCATGGCGACTCAGCCCCCTTGTGCCGGCTGCAGATGGCCTCGCCGGGGCACCAGCAGGCCGCCTCAGAGGCGGCCGAGACCGGTTATCCCGACGACGGCGCGGGTGAAGCCGTTAAAGGCCCGGCTGATATAGGAGCCGCGATCCTCGCGCGGCTGCAGGCCGCCGCTCTCCAGGAGCGTATAGGCATCCTTGTACCAGGGGCTGTCCGGGAAGTTGTGCCCGAGCACCGCGGCGGCGGTCTGCGCCTCGTTGGTGATGCCGAGCGCCATATAGGCCTCGGTCAGGCGCATCAGCGCCTCCTCGACATGGCGCGTGGTCTGATACTTGGTGATGACGTCGCGGAAGCGGCCGACGGCGCCGGTATAGTTGCGCTTCTCGAGATAGAAGCGGCCGACATTCATCTCCTTGCCGGCGAGCTGATCGCGCGCGACCAGCATCTTCTCGCGCACGTCGAGCACGTATTCCGACTTCGGATAGCGATCGAGCAGCTCCTGCATCGCGCGCAGGGCCTGGTCGGTGCGCTCCTGGTCGCGCGTCGCGTCCGGGATCTGATTGTAATAGGACATCGCCAGGATATACTGCGCATAGGCTGCGTCCGGGCTCGCCGGGTTCTGTGCCAGGAAGCGCTTCGAGGCGGTGATCGCGTCGTCGTATTTCTGCGCCTCGTAATTCGAGTACGCGGCCAGGATCAGGCCCTTCTTCGAATAGGGCGAGAACGGCGCCTGCTTGTCGATCTCGTCGAACTTCTTGTTCGCGCCTTCGGTGTCGCCGTTCTGGAGACGGGCGAGACCCTCGTTGTAGAGCTTGTCGGCCGGAACCTCCGGCAGCACTTCCGGCTTATAGGTCTCGGGCCGGTCGAACGGGTTGAGAGCGCTCATCGTGTCGCAGCCGCCAAGCGCGGCCGCGAGAGCGAAGGCCAGCACGAGGCGCTTGCCGCCGCTGGTCGATTCGCCGGAGTTGAATGTCTTCAGCCGCATGGCGCTCACTTCATCCGTCCTTGAAGCACCCCCATGCCAGGAGCGCGCGAAATGGCTTTAGCTCAGAAGCAACCTTTTCGCCAAGCGTGACGGGCGCTTCATGCAGTGCGATCGCCGTTTCCAACAGGAAACGGGCGAATGCAAGGCGTGGCGTCGCGTAATTCCCTGCTCAGTGCAGGTCGGGCGCGAGCGCGGCAGGCACCGGGCCGGCCGCCATCTGCACCGCATGGTGGGCGTAGACCGGCTGCGCCTCGACGATCGCGTAGTTCGCACGGTCGGCGAACAGCGCCTCGAGGATGCGGACGTTCATCCGATGGCCGCCGCAATAGGAGCGGAACTCGCCGAGGATCGGGTAGCCGGCGAGAGCGAGATCGCCCACCGCGTCGAGGACCTTGTGGCGCACGAACTCGTCGGCGTAGCGCAGGCCTTCGGGGTTGATCACCTTGTCGTCGCCGATCGCGACGGTGTTGTCGAGCGAGGCGCCGAGCGCGAAGCCCGCCTTCCAGAGCTGCTCGACATCGCGCATGAAGCCGAAGGTGCGGGCGCGGGAGATTTCCCGGGCGTAGGCCTCGGGATCCAGATCGAAGATCTTGCGCTGGCGGCCGATGGCCGGGGTGTCGAAGTCGATCTCGACATCGAGACGGAAGCCGTTCTCGGACGGAGCCAGCTCGGCGAAGGCGCGGCCATGCTCAATCCGAACCGGGCGTAGCACCTTGAGATAGCGCCGGGTCGCGCCGAGTGCGACGAGGCCGGTCGACTCGATGGCGGCGACGAACTCGGCGGCGCTGCCGTCCATGATCGGCATCTCGGGGCCGTCGATCTCGATCAGGACGTTGTCGAGGCCGAGGCCGGCGCAGGCCGACATCAGGTGCTCGATGGTGGCAACCGAGCCGGAGGCCTGATCGCCGATCACCGTGCACAGCTCGGTGGCGCTGACCTTGTTATGGCGGGCGTGGATCAGCTGCTCATGGCCGCCTTCGAGGCCCTTGCGCAGGAAGACGACGCCGGAATTCGCGGTGGACGGCTTCAGGGTCAAGCAGGCGGGAGCCCCGGAATGAACGCCGATGCCTTGCAGGGTCACGGGCGAGCGAAGGGTCGTCTGCCGTTCAGCCATCATACTCAGTATCCGTCTCAAGCGCGGCGATCCTCGGGTCGGCGCCTGACGGCGCAACCTCTTCGACGATCGACGCGGTTCCCTGATTTGCGGGCAAACTCGGGACTAATCCCGAATCCCCCTACCCGGTGATGCGCTGCAAGATACGCGCAGGCGCACTAGCTTCAAAATCACGCTTTCTTTCGCTCTGTAACAGAGGTTACAAAGCCACAAAACCTTAACCATCTGCTTGATGTATATGGTTTTTCAGACGTTAAAAAAGGCCCGGCGGACAGTGCCGCCGGGCCTTCTGTTAAACCGGTTGAACCGGCCAGGAAAGCCTGGTTCGAAAGCTCAGTTTGACTGGCGGCGCAGGAAGGCCGGGATCTCGAGCTGATCCTCTTCCGAGTTGCGGGCCGGGGCGGCGCGGCCGAGCTGGTCGAGCTGGCCCTGCGCCGGACGGGTCGCAGGCGCCGGCGGGCGACGCATGAACTCGGCATGGGCAGCGCTGGGGCCGGCCGCCGGAGCTGGCGGAGCCTGACGCGGGGCGGGAGCCGGCGGCGCCATCGGAACCTCGTGCTCATCCTCCTTGCGGCCGAAGCCGACCGAAGCGAGGCGCTGCATCAGCGACATCCGCTTCTGCTCGACCGAGGCCGGTGCGGGAGCCGGCACCGCGCCGCGGCTCTGCGCGATCTGGTGCTGGGCCGGCAGCGGCAGGTCTTCGACCCGCGGCATCCGGGTCGGGCGAATCACCGCGCGCTCGGGCATCGGCGGGATGAAGCTGTCCTCATGATGCGGCAGCGAAGTTTCGGGCATCGGGGCCTCGATGACCGGCAGAGCAGCCATGGCCGGGCGCGGCTGGGCCGGCTCGATGCGCAGATCAGCGGCGAAGCTGACCGGGGCCGGCGCGGGCGCAGGCGCGCGGACCGGCTCCGGCATCACCATCTCGGCCACGGGCGCCGGCATTGGCATTTGCGCCGGGGCGGGTGCCGCGGCGGTGGTGCGGATATTCGGGACCGCCGAACGCAGCCGCGCCTCGGCCTTCAGCCGCTCGGCGACCTCGGCGATGCGGGCTTCCGTCGGATCGACCTCGTTCTGAGCGCTGATCGGCTTGTCGATGCCAGTGGCGACGACCGAGACCCGCATCGTGCCTTCCAGCGCCTCGTCGAAGGTGGCGCCGACGATGATGTTGGCCTCGGAGTCGACCTCCTCGCGGATGCGGGTGGCGGCTTCGTCGACCTCGTAGAGCTTCATGTCGCGCCCGCCGGTGATCGAGATCAGCAGGCCGCGCGCGCCCTTCATCGAAACGTCGTCGAGCAGCGGGTTGTTGATCGCGGCCTGGGCGGCCGAGAGCGCGCGCTTCTCGCCCTGGGCCTCGCCGGTGCCCATCATCGCCTTGCCCATGCCGCGCATCACGGCGCGGACGTCGGCGAAGTCGAGATTGATCAGGCCGGGGCGGACCATCAGGTCGGTGATGCAGGCGACGCCGGAGTAGAGCACCTGGTCGGCCATGCCGAAGGCGTCGGCGAAGCCGGTGTTCTCGTTGGCGACGCGGAACAGGTTCTGGTTCGGGATGACGATCAGCGTGTCGACGGCTTCGTTGAGCTCGCCGATGCCGGCTTCCGCCATGCGCATGCGGCGCTGGCCCTCGAACTGGAACGGCTTGGTGACGACGCCGACGGTGAGGATCCCCATGTCGCGGGCGACGCGGGCAATCGCGGGGGCGGCGCCGGTACCGGTGCCGCCGCCCATGCCGGCGGTGATGAAGACCATATGGGCGCCGGCGAGATGATCGCGAATCTCGTCGATCACCTCTTCGGCGGCCGCGCGGCCAACTTCCGGCTGCGAGCCGGCGCCGAGGCCTTCGGTGACCTGGAGGCCCATCTGGATGATGCGCGGAGCGCGGGCGAGCGCGAGCGCCTGGGCATCGGTGTTGGCGCAGACGAAGTCGACGCCGTCGAGCCCGGCCTCGATCATGTTGTTCACGGCATTGCCGCCGGCGCCGCCGACCCCGAACACCGTGATCCGGGGCTTGAGTTCCCGGATGTCCGGGGCTTGCAGGTTCATCGCCATGATTGCCTCTTTCACTGTCTTGTCCGGCTCCTGGCGGGCCGTCCCGTCTTCCACGCCAGGGGCCGGAGCCCCGTTCTGCTGATACTCACCCCGGTCCGCGCCAAACTTCGGCAGCGCGGGCCGCAACTCTAGAAGCTCTCGCGCAGCCAGCGGCCGACGCGGGAGAAGTAGCCGTCATGCGCATGGGCGAAGAACGACGCTCCTGCCCGCGGCTCGAAATGTTCGACATGCGCGACCTGCGGATAGACCAGCAGGCCCACCGCGGCTGCGAAGGACGGGCCCTTGCCCGCTTCCGGCAAACCCTTGATCCCGAGCGGCCGGCCAGTGCGGACCTGGCCGCCGAGCACGCGCCGAGCAACTTCCGGCATGCCGGTGAGCTGGCAGGCGCCGCCGGTCAGGACGACGCGCCGTCCGGCCTCTGCCTGGAAGCCGGCCGCCTTCAAGCGGTCGCGCACCAGCTCGAGGATCTCCTCGACGCGCGGCTTGATGATCCGGACCAGATGCGACTTCGAGAGATGGTTCGGCATGTCGCGCTCGTCGTCGTCGACCTGCGGCACCGCGATCATGTCGCGCTCGTCGGAGGGGCTGGCGATCGCCGAGCCGTGCAGCGTCTTCAGTCGCTCAGCAGCGGAGACCCGGGTCGAGAGCCCGCGCGCCACATCCATGGTGATGTGGTTGCCGCCGACCGCGATCGCGTCGGCATGGGTCAGGTGCCCGCCGGAGAAGACGCCGAGCGAGGTCGTTCCGCCGCCCATGTCGACCACGACGACGCCCATCTCGGCCTCGTCGTCGACCAGGACGGAAAGACCCGCCGCATAGGGGCTCGCGACCACTGCCTCGACCTCGAGATGGCAACGCTCGACCGCGAGCATGACATTGCGCGCCGCCGCCGCTTCCGCCGCGACGACATGCATGTCGACCGAGAGCGAGCCGCCGATCAGCCCGCGCGGGTCGAGCACGCCGGGCGAGCCGTCGAGCGCGTAACCGGTCGGCAGCGCATGCAGCACCGCCTTGCCCGGCCGGATCGCATGGGTCGCAGCTGCGGCGAGCACCCGCTTCACATCGGAGTCCCCGACCGAGCCGCCGCGCAGGTCGACGCTGGCCTGGTAGTGCTGCGAGCTGAGCCGGCCGCCGGTCAGGTTGACGATGACCGACTGGACCTCGACCTTGGCCATGCGCTCGGCCGCGTCGACCGCGGCACGGATGGCGCGCTCGGCGCTTTCCAGATCGATGATCGCGCCGCCCTTAAGGCCGAGCGAGCGTTGATGGCCGATGCCGATGATGCGCGCGACGTGGGTGCGGCCACGCAGCCGCTCGTTCGCTTCGGCCGGGTTCAGCTCGGCGATCAGGCAGACGACCTTGCTCGTGCCGATGTCCAGAATCGACAAGGTCGCGCTCTTGCGCGACGACAACGGACGCATCCGCGGGGTCAGGCCTTGCGAGGTCAAGCTCATGCCTCGCCGCCTTTCTTCTTGGTCTTGCTTTTGAGCTGCTCGAACCGCGTGGTCGCGGCTTCTTCGGTCAGGCGCATGGTGACGCGGTCCGGCTGGCGCATGTCGATCGCGATCAGATCCTTCTCGCTGATTCGGAAGTCCTGTTCGAGGCTGGCCAGGCGCTTCAGCGCGGCGCCGGCGCCCTGCTCCGGCAGCCTGATGTCGGTGCCGCTGTCGAGCTTCAGGTTCCAGCGCCGTCCTGCGACGAGGCTGCCGGCGCGGATGCGCGAGCCGAAGGAGCCGGCCTCGCCGAGCAGCGCGATGTATTCCTTGGCCCGCTTGTTGGCGTCGGGGCCGACGACCAGCGGCAGATAGGCGAAGCGGCCATCGTCCATCTTGTCGATCACGGTGCCGTCCTGGGCGATCAGGAAGAGGTCGCCCTTGACCTGCCAGAGCGCATAGGGCTCGCGCTCGGTCAGGTTGATCGAGATCTCGCCGGGATAGAGCTTGCGGACCGAGGCCTCGCGGATCATCGGCGTCGCCTCGAGACGCTTGCGCGCCTCGTCGGCGTCGAAGAAGGCGAGCGAGATCTTCGGATCAATGCCGGCGGCGACCAGGACCTCGATCTCGGAGAGGCCACTGAGGCCCGAGATAGTGATGCGGTCAATGCCGAGCCCGACGGCCCGGGCAAGCGCATGCTTCGGCTCGCCGTAAGTCTCGCGGAAGGCCTCGTAGTGACCGCCGAAGACCGCGCCGGTCGTGCCCACAAGCGCCAGGAAACCGATCGCCAGCCAGGAACCGAGCCCGCTCGGCAGCCGCTCGGCCAGCGGCACCGCAACGGCGCTGCGGCGCGAGCCGCGGAACCAGCGGCGCGAGCGCTCGCCGACGAGGAGCTGTGGCCCCGTCACGCGCATCGGCAGGTTGGCCCCGGCGAACACCGGTTCCACCTTCACCGATTCAAGGAGGCGTCCTCGACGATCCATTTGACGAGCTCACCGAAGTTCATGCCCGCATGGGCGGCTAGTTCTGGCACAAGGCTGGTTTCGGTCATGCCGGGCTGCGTGTTGACCTCCAGCCAGACGAGCGTGTCGCTCTCGTCGTCGTAGCGGAAGTCTGAACGGCTGACGCCGCGGCACCCGATTGCTTGATGCGCCGTTAACGCACACTCTTCGATTTGGCGGTAAAGATTCGGTAAAATTTGCGCGGGGCAGATGTGGATTGAACCGCCTTTGGCATATTTGGCGTCGTAGTCGTAGAACTCGCCCGTCGCCGCCCGAATCTCCGTTACCCCCAAGGACTTGCCGTCCATCACCGCGCAGGTCAGTTCGCGGCCGGCGATGAAGGTTTCGGCCAGCATGGTCTCGCCGCAGGGCCAGTCCGGCCGGGCGATCTCCTGGGGCGGGTGCTCGCGGCCTTTCTTAACGATCACCACCCCGACGGAAGAGCCTTCGTCGATCGGCTTGATCACATACGGCGGCGGCAGGACATGCCGTTTCGCCGCTTCGAAGCGCGAAACCGTCACGCCCTTTGCGACGGGAACGCCGGCCGCGGCCACGACCATCTTGGCCTTGTCCTTGCGGATGGCGAGCGAGGAGGCGAGCACACCGGAATGGGTATAGGGGATGCCGAGGATCTCGAGCACGCCCTGGATCGTGCCGTCCTCGCCGTAGCGGCCATGCAGTGCATTGAAAGCGACGTCGGGCTTCAACTTCGCCAGCACCTCGGCGACGTCGCGGCCGACCTCAACGCGCGTGACGCGATAGCCGACGCCCTCCAGCGCCCGGGCACAGGCCGCGCCGCTGCTGAGGCTGACCTCACGCTCGACCGACCACCCGCCCATCAGCACTGCGACATGCTTGCCCATCAAGGTTCCTGACACCGAACTCCTGGGTCCGAACCTGATCCGACATGGTTAACGACGCGTTAACGATGCTCCGTGCCGGTTAATGCCTCGGCAACTGTTGCGCGCCGGACTCACTCTCCTTCCCCAGCCGCAACCTTAGCCAGCAGGGCCTTGAGCTGCTCGCGCTCGGCCCGGCTCAACGGCGAAAGCAGCGCTTCTTCCGTCGCCACATGCGAAACCACCAGCCGCTCGATCAACGCAAATCCCTCCTGCGTCAGCACGATGCGCAGGCTGCGCCGGTCCTGTGGATCGGCCTGCCTGGCGATCAGCCCGCGCTTCTCCAGCCGGTCGAGCCGATTCGTCATCGCCGAGGTCGACAGCATCATGTCCTTGGCGAGTTCGGACGGAGTCAGCGAGCCGCCATGCTCGCCCTGGCGGCGCAGGGTCATCAGTACGTCGAAGCCGGCGAAATCGAGATCTTCGCCAGTAAGATTGCGTCCCACACCGAGGCGAACCCGCTCGGCCGCCCGCCAGATCGCGCCGCAGACCGCCATCGGGCTGGGATCGATGTCGGGCCGCGCCCGCCGCCATTGCTCCAGGATCGAATCCAGCGGGCCGCCCTGCCCCGCCTCGTCAGCTTGACTCATGGAAATCCCGCACCTAATTATCCTGCATCAAATAATTCGATATCGAATTATCTCTTGTCGAATAATCCTACGCGACATGTCCGTCGATGCAAAGGGAGGCCACCATGGCCGACAGCAAGACCCGCATCCTCTTGGCGACGATTCTGGCACCCGTTCTCTGGGGCTCGACCTATGTCGTCTTTACCCAGACGCTTCCCGTCGAGCACCCGCTCCTGGTCGGAGCGCTGCGCGCCCTGCCCGCCGGCATCCTCCTGATGCTTCTCGGCCCCGGCCTGCCACCGCGCGACAAGCTCCTGCCGCTCGCCATCATCGGCTTCGCCAATATCGGGCTGTTCTTCGGTATGCTCTTCCTCAGCGCCTCGCGCCTGCCGGGCGGGCTCGCCGCGACGCTCGGCTCGATGCAGCCACTGATCGTCGCCTTCCTCGCCTGGCCGCTGCTGCTGCGGAGGCCGGGGCTCGGTCAGGTACTCGCCGCCCTCGCCGGCACGGTCGGCGTCGGCCTGCTGGTGATCGACAACAACGTGAAGCTCGACGCGATCGGCGTCGTCGCTGCGCTGATCGGCGCCGCCTCGATGGCAACCGGCACAGTGCTGATCGAGCGCTGGGGCAAAGTCGGCACGCCGCTGGCGCTCGCCGCCTGGCAGCTCACCCTCGGCGGGCTGCTGCTCATGCCGGTCGCGCTTCTGGTCGAGGGCCTGCCGCCGATGCCGACCGTCCGCAACTTCGCCGGCCTGACCTATCTGGTCGTGATCGGCACTGCCTTCGCCTACTGGCTCTGGGTGCGCGGCATCGCCACGATCGGCACGGGCGTCGCCTTCCTCAGCCTGCTCAGCCCGCTGGTCGCGACCTTCCTCGGCGCCGCCCTGCTCAATGAATGGTTCAACGCCCAGCAATGGCTCGGCATCGCCATCATCTTCGGCTCGACCGTCGCCGGCATCATGCTGTCACTGCGTAAGCCTGCGGAAACGCCGGCTCCCGCTCAGGCAGCGACACCAAACCGCTTGATCTCCCAATGCAATTCGTAGCCTGAATTGTCCTTGACCCGGCGGCGGACCTCTTCGCCCAGGCCCTCGATATCGGCGGCGCTCGCGCCGCCGGTGTTGATCAGGAAGTTGCAATGCATCTCGGAGACCTGCGCCCCACCGATGCGCAGGCCACGGCAGCCGGCCGCATCGATCAATTGCCAGGCCTTGCCGCCTTCCGGGTTCTTGAAGGTCGAGCCGCCGGTGCGCTCCTTGATCGGCTGCGCCGCTTCGCGCGCCGAAGTCACACGATCCATCTCGGCGAGGATCGCCGCCTGGTCGCCCGGCCGACCCTGGAACAGCGCCGAGGTGAAGATGATGTCGCTGGGCGCCGTGCTGTTCCGATAGCTGAAGCCCATATCGGCATGCGACAGCGTCACGATCTCGCCCTTGCGGGTGACGCCGCGCGCCTCGACCAGCACATCGGTGGTTTCGCCGCCATGCGCGCCGGCGTTCATGCGCAGGGCCCCGCCGATGCAGCCGGGAATGCCACGATAGAAGGCGAGCCCGTCGAGCGAGGCATCGGCCGCGGCCCGCGCCACCTTCACGTCAGGAACAGCCGTGCCGGCACGCAACCGGTCGCCATCCTCGCGGACGATCTCGCCGAAGGCCTTGCCGGCGAGGCGAATGACCACGCCGGGAATGCCGCCATCGCGCACAATCAGGTTGGAGCCGAGCCCGACCACCGTGACCGGGATCTCGGCCGGCAGCTTGCCGAGCAGATAGGCAAGATCGGCCTCGTCGGCCGGGGTGAACAGGACCTGCGCCGGCCCGCCGACGCGGAACCAGGTCAGCCCTGCCATTTCCTGATTGGCGAGCAGCCGCCCACGCAGCTCTGGCGCGGCGGCGCGGAGGTCGGGGGTGATGTCTTGGAAAGGCATGAGCTTACCCGCGCGTCTCCTTCTCCCCTCGGGGGAGAAGGTGGCCCGGCGAAGCCGGGTCGGATGAGGGCCGCCCGGCGAGGCCGACATGTTCGGCGATCTCGCGCAGGACGAATTCGAGATTTCCTAGAACCCGCTCGTTCGAAAAGCGCAAGACCCGATAGCCTTCATGCCTGAGAAACGCATCGCGTCGCGCATCCCGCTTTTGCGCTTCGTCAGTCTCGTGAGGCTCGCCATCCAGTTCGACGATCAGCCGAAGTTCGAAACAGCAGAAATCCGCGATGAACGGCCCGATCGCCATCTGGCGCTTGAACTTGAAATTCGCGAAGCGGCGGCCACGGACCGCCTGCCAGAAGATTGCCTCGGCGCGAGTAGGTTCGCGGCGCTGGTCGCGGGCGAAGAAGAGCGTACCGGTCGTGTTCTTGCGCTCCACGACCGACCCTCATCCGTCAGCGCTTCGCGCTGCCACCTTCTCCCCCGAGGGGAGAAGGAAGAGAAGCAAGCTCACCGGGCAAGGCATAAGCCCACTGCGTGATGTTGCCCGCCCCGAGGCAGACAACATAATCCCCCGGCCCGGCCAGCTCGGCGACCATGCCGGCAAGCTTGTCTGGGGATTCCAGCGCCAGGGCATGGCGATGGCCGCGCGCCTTGATCGCCGCCACCAGCGAGTCGCGATCCGCCCCGGCGATCGGCTGCTCTCCGGCCGCATAGGTGTCGGCGATGATCACAGTGTCGGCGTCGTTGAAGCAGGCGGCGAAGTCGGCGAACAGGCTCGACAGGCGGCTGTAGCGATGCGGCTGCATCACCGCGATCACCTTGCCCTTGGTCGAGGCGCGCGCCGCCTTGAGCACGGCGGCGATCTCGACCGGGTGGTGGCCGTAATCGTCGAAGATGAGCGCGCCGTTCCACTCGCCGGTCCGGGTGAAGCGGCGCTTCACCCCGCCGAAGCCGGCGAGCGCGGCGCGAATCTGCTCGACCGGCACGCCGAGATCATAGGCGACGGCGATGGCGGCGGTGGCGTTGAGCGCATTGTGATGGCCCGGCATCGGCATGACGAGGTCGCGCACCACCTCGTCGCGGCCGGTCTTGCGGTCGCGGATCAGCAGCGTGAACGTCGCCTGCCCGCCGGAGAGATCGATATCGATCAGGCGGAAATCGGCCTGCGGGTTCTCGCCATAGGTGACGACGCGGCGGTCCTCGATCTGCCCGACGAGGCCCTGCACCGTCGGATGGTCGATGCACATCACCGCGAAGCCGTAGAAAGGCAGGTTCTCGACGAAGGAGCGGAACGCCGCCTTGATCGCGTCGAAGGTGCCGAAATGGTCGAGGTGCTCGGGATCGATATTGGTGATGATCGCGACGTCGGCCGGCAGCTTCAGGAAGGTGCCGTCCGACTCGTCGGCCTCGACCACCATCCAGTCGCTCTCGCCCATGCGGGCATTGGTGCCATAGGCGTTGATGATGCCGCCATTGATCACGGTCGGGTCGAGCCCGCCCTTTTCGAGCAGGGTCGCGACCAGCGAGGTCGTGGTCGTCTTGCCATGGGTGCCGGCGATGGCGACGCAGCTCTTCAGGCGCATCAGCTCGGCCAGCATCTCGGCGCGGCGCACCACCGGCAGGCGCTTTTCGCGCGCCGCCATCAGTTCGGGATTGTCGCGCTTGATCGCGGTCGAGACCACGACGACCTCGGCCTCGCCGATGTTCTCGGCCTTGTGCCCGACGAAGGTCCTGATGCCCTTCTCGGCCAGGCGCTTGACGTTGGCGCCGTCGGAGGCGTCCGAACCCTGCACCTTGTAACCGAGATTGTGCAGCACCTCGGCGATACCGGACATGCCGATGCCGCCGATGCCGACGAAATGGATGGAGCCGAGCTTCGGCGGCAGTTTCATGATGTATCGCGTCCTGAGATGATCAGCCTTGGGCGGTCTGCAGCACGAGCCGCGCCAGGCGGTCGGCCGCATCCGGTATGCCCGCGCTCTTGGCCGCCTGAGCCATCGCCGTCAAGCGCTGCGGTTCGGCAAGCAGCGTGGACAGCTCGGCTGCGAGGCGCTGCGGCGAGAAATCGTTCTGCAGGATCATCATGCCCCCGCCGGCTCTGGCGAGCACGCCGGCATTGGCGGCCTGGTCCTGATCGAGCGAGCCCGGCAGCGGCACCAATAGCGAAGGCCGGCCGATCACCGTGAGCTCGGCGACGGTCGAGGCGCCGGAGCGCGCGATCACCAGATGCGATGCCGCCATCCGGGCGGGCAGATCCTTGAAGAAGGGCGCGAGCTCGAACTTGATGCCGAGCGAGGAATAGATTGTCCTGACACGCTCATCGTCCTCGGCCCGCGCCTGCTGGACGATCGAGAGGCGGCTGCGTTCTTCCGGAGAGAGCAGCTGGATCGCCGGCGGGACGACGTCGGCCATCACGCGCGCGCCCTGGCTGCCGCCGAAGACGAGGAGGCTCAGCCGTCCTTCCGGCTCGGCATAGGGCGAGGCCGCCTCGATCACCGCCGGCCGGACGGGATTGCCGACCTGCGTGCACTTGGCCGCCCGCTCCGGCGTCAGACCGCCAACCTCGGCGAAACCGGTGGCGATCGCCTTGACCCGGCTGGCGAGGAAGCGATTGGCGCGGCCGATCACCGCGTTCTGCTCGTGCAGCAGTGTCGGCACGCCCATCAGCGCCGCGGCGAAGACCGGCGGCACCGTCGGATAGCCGCCGAAGCCGACGACGATGGCGGGCCGCAATTGCTTGATCGCCTGACGCGCCGCCAGACCGCCGCGAAACAGCACGAAGGCCGCTTTCGCCATCGCGACCGGCGATTTGCCCGAGGGCGTCGCCGCCGGCACCGCATGGATCGACTCGGCCGGGAAGTTGCCCGCGTATTCGGCAGCGCGCGTATCGGTGATTAGCGCCACCCTGGCACCGGCGCCGTGCAAGGCATGGCTCAGCGCTTCGGCCGGAAAGAGATGCCCGCCAGTGCCGCCGGCGGCGAGCACGACAAGCGGCGCCCCTGCGCTCACGAGTTGCGCCCCGTCTTGCCGAAGCTCTCGGCCCGTGGCCGCTTGCGCGTCAATGCTAGCAGGAAGCCGGTGCCGAGCGCCAGCGAGATCAGCGAGGAGCCGCCATAGGAGATGAACGGCAGGGTCATGCCCTTGGCCGGCATCATGTGCAGGTTCACCATCATATTGATCGCCGCCTGGATGCCGAAGAGCAAAGCAAGGCCGGTGACGCCGAGGCGCACGAACGGATCCTCGGCGCGCTGCGCCACGAACAGCGCCCTGAGCACGATGACCGCGAAGAGCAGCACCAGCACCATGCAGACGACGATGCCGAATTCCTCGGCCGTCACCGCGAAGATGAAGTCGGTATGGGCGTCCGGCAGGATGCGCTTCACCGTGCCCTCGCCCGGCCCCTTCCCGAACCAGCCGCCCTGCGCGAAGCTCTCCAGCGCCGTGTCGACCTGGAAGGTGTCGCCCGAGCCCTTATCCATGAAGCGTTCGATGCGGGCGCGCACGTGCGGCACGAGCTCATAGGCGATGAACAGGCCGACGGCGCCGATGCCGCCCAGCCCCATCACCCAGAACCAGTGCAGGCCAGCGACGAAGAACAGCCCGGCCCAGACCAGGGTGACCAGGATGGTCTGGCCGAAATCGGGCTGAAGAACCAGCGGCACGATGGTGATCGGCAAGAGCAGGAAGGCGATGATCGTGCCCGGCAGATCGGGACGGCGATGGCCTTCTGAGAAGGCCCAGGCAGCGAGCACGACGAAGGCGGGCTTGAGGAATTCGGAGGGCTGGATCGAGCCGAGCGGGCCGAGCGTCAGCCAGCGCTTGGCGCCCTTGACCTCGACGCCGAAATAGAGCGTGCCGACTACGCCGGCGAGCGAGAACAGGAAGATGACCAGCGCGATGCGGCGGACCTGGCGCGGCGCCAGCAGCGAGGTCGAGAGGAAGATCGCCAGCGCCACCAGCAGATAGACCACCTGGCGATTGACGAAATGGAAGGTCGACAAGCCTAGGCGCTCGGCGACGGGCGGTCCCCCCGCCATCAGCAGGACGACGCCGGAGACCATCAGCGCCACCAGCGTCGTCAGGATGACGCGGTCGATCGACCACCACCAGCGGCCGCTCAGGCTCGGTTCTGCGCGTGAGACCATCGTTCCAAGGCTCCGTCGACGAGCAGGCAGATCGAAGGCGCCCGCTCCGGCGAATCACTCTGTCAATGAATGGTTAACCGATTGATTCCGATGCCGGCGGTCGATCACAGCCCGGGAACCGAGCTTTCAGCCACGAGCCAGAGCGGATCGGGCCGCATCCGATAGACGACCCGTCCGACGATATCCGAAAATGGGACGAAACCGACGCTGCGGTCGCGGCTGTCCAGTGAGTTGTCGCGATTGTCGCCCATGACGAAGCAGGCGCCCTCGGGCACGAGCTGACCCGCCGTCCGGTCGAGAATCCCGTTGTCTCCCGCGACCTCGACAATCTCGTAGAAGACGTTGCCCGGAAGGGTTTCGCGATACCGCGGCACCGATGGCGACTCGTCGCCGGTGCCGGGAAAGGCATAGGCCGGCAAAGGCTCGCGCGGCGTGACGATGCCGTCGATCGCGACGCGCCCGTCGACCATCGCGATGGTCTCGCCGGGCAAGCCGATCACTCGCTTCAGCGACTCGGTCTTGCCGTCACGGGAGCGGTAGACCACGAGTTCGCCACGTATCGGCCTTTGGCCGGCCGGGCGCAGGTCCGCCAGCACTACGTCGCCGACGCGCAATGTCGGCTGCAGGCTCTGGCTGCCGACCGAGAAGCTCCGGCTCGGAATGCCGGCATTGGAGAAGCGCATCGACATCTTGAGGCTGGAGAGAAGGTCGGTCGGCCCTGCGATGGCCGCCGCCGGCACGCCCGAAGCGCAGACGCCGAGCAAGAAGGATCGACGATACATCATGGGCTGATCTCCGAGCGCAGAGGGACGTTGGCAGAAGCAGCCACTGCCCAGAGACTCTCGCCTGCATTATTGCCCGGGATAAGGCAGCCCGTCCTTTTGGAGGAAGCGCCCGTCGCTGCTCGGGCTCATCATGTCGATATCGGAGCAGGTGATCACGTCGTCCGGGAAGCGGCTGCCGACCTCCAGATAGATTGCGACCTTGTCCGAGCGGTTGATCATGTGGTGACCATTGCCGCTGTTCTTGGCGAAGGCGGCGCAATCGCCGGCGCGCAGCACGGTCTCGCCCTCGTCCTCGACCAGCACCAGCTCGCCTTCGAGCAGATAGACGAACTCGTCCTCATGCGAATGCCAATGGCGCTGGCTCGACCAACCCCCCGGCGGAAGCCGCATCAGGTTGACGCCGAAATCGCTCAGGCCGCCGGCATTGCCGAGCCGCTTGCGGATACGCTCGGCGCAGGGAGCGTCGAACGGCTTCGGATAGCCCGAGCCCTTGCGCTCCGGTACGGTTGCGATGTCGATCTTGGGCATGGGGATGCTCCGGATATCTGGCAGCACCGCAGAGCCGGTGGCTACGCCAGCGCTGCGACGCGCTCCACCTTGATCTCATCCTCATGGGCGCGGGCCTCGACCAAATCATAGGCCGCCTGCATCCGCAGCATCGTCTCGGCCCGGACACCGAAAGCCTTTTCGAAGCGGATCGCCATCTCGGCCGACAAGGCTGCCTTGCCGTTCAGAAGATTGCTCATCGCCTGCCGCGTCACACCCAGTTTCTCGGCAGCGACAGTCACGCTCAAGCCATAAGGCTCGACGATCTCGGTGCGTAGCCATGCGCCGGGATGAACGGCAAAGCTCGGATGAAGCTTGATGGCCATCAGTGATAATCCTCCAGATCGATATCCTCGATCGCGAGAGCCACATTGACGCGAAACGTCATGCGCCAGTTCTTCGTCACGGTGAGCGACCATTCGCCCGCCCGGTCGCCCGTGAGTTGATGGGCTCCATAATTGGGCGGAATTTTGAGTTCGTCGGCAGCATCGATCGCAGCCAGGTAGGCGAGCATGTTTCGCAGCCGATCGACGAGATTTCCGGGCAGGCCTTTGCTTTTCCCGGTTTCCGCGAACTGTCGGAGCGCTTTGTGCCTGATGCTCGCGATCTCCATCGGAGGAGATTAACGCGAAGCACGTCGCGCGTCAATTGTCACTTGACAGTCAAGTTATCGACCGGCCGCCTCGAATCCCGGCAGCGCCTTGACCAGCGTGCGGAAGGTGTCGCCCCGCACCTCGAAATTCGGGAACTGGTCGTAAGAGGCACAAGCCGGCGAGAGCAGCACGGCGATCTCGCCTGTCCCCTGCTGCGCCAGCGCGGCCTTGGTCGCGGCCGCGACCGCGACGTCGAGCGTGCCGCTGCGCTCATACGAAACGCGGCCGTCATCGTCGAACGTCCCAGCGAAGAGATCGCTCGCCGCGCCGATCAGATAGGCCCGGGCGATGCTCGGGAAATAGCGCCTGAGCGACTCGATCCCGCCTTCCTTGGCCTTGCCGCCGAGTATCCAGAAGATCTCGCGGAAGGAGGTCAGCGCCTTCTCGGTCGAGTCGGCGTTGGTCGCCTTCGAGTCGTTGATGAAGACGACGCGGCCGATACGGCCGAGCTCCTCCATACGGTGCTTCAGCCCAGGATAGCTCTTGAAGCCGGCGGCGATCTCCTCAGCCGTCAGCCCGAGCGCCGCGCAGGCAGCGAAGGCAGCGGCTGCGTTCTGGGCGTTGTGGCTGCCGCGCAAGCTGCCGATGCCGGCGAGATTGGCGACGACCCTCGGCTTGCCGTCCTTGACCTCGACGATCCGCGTATCGAGCGTGCCGGCATTGGCCGTGACGCCGGCGAAGACGCCCTCGTCGAGCGGTTGCTCGCCACTGATCTTGACCAGAGGCTTGCCGGCAGCTGCGCGGCGGCGCGCCATCTGCTTCGAGGGCTCGTCGTCGACGCCGACAACCGCGATGTCGGAAGCGGCGACCAGCCGCTCCTTGATCGCGCCATAGGCCTCGAAGGTGCCGTGCCGGTCGAGATGATCCGGCGTCAGGTTCATCTGGATGCCAACGCTCGGCTTGATCGAGGGTGCGAGGTCGATCTGAAAAGTAGAGCACTCGACGACGTGGATGCGATCTGGAGCCGGCGGCTCCAGCGCCAGCACGGCGGTGCCGATATTGCCGCCCATCTGCACGTCGCGGCCGGTAGCCTGCAGCACATGCGCAATCAGCGCCGTGGTGGTCGACTTGCCGTTGGTACCGGTGATGCAGACCACCGGTGCGGCGGGCGCGATCTTCGCCCGCTCCAGAAAGAACAGTTCGACGTCGCCGATCACCGGGACGTTGGCTGCTTTCGCCTTCTCCACCGTCCAGTGAGGCACGGGGTGGGTCAGTGGCACGCCGGGCGAGAGCACGAAGGCGGCGAAGCCTGACCAGTCGGCTGTCGCGAGATCGACGACAGACAATCCCTCGGCCGCAGCCTTGTCGCGGCTCGCCTGGTTGTCGTCCCAGCACGCGACCTCCGCCCCGCCGGTTACGAGCGCGCGGGCCGTCGCCAGCCCCGAGCCACCAAGGCCGAACAGAGCGAGCGTCTTGCCGGCAAAGACCGTGACGGGGGTCATGATGTTCTCGCTTTCATGAGCCAGCGCACGCCCTCTTTGTCATTCCGGGGCGCGCCGCAGGCGCGAACCCGCAACCCACGACCGGGTGAGATATCAGATGCCCAGTCGCGGGCATCTCGCCCAGTCGTGGGTTCCGGGTTCTTCGCTGCGCGAAGCCCCGGAATGACAAAGGTGGGTCCGACCAAGAACGATCCGACAGATGTCAACACCGCCTCAACGCAGCTTCAGCGTGGCGAGGCCGACCAGCGCCAGCACCACCGAGATGATCCAGAAGCGGATCACCACCTGCGGCTCGGTCCAGCCCAGCTTCTCGAAATGGTGGTGGATCGGCGCCATCAGGAAGACGCGCTTGCCGGTGCGCTTGAACACCGCGACCTGGATGATCACCGAGAGCGCCTCGACCACGAACAGGCCGCCGACGATGGCGAGGACGATCTCGTGCTTGATCGCGACCGCGATGGTGCCGAGCATGCCGCCAAGGCCGAGCGAACCGGTGTCGCCCATGAAGATTTGCGCCGGCGGCGCGTTGAACCAGAGGAAGCCGAGCCCCGCCCCCATCATCGCGCCGCAGATCACGGCGAGTTCGCCGACGCCGGGCACATGGTGGATCTGCAGGTAGTTGGCGAAGATGGCGTTACCGGCGAGATAGGCGATGAAGCCGAAGGTACCGGCCGCGATCATCACCGGCACGATGGCGAGGCCGTCGAGCCCGTCGGTCAGGTTCACCGAATTGCCGGCACCGACCACGACAAAGGCGGTGACGACCGGAAACAGGATGCCGAGCGGGATCATCAGTTCCTTCAGGAACGGCATGGCGAAGCCGCTGGCGATCGCAGGCGGACTGACCTGCATGACGGCCGTGCAGGCGGCGAGCGCGATGACGATCTCGAGCCCGAGGCGCGCCTTGCTGGAGAAGCCCTTATGCGACTGCTTTGTCACCTTGAGATAGTCGTCATAGAACCCGATCGCGCCATAGGTCGCGGTGACGCCAAGCACGATCCAGACGTATGGATTGCGCAGGTTGCCCCAGAGCAGCGTCGCGACGAACAGCCCGGTCAGGATCATCAGCCCGCCCATGGTCGGCGTGCCGCGCTTGGCGAGATGCGATTCCGGGCCGTCGGTGCGGATCGGCTGGCCCTTGCCCTGCTTGATCCGCAGCCAGGAAATCGCGGCGGGTCCGAAGAAGAAGACGAAGAGCAGCGCGGTCGCCGTCGCTCCGCCGGCCCGGAAGGTGATGTAGCGGAAGACGTTGAGGACCGGGAAGTGGACCGCGAAGTCGGCAAGCCAGACCAGCATCGAATTCTGTTCCTTACTCAGTCGTCGGCCTGGACGACCGGGAAGCGGGCCGTCATCGCCTTGACGATCGGCCCCATGCGCGTACCGAGCGAGCCCTTCACCGTGACGACGTCGCCGGCACGGACGGCATCGAGCACATAGGGCTCGAGGCTGCTCGCCTGCGCGGCATAAGCGCCGCGGCGGTGCGATGGCAAGGCGTCGTAGAGAGTTCTCATCAGCGGACCGCAGGCGAAGACGAGATCGATGCCGTTGCCGGTGACCGCGTCGGCGAGCCCCTTGTGCAGCTCCGGCGCGGTTTCGCCGAGTTCCAGCATGTCGCCGAGCACGGCGATGCGCCGCCCCCGCCCCCCGACCGGCATACGGCCGAGATTCTCGATCGCCGCCCGCATCGAGGCCGGGTTGCCGTTATAGCTCTCGTCGATCAGCGTGAACCGACCGGCAGGCGCATGCAGCACCTGCCGCGCGCCGCGTCCCGAGGGCGGCGTCAGATCGCCGAGCGCCAGCGCGGCCAAAGCGAGGTCGGCGCCGAGCGCCTCGGCTGCCGCAAGCACGGCTAGCGAATTCAGGACGATGTGCTTGCCCGGGCTGCCCAGCTTGTAGGTCACCGGCTGGCCGAGAACCTTGGCCTCGGCAGTGGACACGTCCGCCTTCAATGAACAGCCGAGCAGCCGGACATCCGCCGCCTCGGACTCGCCGAAGGAGATGACGCGCCCGGCTCCGCCGGCCAGCGCCAGTTCGCGCAGCAGGCCGGTCTGCGGGATGTCGGCATTGATGATCGCGGTGCCACCCGCCTTCAACCCGTTGAAGATCGCCGCCTTCTCGCGCGCGATCCCCTCCAGCGACTCGAAAGCGGCGAGATGCACCGGCTGGATCGTGGTGATCACCGCGACGTCGGGCTGGACCATCTTCGCCAGCGGCAGGATCTCGCCCGGCGCGTTCATGCCGATCTCGTAAACGCCGTAGCGGACATCGCGCGGCGTCCGGGTCAGCGTCAGCGGCACGCCCCAATGGTTGTTGTAGGAGGCGACCGGCGCATGCGTCTTGCCCTGGCGCGAGAGCACCAGCCGCAGCGCCTCCTTGGTCCCGGTCTTGCCGACCGAACCGGTGACGGCGACGACCCTGGCGGTCAGTTCCGCGCGGCGCGCCATGCCGGCCTTTTCCATGCCCCGGAGTACATCCGTGACGATGGCGAGTGGCGCATCCGCGGGAAAGGAGCCGGCATGCGCCTCGTCGACCACGGCGAGCGCCGCGCCCTTATCGAGCGCCGCCGCGACGAAATCATGCCCGTTGCGCGCCTCGCCGGTAATCGCGAAGAAGGCGTCGCCCGGCTCGAGCGTGCGGGTGTCGATCGACGCGCCGTTCACGGCGGTCGGCACAGGCCCTTGCGAACGGGCGCCCATCGCCTCGATCAGGCGCGCGCCGGTCCACAGCGGTTCGGTGGTCATCCCCGTCTTCCCCCAGCCAAGGCTGCGATCGCCTCACGGACCACCTCATGATCCGAGAATGGCAAAGTCCGATCGCCGATGATCTGGCCGCTTTCATGGCCTTTGCCGGCGACCACCAAGACATCCCCAGGCTGCAGCATTGCGACGCCGGCCGCGATCGCCTCAGCACGATCGCCGATTTCCTGCAGGCGCTCCGGCGCCGCCGCCAGGACCTCGGCCCGGATCGCAGCGGGATCTTCGCTGCGCGGGTTGTCGTCGGTGACGATGGCGATGTCGGCGCCATCGGCGGCGATCTTGCCCATCAGGGGACGCTTGCCGCGGTCGCGATCGCCGCCGCAGCCGAAAACGCAGATCAATCTGCCGCTGGCATAGGGCCGCAGGGTCTTGAGCACGGCCGCCAGCGCATCGGGCTTGTGGGCATAGTCGACCACGACGAGCCCGCCATTGTGCTCGCCGACCCGTTCCAGCCGGCCCGGCACACCCTGCAGGCCGGCGATGGCGCGCGCCGAGGCCACGGCATCCTCGCCCGTCGCGATCGCAAGCCCAGCCGCGACCAGCGCATTGCCGGCCATGAAGTCGCCGACCAGCGGCAGCAGCACTTCGGTCTTGGCGCCATCGACCTCGACCGTCAGGCGCTGCGAGAAGCCCTCGCGAGCCACATCGATCAGCTTGAGACGATCGCCGCCCCGGCCGATGCCGATCACCTTATGGCCGCCGGCCGTCGCTGCCGTCTCGGCCTTGTCCGCATAGGGCTCGTCGCGATTGATCACCACCGGCGCGCCGGCCGGCAACAGCTCCCAGAGCCGCAGCTTGGCCGCAAGATAGTCCTCGACGCTCGGATGATAATCGAGATGGTCGCGGCCAAGATTGAGGAAGGCGCCGGCCGAGAGCCTCACCCCATCGAGACGGTGCTGATCGAGCCCGTGCGACGAGGCTTCCATCGAGAGGTGGGTGACGCCGTCGCCCGCCAGCCGGTCGAGCGAGGCATGCAGCGAAAGCGGGTCGGGCGTGGTCAGCGAGCCGTAATCGGCGCCGGCCTCGGTGACGACGCCGATCGTGCCGACGCTCGCCGCCTTGCGCCCAAGCGCCTTGAAGATCTGGCGGCTGAACTCGGCAACCGAAGATTTGCCGCTGGTGCCAGTGACCGCGACGACAGTGCCAGGCTGGCGCGGATGCACCTTGGCCGCGGCCAGCGAGAGGGCCAGCCGGGGGTCATCGACCTGAGCATAGGCAATCCCGGCCGGCAGGTCGGCAGGTCGCGCCCCGCTGGAAACGATTGCAACCGCGCCGCGCTGGACGGCGTCGCTGATGAAGCGGGCGCCGTCAGCCTTGGCGCCGGCGAGCGCGACGAAGGCCTCGCCGGGCGCGACCTTGCGGCTGTCGAAGGCGACGCCGCCGACGCGGCGCTCGCCTTTGTCGGGAAAAGCTCCTGGGAAGAGCTGATCGATGCTGAAGCCGGTGTCAGTCAAAGCGCGTATCCTTGCCGGGCGCGGGACTGCGCGCGTCATTCTCGGGTGAAGCGAAGCGTAGACCCGAGAATCTCATGCAGGATCAAGCTCCCTTCCGTCCAGAGATGCTCGGGTCAAGCCCGAGCATGACGCTCCCTCACCGCGTGCCCCAGGCGCCGAGCCTCGCCATCAACGGGAACGGCGACACCGGCGGCTCGAAGCGCGGCGGCAGGCCGAGGATCGGAGCGGCCCGTTCGATCACCTTGCCGGTGGTGATGCCGGCGTTCCAGGCCGCGGTCGAATAGCCGCCGCTCTCGGCGTAGCCCTTCGGCTCGTCATAGATGGCGAGGAAGAGATAGCGTGGCTTGTCGGACGGCACGATCGCCGTGAACGTTGTGAAGTTGCGGTTCTTGGCATAGCGGCCGTTGATGACCTTTTCCGCTGTGCCGGTCTTGCCCCCGACGAAATAGCCGGCGACATCGGCCTTGCGAGCGGAACCCCTCTCGCCGTTCATGCGCATGATGAACCGCATCGCCTCGGAGGTCTCGGGCTTGATCACCCGGATCGCGTCCTTCTTCGCTTCCTCTTCCGAGCGCTTCAGGAAGGTCGGTTTCATCAGGTAGCCGCCATTGACCAGCGCGCCGACCGCGGCCAGCGCCTGGATCGGCGCGACCGCGAGGCCATGGCCGAAAGCGATCGTCGCCGTGTTGAGTTCGCCCCAGCGCTGCGGGACGATCGGCGCGGCGCTCTCAGGCAGCTCGGTCGTCATCCGGTCGAGCTGCATCATCTTCTTCAGGAACGCCTTGTGCCCCTCGACGCCGACGGCGAGCGCCATCTTGACCGAGCCCATGTTGGACGAATGCACGAACACTTCCGGCACGGTCAGCGAGCGGCCCGTTCCCTTGTACTCGCGGATGACCTGCGAGCCGAAGCGCATCATGCCGCCGGCGGTCGAGTAGGTCGAATTGATGTTGGCCTTGCCGGAATCCAGCGCCATCGCGATGGTCAGCGCCTTGAAGGTCGAGCCCATCTCGTAGACGCCGACATTCATCCGGTTGATCCGGTCCTTCTCCAGCGCATCCACCGGGTTGCCGGGGTCGAAGTCGGGCAGCGAGACCAGGGCGACCATCTCGCCGGTGTTGACGTCCATGATCGCGCCGGCCGCCGCGATCGCCCGGTATTTCTCGAGGCCCTTGACCAGTTCGTCGCGCAGCAGGTGCTGGACGCGCATGTCGATCGAGAGCTGGACCGGCTTGAGGTCCGAGGCCTGCATGGCGAAGCCCGCCCCGTTCAGGTCCTGCAGGCCTTGCGAGTCGATGTACTTCTCGATGCCGGCGATGCCGACATTGTCAACATTGGCGAAGCCGAGCACATGGGCGGCTATACTGCCGTTCGGGTAGACGCGCTTGTTCTCCGGCACGAAGCCGACGCCGGGGATGCCGAGCCGGTGGACCTCGGCCTGCTGGCGCGGCGTGATCTCGCGCTTGACCCAGACGAAGCCTTTCTTGGTGCTGAGCTTGTCGCGCAGTTCCTTGGCGTTGAGGTCGGGCAGGACCGCGGTCAGAAGCTCGGTCGCCTCGTCCTTGTCGAGGATGTTGCGCGGCTCGGCGAAGACCGAGACGGTACGGATGTCGGTAGCGAGCGGGATGCCGTTGCGGTCCAGGATGTCGGGCCGTGCCGCAGAGATCGCGTTCGAGGTCGCTCGGCGCAGGCCGACCTGGTCGCTCGGGAAGGCGCCGAGCATGACGAGCCGGCCGACGATCGCCAGGAAAAGGCAGCTGAAGCCGAGGATGACGAGCCCGACGCGCGGCTCGCTCTTCTCGCCGCTCATCCGGAAGATGTCGCGCAGCCATTCGGTGCGGAAGCGCCATTTCGGCTTCCCGACCTCGGGCTTCGCGACCGTCGGAGCGATGATGTCGGGCGCTGCCGCCTGCTGGTGGACGTCCTGGCTCATGGGCGGGCTCCGGGCGTCGTCGCGGTGCTGCTCTTGCGGTCCCGCGGCGTCTCGGTCGGCAGGCCGAGACCGAGATCCTCGAGCTTGCGGCCGATCGAATCCACCTTCGGACCGCGATTGGGAATGTCGGAGAGGCGCACGATCTGCGTCGTCGTTAGCGGCTGCAGATCGAGATGCCTGTCAGCCAGCGCCTGTAGACGCTCCGGGCGGTTGAGGAATTGCCACTCGGCCTTCAGCACCGCGATCGCCTCGCGCTCGCGCTGGGCTTTGGCCTTGAGCTTCTGCAATTGCTCGGCCTGCAGCGTCGTCTCGTATTTGATCGAGTAGGCATAGAGCGCCGAGGAGACCAGCGCGCCGATAGCGACGACATGTAAGAGCTTGATCACGCTCAGCTCCTCCGGCGGGTTTGCGGCGCGGGCACGACGGCGAGACCGACGAGATCGGGATCGGGCGCGCGCGGCGGTGCCTCGGTGCGTTCGGCGGCACGCAATTTGGCCGAGCGGGCGCGCGGATTGGCCTTGGTCTCCGCCTCCGACGGCGCGACCGGCCCCTTGGTGACGAGCCTGAACGTCGCCTGGGGCGCCGCCATCGCCGGAGCATGGCGCGAGCCGCCCGGCGCTCTGCCCGAACGCTCGGCGAAGAACTGCTTGACGATCCGGTCTTCGAGCGAATGGAAGGTGACGACGGAGAGCCGACCACCCGGCGCAAGCACGGCCTCGGCGCCGTGCAGCGCCCGCACCAGCTCGCAGAGTTCGTCGTTCACCGCGATGCGCAAACCCTGGAAGGTCCGCGTCGCCGGATGAGCGCCGCCGGGCTCGCCCCGGACGATGCCGGCGACGAGGTCCGCAAGCTGCTTGGTCGTGGTGATCGGCGCCTTGCGCCGGGCTTCGACGATCGCCCGTGCCACGGCGCGCGAGCGCCGCTCCTCGCCATAATGGTAGATGATGTTGGCGAGCACGCCCTCATCGGCTTCGTTGACGAGTTCGGCCGCGCTCTGCCCGCCCGCCTCCATGCGCATGTCGAGCGGCCCGTCGAAACGGAAGGAGAAGCCGCGCTGCGCCTGGTCGAGTTGCATCGACGAGACGCCGATATCGAGCACGACGCCGTCGAGCGGCGCCATCTTGAAGCGCTCAGCCTCTTCCGCAAGCGCGCCGAATCGGGCCTCGGCCAGGGTCAGCTGCCCGCCCATCGCCGCAACGAGATCCGCCCCACCGGCGATCGCGCTCGGATCGCGGTCGAGCGACAGCAGCGTCGCCTTCGGCTCACGCTCCAGCAACGCGCGGGAGTAGCCGCCCGCGCCGAAGGTGCCGTCGAGATAGCGCCCACCGGCCTTCAGGGCGAGCGCATCGAGCGCCTCGTCCATCAGCACCGGGATATGCGGTTCGCCCGTCATCCCGCCGGCCTCGCGCTGAGTGTGCGCCGAACGTCGCGCAGCTTCGCCCTCGCCTCTTCGAGGTGAGCCTTGAAGCGCTCCGGCTCCCAGATCTGGAACTTGTGGCCCTGGCCGACGAAGGTGACGGTGTCGCCGATGCCGGCATGCGCCTTGAGCGTCTCGCTCAGCATGATCCGCCCTTCCGGATCGACCTTCAACACCTCCGAGGTGCCGTTCAGCGCCGTCGAGAGCGACTCCCATTCCTCGGAGAATGGCGAGAATTGCGCGAGAATTTCGTCGATCGTCGCCCGTAGCGCATGGCCGCCACAGTCGAGGCTGGCCTGGTCGAGCGCCGGATAGACGTAGAGCCCCTCGTAGCCGTCCTTCGCCAGCACGGCCCGGAACGGCGCCGGGATCGAAACCCGCCCCTTGGCGTCGAGCCTGTTGGTGAAATGGGAGACGAAGCGGTCCGTCAACGCCGCCTCCGGGTCGGGCTACCAGCCGCGCCGCAATGGCGCAGAGCGAGCCGGCAACTGCCGGCGATCGATACCCCCGTCGACCCCGACATGGCGGAGCCGTCAGCCAGAATCCGCGCGGCACACGGGCTCTGACTTGGTGCTTGCCTGTCGGTTTCGACGGGATGATTTGGGATAACATGGGATAATATGGGCGTCAACGGATTCGGCGCTGCGGACGCGGTTCTGCCCGAGCCTGTAAACATCACAGCCCGTTAAGGTTAACTATCCGTAAAGACGAGGATTTTTGACGACGAACACAAGCGGAGCCGCCTGTTCAAGGACGTCTCGCACGGCCGTATCGCGCAGAAAAATTTTTAAGGCTGCCGCCCTGCCCTGCCCGGCTTCAATCTTCACCCGTCGCGCGGCGCAATAAAGCCTCGCGCAGAGCCCGGACATCGCCAAGCAAACGCCCTGGGGGGACGCCGCTGTCCTCGACCGCGCAAGGCACCGGATTGGGCGCGCTGCCTGCCTTCTCGCGCAGGCCATCGCCCGCTTCGGTCAGCTCGACCAGCACCTGCCGCTCATCCTCGCGGCCGCGCTTGCGCAGGATCAGGCCGTTGCCTTCGAGGCGCTTCAGCAGCGGCGTCAACGTGCCGGAATCGAGCCCCAGCCGGTCGCCGATCGCCTTCACGCTCTGGCCGTCCTGCTCCCACAGCACCAGCATGACCAGATATTGCGGGTAGGTCAGCCCGAGCTCGGCCAGGAACGGCCGATAGGCCCGGTTGAAGGCATGGGCAGCCGAGTAGACCGCGAAGCAGATCTGCTCGTCGAGCCCGCGTACCGGTGTAGTCATCCTATCCTTCGTCATAGCCTTGCCGATTATTGCCCGCATTGTGAGATTAGAGCCGGACGCGGTCGGACTGGAACACCCGGATGGGTGGAACCGTGTCCTAAGGCCAAGATACTCATTCGCCGCCGACAGCGCTGCCCCGTTCACGGATATGTGAATTGCAAACAATTCAATTGTACACAATCTAATTCACATCAACCACGGCGGATGGCCCGCCTACCAAGGAGAGCAGTCATGAAGATCCTCTACACCGCCCATGGTTCCGCCACCGGTGGCCGCGAAGGCCAGGCCGCGACCGACACCGGCAACGTCAAGCTCGTGCTGAACACGCCGAAGGAGCTTGGCGGCGGCGGTGGCGAAGGCACCAATCCCGAGCAGCTCTTCGCCATGGGTTATTCCGCCTGCTTCCTCGGCGCACTCAAGTTTGCCGCGGGCAAGGAGGGCGTGAAGATCCCGGACGACGCCCGCGTCAGCGCTGATGTCGGCATCGGCCCGCGTGATGACGGCAAGGGTTTCGGCATCGCAGCCAAGCTGACGATCTCGGCGCCCGGCATCGACAAGGCGAAGCTCGAGGATCTCGTCCAGAAGGCTCATATCGTCTGCCCGTATTCGGACGCGACCCGGGGCAATATCGACGTCCAGCTGACGGTTGCGGCCTGACCCTGCGCCACCCATCTGAGCCTCACGGCCGGGCATCCTCCCGGCCGTGAGACGATGCGGCCCGCCCCGTCGAGCGAGCCTCGTTTCCGGAAGCCTCAGACCTCAAGCCTCTGGAACACCCCATGATCGATCGTCGCCATTTCCTCGCAGCCGCCGCCGCCACTGCGCTCGCGCCTGCCCTACCCGCCACGGCCCGCGCGCCTCTCTCCGGCAATCAGGTCGCCGGCATCTATCGCCGCAAGCTCGGCGACCTCGAGATCACCGCGATCCTCGACGGCTACATCCCCTTCGATACCAAGGTCTTCAGTGGCAGCGATCCCGCCGCGATCCGCCAAAGCCTCGCCAATGCCGGCCAGGGCGAACGCCTGCCCACCGCGGTCAACACCTTCGTCATCAACACCAAGGACAGGACCTATCTGCTCGACACCGGCGCCGGCGCCTGGAACGCGATGGGCGACACGATGGGCCGCGCCGAGAGCAATCTGCGCGCTGCCGGGATCGAGCCGGCACAGATCGATGCGATCATCCTGACGCACGCCCATCCGGATCATCACGAGGGCCTGCTCACCGCGCAGAAGACCGCGCGCTTCGCGAATGCCGAGGTGATCATCAACGAGACCGAACATGCCTTCTGGCACGATGACGGCATCCTCAACCAGGCTCCGGCCGAGGTTAAGCCGTTCTTCGCCTCGGCCCGGAACGCGCTCGCGCCATATGCGGGCCGGACCCGCAAGGTGAAGGCCGGCGAGGTCGCCCCCGGTCTGACGCTAGAGCATGCGCCCGGCCATACGCCCGGCCACAGCATCTTGCGCGTCGCATCGGGCAATGAGCAGCTTCTGCTCGTCGGCGACAGCATCCACAACGTCGTGATCCAGACCGCGCAGCCGGACGTGACCTTCGTCTTTGACGCCGATGGCAAGCAGGCGGCAGCCTCGCGCCGGCGCGTGCTCGACATGGCCGCCGCCGACGGATTGCTGATCAGCGGGGCGCACATGCCCTTCCCGGGCTTTGGCAAGGTGCTGAAGGACGGAACGGCCTTCCGCTTCGTCCCCGCCGAATGGAGCTACGCGCTCTGATCGCGGCCGCGGCAAACAGGAAAGGGCCGGGATCGCTCCCGGCCCTTTTCGCGATGACTGAAGGGGTGCCAGCCGGCCTGTAAGCCGGGTTTTGGATGGCCGGGAGATTTCTCTCCCGACGTGACGGCCATTCCTCTGGGACGCACATCGCTGCGCGCCTCAAGCAACCAACCCGGACGACTGGACCTGGAAACCGGTCCCTCCTCCCTTGCGGGCGAGCATCGTCCCTATTCGGTTTTGCTCCCGGTGGGGCTTGCCATGCCGTCCCCGTTGCCGGGTCCGCGGTGCGCTCTTACCGCACCTTTTCACCCTTACCCCTCGCCGAGGCGCAGGGCGGTTCGATCTCTGTGGCGCTTTCCCTGGGGTCGCCCCCGCCGGACGTTATCCGGCACCGTGTTTCCGTGGAGCCCGGACTTTCCTCCCCTGCCGAAGCAGAAGCGGCCGTCCGGCCGACTGGCGGCGCCGATGTGCGCTTTCGCGCCCGAGCCGTCAAGCTCAGTTGCTGGCGGTGATCGTGCCGCTGCGGCCGGTGATGTTGCGGACCTTGGCGCAATAGGTGCGGTTGGCGCCGCTCATGCGGGTGGCCATATGGCCGCTCTGGTACTTCATCACGGTCCGGCAGGTGTCGCCGCCGGCGAGCTTATAGGCCTGGCCGAGATACTTCATCGCGTAGCGGGCATTGGTGTCGGCATCGAGCAGGCCGGCAGCGCCACCGCTGTAACCGACGCCGCGCGCCGTCTGGTGGCGGATCTGCATCAGCCCGTAATTGCCGGCATTGGCGGCGCGGGGATTGTAGCGGCTCTCGATGCGGACCACGGCGTCGGCCAGTGCGAAGGGTACGCCGTTGGCAGCAGCATGGCGGGCGACGAGCTGGCGCAACCCGTCCGAACCGGCCGGCGCGGCAAGCGGCGTGCGCTCGTCGCGGCTGGTCCTGGCGGTCTTGCCCCGCCCCTTGCGGTCGCTCTTGGCCTCGCCGGCCGCGCTGGCCTCACGCGAATCCTGCCCGGTCTCGCCAGCGGTAGTCTGGCGCCTGATTTCAGCTTCTCGCACGATGAAGGCGCGGGCGTCGGTCTCGGCGTTCACCTGGGCGGAAGCGGGTTGAAGAAAGGCCAGGCAAATCGCGAAGGCGGCGCAGCCGCTACCGGAAATGTTCATCATGCTGGAGAAGCCTCATCTATCTGTTGCAGCGCAAAACCGGCGGCGAAATGATAGATGAATGTGACGACAATCTGTCCTCTACGAGCGATTTTTACTCCCTCTCGCAAGCAAAACAATTACTTTAGCCTCGCTTAGGAATAAGTAATGACCATGTATTGAACGGGGGAACGATTCATCCTGTCCGGCGTTGACGCAGTCATGGCGGCAGGCCAAATCATCGCCGCATTGCCACCGCAATTGCCGGTCGCAATGCAAAAAGTCGGCGTTGGCCGGAGCCGTGCCGTTAGGTACGACCCGAGAAGGGGGAGCGAGATGAAGAAGTTGATCGCAATGGCGGCCGTTGCACTGGCGCTCGGCGCCTGCACGCCGCACGAGGAACGCGTCGGCGGCGGTGCCGTGCTCGGCGCAGCGACAGGCGCTGTCATTGGCGGGCTGGCGACCGGCCGTGCGGGCGGCGCACTCGCCGGCGCCGCGATCGGCGGCGTCGGCGGCGCCATCGTCGGCTCGGCGACCTCGCCCTATCGCCGCGGCGGCTACTATTATGACGACGGCTATTATGGCGGCGGCTGCCCATACGGCTACTACCGCGACTACTACGGCCGTCTCTATTGCCGCTGAGCGGCTCGCATTCTACGCAGGAGCCGCGGCCGATCCGGCCGTGGCTGGATGAACGATGACATCGTCTTTCTGGGGGGTTTTGGGCGGAGGCGGCCTCGGCTTCGCTCTGGGCGGGCCGCTCGGTGCGCTCGTCGGCGCACTGGCCGGGCATGTCCTGATCGACCGCGAGGGCGCGCTCTTCGGCCCCGCCCCCAAGCAACTGATCTTCACCACCGGCCTCGTCGCGCTCGCCGCCAAGATGGCGCGCGCCGACGGCGTGGTGACGCGCGACGAGATCGCGGCCTTCGAGCGCATCGTCGAGGTGCCCGACGAGCAGAAGGCCCATGTCGAGCGCCTGTTCGACCTCGCCAAGCAGACCAGCGCCGGCTTCGAGGCCTATGCCCAGCAGATCGCCGAGAGCTTCCGCGACGAGCCCGCGCTGCTGGAGGACGTGCTCGACGGCCTCTTCCTGATCGCCGCCGCCGATGGCGCGGTCCATGAGCGCGAGCACGCCTATCTGCGCGATGTCGCAACGATCTTCAGCATCGACGAGGCCGGCTTCGCCCGCATCGAGGCGCGCCATTTGCGCCGCCGCGACGACCCCTATCTCGTGCTCGGCGCCAGCCGCGAGATGAGCGATGGCGAGCTGAAGCAGCTGCATCGCCGGCTCGTGATCGAGAACCATCCCGACCGCGAGATCGCCCGGGGCCTGCCGCAGGAAGCGGTCTGCATCGCGACGCGCCGCCTCGCCGCCATCAACGCCGCCTGGGACGCGATCGAGAAGGAGCGCGGCATCGGCCGCAGAGAGCCGGAGCCGGCGTGAGCCTTACCCTCGCACCCGACAGCCGCTTCGCCGCCAAGGTCTTCCCCTCGCCCAACCACGGCGAGCGCAAGTTCCGCGACGGCTCGACCGATCGACGCCCCGACACGCTGATCCTGCACTATACCGGCATGCCCGATGCCGGCGAGGCGCTGCAATGGCTCTGCAACCCGGCCTCGCAGGTCTCCTCGCACTATTTCGTCTTCGAGAACGGCCACACCCTCCAGCTCGTGCCCGAAGAGCGCCGTGCTTGGCATGCCGGCGCCTCGCACTGGGCCGGCGAGACCGATCTGAACTCGGCCTCGATCGGCATCGAGATCGCCAATCCCGGCCATCCGGGCGGCCTGCCCGACTTTCCCGAGGCGCAGATCGCCGCGACGCTGAACCTCTGCCGCGACATCTGCGAGCGCTGGCAAATCCCGCCCGAGCGTGTACTCGCTCATTCCGACATTGCGCCGGGCCGCAAGATCGATCCGGGCGAGAAATTCCCCTGGCGCCGCTTCGCCGAAGGCGGCGTCGGCCTCTGGATAGAACCGGCACCGATCAAGGGAGGCCGCTTCTTCGCTCGCGGCGATGCCGGCCCGCCGGTCGAGGCGCTGCAGGCGATGTTCGCCATGCTCGGCTACGGCGTTGCGGTCGACGGCAGCTATGACGAGCGCTTCGAGGCGGTGATCGCCGCCTTCCAGCGTCATTGGCGGCCGGAGAAGGTCGACGGCGTCGCCGACGGCTCGACGATCACCACGTTGCGCGACGTTCTGGCGCTGACGCAGGAAGCGCGGACGGCGTAGCACTGCAGAAGCAGACGCTCGACCGTTGCCGCAACCCCTGATTGCCGTTGGGTCAGGGGACTGCTAGCGTCATGATCCCTCTCGCTTCGGCTCTATCGCTATGGACCCGGCCATCGCCCCGGAACACCCCAGAAATATCGCGCTTTGCCTGTCGGGTGGCGGATTGCGTGCGACCTTCTTCCATCTCGGAGTCATCGAAGCCCTGCACAGATGCGGGCGGCTGAAAGAGGTCAGCGAAGTCTTCTCGGTTTCCGGCGGCAGCATTACCGCCGCGCATCTCGCTCTGAACTGGAAGCGCTACACCGGCTCCGAAGAGGATTTCCGGCAGGCCGCGGATGAGCTGCGCGCTATCGGCGAATGGGATATCCGCGGCCGCGTCCTGAGACGCTGGATTCTGTCCTGCGCCTTCGTGTTGCCGCGCCTCCTCGGCTATGGGCGCACCCGGCTGCTGCAGGGGCAGTATGAGCGCATGACCAGGGGAAGGCGCCTTTGTGACATCGGCCCGCAGAGCACCGGCGGTCCGCGCTTCTATTTTCTCGCGACCAGCTTCAACACCGGCAATCTGTGCAGCTTTTCGGACGACGCCTTCACCTTGCACCATCTGGAAGATCATCGGTCCAGCAGGGCGAGACAAGGCAACGGCAAACTGCCACCGGCGCAGTCCTACGCCAGCGGGAACATCAGGCTGAGCCTCGCCATCACCGCCTCCAGCGCATTCCCTCCGATGTTTCCACCTGTTGAACTGGGCTGGGAACAGATCGGAGGAGCCTCCCAAAGCGGCTTCAACGCCATCGCCCTGACCGATGGCGGCGTCTACGACAATCTGGGCCTCGACACGTTTCTCGCTCTCGCCGATCGGGATGGGCGGAGCATCGATACGGTCGTTGTCAGTGACGCCGGCGGCACCTTCAGCGCTTCGATCAAGAACGAGTTCGACGGACCGATCTCGCGGAACGTCCGGGCGACCGACATTCTGATGTATCGGACCGCGCAGGCGACCCTGAAGCGTATCGATGCGCTGCCGGCCGGCATCAGAGGCGTCGACATATCGATCGCAGCACAGTCGCCATTGTCGCGACTCTCGAAGACCGCGCAATCACGCCTGCAATCGATCAGGACCGACCTCGATGCGTTCACCGAGCGCGAGGTCGATCTCCTGGTCGAACACGGCCGCGGAGTCGCCCGGAACGCTCTCCTCGACGAGAAGCTGTGCGCTCGGGATCCACAAGCCGAAGAAGGCCAGCCTGCAGCTGATATCGAGCCGCCCGATAAGCCAGACTTCCAGAGCGAGTTATACGAACAAGCCGCCTCCCACGCACGCAAGCGTCGGATCGGCCTGCTGAACACGCGCGACTGGACCAGCGAGGTGCTTGTGGCGATCGCAGTGCTGGCCTTCATCGCAGCCGGCTACATCGCGCGGACCACCTATGATCAGATCGTGGTGATCGAAAAAGGCGATTTCCAGAGCATCGCTGACCTCGCCGACCAGGCCGAAGGCTTGCAGAAGGACAAGGAGGCCCTGCAGAAGCAACTCGGGACCCTGAGCATGCAGGTAGCGCAACTGACTGAACGACAGAGGCCGTCCGCGGATCCGACGAGGCCTCCCGCCTCCGTCCCGGACGATCCGCCGACGACACCAGATAGCTTCGATCGCCGCCCCTATACCGTTTGGATCCAGTTTGCCGGCAGCCTGACGCGTGACCAGATGAAGACGTTTGGCCAAGACATCCTGGCCAAGGGCTGGAAGGCGCCAGGCGCGGCGCAAGGCGGCGAACGCACGCCGCGCGCCAACCGACAGAACGAGATCCGCCACAATCCGGAGACCGATGCGAAAGCCGTGGCGCAACTGGTCGACGATGTGAACAAGAGCGGCATTACCTCGACCAAGGTAGTCGGCAAGCCGGTTGCCATCATCCCCAAGAACTCCCTCGAGGTCTGGATCAGCAACTGATCCGGCAAGCTTTCCGCAACATTGCAGCGAGTTAACTCGTCTCACCCGCCTGAATCTGGCATGATGCGCGGCAATGGAAGGCTGGCGCTTTTCCCAGCCTCGGAGGATGAACGGACGTGCGTCTCTGGGCAATCGGTGCGGTGGTCGGCGCAGGCGCGCTGGCAGCCGGCTATTTCGCGCTGCGGCCGACAGGCGGCGCCGCCAATGACACGCCCTATCGTCTGGCCGCGATCGATCGCGGCCAGATCACGGCTTCCGTGCGAGCGACCGGCACGCTGACCCCGATGACCACCGTCGTGGTCGGCTCGCAGCTCTCCGGCCAGATCGTCGAGATCCTCGCCGACTATAATTCGCAGGTGCAGGCCGGCCAGGTCGTCGCCCGCCTCAACAGCGACCAGATCAAGACAAGGCGCGACGCCGCCGCTGCCGATCTGCAGCAGGCCAGGGCCGATCTCGCCGTCAAGCGCGCCCAGCTTGAGCGGGCCAAGGTGGCGCGGACCAAGGCGAACTCGACGGTCAACGACCTCGAGGCCCAGCGCGACCGCACCCGCGCCCAACTCGCCGACGCCAAGCGTACTTTCGATCGCCAGAACGAGTTGTTCACCCGCGGCGCTGGCGCGCAGCAGGGGCTCGACAGCGCCCGCACCCAGGTCGAGATCCAGACCGCGACGCTCGCCTCGAACGAGGCGCAGATCGCTTCGCTCACGGCCGAGATCGGCGGGCTCGATGCCGACATCGCGCTGGCGGAGGGCCAGGTCCAGTCCGGCGAGGCGCTGATCGCCCAGCGCGACGCCAAGCTGAAGGACATCCTGATCGATCTGGAGCGCACCGAAATCCGCTCACCGGTCGACGGTGTCGTCGTCCAGCGCCAGGTCGATCTCGGCCAGACGGTCGCCGCCTCGCTCTCGGCGCCAGTGCTGTTCCAGATCGCGCAGGACCTGCGCACCATCGACATCTACGCCAATATCGACGAGGCCGATGTCGGCCGGCTCAAGGTCGACCAGGACGTCTCGTTCAGCGTCAACGCCTATCCGAACCGGACCTTCCAGGGGAAGGTGCAGATGGTCCGCCTGGGCGCCCAGACCATCCAGAACGTTGTCACCTATACCGGCGTCGTCCGCGTCGCGAACCGCGACCTCGCCCTCCTGCCGGGGATGACTGCCAATCTCCAGATCGTCACCGATGACCGGCAGGACGTGCTGCGCGTGCCCAATGCGGCGCTGCGTTTCCGCCCGCTCGGCGGCCCGACCGCCCTGCCCGCTGCCGCTCCGGCCGAGGCGCAAGCAAGTCGCGGCGGAGGCCGCGCTGCCGGCGCCTTGCGCGAGCGCATCGAGGAGGAGGTCCAGCCGACGCCGGAGCAGAAGCAGGCGATCGCCGCGATCATGTCCGAGCAGCGCGCCGCTGGCCGCCAGGCCATGGCCGGCCTCTCCGAGGACGAACGCCGCGCCGCCTTTCGTGCCTCCCGCACCGAACTGCGCGCCAAGATCGCTGCCGTGCTCGATCCCGAGCGCCGCAGCAAGTTCGAGGCGCTGATGCAGGAAGGCCGTCCGGCGGCACAGAACGAGACCACGCCCGGCCGCGTCTATGTACTCGATGGCGAGGGCCAGCCCAAGCCGGTTGCGGTCTGGCTGGGGCCGAGCGATGGCGCCTTCACGCAGGTTCTGCCGATCGCCGGCATCGCCGAAGGCGTCGAGGTCGTGATCGGCGGCGGCCCGCGCAATGCCGAGCCGACGCCAGCCGGCCGCGGTCCCGCCCCGCGCGGTCCGCGGCTGTTCTGAGGCCGTTGCCATGGCCCTGATCGAGGTGCGCGATCTCTCCCGGGTCTACGATCTCGACTCCGGCCGCGTCACCGCGCTCGCCGGAGTCTCGCTCGACATCGAGGCCGGCGATCTCGTCGCGGTGATGGGTCCGTCCGGCTCGGGCAAGTCGACTTTCATGAACCTAATCGGCTGCCTCGACCGGCCGACCGGCGGGCATTACCGGCTCGACGGCGTCGCGGTCGAGACGCTCTCCAGCGACGGGCTCGCCGAACTGCGCAATCGCAAGCTCGGCTTCGTCTTCCAGCAGTTCAACCTGCTGCCGCGCGTCGACGCCTGCGCCAATGTCGAACTGCCGATGGTCTATGCCGGGCTCGACGGCAAGACGCGACGCGAGCGGGCGCTTGCCGCCCTCGCTCGTGTCGGCCTGGGTGACCGCGCCCATCACCGGCCGATGCAGCTCTCAGGCGGCCAGCAGCAGCGCGTCGCCATCGCCCGTGCGCTGGTCAACCAGCCGCGCCTGCTCCTCGCCGACGAGCCGACCGGCGCGCTCGACAGCCGCACCGCGCTCGAGATCCTCGCTTTGTTCCAGGACCTCAACCGCGAAGGCGTCACCGTGGTGCTGGTGACGCATGATGCCGAGGTCGCCCGCCATGCCCGCCGGGTCGTGCGCTTCCGCGACGGCCATGTCATCGCCGACACCCGCCAGGAGCCGGCCGACGCCCGCGCCGCCCTCGCCGCGCACGACAGCGCCGCCCCCTTGCCGGAGGCCGCCGAATGAGCCTGCTCGAAGCGATCCGCTCCGCCCTCTCCGCCATCGGCGCCAATGCGCTGCGTTCAGCGCTGACCATGCTCGGCATCATCATCGGCGTCGCCGCCGTCATCGCCATGGTCGCGATCGGCTCGGGTGCCCGCGAGCGCGTCGACAGCCAGATCAAGTCGCTCGGCGCCAATCTCGCCATCATCCAGGCCGGCAACGTCACGCAGGGCGGTGTCAGGCTGGGTGCCGGCGCCTCCTCGACGCTGACCGACGAGGATGCAAAAGCCGTCGCGACCGAGATCGAGGACGTCGTCGCCTCGGCTTCCGTGATCACCACGCGGGCTCAGGCCGTCTATGCCGGCACCAACTGGTCAACGACGATCACCGCGACCGATCTCGATTTCTTCACCGCGCGCGAATGGGGCCTCGCCGAGGGCCGCCTGTTCGAGCCGGAGGAGCTGCGCCGCGGCGAGATCGTCGCCATCATCGGCCAGACCGTGGCGAAGAACCTGTTCGGCGAGAGTGACCCGCTCGGCCAGATGTTCCGCATCCGCAACGTGCCGTTCAAGGTCATCGGCGTAATGGCGGGCAAGGGCCAGTCGGCGCTCGGCCAGGACCAGGACGACGTCATCTTCGTGCCGCTCGATACCGGCCGCCGCCGCATCGTCGGACGCAACTATGCCCGCGACCGCTCGGTGCAGACCATCATGGTCAAGTTCGCCAGCGAGGCGGCGATCAATCCCGGCATCGAGCAGACCCGCGCTTTGCTGCGCCAGCGCCACCGGCTGACCGAGGACCAGGAGGACGACTTCATCGTCCGCAACCTCACCGAGATCGCCAATACCGCGACCGCCGCCGCCAGCACCCTGTCCTGGCTGCTCGCCGCGGTCGCCGGCGTCTCGCTGCTGGTCGGCGGCATCGGCATCATGAACATCATGCTGGTTTCGGTGACCGAGCGCACCCGCGAGATCGGCCTCAGGCTCGCCGTCGGCGCCCGCCAGCGCGACGTGCTCTCGCAATTCCTGATCGAGGCGACGACGCTGGCGACCATCGGCGGCGCCGTCGGCATCGCGCTCGGGATCGGGGCTGCGACGGCGATCGCTCGCTTCGCCGGCTGGCCCTTCGTGATCTCGCCGCAGACGATCCTGATCGCCGTCGGCGTCTCCGGTTTGATCGGCGTCTTCTTCGGCTTCTATCCGGCGCGGCAGGCGGCGCGGCTCGACCCGATCGAGGCGCTCCGGCGCGAGTGATCTGGCGCAGCGGGAAGCCTTCGTTAACGTTTGGGAAACTAGGCTAGGCCGCGCCGCAACGCCCCCACCGCGCGAGGCCTCCCGCCCATGCCGCTTTCCGACGCCGAAGCCAGACGCCTCTACGACCAGGCCGCGCTGATGGCCTGCATCGGCGCCTGGGAATGCCGGCTCGCCGATACGCAATTGAGCTGGACCGACGGCATCTACGACCTGTTCGGCCTGACGCGCGGCTCGTCCATCCATCGCCGCTCGATCGTCGACCTCTATCATGACGATTCCCGCGCCGAGATGGAGCGCCTGCGCGGCCGCCTGATCAGCAGCGGGCAGGGCTTCGTCATGGACGCCCGCATCCGTACCGCCGGCGGCATCGAGCGCTGGATGCGCCTCTCCGCCGCCGTCACGCATGAGAATGGCCGGCCGGTCCGCATCCATGGCGCCAAGCAGGACATCACCGGCGAGAAGGACATGTGGATGGGGCTGCGCCGCCTCGCCTATAGCGATCCGCTGACCGGCCTTGCCAATCGGCGCGCCTTCGAGATGCAGCTGTCCGATCTGCGCCGCCACACCGGCGATGGCTGCGCGCTCGGCCTGCTCGCCATCGTCGACCTCGACAATCTGAAGCCGATCAACGACCGCTTCGGCCATGCCGCCGGCGATGAATGCCTGCGCCAGATCGCGATGCGGCTGGAAACCTCGCTCAGCGACGCCCCGCTCATCGCCCGCATCGGCGGCGACGAGTTCGGCCTGCTGCTCTGCTCCGCTGCCGGCCGGCCCTATCTGCTGCACCGGCTCGAGCAGGCGCGGCAGGCACTGGCCCGCCCGGTCACCTGGCGCGACACCAGCATCGCGGTCAGCGCCTCGATCGGCGCCACGATCCTGCGCCCCGGCCTGCTGCACGATCCCGAGCGGCGCTTCGCCGAGGCGGATTCGGCGCTCTATGTCGCCAAGGCGGCCGGCCGCAACTGCCTGCGCCTGTTCGGCGATCCGGTGGAGGCGGCGGGGGCAAACTCGCAAAGCACGGCCGGCGCCGGCCAGTTGCGGGCGGTCTGAGCCAAGCATTTGCTTCGGTGGCCCACGCCGCAACCTTTCGGCAACCTTCTTGATGCACCTCTTTGCAGGCGGGGACAGCTTCCTTGCGCCGCGCCTGACGTGGCCGTCCGCCCCCCGCGTTCGCTGAACAGCAGCGAACAATTCCGTTCAGGTGGCGTTGCAATTGCGGCAGCGATAATCGCCTCGACTAAATCAGGAGACACCCCATGCGACATCTACTGATCGCGGCAGCCCTGTTCGTGGGCTCCGTCACGGCGGTCAGTGCCGCGCCGGCGGCCCCCGCTGACGCCCCGATTGCCCCCGCCCTCGCCCAGCAACTCGACCAGCTGCCGGCCGAGTTCACCGCCAGCGACGCCAAGCTGCGGCGGATGCAGATCATCCAGAACAATCTCGACCGCCAGCGCTACGGCCGCGGCGGCGGATACGGCTATGGCCGCGGTGGTGGCTACGGTTACGGCCGCGGTGGCGGCTACGGCTATGGCGGCGGTTACGGCTACGGCCGCCGCTATGGCGGGCCGCCGCCCTATGGCTATGGTCGTCCCCGCTACGATCGCTGGTGAATGAGGCAGCAGCCTCGCCGATGAGGCGAGGCTGCTTTTGCAAGCGAGCACGAAAGCATCCTCGGACCGCATCTCATTCGGCAACGGCGCCGCTGAAGAAAAATCGCCTCCCCTGTCGGAACTCTCGCCCCTCCTTCGTCCTTGACGTGACAGGTCGACATCAGACCTGCTGACGCAGCAAGGAGCATGGCGATGAAGGTCACCCAGAATCTCTGGTTCGATAAGGACATGGAGGCCGCGATCAGCCTCTACACCTCGCTGATCCCGAACTCCGCGCTCGAATGGACCAGCGCCTTGCCGGCGGAATCGCCGAGCGGCCCGGCTGGCAGCGTCAAGATCGCTTCCTTCACCATTGGCGGCCAGCGCTACCAGGCCTTCGAGGCCTGGCGCTCCGACGCCTTCAACCACACCTTCTCGATTTTCGTGGAATGCGACACGCAGGCCGAGATCGATCGGCTCTGGGAGGCGCTTGGCGAAGGCGGCAAGTTCGAGCAGTGCGGCTGGCTAAGGGATCGCTGGGGCCTGTCCTGGCAGATCACGCCCAAGCGCCTGGGCGAGCTCACTCGCGATCCCGACCGCGCCAAGGCCCAGCGTGTCGCCGAAGCGATGCTGAAGATGGTCAAGCTCGATATCGCAGCGCTGGAAGCCGCCGCGAAGGGCTGAAATCGTTCGAGCCTGCCGATTTTGCTCAGAACCACAGCGTCATCCTGGACAAGCCGCGTAGCGGCGCAGGTCCGGGATACATCGTAAGGCTCCATAGCTCTATGATGGATCCCGGGTCGAGCTTCGCTCGCCCAGGATGACGGTGGTGGTTCAGTGCGAACTCGGCCCGCGCTGGAAACTCTCAGGCCGCTTGCACCCGCGCGGCGGCCTGCGCCTTCAACTTGGCGCCGACCTCGGCGATCGCCAGGATCGCCGGCACGTATTCCTGCCCGAGATCGGTCAAGGCATATTCGGTCGAGGGCGGCGTGGTCGGCACCACCTTGCGCCGGACGACGCCTTTATCCTCCAGCGCCCGCAGGCGCGCGCTCAACATCTTGGCCGAGATCGCCGGGATATCCCGGCGCAACTCGCCGAAGCGGCGCGGCCCGCCGCTCAGGAACCAGATCACATTCGGTGTCCAGGCCCCGCCGAGCACCTGCATGCAGGCGCCGACATTGCAGGTCTCGGGCTGAGCCGCAGCGCGATTCTTCCTGAGTTTCAAGGCCATTGCGCACGCTCCTCCGGTTACCGGAAGGATACCGGAAAACGCAGTTACAACAAGTTATCCCGTATACAGAAGTAACCGCTTCCGCCTAGCTCTCCGCATCGTCAACGCGGATGAGGACACCGCCGTGAAGCTCTACTACGCCCCGGGCGCCTGCTCGCTCTCGCCCCATATCGCCTTGCGCGAGGCCGGCCTGCCCGTCACCCTCGAAAAGGTCGATCTCGTCGCCGGCCGGACCGAGACCGGCGCCGACTACGCCGCCGTCAATCCCAAAGGCTATGTCCCGGCGCTTCAACTCGAAGACGGCGCCGTGCTCACCGAAGGCGCGGTCATCGCCCGCTACATCGCCGATCTCGCTCCAAACGCCGATCTCGCACCGAAGCCAGGCAGCTTCGAGCGCATCCGGCTCGAGGAGATCATGAACTTCATCGGCAGCGAGCTGCACAAGGCCTACACCCCGCTCTTCCTCCCCGACACGACCGAAGAGGGCAAGACCGCCGCACGAACCCGCATCGCCAGGAAGCTCGCCCATATCGAGAGCGTCCTTGCCGATGGCCGCAAGCATCTGCTCGGCGAGCGCTTCAGCGTCGCCGACGGCTATCTCTTCACCATCGTCAATTGGTCGGAGAGCCGCAACGTCCCGCTCGATGCCTTCCCGAAGCTGCGCGCCTTCATGGCCCGGATCGGCTCTCGCGCCAGCGTGCAGGAGGCGATGCGCGCCGAAGGCCTGCTCCAATGAGCGCCGATCCACGCTTCGCCCAGATCGTCGCGGCGCTAGGTGATTATTTCGACGGGCTCCATCACAGCGACGCCGACAAGCTCGGCCAACTCTTCCACCCGCAGGCGATCTATGCCTGCGGCACCGAAGGCAGCCTGACCCACCTCACTATGGATCAGTACCTGCCGATGGTGGCGAAGCGTCCCTCGCCCGCCAGCCGCGGCGAGCCTCGACACGACCGCATCCTCTCGATCGAGTTCGCCGGGCCGGTCACCGCGCTGGCCCGCGTCGAATGCGCCATCGGACCGAAGCGCTTCACTGACCTTCTAAGCTTCATCAGGCTCGACGGGCGCTGGCGCCTGATCGCCAAGGTCTTCCATTTCGACCTCGACGAGACGGCAGCCTGACCAATCGAAAGCGGAGCCGCCGGCGTGTATTGGCGCTGGCGGCCAAGCATTCAAACGGTTCGCCGCAATTATGACGCATAGTCACCCGGCTGTCGCACGACCTGCCTAGGAGTCCGTTAGCCAGGTGGGGAAACCGGCACGGAGCAGCGCGCGGCCTGTTTACGGGCACGCGCGCTGTCGCTCGCCGTGACGCCTCGACCCGGCCGCAGAGGCGTCCGCGCACCCCTTGTCGGAGTCGAGAGCATGCAAGTCGATATTTTCACGCAGGTGATCGTGCCTGTGATCGGTGGCCTGGGCATCTTCATGCTCGGCCTCGAATTCATGAGCAACGGCATCCAGAATCTCGCCGTCAACAAGATGCGGGCGCTGCTCGCCAAGATCGCCGGCACGCCGGTCAAGGGCGTCCTCGCCGGAACTTTCATCACCGGCATCATCCAGTCATCGACCGCGATGACCGTCATGGTCGTCGGCCTCGTCAATGCCGGCGTGATCGGCCTGCGGCCGGCGATCTCGGTGATCATGGGCGCCAATATCGGCACGACGCTCGGCAACGGCCTGATCGCGCTGCCGCTCGGCCCGCTCGGCCTGCTGCTCGCCGGCATCTTCGCGCTGGTGCACATCTTCGCCAAGACCGAGAAGGTGAAGAACATCGCGCTGGCCTGCATGGGCTTCGCGCTGATCTTCTATGGCCTCAACCTGATGACCGGCGGCCTGCGTCCGCTACGCGCGATGCCGGAAGTCATGAGCGTCATCTCCTCGCTCAAGGCCGACACCTATCTCAACCTGATCTACTGCGTGCTGATCGCCGCCGGCATCACCGCGATGATCCACTCCTCCTCGGCGACGATCGGCATCGTCATGGGCCTCGGCGCCGCCGGCATCCTCGACTGGAAGACCGCCGTCGCCTTCTCGCTCGGCGCCGATCTCGGCACCACCATCACCTCGTGGATGGCCTCGCTCAACCTGTCCAAGAACGCCAAGCGCGCGGCCTACGCCCACATATCCTTCAACATCATCGGCGTCGCCATCACGATACCGCTCTTCTTCGTCTCGATGGACATCCTGACCTGGGCGATGCAGTGGTTCGGCGGCAACCCGGGCATCCCGGTCATCAAGGACGGCAAGGAGACCTTCCCGCTCGTCCCCGTCGCGATCGGCCTCTACTCGACCTTCTTCAACATCTTCAACACCGTCCTGCTCTTCCCCTTCGTCGGCGTGTTCGAGCGGGTTCTGTCGCGCGTCGGCGCCTCGTCGGTGGACGATATCGAGGACTATTCGACGCCTCGCTTCCTCGCCAAGGCGACCGACCACGCCCATGCCGTCGCCAACATCCAGCAGGAGACCGGGCGCTATCTCCAGGCCTCGCAGCTCTTCCTCGACATCGCTCGCAACAAGCCGGACGCGCCCGAGAAGAGCGACGAGCACTACGCCGCGATCGACGTCCTCAATCGCGACATCCGCGCCTACACCTCCGGCATGTTCACGCCTGAGATGCCCTATGCCCGCGCCGACCTCGTCGCGAGCCTGATCGAGGAAGAGGACTTCACCGCCAGCCTCGGCGAGACCCTCTACCAGATCGCCCGCCGCATCGAGCGCCAGCCCTTCGGCCAGCCGGGCCGCGAGGTCGTCGACAGCATCGTCGACCAGGTCGCCGATGCGATGCGCGCCATCGTGCCCGCCGGGCAGGATGCGCCGCTCGTCTCTGCCCAGGCCGAACCGCGCATCGCCGCCTTGACGGCCGTCCGCGAGCGCTGCCTGCGCCTCGGCGCCGAGCTGCCCTGGGTCGAGCGCGGCGCGATCCTCGCTTTGCTCGGCTCGGCCGAACGCGCCTACTTCCTGATCGAGCGCATCGATGAGGAGCGCCGCTCGGTCTCGCGCGTCGTGCCGGTGACGGAGACCAGCACGCAGACCCGTGAAGCCGGCGGCTTCGGCACCGCCGCCGTGCCCGCCTGAACAGGCAGACATCGCCAGACTGTGGACAGGCCGCCCTCGGGCGGCCTGTCTGCTTTTGTCTGCTCAACTTTTGCCGTCATCGCGCGTGAAGAGAAGCGGCCCCGCAATGACGGTGCAATCCGCGAATTGTCGCCTGTCCGGCGCAAAGGCGCGGCGATCAATGGCTACAAGGACAATGACGATGATCCCGAGGGCAATCTTCCTGCTGGCGCCTGCTCTGGCGCTCCAGACCGCTGCCGCTGTGGCCAAGGACGGGCTGAGCTGGGGCGTCCGGCAGGATGCCGACGGCATCGTCGTCGCCTATGAGATGCCGCAGACCGACGACCAGCGCCTGTTCCTCTCCTGCGACTTCGCCAGCAAGAGCCTGACCGTGCGGATTCCCTTCTTCAAGGAGGGCATGAAGGACAATGCCGTCACGGCCGCCAAGTTCTCGTCGAGCGGCGGGCAGGCCGATCTTCCCATGAAGCTGATCAGCGACGAGATGGGCAACCATTTCGAGGCGACGACGACATTGACGCCGGCGCTCCAGGCGGTGCTGCGCAAAGGGCAGAGCCTGACCCTGCGCGTCGAGGGCGAAACGCAGAGCTTCCCGCTCGCCGGAGGCCAGAAGGGCTTTGCCGTGCTGGCGCAGCGCTGCGGCGGATGATGAAGGGCTGAGCCCTCCCTTCTCCCCCTGTGGGAGAAGGAAACAGCCCCTACTCCGCCGCCTCCGCATAGGCGCTCGGCTCGTAGTTCAGGATCGGCGCCAGCCAGCGCTCGACCTCGCGGATATCCATGCCCTTGCGGACCGAATAATCCTCGACCTGATCGCGCTCAACCTTGGCGACGCCGAAGTAGTAGGCGTCGGGGTGCGAAAGATAGAGGCCGGAGACCGAGGAACCCGGCCACATCGCATAGCTCTCGGTCAGCTTGACGCCGACGCGCGGCTCGGCCTGGAGCAGATCGAACAAGGTCGCCTTCTCGGTATGGTCGGGCTGGGCCGGATAGCCCGGGGCCGGGCGGATGCCCTGGTACTCCTCGCGGATCAGGTCTTCGTTCGAGTAGGCCTCGTCCGGCGCATAGGCCCAGAACTCGGTGCGCACCCGCTGGTGCATGCGCTCGGCGAAGGCCTCGGCGATGCGATCGGCCAGCGCTTTGACCATGATCGAGCGATAATCGTCATTGTCGCGGGCGAAGCGTTCGGAAATGCGTTCCTCCTCGGCGCCCGAGGTCACGACAAAGGCGCCGATATAGTCGGGCGCCCCGCCTTCCGGCGCGACGAAGTCCGAAATACACATGTTCGGCTTGCCGTCGCGCTTCGAGAGCTGCTGGCGCAGGCCGTGGAAGGTCGCGAGCTTCTCCTGCCGGCTCTCGCCGGTATAGAGGCGGATATCGTCGCCGACCGCGTTCGCCGGCCAGAAGCCGATTACCGCCTTCGGGTTGAACCAGCGCTCCTCGACGACGCGCTTCAGCATCGCCTGCGCATCGTCCCAGAGCTGGCGCGCCGCCTGCCCCTGCTTCTCGTCCTCCAGGATCGCCGGGAAGCGGCCCTTCAGCTCCCAGGTCTGGAAGAACGGCGTCCAGTCGATCAGCGGCACCAGCTCGGCAAGGTCGTAGGTCCGGAAGACGCGCGTGCCGAGGAAGGTCGGCTTCGGCGGCTGGTAGCCGTCCCAATCCGGCTTGAAGGCGTTGGCGCGCGCTTTCGCCAGCGGCAGACGCTGCTTGTCGGCCTCCGAGCGGCGGTGCGCGGCTGCGACCTTCTCGTACTCGGCCTGGACGCCCTCGACGTAAGGAGCCTTCTGCTCCTGCGAGAGCAGGCTGGAGACGACGCCGACCGCGCGCGAGGCATCGGTGACATAGACCGCCTGGCCCTGGTTGTAGGCCGGGTGGATCTTCACGGCGGTGTGGACGCGGCTGGTCGTCGCCCCACCGATCAGCAGCGGGATATCGAAGCCCTCGCGCTCCATCTCGGAGGCAACCGTGACCATCTCGTCGAGCGAGGGCGTGATCAGCCCGGAGAGGCCGATGATGTCGACCTTCTCCTTGCGCGCCGTGTCGAGAATCTTCTGGGTCGGCACCATCACGCCGAGGTCGATCACCTCGTAATTGTTGCACTGGAGCACGACGCCGACGATGTTCTTGCCGATGTCGTGGACATCGCCCTTCACCGTCGCCATCAACACCTTACCGGCGGCCTGGCGCTCGGCGCCGCCATTGAGGCGCTTCTCTTCCTCCATGTACGGCATGAGATAGGCGACGGCCTGCTTCATCACGCGGGCCGATTTCACCACCTGCGGCAGGAACATCTTGCCGGCGCCGAACAGGTCGCCGACGACGTTCATCCCGGCCATCAGCGGCCCCTCGATGACATGAAGCGGCTTCTCGGCCTGCGTGCGCGCCTCTTCCGTATCCCGGTCGATGAACTCGGTGATGCCGTTTACCAGCGCGTGCTTGAGGCGCTCGTGCACATCGGCCTCGCGCCAGGCGAGGTCCTTGCCCGATACCGCCGCCGAGCCGTCGCCCTTGAAGCGCGGCGCGGCATCGAGCAGGCGCTCGGTCGCATCCTTGCGCCGGTTGAGGACGACGTCCTCGCAGAGCGCGCGCAGTTCCGGGTCGAGGTCATCATAGGAGCCGAGCTGGCCGGCATTCACGATGCCCATGTCCATCCCGACCTTGATGCAATGGTACAGGAAGACCGAGTGCATCGCTTCGCGGACCTTCTCGTTGCCGCGGAAGGAGAAGGACAGGTTCGAAACGCCGCCCGAGATATGCGCGTGCGGCAGCGTCTCGCGGATCGTGCGGGTCGCGTTGATGAAGTCGTTGCCGTAGTTGTCGTGCTCCTCGATGCCCGTCGCCACCGCGAAGATGTTCGGATCGAAGATGATGTCCTCCGGCGGGAAGCCGGCGACCTCGGTCAGGAGCTTGTAGGCGCGCGTGCAGATCTCGGTCTTGCGCTCATAGGTGTCGGCCTGCCCGGTCTCGTCGAAGGCCATGACCACGACCGCGGCGCCGTATTGCCGGCAGATGCGGGCGTGCTCGAGGAAGGCCTCCTCGCCCTCCTTCATCGAGATCGAGTTGACGATCGGCTTGCCCTGGATCGTCTTGAGGCCGGCCTCGATCACATGGAACTTCGAGGAGTCGACCATGATCGGCACGCGGGAGATGTCCGGTTCCGAGGCGATCAGGTTGCAGAACTCGGTCATCGCCTTCTCGGAATCGAGCAGGCCCTCGTCCATGTTGATGTCGATCACCTGCGCGCCGTTGGCGACCTGGTCTCGCGCCACATCGAGCGCCGCGGCGTAGTCACCATTGGTGACGAGCTTGCGGAACTTGGCGGAGCCGGTGACGTTGGTGCGCTCGCCGACGTTCACGAACGGAATCGTCTCGTCGAGCGTGAACGGCTCGAGCCCGGCGAGCCGCAGGTAGGGCTTCGGCTCTGGCACGCTGCGCGGTGCCTTGCCGGCGACGGCCTCGGCGATGGCGCGGATGTGGCCCGGCGTGGTGCCGCAGCAGCCGCCGACCATGTTGACGAAGCCGGCATCGGCGAACTCGGCCAGCATTTTGGCGGTCGCTTCCGGCCGCTCGTCATAGAGGCCGAACTCGTTGGGCAGGCCGGCATTAGGATAGGCGCAGACCAGCGTGCCGGCGACGCGCGACATGTCCTTGATATGGGCGCGCATCTCGCGGGCGCCGAGCGCGCAGTTGAGGCCGATGGTCAGCGGGTCAGCATGGCGCACCGCATTCCAGAAGGCCTCGACCGTCTGGCCGGAAAGCGTGCGGCCGGAAAGGTCGGTGATCGTGCCGGAGATCATCACCGGCAGCTTCGAACCCTTCTCGCGGAAGACTTCCTGGATCGCAACGATCGCGGCCTTGGCGTTGAGCGTGTCGAAGATCGTCTCGATCAGCAGCAGCTCCGAGCCGCCATCGATCAGCCCGCGGACCTGCTCGGCATAGGAGTCGCGCACCTGGTCGAAGGTGACGGCACGGAAGCCGGGATTGTTGACGTCGGGCGAGATCGAGAGGGTGCGATTGGTCGGGCCGATCGCGCCAGCGACGAAGCGGCGGCGGCCGTCCTCCTTGCGGGCGATCTCGGCGGCTTCGCGCGCGATCCGGGCGCAGGCGACGTTGAGCTCGTAGACGATCGCCTCCATGCCGTAATCGGCCTGGGCGATCGAAGTGCCGGAGAAGGTGTTGGTCTCGACGATGTCGGCGCCGGCCCGGTAATAGGCGAGATGGATGTCGCGCAGCGCATCCGGCAGCGTCAACGCGATCAGGTCGTTATTGCCCTTGAGGTCGTGGTTCCAGCCCTTGAAGCGCTCGCCGCGGAAATCCGCCTCGGTCAGCTTCAGGTCCTGGATCTGCGTCCCCATCGCGCCGTCGAGGATGAGGATGCGCTCGGAAGCGGCCTGGCGCAGGGCGCGCTCGATCTCGGCCCCGTCGACGGGGGTAGGCTGATAATCGGACATACGCTTACTCCGCCGCAACCTGCTGCGCCTGCGCCTTCTCCGGCTTCAAACCGACGAGATGGCAGATCGCATAGACCAGGTCAGCCTTGTTCATCGTGTAGAAATGCAGGTCGGAGACGCCGCGATCGATCAGGTCGAGCACCTGCTCGGCGCAGACGGCAGCCGCCACCAGCCGGCGCGTCGCGGCGTCGTCCTCCAGCCCTTCGAAGCGATCGGCCAGCCATTGCGGCACGCTCGCCCCGGTCTTGCGGGCAAAGCCGGCGGTCTGCTTGAAGTTCTGCACCGGCACGATGCCCGGCAGGATCGGGATCTCGATGCCGCGCGAGCGGACCTTGTCGAGGTAGCGGAAATAGACGTCGTTATCGAAGAAGAACTGGGTGATCGCCCGCGTCGCGCCGGCATCGACCTTCTTCTTCAGCGCGTCGATGTCGGCATCGAGCGAGGCGGCCTCCGGGTGCTTCTCCGGATAGGCCGAGACGGTGACCTCGAACTCGCCGATCTTGCGGATGCCTTCGACCAGGTCGGAGGTCTGGTGATAGCCCTCAGGGTGCGGCTCGTAGGTGGTGCCGAGCCCGCCGGCCGGATCGCCGCGCAGCGCCACGATATGGCGCACGCCCGCCGCCCAATAGGAGCGGATGACGTCGTCGACCTCGGCGCAGGAGGCCGAGACGCAGGTCAGATGCGCCGCCGGCTTCAAGGCCGTTTCGTCGATCATGCGCTTGACGGTGTTGTGGGTGCGCTCGCGAGTCGAGCCGCCGGCGCCATAGGTCACCGAGACGAAGGCCGGGCCGAGCGGCTCAAGCCGGCGCACGCTCTCCCAGAGGCTGACCGCCATCTCCTCGTTCTTCGGCGGGAAGAACTCGAAGGAGACGCGCGGGCGGCGCGAGCCGTGACGGCTGGGGCGGAACGCGTTCATCACGCAACCTCACGATCGAACTGGCGAATTGGAAAATCACCCTGGAGGCGCCGGTCGCGCCCGCGCCAGAGCATGACGCCGAGCTTGCCGCTGGCCCCGTCGGACGCAGTGACCTCTTCGGCGAGGTCGCAATCGAGCCCGGCCTCGGCGAACCAGGCGACGACCTCGGCCTTCTCGAAGCCGAGCCGGCGATGGGCGTGCTCGGTGCGCAGGAATTCCATCTCATGCGGCGCGAAATCGACCAGGATCAATCGTCCGCCGGGCGACAGCAGCGCCGCCGCCTCGCGCAAGGCACGGGCCGGATCGTCGAGGAAGTGCAGCACCTGATGCACGATCACCAGGTCGAACGAGCCGCGCGCGAAGGGCAGCGCATAGATGTCGCCCTGGCGAAGCTCGACCCGCGACAGGCCAGCCTTCTCCAGATTGGCGCGCGCCACCGCCAGCATGGCGTGGCTGGCGTCGACGCCGACCGCGCGGGCGGCCTTCGGCGCAAGGCGCTCCAGCATGCGCCCGGTGCCGGTGCCGAGATCGAGCAGCGCCTGCATCGGCGTTTCGCCGACAGCGGCCTCGACAGCAGCTTCCACGGCGGCGTCGGGCACATGCAGCGAACGCAGCTGGTCCCATTCACGCGCGACATTGGCGAAATAGGATTGCGCCGCCGCGGCCCGGCTCGCACGCACCGCTGTCAGGCGCTCGCGATCTGCGGCGAGAACCGGATCGGCGGGGTCGAGGTCGCGCGCAAGCGTCAGCGCCAATGCGCCGCCCGGCGTCGCATCGTCGAGCCGGAAGAAGGCGAAGGCGCCCTCGCGCGAGCGGCGCAGCAGGCCGGCCTCAGCCATCAGCTTGAGATGGCGCGAGATGCGCGGCTGCGATTGGCCGAGAATGTCGGTGAGATCGGAGACCGAGAGCTCACCTTCCGCCAGCAGCGCCAGGATCCGCAGGCGGGTCTCCTCGCCCGCCGCGCGCAGGCAGCCCAGCAGGATCGGCAGCGAATGGTGGAAGCGGCTGGTCACCGTCGAGCACCTCGAAATTCTGTGAAAGATATAAAGATATCTTTATGTCAGAAGCGGCAGCTGCGCAAGTCCGCATTGCCGGTAACAGGAGTGATGGAACCACTTGCGGATCACTTGAACGCGATCACCGTTGCGGTAGAATGATAGACAGTACGGATTATTTCTAGAAACGAGGATCATCATGAGCCTCAGCATCAAAGACCCCGAAGCCCACCGGCTCGCCCAAGCCATCTCCCACGCCACTGGCGAAAGCATGACCCGGGTCGTGACTGAAGCCCTGCGGGAACGTTGGCGTAAGATCGAGAAGCGCAACGGGCGCGCGAGCGTCGAAGAACTTCTGCAGATCGCCGACCGCGCGGCCGCCACGGCAAAAGGGCCATATGCTGACCACGCCGACCTGCTCTACGACGAAAACGGCATCCCGAAATGATTATCGATACGTCGGCGCTGGTCGCGATCCTGTACCGCGAGCCCGAAGCCGAGGCCTTCGTCAGGCGCATTCACGCAGCCGAAACGAACCGGATCAGCGTCGCGAATTACGTCGAGCTCTCCATGGTCGTCGAGCATCAGCTCGGCCACGAGGGCATGCGCCAGGCCGAAGCATTCTTCCGCCGCGCCGGGATCGTCATCGAACCAGTGTCCGTGGAGCAGGGCGAGCTGGCGCGTCAGGCTTTTCTCGACTTCGGCAAAGGGCGCCATCGGGCAGCGCTGAATTTCGGCGACTGCTTCGCTTACGCCCTCGCAAAAGCCTACGCAGAGCCCCTGCTGTTCAAGGGCAGCGATTTCTCGCAGACCGACATCCAGGCGGCGTAACGAAGCGGTTCGGATCAGCCTGCCGGGGAGGCCCGCATCGCCTCGCGCAGCACGCTGAAAATCCTTGGATCGGCTGCCTGCGCCACGTTGAAGCGCATGAAATGCCGCGCCGTCTGCGCCAGGCTGAAGGCGTTGCCGGGCGCGAGCACGATGCCCTCGCCGAGCGCATGCCGCGCGATCTGCGCCCCATCGAGCTCGCCCGGCAGGCGGCACCACAGGAACATCCCGCCGCGCGGCGTCAGCCAGGGCTCGATGCCGAGCGCAGCGAGCCGGCCGCGCGTCTCCGCCATTGTCCGCGCCAGGCGCTGGCGCAGCGCCTCGACATGCCGGCGATAGCTGCCATCCTTCAGGAGATCCAGCACGAGCTCAGCCGCAAGCCGCCCGCCGCCGAAGGAGAGCGCGACCTTGAGATCGGTGAGGCCCTCGATCCAGTCCGGCTTTGCGGCGATGTAGCCGCAGCGCACCGAGGCCGAGAGCGTCTTCGAGAAGCTGCCGATCTGGATCACCCGCTCCAGCCCGTCGAGCCCGGCGAGCCGCGGCGCGACATCCGGTTCGAGGTCACCGAAGATGTCGTCCTCGACGATGGTCAGCCCGGCCTGCTCGGCGAGCTTGAGCAGGCGATGGGCGGTCGCGGCCGAGAGCGTCGCGCCCGTCGGGTTGTGCAGGGCAGAATTGGTGACATAGAGCCGCGGTCGGTGTTCGGACAGCGCCTGCGCGAACAGGGCAAGGTCGGGCCCCGACGGCGTATAGGGCACGCTGACTATTTTCGCCCGGTGCGCACGCAGCAGCGCCTGGAAATTGAAATAGCAGGGATCGTCGACCAGCACGGTGTCGCCAGGCTCGAGCAGGAAGCGACAGACGAGGTCGATCGCCTGCGTGCCCGACTCCGTCAGGACGATCTGGTCGGGCGAAGCCTCGACGCCGCGCTCGGCCAGGCGATGGGCGAGGAGATGGCGTAGCGCCGGCAGGCCGAGCGGCGTGCCGTATTCGGCCAGCGTCGCCGCGTCGGCCCGGCCGAGCTTGCGCAACGCCTTGCGGATCGAGGCTTCCGGCAGCCAGTCGGGCGGCAGCCAGCCGCAGCCCGGCCGCAAGGCGCCCTCGCCCGCATCGAGCGATTGCCGGGAAATCCAGAGCGGATCCACGGCCCGGTCGAGCCGGGGCGCGACATCGGCGAGCGAGAGCGGTGGCAGGCGGCGGACATAGAAGCCCGAACCGCGCCGCGCCTGAATCTCGCCCTCTGCCGCCAGCCGCTCATAGGCCTCGACCACCGTCGATTTCGACACGCCCATGCTCTCGGCGAGGCCGCGGATCGAGGGCAGCTTGGCCCCCGGCGCCAGCGTCCGCCCGGCGATCCGCTGCCGGATCGTCGCCATGACGCGCCCGACCAGCGTATCGGTGACGACCTCAGCTTTGCCCGAGTCCTTAATCTGTACCGCATCCTGCATCAGGACAGTTTGCCAAAACTGTACCGGACTGTCTCTGGAAATCCGTTAGCTCGCGCCGCATGCAGGCCGGCCCTAGGAGGGACCATGGACAGAACTGCGAACGGCCTGCTCAACGGCTTCATCGGCGTCGTCATCTTCAGCGGCTCGCTGCCGGCGACCCGTGTCGCCGTCGCCGATTTCGATCCAGTGTTCCTGACCGTCGCACGCGCTGCCATCGCCGGGTTGCTTGGGCTCGCCTTACTGCTGCTGCTGCGGCAGAAGCGCCCCGCGCCGCCCGACCTGCTGCCACTCGCCGTGGTCGCGCTTTGCGTCGTCGTCGGTTTCCCGCTGCTAACCGCGCTCGCTCTGAAGCACGTCACCTCCGCCCATTCGATCGTCTTCATCGGCCTGCTGCCGCTCGCGACCGCTATTTTCGGCGTGTTGCGCGGCGGCGAGCGGCCTCAGCCTGCCTTCTGGCTTTTCGCCATCCTCGGCAGCCTCTGCGTCGTCGGCTTCGCCTGGACGCAAGGCATAGCGGCCTCCCCGGCCGGCGATCTCCTGATGCTCGCCGCGGTCATCGTCTGCGGTCTCGGCTATGCCGAGGGCGCCAGGCTGTCGCGCCATCTCGGCGGCTGGCAGGTGATCTCCTGGGCGCTGGTCCTGTCGCTGCCGATCATGGCCGGCCTCACGCTGGCGACGCTGCCGGCCTCCTTCGCGCAAGCCGGCGGCCCGGCCTGGCTTGGGCTCGCCTATGTCTCGCTGTTCAGCATGCTGATCGGCTTCGTCTTCTGGTATCGCGGCCTTGCCCAAGGCGGCATCGCAGCGGTCGGACAGCTGCAATTGCTGCAGCCCTTCTTCGGCCTGGCGCTAGCCGGCTTGCTTCTCGGCGAGACGGTCGGCTGGCAGATGGTCGCGACTTCGGCTGCCGTCGTCCTCTGCGTCGCCGGAGCGAGGCGTTACGCGCGGTAGGTCGAGTTGCGGGGCAGGATGAGATCGGGGTGGCGACGCGGCTTGTCGCGAACGCGTGTTCGCCGGGCCGGTCAGGCCGGTGATAAAAGGCGGCGACGAACTTGCCGACACCGAGCGCAGCTTTCACAGCCGCAGGCCCGCAGCCTTCGTCACACCTATCATGCCCGCTGCTAAGTTCAGAGCAGCTTCAGGTCACCCGCCGCAGTCTTGCCGCGTTCGGTCTTCAATTCGAAGGAGAGCTTCTGCCCTTCGGTCAGGGACATCATCCCCGCTTCCTTGACGGCAGTGATGTGCACGAACACATCCTTGCCGCCATCAGCAGGCTGAATGAAGCCGTAGCCCTTCTCGGTATTGAACCATTTGACGGTTCCGGTCGCCATCGCCGCATCCCTTGGAGCATCCGTGGTCGGACGAAGCCCCTCGGCAACGCTGTCGAAAAGGCCCCGCAGAACTGAGGATTGACCGAAAACGCAAGCTTGTCGAGATGAAAGCGACGGCAGTTGCCGTAACGTCCGCTCAGCGCCTGACCAACTCGAACTGCGTCCCTACTGTAGCGAGTGAAGAACCTCCAAGGTAAACTTCGACGATACCTGGATCGAGCTGGTAACGGCCGTCATCGTCATGGCCGCCGAGCGCCTTGCCCTCCAGCTTGAACCGCACGGTCTTCGTCTCGCCGGCCTTGAGCGAGATTTTCTCGAAACCCTTGAGCAGGCGCAGCGGCCGCGAGCGCTCGGCCACCGGCTGGCGGACATAAAGTTGTACAACCTCCTGGCCGTCGCGATCCCCCTGATTGGTCACGTCGACGGCGACCTCGGTCGCGCCGTCGAACGGCACCTTGGCGTTCGTCACGCGCGCATTGGCATAGGCGAAGCGGCTATAGGACAGGCCGAATCCGAACGGGTAGAGCGCCTCGTTCGCCTCGTCCATGTAGATGGATTCATAGCGCTGGCGGATCTTCTGCGGCCGGCCTGTGGGCAGCTGGTCGTAATAGACCGGGATCTGCCCGACAGAGCGCGGGAAGCTCATCGGCGTGCGCCCGGCCGGATTGACCTTGCCGGCCAGCACCTCGGCGATCGCCGCACGCCCCTCTGTGCCGCCATGGAAGGTCTGCACGATCGCAGCAACGTTCTTGTCGGCCCAGCTGAGGACCAGCGGCCGGCCGGTCGCCAGCACCAGCGCGACCGGCTTGCCGGTGGCGACCAGTGCCTCCAGCAATTCCTGCTGCACGCCGGGTAGCCCGAGATCGGTGCGCGAGGCGCCCTCGCCCATGAACTCGCAGTCTTCGCCGAGCATGGTGACGACGAGGTCCGCAGCAGCAGCCGCTTTCAGCGCGGCATCCTTGTCCTTGAACTCGGTGCCGCAGTTCTTGCTGAAGGCGGGCTCGTAGGTCACCGTGACGCCCGAAGGCAGCTGCTCCCGCAGCGCTTCAGGCAGCGGCTGCACGACGCGGCGCCCGAGCCCGGCCGGATCGGTCCAGACCCGCTCATCCTCCGGCACCGCCATGGCGCCGATTACCGCGACCGACTTCACCGACGGTGCGATCGGCAACGTCTGCTTGTCGTTCCTGAGCAGGATCACGCCCTCGCGCGCCGCCTGGCGCGCGACCTTGCGGGCCTCCTCGGTCTGCATCAGCGAAGGGGCGGCGGCGACATCGACATCCGCCCGCTCGAACAGGCCGAGATGGTACTTGACCCGCAGGACGCGTCGCACTGCCTCATCGAGCGCCTTCACCGGCACGCGGCCGGCCTTCACCTCGGCGGCGAGGTGCTTGTGGTAGACATCGCCCATCATGTCCATGTCGATGCCGGCGAGCAGCGCCTTGCGCGCAGCCTCGGCGTCGTCCTTGGCGATGCCGTGCAGACGCAATTCGGTGATCGAGCCGAAATCGGAGGTGACAAAGCCGCGGAACCCCCACTTTCCGCGCAGAAGGTCGGTCAGCATGCCGCGATGGGCGGTGGCCGGCATGCCGTTAAGGGCATTGAACGCCGCCATCGCGGTCATTGCGCCAGTATCGAACGCCGCCTTGAATGGCGGCAGGAAGAGGTCGTGCAGCTGGCTGGTCGGGATCCAGGTCGAGTTGTAGTCGCGCCCGCCTTCGGCGGCGCCATAACCGACGAAGTGCTTGACGCTCGCCGCCACGCCGCCGCGCTGGTAGCCGCTTGTACGCGCCGCCGCGATGACGCTGGCGAGATAGGCGTCCTCGCCCGCACCCTCCAGCACCCGGCCCCAGCGCGGATCGCGCGAGATGTCGACCATCGGTGCGAAGGTCCAGTTGACGCCGGCGGCGCGCGCTTCGCGCCCCGTCCAATAGGCCGCCTGCTCGATCAGCTGCGGGTTCCAGCTCGAGGCCTGGCCGAGCGGCAGCGGAAAATAGGTCGAGAAGCCGTGGACGGCGTCGAGGCCGATGATCAGCGGAATCTTGAGGCGCGACTGCCGAACGGCTTCCTGCACCTGCCGAACCTCCGCCGGCACGACGAAGTTCATCACCGCGCCCATGCGGCCGGCCTTGATCTGCTCGATGTCGAAACCCTCGCCGCGCCCGGAGAGGTGGAGCTGGCCGACCTTCTCCTCCAGCGTCATCCGGCCGATCAGCGCCGTGATCTTGCGCTCGATCTCGGCGGCTTCGCGCCCGCTCTTCCAGCCGACCTCCTGCTGCGCAGAGGCGACGGTCGCAAGGCCGCAGAACAGGAATGCAGCGACGAGCCGCAGAAGCATGGAAAGGTCTCGCTGAAGCATGAGGTGGGAAGGCCGCCCTACAGGATCGGGCCGCCGGGCTCAACCGCTGGCATCGCCGCATCGCGATGAACAGGGCCTGAAGCGGGGTCGGCATGCCGGGGCGTATCGCCCTCCCCGGTTGCCTCCCGCTGCGTTCCATGCGACCGGGGACACGGAGAAAACGCAGGATTTGGCGACCATGGCCCAGCCTTTGACCATCGAAGATTTGCGCCTTCTTGCGAAACGCCGCGTGCCGCGCATGTTCTATGATTATGCCGATTCCGGCGCCTGGACCGAGGGCACCTACCGCGCCAACGAGAGCGATTTCGCGGATATCAAGCTGCGCCAGCGAGTCGCCGTCGACATGACCAATCGCACGCTGGCGACCACCATGATCGGCCAGGACGTCTCGATGCCGGTCGCGATCGCGCCGACCGGCCTCACCGGCATGCAGCACGCCGATGGCGAGATTCTCGCCGCTAGGGCCGCCGCCAAGGCCGGCATCCCCTTCACGCTCTCGACCATGAGCATCTGCTCGATCGAGGACATCGCTGCGAATACCGACAAGCCGTTCTGGTTCCAGCTCTATGTCATGCGCGACCGCGACTTCATCGAGCGCCTGATCGACCGCGCCAAGGCGGCCGGCTGCTCGGCGCTGATGCTGACGCTCGATTTGCAGATCCTCGGCCAGCGCCACAAGGACATCCGCAACGGCCTCTCCGCCCCGCCGAAGCCGACGCTCGCCAACCTGATCGACCTCGCCTTCAAGCCGCGCTGGTGCATGGGCATGCTCGGCACCAAGCGGCGGACCTTCGGCAACATCGTCGGCCACGCCAAGGGCGTCGGCGACCTCTCCTCGCTCTCCTCCTGGACAGCCGAGCAGTTCGACCCGACGCTGAGCTGGGACGACGTCAAGTGGATCAAGGAGCGCTGGGGCGGCAAGCTGATCCTGAAGGGCATCCTCGACGCCGAGGATGCCGAACTCGCGGCCCAGAGCGGCGCCGATGCGCTGATCGTCTCCAACCATGGCGGCCGCCAGCTCGATGGCGCAGTCTCCTCGATCGCGGCCCTGCCGGGGATCGTCGAGCAGGTCGGCGGGCGCATGGAGGTCTGGATGGATGGCGGCATCCGCTCCGGCCAGGACGTGCTCAAGGCGGTGGCGCTCGGCGCCCGCGGCGTGCTGATCGGCCGTGCGTTCCTCTACGGGCTGGGCGCCATGGGCGAAGAGGGCGTCAAGCTTGCCCTCGACATCATCCGCAAAGAGATGGACATCACCATGGCTCTCTGCGGCCAGCGCGACATCCATGATGTCGACGCCAACATCCTGGTGAAGGGCAAGGCCTGAGCCTTTCGGCGTTCAGGGCTCCTCTTCCAGAGCGAGTACGGCGAAGCTGGCGAGCCAGTGCTCGCCCATATAGTCGCCGGCGATATGCGGGAAGCCCGCGGCGAGATGCTCTGCGGCGGCGGTCTTCGCTACCGCCCGGCGGGAATCACCCTCAGGCAGCGCGCCGGCCAGCGCCCGCCAGCACCAGGCTCGGCTGAGGTTCAGCCCATCGAGATGCGCGATCTTGCCGTCGCTGCGATCGGTGACGGTCGCCGGCCGGAACAAAGTCGCCGGCTCCCGGCGCTCCAGCTTCGGCAGGAAGCGGTCGAACCAAGGCAGGAATTGATCCGGCGGCAGCAAGCGCCGCATGCATTCGGCCTCGATCAAGGCCGAGGACTGGAAATCGTCGCCGCTCGGTTCGCCCCAGGCCGGGCAGTCGCTATCCTCGCCATACCAACGCAGGGCCGTCTCGCGCAGCAGCGTGGTGAACTCTTCGTCCGCCGTGGCGGTGGCATAGTCCGTCGCCATGCGCAGGCCGAAGGCGGTGTTGAAATGCGTCCCGACCCGCACCGGATAGGTCGCGAGCGGCAGGAAGTCGCGGAAGCGCTGCGCGAAGACCTCGGCCAACGGCGCGCAATTGTCAGCCCACCGCTTGTCGTCGAGCAGGCTCAGTTCCGCCGCCAGCTTCAGGAGCCAGCCCCAGCCATAGGGGCGTTTGAAGCCGCGCGCGGTCGGCGCAGCGAGATAGGCGCATTCGACCGCGACCTTCTCCGACGTCAGCTGCGCATCGAACAACGCGCGGATATCGGCGGCCGCCGCGAAGCCGGGATAGCGCCGCAGCAGGCGCGCGAGCATCCAGTAGCTGTGGACGCAGGAATGCCAGTCATAGCTGCCATAGAAGATCGGATGCAGTTCGCGCGGCGTCCGCGCATCCTCCGGCCCGGCCAGCGTATGATCCGGCTTGTTCGGATATTCGCGCCCGACATGCCCAAGCGCGATGCGGGCGAAGCGGAGCGCGAGCTCTTCCGTCAGATGGGCGGCGGTCATGATGGCTTCCTTGCGCTGGCCTGGCTGATGATCATGTCGATCAGGCGCGGGATGAGATAGATCGGCAATTGCGTCGCCGCAAAGAACAAGCAGCCTTGACTCTCGCGCTCATCACATCCAGATAAATGAGCAATCACTCACTCATTCAGATTTGACCCGTTCATGGCCCGCCCCCTCAGCGAAGCGAAGCGCGAAGCGATCCTGGCCGCCGCCTGTAAGCTGGTGGCCGAGCATGGCACCGGCGCGCCGACCGCCAAGATCGCCAAGGAGGCGAGGCTCGCCGAAGGCACGCTCTTCACCTATTTCGCCAGCAAGGACGAGCTACTGAACCAGCTCTATCTCGAGCTGAAGACTGACTTCGCCACACTCAACTTCGCGTCCTATCCGGCCGGCGGTAGCGTGCGCGACCGATTCGAGCATTTCTGGAACGGCCTGATCGACTGGGGCGCGAAATACCCGGCCAAGCGCAAGGCGCTGCGTCAGCTCGCGGTCTCCGATCGGATCAGCCAGGAGACCCGCAGCAAGGCGGCCATGGCTTTCGCCGAGATCAGCGCCCTGTTCGAGCAGGGACGCAAGGACGGACTGCTGAAGGACCAGCCGCAAAGCTTCACTGGTACGGTGCTGGACGCGATGAGCTCAATGACACTCGACTTGATCGCGCAGGAGCCCGGCCAGCACGAGCACTACAAGAAGGCCGGGTTCGCGGTCTTCTGGGACGGCATCACCACCTGAACCCGCTGAGGGAGGATCGATCAGATACAAGTAGCTTATTTAAATGAGCAAGTGCTCACTCACAATTTCGATAGGACATCTCATGACCAAGACCTGGCTCATCACCGGCGCTGCCCGCGGCCTCGGCCGCTCGATCGCGGAAGCCGCCCTCGCCGCTGGCGACAACGTCGTCGCGACCGCGCGCGATCCCGGCCGCCTCGCCGATCTCGAGGCGCGATACCCCGATACGCTGCTCTCCTTCGCGCTCGACGTCACCGACATGGCGGCTGCGAACGTGGCCGTGACCGTTACTGTCGACACCTTCGGCCGGCTCGACGTGCTCGTGAACAATGCCGGCTACGGCCACGCCGTCGCCTTCGAGCAGACCAGCGAGGACAGCTTCCGTGACCAGATCGAGACCAATTTCTACGGGGTCGTGAACCTCACCCGCGCCGCGTTGCCGGTGCTGCGGGCCCAGCGCGCCGGCCACATCATCAACATCTCCTCGGTCGGCGGCCGCACCGGCACGCCGGGCCTCAGCGCCTACCAGTCGGCGAAATGGGCGGTCGGCGGCTTCAGCGAGGTGATCGCCAGGGAGGTCGCGCCATTCGGCGTCAAGATCGTCTGCGTCGAGCCCGGCGGCATGCGCACCGGCTGGGGCGAGATCGCCCGCGGCAATGCGCCTGCCGTGATGCCGGACTACCAGCCCAGCGTCGGCGCCGTGCTCGATCTGCTGAGGATTTACGTCGGCAATGAGATCGGCGATCCCGAAAGGATCGCGCAGATCGTGCTCGACCTCAGTCGGCGCGAGACCCTGCCGGCCCATCTCGTCCTCGGCAGCGACGCGCTCTTCGTCCTCGCCCAGGCCGACGCGCAGCGGCAGAAAGAGGCGGCGGAATGGGCAGAGGTCAGCCGGTCGTCGGACTTCGTCGGGACGGACCTCGTCGCGCTGCAGAAGCTGCTTGGTGGGGAGACTCGGGCTTGAGGGAGGCTACGCCTTCAGGATCGCTACCCCGTAATCTGCCAGCGCAGCGTCGGCGCTCACCAAGGTAAGCCGACGCCGCATCGCCTGCGCCACGATCATGCGGTCGAACGGATCGCGGTGGATGAGAGGCAGACCGGCCGCGGCGAGAGCGTCTTCGAGTTCGATCGGCAACAGCGTTATGCCATGGCTTGGCGGAGCCGCCCAATCCAGGGAGCCAGCATCAAATCGGCCCGCATTGCGTTTGATCTCAAGCTCCCAAGCCGTCGCGACGCTGACAAAGATATCTTCGGCGGCTCCAATCGCTTCGCTGACAGAGGGCGGCAACCGATCGAGCTGGCCCGTCGCCCACCAGACCAGGATGTGGCTGTCGAGCAGCAGCCTCACTTCGACTTCAACCAATTACCGTCACGGTCTTCAAAGCTTTCGCTACCTTCGAAAAGATTGGCAAGCTCATCATCAGGCTTCCACCAGTCCGGATCGACCTCCTTGATCTGACCAGCCCAGAACCCGCCCTGCCGCTTCGGCTTCCGCTCGGCAGCCTCGACCTGCACCAGCCGCACAGTCGGTACGCCGTTGCGTGCGATCACGACCTCCTCGCCCCGCAGCGCCTGCTCGATCAGGCGCGACAGGTTGGTCTTGGCCTCATGGACATTGACGACGGTCATCGACGCCTCCGCGGCGGGATCGCAAATTTAGCTAAGCTAGCTAACACAAAACCGACCGGAAGGCGAGGCAGACTTGGCGCGTGAACTTATGATTTTGGAGACATCACGGTCGGCAGAGGGACGGGGCGCTCGCCCTTCCGGTCTCGCCATGTGTACTTGGCCTGATACTCGCGCCGCTGCTTGGCGACCTCGTACAGGACGATGCCGGAACTCGTGCCGAGATTGAGGCTCTCGATCATTCCAAACATCGGAATGCTGACGCACATCTCGCTTCTCTCGACTGCGCGAGGACTGATACCGATGGCCTCGCTACCGAACCAGACCGCGAGCTTGGTGTAGGTGGTGTAATCGCCCTCGTGAAGGAAGATGCTTTCCTTGCCCTTCACATGCGGCGAGGTGACGATCGAGCGAAAGCCCTTCTGCTCAAGATAGTCGAAGCACGCGTCGGTACTGTCGAAGCGCTTCACGAACGTCCATTTCACGGCGGAGACAGACGCCTTCGACACCACTTTCTGATCGCGCAGATCCTGCCAATCGTCGGGAAGCGACTGACGGGAATCGACGACATAGACCTTCTCAACCCCCAACGCATTCACGTTGCGGATGACCGTGCCGATATTCTTCACATCGGCCGGGTTCTCGATGACCGCTATCAGATGCTTGCAGCGAAACGGCTTGATCTCGTCGGCACGCTTGCGGGCCGAGGACTTCTCGACGTTGCTCTCTTCCATGTCCCCAGCCCGTCACTTAACCGGTGGCGAGCTTCCACCATCTGTTGCCGCACGGCGCGAGGGCGGCGAACTCCGTGAGCCGCCCTCATACCTTAGCGCGTGAACTTCTTGTACTGGATGCGCTTCGGGATCGTTGAATCGATCCCCAGCCGGCGCTTCTTGTCTTCCTCGTAATCCTGGAAATTCCCCTCGAACCACTCGACATGGCTATCGCCCTCGAAGGCGAGGATGTGAGTGGCGATGCGGTCGAGGAACCAGCGATCGTGGCTGATGATCACGGCGCAGCCGGCATAATCCTCCAGCGCCTCTTCGAGCGCGCGCAGCGTGTCGACGTCGAGGTCGTTGGTCGGCTCGTCGAGCAGCAGGACGTTGGCGCCCGACTTCAGCATCTTGGCGAGGTGGACGCGGTTGCGCTCACCGCCCGAGAGCGAGCCGACCTTCTTCTGCTGGTCGCCGCCCTTGAAGTTGAAGGCCGAGCAATAAGCCCTTGAATTGATTTCTTTCTTGCCGAGATAGATGATGTCGTTCCCGCCCGAGATCTCCTCCCAGACATTCTTCTTGTCGTCGAGCGAGTCGCGGCTCTGGTCGACATAGCCGAGCTGGACACTCTCGCCGATCTTGATCGTGCCGGCATCGGGCTTCTCGGCCCCGGTGATCATCTTGAACAGCGTCGTCTTGCCGGCGCCGTTGGGGCCGATCACGCCGACGATGCCGCCCGGCGGCAGCTTGAAGGAGAGCCCGTCGATCAAGAGCTTATCCTGGAAGCCCTTCGACAGGTCTTCGAAATCGACGACGTTGTTGCCGAGCCGCTCGGCGATCGGGATGATGATCTGCGCAGTGTCCGGCCCCTTGTTCGAGGCCTTCTGGACGAGCTCGTCATAACGCTGGATACGGGCCTTGCTCTTGGCCTGGCGGGCCTTCGGCGAGGCGGCCATCCATTCGGCCTCGCGCTCCAGGGTCTTCTGGCGCGAGGCGTCCTCGCGGCCTTCCTGGGCGAGACGCTTCTGCTTCTGCACCGACCAGGCCGAGTAGTTGCCCTCATAGGGGATGCCCTGGCCGCGATCGAGCTCGAGGATCCAGCTGGTGACGTTGTCGAGGAAGTAGCGATCGTGGGTGACGATCAGGATCGCGCCCGGATAGGTGCGCAGATGCCCTTCGAGCCAGGCGGTGGTCTCGGCGTCGAGATGGTTGGTCGGCTCGTCGAGCAGCAGCAGCTCGGGCTGCTCCAGCAGCAGCTTGCACATGGCGACGCGGCGGCGCTCGCCGCCCGAGAGCTTGCCGACTTCCCAGTCGTCCGGCGGACAGCGCAGCGCGTCCATCGCCTGGTCGACCTTGGAATCGAGATCCCACAGGCCCTTGGCCTCGATCTCGTCCTGGAGATTGGTCATCTCGTCGGCGGTCTCGTCCGAATAGTTCATGGCGAGTTCGTTGTAGCGGTCGAGGATCGCCTTCTGCGGGGCGACGCCGAGCATGACGTTCTCGCGGACGGTCAGCGTCTCGTCGAGCTTGGGCTCCTGCGGCAAGTAGCCGACGCGCGCGCCCTCGGCGACCCAGGCCTCGCCGGTCCACTCCTTGTCGAAGCCGGCCATGATCTTGAGCAGGGTCGACTTGCCCGCGCCGTTGACGCCGAGCACGCCGATCTTGGCGTCCGGATAGAAGCTGAGGTGGATGTTGTTGAGCACCTGCTTGCCGCCCGGATAGGTCTTCGACAGGCCGCGCATATGGTAGATGAACTGACGAGACATGGGGCGTGCGGGCTCCGCTTGCGACTGGCGTTCGGGCTTGGGGGAAATCTGGCCGCTAGATAGGCGACGGGGCCGCGGAAGGCAACGCCCGGCCGCAGATCGGTCTCTGCAACTCTGGCTTGAAATTGGGTAGGGGCCAGACCAGACTGCCGCTGCGTCAGCCGGCCACCGACGCCATGAAGGGCAGCCATATGGCGAAGTCGAAACGCCCCTCTCCCGCGGCTCCCGATACCAGCCAAGTCACGTCGATTTCGGCCTCGGGCGAGATGCGCGAGGCGACACCCGAGGAGGCGTCAACGCTCGCCGAGCGTATGCGCGCCGCATCGGCCGAGCGGGCACGGCGCGACGGCATTGATTTCGCGTCCGAACCCGACGATCCGCGGATGGAAGAACCTGCCCGGAATGCAGCAGCTGATCGCACGGCAAACGCGAGCCCGATGCGATCCGAGCCCGCTGGCAGCGGCACCGCAGCGAGACCATCGCAAACGCCGCCCGGGATGATTTCTGTCCAGCTGCCATGGCGTGACAATCTGGCTTCGATCCTGACGTCTGAACTCAGCGTCACGGGCCGAGCGGTTCTCGAAGCCGCAGGCGAACTGGCCCTGCAGAACTTGCGCGACGGCACAGCTGCCGTCGATACGATCATCCTGCTGCGAGCCTTCGTTCTCGTCGGCCTCGATCGTAATGCTCCGACTATGTCGGCAACGCGCTGGCTCTGCGATTGGGCGCGCGGCCAGTCTGTGGCCGAAGCCGCGCTTGTCGCCTTCGCTGATGGACTGAAGGTGAAAGGGCCGGACTTCACCTCGAGAATCCGGCTCAGCAACGACTGCTACGAGGTCACGCTGATGGCGCACGGCTTCGCCAGCCGCAGCGAAGCCGAACTGAGCGCACGGCACCTGATGATCGCGTTGCTGGATTTGCCGCAGCGCGAGGCCTCCGCCGAGCTCCGGCGCCAGTTCCGCAACGCGACGAAACTCGAACTGGACGCCTTCCGCTCCGTTCTCATCGACAATATCCTGGCCGAAGGCCATCCTGCGGCGGAGGCGTCATTATGGCGCCAGGCGCGCGACAGGCCGGTTCGCGATATTCTCCGTTCGCCGGCTCCGACCCTGCCGGCACCACGCATCGCCACCATATCCGGCTTCGACGCCGACCGCGCTTCCACCGCCGGCTCCGACCCGCTCGGCATCGACGCCGACGTCACCGCCTTCGCCCGGCTAATCTGCCTTGAGGAAGCGCGTCCGCCGCTGTCGATCGGCATTTTCGGCGAATGGGGTTCGGGCAAGTCGAGCTTCATGGAGCGGCTCCAGCTCGAGATCGCCGATCTGACCCGCAAGGAGCGCGAGGCGCGGGCCAAGGCCAGTCAGACCAACGCGGCCGCCTCGTCCGGCGCCATTCGGATGGCGGCCTGCGAAGGAAAGGCGGCGACCGCACCGCGTTTCATCGAGAACGCCGTCCAGATCCGCTTCAACGCCTGGCACTATGCCGACGCCAATCTCTGGGCGAGCCTGACCGCCGAGTTCTTCGACCAGCTTCGCCGCGGCGGCTATGAGGGCCAGCGCTCCCGGGATTATCTCGCGCTGATCGGCAAGGTCGCCGAGCGCGTCCGCAGCCTCGAAGCCTCCGCCCAAAAGGCTGAAGATAAGCTTGCCGACGCCGAGCGGGCCTCGCGACACGCCGACGAGGCCCTCGCCTCGGCGCGCAAGAAACTGGCGGCCAGCGACCTCGCGCTCGCATCCGAGCATTTGTCGAAGCAGTTCGAGGCAATCCGCACCGACAAGGACAATCGCGCCAAGCTGCAGGAGGTCGGCCGCCGGCTCTATCGCGATGATCTCGCCAAGGAGCTCGACGGCTTCACCGCGACGGTGGCCGAAGCCGCAAGCTGGCCGGGGAAACTCGCCCTGATCGGCAAGGTGATCATCGGCGGCGGCAAGGAGCGTTGGCTGGCCATCGCAGCCATCGTCCTCGTCGCCTTCGCCGGCATCGGCTGGCAGATCGTCGATGAAACCTCCGCGGCGGTTGCAGGTGGCCGCCTGATCGCCTGGGCCGGCGCCGCCTTTGCCGGCTTCCAGGCGCTGGCGGGCGCACTGAAGCTCGCCAAACCGGTGCTCGACGGTGCCTGGGAATACGCCAAGGCGGTCGAGAAGGCGCGCAAGGCGCTGGCCAAGGAGGTCGAAACCAAGGAGGTAGAGGCACGCAACGCCGCCCGGGCCCTGGCCGAAGCGCAGCAGACGGCAAAGGAGGCCAAGGCACCGCTTGCGAAATATGGCGACGGCGCCGCGGCCGGCGCGCCTAGCACGATCCTGCGCTATTTCCTGTTCGAAGATGGCGATGTCCGCGACTACGACAAGCAGGTCGGCCTCGTCAGCCGAGCACGGCGCTCCTTCGAGCAGCTCGACGCGATCTTCGGGGCGAAGCGCGACGGGTTGGCCGCGAAGGAGAAGCTGGCAAACCTCGCACCCGGCAAGACGCTCGATACGAAGGAGATCGAAGCGCTCAAGCGCTATGAGGCGATGCAACTCGACAAGCAGGGCCTCGTCATCCCCGATCGCATCGTCCTCTACATCGACGATCTCGACCGCTGCACCCATCAGCAGGTCTACGACGTCCTGCAGGCGATCCATCTCCTGCTCGCCTTCGAGTTGTTCGTCGTCGTGGTCGGCGTCGATGTCCGCTGGGTCGAGGAAGCCGTCGCGCGGCAGTTCAGCGCCGCCGCAGAGGATCTGCCGGACAATGCCACGCCCGAACAGCGCGAGGCGGCCCGGCACAAGGCCGAGACGGAGCGGCGCAAGCGCGCCATCGACTATCTGGAGAAGATCTTCCAGCTGCCGTTCTGGCTGCGGCGGCTTTCGACCGAGGGCGACAAGGGCGGCAGCTACGGCGCCTATGTCCAGGAGCTGTTGCGAGCCAATCTCGACGTGCCGGAGAACGTGACCTCGCCGCTTGCCGGAACGAGCGGCGGGCCGATTCTCAAGACGTTCTCGCCTGGCGCGACGTCGGAACCCGAACCATCTCCGACCGACGGGATTGCGCTCGAAGGTCTCGCCGATACGGCTCCCGCCGCCGAGGAACTCGCCTCGGTCGAACTGGCGCTGGCGACCGTGCGGCTGACGAAGGCGGAAGTCGACTTCCTCGCCAGCCCCGAGATCGGTGCCATCGCCTTCAAGAGTCCCCGCTCGGTCAAGCGCATGCTCAACGTCTATCGGATCGTCCGCGCCCGGATGAGCGAAGCGGAGCTGGACGAGTTTCTGGGGCAGAACGGCAACCAGGCAACCTGGCCGCTAGCCGCCTTCTTCGCGGCGGTAGAGACGGGCCAATCTGTCGAGATTGCCGACCTCATGTATGACGGCCTCAAAGCCGCGCCATCGCATGAGATTTTTACAGCGATCTCGTTCGAGGCGGTTGCTGGCGACAATCCACAATCAGCCATGTCGCTCATTGCCGAGGCTGATAAGCTTGCTGGCGGCACTCTTACTTCCGGTATCGACTCGCTTAATGCTCGTCGCGGCTCTCCCGCCGTAAATTCGGACTTGGCTAGATGCGGCGAGGCTCTCGCCATGGCCCGCATCGTCCGCCGCTACTCCTTCAACCGCTATCACTGAGGCCCAAGGGCCTCAGTGATCTCGAAAGCTCTCAGCGCGGCCGGATGTCGAGCCCGCCGCTGACGATTGCTTTGGTCATCGGCCGGGCCAAGAAATCATGCGGGAAGCCGAGGTCGATCGCGCTCGCCGCTTGCAGCCGCGCTTGTTGCCCCTCGTCGAGCTTCACCTCCAACGCCCCGAGATTGTCCTCGAGCTGGGCGAGCGTACGCGCCCCGATAATCGGCGCCGTCACCGCCGGATTGAGCAGCGTCCAGGCCAAGGCGACCTGCGCCGACGAATGGCCGGTCTCGCTCGCGATTTGCTTGACGACGTCGGCGATGGCGAGGCCGCGCTCGGTCAGCGCGCCATTGCCGGCCGCGACGTCGCGGCGCGTTCCTTCGGCGGCCGAGCCGCTCGGCATCTGCCCGAGATCGGCGCGGCTGTACTTGCCGGTCAGGACGCCACTGGCGAGCGGCGACCATGGGATGACGCCGAGCCCGAGCTCCGCCGCCATCGGCACCACGTCGCGCTCGACCGTGCGCTCGTCAGATTGTACTCGACCTGCATGGCCACCAGCGGCGTCCAGCCGCGCAGATCGGCGATCGCCTGCATGCGCGAGGCCTGCCAGGCCGGAATGTCGGAGAGCCCGAGATAGAGCACCTTGCCGGCGCGGACGAGATCGTCGAAGGCGCGCATGATCTCCTCGACCGGCGTGGTGAAGTCCCAGGCGTGGAGGTAGAACAGGTCGACATAATCGGTGCCGAGCCGCTTCAGGCTGTCCTCCAGCGAGCGCACCATAGCCTTGCGGTGGTTGCCGCCGGAATTCGGGTCGCCCGGCCGCATCGGCAGCGTGTACTTGGTCGCGATGACCAGGCTGTCGCGCCGCCCCTTGGCGAACGTACCGACGAACCGCTCCGAGGTGCCTTCGGTATAGCGGTTGGCTGTGTCGATGAAATTGCCGCCGCGCTCGACATAGGTGTCGAAGATGCGGCGCGCCTGCGCCTCGTCGGCACCCCAGTTCCAGTCGGTGCCGAAAGTCATCGCGCCCAGCGCAAGCGGCGACACCCGCAGGCCCGAGCGGCCGAGCAGGCGATAGGACGAAAGAGTGGTCATGGGCAGCTTCCTGTCTTTTAGCTGCCGGCAGGATGCTCATTCACGATCATCGCGATAATGCGATAAGATTGGAAATCACTCTTCGGAAACGAGAGCATAATGCGCGGCAGCGACATCGCCGAACTCAGGGCCTTCGCAGCGGTCTGCGAGCATCGCAGCTTCACCCGCGCTGCCGCCCATCTCGGCATGTCCGGCTCGGCCCTGAGCCAGGTCATCCGCACGCTGGAGGAACGCCTCGGCACCCGCCTGCTCCACCGTACCACTCGCTCCGTCGCCCCGAGCGAAGCCGGGGAACGCCTGCTCGCCGGCCTGCTGCCGGCGCTGCGCGATCTGGAAGCGGCCGTACTTGCGGTGACCGCGCGCGACGACGCGCCTGCCGGCCGGCTGCGCATCAACAGCAACCGGATGGCCGCGCTGCACCATGTCGCGCCGCTGATCGGTCCTTTCACGCAGGCCTATCCGGGGATCAACCTCGACATCACCGTCGATGACACGCTGGTCGACATCGTCGCCGGCGGTTTCGATGCCGGCATCAGGCTGGGCGAGAGCCTCGATCGCGATATGGTCGCCGTCCGGCTCGGTGGCCCCTTGCGGCTCGTGGCCGTGGCTTCGCCGGACTATTGCGCCCGCCACGGCCAGCCCGCCGAACCGCGGGATCTTCTCCGGCATCGCGGCCTCAACACACGCTGGCCGACCGATGGCAGCCCCTACCGCTGGGAGTTCGAGCGCGACGGGCAGGAGCTGGAGATCGCTGTCCCCGGCCAGGTGATCACCAACGAGGCCGAGATCCTGGTCCGGGCCGCCTGCGACGGCGCCGGGATCGCCTATCTGCTCGACCGGCAGGTCGAACCCTTGATCGCCTCGGGCCAACTGGTCCACTTGCTGCCGGACTGGTCGCCGCCCTTCCCCGGCTTCTACCTCTATTACCCCAGCCGCCGGCAGATGCTGCCCGCCCTGCGCGCCTTCATCGACTTCGCCACGGCGGCCAACCGGAACGAAACGCCCGTAAAATAGGCGGCTTGGCCCTTTCTGGCGGCCGCTCGCCCCCCTCTTCACCTGAACTCTCCAGCGCCATCCACAGCGCGAAATCGGCCGCTTGCGACTCAATCATATGATGATATGATCTATCTATGGCTCGCCCATCGAACTTCCATGCGCATCTCGTCGACCGGCTCGGCCGGGAGATCGTCTCCGGACAGATCGGGCTCTCCGGCACGCTGCCGCGTGAGGACGAGCTCTGCGCGCATTTCGGCGTCAGCCGCACGGTCATCCGCGAGGCGACCAAGACGCTGCAGGCGCTCGGGCTGATCGTCACCGGCCCGCGTGTCGGCTCGCGCATCCAGCCGATCTCGACCTGGCGGCTGCTCGATCCGCAGGTGATGGGCTGGATGAGCGATGCCGACATGGCGAGCGGCTTCCAGCGCGACCTGCTCGAACTGCGCGGTATGATCGAGCCGAGCGCCGCCGGCCTCGCTGCGGAACGCGCCACCGACGAGCAGCTCGCCGAGATCAGCGCGGCAATGGCGGCAATGATGGCGGCGGGCGACAAGCCGGGCCATCAGACAGCCGACTACCGCTTCCACGAGGCGATCCTGGAAGCCTCCGGCAACCTGCTGCTGATCCAGCTCAAGCCGATCCTGCATGCCGTGCTGAAGGCCTCGTTCGGCCTCTCCATGCACGATCTTGAGCGCGCCCGGGCTTCGCTCGCGATCCACCGCGTCGTCACCGACGCCATCGTCGCGCGCGATCCGGAACGGGCCCGGCGGACCATGGCGGAGCTGATCGCAGTCGCCCGCGCCGACATGGAAAACGCCGCCCGCACCAAGACCGAGATGCCCAAACCCGAGGCGCCGCAGAGCGCCCGGATATCGACAACAGACCAACGGGAAACGTCCAATGCTGCGTCACGCCGAAAGGTGGGTCTTACGCGCGCTTGAGGTCAGCCTCGTCGCCCTGCTTGCCGGCATGGTGGTGATGGTGTTCGGCAATGTCGTGCTGCGCTATGCCTTCAACTCCGGCATCGACGTGTCGGAGGAACTGTCGCGCTACTTCTTCGTCTGGCTGACCTTCATCGGCGCCGTCGTGGTGATGCGCGAGAACGGCCATCTCGGCGTCGACAGCCTGGTCGGGGCGCTCGGCGAGAAAGGCCGCCGCATTTGCATGGTCGCCAGCGACGCCATCGTGCTGGTCTGCTGCCTGATGCTGCTCGAAGGCACCTGGAAGCAGCAGGCAATCAACGCCAGCGCCGTCGCCCCGGTCACCGGCATCAGTATGGCCTATGTCTACGGCGTGCTTTACTTCGCCGGCGCCGGCATCGCCCTGATCACGCTCGGCCGGCTGTTCCGGGCGCTGACCGGCAAGCTCGGCCCCTATGAGCTCGCCGAATTCGCCGGCGACTACAGCGCCAGCCCCTCGCATAATCTCAAGGGGCATCTGGAATGACCGTCGCCGTCTTCCTCGTCTCGCTCTGCGGAGCGATGGCGCTCGGCATGCCGATCGCCTTTGCGCTGATCGTCTGCGCCGTCTGCCTGATGCTCTGGCTCGGCGTCTACGACACCCAGATCATCGCGCAGAACATGATCATCGGCGCGGATTCCTTCCAGCTCCTCGCCATCCCCTTCTTTCTGCTCGCCGGCGAATTGATGAATGCCGGCGGCCTCTCGAAGCGCATCGTCAACTTCGCGCTCTCGCTGGTCGGCCATCTGCATGGCGGCCTCGGCTATGTCGCGATCTTCGCGGCGATCATCATGGCCTCGCTCTCGGGCTCGGCGGCGGCCGACACCGCAGCGCTCGCCTCGATCCTGCTGCCGATGATGCGCAGCGCCGGCTACGATGTCGGCCGCTCGGCCGGCCTGATCGCTTCCGGCGGCATCATCGCCCCCATCATCCCGCCCTCGATCGGCTTCATCGTCTTCGGCGTCGCCGCCAATCTCTCGATCACCCGGCTCTTCCTCGCCGGCATTGTCCCCGGTTTGCTGATCGGCCTCTCGCTGGTCATCGCCTGGTGGATCGTAAGCCGCCGCGACCAGCTCACCGTGCTGCCGCGCCGGACGGGACGCGAGCGCCTGCAGGCGACCTGGGACGGGGCACTCGCGCTGCTGATGCCGATCGCGATCCTCGGCGGCATCCGCTTCGGCATCGTCACGCCGACGGAAGCCGCTGTCGTCGCCACCGTCTATGCGTTGATCGTTGGCATGTTCGTCTATCGCGAATTGAAGCTCAGCGACCTCTACCGGGTGACGCTGCTGGCAGCCAAGACGACCAGCGCCGTGATGCTGCTCGTCGCCGCAGCCGTGGTCTCGGCCTGGCTGATCACGCAGGCGAACATCCCTGCCGAGCTGTCGTCGCTGCTCGCGCCGTTCATGGACAACAAGACCCTGCTGATGATCATCATCATGCTGCTGGTCATGGCGGTCGGCACCGCGCTCGACTTCACCCCGACGGTGCTGATCCTGACGCCGGTGCTGATGCCGATCGTCAAGCAGGCCGGGATCGACCCGATCTATTTCGGCGTCCTCTTCATCATCAACAACGCCATCGGCCTGATCACGCCGCCGGTCGGCATCGTGCTCAACGTCGTCTGCGGCGTCGCCCGCGTGCCGATGAGCGCGGTGATGCGCGGCGTCTGGCCGTTCTTCATCGCCCAGTCGATCGCGATGTTCCTGCTCGTGCTGTTCCCGCAGCTCGTGATGGTGCCGCTCGCCTGGCTGAGCGGACGCTGAGACATGCCTGCCCGTCGAAAATCCAACCAAGAAACCAGTACCAGGGAGTAGACCATGACCAGGACCACCCGCCTTCTCTCGCTCGTCGCCGGCGTCGCGCTCGCGGCCTTCGCCGGCTCGGCTCAAGCCCAGATCAAGGAGCGCAATATCCGCGTCTCCAATGGCATCAACGAGGACCACCCGGTCGGCAACGGCGTCGCCAAGATGCGCGCCTGCATGGCCGAGAAGTCCGGTGGCAAGCTGAAGCTGCAGGGCTTCTGGGGCGGCGCGCTCGGCGGCGACCTGCAGGCGACGCAGGCGCTACGCGCCGGCACGCAGGAGATGGTGATCACCTCGTCCTCGCCGCTGGTCGGCATCATGCCCGAGCTCGGCGTCTTCGATTTGCCGTTCCTGTTCACCGACGAGAAGGAGGCCGACGCCATCCTCGACGGCGCCTTCGGCACGTACATCGCCGACAAGCTGCCGGGCTTCGGCGTGGTCAACCTGGCCTATTGGGAGAACGGCTTCCGCAACCTCACCAATTCGAAGCGGGCCGTGACCAAGGCCGAGGAGATGACGGGCTTGAAGGTCCGCGTCATGCAGAACAACATCTTCCTCGACAGCTTCAAGACCATGGGCGCCAACGCGACGCCGATGGCCTTCGGCGAGGTTTTCGCCGCGCTCGAGACCCATGCGATCGACGGCCAGGAGAACCCGCTCGTCACCATCGACACCTCGAAGCTCTACGAGGTCCAGAAGCACCTGACGCTGACCCGGCACGCCTACACGCCGTTCCTGGTGCTCTATTCGAAGAAGCTCTGGGACCAGCTCTCGGCCGAAGAGCAGAAGGTGCTGAGCGACTGCGCCATCGTCGGCCGCGACGAGGAACGCAAGGTCTCGCGCGAGCTCAACGACAAGTCGCTCGCCAATCTCAAGGCCAAGGGCATGCAGGTCAGCGAGGTCAGCGCTGGGGAGCTCGCCAAGATGCGCGAGAGCACCCAGGCCGTCTATCAGCGCCACCAGGCGACGATCGGCAAGGACACGATCGAGCGCATCCAGGCCGACCTCGCCAAGCTGCGGGGGAAGTAGTTGGGCCAACCAACGCCGTCATGGTCGGGCTTGACCCGACCATCTCGGAAACCAGCGCCTTCTGGTCATGAGATTCTCGGGTCAAGCCCGAGAATGACGCCTGACCCACGCCCCCTATTCCACCAGATCCCGGACCACCGATGAAGATCACCGCCCTCGAAACCATCCGCCTCGCCGAGTTCGGCAACCTCGTCTGGGTGCGCCTGCACACCGATGACGGGCTCGTCGGCCTCGGCGAGACCTTCATGGGCGCGGCTGCGGTCGAGGCCTATCTGCATGAGAGCGTCGCGCCCAAGCTGATCGGCCAGGACCCGCTGCAGATCGAGGCCCGCAACGCCAGTTTGAACAATTATCTCGGCTGGCGCGGCTCGGGCGTCGAGACCCGCGGCAACTCGGCCGTCGATCTCGCGCTCTGGGACATCTACGGCAAGGCGATCGGCCAGCCGGTCTCGATCGCGCTCGGCGGCCGCTCCCGCGACACCATCCGCACCTACAACACCTGCGCGGGCTACAAATACATCCGCGACGCCCGCGCCCAGAAGGTCGCGAACTGGCATGTCGGCGAGCAGGGCGGCCCCTATGAGGACCTCGAAGGCTTCCTCTACCGGGCCGACGATCTCGCGCATTCCCTGCTGGAGCAGGGTATCACCGGCATGAAGATCTGGCCCTTCGACATCGCCGCCGAGCGCACGTCCGGCTGGGACATCTCGCCCCAGGAGCTGAACAGGGCGCTGGAGCCCTTCCGCAAGATCAGGAAGGCGGTCGGCGACAAGATGGACATCATGGTCGAGTTCCACTCGCTGTGGAGCCTGCCCATGGCGAAGAAGCTGGCCGAACGCCTCGCCGAGTTCGACACTTACTGGCATGAGGACCCGTTCCGCCTCGACAACGTCCAGGACCTCGGCGAATACGCCCGCCACTCAAAGGCCTGGGTCTGCGCCTCCGAGACGCTGGCCTACACCCATTCCTTCCGCGACTATCTCGAGACCAAGGCGGCCGGTGTCGTCATGCTCGACCTGTCCTGGTGCGGCGGCCTCTCGGAAGCGCGCAAGATCGCCGGCATGGCCGAGGCCTGGCACACCCCGGTCGCGCCGCATGACTGCACCGGCCCGGTGGTCTATGCGGCGTCCTGCCATTTCTCGCTGCACGCCCGCAACGCGCTGATCCAGGAATCGGTCCGGGCCTTCTACACCGGCTGGTACACCGAGCTGGTCACCGAGCTGCCGGCGATGAAGGACGGCATGATCACCGTGTCGGAAGCGCCCGGTCTCGGCCTCGAACTGCTGCCGGGATTGGAGAAGCGCTCCGATGCGATCGTGCGGGTGAGCAAAGGCTGACGGCTTTCGCTTCACAAACCCGCCAGCCGGCTTTTCGCGGCCCGGCTTTTGCGGGAAGCTCCCGGTGCACCAATTTGCCCCGGGAGCCGACAATGACGGTTGCGACGATGCTATGGCGACTTGGGATCGCCGCCATCCTCGCAACCGGGCTCGCCGCTCCCGCCCTCGCCCAGGCGAACGAACCCGGCTGCCGGCCGGAGATGGCGAGCTATCGCCTGCCGATCCAGCGCGTGAATCTCGGCAAGGACGAGGTGAGGCTGACCTTCGTCGGTCACGCCACCTTCCTGATCGAGACAGCAGGCGGGGTGAAGGCGGCCACCGACTACAACGACTATGTCCGGCCGCCGGTGACGCCCGACATCGCGACGATGAACAAGGCGCATTCCACGCATAATTCGCGAGCGCCCGATCCGGCCATCAAGCAGGTGCTGCCGGGCTGGGATCAATCCGGCCGCGGTGCCGCCCGTCACGACGTCACGATGGGCGACATGCGTGTGCGCAATGTCCCGACCAATATCCGCTCCTATGGCGGCGACACCGACTATGACGGCAACTCAATGTTCGTCTTCGAGATCGGCGAACTCTGCATCGCCCATCTCGGCCATCTCCATCATCCGCTCGAGCCCGGCCATCTGCGCGCGCTCGGGCGGGTTGATATCGTGCTTTTCCCGGTCGACGGCAGCTATACGCTCGACCAGGAGGGCATGCTGGAGGTGCTGAAAGCCGTGCAGGCCCGGGTGATGATCCCCATGCACTTCTTCGGCGGCGGCACCCTCAACCGCTTCCTCGCCCGCTCGCAAGATCTCTGGCCCGTCGAGCGCCGCGACCGGCCGCAGATCGTGCTGTCGAAGGCGAGCTTGCCGGCCAAGCCGACGATCATCGTCCTGCCGGGGCATTGAACCTCAGGTATTCACCCCGCCATCGATCGCGATGCCCGCGCCGGTGATGAACCGCCCCTCTTCGCTCGCGAGGTAGGCGATCAAACCGGCGATGTCCTCGGCCTTGCCGAAACGGGGGATCGCCATCCTGACGCGCTGCGCTTCGGCATGCTCGCCATCGGCCGGGTTCATGTCGGTGTCGGTCGAGCCGGGATGCACGATGTTGACGGTGATGCCACGCGGCCCGAGATCGCGGGCGAGAGCCTTGGTGAAGCCGATCAGCGCCGCCTTGCTCATCGCATAGAGCGCGATGCCCGGCTCCATCACGCGCTCGGCGAGGCAGGAGCCGGTGGTGATGATCCGCCCGCCATCCGGCAGATGATTGGCCGCAGCTTGCGAAGCGACGGTCACGGCGCGGACATTGACGGCGATGACCTGATCGATCTCCTTGAGATCCCAGCTTCCGACCTCGCCATAGTGCCAGATGCCGGCATTGTTCACGAGGATGTCGAGCCCGCCGAGCTCGACCGCAGCCTTGTCGACGGCAGTCGTCAGCGCCGCCGGGTCGGCACTGTCGGCCTGCAATACCACCGCCTTGCGGCCGAGCGCCCGGATCTTGTCCGCTACGGCTTCGGCCTTGTCTCGGGCGCGCTCATAGGTCAGTGCCACATCCGCCCCGTCCTGTGCCAGCCTCAGCGCCGTCGCCGCGCCGATGCCACGGCTGCCGCCTGTCACCAGGGCCCTCTTGCCCGCCAGTTTCGTCATGAGTCACCATATCTGTAGTGATTGATACATATCTCGATGCACCGCTTGCCTCAGAGCGTCAAGCAATTTATTTATCGGTCACTACAGAAAGGTGACGCCATGGCCGAGCGCGGCCGCCCACGCAGCTTCGACCGGGAGAAGGCCCTCGAACAGGCGATGCTGCTGTTCTGGGAGAAGGGCTTCCAGGGCGCCTCTATGAGCGAGCTGATCGCGGCGATGGGCATCAATGCGCCGAGCCTCTACGCCTGCTTCGGCAGCAAGGAGGCGCTCTATCGCGAAGCGATGGCGCTCTACGAAGCCGGCGACGGCGCCGAGCTCGCCGCTGCGATCGCTGCCGCGCGGACCGCCCGCGAGGCGATCGAGATCTATCTGATGCGTTCCGCCGCCCTGTTCAGCCGTCCGGGCAAGCCGGCGGGCTGTATGGTGGTGCTCTCCGTCGTTCACGCCACCGGCACCAGCGAGGAAGCCGGTCGCGCCCTGCGCGATGCGCGCGGCGAAACGCAGGTCGTGCTGGAAACGCGTCTGCGCGACGACATCGCCCATGGCGAGCTGCCGTCAGGCTGCGATCCGGCTGCCATCGCCGCCTTCTACTGTACGGTGCAGCAGGGCATGTCTATCCGCGCCCGCGACGGGGTGAGCCGCGCCGAGCTTGAAGCCGTCGCGCGAGGCGCCATGGCAGCCTGGACCGGCCTGACCTGCGCCTCAGCCTGACGTGGCAGCAGGGCGCGATATCCGCTTAACGCCTTGCTCAGACTGATCCGAACCTTTGCTGGGCGCAGCGCGTGTACTCAGGCAGTCTCATGCCATGCAATGGAGTCAGGCATGATCCGTCGTCTCGCCGTCGCCACCCTTGCTATCGCCCTGCTGCCGGCGAGTGCCGAAGCTGGCAAGTTCCGCGGAGTCAGTCGCTCGCAGACCACGAACGCCAGCCAGCCCCAGCGCGACGGTTCCCATGTCGTGGTGACCCCGACGCTGCGCAGCCGTCCGACGGAAAATGCTGGCGCCGCCCCTCAGCCTCTGTATGTCGCGTCGCCCGCTGCCATCGCCGTAGCTAAAACGACCAATCTACGCGGTTCGCAGCCCGCCGAACCGCGCATCTGGTGCCGCTCGCAAACGGTCGTCGGCGGCTTCTGCGTGATGAACTGAGCGCGGATCAGGCCGCCTCCGGCACGCCTCCAACCTGCATCGCCCGCCAGCGTCCCGGCGACTGCCCGTAGGCCTTGCGAAAATGCCGGGTCATATGGCTCTGATCGGCGAAGCCGCTGGCTGCAGCGGCCTCGGCCAGCGCCTCGCCCTGGCGGATCAGGAGCCGCGCCCGCTCGAGCCGGCGCATAACCAGATAATGATGCGGGCTGGTGCCATAGCGGCGGCGGAACTGCCGCGCGAGCGCATAACGATCGAGCCCGGTGATCGCTTCCAGCTTCCCGGAATCGATCGCTTCGTCGCGGCTCTCGCTCAGGAAATCGCGGGCCCGCTCGCAAGCCCGCATCGCCGGCGTCTCGGTGCCATCGAGGCCGCAGGACGGATCGAGCTTGAGTAGCGCCTCAGCCAGCGCGCCGACAGCGGCATCGCGCTCCAGCGGCTCCAGCCCGTGCTCGACATCGCCGAGCAGGCCGACCAGCGCCCGCATCAGGCTGCCATCGCGGCAGACCGCATTGCCGATGAACGGGATCGCGCTGGCCCGCCCGGCGAGCGCCGCCATGATCAGCCCGGGCTCGACATAGGCCATGCGATAGCGGAAACCGCTTTCGATCCCGGCCCGGCCGTTATGCAACTCGTCCGGATGCAGGACGATCAGGTCGCCCGGAGTCGAATCCCGCTGCGCGCCGCGATAATCGAAGCTTTGCACCCCGCTGATCGTGTAGCCGATTGCATAAGTGTCGTGCCGATGCGTGTCATAGGCATGGCCGCTGAAGAAGGCCTCGATCCGCTCGATACCTTCGCCATCCGGCGCGGTGCGGATCCAGTCGCCGGGCGAGGCGAGCGCGCACGAACGTTCAAGACCCGCCGGGTCGGCGGGCTCTATCGCTATCGGCATGCGCTTCGACACCAAGATTGCCATCATCGTCCATGACGAGCTCGCCGCCTGGCAGAAGCTCAACGTCACCGCCTTCCTGTCAGGCGGGCTCGTTGCCGCCGCGCCGGAACTGGGCGGCCAAGCTTACCGCGACGGCTCAGGCAAGGTCTACGGCCCGCTGGTGCGCCAGCCGATCCTGATCTTCGCCGCGGCCTCGGCCGATCTGACCCGCGTGCTGCGGCGGGCCGGAGAAGCTGGGCTGACGCCCTCGCTCTACACGCGGGAGCTGTTCGCGACCGGCCATGACGAGGCCAACCGCGCCGCGGTCGAGGCGGTCGCGACCGAGGCGCTCGACCTCGTCGGCATCGCGCTCCACGGCGAGCGCAAGGCAGTGGACAAGGCGATCAAGGGGCTGAAGCTGCATCCTTGAGACCGTCATTGCGAGCGTAGCGAAGCAATCCAGCGGGACTTGCCGCTGCGCCCTGCCGCCCCTGGATTGCTTCGTCGCTTTCGCTCCTCGCAATGACGGGCGATGCGTCCCCTCACCCCGTCCGCGCCAGCCGCCCCTCCAGCGGATAGGCCGGGTCGCTATAGCCCGGCGTCGAGGGATGGCCCGCAGGGACCAGGCGGTCGACCAGCGCCTCGTCTTCCGCAGTGAAATCGGCCGAGAGCGCCGAGAGATAGCCCCGCCATTGCTCCATGGTGCGCGGGCCGGCCACGGCCGCGGTCAGGAGCTTGTTGTTCAGCACCCAGCGGACCGCGAACTGCACCGGCGTCAGGCCGCGCGCTGCGGCATGGTCGCGGATCGTGCGGGCGATCACCAGCGATTCCTCGCGCCATTCCGTCTGCATCAGGCGCTTGTCGGCGCGGCCGGCGCGGGTGCCCTCGGGCGGTGCCTGGCCGGGCTCATATTTCGCCGTCAGCACGCCGCGCGCCAAAGGCGAATAGCTGGCGACGCCGAGCCCGTAATAGCCGCAGGCCGGCAGGTGCTCGACCTCCGGCATGCGGTTCATCGCGTTGTAATAGGGCTGGCTCACCACCGGCCGGTCGATGCCGAGCTCGTCGCAGAGCCGGCAAATCTCGGCGACGCGCCAGCCACGATAGTTCGAGACGCCGAAATAGCGGATCTTGCCGGCCCGCACGAGATCGCCGATCGCCCGGATCGTCTCGGCCAGCGGCGTCCCGTGGTCTTCCTTGTGCAGATAGTAGATGTCGATGAAATCGGTGCCGAGCCGCTTCAGGCTGGCGTCGCAGGCTTCGAGCAGCCATTTGCGCGAGAGCCCGCGCTGGTTTGGCCCGTCGCCCATCGCGTTCGCCGCCTTAGTCGCCAGCACCCAGCCATGGCGATTGCCGGCGATGGCGCGGCCGGTGATCTCCTCCGAGCGCCCCTCGGCATAGACGTCGGCGGTATCGATGAAGTTGATGCCGGCCTCAGCAGCATTGTCGATGATCGCCCTCGCATCGGCTTCCTCGGTCTGCGCCCCGAACATCATCGTGCCCAGACAGAGCGGCGAGACCTTGAGGCCGGAACGACCGAGCGCGCGATAATCCATGACGATCTCCCCTGAGCAGGCCGGCAAACCTGCCGCAGAGCCGGCGCCCGCACCAGCGCAGCTGACGCAACGCTGCCCGGCGCAAGAGAATCCTTAACATTTCGTGCCAGGCTGCCTGGATGGCAGCCATTCCGTCCGATCCGGCGCAGCTCGCGGCGCTCATCAAGAGCCAGAATCTCGCGACCCTGCTCGCGACGATGACCGGTAATAGCGGCCTTGCCGCGGGCAAGACGGTCGAGGCCAAGCTCGTCTCGGTCGACGAGGGCGGCAACGCCACGGCCCTGGTCAACGGCGTCAAGGTCGCGCTCGTCCTCGCCGGGCCTGAGGCAAGACAAGCCGCGCTGCAGCCGGGCGCCGGCCTGATGCTCAAGCTCGCCGCCGCTGCCGAGCCTGGCGCGCCGCTGCAGGCGACGCTGGTCGGCATTCGTCCGCCACAAGCCAACAGCCCCAACGCTTCGCCACCCACCGGCCAGCCGCCAGTCGGCACAACGCCTTCGACGCCACAGTCTCCGCAAGCTGCGACCCCGGCCGCTGTTGCCGCCGGAACGCCGCAGGCAGCGGCCGCCCCTGCGGCCTTGCAGGCCGGCCGCGCGATCCCCAACGCCAACACACCGGTCTCACCTCAGACTGCGCCCGCCTCTCCGCGCGCAATCGCGGGCCCGCTGCTCGGCACGGCGCTTGGCCGGCAGGACAGCCTCGCTCCGCTCTTCGCCAATCTCGGCAGCTTGGCGCAGGGTTCGGTCGCGCTGACCTTGCCGAAGCCCTTGATGGCCCTGATCGACCAGATCCTCGCCCAGCGCCTGCCAACGGCGGAAGCTCGGCCCGTCACCGCAGAAGCGCTGAAGGCAGCCGTCGTCCGTTCCGGTGTCTTTCTCGAAGCCAGGCAGGCGGCGGGTGAGGCCCCGACGCCGCAGACCGATCTCAAGGCGGCCTTGCAGAGCCTGCGCGATCTGCTCAAGCCCGCGGTCGAAGGCGCACCGGCAGCGCGCCCGCAACTGCCACTTCCTGGCGAAACGACGAACGAAGCTGCCCCGCAGCCCGGACGCCCGGTCTTGCGCAGCACGCCGGAACAGGATGCTGCCGCATCGACACCGGCCAAACCGCGCCCGGCGCCGCCGCGCGACGGCCTCTTGACGCCGCAGCCGGCCGCGGAGGCCAGTCTGACCAACGCCGCACGCCCGGCCGCGATCGCGCAGACATTGTTCGGCCAGGCCGAGGCCGCGCTCGACCGCATCGCACTCGCCCAATACGCCTCTTTGCCGCAGGAGGCGGTACGCCTTGACCAGCAGCCGCCGGCGCGCTGGCTCACAGAGATCCCGTTAGCGTTGCCGAACGGCACCGCCGTGCTGCCGCTCGAGATCGAGCGCGACCCGCCGCAAACCGGCTCGGCGACGCCCGAAGCACCGCTCTGGCGCGTGCGCTTCGCACTCGATGTCGAGCCGCTGGGGGCGCTTCAGGGTGTGGTGACCTTGCAGGGGCGCGCCATCGGTGTCTCGTTCTGGGCCGAGCGCGAGGACACCAGCCGCCTGCTGCGCCAGGCGACCCCCGATCTGGAAACCTCGCTGCTCCGCTCGCGCTTCGACAGCGCGGAGTTCGAGGTCTTCACCGGCCATCCGCAACCGGCCAAGGCGGTGGCCGGCCAGTTCCTGGATCGGCGCTCATGAGCCAGCCGCAACAGTTGCCGCTCGCCGTCGCGCTCGAATATGACGGCCAGGGCGCGCCGCGCGTCACTGCCAAGGGCCATGGCGTCGTCGCCGAGAAGATCATCGAGACTGCGCGCGAGCACGACATCGCGATCGAGCAGAACGCCGCGCTGGCGCAGGCGCTTTCGACAGTCGAGCTCGAAGACAGCATTCCGGAAGAGCTCTATCTCGCGACCGCGCAGGTGATCGCCTTCGTGCTTGGCTTGCGCCGCCGCAGCGGCGGCCCGCCGCGACCATGAGCTCAGCTGTCGCGGTCCGCCGCCTGCCGGCCGGGACCTATGGCGCCTCCTATGCCGAAGCCTTCGCCGATCTCTGCCAACGCGCCGAGGCGCCCAATCTGCATATGGCGCCGGCCGCCGTCGCGGCTGCGCTGAGTTTCGGCATTGCGAGCGAGGATATCGTCATCCTGGCAGCGCAGGAGCAAGGCGACGAGCGCCTGCTCGGCCTCTGGGCGCTGCGCCGAACGCGCAGCCTCCATAGCGGCCTCGTCTCCGTCCTCGAAGCGCCGCCGGTCCCGCTTTACGAGGTGTCCTCGGCCCCGGTGTTTGATCGCGAGCGCGAACATGACGTCGCATTGGCTCTGTCGAGGGCGATCATCGACGCATCCGACCTGCCGAAGGTCCTAAAGCTGCCTTTGCTCCCCATCACGGGTAGCGTCTTCGCCGCGATAGAAGCCGCACTGGCAGCAACTGGCAGCAGCATCGCGACCTTCGAGCGCTGGCTGCGGCCGATGCTGATCCCGGAACCCGGCGACGACGCCGAGCGCTACCTGCGCCGTGCACTCGGCCAGGGCTACAAGAAGCGGATGCAGCAGCATCGCCAGTTGGAGAAGGCCGGCACGCTCACCTATGAGCGCCATCGCGGCGCCAAGGCAGCCTCCGCGCTGGGAGAGTTCCTTAGGCTCGAAGCCGCCGGCTGGAAGGGCCGTGGCGGCACCGCGCTCGCAGGCTTGCCGGAGCACGGCGCCTACATCCGCGAGATCGTGGGGAATTTCGCCGCGATCGACGGCGCCCGCCTCGACCTGTTGCGGCTGGACGGCGCGCCAATCGCCGGCGGACTGCTGCTCGACCTCGCCGGCCAGTCGCATTTCCTCAAGATCGCTTATGACGAGGACAAGGCCCGGCTCTCACCCGGCCGGGCGCTGGCGATCGAGATGCTCCGCGCCGATTTCGCTGCCGCTCGCCCGTTCCGGCTGGATAGCGGCGCCGGCGACCGCGTCGACCCGTCGGCCTATCCCTGGGGCGAGCGCCAGGAGATGGCGAACGTGATCGTCGCGCTGGCCGGCCGCTCCGCTCTCCTGCCCGGGCTCGCGGCGACGGCACGTCTGCGGCTAAGGCGCTGGCGCGACCGCAGCTGAAGCAAGGCCGAGTTGCGCCAGGACCCAGCGTCCCACCTCCGGCTTGAAGTGGACATTGTCGACCCAGAAACGCGACGAGCCCTTGTCGGGATCGAAATCATCGAAGGGGTGGCCAGTCGCAAGGTCATGCAAGGTGAGCCCATGCCGGCCGGTCACGACGGCGACGTCCGCCCGCCAGCGCTCGAACTCCGGCCGCCGTCCACCTTCTGCCAGCAGCTTCAGCTGCGCGCCGCTCGTCGGCGAAAGATAGAGCGCGATATCGAGACCACGGAGCCGATCGAGCGTCGCACTAAGCGCCGCGAGCCGCGAGGGCTCGTAGGCCATCGCGGCAATGTCCTGCGCTGCCGCGACCTTGCGGGTCAGCGCGGCATCGAAATCCGGCGTGGTCTTGAAGCCGTCGCCGCGCCAGAGGCCGGGCTCGGTACGGCGTTGCCCGTCACCTCGCAGATTGTCCGGCGCCTCCGAGTTGAACATCATCTTGAGTCGCATCTCGGCGCGCCCAAATCCGCTTGCCAACTCCGGACGCAAGGGCGGGGGCGGCGGCAGCCGCGTGAACATGAAATAGTCGAGCCCGATGACGACGCGCCTGATGCTGCCGACATCACGCGCCAGCGCCGCCAGAACCGGCAGCTCGTCGGCCATTAGCGAGGACAAGCCGGCGTTGTAGGTCGGCTGCGGCAGGCTTGGCGCTAGGTGGCGCGGATCGAGCCCGCGATAGACCACCGACGAGCCGACCAGCAGCGTACCCGGTCGGAGATTGGCGATCTGCAGCGGCTTCACCCGGCGCATCTGCGTATCGAGCAGGCGGCTGGCCCCTGCACCATCGCGCGTCCAGGGCGGTGCCGCGCGGAAGACCCAGAACGGATCTCGCCAGAGCGTGGCAGCCGTGGTCAGCAGCAGCACGCCCGCGACGATCGCGACAAAAGTCGACGCGAAGCCGCGGCCACGAACTGGCCGCTCCGGGGGAAGAACTGTAGACGCCGTGGTCATGCCGCGGCGCTACCAGATCGCAGCTTCGCCCGCGAGCCCTCACGTTGACCAGGACCGCAAGCTGCTCGATAGACGTCTCGGGCAATAGCGCGATGGCGCAAGGAGGATCATGCGCGTTCTGGTGACGGGGGCTGCCGGCTTCATCGGCAACGAGACGGCCCGGGTTCTGCTCGAACGTGGCGACGAGGTCGTCGGCATCGACAATCTCAACGACTATTACGATCCCGCCCTGAAGCAGGCCCGCCTCGCTCGGCTCGACGGCCACAACCGCTTCTCCTTCGAGACGCTCGACCTCGCTGACCGCGACGGCATGGCCAGGCTCTTCAGCGAAGGCCGTTTCGAGCGCGTCGTCCATCTCGGCGCCCAGGCCGGCGTGCGCTTCTCGATCGAGAATCCGCAGGCCTATCTCGATTCCAACCTCACCGGCTTCGGCCATGTGCTGGAGGGCTGCCGGCGCAACGGCGTCGAGCACCTCGTTTACGCCTCGTCGAGCTCGGTCTACGGCGCCAACACCCGCACACCGTTCCGCGTCGAGGACAATGTCGACCACCCGGTCAGCCTCTACGCCGCGACCAAGAAGGCGAACGAGGGCATGGCCCATGCCTATGCCCATCTCTACGGTTTGCCGACCACGGGCCTGCGCTTCTTCACCGTCTACGGCCCCTGGGGCCGGCCCGATATGGCACCGATGATCTTCACGAAGAAGATCCTCGCCGGCGAGCCGATCGAGGTCTTCAACGAAGGCAAGCACGAGCGCGACTTCACTTATGTCGACGATATCGTCGAGGGCGTCGTGCGCGTGCTCGATCAGGTCGCCGCGCCCGACCCTACCTGGTCGAGCGACGATCCCGGCCCGGCGACCTCGTCGGCACCGTGGCGGCTCTACAATATCGGCAACTCCGATCCGGTTCCGCTGATGGAGTTCATCGCCACGATCGAGCAGGCGCTCGGCATGAAGGCGGTGATGGAAATGAAGCCGCGCCAGCCTGGCGACGTCCTGCGCACCGCTGCCGACGTCTCGGCACTGGAGGCGGCGGTCGGCTTTCGCCCGCATACGCCGCTGGCCGAGGGCATCGGGCGCATGGTGCGCTGGTATCGCGACTTCTACCGCGTCTGAGGATCTGCCATGGCGTCACCCGCGAAGATCGGCATCGTCACCGTCTCCGACCGCGCCTCGGCCGGCGTCTATGCCGACGAGGGCGGCCCGGCCATCCTCGACTATCTCAGCAAGGCGTTGGCGAGCCCCTGGCAGGCGGTCACCCGCGTCATCCCGGACGAGCGCGGCGTCATCGCGCAGACACTGATTGAGCTCGCGGACAAGGAGGGCTGCTGCCTGATCGTCACCACTGGCGGCACCGGCCCGGCCCCGCGCGACGTCACGCCCGAGGCGACCGAGGACGTGATTGAGAAGCTGATGCCCGGCTTCGGCGAGTTGATGCGCCAGGTCAGCCTCGCCAAGGTGCCGACCGCGATCCTTTCGCGCCAGCTCGCCGGCATCCGCGGCAAATCGCTGATCGTCAACCTGCCCGGCCGCCCTCGCGCCATTTCCGAATGCCTGGATGCGGTGATGCCGGCGATCCCCTATTGCATCGACCTGATCGAGGGCCCTTATCTCGAAACCGACCCGGCCGAGATCGTCGCCTTCCGGCCGGGGCAGAAGCCGAAAGGGTGAACGATACCTCGACCGATACCACCCGCCTCTCCCTATGAGCGTTTATCGGATGGTAGCTTCGGTGTTGTAGGACTAGGCGAACCAAGTTTCCGCCGGAAGTCCGATATGGCTGCAAAGATCGTTCCTCTCATCATGGCCGGCGGCTCCGGCACCCGGCTCTGGCCGCTCTCGCGCGACACCATGCCCAAGCAGTTCATCGCGCTGCTGGAGGACGGCCTGTCGACCTTCCAGGCGACGCTGCAGCGGCTCGTCGATCCGGCTTTCGGTGCGCCGATCGTCATCACCAACAATGATTTCCGCTTCGTCGTCGCCGAGCAGATGCTGGCGCTCGGCATCAAGGGCGAGATCGTGCTGGAGCCCGAGCGGCGGGATTCCGCTGCGGCCATCGCGGTCGGCACGGTCATGGCCGGCAAGCGCGATCCCGAAGCAATCTGCATTGCCCTCGCTTCCGACCACGTCGTCGGCGATGCCGAAGCCTTCCGCGACGATTGCAAGCGCGCAGCAAAACTGGCCGCGACTGGGCTGATCATGACGCTCGGCATCAAGCCGACGCATCCCTCGACCGCCTATGGCTATCTCGCTCCGGGCGAAGCTCTGGCCGAGCCGGGCACCAATCGCCTCGCCCGCTTCGTCGAGAAGCCGAAGTTCGACATCGCCGAAAAATACGTCGCCGACGGATATCTCTGGAACAGCGGCAACTTCCTGTTCTCGGCCAAGACGATGCGCGAGGAACTCTCGCGCCACGCGCCCGACGTGCTATCGGCCGCCCAGGCGGCAGTCGACAAGGCCAGCCGCGATCTCGACTTCCTACGGCTCGATCCCGAGAACTTCGGCAAAGCCACCAAGATCTCGATTGATTATGCCGTGATGGAGCGCACCGCCCATGCCGGCATGCTCGCCGCCTCCTTCGACTGGTCGGATGTCGGCTCCTGGGATTCGATCCACGCGATCAAGCCGCAGGACGGCGACGGCAACGTGCTGGAAGGCCCGGCGGTCGCGCTCGACACCCGCCGCTCGCTGATCCGCAGCGAGGAGGTGCTGACGACTGTGGTCGGGCTCGACGACGTCGTCGTGGTCTCGACCCGCGACGCCGTGCTCGTCGCCTCGATGGCGGCGGCCGGCAAGGTCAAGACCCTGGTCGAGCAGATGAAGGCGGAAGGACGCCCCGAGGCCAGCGAGCATTTGCGCATCTACCGGCCCTGGGGCTGGTATCAGCGCATCGACATCGGCGCCCGCTTCCAGGTCAAGCACATCCACGTCAAGGAAGGCGGCCAGCTCAGCCTGCAAAAGCATTTCCACCGCGCCGAGCACTGGGTCGTCGTCCGCGGCACCGCCGAGGTCACGCTCGACGACACGGTCCGCTTCGTGCACGAGAACGAGTCGGTCTACCTGCCGATCGGCTGCACCCACCGGCTGAAGAATCCCGGCAAGATCGGGCTCGAATTGATCGAGGTCCAGGTCGGCAGCTATACCGGCGAGGACGACATCGTCCGCATCGAGGATATCTACGCGCGCAGTTGAGGGACCGCCTTCCCTTCTCCGCTTGCGGGAGAAGGTGGTTCGGCGAAGCCGAGACGGATGAGGGGTTGCTCAGAGTGGCGGCAGTTGTCCAACGACTGGCAGCGTCGCGAGACCCCTCACACTAGCCCTCTCACGCAGGGGGAGAGGGGATGGCGCGTGGCCTGCCGCGCCGCTCAGCCTTTCTCCAGCTCCTGCCCGATCGCACGGATCAGCTCGGGCGAGAGCGGATCGCTGCGTGAGCTGAAGCTGCCGATCAGGCTGCCGTCGCGGCCGATCAGGTATTTGTGGAAGTTCCAGCTCGGCAGGTCGTTCGGGCGCTGGTTCGCTGCCCAGCGATAGAACGGATGGGCGTTCGGTCCGCGCACCAGGTTCTTCTGGGTGATCGGATAATTCGCGCCGTGGCTCTGCCGTACGGCCTCGGCGATCGCCGCGCCGTCGAGCGGCTCCTGCCCGCCGAAATCATTGCTCGGCACCGCGATCAGGATGAGGCCGCGCTCGCGATAGCGCTCCCAGAGCTGCTCGAGCCCGGCGAACTGCCCCGAAAGACCGCACTGCGTCGCCGTGTTGACGATCAGGATCGGCTTGCCGCGATAGGCTGCCAGCGGAATGCGCCCGCCTTCGGCCCGGTCGAAGCTGAAGGCGTAGACGTTGCTGTCGCCCTGTGCGGCGAGCGCCGGAGCGGCTGGCGCGATGGCGAGCAAGGCGAGAATCTGGCGACGATGGAAGCGCATGGGCAAGCTCCGCGATGATGCCAGGCTACTGCCGCAGGAGCTTACTCGCCAAGTAAGATATCCGCGAGCGAAAATGAGAACGCCCCGGCGCGGGCCGGGGCGTCGATCATTCACGCGCAGGTTGGCTGCTCAGCAGGCCAGCACCTTCTTCACGCGGACCTCGAGGTCGCGCAGCTCGTACGGCTTCACGACGTAATGATCGGCGCCGTTGCTGGTCGCCTCGTCCATCTTGTCGACCGAGCGCTCCGAGGTCGCCATGATGATCTTGATCTGGTTTAGCTCCGGCACCGAGCGGATGGCGCGCAAGAGGTCGATGCCGCTCATCCCGTCCATGTTCCAGTCGAGCAGAAGCAGATCATAGCGCTTGGTCTGCATCTTCATCAGGGCTTCGCGGGCGTTCTCCGCCTCGTCGATGTCCTGGAACTCGATCTGCTTGAGGAAATAGGTGGCAAGCCCGCGCATGCTCTTCTGGTCGTCGACCACGAGGATGCGGTAGTCGCTTCTCGCCTTTGACATAACACTCTCCTATGGCACCGGCCCGAAAAGTGGATTCCACTTTTGGGAAGAATCCGATGCGATAACAATGCGATAGAACACCGTGACCGCGCCCGTCGGACGCGCGATGATCTATGCGGTGCGCTGCTGCGGGCGTTCACCCAGCAACCCCGCGATGGCTCCTCCGATCTGGTCGAGCGGTACGACCCTGTCGGCGGCGCCCAACTCGAACGCGGCTTTCGGCATCCCGTTTACCACACAGGTCTCGCCACTTTGGATTAACGTCGCAGCGCCTGCTTTGCGCATGGCTAACAAACCGTCAGCGCCGTCGCGCCCCATGCCGGTGAGCAGCACGCCGATAGCATGGCTGCCGAGCGAGCGGGCGACCGAATGGAACATCACGTCGACCGAGGGACAGTGCCCGCTGACCAGCGGCCCTTCCTTGACCAGGCAGACGAGCTCGCCGCGGCGCTCCTCGATCTCGAGATGCTTGGTGCCGCCGGGCGCCACCACCGCCATGCCGGGCCGCAGTCGGTCGCCATCGGCGGCCTCGCGGACGTCGAGCCCGGTCGCGGCCGATAGCCTGGCCGCGAACTTGGCGGTGTAGCCGGCCGGCATGTGTTGGACCACGGCGATCGGCAGGCGCAAATGCGCGGCATCGCGCATCACCGTCTGCACCGCCGGGACGCCGCCGGTCGAGGCGCCGATCGCGATCAGCGAGACCTTCCCATGGGCGGCGGGAGCTGGCGCGGCCATCGGTCGGACCGGCGCGGCCACGGCCGGCCGCTGCTGGACGACGGCGAGTTCCTTGGCGGCGGCGAGCATCCGCCGGCTTGCCGAGGCGCGCTGCAGCGCCGCGGCGACATGCTTCATGAAGCCTTCGAGCGTATGCGTCGCCCCGTCCGGCTTCTCGATGAAATCGATCGCGCCGAGCTCCAGCGCCTGGATGGTGTTGTCAGCCCCCGGCCCGCCGAAGGCCGAGACGATCAACACCGGCAGCGGGTCCTGCTTCAGGACGCGCGCCAACAGCTTCAGCCCGTGCCGGCCGGGCAGCTCGAGATCGAGCGTCAGGATGTCGGGCCGCAGTTCCTGGATCGCGTCCCAGCCCTCTTCGGCGCTGCCGGCGACGCCGATCACCTGGAAGCCTTGGGTCGAGTTGATGATCTGCGTCATCAACTTCTGCATCAGGATGGAATCGTCGACGACGAGGACCTTCACGACGCCGGCGGACGAGGTCAAAGGACTCATCACCAGATCTCCACTTCACCGGCCACCGGCTGGGTCTTGAGGCGGTTGAGGTAGGCGATTTCCTGCTCGCGCTCGGGATCACGCGCCGCCTGCTGGACGTGCTGGACCCAGGCGCGCCCGGTTGAAGGCTGGTAGTGGATACGGCGCGAGCGCGTGCCGCCGACATCTCTCGATACCACCGGAATGCCCTCGCGGGCGAGGAACTCGTTGACGAAGATGATGTTGCCCTCGCCGATCGCCAGCATGGTCGCGCCGGAGAGCACCCGCGCCCCGCCGAAGACCTTGGCTTCGAGCTGGCTACGCCTCGCGCCGCGCTTCATCAACCCGTTGATCAGCACTTCCATGGCGGTGTCGCCATAGCGCTCGCCGGCGCTGGCGTCGGTGCCGCCATTGTTCTTCGGCAGCAGGAAATGGTTGAGCCCGCCGACGCCGATCTGCGGGTCGCGCATGCAGACCGAGACGCAGGAGCCGAGCACGGTGGCGACGATCTCGTCCTTGGCCGAGGTGATCTCGTGCTCGCCCGGTGCGACCGTGATGATGGTGGCTTCGAAGCGCGGATCGAAATAGCGCCGTGAGGAACGATTCAGGCTCATGGCGTGCGCTCGTAGATGGTGCGGCCGATCAGCCGAAGCTGGGGATGCGGCTGCGGCAGGGATTCGGAATGGCCGAGATAGAGAAAGCCGCCCGGCTGCAGCAGCGCGACATAGCGGTCGAGGATCGCGGCCTTGGTCGGGGTGTCGAAGTAGATGAAGACGTTGCGGCAGAAGATCACGTCGAACGGCCCCTTCATCGGCCAGCTCTCGATCAGGTTCAGCCGTTTGAAGGCGATCAGCCGCTTCAGATCCTCGGCGATGCGGGCTTCGCCGCGCGCATTCTGGCCATCCAGCCTGAGCAGCGGGCGCAGGTCCGCCGGCAGCCGCTCGAACTGCTCGGCCGGGTATTGCCCGGCCGCGGCCCGGTCGAGGATATCGGTGTCGATGTCGGTCGCGAGGATCTTGAAGTCGAGATCGCTGCGATGGCCGATCACGTCGCGCGAGGTCGCGGCGATGCTGTAGGGCTCCTCGCCCGACGAACAGGCCGCCGACCAGATCCGGATGCGCCCGCGGCGCCCTGCCCGCTCCTGGATCAGGCGCGGCAGCACGTCCTTGCGCAAGTGGTCGAAATGGTGGCGCTCGCGGAAAAACGCCGTGTGGTTGGTGGTGACCGCGTTGATCAGCTCGGGGATCTCATCGATCGCCGCCGACGTGCGCAGATAGGCGCAGTATTCCGCGATAGAGCCGAGGCCCAGCACCTTGACGCGCCGCGCCAGCCGACCGCGCGCCATCGCCTCCTTGTGCTCGCGGATGACGATGCCGGCATGCTCGTAGACCAGCTTGGCCACGAGGGCCATGTCCTCGCGGCTGAGCGTGGTGTCGGATTGGACCGGTTGCGCCGCAAGCATGCTCTGACCCTGTGACACGGCTTAGAACTCCGCCCACTCGTCCACCCGGCCGCCACCGACGACGCGGCGGCGAGGCGTGACCGAGCGGGTATCGGTTGAACGAAGAGTCTCCTGCCGGCTCGCCGGACGTCGCGGCTCGCTCTGGGGAACCGTCGGCAGCGGCCGCGACTGCCCCATCGGGCGCTCGAAACGAAACACGCCGGCAAGCTCGTGCAGCGCCTGCGTCTGCTCGGCGAGGTTCGCCGCCGCGCCGGCGCTCTGCTCGGCCAGCGCCGCGTTCTGCTGCGTCGCCTGGTCCATCGCCGCAACGGAGCGGTTCATCGCCGCGATGTCATCCGCTTGCCCGGCGCTCGCCTGCGAGATCTCTGCCACTGTCGCCGAGACCTGCTCGACCGCGGTGACGATCTGACCAAGCGTCTCGCCGGTTCGCCGCACCAGCCGCACGCCCTCGGCAACCTCGGCGTTGGAGTTGGCGATCACGCCCTTGATGTCCTTGGCGGCCGTGGCCGAGCGCTGCGCCAGGGTCCGCACCTCGCTCGCGACCACCGCGAAGCCCTTGCCGGCCTCGCCGGCCCGCGCGGCCTCGACCGCGGCATTGAGCGCCAGCAGATTGGTCTGGAAGGCGATGCCGTCGATCACGGTGACGATTTCGGCGATGCGCGCCGAGGACTGCTCCATCCGCCCGATCGCCGCGATCGTCTCGGCCACCGCCTGCTGCCCGGTGCCGGCGACCGCCATCGCCTCGCCGGCGAGTTCGGTCGCGGCGCGCGAGCGGCTGGCGCTCTCCCTGATCGAAGTCGCGAGCTGTCCGGTCGTCGTCGCGGTCTCGTCCAGGCCGGTTGCCGACTGCTCGGTGCGCCCGGCAAGGTCGACCGCACCCGCCTTGATCTCGACGGCGGTGGTCGCGACATGCGCGGCCGCCTGCTGGATGCCGGAGACGGTCTGCGTCAATCGCGCCAGCGTCTGGTTGAGCCCGGCCTTCAGCTCGCCGAGCCGGCCGTCATAGGCGCCGTCGACGCGGCCGGTCAGATCGCCTTCGCTCAAGCCCGCCAGCACGGCAGCGAACTCATCTGTCGCCGCCTCGACGATCGCATTGATCTCGTTGACGCTCTCGGCGATGCGCTGCAGCGCCTCGGGCTTGCCGGCGAGCGGCACGCGCCGTGAGAAATCGCCCTCGGCCGCAGCGGCGACGACAGCCGCGACCTCATCGGCCGCACGGAGCTCCTCGGTCAATTCACGCCATTCGATCGTCGCGCCAAACCTCTGGCCGTCGGTTTGCATCATCGTGGTCAGCGTCAGCGCGACCATGCGCTTGCCGAGCGCGACACGCATCGTGCGCGCTTCGGGTACGCCCTGCGGGCCGGCGAACAGCTCCAGCACCTTGCCGAGCATGTCCTTGGCCGAGACGCCAGGGAATGCAGCGCGGAAATCCTCCTGCGCCCCGCTGAAGAAGGCGAGCAACGACTTGTTGACGTAGACGACCTGGCCTTTCGCATCGCAGACCATGATCGCGGTGCGGCAGCCGTCGAGCGCGGCCTTGATCCGCCCGGCTTCAAACGAACTTTCCTGGACCTGTCGCAGCGCCCGCGAGAGTTCGCCGATCTCGTCGCGGCGAGTCAGTTCCGGCACGGCACCGGGGGCGCCTTCCGAGAGTTTCTCCATGCCCTCGCGCAGCGCCGTGACCGGGCGCGCCAGCGAACGGGCCGCGAGCCAGCCGAGGCCGGCGGCAAGCGCGACACCGGCGACACCGAAGGGCAAGGCCGAGCTTACGAACCCCGACAGCGCCGCTTCGGCCTGCTGGCTGGACAGGCCTAGGGCGCCAAGCCGGGCTGCCGCGCTCTGCTGGATCGCAAATGCGACGAGCCCGCCCGAAACGGCTGCGCCGCCGGCGAACAGCGCCGGCAGCTTGACCGAGAGTTTCGAGAAGGCGCCCAACTGAGTCATCGGCTCTTTTTGTCTCTCAGGCGTTCCTGGCCATCATTCGGCATTCCGGCTGGGCGCTACCGGGCAAGACCGTTCGACGCTCAGGCGACGCGCAGCTGCTTGTCCTGGTTGTCGCCGCCGTCGCGGATCACCGCGGCGAGGTCGAGCAGAGCGACAATCTCGGTGTCGAGCAGCACGAGGCCCTCGATCAGCCCGTGCTCGTCGCGCTCCAGATCCGGCGCCGGGCGGACTGCGCTGACCGGCACGTCGACGATGTCGGAAACCGAGTCGACCAGCAGACCGGCGGTCTTGTCCTCGACGTCGACGACGACGATCACATGAGTCGCGGTGGCGTCGGTGGTGCCGAGGCCGATCGCGGTGCGCAGGTCGTAGACCGCGAGGATGACGCCGCGCAGGTTGAGCACGCCGCGCACATGCGGGGCCGCATGCGGCAGGGGCGTCGTCGCCTGCCAGCCCTTGATCTCGCGGACCATGCCGACGTCGATGCCGAAGGTCCGGTCGCCGACGCGGAAGGTGACGATCCGGCGCGCTGCGGACTCAGGCTGCGCCGAGGTGAAGTGCTTTTCGCTGAGCTGCAAGGACATGGTTCATCCAGCCAGTTTGAGTTCGGGAACGGGTTGGCGGACGCCCGACGCCGCCACGCGCAGCATCGAGTCGACATCGAGGATCAGCGCGACGAGGCCGTCGCCGAGAATCGTCGCAGCGGACGCGCCGGCCACGGCGCCGTAGTTCGATTCGAGGCTCTTCACGACGACCTGCTGCTGGCCGACGATCTCGTCGACCGCGATGCCGACATTCCCGCCGCGCTCGGTCTCCGCGATGATGATGATGTTCTCGTCGCGCTTGCCGGCCGAGCCCATCACCGCGCCGAGCCGGTGCAGCGGGGTTATCTCGCCGCGCCAGCGCAGCACTTCCTGGCCGAAGGTCAGGTGCTCGATCGGGGTGTTGGCGAGATGCTGCGTCTCGATCACGCTGGCGATCGGGATGACGTAGCGGTCGTCGCCGCAGCGGATCACCATGCCTTCGAGCACGGCGAGCGTCAGCGGCAGGGCCAGTGTGAACTTGCAGCCGCGGCCCGGCTCGGAATCGACGCTGATGCGGCCGCCGAGCGACTCGACGTTCCGGCGCACCACATCCATGCCGACGCCGCGGCCGGAGATGTCGCTGACTGCATCCGCGGTGGAGAGGCCCGCGGCGAAGATCAGCTGGTCGATCTCCTCCGGCGCGAGCTTCTCGTCGGCGCCGACGAGGCCACGCGAGCGAGCCTTGGCGAGCAGCCTGTCGCGGCCGATGCCGCGGCCATCGTCGGTTACCGAGATGACGATGCGGCCGGCGCGGTGTTCGGCGATCAGCTTGATCGTGCCTTCCGGATTTTTGCCGGCGGCAATGCGATCCTCCGGCGTCTCGACGCCGTGATCCATCGAGTTGCGGATCATGTGGGTCAGCGGATCGGCGAGTTCTTCGATGATCGTCTTGTCGACCTCGGTGTTCTCGCCTTCGAGGACGAGCTTCACTTCCTTGCCGAGGGTCTGGGCGAGTTCGCGCACCAGGCGCGGCATGCGCTGGAACACCGCCTTCACCGGCTGGGCGCGCACCGCCATGACATGGTCCTGCAGTTCGCGCGTCTGGCGCGACAGGGTCAGGATGCCTTCGGCGGTCTTGGCGTAAACGTCATAGGGCAGCGAGCGCACGCATTCGACCAGCATGGACTGGGTGATGACGATCTCACCGACCAGGTTCATCAGCCGGTCGATGCGATCGAGATCGACGCGCACGCTGACCGCCTGGCGCTGGCGCGCCGCAGCTTCGTTGGAGACGGGCCGCGCAGCTGCGCGTGCCGCTGCCGGAGCGGCCGGAGCCGCGGGCACAGCGGCGGCTGGAGCCGCCACAGGCGCGGCGACGGGCTGGATATCGGGCTGCGGTGCGGCGTCGCTCGTCGGCCCGAGTCGGGCGAGGATCGCCGACAGATCGGCGGCGACGTTCTGCGGCACCTCGGGAGCGGCGACCGGCGCCGCGGCGGCAGCCGGGGCCATCTCGGCTTCGTCGTCGGCCAGCACCTCGACCTCGAACTCCTCATTGGCGAGGGTGAAGTCGAATTTCGAGACGATCTCGTCGGCGCTGAGCTCAGTGCGCAGCATCACCTCGAAGCGCATATGGCAGTCGGTGACGTCGAGCGTCTCCAGCGCCGGCACATGGCTGAGATCGCAGGTGACCGAGACGATCTGGTCCACCGGCAGGATGCCGATCGCGACCCGCGGCTCGATCACACGGCGGAACAGGTCCGCTTCCGGCGTGATCTTGATGCGGACGTCGTGGCCGGGCTTGCGGGCCGGTGCGGCGACAGCGACGGGCTCCTCATCGTCCCAGCCGTCATTGGCCGGGACCGCGGGAGCCGGCGCGCCCATCTTGGCGTCGACCATGGCGAGCAGATTGCCGAGCGCGGCGATACCGACAGGTGCATCGGCCGCAGGAGCCGGCGGGGGCTCAGGGGAAGCGGCCGGCGCAGCCGCCTTGGCCTGGCCGACCTGTTCGAGCGCAGCGAGAAGGTCGGGACGAACCGGCGCCGCTTCGTCATTGCGGGCAGCGGCGACCAGATCCGCGACCGCGTCCGAGCAGCGCAGGAACAGGGTGAAGGGCGCGTCCTCCAATGCGACGCGGCCGGAGCGCAGATGATCGAGCGCCGCCTCGAAGACATGGGCGAAGCCGACGAGCTCGGTGCAGCCGAACGCGCCCGCGCCACCCTTGATCGAGTGAATGGCGCGGAAGGCGGCGTTGACGTCCTCGGAATCGGTCGAGCCCTCGTCGAGCGCCTGGAGTTTCTGCTCCAGCGCGCCGAGGAGTTCCTCGCACTCCTGGAAGAAGGTCTGCTTGAGTTCCGCCAGGGGATCCATGGACGCCTCAGTTCTGGTAGCGCGCGACGAGGCCGAGCAGGGTGTTGGGCTCGAACGGCTTGACCATCCAGGCGCTGGCGCCAGCGCGGCGGCCTTCCGCCTTGATCTCGGCGCCGTTCTCGGTGGTCAGCACGATGATCGGGGTGTTCTGTCCGGCCGGGCGGGCACGGCAGGCGCGCGTGAACTCGATGCCGTCCATGATCGGCATGTTGAGATCGGTGATGACGAGGTCGGGCTTGAACTGGTCGAACCGCGCCAGGCCCTCTTCGCCGTTCTCTGCTTCGGCCACCTCGTGCCCGGCATTGCGCAGCGTCATGCTGAGCAGGCTGAGCAGTGTCTTGGTATCGTCGATCGCGAGGATCTTCATCGCGGGATCACTCCAGAACGAGAGCGCTTTGCGCCGGGTCGAACCCGATCGCCTGAAAGGACTGGCGGCACTCGTCCGAAGCCGCCTTGAGGGTGACGCTGAGACCGCGCGCCTTAGCGCTGGTCGCAGCCGAATGGAGAAGCTGGATCCACAGGCTCGGGAACGGGCCGGCCTCGGCGCATTCGACCGCGATGCTTTCCTTCTGCTCCAGCGCGACGAGGAGCTGATTGCGGAAAGCTGCGGCCTCTGACCGGCCGAGGAAAGGCGGAAGCGAGACGGTTATGACCACGGCGGCGGGACCTGTGACTGGTGACTGGGAAGCATCGACAGGATTGGTAAAAATTTCGCTAACCGGCCGGGCGCGCGGCAAGGATTATGGCGGTTCCGGGGCGGCTCAGCCCCGATTCAGAACAGGTTGTTGCTGATCGCGCGCGGCACCAGCGAGATGCTGCCGTTCGCTTCCTTATACTTACGCGGGACGTTGATGATGCCCGACAGGTGCAGCCAGAGATTGTTCGGCGAGATCGGCTTCACGATGATCTCGTGCGCGCCGAGCTTTGCGGCCTGCACTACGGCACGCCGATCCGGCTTCTCCATCATCACCAGCACCGGCGCCTTCGCGAAGGGCGAGGTCTTGAACGAGCGGATCGAGGCCAGGCACTTGACGCTGTCGCCATCGGGCAGGTCCCAGTCGAGCATGACGATATTGGGCTGTTTCTGGATGAAGGTCGTCGCTGCGGTCGCAAGGTCGGCCGCCTCGAAGACCCGCTGCAGCTGCGCCTGGTAAAGCATCGTGCGGATGATGCGCCGATAGTGCGGGCTGGGGTCGATCAGCAGCACCGAAAGATTGGGGAAGGATGGCGCGATATGCATGTCCGCAACTCGAAACGCGTACTCGACTGAAACCCTCTCATGCGGCGGTTAACGCTCCGCCCTGCCCCGTCAGACGCTGAGGCCGAACCGGAAGCCACCCCAATGCCGACCGCGCACGATGATCGGCGCCGACAGGTCCTCCATCACTAGGAAGTTGCCGCCGCCCATGTCGCGCCGATAGGTCTGTAGCAGGAACGGCTTCTGGTTGCGCGCCGCTGCAAGCCCGGTGCGATCGTTGAAGATGCGCCGGTTGCGGCAATTGGCGTTGTTCCAGACCGGGTCCGGCCCCTGCGGCTGCGAGTATTTGCGATTATGGGTCGGCAGGTAGCCGTTGCGGTCGACGCCCGCGCAGAAGACGATGCGCTTGCTCGCCGCGAGCAGCTTCTCCTGCACCGGCGGCAGCAGCCGGTCGGTCAGATCGGTGAAGCGGGTCATGAACTGCTGGGGATCGCTGCCCGCAATCGGCCGGTAGGTCTCGTCGAAGAGTTCCGCCAGGCCGATCTCGCCCTTGGCCACGGCGCGCTCGAACAAGTCGGCGATCGTCGCAGCCGCCTCGACGGCGATCTCGATCATGTCCGATTGCGGCGTACGCACGCCCGAGCCGGCGATCGCGCCGAGGACCGCCTCGCTGGTCGAGACCAGGGAGGCCCCGCGCCGCGCCGCGACTTCGAGATTGCGGCCGGACTGGTCGACCCCGTTGACCAACCCCTTCAGCTCGTCGCCGACCTGGGCAAAGGCCACAGCGTTCTCGCGCGCCGGCGTCGAGATCGAATCGATCTCCGAGATCAGCCCGACCACCGAACGGCCGAAATGATCAAGTTCGCCGATCTGCTGGGAAATCCCCTGGCTCTCGTCGCTGGCGCGCCGCGCCGCTTGGGCATTCGCCTCACTCTGCTTCGCCAGCTGGTCGACGGTTGCGACCAGCGCGTCGAGCTGCTTGGCGCTGGCGGCGGTCGCGTCGCGCGTCTGTTCGGCGAGCTGCTTGACCGCGGCGGCGATGACGGCAAAGCCGCGGCCGGCGACGCCGCTGCGCGCCGCCTCGACGCCGGCATTGATCGAGAGCAACTGGATTTCGCGTGTGATCGTCTGGATCGCCTCGCTGGCCTCGCGCGCCTTGTGGGCGCGCCCGACTGCCTCGTTCAGCGCCTGCGAGATCGACTGCGCACCATCGGATAGCTCGGCGATATCATTCTGCGCCGCATTGAGCCCCTGCCGGACCGCGCCGGTGACGCGCTCCAATCCGCTCTTGACCACGGAGGCGGCCTGCTGAGCCGTATCGGCCGCGTGCTGGATCGCCTGGTTCGAGCGCGAGACCTGCTCGACCGAGGCGACGACGCGATGCAGGCCGTCCGTCTGCCGGTCGAGCTCGGCATTGACGTCTCCGACCCGCCCGGAAATATCGGTGATCTCGGCGCTGAGTTTGCCGAAACGCTCGGCGATCTCGAGCACGGCCCGTGCTGCCGCCTCCGCTCCCGGCGCATCCTCATTGGCAGGATCAGGCAGCTTCAGAGCCGGGGCGAGCATCGATACGGCGCTTCCATCTTGGAGATCAGCCAGCAGAAATTAAACGAACGCAGTAAAGCCGCGGTTAATGCTGCGGCAGCTCGGGGGATCACCGGTCGATCTTTGGTATAATCCCGCCCGCAACTAGGACTTGTTACAATCGGGATGCTCCTCCTCGTTAACCTTCTCGGGCCCTGTTTTCTGTTCCCAGCAGGCTGCGCTGCCTCTACCCTCTGCTCGTCACGCCATCCGATGGGCAGCGCTTGAACAGCCGACAGCTCGAAACTTTCGCCGCGGTCATGAAGGCCGGCACGATCTCGCGCGCCGCCGAACTGCTCGGTGTGACCCAGCCGGGCGTCAGCCGCGCCATCGCCGAGTTGGAGAAATCGCTCGGCTTCATGCTGTTCGACCGCATCCGCAACCGCATCGTCGCGACGCCCGAGGGCAAGCTGTTCTACGCCCAGGTCCAGGCTTCTTTTCTCGGCATGGACACGCTGCGCGCCACCGCCGCCCGCATCCGCGACCATGGCACCGGCCAGCTGCGCATCGGCTCGCTCTCGGCGCTCGGCTCCTCGCTGGTGCCGCGGGCGGTGCGCCGCTTCCGCGACCGGCTCCCGGAGATCGCGGTAACGCTGATGGTGCTGCCCTCGCGCGACGTCCGCGACGGCGTCGCCTCCGGCGCCTTCGACATCGGCCTCGCCGCCGACGAGATCGACACCTCCGGCGTTCTGCACCAGCCTTTCGTCCAGCCCCGCGCGCTTTGCGCCATGCCGCTCAGCCATCCGCTGGCGGAGAAGGAGTTGATCGGCCCGGCCGATCTCGATGGGGTGCCCTTCGTCGCCTATGTGCCGGAGGATCGCGCCCGCCAGAGGCTCGACCGCATCTTCGTCGAGGCCGGCGTCAAGCCGCGCATCGTCGTCGAGACCATCTATGCAGCGACCGTCTGCGCCCTCGTCGCGGAAGGCGTCGGTGTCGGTCTGGTCAGCCCCTATGCGGTCGCCGGTGCCGATCCGACCCGGCTGGTGCTGCGGCCGTTCGAGCCGGAGGTGCAGAGCCGCAGCCTGCTGATCCTGCCGCTCGACCGGCCAAAGTCGCAATTGGTGCGCGATTTCATCGACTGCCTGATGGAGGTGCGTTAGCGCCCAAAGCCATAACATCCAGGCATCGAGCCATGACTTCTTCCTGATTGTCGGAAGGCCCGCGCGGAGAGACCCTTTCGCTCGAAAGGACATTTCCGATGCACGATACGACCCGCAGCGTTCACCACCCTTCGGTCAACGAGGACGGCTATGCCAGCCTGACGGTGCCGACGCATCGCGCCTCGACCATCGTCTATCCCGACGCGGCGAGCTTCTTCGCCCGCAAGCATCGCGGCTTCGACGGCTACACCTATGGCCTGCATGGCACCCCGACGACCCGGACGCTCGAAGCGCAATTGACCGCGCTGCACGGCGGCGTACGCACGGTGCTCGTGCCCTCCGGCCAGGCCGCGGTCACCATCGTCATGCTTTCGGTGCTGCTGCCGGGCGACAAGGTGCTGATCCCAGATCAGGTCTACCAGCCGGTCCGCAGCTTCTGCGAAGACTACCTGAAACCGCGCGGCATCGACTACGGCGTCTATGACCCGCTGATCGGGGCCGGCATCGCCGCGCTGATCGACGAAACCGTCAAGCTGGTCTGGGTCGAATCGCCGGGCTCGAACACGATGGAGGTGCAGGATGTGCCCGCCATCGTGAAGGCGGCGAAGGCGAAGGGCGTGCTTGTCGGCTGCGACAACACCTGGGCGACGCCCTTGATCTTCAAGCCGCTGGCCCATGGCGTCGATTTCGCCTGCGAGGCGCTGACCAAATACGTCGGCGGCCATTCCGACCTGCTGCTCGGCTCGGTCACCGTCGCCGATCTTGGCCTGCGCGAACAGCTCAAGGTGACGCTGCGAGGCCTCGGCGTCGGCGTCTCGCCCGACGAATGCCAACTCGCTTTGCGCGGCATCGAGACCCTGGCACTGCGCCTGTCCCATATGGGAGAGGTTTCCGAGGACTTCGCCCGACGCCTTGCCCGCTCGCCCGCGGTCGAGACCGTGCTGCACCCGGCCCTGCCCTCCTGCCCAGGCCACGAGTTCTGGAAGCGTGACATGGGCCGCTCCTCCGGCGTCTTCAGCCTCGTGCTGAAGCCGGTGCCGCACGCTCTGCTCGAAAAGGCGCTCTCGGCGCTCAAGGTCTTCGCCATCGGCGCATCCTGGGGCGGCACGCGCAGTCTGGTCGCGCCGCTGGCGCCCGAGGGCGAGCGCACCGTCGTGCCCTGGCCCTATCCCGGCCCGTCGCTGCGCATCAGCATCGGGCTCGAGGACCAGGAGGATCTCTGGAACGATCTCGACGCTTTGCTGATCGCACTCGAACAGCCGGCGGCCGCCAAGGTCGCCTGAGACGGAAGGCCTGAGATCAAGAACGCGGCGGAGGCAGCATCTCCGCCGCGGCGGGAGAACTTTGCCTGAAAACAACAACAGGGGATCAACGATGAAACGGACCTTGCTTTGCCTTTCCGCCGCGCTGGCATTCGTCGCCGGCATCGCGGCACCCGCCTCCGCCAACACGCTCAAGATGATCCGTGATCGCGGCAAGATCATCTGTGGCACCAGCCCTGGCGTCGCTGGCTTCTCGACCCAGGATGCCAATGGCCGCTGGGAGGGTTTCGACATCGATGTCTGCCGGGCGCTCGCCGCGGTCATCTTCAACGACACCGAGAAGGCCGGCTTCGTACCGCTCACCTCGAAGGATCGCTTGATCGCGCTGCAGGCCGGCGAGATCGACGTGCTGCCGCGCACCACGACCTGGACGCTGTCGCGCAATGCCGGCCAGGGCGTCACCTTCACCACCGTCAACTACTATGACGGCCAGGGCTTCATGGTCTCGAAGAAGCTCGGCGTCACCTCCGCCGCCCAGCTCGGCGGCGCCTCGGTCTGCGTGGCCCAGGGCACGACCAGCGAGCTCAACCTCGCCGACTATTTCCGCAAGCTCGGCGTAAAATACGAGGCCGCCGCCTTCGGCACCTCGGAGGAAGCGCTGAAGGCCTATGAAGCCGGCCGCTGCGACGCCTACACCACCGATATCTCGGCGCTCTCCGCCGTCAGGATGAAACTGCAGGACGTCGGCAATCACGTCATCCTGCCGGAGGTGGTCTCGAAGGAGCCGCTCGGCCCTTGGGTCCGCACCGGCGACGAGAGCTGGTTCAACCTGGTGCGCTGGACCGTGCTCGCGCTGATCAACGCCGAGGAACTCGGCATCACCAAGGCCAACGTCAGGGAGATGCTGAAATCCTCGAACCCCGAGGTGAAGCGGTTTCTGGGCCTAGACGGCAAGATGGGCGAGGCGATGGGCGTCAGCAACGACTGGGTCGTGCGCATCGTCTCCGCCGTCGGCAATTACGGCGAGAGCTTCGAGAACCATCTCGGCGAGAGTTCGCGGCTGAAGCTGGCGCGCGGCCCGAACGAGCTCTGGAACAAGGGCGGCATCCAGTACTCGCCGCCCTTCCGGTGAGTGCAAGGCGGGCATGCCGGAACTGCGGAGGTTCCCGGCAGTTCTTGACTCCGTTGCATCACCAAGGAGTACCGCCCGTGCCCGCCATCAAATCGCTCATCGCCGGCGCTGCCGCCCTCATGCTGGTTTCCGGCTCGGCCATCGCCCAGCCGCGAACGCTCGGCCCGCAGACCGGCACGCTCAAGATCGAGCAGATTTCGGTCGCCTTCATTGCCTCCGGTGAGCTCGGCGGCGGTACTTTTACCTATCGCGGCCGCTCCTATCCGATCTCGGTCGGCGGGCTCGGCATCGGCGGCATCGGCGCCTCGCGCGTCCTTGCCAGCGGGCGCGTCTACGGCCTGACGACCCGCAACGACCTCGCCGGTCCCTATGTCCAGCTCAAGGAAGGCTGGGCCGTCGGCCGTGCCGGGCAGGGCCGTCTCTGGCTCAAGAACGACAAGGGCGTAACTATCAGCCTCGACACCCGCCGCCAGGGCTTGCAGGCCACGATCGGCGCCGATGGCGTGGTGATCGCGTTCAAGTAGGGCGGACAGCCCACGAAGGACGGATAGCGGCCGGAGAACTCCGGCCGCTTTTTCTACGCTGGTCGCCAATGAAGGCTCGCTTGCCCCGAGCCATGCCTCGCCCACACACTATGGCCAGGCCTGCATCTGAATCGTCGGGATGCGGCAGTCAGTAGAGGAATTGCCATGGATTCCGGCGTCATCGACCATCCCGACCAGAACCGCTTCGAACTCGACATCGATGGCGAGCTTGCCCTCGCCTACTACAAGTTGGACGGCGATCGCGTCGTGCTGACCCATACCGAGGTTCCGCAGGCGCTCTCGGGCCAGGGCATCGGCTCGCGTCTGGCCAAGGGCGTCTTCGAGCAGATCCGGGCGTCGGGCCGCAAGGTCGTCCTGCGCTGCTCCTTCATGGCCGGCTGGGCGAGCCGGCACCCGGAATATGACGATATCGTCGTTGGCTGATCCGAACCCACGGCCTATTTCACCGCGTCGGGCTGCGGCGCCGAGGCTTCCGCAACGGGCACGGCGCTCTTGACAGGCAGCGGCCGGTCGCGCTGCGGCCATTGCAGCGCCAGCATCGCAGCGGCCAGGCCAAGGCCGAGCGTGTCGGTCAGCCAGTCCGGCTTGACCAGGAAGAAGGCGGTCGCGACAAGGACCGCACGCTCCCACAGGGCGCAGCGGCGCAGCAGATAGCCGTGCAGCCCGGCCGCGAGCAGGCCGATGCCGACGCAGGAGGCGACGAAGCGCCAGATGATCGTCGGCCAGTCGCCGATCATCAGCAGCGCCGGCTCGTAGACGAACATGAACGGCACGATGAAGCCGGCCGCGCCGATCTTCACCGCCGCCCAGCCGCTGCTCCAGAGATCGGCCTTGGCCAGCCCCGCCGCGGCATAGACCGCGAGCGCGACCGGCGGCGTGATCGCCGACAGGATGGCGAAGTAGAAGGCAAACATATGCGCCGCCGGCATCATCACGCCGAGCTTGATCAGCGCCGGCACCAAAAGCGAGGTCATCACGATATAGGCCGGTGTCGTCGGCATGCCCATGCCGAGCACGATGCCGGCGACCGCGGTCAGCAAGAGCGCCAGCAGCAGGTAGTTCTGCGACAGGCCGATCACCGCCTGCGTGAAGATGATGCCTGCGCCCGTCAGCGCGACGACGCCGATGACTATGCCGGCGCAGGCGCAAGCGAGCGCGACCGCGAGCGCATTGCGGGCGCCGTCGATCATCGCGTCGATGATGATGGGGATGCGGACATTGCCGCGCGTCGAGGCCCGCAAGGCCGCGACCGGGAAGCAGAGCAGCGTCCCCGCCAGCGCCGCGAGCGGGGCGCTATAGCCGGAATAGAGCACGGCGAGGATTGTCAGCACCGGCAGGAAGAGATGGCCACGCTCGCGCAAGGTCGTGCCGAGCCGCGGCAATTCGCTGCGCGGCACGCCCATGATGCCATGGCGTTTCGCCTCGAAATGCACCGCGGCGAAGCAGGCGACGTAATAGAGCACCGCCGGGATCAGCGCCCAGATCACCACCTGGCCATAGGAGACCGAAAGGAACTCAGCCATGACGAAGGCGGCGGCGCCCATGATCGGCGGCATGATCTGGCCGCCGGTCGAGGCCACCGCCTCGACGCCGGCGGCGAAATGCGCCTTGAAGCCGGTGCGCTTCATCAACGGAATCGAGATCGGCCCATCGACCATAACATTGGCGACGGCGCTGCCCGAGATCGTGCCGAACAGGCTCGACGACACCACCGAGACCTTGCCCGGCCCGCCGGCCGTGTGCCCGGTTAGCGACAGCGCGAAATCCATGAAGAGTTGGCCGGTGCCGGTCCGCTCCATGAACGAGCCGAACAGCACAAAGATCATCACATAGGCGGCGGAGACGCCGAGTGGCGCGCCGAAGATTCCTTCGGTGGTCATGAACAACTGGTCGAGCAGCCGCATCGGCTCGACCCTGGCGACGAAGAGCCCGTAGGCGAGGAAGACGATCGCCGTGATCGGCAGCGCCCAGCCGATCAGCCTTCGCGTCGCCTCGAGCAGCAGCACGATCAGGATGACCGCCATCGCTATGTCGACCGGCGTCATGTCGTCGACATAGTAGATGCGGTTGACGATGTAGTCGTAGTTCCAGAAAAGATAGGTGATCGGCGCCATCGCCAGCACGAGCAGCGCATAGTCGAGCAGCGAAGGCGCCGCATCGCTCCCGGCCCGGCGATAGATCAGGAAGGTCAGCGTCAGCGCGAAGAGCAGGTGCGTGCCGCGGAAGATGATCGCTTCCGGCGTGCCCTGCCCGCCGAGCGCCGGCGGCAGGATCACCCACATATGATAGAGCGCCATCGCGACCGCGATCGCGGCGGTCACCAGCCGGATCACCCCGGCATGGCTGAACTCGAACCTGAATTCAGGCTTGGGAACGCTGATGTCCACTGGCATGCCCCGGCTCTGGAACCGATCCGCGCACGGCCTGCGCGCAGGCACGACGCGCCGCGGATCGATGGCGTTGGGAGAGCGCGCGCCGGAAGCGCCCGGCGCGCCGGGTGTCAGTCGGTCCTGAAAGGAGCCAGCCGCCGCTCACTTGGCGGCGACGGTGATGCCCTTTTCCTTGTAGAACCGCGCCGCGCCGGGATGGAACGGCACGCCGACATCCTCCGCCATGATCTGCGGCGTCAGGTCGGCCATCGCCTTGCTCGTCGCCGCCAGCGAAGGAACGTTGTCGGCGATCGCCTTGGTCATGGCGTAGATCTGGTCGGCCGGCAGTTTGCAGGATGCCACGATATGGGTGGCGTAGCCGATCACCTTCACGTCCTCACTTTGCTTCGGATAGGTGCCCTTCGGCACCGTCACCAGCGTGTAGCCGGGGTTGAGCTTGCGCATGCCGTCGAGATCGGCCGAGAGGTCGAGCAGCTTGATGTCGCGCGCCGAAGCAAGATCCATCACCGAGCCGGATGGGATCGCGGTGCCGAGTGTAAAGGCCTGGGCGTGGCCGTCCTTCACCTGTTCGACCGAGTCGGTATAGGAGACGAACGAGACCTTGACGTCGTTGTAGCTCATCCCATGCACCTTCAGGAGCTGGCCGGTGATGAGTTCGCCGGTATTGCCGCGCGGCTGGGTGGTGATCGCCTTGCCCTTGAGGTCCTTGACCGACTTGATCCCTGAATCGGCGGGCACCAGCATCTGGAAGTATTGCGGGTAGAGCGACGCGATATTGCAGATGTTCTCGTGCTTCTTCGGGAATGGCGCATTTCCGGCGAGCCCGTCGACGGTTGAGATCGAGTTGCCGAAGCCGACCTCGGCCTTGCCGTCCTCGATCGCACGCACATTGGCGATGCCGGCGCCTGGCAGCGACTGCACGGCAAGGCCCGGAACCGCCTTCTCCCACATGTCCTTGAGCTGCCCGCCCAGCGGCACCCAGACGCCGCCCTGAGGCCCTGTCATCAACCGCATCTCGGCAGCGACAGCCGGCGCGGACAGAGCCGTCGCGGCGGCGAGACACAGCATTGCACTGCTCGACCTGATCATCGTCTTTCCTCCCTCTGAAACGATTGAACCTCGCCGCCTCTTGTGGGCGGTCGGGCAAACGCCGGCAGAACCGGCGCGACAATCATCGCATCAAAGCTATCGACTGCGTCCGGGGTGGCAAGTCCCGATTTCGGCGGGGCGGCACGAGCCTGCGGATCGAGCCGCGGGCCGGCAGGCCGCACCGCGGCCGCTCGTGGCGGCATCAGCGCTCCGCGTCGCGCCGGAGACTCTCGACGATATGCCGCGACAGCATCTCGGCTGCGCTTGCGACATCTCCGCTCCGGAGCGCGGCGATGATCTCGGCATGCTCACGCGCGATCATCGCCTGGGCGATGATTCCGCGCGCGATATGGACGCGCGAGAACTGGGCGCCGAGCCAGATCTGGTCATAGGCGCGCGCCAGGAATGGATTCCCGCAGAGCAGGATCAGGCCGTGATGGAACTGCCGGTTGAGATCGGAGAACCGCCGGACCCCATCGAAGGAGGTGCCGAAATCCGTATGCGTGATCTCGGCGTTGATCGTTTCGAGCTGCGCGAGCCGGTCCGGGGCGACCTCGCCTGCGATCTGGCGCATGGCGCCAGCTTCGATGATAAGGCGGGCCTGCATCCAGCTCTGGTAGTCGGCCATGGTCGGGCGCGGTGCGACCTTGTAGCCGATATTGTCGGTGAAAGTGGCAAGGCCCTCGGCGTGGAGGCGGGCGAGCGCCTCGCGCACCGGCGTGTGGCTGATGCCAAACTCCTTGACCAGCGCGCTGATCACCAGCGACGTGCGTTCGCCGAGGCGCCCTTCGGTGATCCGGCGCCGGAGCGTCTCGTAGACCTGCAGCGTCAGACTCTGCGCCTGGACGCGGGGCTCGTCGCTTTCCGGCGCCTGCGGTTGCGGTTTGCGCGGCGTCATTGGCTCACCATCCTGCCGGACGGCCCCCGAAGATTCCGGACACGGCGCTATCGCCCCTGTTCACCTGAAACTCCCGCCTATTCCTGCTCCAGAGCGCCATTCGGCCACGCCAGCTCCCTGCTCGCCACGATCCAGCCGCGACGATAGCGATAGGCACCGGTCATCAGGAAGTCGAGCGCCGCGACAAGGCAGCCACTGCCTGTCGCTGCTCCGCCCTTGCCTCGGACTGGGCCGGGTTGCGACATCGCGCGGAAGATCGTATATGATCCATCATTCGAGCGGAAGCGCGGTACGCCCTTCGCCGCATCGACCCTCGCGGACTGCGCTTCGTAGCGCCGCAACCACCCTGCCTGCCGGCGCATCCGCGGCGACAGGCCCGTTCAGCATCCGGTGAAAGCAGTCCATGCGGCTCGTCTACATCCTGTTCGATTCCCTCAACCGGCTGGCGCTCAACTGCTATGGCGGCAGCGCCATCGCGACCCCTGCCTTCGACCGGCTGGCGGCGCGCGCCGTGACCTTCGACAATCACTATGTCGGCAGCCTGCCCTGCATGCCGGCGCGGCGCGATCTCCACACCGGCAGGCTCAACTTCCTGCACCGTCCCTGGGGGCCGCTCGAACCGTTCGACAATTCCTTCCCGCAGATCCTCGCCGAACAGGGCGTCTACTCGCACCTGATCACCGACCACTATCACTACTTCGAGGATGGCGGCGTCGGCTTCCACGGGCGCTACTCGTCCTGGGACTTCATCCGCGGCCAGGAGAAGGACAAGTGGCAGGCCATCGTAAAGCCGGACATCGCGGCCCTGCAGGAAACCTATCACCCGCTCGTCTTCAACGGTCAAACAGGGCCGAACTCCAATCTTCCCTATGTCCTGTCGCGCGAGGCGACGACCACCGAGGCGACATTTCCGCTGGTGCAGTGTTTCGACGGCGCCCTGAAGTTCCTGGACGCCAATCGCGGCGCCGAGGACTGGGTGCTCCATCTGGAATGCTTCGACCCGCATGAGCCGTTCTTCGCGGCGGCTCGGTTCCGCGAGGGGCTGGAAACGGACTATCGCGGTCCCGTGCTCGACTGGCCTCCCTATGGCCGGTTCGATCTCTCGGGCGAGGAAGGAGCCGAGCTGCGAGCGAACTACCTCGCGCTGGTGAAGATGTGCGACGAATATCTCGGCCGGCTGCTCGACTATTTCGACGCGCACGATCTCTGGAAGGACACGGCCCTTATCGTCTCGACCGACCATGGCCTGCTGCTGGGCGAACATGAGTATTGGGGCAAGAACCGGCCGCCCTTCTTCAACGAGGTCACGCATATCCCGCTGTTCATCCACGATCCGCGCGCGCCACGCCCGGGCGGGACGCGCCGCAGCGCGCTGACGCAGACGACCGACCTGATGCCGACGATCCTCCATCTCTTCGATGCGCCGGTGCCGCCGGAGGTGACGGGGCATTCGCTCATCGGCGTGCTGGCCGACGACCGCCCCGTGCGGCAATGCGCGATCTACGGCCAGTTCGGCGCTGCCGTGAACGTCACCGACGGGCGCTATACCTATTTCCGCTATCCTGAAGGCAGCGAGCAGCAGCTCTACAACTACACCCTGATGCCGGTGCACATGCGCAGCTTCTTCGAGCCGATCGAGCTCGCGGGCGCGACTCTGTTCGGCCCCTTCGACTTCACCAAGGGCTGCCAGGTGCTGCGACTGCCGGTCGTCGCGCAGGCCAAGGCCAACATGGTCTCGCGATATCCGCTGCTCGACGCGCAAACGGCGCTCTACGACCTCGAACGCGACCCGGGCCAGCTCGCCTCGCAGCGCATCGCCGAGGTCGAGCAGCGCATGATCGCGCTGATGACCCGCGAGATGATGCTGCACGACGCGCCGGCCGAAGCTTTTGCGCGGCTGGGGCTGAACCGAAACGCTATGGATGGGGGGATCTGATGAAACTGCTTCGCCTTGCCGCCGCCCTGCTGCTCTCTGCCGGGCTGAGTCCGGCCCGCGCCGACGACTATCCGTCGAAGCCGATCAATCTCGTCGTCGGCTTCGCTCCCGGCGGCGGCGTCGATGCCGTCGCTCGCCAATTGGCGGATCAGCTCTCGCAACAGCTCGGCCAGCGCGTGATCGTGGTCAACCAGGCCGGCGCCGGCGGCAATATCGCGGCCGCCGCCGTCGCCCGCGCGGCACCCGACGGCTACACCTTGCTCGCCGCCAATCTCGGCATCCTCTCGATCAACCCGTTTCTCTACGAGAACGCCGGCTTCGACGCCCGCAAGGACTTCGTGCAGATCGCGCGAACGGTCGAGACCCCGTTGATGATCGCGGTCGGCAAGACCTCGCCCGCAAAGTCTCTGGCCGAGTTCATCACGCTCGCCAAGCAGCGGACCGATCCGCTGAATTACGGCTCGGGCGGCGTCGGCAACATCAATCACCTCGCCGTCGAGGTGTTCGCCGCCCGCGCCGGCATCAAGCTGAAGCATGTCCCGTTCCGGGGCAGCGCGCCGGCGCTGAACGAGCTGATCGGCGGCCGAATCGATCTCGTCATCGACGGCGTCAACCTGATCCAGCCTTTCGCCGAGTCGGGCGATGCGCGTGCGCTCGCCGTCACCAGTGCCGAGCCCACCCCGGCTGCGCCCGGCACCCCCACCGCCGTGGCGGCCGGCGTCCGGGACTTCGTCGTGCTCGGCTGGCAGGGCGTCTCGGCTCCCTCAGCAACGCCGCCGGCAATCGTTGCAAAGCTCGAAGACGAGATCGGCAAGGCACTGGCGACGCCGGGGTTGCGCGATCGCTTGGCGAAACAGGGCACTTTCCCTGCCTTCCAGAACGGCAAGGAATTCGCCGCCTTCGTCGAGGCTGAGCAAAAACGCTGGCAGGCAGTCGTCCAGGAAACCGGCGCCAAGGCAAACTGACGCCGCGATCGACCTTCCCCTCCCGCGAGGCGCCAGGCATCGCCTCTGGAGGGAACTGGTGGGCCGGGCCGGAGCGCCCACCATGTCCTCAGAAGCCTTATCCCAGGCGGCTTGTGCTCAGCCTGCGCTTGAAGATGTCACACTTTAATGCCCATGCTGCTTCACTGCAAATAGGGTTCAAGTCGGTAACTCAGCCTTCTCCTCACTCTTCCACGGTATCCTCCAGCTCAAGCTCTGATGGCTCAAGCTGAACCGTAGACATTCGCCTTTCAAACCGACTGGCCAACTTACCCATCTCGGGATCGCCCACACTCTCCTCGGCGGTTCGGAGCATAGCTATCGCTGTCTCGAACACGTCAGATCGCCCCGTCAGCTTTGCAGTTTCAATGCCAACTTCACAATAAGCGCCAAGAACTCCCTTAACATTGCGGTATTTTCGAGCTGCTACAAGAGCGGCTTGCTCAGCTTTCTGAAGCAATACAATGCGGTCTTCTTTCATTAACCCCTTAGCTCTGACAGCCCTAGCTGTAGCCAAGTTGATCAAGTACCTTGTTGTAGGGGCATCTATTTTGAAATCTACCTTAAAAGTTTTAATTTCCGTCTCTGCTGAATCAAAATGACCAAGTTCGATGAGATTGCGAATCAATCGGTGACGAGGAACCTTCTCACCCGGAGCCACTGATATCATCTTACGAAGCAGTATATTCTGCGACTTAAGATCCGATATCTTTGAAATTCCGTTCTCAGATCCACAGAGATCACGAATAGTGCTAATTTCGATATTGTACGTTGGGCTAATATTCTCAATTACTCTTTCAAAGAGGTCGTAACGGCTGTTCTTGTCGAAGTATTTGTACTCCGCAACAATGCTCATAATAACCTTATGTCGTCCATACCAAGAGTAGATACCTCTTTTCTCATCAACGACATTCTCATGTATAATATCAGCTAATCGAGCAAGGATTCCAGATATTTGCCCCGCTGAAATTCCAAGCATTCTAATTACAAGCTGACGATGGACATGCACACCAGCACTCTCCATGGCGGCAATCGATTTATAGATATCCTGCAGAATGGGATCAAGCTCAGCAAATTCCCTTAGAATAATCTCATCCAACTTATCGGAAGAGAATATATTCTTTAAGCAAACGAACATATCGGCTTCGCATCTCTGTGTAAGACGCCGCCTTCTTTCAGCGCGAGAATACCCCGCGAAATCACCCTCGACCAGAGCGCGTAATCCCGACTTACGTTCAACAAGATCTAGTAGACCATCTATCTCCTCGCCCGAAACTTTGTTTAAGGAATAAACTTTTGCACCTTTAAACAACACAGGCGATTTCACTCTTGGTCCCCAATTGTGATTTGTGGACACAAGTATAAGCTTTAAGCTCGCTATCTTGTCGCGCTCTAGCGCCTCGACTAGTTCATTGATTTTAGACAGATCAGAGTGCGCATTGTCTATCAGCAACACTCCTTTCGATTCTGTGCGCCGTAAAACATGGGCCAGCTCTCTCCAACGAGCCGGCTGGAATGTCTGCTCTGCCTTATGCTGCCACGCGTGGTAGCCAGCCTGCGACAGTGCACATAAGGCTTGCCGGGCGGCGGTCGTCTTACCAACCCCACTTGGCCCGAGAACGATAGCAAAGTTCGAGCCCGCCCCGTCGAACTGCTCGACAAGCTCGTCCGCGACCCTTCTCCGGAATGTAAGCCCGCTCGAAATGTCGCCGAACGTTGCCGGCCAGCCATTGTACATCGAGCTAACGTTTGACGGCTGAGTGACCATCTCATGGCCGACGTCAAGCGTCGCCGGACGCAGGACGACCACTTGGTCCAACGGGTCTTTTGATAAAGGGAGTTCAGCTGTTACAGCAATCTTAGCGGTGATACCCGCAAAGAAGTCGTCGAGTCCAGCAAAGATAACGTCAGCGCCCCTGGCCTCAAGCAATGAAGCGCGACCTTCGTCCCTTACATATAGCAGGACAGAAATTCTTCCTGTCAATCCTGCTTTAGATTTAAGAGCCAATGCTCTATTGACAATCGATCTAACATCATCATCAGCAAGAGAGTGCCCTATAATAATTAGATGAGACGCTCCAATATCTGATTTCAGTCTTTCGAAGAGCTGATCACGATATTCATCTGTCACGTCATAATCAGACTCCGTCAGAATAATACGTGAGCGATCGCCGAAACAAACATCTTTACTTATTGTACCATGCAGCTTGAACAACTCAACAGCCGCTGGATCATCCTTCATGCCAAAATCGAAATTCGTTGAATAAACCTTTATCGACTTTGACTGTCTTGCATACGCCGACTCAATTAGCTCATCGTAGTTTGTTGTATATATACTCTTCCAATTGTATAATGGAAGATTTAATATCGCGCCTGTTGGCTTTAAATTTACAAAGGCCGACTGCAATTCCTCAATCAATCTTCTCCTATCTCTAATTTTGTTCTCAATGATGCCTGCTTGCTCCGATAGACCGTAGCCATCTCCAGGGACATCAAAAGCCTTCTCAAAGCGCCGCTGCAGCTGAGCCACGCTTGGAGCGCCGGATGGAATGGAAGAGCCAGCGCCGAATAGGAGAACTGTTCGCTCTGGGTCCACATCTCTGACAAGCTTGGCAAGGTCCATAGGCATCAGGATCTGACTCCAGCACATACCGAGAGTGACACTACCACGTCTCCATTAGTCGACATCGAGGCTGTCACGTTATTCACACGATTTCATGCCTACCGAATGCAGAGCAAGCTATGCTCAATCCACAACCAACCGATCGAACTTCGCGGCAAATTTTTTCGCGGACCTATACTCAATAGTGGCGTTGCCGCCGCCCCCCATACCCCGCCTTGCGGCTGGCCAGCGCTAATTCCCTTTCTATCTGGAATAAGGCAGGCTCTACGATACTGGCTTCATGTGTCGACAGGTAATGCGGTGGCTGCATAAGCGTCACTGTGATGACCGGTACCGAGCGGTGGCATATGTCACCCGGTATCAGTCTAACCGGGAATAAGGCAGGATACATACTAACTTATATATCTCTAGGTAATGATATTAGAATGTATGGTAATTATACAGATATATACCTAGTATGTACTTACCTTTATAAACAATAAAGTTTATTATATTGCTATAATGACAATTGCATGCTATTATAGTATCATAATATTGATCGACAATCCGCCCTTGGTAATCTGACAGCCATATCATGCGTGTCGACTAGGGTATACCCTATCGGACATGACAGGTGTCTTCATATCGGCTGTACGTAAGGGTTGACAGGAGTCAGTGGACATCAAATTATACGGACGCTACCCTTGTTTACAGGACAGGTGTCCGGATGCAGACCGTTCTCTATGCGCGAGTCTCTACAGTCGATCAGACAATCGAACATCAAGAAGCCCAGGCGCGACAGGCCGGCTTTGTAATCGACCGCATCATTGCCGATCATGGCGTCTCCGGCTTGGCCACCAAGTTGTCGGAGCGACAGGAAGGCAAGCGTCTCTACGACATCCTACGACAAGGCGATGTGCTGGTCGTCCGCTGGGTTGATCGCCTTGGTCGAAACTATCGAGATGTCTGCGATGCCATCCGCACCTTCATGGATCGAGGCATCATCATAAAGACTGTCATCAACGGAATGACATTCGATGGCGCAACGACCGATCCCATGCAGCAAGCAGTCCGTGATGCTCTGATCGCTTTCATGGCGGCCATGGCCCAAGCTCAAGCGGAGGCCACCAAGGAAGCTCAACGAGCCGGCATCGAGCACGCTAGGCAGGCAGCGCAGAAATATAGAGGTCGGAAACCGACATTCGACAGCCACCAGCTATCCCTAGTCCAGGATATGCTCGCAAGAGGCGATGGGGCTTCCACCATAGCCAAAGAGACTGGCCTTACACGACAGGCCATTCTGCGGATCAAGAGCGCCCCGGAGAAGGCTCAAGAGGCTCTGGCGAGATGGGGCGGGTAGCGCCATGGCTGGAATGCAGCTCAGAAGCCCATAAATCGCCGCTGGCGGCTTTCCGGCATTGAGTCTACCCAGCCCCTCGGTTTTGGCGAAGCGCCGCCCTCGGGCCTCCCAGCGGTCCGCTGTCAAAAATCGAAAGACTATGCCTAGAAACGACTGCAGAACTTTTGAACTCTAAAGCTACGGCCATCGCTAAAGAGGCAAGCATCTCTTGAGAATAAGACTTGCCTTGAGCGGATGTTGATTAGAGCGATCTTACTAAGCTGTGCATGATATGTCTGCAGATTGATGCGACGATCAAAATCTGGATGCGAGTACGCTCCACTATTTTTCTGGAATGAGAAGTAGGGCAACACGGGCGTCACTAACCCAACTAGCCGCAGGTCCTGCCACTGAGCCCTAGCTGTCTCTCTCGACAATGGGACCTCAATATCGCCCTGCACGGGAGAGATAAACTGAAGCCTAGGCCCCTCGGCATCGGGCCCTTTCAGTTTGTTGAAATCAACGAGTTGCGTATAATCTGCCTGAAGTGTTTTTTGTAATACAAGCTCTCTATCTGGATCGTATTGAATAATTCCAGACGACCCAAGCACCTCATTTGGGTGGCCAATTAAATACCAAGAGTCATAAGTACCTGCTTTGCTATGTAGAAATCCCTCTATCCGATTACGGTATTCCCTCTCTTTCTCGAACTGCCCTCTCTTCTCAAGGCTGGCCGCTTCTCGTAGAACTTCAACTAATTGATCGAACTCAAAGATCCGCTCATTCGATGTGATCGTCTCCTCAGCGAGAGCGGGCCGAAGAACTAGCAGGGCAGCCATAATGCCACCTGCTACCAGATTGCGGATAGGCAACGTCACGACCATCCCCCGTTCGCTAAGCAATGCTGCGACTGACCGACGCGTCATCTGATTTTTGGATAATCCGATTTGCGGATTAGCCGCCTGTTGAACCCCGCGTCAACAGGCAATGGCGAAGTCCGTCCATTCAGAACGTCACATGCTGATTGCGACGACGCTGGCTGAACAGCGGCGAGCCAAAGGGCTATCGCAAGCAGAGGTCGCTAAGGCGTTCGGTCGGCATCAGCCATTCATAGCGAACATCGAGAGCGGAGAACGCCGCGTCGATCTTGTTGAGCTGCTCATGATTGCTGACGTCATCAGCTTGGACATTCACGCTCTCATTGAGCGACTTCGGGCCATGCCTCGCTGAAATCCAGCTTGCCCAAGGCATCTGCGAGCTGCTGAAGCTTATAACCCTGCTTAAAATAATTCTGTTGCGTCACGCCCTCCTGAGCATGGCCAACAATCGCCTTCACCATCGGCTCTTCAACACCCGCCTGCATAAGCTGGGTCACGACCGTATGGCGTAAGCTGTGAAAGACCAGTTCCTTCCGCTTCAGGTCGAGCTTCGGAAGCAGCGTCTCGTTGAACCATCTGCCTAGATGGCGACCCCAGCCGTTCTTCGGGCAGTATCGGAAGTCAGGAAACAGCCTCTCGCTACCCTTGGCCTTCATCTCCTGCACAAACTGTAAAAGCCCCAGATCGATCAACTTAGGGTGCACCGGCACCAAGCGCTTCGATGCCACTGCCTTGAGATGCTTGCCCTCATCATCGTCGTTAAGATCGAAACACCAGATGCCCTCATGCTGGCGGATGTCTTTCAGGTGAAGTTGGGAAATCTCATTAAGTCGGGCGCCAGAGTAGATGCCGATCAACGACCCCCATTTCTGATAAGGCTTGCGGATCAAGGCGTTCTCATTGCGGGTGACGGCATCGACGATTGAAGTGATCTGCCCTCCTGTGAAAGCCTTGCGTTGCCCTTTGCTATCCCGTCTGCTCTTTCTAATCGTCAGCCCGGAGAACACGTTCTTTTCGACAAAGCCGTTCCGGTTTGCCCATTCAAACATGTCGCTATAGGTCTGAAGATATTTGTTGATCGTCGTAGCATGGAGCGTTTCGACGCCTTCCAGGCCAAGAACCTCCTTAAGGCTCTTGCCTCTGGTAATCACGCTCTTGGATCGGTTTTTCGGGTATGCGATCAGAGTGTCTTTGACACGCTTGGCGTCCACGGGTCCGAGCGAACCAATATCTGTCTCCGCTCCGAGGATTTCCTCCAGGAGCTTGATATGGTCTGCCTTCTCCAGCTCCGTCTTAGCCACCCACTGACGAGCAGTTTTCTTCTCTGTCTGGTATGCTACGCCCAACGCGGAGGCCGTCATCGTGGCCACTTGTTTCGTTTCGACCCGCTTGCCGACAGAGCGAGCGGCGTCAGCACCGAATGCATATGTTTCGAGTGCAGCATCGTGCTCCAGAACAGCCTTGCAGTAGCTGCTGTAGGACGCCTTCAGTTCCTTTTCGAGCCACCCATAGCGTTCCGAGCCGGGCTCTATGTCGAGATCGTATTTGGCAATGAATTCCGCGACCTTCTCCGGCGTGATCACGAATTCCAGCAAGGCGGGACCTGCAGCCAAAGCCGACTTGTCCTCAGCGCTCAAGCGCCCGGATGCAGCAATCTGCTCCACACTCTGATCGAAGAAGCCTTGGAAATGTTTCCGCAGCAGCGCACGGATATCGTCATAGCGCATGCCCCTCTTCGCACCGGCTTCGATCAATCGTTCCGCTGACCGGCTAGCGGAGCGAGAGAGGCGCAGCGCCGCTTTCGGGTCTCGGGTCTTCAACGACATTCTCAGTGTGCTCGGCTTGTTCGCCGGATGAAGCCGCCGGGGAATCGGCCAACGAAGATAGAAGATGCCGCTTTTGGAACGCTGCAAATAGGCCGGATTGAACACCAGAATGCCCCACCAGAATGTCCCACCGGCACAATCCTCTGGCTAAGGCATTGATCTGAAACGGAATGGTGGGCCGGGCCGGACTCGAACCGGCACCGGCGCTGTTATGAGCAGCGAGCTCTAACCATTGAGCTACCGGCCCGCAGCACGCCTAGCATCCGGGCGGCGCGCGGTGCAACGGCTTTACCGGGCGCCGGCATGGTCCACACGCCGATTTGCACGCACTGTGTCCGGCATGCGGAACCTGTCGCAAATCATGCGCCTTGCAGGGCGCGCCGGCGGCGCAGCGGGCCGAGGATGTTGATCTCGACGGCTCCGAAGGTCGTGGTCGCCAACGCTGCGAGGCAGATGGCGAGCTTCGAGATCTCCTCCATCGCGCCCTCGATCAGCACGGCATGGACCGCCGTGGCGCTGACGATCGCCACCGCCAGAACGCTGTGCGCGATGCGCCAGCGCCGATGGCCGAAGCGGAGCCTGCGCCGGGCCGCGGCCAGTACGCCGGTCAGGATCACGCACCAGAGGCCGATCACGCCGTAGAGCGAGAACGGCGTCGGCGCGACCAGCAGCAGCGCGTCCATCACATCCTCGGGGCTGTAGGCGTAGAGCGCGCCGACATGCAGGACGACCATCGCGATGATGGCCATACCGCCCCAGCGATGCCAGCGTATCCCCTCGCGCGCCGCCGTCAGCACCGGTGCCGTCGCGGTGAAGAGCGGCTGGACGAAGAGCAGGCTGAGCGCCACGACCCCGGCCATCCCGCCGATGATCCATAAGGCTTCGCGGCCGCGCTGCAGCGGGCTCAGAGCCGCGGCGATGACGGGCACCGCGGCGATGGCGACGATGACGAGCCAGGCGCCGAGCCGGCCGCGCCCCTCAGCTCTGCTTGGCAGCATTGCCCGCCGCGGGGGCAAGGACGAAATCGGTGACCATGCTCTTGTCATGGCGGCTGTTCAGCACAGGGCGCAGGAACAGCGTCGCAAAGCCGGGATCATCATAGGCGATGTGGATATGCGGCTGGCCGAACTGCGGCACGATCGGCGAGATATCGAGCCGATAGCGGCCATTGGCGTCGGTCACGACGCTGCCGCGATTGCTCGGCTCGCGCTCGCCGCCGCGCTCGGTGGCGGCCCAGATCTGGATGCGCAGATTGCGCAGGGGCTCGCCGCTGCCGGCCCTGCGTACGATGCCGGAGGCGGTAAAGCCGGTCCCGAGATTGTCGACCATCGGCGCATTCGGGATGTAGTTGTTGGCGCCGCCGCGCATCGTCTCCGTCGCGGCAAGAGCGCCGGTCTGGGCGCTCGCGGGCGTAAGATAGTGCGGCAGCAGCCCGGCAGCGCCTGCGGCAGCCGCGCCGAGCAGAATGAGCCTGCGATTGGTCTGGATGATCGTACCGGTCATGATCTGATCCTCGTCATGTCCATCTGAGATCAGGAAGACAGTCGGCGGATGGGCCGGGGCGTCTCGCGAGCCCTCGCCCGACGCATCGTCTCGTCCGGATCATCTAACGATCGGCGACCGCTGAAGTCCATCGATCGAAGCATCACCTTCGCGTCATGCGGGCGTGAGCGGATACCTCCTCGTGCTTGGATAGCGCATAAAAAAGCCGCCGCTCGAATCGAGCGGCGGCGTGCTGGTGAAACCGTTCCTGGTGGCCTGGATCAGGCGGCCCTGGCCTGCTCGTGGTCGTGATCGGCCGCCCCGCCTTCGCGGAAGCTGAAGCGGGCGATGTGCTCCTTGAGCGAGCGGGTCTGCTCATCGGTCAGGGCGAGCGCGGCGTTGGTCTCTTCGACCAGCGCGGCGTTCTGGTGCGCCATGGTGCCGATGCCGTCGATCTCTTTGTTGATCGTCGAGACGTCGCTCGCCTGACCGCGGGCCGTCTGCGAGATGCCGTTCATCAGCCCCGAGAGATCGTTGACCGAGGTCAGGATGCTCGCGAACACCGAGGAGGTCTGCTCGACGAGGCCAACGCCGACCTTGACGTCACCATGGGCGGCCTCGACCAGCTTCTTGACGTCGTTCGAGGCGTCGGCCGAGCGCTTGGCGAGGCTGCGCACCTCGCTGGCGACGACAGCGAAGCCCTTGCCGGCATCGCCGGCGCGAGCCGCCTCCACCGCCGCGTTCAGCGCCAAGAGGTTGGTCTGGAAGGCGATCTCGTCGATCATCGAGATCACCTCCGAGATCTTGCTGGAGGAGACGCGGATGCGGTGCATCGCTTCCAGCGCCGACGCAACGACCTGCTCGCCCTGCTGGGCGCGGCTCTCGGCGCTCTGGGCCATGCCGACGGCCTCGGCCGCGTCCTTGGCAGTCTTCTGGACATTTGTCGCGAAGGCGCCGAGCTGATTGGTCGCGACCGAGACGGCGTTGCTTTCTTCGCTGGTGCGCTCGGCGAGGTCGGTGACGCCGTCGAGGATTTCGCTGGTCGCGCTGCGCACGGCCGAGACGGTTTCCGACAGGCGCGCCAGCGTGCTTTCGAACTCGCCGGCAAGGCTGTTGGTGCCGTTCTTGAGCTCCGCGAAGGCGCCTTGATAGCGGCCCTCGACGCGGGCAACCAGGCGGCCATCCGAGAGGTGGCCGAGAACCTCGCAAGTCTCGGACAGGCCTGCCTGGACCGTCTCAAGCAGCTCGTTGACTGAAGCAGCGAGCGCGTTGAGCTCGGCATCGGCGAAGTTGGCGTCGACGCGGCGGCTGAAATCACCCTGCGCCGCCGCGGCGACGACGACGCCGAAGGCCTCGCCGAGCTCGGCCATCATCTGGCGGCGCTGCTCCTGGGCGCGCTCCTCGTCCTCGACCTTGGCGAGCTCGGCGGCGCGCAGCGCCACCGCATTGTCGCGGAAGAGCAGCACGCTCTTCGAGATGTCGGCGATCTCGTCATTGCCCTTGGTGTCGACGGCGGTCTCGAGCTGCCCGTCGGCGATCGCCCGGGTCGCGGCCCAGAGCTTGTTGAGGCGCCCGACGATCTGGCGACGAACATAGAACAGCGACAGCGCCAGCGCGACGACCAGCGAGCCGAGGCCGATCATGCCGAGCCAGAGCTTGCTGGTCTCGATCAGCTTCTGCGTCGAGCCGACGGCGGCCTGCGCCTCGCCTCGCGCGCCCTGCACCAGCGCATCGACCTCGCGGCGGAGCTGAGCGGCCGCCTGGTCGACCTCCTTCAGACCGCGCGTGATCCCCTCGCGGGTGGTGATGTCGCGATTACGGATATCGACGAGACCGTCGCTGCCTTCGCCGACCGCGATCAGGTTCTCGACCGTGCTGGCTCGTGCCTTGTTGGAGGTGATCTTCTCGGCATCGGCCAGCAGCGTCCGCAGCCGATAGGCGATGCCGTTGAAGCGCTCGCGGGCGAGACCGAGCTTTTCCTTGTCGCTGATCTGCGCAATCTCGCGGAGAACGCCGACCATCTCGTTGACATTGGCCTGCAGCGTGCGCGCGAGGTCGAAGATGGCGAAGTCGCGGTCCATCAGCGTCTTGACCGCGCCAGTCAGCGCCTCGCCGGAGAGCACCGCGAGATCGTCGAGTCCGAAGGTCACTGCGAACTTGGCCTGCTCGGCCTCGCCGCTGGCGGCCTTGACGAAAGCGTCATAGGCGGTGCCGAGTTTCTCGAGCGCGGCAGCGGCTTCCGCGTTGTTGCGCAGGCGCTCGCCGGTCAGGTCGTTGATGTCGTTGATCTGGCGCGAAAGAGCGTCGAGCGCGGCCTGCGCCTTCTTGTTGTCGACATTGCCCTGCTCGCCGATCTTGCGGACGAGGTCGAACTGGCGGGCCTCGACCTTGTCGAACTCGCCGGTCAGGACGGCGCGCTCGCGCACGGTCTGCACTTCCATGAAGCGCGGCGCCAGCGCAGTCGAGGCCGTTGCCGCCTGGGAGAGTTCGAGCGCCAGCTCGACCACCGGCATCTTCCGATCGACCATGTCGGCGACCGTACTGCCGACCCGGCCATAGGAGAACCAGGCAACCAGCGAGGCCGCGATCGTCAACACCGTCAGGACGCCGAGCGCGGCATAGATCCGCGCCGCGATCCCGATACGCGAGCCCTTCTGGCGCGCAGGCTTCACAGTCTTCGACATTGACGCGGTACTCCTGAAGGCAGCCCGGCAGCGCGGCGCTGGCCGGAAACGGACACGGGCAATGGGGCAGGCGGCTGACGAAGGTCAGCCGCGGAACGGATGTGATCTCGATGATGAGCGACAACGGCTCGTCGGCGCAGCGGCTTGATCCGGCGCCGGCGCGAGCCGAGCTTCATTCGCCGACATGTGACGGCGATCGATCATGCAGGACCTCCCAGCCCCCGGCAGAGCGGCCCCGATGGACCGATCAAAGGCAGAATTGCGGAGGTCCGCTTAAAGAACGTTTAAGTTGCCGGATTCTTCTGAATCACTCGGCGATGGGGTGGATTTACATCTCGTTAGGGTTCGCCGAGCGCAAGAACCCCTCCCCCTTGTGGGGAGGGGCAGGGGTGCGGGTCGTAAAGCCGGAGCAATCGGCAAGACCAGACGGAGCTGACGTCGCTCCAGCCCCACTTCTGGCTAGCGGTCACCAGGCGGCACCACCCCCATCCCCAACCCTTCCCCACAAGGGGGAAGGGAAGAGCCAGGGCGACCGGCCTTGTATCCTGAAACCTTCCTAACCCGCCGGCAGCGGCGGCACCGGCCGCGGCTTGCCGTCATCGTCGATGGCGACGAAGGTGAAGGTCGCGTCGGTGACCTTCTCGTGCAGCGTGGTGCGGAAGCGCCGGGCCCAGGCCTCGACCTGGATCTTCATCGACGTGCGCCCGACCGACTTCACCGAGGTGTAGACGCTGAGCACGTCTCCGACCTTGACCGGCCGGATGAAGGTCATCGCCTCGACCGCAACCGTCACCACACGTCCCTGCGCCCGGTCGACCCCGGCGATGCCGCCGGCGGAGTCCATGCGCGACATCACCCAGCCGCCGAAGATGTCGCCATTGGCGTTGGTGTCCGCCGGCATGGCGATGGTGCGCACGGTCAAGGTGCCGCAGGGTTCCTCGGCAGGATTTGCGCCAGGCTCAGTCATCGTCGGCCTTCCCCTCTTCGATATGGAAGGAGTGGAGCACACGATGCAGGATCGGCGCCAGCACGAAGCCGGTGGCGATTACCACAAACAGCCCCGAGAAGATCGCATAGAAGCCGGCGAATAGCTTGCCGCTTACCGTCTTGAGCTCGGCCATCGGCCCCATGCCGGAGAGGATCATCGCCGCGTTGACGAAGGCGTCGACCCCGCTCATACCCTCGCTGGCGGCATAGCCGATCATGCCGATGCCGAGCCCGGCCATGGTGAGCGCCAGCCAGAGCAGCACCGCCCGGCTCATGCGCCGGAAGAACAGCCGGACCGGGATCAGCCGTTCATGACGACGCTCGAATTGCAGCATGGATTCGTTCCCGGCCGATCTTGAGCCCAGCTTGGCGCGCGCGCATGCTGGGTCAAGCCAATGCAGCTGGGGAGGAGTGCGATGGCCACCAAGCCGCCGATGATCTGCATCTCGCTACGCTATGCCGACGCTCCGCGCATCTATGACTGGCTGATCGAAGCGTTCGGTTTCGAGAAGCACGCCGCCTATTATTCTGAAGACGGCAAGACCCTGCTGCATGGCGAATTGCGCATGGGCGAGAGCTTCATCATGCTCGGCTCGGCCGAGAACAACGAATTCGGCAAGCTGGTTTCGCGCCCGGCCGAGCTCGGCGGCACCACCGCCTCGCCCTATATCGCGACGAGCGACATCGACGCGCTTTGCGAGCGAGCCCGCAAGGCCGGCGCCGAAATCTGCATGGAGCCGACCGAGCAGCCCTATGGCAGCCGCGACTTCATCTGCAAGGACCCGGAGGGCCATGTCTGGTGCTTCGGGACCTATCGGCCGGGAGCCAGCCCGGCCTGATCACGCCGCCGCCAGCTTCGGCCGCGCCTTCAGCATCAGCCAGCAGACGATGGCTAGGTTGACCAGGTTCCAGGCGAGGCCATTGAGGAAGGCGAGCCGGTAGGACGAGGTGGCGTCGAAGATCGCTCCCGAGACCCAGCCGCCGAAGGCCATGCCGAAGATCGTCGCGGACATCACCACGCCGATGCGTGCCCCCGCTTCGCGCGGCGGCATGTAGTCACGGATCGCCACTGCATACATCGGCACGATCCCGCCCTGGAACAGACCGAAGATGCCGGTGACGATGAAGAGCGAGCTCAAGCCGTCGAACCAGAGATAGAGGAAGAGCGCGATGCCCTGCATCAGCGAGGAGAGGACCAGCGTAGCCGTGCCGCCGATCCTGTCGGCGACGAAACCCGAGCCGACGCGGCTGACGATGCCCAGCGCCATCATCACCGTCAGCATCTCGGCTCCACGGGCGACGCCGTAGCCGAGGTCGCTGCAATAGGCGACGATATGGACCTGCGGCATCGACATCGCGACGCAGCAGCAGAAGCCGGCCACGACCAGGAGCAGTTGCAATTGGTTCGGCGACAATCCGAGGCTGCCGCGCGCCCCGGCACTGACCGCCTCGGCGGCGGCGATGGTGGCCGCATTCGGTCGGCGCCGGAACAGGGGCGCCAGCGGCAGCATCACCACCAGGCAGGCGATGCCGAGCCATAGATGCGTCGTGCGCAGGCCATGCGTCTCGACGCCCCAGTTGATCAGCTGGGGCCAGAACATGCCGGCGAGATAGCTGCCCGAGGCGCCGAAGACGACGGCCAGGCCGCGATAGCGCCGGAACCAGTGCGAAAGATCGGCGATCAGCGGCGAAAAGCCGGTCGCGGCGCCGAGCCCGATCAGGAAGCCATGCGCCAGCGCGAACTGCCAGAGCGAGCCGGCGACCGAAGCGAGCGTGTAACCGGCGGCCAGCAGCACGGCGCCGAGCACGATCGGCAGGGCGATGCCGAACCGATCGACCAGGCGGCCCATGACGATATTGCCGATGCCGAAGCCGATCATGGCGCAGGTGTAGGGCAGCGAAGCATCGGCGCGCATGACGCCGAACTCCTTCTGCACCGCTGTCACGACCACCACGGCCGACCAGGAGCCGACGCAAGCCACCGTTCCGACCAGCAGGGCGAGCGCCAGCCTCATCCAGGCATAGATCGAATCCGGCGCATAGCGCGCATCCTGGGCGTTCATGTTTCCTCGCCGTCCGATCGGAGAAGTTTCTTCTCTACGCATGAGCATTAGGCAGCGCCGGACGGGGCCACAAGCGCGCGGGCAGCGGGGCGATGCAGCGCCGATGTTGGGGGTTCAGCCGTTCCCCAAGCGATGCGCTTGCCTTGGAAGCCGCCCGCTCGGCATGGTGGCCGCCTGCCTTGAGGGGATGATGGCAAGTATCTGCATCTACGGCGCCGGCGCGATCGGCTGCTATCTCGGCGGGCGGCTCGCCGCCGCCGGCATTGAGGTCGGGTTCATCGGCCGGCCCGGCATCGGCGAGGAACTCCGGCAGCACGGGCTGACGGCAACGCATTATGACGGCCGCGATTGGCGCGTTCCGCTGGATGCGATCACGTTTTCGACCGAGCCGGGCGCGGCTGCAGCAGCCGATCTGGTGCTGGTCACCGTGAAATCCGGGGCCACCGCGCAAGCTGCCGCCGAGCTGGCTGGCGTCCTCGGGCCGAACGCCGTCGTGATCAGCTTCCAGAACGGTATCGGCAACGGCGATACGCTGCGCAAAGCCCTGCCCGGCCGCAGCGTACTCGCCGGCATGGTGCCGTTCAACGTCGTCAGGCGAAGACCTGGGGCTTACCACCAAGCGTCGGAAGGTGAGCCCGAGGTCGAGGATTCCTCAGCACTGGTGCCATTCCTCGCCGACTTCACGCGCGCCGGCTTCGCCCTGCGCCGCCACCGCGACATGGTGCCGGTGCAATGGGCCAAGCTGCTCCTCAATCTCAACAATGCGGTCAACGCACTCTCCGGCCTGCCCTTGCAGCAGGAGCTGGCGCAGCGCGATTATCGCCGCTGCCTCGCCCTCGCACAGGCCGAGGCGCTCGCTCTTCTGGCACAGGCCGGCATCCGGCCCGCCCGGCTGACGCCGCTGCCGGCGGGCTGGATTCCGGCCCTCCTGCGCCTGCCCGATGCGCTCTTCGCCCGCCTCGCGCGCAAGATGCTGGCGACCGACCCGCTGGCGCGCTCTTCCATGGCCGACGATCTCGCCGCCGGGCGTCCGACCGAGGTCGACTGGATCAATGGCGAGGTGGTGCATCTGGCGCAGCGGCTCGGGCGGCAGGCGCCGGTGAACAAGCGGCTGGTCGCACTCGTGAAGGCTGCGGAAACGAAGCCGGCGCGCTGGAGCGGCAAAGCGTTGCTCGCCGAATTGCCGGCGCGCACCGGACGGGGCTAGCTCAGCCCTTGCGGCCGGTCAGGTCGGCATATTGTTCCGCCGGCAGCGGGCGTCCGAGCATGTAGCCCTGCATGTAGTTGCAGCCCTCGTCGATCAGGAAGTCGAGCTGCTCGCGCGTCTCGACGCCCTCGGCCACGACCTCGATGTCGAGCGCATGGCCGAGCGCGATTACGGCGCGCGTGATCGCCGCCGCTTCCGAGGCGACGCCGAGATTGGCGACGAAACTGCGGTCGATCTTCAGCGTCGAAAGCGGGAACATGTGCAGATAGGAGAGCGAGGAATAGCCCGTCCCGAAATCGTCGAGCGCGATGCGTACGCCGAGCGCCTTGATCCGGTGCAGCACCAGCATGGTCCGGTCGAAATCGGTGATCATCACCCCTTCGGTGATCTCGAGCTCGAGCCGCTCCGGCTCCAGCCCGGTCTCGACCAGGATCTCGTCGATCAGCCCCGGCAAATCACCATGGCGGAACTGCAGCGGCGAGACGTTGACGGCGATGCGCAGCGGCTTTGCCCAGCTCGCCGCCTCGGCGCAGGCCTGGCACAGCAGTTCCCGCGCAAGGGGCAGGATCAGCCCGCTCTCCTCCGCCGCCGGGATGAACTCGGATGGCGGAACCACGCCGCGCTCGGGGTGGACCCAGCGCGCCAGCGCCTCGAAGCCGGTGAGGACGCCTGCCGCCGAGAAGACCGGCTGATAGTGCAGATAAAGCTGCTTCTGCGCGATCGCCGTTTCGAGATCTTCGGCGAGATGGTGACGACCGCCTGCGGCGCTCGGCCCGGGCTGAGCGCCGGCCGACACATCGACCATCAGGTTGATCGCGCCGGTGAGTTTCCCCTCCGTATCATAGAGCGGCGTCGGCAACGGCATGAAGCGAACCCTGCTGCCATCGGGACGCTCCGCCAGCGCCTCGGCACCACGGACCTCGCGCTCCTCGCGTAGCGCTACCGCTAACGGGCAATCCTCTAACGGCAAGGGGGAGCCATCGGTCCGGAACAGCTTGTGGCTGATGCACCAGCGATCACGGCCAAGCTGAGGCTCGCGCCCGACAAGCCGGGCAGCGGCCTCGTTGAAATAGGTCACGTATCCGTCGGGATCGGTCGTGTAGAGCGCGAGCGGCAGGCGCGCCACGATCTCGCGAAACCGGCTGTCGCCACCGCGATCGCGCCCCGCAACCTGGGGTTTGTCCGGCTTTTTTGTGCCGGAGGGCTTCGGAGGCATGCTGACGATCTCGGTATCGGCGGGCGAAGTGACGATATCAAAGCCCAAAAAACCGAATAAAGTTTTAAATGGCAATTTCGTCGCGGGCAAATGAGCCAAATGGCGGTTTGGCCAATTGGTAAAAGCGGCTGGCCTTATGTATAATTTAGTTCAATTCATCCAGTTACCCTAGGGATATTCCAGTCACTTCGGAAAAACAGAAAATTTTATCGATACGGGCATGTGCATGAAAGAAACATTGCTCGCACCCGATCGGAGATTTCCTCGAACTCTTATTTGAACAGGCGTTCGCCTTGCTCATCGATCAACTGCCGGGCCTTGACGATAGCGAAGTCCGCCGCTTCCTCGGCGCCCGGGAAGCGGTCGGCCCGGATGAAGCGATGGCTCTTCATTTCGCCGTCGATCTCCTTCTCGATCACGCCTGACAGCTGCTGCTGCCCGCCTTCCGCGAATGGCGTCGCATGGATGGTGAAGCCTTTGTACTCGGTGCTCTTCAGCGGCGCGGCCGGGCCGGCCGGCTTGGCCTCCTTGCGACCGAACAGGGATTTGAGAAAGGACATGGCGGGCTCCGTATGACCGGCGCTGTATAGCGCAGATGCGGACCGCTTGGCCAAGCGGCTTGCTCAGGAGCCGCCGACACACAGCGGCAGCAGGGTTGAAAGCCGCAGCAAAGACAGTACAATACCGTATGGTATTATTATAAGGGCTCACCCATGAATGCCTGGCTCGCTCTGGCCGCCGCGCTCGCGGCCGCCACCACTCTGATCCACGTCGTTCTCGGCGGCCGCGAGATCGCCACACCCCTGCTGGCGACCGAGCGCCTGCATGCCGTGCCCAAGTTCACCATGTATTATTGCTGGCATCTGGTGACGATCGTGCTCGCTGCCCTGGCGCTCGCCTTCGGCCTCGCCGCCACCGGCCTCGGCAGCCGCGACCTTGCCATCTTCGCCACCGCTGGCGCGGCCCTGTTCTGCCTCTGGGGCCTCGGCATGGTTGGGCTGTTCCGTCTGCGGATCGCGCATTTCCCACAATGGGCGCTGTTCGCGGCGATCGCCGCCAGCGGAGCGGCCGGCCTGTGGTGGTGAGTTCCCCTGCCCCGCAGCGCTTCCGCCGCAGCGATTGGCTCGCGCTCGGTCTTGCCGCGCTCGCCGAGCAGGGACCAGCCGGGCTGACGATCGAGGCGCTCTGCCGACGCGCCGGCAAGACCAAGGGCTCGTTCTACGCCCATTTCCCGGCGATCGAGACCTATCTTGTCGCGCTAGCCGGCCATTGGCGCGAGACCCATACGCATCGCCTGATGCAGGAGGTCGACAAGGGCGGCCCGGCGCCAGACCGGCTGGTCGCGCTCGACCGCATGGCGCTCGCCCTCGATGTTCGCATCGAACAGGGCATGCGCCGCCTCGCCCAGTTCGATCCGGGCGTGGCTGCGATCTGCGCCGAGGTCGACGGCGAGCGCGTCGCCTATCTGGAAAAGCTCCATGGCGAGAGCGGGCGCTTTACGTCGCTGGAGGCTCTCGCGCTGGCCCGTATGGAATACGCCGCCTTCATCGGCTTCCAGCAGCTCGATCTCGGCCTGTCGCCGCAGGATCTGCACGACTGCTACGGCACATTCATGCGGCTGCTTACCCGTCCCATTGCGGGCTGACGCCTCAGGCGAGATGCAGCACGACCTCGCGCCGATGCGGACTGGTGCGGTGCTCGAACAGGTAGATGCCCTGCCACGTGCCGAGCGCGGGCCGACCGCTGCTCACCGGAATCGAGAGCGAGACCGGCAGCACCGCCGCCTTGATATGGGCCGGCATGTCGTCCGGCCCCTCGGCACGATGGGTGAGATAGCCCATCGCTGGATGGTCGGCGGGCGGTACGAGGCGGGCGAAGAAGGCTGTAAGATCGCGCCGCACATCCGGATCGGCATTCTCCTGGATCAGCAGCGAGCAGGAGGTATGGCGCACGAACAGCGTCAGCAGCCCGGTATCGACCGCCGCCTCGCGCACAAAGCGGACGGCCGCATCGGTGAATTCGTAGAGCCCCGCCCCGCGCGTCTCGATCGCGAGGCGGGTTTGTTTCCCGCTCATTACCGCTCGGTCAGCGCCAGCTTGGCGCCAAGCGCGACGAAGGCAGCCGCGAAGGTCCGGCGCAGCCAGGCCATCACCGCCGGCCGGCTCACGACATGGTCGCGCATCGCCGCCGCGAACAGACCGTAGAGCGCGAAGACGACGAAGGTCATCGCCATGAACACGCCCGAGAGCTCCAGCATGCGCGCCATCGGGCTCGCCTCGTCGGCGGCGATGAACTGCGGCAGGAAGGCGACGAAGAAGATCGAGAGCTTGGGGTTGAGCACGTTGAGTGCCAGACCGTCTACCAGCACGCGCCAGGCCGAGCGCTTGTCGGCCGCGGTCTCGACACTGAGCGCGCCCTGTTCCTTCAGCGTCTGCCAGGCCATCCAGAGCAGATAGGCGACGCCGGCATATTTGACGATCGCGAAGGCGAGCGCGCTGGCGTGCAGCAGCGCCGCCAGGCCCAGCATCGCGGCGATGAGATGCGGCACGATGCCGATCGTGCAGGCGAAGGCGGCGAGCACGCTCGCCTTGGCCCCGCGCGTCAACCCGGCGGCGATGGTGTAGATCGCGCCCGTTCCGGGCGAAGCGACGATGATCAGCGAGGTCAGCAGGAATTCGAGGGACACAGCTTCACTCCGGTTCCAGCAACGCTGCCGGAACCCCATCGATATCCCGGTCGCGGATACCTTGCTAGCCCAGCCCCTCGAAGATGCCACCGATCACCGTGACAACCGCCTCGCCGGTGGCGACAACTGCGGTCCCGGCGCCCTCGACCACAGTCCCGACCACCTCGACTGCAACGCCGACGGCCTCGATCGTGACATTGCTGGCGACGTCGAGAACGCCGCTGGCGATGTCGCCGGCAGCCGAACCTTCCTCTTCCTGCTTCTTCGCCTGGGGCGGAAGATTCGCCTGCAGCGCAGCCTTGGCGGCCTCGATCTCGTCAGCCGTCGGAATCCCGGTCATTTCTGCTCCTCCAGGGGAAGCCTCGCAAGGAAACCTAGCTTGTGAGGCTCACCTTAGCAGAACTGTGGGAGACTGAACCAATTCTGCTCGCCTGCGGCCGGGTCGAGGCTTGCCCTAGTTGATCGTTTTCTCGGCTGTGCTGGGAATGTTGCGGCAAAACGCCGCCCGTCGCGTTGCTCGCTCCAACCGGATTGATCCGGCGCCCGGTCGAAAGCGGCTCTGAGCGGCCCAATCGCGCCCTGCGGCTCTGCCGTCGAACCGATCGTGGCGAACTGCTCTCGTCCTGGCTCGCAGAATGGCCCTGCATCGGGCCTGTCCCCTGGAAATACTTCAACTATCTCCAACAAAGGCAGAAACGTGCAAAAGAATATTTCGTGTGTCTGTTACGATTTGCAGGCGATCAGCCGGTTCTTTCGTTCTTGCGCACTCGTCATCGCCAGCCAGCAATCCTTGAAGATCGAATGGGAGACATATCGCGACAGCAAGGTGATCAATGCGATCTACACGGTCTTCTTCTGGAAGGAGCCGCCCGGCATTGCCGTCGTGCGCGAAGGCTCGCCGGAAAAAGTCGAACGCCTCACCAACGAGCTGCATGAGCGCTATCTCCTGGCCTGGGTCCGCAAGCTCTGCGAACAGGGGCCTGGCGCGGCACAAGGATACGTCACGGTCATGAGCCAGCTCCGCGACATGGCGCGGAAGGAGATCCAGAATTTCTACCGCAATGCCTCGGACATCAACAACGACGTCATCGGCGAGACGCAGCAGGGCATCAACAATCTCGCCGCCATCAAGCTCGGTGCGCAGGTCGGCGTCGCCGCGATCGGCGCCGTCGTCGGCGTCGGACTTGTCGTTCCTGCGCTGGTCGGCGGCACCGCGGTCGCCGGCGGCGGCCTGACGATTCTCGGCCTCCAGACGGGAGCGGGAGGGACGGCGTTCGCGCTCACCGGCGCCGCCCATTCGATCACTCATTCGGTCATCAAGAATTGGGAGGCCGGCGCCGATGCGCAGGTGGCCGCGATCGTGAACACGGATGTCGGGACGGAAGTGGCGAAGGCTTCGGTCAGCGAAGCGGCTGGCCGCGCCACGGGGCGCGTGCTCGACAAGGCGCTCGCAGGATCGGCCAAGGCCCAAAGTGCGATCCGCTCTGCGCAGGGCGAGATCAACAAGCAGTCGGCCCGGCTCGCTCAGCAGACCTTGACCAGGAAAGGGGCCGAGAAGGCGACCCGCCGGATCGCCGGCGACACGGCGCGCATCACGGCGCGGACGGCGGAACTGGCCAGGCACAATCGCATGGCGAACGTCGCCAGAGCCGGCGGAGTTGCGATTCCCATCGTCTTCGCAGCCTGGGACGTCATCGACGCCTACAGCGACTATCAGGCAACTGTGGCGGCCAACCGCTAAACTGAGGCAGCGAGGGGGCTACCGTTCACATCAAAACAAACGGGGCGCCGAAGCGCCCCGTTCGATTTCCGGATCAATTGTCCAGGAAGCTCCTGAGCTTCCGGCTGCGGCTCGGATGCTTCAGCTTCCGCAGCGCCTTCGCCTCGATCTGGCGAATGCGCTCGCGGGTGACGCTGAACTGCTGGCCGACCTCTTCGAGGGTGTGGTCGGTGTTCATGCCGATGCCGAAGCGCATGCGCAGCACACGCTCCTCGCGCGGCGTGAGCGAGGCGAGCACGCGCGTGGTGGTCTCGCGCAGATTGCTCTGGATCGCCGCGTCGATCGGCAGGATCGCGTTCTTGTCCTCGATGAAGTCGCCGAGATGGCTGTCTTCCTCGTCGCCGATCGGGGTCTCCAGCGAGATCGGCTCCTTGGCGATCTTCAGGACCTTGCGCACCTTCTCCAGCGGCATGGCCAGCTTCTCGGCCAGCTCCTCCGGGGTCGGCTCGCGGCCGATCTCGTGCAGCATCTGGCGCGAGGTCCGGACGATCTTGTTGATCGTCTCGATCATATGCACCGGGATGCGGATCGTGCGGGCCTGGTCGGCGATCGAGCGCGTGATCGCCTGCCGAATCCACCAGGTCGCATAGGTCGAGAACTTGTAGCCACGGCGATACTCGAACTTATCGACCGCCTTCATCAGGCCGATATTGCCTTCCTGGATCAGGTCGAGGAACTGCAGGCCGCGGTTGGTGTACTTCTTGGCGATCGAGATCACGAGGCGCAAGTTGGCCTCGATCATCTCCTTCTTCGCCTGCCTCGCCTCGCGCTCGCCCTTCTGGACCATCAGCACGATCTTGCGGAACTCCTGGATTTCCAGGCCGGTCTCCGAGGCCATCGTATGGATGTCCTCGCGCAGATCCTTGATCCGGTCCTTCTCCTGCGCGACGAATTCCCGCCAGCCACGCGAGCCGAGCTTCGAGACGCGCAGCAGCCACTTCGGATCGAGCTCGCCGCCGATATGCTGCTTCAGGAAGTCGTCGCGGGCGACTCCATAGCTCTCCGCTAGGCGCAACAGCCGGGTCTCGTGCGAGATCAGGCGCTTGTTGATGTCGTAGAGCTGCTCGACCAGCGCCTCGATGCGGTTGTTGTTGAGCGAGAGCGACTTCACCGAAACGATGATGTCGTCCTTCAGCTTCTTGTACTTGCGGTCCTGCGACGGCGAGAGCTTGGTGTTCTCCAGCCGGTTGGCGATGTCCTGGTCCTGCAGGCGGCGCAGCTTGGTGTAGTTGCTGGCGATCGAATCGAAGGTCTCGAGCACGCGCGGCTTCAGCTCGGCTTCCATGGCCGAGAGCGAGACGTTGTTCTCGATATCGTCGTCGTCCATGCCCTCGGGCGGGGTTTCGCCCTCCGGTGTAGCCTCCTCGGCCGCTTCCGCGCTTTCCTCGCCCTCGCCCGGCATCTGCTCCGGGTTTTTGCCGTCAGGGCCGGCATAGGTCGCTTCGAGATCGATGATGTCGCGCAGGAGGACCTTGCCCTCGTTGAGCTCGTCGCGCCAGATGATGATCGCCTGGAAGGTCAGCGGGCTCTCGCAGAGCCCGGCGATCATCGCCTCGCGGCCGGCCTCGATGCGCTTGGCGATCGCGATCTCGCCTTCGCGCGAGAGCAGCTCGACCGAGCCCATCTCGCGCAGATACATGCGGACGGGATCGTCGGTGCGCTCGGTCGGCTCGAGATTGCGCTTGGTCTCGACCGGCAGCGACGGGCGCGAAGCCTCGACGAGATCGCCGCCTTCGGCCTCGTCCTCTTCGCCGTCCTTGCCGCGGGCCGCGCGCTCTTCGCCGGCCGCTTCCGGGTCCTCGTTGTCGACGACGTTGATGCCCTGCTCGCTGAGCTGGCCGAGCACGTCCTCGATCTGCTCGGAGGAGAACTCCTCCGACGGCAGAACCTCGTTCAATTCGTCATAGGTGACATAGCCGCGCTTCTTGGCGAGCTTGATCATCCGCTTGACGGCCTGATCGGTGAGATCGAGGAGCGGGCTGTCCGTGCTCGGGGGCGCTTCCGGGGAACCGGCTTCGGACTTGTCGCGCTCGCTCACTTTGGTCGCCATAAATCAGCGCTCCACCATCTTGCGCGCCGGAGGCAGCCGCTCCGACGCAGAAAAGGGCGCCGCGGCTGCCGTTGCTGCCGCGCACCCCAACCTACTCATTCGTCACAGATAGCGCCGACCATCGTTGATGAATCGTGCACCATCTCGAAAGTCACCCCGAAGCTGCCGACGAAAGGCAACGCACCAACCTAGTCACTTGTCGGAATTCGCCTCGGTCCCCTCGATCGTCTCGAGGCGGCCCTTGACGTCCTTCATCCAGGCGAAATTGGCTTCCGTTGGTTCGTCAGCCAATGCGCGTTCGGCTGCCTTCAGCTCGCTATGTAGCGTGCGTGCGCGATGATGCAAGACGAGAGCCTGACGAATCGAATCAAAAACCGATTCTGGATCAGCCGTTTGCGCCAGCTTGAGCCGCTCGGCCGGCTGAGTGACGGCGAGCAGCGCCGCCTGCGCCTCGGCGACGCGCCCCTGCTCCAGCCGCCGTCCAAACGCCTCCTGGTCAAAGCTGCCGTCGATCGCCGCATCGAGCAGCGCCTGGCGGAAGCGCTCGGCCGCCGGCCCGTCGAGCGCCAGCTCGGCAATCTCGTCGACGCAGCGCATGACGAGGTCAGGGTGGCTCGCAAGCGCGAGCAAGACGAAGGCCTCGCGCGGGTTCTCGCCATGCCGGCGCTGCAGCAGCGGCGAGCTGGCGAGTTGCGGGCTCGGCCGCACCAGCGCAAGCGGGGGCCTCTCCTGGCCACGCTGAAATCCACGCCCGCCACGAGCGCCGCCAGAAAATCCGTTCTGGCGCCGGCGCTCGAAACGCTCCTGCTGCGGCGCGGCGAAGAGCTGACCGATCCGCTCGTCGATGTCGCGGCGATAATGCCGGCGCGTCACCTCGTCGCGAATCAGGCCGAGCGGCTCCTTCAGCCTGCGCTCGAAGGCCGCGCGCCGCTCGGGCGTATCGAGCTGGCTTGCCTCGAACTCGCGGGCCCAGAGCATGTCGACCAGCGGCTTGGCTGCGCCGATCACCTCGGCGACGGCAGGCTTGCCGCCCGAGCGCGCGAGATCGTCCGGGTCCTGCCCTTCCGGAAGCAGCGCGAAGGACAGCGAACGCCCTGGCTCCAGCAGCGGCAAGGCGAGGTCGATCGCCCGGCCCGCCGCCTTGCGGCCGGCCTTGTCGCCGTCGAGGCAGATCACCGGCTCGCCCGACATCCGCCAGAGCAGCGAAAGTTGATCCTCGGTCAGCGCCGTGCCGAGCGGCGCCACCACCTGCGGGAAGCCGGCGAGCGTCATCGCGATCACATCGACATAGCCCTCGACCACGATGACCTGCCCGGTGTCGTGCGCCGCCTTGCGGGCATTGTGGTGATTGAACAGCAGCGCGCCCTTATGGAAGAGCGGCGTCTCCGGCGAGTTCAGGTACTTGGCCGGCACGTCGGCGCTCATCGCCCGGCCGCCGAAGGCGATCACCCGCCCGCGCGCATCATGGATCGGGAACATGATCCGGTCGCGGAAGCGATCATAGGGCACGGCGATCTCTTCGCCATGCACCAGGAGGCCCGTCTCCATCATCGCATCGGCGCCGACGCCCTTGCCGGCAAGATGGTCGCGCAGGGCGAATCGGTCGGGCGGGGCGTAGCCCATGCGGAAGAGCTGGCGTGCCTCACCTTCCAGTCCACGCCCCGAGAGATAGCGCCGCGCCAGCCCGCCGCGCTCCGATTGCAGCTCCGCCTCGAAGAATCGCGCCGCCAGCTCAACGACCTCGTGCAGTCCCTTGCGCCTCTCCTCCTGCGCCTGCGCCTCGAAGGAGACCTTCGGCAAGGTGACGCCGGCCTCGGAAGCGAGTTTCTCGACCGCCTCGGGGAAGGAGAGTCCCTCGGTCTCCATCACGAACTTGAAGATGTCGCCGTTCTTGCCGGAGGAGAAATCGAAGAAGGAGCCCTTCTGGTCGTTGACGAAGAAGGACGGCGTCTTCTCGGCATTGAAGGGCGAGAGCCCCTTCCATTCCCGGCCGGCCTTGGCGAGGCGCACGCGCTTGCCCACGACCGCCGAGACGGGCAGCCGCGCCTTGATCTCCTCAAGGACGGAGGGCGGAAACTTCATGGCTTCCTATCTGGCGATACCGGAGGGCTCTGCCAATCACCGATCGCAATGCTTCCCCGTTTATTGGCGCAATCCACAGCACATGCTAGCCAGCCATGCTGGCGAAGCGAGGCAGGAGCACGCGATGGTCGAGACGCGGCTGCTGCGCCAGTTCATCGCCGTCGCCGAGGAATTGAACTTCCATCGTGCCGCCGAGCGGCTGCACATGGCACAGCCGCCGCTCAGCCAGGCAATCCGGAAGCTCGAGGACGCGCTCGGCTTGTCTCTGTTCGAGCGCAGCAACCGCAGCGTCGCGCTGACGCCGGCCGGTGCAGCCTTCCTCGTCAGCGCCCGACGCGTCCTCTCTCAGTTGGACGACGGTATCCGCGAAGCGCAGGCCGTCGCCGCCGGCAAGGCCGGCCGCCTCGCGATCAGCTTCGTCGGCACTGCCCACGACCTCTTGCCAACAGCGTTGCGCCGTTTCCGCGCCGAATACCCCGGCATCGAGCTTATCCTGCGCGAGGCGACCACCGGCGAGCAGCTCGCGGCGATCACCGCCGGCGAAGCCGATATCGGCCTGATGCGCCAGCCCGGCATCATGGTCGCGCAGCTCACCAGCGAGACCCTGCTGCACGAGCCGATCCTGGCCGCACTGCCGGACGACCATCAGCTCGCCGAGCAGGAGACCATTCCCCTCGCCAGCCTCGCAGGCGCCGATTTCATCGGCACGCCGCGCCAGCTCGGCATCGGCTTCCACGACCAGATCATCGGCCTCTGCCGTCTTGCCGGCTTTTCGCCGCGCATCGTCCAGGAAGCCCGCCAGATGCAGACGATTGCCAGCCTGGTCGCGAGCGGGCTCGGCGTCGCGCTGATCCCGGCCTCGCTGGCGCTGATGCCGCGCGCCGGGGTCGCCTTCCGGCCGATCGCCGTCGCGGCGCCGCCGGAGATGACCCATGTCGAGTTGATCGCGGCCTGGGACGCGACCCGCCAGTCGCTGGCGCGCGACAACTTCCTCGCCGTGCTGCGCGGAGCAGCAAGCGATATGCAGTCGATATCAAACTAGAACGAACAGTATATTTTACCTCAATCAGCGCGACTGGCAGCCTCCCCTCGACAGCAACAGCTAGGGAGCCTTCGCCATGCCAAGCCACTTGCGACGACCGGGCGTGATCGCCGCGGCCCTCATTGCGGCTGCCCTTTTCGCCATCCCGACCAGAGCAACCGAACGAGCGACCATGATCGAGCAACTGCGCATCTACGAGATCTTCGAGAACAACAAGGACGCCTTCCACGCCCGCTTCCGCGACCACGCCGCCCGCATCATGAAGACCTATGGCTTCGACATCGCGGCAATGTGGGAAGCGAAGGCCAAGGACCGCACCGAGTTCGTCTACGTGCTGCGCTGGCCCGACGAGGCGACGATGCGCGAAAGCTGGGCCCGCTTCATGCAGGACGCGGAGTGGTCGAGGATCAAGGACAGCAGCGCCGCCGAGCACGGCCGCATGGTCGGCGCGATCGAGGAGCGGGTGATGCAGCGCACCAGCTATTCGCCGTAAGCCTCCGGCTCCTTACGGACAGCGCAGCGGATCCTCGGCCAAGGCCTTCGCCAGGCCCTCGGTCGGCAGCAGGATGGAAGCCTCGGCGGCCCGCAACTCGATCCGCTGCGCCTCACGCAGGCTCGCCACCACTGGCTGCATTTCCGAGACCCCGAAGTCGCGACTTGGTGTCCAGGTCAGTTCGACCTCCTCCATGCCTGCCTGGGCCTTGACCGGCACGCGCGTCGCCTTGCCGTCAGCCACGATTTCAATCGCCGACGGCAGGGCGTCCTTGAGCTGCGCCTTGGGCAGGACGGCCATCAGATAGGGGCCGCTCACAATCGCCGGGTTGGCGCGGGCCGCAGCCGCATCGCCGCAATAGAAGGCGAGCCGCGTGCCATCGGCGCCGCTCACTCCGGCATAGGAGGTGCCCATCTGGTAGCCGGTGCCCCAGCCTTCGGATTGGGCGAGCGCAGTTGGCCCATGCAAGACGAGGCCGAGCGCGATGACAGCGACCCACTGTTTCGACATCGGAAGCCTCCCTTGCCGAAACGCTGCCCGTCGATGTGGCGGAATGCCGCCCGCGGATCAGCCGCCCAGCAACTGCTTTACCATAGGGGAGACCTTGGCGAAGTCCATCTGGCCGGCATAGGCGCCGCGCAGCGCGCCGATCACCTTGCCCATGTCCTTGATCGAGGCTGCGCCGACCTCGGCGATGACCTCCTCGATCGCCGCCTTGATCTCCTCGTCGCTCATCTGCTTCGGCAGATAGGAGGAAATCACCGCGACCTCGGCGCGCTCGCCCTCGGCAAGCTCCGGGCGGCCATTGGCGTCGTAGATCGCGATCGATTCCTGGCGCTGCTTGATCATCTTCTGCAGCAAGGCGAGAATCTCGTCCGGCGTGGCCTCGCCCTTGCCGGAGCCGCGCGCCTCGATGTCCTTGTCCTTCAGCGCCGACTGGATCAGGCGGATGGCGGCGACCTTGCCCTTCTCGCCGGCCTTCATCGCGGTCTTGAGGTCGGCGGTGAACTGCTCACGCAGGGTGGACATGATGTTACGAACCTTCTTCATTCATTGACGGAGCCCGGGTAGCCGATTAAGGCTCGCGCTCCAGACCGGCCGCGCCACTACGCGCAGCCTTCACGCTTGCCGCAGCTTCCGAGCGGCCTGGACGAGACATAGACATGACCGCTCACGAAGGAAACCCCGCCTCTCAGGGCTGGAGCGAGCCGCGCGCGACTGCCGTGCTGGTGCTGGCCGACGGCACCGTGCTCGAAGGCTTCGGCCTCGGCGCGACGGCGCAGGCTCCCGGCGAGGTCTGCTTCAACACGGCGATGACCGGCTATCAGGAAATCCTGACCGACCCGTCCTATGCCGGGCAGATCATCACCTTCACCTTCCCGCATATCGGCAATGTCGGCGTCAACGAAGAGGACACCGAAACGGTCAATGCCGCCGCCTCCTCCGGCGTGCGCGGCGTCGTGCTCCATGCCGAGGTCACCCAGCCCTCGAACTGGCGCGCCGCCAAGCATCTCGACGCCTGGCTCAAGGCCCGGGGCATCGTCGGCATCTGCGGCGTCGACACCCGCGCGCTGACCACGCTGATCCGCGAGAACGGCATGCCCAACGCGGTCATCGCCCATGATCCGGCCGGCAATTTCGACATCGAGGCCCTCAAGCAGGAAGCGGCCGCTCTGCCCGACATGGCCGGGCTCGACCTCGTGCCGCTCGTCGCCGCGACCCAGCGCTATGACTGGGACGAAACGCCCTGGCAGTGGCCGCGCGGCTACGGCAAGCGCGACAGCGCCGCGCATCGCGTCGTCGCCATCGACTACGGCGTCAAGCGCAACATCCTGCGCCTGCTGGCCAAGGCCGGCTGCGAGGTCGAGGTCGTACCCTCGACCGCATCGGCCAAGGACATCCTCGCGCTCAATCCCGATGGCGTCTTCCTGTCGAACGGCCCGGGCGACCCGGCCGCGACCGGCGAATATGCCGTGCCGGTAATCAGGGAACTGCTCGACCGCAAGATCCCGACCTTCGGCATCTGCCTCGGCCACCAGATGCTGGCGCTCGCCATCGGCGGGCAGACCATGAAGATGAAGCAGGGCCATCACGGCGCCAATCATCCGGTCCAGGACAAGACCACCGGCAAGGTCGAGATCGTCTCGATGAACCACGGCTTTGCCGTCGATCCGGCCACGCTCCCGGCCAACGCGAGCGAGACCCATGTCTCGCTCTTCGATGGCAGCAACTGCGGCCTCGCCCTGACCGACCGCCCGGCCTTCAGCGTCCAGCACCATCCCGAGGCCTCGCCCGGCCCGCAGGACAGCCACTATCTCTTCACCCGCTTCGTCGAGCTGATGGAGACGGAGAAGGCGAAGAAGGCGGCTTGAACCCGGCCATTGACAGCAAGCATGGCGCGCGCTCTAAGCGCGTCATGACCTTCGCCTGCCTGCTCGCCCGCAACTATTACGCCCCGTCCTCATAGAGGCGGTGGCATTTACATGTCTCAACCGCCGCGCTGGCGGTTGAATTCAGGCAGTCACCCGGCATCGCGGCCCCTCCCGAGGACAACGCGATGCATACCCCGAACATCACCACTCCCTCCGTCGGCCTGATGGGCTTCGGCGCCTTCGGTCGCCTGATCGCCCGTCATCTCCGCCCGCATTGCCGCCTGATCGCTTTCGATCCGGCGCTGCCGGCCGATGCAGCCTCCGGCGGCATCATCGCCGCCGATCCCGCCGAGATCGCCGCCTGCGACATCGTCATCCTCGCCGTGCCGGTCTCTGCCCTCTCGGAGGCGATCGCGACGTTGCGGCCGCATCTGCGCGCCGGGGCGATCGTCGTCGACGTCGGCTCGGTCAAGATCGGCCCGGCCACGGCCATGCTGGCCGAGCTGCCCGAGGACGTCGAGATCGTCGGCACCCACCCCCTCTTTGGCCCGCAGAGCGGCCGCGACGGCATTGCCGGCCTGAAGATCGCGATCTGCCCGATCCGCGGCGCCAGCGCCTGGCGCATCGCCGCCTTCCTGCGCCGCGTGCTTGGTCTCAAGGTCATCATGACAACGCCGGAGGCGCATGATCGCGACGCGGCCATGGTCCAGGGCCTGACCCATCTCATCGCCAAGATCCTGGTTCGGATGGAGCCCCTGCCGCGCCTGATGACCACAGCGAGCTTCGACCTGCTGCTGCGCGCGACCGAGATGGTCCGCCATGACAGCCCGGCCGTCTTCCTCGCGATCGAGCAGGCCAATCCGCATGCGCGGCCGGTGCGCGACCGCTTCTTCGCTCTCGCCGAGGAAATGCGAGCACATCTCGACCGGGATCGCCGCCCCGCTGTCGAGCCGGAGCCCGAGCCATATGAGGCAGCGGCCCCCTGACGCTGCGCCTCAGCGCCGCAGCACCGCGAGCGCCGCCAGCACGACCCAGAGATAACTCGTCAGGAACAGCAGACGGTTGGCATAGCCGACATAGCCGCGGACTCCGGCAGGCAACGCCTGCAGCGGGCCGGTCTGCGCGGACATGTCGACCCCAGCACCCTTCAGCGCCCCAAAGAACAGGAAGAGCGCGCCGAGCATCGCGACGAAGGAAAGCCAAGGCAGATGCGCCGACCAGAGCGGCGGCGCCGCGAGCCCGCTCTGGCGCGCCATGGCGATGGTGAGCACCACAGCCGCCGCGCACAGCGCTGGAATACCGAGCATCGCCGCCGGCCCGTGCAGCTTGTGATTGATGTCGAACAGCCCGCCCATCGCCTGTCCGATGCCGGCGAGGCAAAGCAGCCCGAGCCCGACCAGCCCGAGCGTGCTTGCCAAGAGCGGTCGCAGCGCTCCGACCAGCGCAAAGGAGCTGATGGCCCAGGCAAAGAACACGATCGTCAGCAACCAGCCATGGCGGCCATTGGCGTATTCGCTCACCATGCGCCAGGACGGCTCGAACTCAGGACTGACGACATGGAGGAGGATTAGCGCCGCGCAGGACACCGCCGTCGCGGCGAGCGCAAGATAGGCGCAGCGGATCGACCAGTCACCGAAATCGACTTGGCTCACGACATTTGCCAAAGCAGGTTCCTCCGGTTCACCGCATCATCCGCGATGAAATGCTCTTCTAAATTGGATATAGAGAACTATATCGAATTATGTCAACGCCCGAAAAACGCAGCTATTCCTCGCGATCGCGGACCCAATCGGCGGAAGAGACGCGCGCCCGCATCCTCGACGCCGCGCTGGCGCTGTTCGGCGACGAAGGCGTCGACAAGGTCACGATCGCGCAAATCGGCGAACGGGCGCAGGTCGCCGCATCGACCGTCTATGCCGTGTTCAAGTCGAAGGCCGGCATCCTGCGCGCTCTTATGGAGCGGGCCCTGTTCGGCGATCGCTTCCGCTCGGCACAGGCGATCCTTGCCGGCGTAATCGACCCGATCGCGCTGATCGGGCTCACCGCCGAGGTCGCCTGCGCCATCTATGAGAGCGAGGATCAGGATCTCGGCCTGCTCCGCAACATCTCCGGCTTCTCGCCGCTACTGCGCGACATCGAGCAGGAGTTCGAGGCGCTGCGTTACCAGATGCAGGAACAGCGCGTGCAGGCACTGTTCGCCGCCGGCAAGGCCCGGGCCGGCCTATCGCTCGACGAAGCCCGGCGGATTCTCTGGATGTATACCAGCCGCGACACCTACCGCATGCTCGTCATCGACGGCGGCTGGCCGGTCGAGCGCTATCGCAGCTGGCTCTCGCAAACGCTGGTCGAGGCCCTCGTTGCGCGCTGAGGCGCGCTCAGGCCGCCTTCGCCTCGGTCCTCAGGAAGCCCGCCAGCTTGCTCGCCGGCAGCCCGGCCTCGGTCGCGATCCGCGTCGCCAGCGCTACCGCCGCCGGGCGCGGCTGGCCCATCGGCCGGTCGAGCCAGTAGGAGACCGGGTTGAGCGCCGTGCGCTGGTCGACCCTTGCGATCCGTCCGGCATCGACTTGCGCCTGCGCCAGCGGCGGGCGCGACAGGGCGACGCCGAGCCCCGAGGCAGCAGCGTCGAGCACAAGATTGTAATCCTCGAAGCGCCGATCGTTCGCTCGCGGCCGAAAGTCCAACCCCTGCGCATTGAACCATGCGCGCCAGCCAGCGGCATCCGAATCATGGATCAATGGCTGGTCGAGGAAGCGCTCGGGCCTGCCCTCGCCGATCGCCCTGGCCAGCTCCGGCGAGGCGACGGGGTAACACCATTCCTCGAAGAGCTGGACCGAGACCCGCCCCGGCGTCCCGCCCCGGCCGCAGCGAATGGCGAGGTCGATGCCCTCCTCCTCGAGGTCGACCTTGCGATGGTCGACCTGCAGCATGATCCGCACGGGCGTATCGCCATTCTCCAGACGCTGCCAGCGCGGCATCAGCCAGAGCGAGCAGACGGAAGGCGTCGCGCTGAAGCGCACCACCGCCGCGCCGCGCGGTTCGCTCCAGCGGTCGGATGAATCGGCGAAGACCGAGAAGGCCTCCTGCGTACGCTGGAACAGGCGTTGACCCTCGGGCGTCAGCGCGACGCCGCGCGCCTGGCGCTCGAACACGCGCAGGCCGAGCCAGTGCTCGAGCTTGGCGACCTGCCGCGAGACCGCACCATGGGTCAGGTTCAAAGCCTCGGCCGCGGCGGAGAAACTGCCGGAGCGGGCGGCGGCCTCGAAGGCGCGCAGCGTGTCTAACGGCGGAAGCGGCGAGCTGTGATCCATATTCACAGCTCGCCATCGAATTACTCGTTTGTCAATCAGCTCGCCGAGGCGCTTATCGGAAGGCGAACCGTCACCAGCCTTTGAGGCCTGCCATGACAACCGTCCCCTCCGCCGCATCCTCCCGCCCCGGCTCCACCCTCGACGCCATGCTGCTCTTCACCATCCCCTTCACCGTGATCGCCTGGGCCTCCTCCTTCCCGGCGATCCGGGCCGGCCTTGCCGGCTTCGGCGCGCTCGAACTGGCAGCGCTGCGCTTCGCCATCGCTGGCGTCTTCGCCGCGCTCTTCTTGGTCGTGACACGCCCGAAGCTGCCGGAGCGCGCCGATATCTGGCGCTTCCTCACCGGCGGCATCGTCTTTATCGCGCTCTATGCGATCTTCCTCAATCTCGGCCAGCGCGTCGTCCCGGCGGGTGCGGCGAGCCTCATTATCAACACCAACCCGATCATGACGGCGGCGCTCGCCATGCTGGTCCTGAACGAGCGCTTCAGCGCCCTCGCCTGGGCCGGCACGGCGCTGGCCTTCGCCGGCATCGGCGTCATCGCCCTCGGCAACGGGCTCGATCTCAACATCGGCATCAGCGTCCTGCTGATCCTCGGCGCGGCCCTCTGCAACTCGGTCTCCACCGTCGTCCAGAAGCCGCTCTTTTCCCGCCACAAGCCGCTCGCCGTCGCGGCCTGGAACATGGCGATCGGCGCCCTGCCCTCACCCCCTTCCTGCCCGGCGCGCTGGAGCAGTTGCCGGCCGCCCCGGCGCAGGCGATCTGGTCGGTGGTCTGGCTCGCTCTGGTCTCCAGCGTCGTCGCTTACGGCACCTGGGCGATCACCCTGTCGCGCCTGCCGGCCGCCCGCGCCGCGAATTTCCAGTATTGCGTGCCGCCGGCGGCGATGCTGATCAGCTTCCTCTGGCTCGGCGAGATCCCGACCGCGCTCGGCCTGATCGGCGGCGCCATGGCCCTGGCCGGCGTGGTCATCGTCAACCTGAAGCGCTGAAGCCGGGTTGCTGCGGACAGGAGCCCCATGCTCTCGTCCGCAGCATGACCGAGCCGACCACCATCACGATCAGAGCCCTCGGCGTCTCCGACGCCGAGGCTTTTCGCACGCTCCGCCTCGCCGGGCTGGCGGACACGCCGGAAGCTTTTGGCGCCAGCCTCGCCGAAGAGACGGCGCGCCCGCTGGAGCGCTTCGCCGAGCGGCTGATGCCGCCAGCGCCGAGCCTCGTCTTCGGCGCGTTCTTGGGCCCCGACCTCGTCGGAATCGCCGGCTTTCTCGCCTATGACGGCGAGAAGCACCGGCATATCGGCCTGCTCTGGGGCGTCTACCTGCAGCCGGGCCAGCGCGGCAAAGGCACGGCAGCACGATTGATCGAAACGCTGATCGCCCATGCGCGCCGGCATGTCGTGATCCTCCACGCCGATGTCGGCGCCGACAATCATGCAGCCCGCCGGCTCTACGAAGGCCTCGGCTTCAGGCTCTACGGCGTGCAGCCGAAGGCGCTCTGCGTGGACGGCCGCTATATCGACGAAGCGATGCTGGCGCTCGACTTCACGGAGGGCTGACGCCAGCCTTCTCTTTTGCTGCCTGAGCCTCGATCCCGACGATCAGCTTCCTGAGCAGCCCGGCCAGGATCTCCCGCTCCTGCGCATCGAGCGGATCGAGGAACGCGAGCTCGCTCGCCATGTCCGTGCGGAAGGCCTGCTCGGCCAGCACCGCGCCCGCCTCGGTCAGCGCCACCTGCACGCTGCGCCCGTCCTTGACCGACTTCTCGCGCCGGATCAGACCGGCCTTCTCCAGCCGATCGAGCCGGTGGGTCAGCCCGCCCGAGGAAATCATCAGCAGCGCGTACATCTCCGTCGGCGTCAGCCGGTAGGGCGGCCCGGAGCGGCGCAAGGTCGAGATCACGTCGAACTCGCCGCGATCGAGCCCGAAGCCTGCGAAAGTCTCTTCGATGCTCGGCCGGACCATGTTGCCGAGCCGGAAGGCACGGCCGAGGATCGCCATCGGCTCGGTGTTCAGATCGGGCAGCTCGCGCGCCCATAACCGGCGCAACCGATCGACATGGTCCTCCGTCGCACCATCTCGGTTCTGCGATTCGTCTGCCATTTCAGCGCCTTGGCTGTTGGGAAGCTGGCAAGCAGACATACACGCCGCACCGCCTCCCGCCAAGATATCTTGGCATGAAGATAATTATCTTGACGAGAAGATACCTTTCGGTTAGATATCTTCCTGCAAAGATAATTCACACGCCACTAGCCCAGGGAGGCAGTCATGTTCAACGTCCTTCGGTCCGAAGATCAGCAGCGCGGCGCCAACCGCACGGTGCGTTTCGAGGGCGAGGCGCTCGGCGGCCCGGTCTCGTTCTTCATCGTCGACGCCGAGCCGGGCCAGGGCTCGATGCTGCACGTCCACCCCTATTCCGAGACCTGGATTGTCCGGAAGGGCGAGGCCGAGTTCACTGTCGGAGGCGAACGGACGCGCGGCTATCCCGGCGACGTGGTCGTCACCGCCGCGGACATCCCGCATCGCTTCGAGAATGTCGGCGAAGGCCGCCTCGAACTGATCTGCGTCCACCCGAATGGACGGATCCTGCAGCAGAATCTCTGACGACCACACAACTCAGCCGACCATCGACGTCTTGGTTGAAGCAGGTCAGGACGTGGAGGCTCGCCACAAGGACGAGCATGACGGGCGGATCGGCTGGTCGGCCGTTGCCTGGCAAGGCGAGCCCCTGCTACTCGGGGGAATGCTCCATCCCGCAACCAGGCTCCAGCGCAGTGACATGGATGCGGTGGCAGTCGTTCACCGCACGAGCTTCGACGAATGCCTGCCATGGCTGGCCGGGCTGCATACCCCCGACGAAGACCGGGCCTATTTCCGGAACGTCGTCTGCGAGGAATGCGACGTTTGGGGCTCCTTCGACGGCAGGGTGCTCACCGGATTCATCGCCTTCCGCGCCGGCTGGGTCGATCAGCTCTATGTGCTGCCGGCCCATCAGGGCCGTGGTCTGGGCTGCGCCTTGCTGACGGTCGCGCAGGAGCGCTATCCGGAGCTGAATCTCTGGACGTTCCAGCGCAATGAGAGCGCTCGGCGCTTCTATGAGCGACAAGGCTTCGTCGCAGCCGAGCTGACCGATGGGGCACGCAACGAAGAGCGCGAGCCCGACATCCGCTATGTCTGGCACAGGCGCTGACCAGTGCGTGAGCCCTGTCTCACGCCTCCGCGAACAGTCGCCGCTGCAATTCGTCCCACAGCTCAGGCGTCTGCGCCGCCAGGATGCCGAAGCCCTGCTCGGCCGGTCTGTAGGGGCGCCCGTCGAAGCGGGCCGCCCGGCCGCCGGCCTCTTCGAGGAAGAGCGTGCCCGGCGCATGGTCCCAGGGCAGGCCGCGCCAGAACACGACGAAGTTCTGCTCGCCGCGAACGATCGCCGGATATTCTTCCCCAGCGCAGAACATCCCCGGCAGGATGGCCGCGATATCTCGGCCATTGGCTTGAACCCGCGCCGCGATCTCGGCCGGCAGGAAGCGGGTCAGCACGCCGCCGCGCAGCCCGATCCATTGCGGCGGCTGCCCGACCTTGACGCGCACGCCATCGACCCAGGCGCCAGCGCCACGCTCGGCGACATGAAGCATCCCGGTCGCCGGGCTCAGCATCCAGGAGGCGATCGCCTCGCCCTCGCGCAGCAGCGCCACCATCATCGAGAAGCACGGGCTGCCCTTGACGAAATTCGAGGTGCCGTCGACGGGATCGACCACAAAAACGGTGCCCTCGCCCAGCCCCTGCAGCAGCTCCGGGTTCGCAGAAACCGCCTCCTCGCCGATCACCCGCGAGCCCGGCAGCAGCGCTGGCAGCCGGACATTGAGAAGCCGCTCGGCTTCCTCATCGGCGATGGTGACCTCCTCGCCCGGCGATTTTACCCGAACCTCGGCTTCCCCGAGTTTGCGGAACCGCGGCATCACGACCTCGGCGGCGACCTCGCGCAGCAGGTTCGAGACCTGCCCGATCAGTTCCTGTTCCGCCATCGTCAGAAGCCCCGCTTTTCCAGCTCGGCTTCCGCCTCGGTGATGTAGTCCCGGATCACCGGCACGGCGCTCTTGTGCGGGCCGAGCAGCAGCTGGAAGACCATGTCGCCGCCGATGTCGAAGGAGATCGAACAGGCGGAGAGGTAGAACTCCCACATCCGCGCGAAGCGCTCGCCGAGCATGGTCACCACCTCCGGCCGGTGCGCCATGAAGCGCTCGCGCCAGGCCTCCAGCGTCCAGTGATAGTGCCGGCGCCAGAACTCGCAGTCGGAATGCCAGAGGCCTGTCTGCTCGACCGCGGCGAAGACCTCGGACAGCGCCGGGGCATAGCCGCCGGGAAAGATGTACTTGTCGAAGAACGGGCCGGTGAAGCCGGGCGGGCCGACGCGGCCGATGCAATGGACGAGCGCGATCCCATCCGGGGTGAGCAGGTCGCGGATCTTCTCGAAATATTCGAGGTAATGCGCGACGCCGACATGCTCCATCATGCCGACCGAGACGACGCGGTCGAAGCTCCCGGTCAGCTCGCGATAGTCCTTGTTGATGAAGCTGACGGCATCGCCGACGCCGGCGGCCTCGGCACGCTTCTGCGCCGCCGCCATCTGGTCGGGCGAGACGTTGAGCCCGGTCACCTTCGCGCCGCAGGCCTTGGCGAGATAGATCGAAAGCTCGCCCCAGCCCGAGCCGATGTCGAGCACGCGCATGCCCGGCTCGATCTTCAGTTTGGCGGCGATGTGGCGGAGCTTGGCCTTCTGCGCGTTCTCCAGCCCGACCTCCGGGCTGTGCCAGTAGGCACAGGAATAGGTCATCGTCTCGTCGAGCCAGAGCCGGTAGAAATCGGTCGGGATGTCGTAGTGGTGCTTGACCTTCTTGCCGGCGACGCCGAGCGGGTTGTGCATCCGCCAGCGTCGGATCTTGAAGCGGATCTTGCGGATCGCCGCCTGCAGCGGATGCTTGCGCAGTTCGCTGCGCTGGATCCAGAACAGCGTCAGCAGGTCGTGGATGGTCGAGCCGTCCTCGAACTCGATCCGCTCATCCATGTAGCCTTCGGCCAGCGCCAGCTCGGGATTGAGGAAGAGCTCGCGCTCGATCTTCGTATCCTTGAAGCGCACCGTCACCTCGCCCGCGACAACGGGCTTGCCGGCGAAGGTGAACTCGGTCCGCCCTGGCCCGAAGACATGCCGCGTTCCATCCGGCGCGATGACGGTGAGCCTGCCCTTGCGGATCGAACGCTTCAGCAGTTTCGGCAACAGCAGCATGGTCGGGCAGGCTCCGGTCGGTCGGCGCAAGCTATTGGCTCGCCTGAGGCAGCACAAACCCTGCGTGCAATCAACCTGACTCCATAGTCATCGCAGCCATGCTAGGGCTTAGGGCGAAGGCGCCGCCCGCGCCATTCTCGATATGGAGACCCGATGTCCTGGCGTGATTTCTGGAACGGCGAGCATGCGATCTATGTCTCGGATCGCCACAAGGCCCTGCATTATCGCCGCATCGCGCAGGATATCGCCGCCGCCGTGCCGTCCAGGGACGCGGCCGTGCTCGATGTCGGCTGCGGCGAAGCGCTTTCGGCCGATCTCGTCGCAGCCGCATCCGGCCGGCTGATCCTGTGCGAGGCAGCGCCGACCGTCCGCGAGAAACTGAGGGCCCGCTTCGGCGCGCTCGCCAATCTCTCGGTGGTCTCGCCGGAGGAGGTCGAGGCGCTTCCGGATGATTCGCTCGACCTCGTCGTCGCCAATTCGCTGATCCAGTATCTGAGCGAAGACGAACTGAAGCGGGCGCTGGCGACCTGGCTCGCCAAGCTCAAGCCGGGCGGCGAGCTCATCCTCGCCGACGTGATCCCGCCGGATCTCTCAGCCTTGACCGATGCGACCGAACTGCTCGGCTTCGCCTGGCGCGGCGGCTTCTTTGTCGCGGCACTCGGCGGCCTCGTCCGCACCGTCTTCTCGGACTATCGCAAGCTGCGCGCCCAGTACGGGCTCTCGACCTACAGCGCCGTCGGCATCACCGCGCTGGTCGAGGCCACCGGCTTCCAGGGCGTCACACGCCGCCCAAACTTCGGCCATAACCCACACCGCATGGCCTTCTCGGCCCGCAAGCCGATGGCACTGGAGGCTCCGACTCCATGACCGCACTGGCGCTCACCCTCACCGTCGTCACCCTGGCTCTGGCCGGCGCCATGGCAGGCTTCTTCTATGCCTATTCGATGTCGGTGATGTGGGCGCTCGACGCGGTCGATCCGAAGGCCGCGATTGCCTCGATGCAGAGCATCAACATCGTCGTGCGCAACGCCATCTTCTTCCCGGCCTTCTTCGGCACGCCGGTGGTGGCGCTGCTTGCGGCCGGGCTCTGGTGGAAGGCCGGTGCCGGGCAGGTCGCGCTGCTGCTCGTGCTCGCCGCCCTCGTCTATCTGGCCGGCGCCTTCCTGCTCACCATTCTCGCCAATGTGCCGATGAACGAGGCGCTCGCGATCGCGACGATTCCCACCGATCCCGAGCAAGCGCGGACGCTCTGGCAGAATTATTCCGGCCCATGGACGATGTGGAACCATGTCCGCACCGTCGCGAGCCTCCTCAGCCTGCTGCTGGTCGGCTGGGCGCTCTACGCCGCCGGCCAGGCCTGATCACACAAGGACAGATCCAATGCATATCGGCTTGATCGGCGGCATCGGCGTCGCGGCGACGGTGGTCTATTACCAGCGCCTGACAGCGGCCGCAGCGGCGCTTGGCCTGCCCAAGCTCGAGCTGACGATCGTCCATGGCGAGATCCACGAGCTGATCCGCAACAACCTGGCCGACCGCAGGGCAGAGCAGGCTGAGGCCTTCCTTCCTCTCGTCACCCGCCTGAAGGATGCAGGCTGCGACTGCGCCGCCTTGTCCTCGCTCGGCGCGCATTTCTGCTTTGACGAGCTGGCGGCGTTGTCGCCCTTGCCGCTCGTCTCCGCCGTCACGCCGCTCGACGCCTATTTCGTCGAGCAGGGCATCAAGCGGGTCGGGCTGCTCGGAACGCGCGTTGTCATGCGCACGCGCCTTTACGGCCAGCTCGCGTGCACCGAGGCTTTGGCGCTGGACGACGAGATCGAAATCCTTGGGCAGGCCTATCAGGACGTCGCCGTCGCCGGCGCCTGCTCAGCCGCGCAGCGCGAGCTGTTCCTCGATGCCGGCCGGCGCATGACCGCGGCCGGAGCCGACGCCATCGTCCTCGCCGGGACTGATCTTAATCTGGCCTTCGATGGGCAGGATCCGGGATACCGGGTCATCGATGCGCTCGACGTCCATGTCGCTCTGCTCGCCGATCTGGCAGCAGGCCGCAAATCCTTGCGCGATCTGTCGTCCTAGCAGCGGGACCGCCGCTCACTGCGCCCGATCGGCGAAGGAGAAGAATTTGTGCCCGGCGAAGGTGAAGACCATCACGATCAGCGTGGTGACGACCTGCATCGGCAGATAGGGCAGCCCGGCGACCTTGACGAAGAGGTGCATCAGCACGCCGGTCAGCAGAAAGCCGCCGAAGGCGATCAGGCCGAAACGCCAGCTCGCCTCGCCATGGGTGCGCGTCGCCTCGAAGGTCAGCCAGCGGTTCAGCACATAGGAAACGACGCCGCCGAGCACGAAGCCGGCGAGCGAGGCCGCAACGGGGTCGGCGCCGCCGAGCTCGACCAAGCCGATCAGCAATCCGTAATGCGCGACCGCCGCCATCACGCCGGAAAAGGCATAGGCGATGACCTGGCGGCTATGGCGGGGAAGACGGTTTAGCATCCGGGATGCCTATAACCCGGATGCTGAACGGAAGCCTACGACCAATCAACCCGCATCGCTGCCGGCGAGATTGGCCGGCTTGCCCTCGACCGGCAAATCGAGCGCCTGCTTCAGCGTCTCGAGATTGTATTCGCGGATGCGGCCGTTCGTGGGGTCGCTGACATAGGCGCTGCCGCCGACCACCGCGAGCGAGGGCGTCGGCGTCTTCGCGCCGTACTGGCAGTCGAAGGCGGGCACGGCGTCGAAGCTGGCGAGTTCCTTCCAGGCGGCGACGTCATAGACCCGCAGCTTGCCGTCCGGCGTCAGATTGGCGAGCCGCTTGCCGTTGTTGGAGAGCTCGAACTGACAGGCCGACTGGCCGCCCGGCACCGGCAGGATGTCGGCCGAGGTCAGCGACTTGGCGGTCGGGTCGACCCGGAGTAGCCCGTCATAGGGCGAGGTCTTGCCGTAATTGGCGACCATGAACTTGGCGCCGGCCCGGGCCTTGATCGCGCTGATCCGGCGCTCGTCGGGATAGGCGAGCTTATGCGCGCTGAACTTTGCGCCCGCCTGCGACAGCACCAGCATGCCGCCGCCCTCGCCTTCGGCGCAGCCGAAGACATGGCGGCCATCGGCCGCGGCATGGCCGTGATAGAGCTTGCAGGAGGCGTCGGGCTTGGCCGGGTCGTTGAAAGTCGCGAGCTTTGCCCAGCCACCCTTGGTCCGGTCGAGGATCTCGAAACCGTCCGGCCGCGACGAAGCGCTTTTGTCCTCGCCCTTCACATAGACCGGGTTCGGCACCGACATCAGCCAGCGGCCTTCGCCGAGCGGCACGACGATGCCGTGCTGCGGCCCCGGGCTCGGCCACTCCGTCAGCGCCGGCTTGTCCTTGGCGAGATCGTTGATCGCGACCAGCACTGCCTTCGCCGTGCTCTGTCCGTCCCAAGGGCGGATGCCGTCATAGAACATTGCGAGCTGGCCATGGCCGGAGATGACATGCGCCGGCTTCTGGCCGGTCAGCACGAGATCGGTGAGCTTCACCGGCCCCTTCTCGATGTCGTTGTGGTCGCCATGCGACTCGATCGTCAGGCCGGTGTCGAGGAAGCGGATCGTGCCGGCATCGTCACCGATCTTCATTACGACAAAGCGGCCACCCTGCGCAGTGGCGAAGCCGGGATTGGCCTTGGGCACGTCGAAGCTGTGCGTGACCTCGCCTGTATCGAGATCGAGCACGCGCACGACCGGCTTCTCATGGTCGGCAAAGACCAGCCGGCCGCGCAGCACGGCATGGTCATGGGCGAGCGCCGGCAGGCTCGACAGCACGGCCGAGAGGGCGAGTGAGGACAACAGGGAAAGCGAACGCATCATGGTCTCCAGGGCAGGCGGTAAGGGATGAGGGTTCAAGCAGCGGTCGCCCGGCGCCAGGCCGGGAACGGGTCGGGCAGATTGCGATAGCGCTCGGGCTTGAAGGCGATGGTCGGCGTCTCGCCGAGCAGGCAGGCGTCGAGCCCGGCGCAGATGGCGCTCTCGTCCATGCCGGAGCCGATGAAGACGAGCTCCTGCCGACGATCGCCCCAGACCGAATGCCAGTGCCGGTTCAGGATGGCGCGCCATTCGGGATGATCGGGCCAGCGCGGGCGCGGCACCGCGGCCCACCAGAAGCCCATCGCCTCGGTCCGGCAGATGCTGCCTGCGAGCGACATCTCGCCGACCCATTCCGGCCGCGTCGCCAGCCAGAAATGGCCCTTGGCCCGGATCAGTCCCGGCCAGCTCTGCGCCAGGAAGGCGTTGAATTTTTCCGGATGGAACGGCCGGCGCGCCCGGTAGACGAAGGAGGAGATGCCGTATTCCTCGGTCTCCGGCACATGATCCCTGAAGCCGTAGAGCTCCTTGTGCCAGAGCGGGTGCTCCTGCGCCTTCTCATGGTCGAACAGGCCCGTATCGAGGATCTGATCGAGCGGCGCCCGGCTGAAATCGGCCTCGATCAGGCGCGCATCCGGGTTGAGCGCCCGGATGACCAATTTCGCCTGCGCCACCGCTTCCGGCCCGGCATCGCCGACCTTGTTGAGCACGACGACATCGGCAAACTCGATCTGCTCGACCAGGAGATCGACCAAAGTGCGCTCGTCGCCCTCGCCGGCTATCTCGCCGCGCTCGCGCAGGAAATCGCGCGAGCCGTAGTCTTTCAGCAGGTTCACCGCATCGACCACCGTCACCATGGTGTCGAGCCGGGCGAGGTCGGAGAGCGAGAAGCCGTCCTCGTCGCGGAATTCGAAGGTCGCCGCGATCGGCAGCGGCTCGGCGATGCCGGTGCCCTCGATCAGCAGGTAGTCGAAGCGGCCGTCGCGGGCGAGCCGGCCGACCTCGGCCAGGAGATCGTCACGCAAGGTGCAGCAGATGCAGCCATTGCTCATCTCGACCAGCTTCTCGTCGGTGCGCGAGAGATCGCCGCCCCCAGAGCGCACGAGGTCGGCGTCGATGTTCACCTCGCTCATGTCGTTGACGATGACCGCGACCTTGCGGCCCTCGCGGTTGTTGAGGACGTGGTTGAGCAGCGTCGTCTTGCCGGCGCCGAGAAAGCCGGAGAGCACGGTGACGGGAAGGCGGGAGTCCATCTCGGATTTCACATTTTGTTACGTTGTAACATTTCATAGCGAGAGCGAATTGCGGACGCAAGGCTGCCGTGCAGGCGCGGCGCTGGCCTTCCACAGCGCGCGCCCTAAGCTCGCCGTCTCACATCGATGGAGGAGCCCGCACCATGATCGCGATCGACCTGCTGGTGCGCGCCGAATTCCTCTATCCGGTCAGCCCCGGAATGCCGGTGATCCCCGATGGCGAGGTCGCGATCGCGGGCGGGCGCATCCTCCATGCCGGCCCACGCCAGCCGGACGGGCACTGGGCGCCCGCTCGCACGCTCAATGGTTCCGGCCGCGCGGTGCTGCCCGGCTTCGTCAACTGCCATTCGCATGCCGCGTAACTGGTCTTCCGCAGCCAGACCGACGACCACGCCGCCAAGGCGGCACTGCTCGAAGTCGCCTTCCGGATGGAGAAGGACATCACGGAGGATGAGTGGGCGCTGCTGGCGGAAGCCGGCTGCGCCGACATGCTCCAGTCCGGCATCACCACGATCAACGACATCTGGTATGCGCCGCACCGGCTGGCTCAGACGGTCGAGGCCTGTGGCCTGCGGGCCCAGATCGCCCACAAGGTCTTCGACGTCCGCCTGCACGAGCTCTGGCGCGGCGACTACACGCATCACCCTGATATCGGCGAGGAGCGCCTGCGCGACGGCGTCGCCTTCGCCGAGCGCTGGCACGGCGCCGCCGATGGCCGCATCACCGCCCGCATCGGCACGCACGCCACCGACACCTGTTCGGTCAAGCTGCTGCGGACGGCCCGCGCCGAGGCGAACAGGCTCGGCATCGGCATGCATATCCACGCCGCCCAGAGCGTCGCCGAAGTCGAGCAGATCAGGGCGGCCCATGGCTGCGGCCCGGTCGAGTTCCTGCGGGATGTCGGCATGCTCGGCCCGGACGTCGTGCTCGCCCATCTCGTCTTCGCCGGCACCGGCGATCTCGATGCGGTCCAGGAGAGCGGCGCGGCCTACGCGCATTGCCCGACGATCTATCCGCGCCGCGGCCGCTATCCGCCGCTCGAAGACATCATGGGCCGCGGTATCCCGACCGGCTTCGCCACCGACTGGATGCTGAACGACCCGTTCGAGGGCATGCGCAACGCCCTCAACGCCATGCGCCTGCGCCTGGGAAGCCCGACCGCCCTCTCCTGCGCGCAGGCGCTGGAGCTGCACACGATCGGCGCCGCCCGCGTCATGGGCCTTGAGGACGAGATCGGCTCGCTGGAGGAAGGCAAGAAGGCCGACCTGATCATGGTCGACATCGACCGCCCGCATCTCCAGCCCTATTACGGCGACTATGCCGCGCTGGTCTATTACGCGAGGGCTAGCGACGTGGTGACGAGCATCGTCGACGGCGCGATCGTGGTCGACGATGGCCGCCCGACCCGCCTCGACCGCGAGCTGACTATGGCGCGGATCAGGGAGAAGGTACCGGGCTGGCGCGGAAAGCTGGCGGCACTGGGCAGCCGCGCGGTGTTCGGGCCGGGCTGTCCGTGCTGCGGCTGATCAAACGTCGATCTTGATCCGCGGCACCGACGGGTCGCGCCGCGCCGTCTCGATCACGCTGTCGAGCAGGCCGGGGAAGCGCCGCTCGAATTCCTCGCGGCGGATGCTGAGAAAGCGCACCGTCCCCTCTGCCCGCGAGCGCGTGATCCCGGCCTCGCGCAATTTGGCAAAATGGTAGGACAGCAACGAGGGTGAGGCGAGCTCGGTGAAGGCGCCGCAGCGCGCTTTGTCGACCTCGTCGCAATCGGCGAGCGAGACCAGGATGCCGAGCCGGATCGGGTCGCCCAGCGCCGCGAACACGTCGGCCGGCAGGACGTCCTCGATCTCGGGATGGAAGAGCTGCTTCATCACCCCTAGCTTAATTGCCCCGGCCGCTCCTGACAAGTTTCAATGATCCTTGAATTTAGGATTGACTCATGGTCGGCCGACGCCCATGATTCAACGATCATTGAAATTGTCGGCAACTCCCCACGGAGCGCTCTGCCATGGATATCCGTCTCCTTCTACTGGCCGGCGGCGCCTTCGCCATCGGCACCGGCAGCCTCGTCATCACCGGCATCCTGCCCAATCTCGCCGCCGCCTTCGGCGTCAGCGTCGATACGGCCGGCCTGTTGATCTCGATCTTCGCCATCGCCTATGCCATCGGCTCACCGGTGCTCTCGACGCTGTTCGGCAATCTCGACCGCAAACTCGTTCTGATCAGCTCGCTCACCGTCTTCACCCTCGCCAATCTCGTCGCCGCCTTTACCAGCGACTTCACCTGGCTGATGCTGGCGCGCATCGTCATGGCGCTCGGCTCTGGCGTGTTCATGCCGGCGGCGAATGCCGTCGCCGTGGCGCTGGTGCCGCCCGAGCGCCGCGCCCGCGCCATCGCGCTCGTCACCGGTGGCATGACCGTCTCACTGATCCTCGGCGTGCCGCTCGGCACCGCCGCCGCGACGCTCGGCTGGCACTTTCCTTTCCTGGTCGTGGCGCTGTTCGGGGCGATTGCCCTTGCCGGCCTGCTGTTCAAGATGCCGGCGGGCCTGCCGCGCGGCGCCAACACACTCGCCGAGCGGCTGCAGGTCGCGCGCCGCGGCGACGTGCTGCTGGCGCTCGGCACCACCGCGCTTTGGACCACCGGCGCCTTCACGCTCTACACCTACGTCGCGCCCTTCCTCTCGGCCCATGCCGGCATCTCCGGTCCTTGGCTCAGCGCGACGCTGGTGCTGACCGGCATCGGCTCGGCGCTGGGCAATCAGCTCGGCGGCCAGGCCAGCGACCGCTTCGGCCCGGTGCCGACGCTGACCTTCGTGCTGACCCTGCTCGCGGCCTCGCTCGCCGCCGCCTCGCTCGTCGCGGTGACGCTGCCGCCGGCGGTCGCGATCTTCGTGCTGCCGGTGATCCTGATGATCTGGAGCGGCGCCGGCTGGGCCGGGCATCCCTCGCAGATGTCGCGTCTCGCAGCCATGGCGCCGGATGAGGTCGTGGTCGCGCTCTCGCTCAACGCCTCGGCGCTCTATGTCGGCATCGCCGCCGGAGCAGCCCTCGGCCAGCAGGTGCTGCGCCACGGCGCCTCCTGGCAGCTCGGCTTCGTCGGCGCGGCCTGCGAGCTCGGCGCGCTCGGCCTGCTGCTGATCGCGACGCAGCGGCGCAAGGCGGCGGCGCGCGAGGCCGCCCGCGTCAGCGAGGTCGCGCCGACTGCGCGCTGATCAAGGCCCAGATGGTTGAATGCGATTGTTCGAACGCTATGCTGTATGCCGAATAGGAATCTATTGGCATGGCGCCTCGCGCAAGATCAGCACTGCGACTAACTCGGCTCAAAGTCAGGAACTGGCGGAACTTTCGCGAGGTCGAAGTACGGCTTGGAAAGCGCGCGATCTTTGCGGGACCGAACGCTTCGGGTAAGTCGAATCTGCTCGATGCGATTCGATTCCTCCGTGATTTGGTTAAACCTGTTGGCGGTGGGCTAGCTGCTGCTGTCGAGGAACGCGGCGGCATACCAAAGCTCCGGTCGCTTTACGCGCGGGGAACGCGCACAGACGTCGTTATTGATGTCGATGTTGGGGACGACGAAGACCCCTTGCAGTGGTCTTATCGCCTTAGCTTTACCCGGATTGGTAAGGACAATTTTGCAAGCGTCACCGAGGAAATTGTAAAGCGAGCCGGTAAAGAGATCAGCTCTCAACGCCGAAGCAATTCCGATGACCAACAGAAACTTGGTCAAACTTTAATTCAACAATCTGGCCAGAACGCTCATTTCCGAGAGCTCGTCGAATTCTTTGAATCCATACGCTACTTACATATCGTTCCTCAAATTATGCGCGACTCGCGGCGTGCTTTGGAAAAAGGCGAAGATCCGTATGGCGGAGACCTTTTGGAACGAGTAAATGCCACTCCTCCGAAAACACGCAACGCTCGCCTAAGGCGAATTTCAGAAGCTTTAAGGATTGCAGTCCCGCAGTTCGTCAATCTTGAACTAGAGGTAGACAAACGTGGAAGCCCGCATCTGAAGGTCTTATTCAAGCACTGGAGGCCTAATCCTACCACTCAGAATGAAAGCCAGCTTTCTGACGGGACGCTTCGTTTGATCGGATTTCTCTGGTCGACGAGTGAACGCGAAGGACCCCTTCTCCTAGAAGAGCCTGAATTGTCATTGCATGAGGACGTGGCGCGGCAGCTGCCTGCCATGATCGCTCGTATGCAGCGTCATTCGGGACGACAAGTTCTCATGACTACTCATTCTCAGGCGATTGCGGGCGAGGCCGGAATTGGCACTCGCGAAGTATTCCTTTTGCAACCCGGGGAAAATGGCACAACCGCCGAGATGGCGGCGGACAATCAAGACGTCATGAAGTTAGTAGAAGCTGGGTTCACTGTCGGTGAAGCCGTAATGCCTATGGCTCGCCCAAAGAATATCAATCAGCTTTCACTTTTCGACGCCGTCAGTGGCTAAGATAAATTTTGCATCAGAAGGGATAGTCGACGCAGCGATCGCGCGGCGACTAATCGCTCATGCGGGAGCTGAACCTGGCCTAGAAAGGCCCGCACACGGCAAACACAAACTAGACCCCCTGCTACAAAAATATCGAAGCGCTGCTGAGTATGGCACTCCATGGCTGGTTCTACGCGATCTAGATCGCGATTCGGCTTGCGCACCGGAGTTGTTAGAGCGCCTCGGCGTGCGACCGACCGATAATTTTTGCATGAGAATCGCGGTTCGAGAGGTTGAGAGTTGGATACTGGCAGATCGGCAAGGGCTGGCAGATTTTCTTAGAATCCCAGTTGCAAGAGTGAATGCCAGCCCAGAAGAACTTCCAAATCCGAAACGCTACGTTATCGATCTAGCTCGCTCGTCTCGATCACGAGACATTCGGGAGGCGATTGTGCCACACGAAGGCAGCGGTCAGGAACAAGGGCCCGAATACGCGGCTCAGATGGCTGGGTTCGCCGAGAACCAATGGGATGTAGCACGCGCAATCAACGATGGGGCCGCAGCATCGCTGGTAAAAGTGGATACTCGATTGAGAGAGCTCATCGCCCGCCAAGGCTGATTGCGCCGCACGTAATCAACTTCTCCCTCGTCGAGGCACCGGAGCCTATAACACAGCGGCTTGCCTCGACCCGCGGAAAGGGCGCGCGGGTCCGTCGCCGAAGTGACCAAGCGCAAATATCGCACTTTTTAATCAGGCCCTGACCTCGAACACCATGTTGAACGGCGTCTCGGTCGCCCGGCGGAAGCGGGTGAAGCCGGCATCGAGCGCGACCTTGCGCAGCCGCATCTCGCCTGCCTGTGCGCCGAGCCCGAGTCCGACCTCCTGCGCCATCGAGGCCGGCGTGCAGATCATCGTCGACGCCCCGTAGAAGATCCGGCCGACCGGGTTGATGTTCTGCTTGAGATTGTCGTGTGCGAAGGGCTCGACGATCATCCAGGTGCCGCCCTCAGCCAATGTCTCCCTGACGTGACGGCCGGCGCCGACCGGATCGCCCATGTCGTGCAGGCAGTCGAACATGGCGACGAGATCGTATTTCTTCGCCGGGAAGTCCTTGGCGCTCGCCCGCTCGAAGACGATCCGGTCGCCGACCCCCGCCTTGTGCGCCGTCTCCTTCGCCTTCTCGATCGAGGGGCCGTGATAGTCGAAGGCATGGAAGCGCGATTTCGGATAGGCCTGCGCCATCAATATGGTCGAGGCGCCATGGCCGCAGCCGACATCGGCGACGACGGCGCCCGCTTCGAGCTTGGCCTTGACGCCGTCCAGCGCCGGAATCCAGCTGCTCACCAGATTGGTGTTGTAGCCCGGCCGGAAGAAGCGCTCGGTGCCGCGGAACAGGCAGTTGCTGTGCTCGTGCCAGCCCAGCCCCGCGCCGGTCCTGAAGGCCTGCTCGACCTTGGGCTCGTCGACCCACATCGACTGGACGATCTCGAAGGCGCCGGCGAAGAAGGCCGGGCTGCCCTCCTCTGCGAAGGCCATGGCCTGCTCCGGCGACAGGCTGAAGCTGTCGTTGCCCTCGTCATAATCGATGTACTCGGCAGCAGCCTGGGCCGAGAGCCACTCGCGGACATAGCGTTCCTTGAGGCCGGTCTTGCCGGCGAGCTCCGCCGCCGTGACCGACTTGCCGTCGGCCATCGCCTTGTAGAGGCCCAGTTGGTCGCCGAGGACGATGAGCGAGCCGGTGACACAGGCTCCGACGTCGCCGACGAGGCGTCCCACCAAGGCATCGAGTTTCTGCGGATCGGGTTCACGCATGGCCAAGCTCCTCTGGTTGGGGAGGGCGTGGCCGGAGCTGACGCGAACCGGCTCGACGCCATCGCGGAAGCGGATGCTATACCCCGCCCCGCCCCGCTCAACTGCGCAAAGGGTGAAATACGCCTTTCGTGCGCGCAGGACCTGTGCGCGCATGACAGCAAGAAGCGCTTTCCACTTCCCCCCGCCGCTTCGCGCGTCTATAGCGAGCGCCTAGCATTCATCTTTGGGCGCTCGCTGGCCTCCGCTCCTTGCGATCGGATGGGCCGTGCGCGCCCGCACGGAACCGGTCGAGACCATGCCCAAGCGCACAGACATCAAGACGATCCTGATCATCGGCGCGGGCCCCATCATCATCGGCCAGGCCTGCGAGTTCGACTATTCCGGCACCCAGGCCTGCAAGACGTTGAAGGCAGAGGGCTATCGCATCGTCCTGGTCAACTCGAACCCGGCGACGATCATGACCGATCCGGAGCTGGCCGACGCGACCTATGTCGAGCCGATCACGCCAGAAGTCGTCGCCAAGATCATCGAGAAGGAACGCAACGTCCTGGCCGGCGGCTTCGCGCTGCTGCCGACCATGGGCGGCCAGACCGCGCTCAACTGCGCCCTTTCCCTGCAGAAGATGGGCGTGCTGGAGAAGTTCGACGTCGAGATGATCGGCGCTACCGCCGATGCGATCGACAAGGCCGAGGATCGCGAGCGCTTCCGCGAGGCGATGACCAAGATCGGCCTCTCGACCCCGCGCTCGCACCACGTCAAGACGCTCGGCGCTGCGCTGGAGGCACTGGAGGATATCGGCCTGCCGACGATCATCCGCCCCTCGTTCACCATGGGCGGCACCGGCGGCGGCATCGCCTACAACAAGAGCGAGTTCATCGAAATCTGCGAGCGCGGCATCGACGCCTCGCCGACCAGCGAGATCCTGATCGAGGAGAGCGTCCTCGGCTGGAAGGAGTACGAGATGGAGGTCGTCCGCGACAAGGCGGACAACTGCATCATCGTCTGCTCGATCGAGAACCTCGACCCGATGGGCGTCCACACCGGTGATTCGATTACTGTCGCTCCGGCACTGACGCTGACCGACAAGGAATACCAGATCATGCGCGACGCCTCGCTGGCGGTGCTGCGCGAGATCGGCGTCGAGACCGGCGGCAGCAACGTTCAGTTTGCCGTCGATCCCGCCACGGGGCGGATGATCGTCATCGAGATGAACCCGCGCGTCTCGCGCTCGTCCGCCCTCGCTTCGAAGGCGACCGGCTTCCCGATCGCCAAGGTCGCGGCGCGCCTCGCCATCGGCTACACGCTCGACGAGATCGAGAACGACATCACCGGCGGCGCTACCCCGGCCTCCTTCGAGCCGACGATCGACTATGTCGTCACCAAGATTCCACGCTTCGCCTTCGAGAAGTTCCCCGGCTCCGAGCCGACGCTGACCACCGCGATGAAGTCGGTCGGCGAAGCCATGGCGATCGGTCGCACTTTCCAGGAATCGCTGCAGAAGGCGCTGCGCTCGCTGGAGACCGGCCTCGACGGCCTCGACGAGATCGAGATCGAGGGCATCGGCCAGGGTGACGACCGCAACGCGATCAAGGCGGCGCTCTCGACCCCGACGCCCGACCGCATCCTCCAGATCGGCCAGGCGATGCGCGCCGGCTTCACCGACGAGCAGATCCATGAGAGCTGCAAGGTCGATCCCTGGTTCCTCGAACAGATGCGCGGCATCGTCGAGACCGAGGAGAAGATCCGCGCCCACGGCCTGCCGCAGACGCCGATCGCCTTCCGCCAGCTCAAGGCGATGGGCTTCTCCGACAAGCGCCTCGCGGCCGTCTCCGGCAAGAGCGAGGCCGAGGTCCGCAGCCTGCGCCGCTCGCTGAAGGTGCGCCCGGTCTACAAGCGCATCGACACCTGCGCCGCCGAGTTCGCCTCGCCGACCGCCTATATGTACTCGACCTACGCCATGCCCTTCGCCGGCGCCCCGGCCGACGAGGCCAAGCCCTCGGACGCCAAGAAGGTCGTCATCCTCGGCGGTGGACCGAACCGCATCGGCCAGGGCATCGAGTTCGACTATTGCTGCTGCCATGCCTGCTACGCCCTGCGCGACGCCGGCTATGAGACCATCATGGTCAACTGCAACCCCGAAACGGTCTCGACCGATTACGACACCTCGGACCGGCTCTATTTCGAGCCGCTGACCGCCGAGGACGTGCTTGAGATCCTCGAGACCGAGAAGCAGGCCGGTACGCTGCATGGCGTCATCGTCCAGTTCGGCGGCCAGACCCCGCTGAAGCTGGCGCATGCGTTGGAGCAGGCCGGCATTCCGATCCTCGGCACGACGCCGGACGCGATCGATCTCGCCGAGGACCGCGACCGCTTCAAGCGCCTGCTCGACAAGCTGCAGCTCAAGCAGCCCAAGAACGGCATCGCCTATTCGGTCGAGCAGTCGCGCCTGATCGCGGCTGAACTCGGCCTGCCCTTCGTGGTGCGCCCGTCCTATGTGCTCGGCGGCCGCGCCATGGAGATCATCCGCGACGAGACCCAGTTCGAGAACTACCTGCTCGGCACCCTGCCCTCGCTGATCCCCTCGGAGGTCAAGGCCAAGTACCCGAACGACAAGACCGGGCAGATCAACACCGTGCTCGGCAAGAACCCGCTGCTGTTCGACCGCTATCTCTCTGATGCGATCGAGGTCGATGTCGACTGCCTCTGCGACGGCAAGGACGCCTTCATCGCAGGGATCATGGAGCATATCGAGGAAGCCGGCATCCACTCCGGCGATTCGGCCTGCTCGCTGCCGCCGCGCTCGCTCTCGCCCGAGCTGATCGCCGAGCTGGAGCGCCAGAGCAAGGCGATGGCGCTCGCCCTCGACGTCGGCGGCCTGATGAACGTGCAGTATGCGATCAAGGACGGCGAGATCTACGTGCTCGAGGTCAATCCGCGCGCCTCGCGCACCGTGCCCTTCGTCGCCAAGGTGATCGGCCAGCCGATCGCCAAGATCGCAGCGCGCCTGATGGCCGGCGAGAAGCTCGCCAGCTTCGGCCTGAAGCAGGAGAAGCTCCAGCATGTCGGCGTGAAGGAGGCGGTGTTTCCCTTCGCCCGCTTCCCCGGCGTCGACGTGCTGCTCGGCCCGGAGATGCGCTCGACCGGCGAGGTCATTGGCCTCGACCGCTCCTTCGACGTCGCCTTCGCCAAGAGCCAGCTCGGCGCCGGCTCGAAGGTTCCGGTCAAGGGCACGGTCTTCGTCTCGGTCCGTGACGAGGACAAGCCGCGCATCCTGCCGTCGATCGCGATCCTCGCCGAGCTCGGCTTCCAGATCGTGGCGACCGGCGGTACGCTCCGCTTGTTGCAGGACAACGGCATCCGCGCCAGCAAGATCAATAAGGTGCTGGAAGGCCGCCCGCATGTCGTCGACGCCATCAAGAACGGCGAGATCCAGCTGGTCTTCAACACCACCGACGGTCCACAGGCGCTGGCGGACTCGCGCTCGCTGCGCCGCGCGGCCCTCTTGCACAAGGTGCCCTATTATACCACCTTGGCCGGAGCGATCGCCGCGGCGGAGGGCATCAAGGCCTATTGCAGCGGCGATCTCGAAGTGAGGTCGCTGCAATCCTATTTCGCCCGCGCCGCCTGAACCGGCCGCGCGGCGAAGTAGTTTTCTGACGATCGGGAGCGGTGCGGGCGCGTTGGCCAAAGCCGGCGCGTACGTCGTCGTTTTTCATAACTGGGACGGAACGATGGACAAGGTTCCCATGACGGCTGGCGGTTTCGCCGCCCTCGAAGTCGAGTTGAAGCAGCGCCAGCAGGTCGAGCGCCCGCGTATCATCACGGCGATCGCCGAAGCGCGCGCGCTGGGCGACCTCTCGGAGAACGCCGAATACCATGCTGCCAAGGAGGCCCAGTCGCTGAACGAGGGTCGCATCATGGAGCTGGAATCGCTGATCGGCCGCGCCGACATCATCGATGTCAGCAAGCTCGGCGGCGACACGATCAAGTTCGGCGCGACGGTCAAGCTGATCGACGACGATACCGAGGAAGAGAAGCTCTACCAGATCGTCGGCGAGCCGGAATCCGATGTGAAATCCGGCAAGGTCTCGATCGGCTCGCCGATCGCGCGCGCCTTGATCGGCAAGAAGGTCGGCGATTCCGTCCAGGTCAACACGCCTGGCGGCGGCAAATCCTACGAGGTCGTCAGCGTCGCTTTCCGCTGAACGCGACGACTTGGCCAGCCCGGCGGCAGCTCCTACATTAGGGTTCTGACTGCCGCCGGAGACCGCCCAATGACCACGCGCCGCGCATTTCTCACCGGGTCCGCCGTGCTCGCTGCCGGCGGGCTCGTTTCGCATCCGGTTTTGGCGCAGGGCATCGCCATCGGCGGTATCCGTGTCGATGCACGCATCCTGGGCCCGCAAGGCTGGGGCGAGAACGCGCCGCGGATCGCGCGCGCCTTGGAACTGGAACTGGCCCGCCAGCTCTCGCCCTTGCGCCAGCGTGGTGGCCCCACCCTTTACGTCACCGTGCAAGGACTCTGGCTCAACACTGCGACCGGCACGGGCGGTGTCGGCGACGGCGGCGACAACGACAACATGGACAGCCTTGCCGAGGTCGTCGACCGTGGCCGCGTGCTCTTCAGCCGCGAGATCCGTTCGATGCTGCTTTCCTCCTCCGGCGGCGCCTGGTATCGGCCGGACGTCGATCAGCGCCGCGTCGCCGCCCTGCTCGAAAACAACGCGCAGTGGATCCGGCGCTATCTCGGCGCCTGAGATCATGCTCGCGCGCCGCACCCTCTTCGCAGGTTTTGCCGCTATACTGCTGGCGGGCTGTCAGACCACGGCCCAAACGTCGCCGCCCACTCCGATCAGCGCGATTCGCGTCGACACCGCGCCTCTCGCGGCCAAGGGCCAGAGCGCCACTGCGGCCCAGATCAAGCCGATGCTGGAGCGCGAACTCGCCAGCCTGCGCACCGCCGGTGGCGGTCGCGGCGCGACCCTGCATGTCACCGTCACCGGGCTTTATCTGACGAGCTATGCCGGCGGCGCAGGGGCGACGCTCGGCAACGATACGCTGGAGAGCGAGGCCGTGCTGGTCGGAGCCGATGGCCGCGAGCTCGGCCGCCATCCGATCCTGGCGATCATGTCGCCGAACTTCGGCGGCGCCTGGTATCGCCCGGACGTCAATCAGCGCCGGGTCGAGGCGCTGGTCGGCAGCAACGCGCAATGGATCAGACGGGCCGTCGGCGGTTCCTAACAACGGTGCAGGGCACGGACTAGCGCCGCTAGTCATGCTCACAACGGCGCGATCGGCGCGTCCTTGACCCGCTCAAGCGCCAGCGCGGTGCGGACATTGCGCACATTCGGCAGCGCCGTCAGATCGGCGACGAAATCCTGGAACGCCTTCAGGTCGGCCGCGACGCATTTCAGGATGAAGTCGATGTCGCCCGACAGTGTCCAGCATTCGCGCACCAGCGACCAGTCGCGGATCCGCTCCTGGAAGGCGGCGAGATCGGCCTCGGCCTGGCTGGCGAGATGGACGAAGGCGAAGCAGACCACCTCGATGCCGAGCTTGCGCTCGTCGAGCAGCGCCCGATAACCGGTGATGACGCCGGCCTCCTCCAGCGCACGCACGCGCCGCAGGCACGGCGGCGGCGAGATACCGACCCGGCTCGCGAGCTCGACATTGGTCATGCGCCCGTCGCTCTGCAGCTCCGTCAGGATGCGGAGATCGATCTCGTCGAGTTTGGAGCGCACAAATCCTCCTGAAAATCGGACGCGCTGGTGTAGACGCGGCGCTGGCGCGATACAAGGCATCGACCACGCCAATCCCGGGCCAACTCGCCGTGCAAACAGAAACGCCGCCTTCCCTCTGGGTTCTGACCGACGGCAAGGCCGGCGACGAGGTGCAATGCCTTGGCGTCGCCGAGCGCATGGGCGTCATTTCGGAGGTCCGCCGGGTCAATCCCGGCAAGCCCTGGAGCTGGCTGATGCCGCGCGGGCCGATCGATCCGCGCGAGGGGCCGGACCGGCCGGGCAGCCCGATCCGACCGCCCTTCCCCGATATCGCCATCGCCTCGGGTCGGCGCGCGGTCGCCTATCTGCGCGCGGTCAAGAAAGCCTCGAACGGCGCGACCTTCACCGTCTTTCTCAAGGACCCGCGCACCGGAACCGGCAGCGCCGACCTGATCTGGGTCTCCGAGCACGACCGCCTGCGTGGCGACAACGTGCTGGTGACGATCACCTCGCCACACCGGCTCGCGCCTGACGCCTTATCTGCGGCCCGAGCCGCGCCGCCGCCCGAGCTCGCACGTCTGCCCCAGCCGCGCGCCGCCGTGCTCGTCGGTGGCGACAGTCGCCACCATAGCTTCAGGCCGGAAGACATTGAACGCTTCGCGCGCGAGCTCAATGCCCTCGCCGCCTCCGGCGTCGCGCTGATGGGCTCGCGCTCGCGCCGCACGCCGCCGGCACTGGATGCCGCGATCGGCGAGGTCTTCCGCCGCCATGGTGGCTGGTGGTGGGATGGCTCGGGCGCCAACCCCTATGTGCCGCTGCTCGCCAATGCCGACATCATCGTCGCCACCGCCGATTCCACCAACATGATCGGCGAGGCCGCGGCGACCGGCGCGCCGATCCTCGTCTTCGAGCCGCATGGCGGCCACGGCAAGCTGGCGAAGTTCCTGGAGGCGCTCAAGCGCTACGGCGCTGTGCATCATTTCCAGGGCAAGCTTGAAGGCGGCCCTTACCAACCGCTAGATTCGACCGGAACGATCGCAGCCGCCGTCTATGACGGCTGGCGGCGTCACAAGGCTGCGATAGGGCTGGCGTGAGGCCGTCCTAATACCGATATGTCCGGCTCGTGCCGGCTCAGGAACAAGACAGATGGCCCATATCCACGCCAAGGTGATGATCATCGGCTCCGGCCCGGCCGGCTACACTGCCGCGATTTATGCCGCCCGTGCCCTGCTCGAGCCGGTGCTGATTTCCGGCCTGCAGGCCGGCGGCCAATTGATGATCACCACCGATGTCGAGAACTATCCCGGCTTCGCCGACGTGATCCAGGGCCCCTGGCTGATGGAACAGATGCAGGCCCAGGCGCAGCACATGGGCACCAAGATGGTCTCCGACCACATCGCCCGCGTCGATCTCTCGCAGCGCCCGTTCCGGCTCTGGGGCGATGGCGGCGACACCTATTCCTGTGATGCGCTGATCGTCTCGACCGGCGCCCAGGCCAAGTGGCTCGGCCTGCCCTCGGAGCAGGCCTTCCAGGGCTTTGGCGTCTCGGCCTGCGCCACCTGCGACGGCTTCTTCTTCCGCAACAAGCAGGTCGTGGTGGTCGGCGGCGGCAACACCGCGGTCGAGGAAGCCCTCTATCTCGCCAACCTCGCCGCCAAGGTCACGCTGGTGCACCGGCGCGATTCGCTGCGCGCCGAGAAGGTGATGCAGGAGCGCCTGTTCAAGCATCCGAAGATCGAGGTGATCTGGGACTCGGAAGTCGCCGAAATCCTCGGCGGCACGCAGCCGCCCTCCGTCACCCATGTACGCCTGCGCAACCTGAAGAGCGGCGCGACCCAGGACCTGCCGACCGATGGCGTCTTCGTCGCGATCGGCCACAAGCCGGCGACCGAATTGTTCGTCGGTCAGCTCGCCATGCGCGATTCGGGTTATCTCGATGTCGCTCCCGGCACGACCCAGACCAATGTGCCAGGCGTCTTTGCGGCCGGCGACGTCACCGACGAGCATTACCGTCAGGCCGTGACTGCGGCAGGTCTCGGTTGCATGGCGGCGCTCGACGCCGAGCGCTGGCTGATGGCGCAGGAGTTGGGCGTGCGCGAAGCTGCCGAATAGGCGGAATCCGAACCCATCACTGGAATTGATCAATTCCAGCACGATATTAAGGGCTAAAATCAACGGTCCCGGCAAAGGAGTCGTTGACCGGACACTCCTATCCCCCCATCATGCGTTGAACGCATAACACGGGGGGAACGCGGTGGATTGGGACCGCATCCGAATCTTCTACACGGTTGCTGAATCGGGAAGTTTCACCAAAGCTGGCGACGGGTTGGGCCTCAGCCAGTCGGCTGTGAGCCGCCAGATCGGCGCGCTTGAGCGCGAATTGCGCGCGCCGCTGTTCCACCGGCACACTCGCGGGCTCATTCTCACCGAGCAGGGCGAGCTGCTCTGGCGCGCCGCACGCGAAATGACGCAGCGGCTGGAGCGGACCCGAGCCCAGCTCTCGGAAACGCGCGAGCATCCTTCCGGCGAGCTCAAGGTTACCGCCACCCGCGGCCTCGGCGGCCATTGGCTGACGCCGCGCCTCGCCGAGTTCCTCGATCTCTACCCCGACATCAAGGTCGAACTCATCCTTACCGATGAGGAACTCGACCTGTCGATGCGCGAGGCCGACATCGCAATTCGCCTGCGCCAGCCGCAGCAGCCCGACCTGATCCAGCGCCGGCTCTTCACCGTGCACTTCCACGTCTACGGCGCTCCGGCCTACATCAAGCGCTTCGGCGAGCCGAAGAGCTATGAGGAGCTCGACAACCACCGGCTGCTCTCTTTCGGCGCCTCCTCGCCCTCCTATCTGACGGCGGTGCACTGGCTCGGCACGCTCGGCCGCGACCAGCGCAACCCGCGTCCGATCCATCTCACCGTCAACAACATCACGGCGATGAAGCGGGCGGTCGATTCGGGCGCCGGCATCGCCATCCTGCCCGACTATCTGATCGAGGCGGGCTCGCCGCTCGTGCAGTTGATGCGCGAGACCGAGATGCCGCAGCTCGAAAGTTATCTGGTCTATCCGGAGGAGATGAAATCGGTCGCGCGCGTGCAGGTCTTCCGCGATTTCCTGATCCAGAAGGCCCAGCGCTGGACGTATTGAAAGACAGGCAGGCGCTGCCGCAAATCCCGGCAGCGCCTTGCTTCATGGCGGCTGCGCATGCGTGCCACGCGCGGTCTCATCGCAATTGTGACGAATTCTAGTAATGAGTCATGTTGCCAGCGCATAACCGACCCGCCCAATGTTGCATTGCGAAAAGGCAGGGTCTGCCCGATATTCAGTCCACGGTTGTTCGGAACGGGCTCCGCATCTCCTCCCGGCGTTGAGTTCGTTCCAGCCGTTCCCCTCTGAGATGTTTGGCGCTTTTGCGCTGGATGTTTCAAACTTCTAGGCCGGCTCCTTCGGGACGCCGGCCTTTTTTCTTGCTGCCTTTCGCGACATCTTTTCGCAATCGCCCGCGCGTGCGCGATGTCTTCGCTGACTGAGGCGATGGCCGGTGAGAAAGCCTATTTTGCGGTCCTGACCTCGCTGCTGAACAGCGTGATCCAATCGTCGGAACCGATGCCGCGGCATTCGCCCATCATGCTGAACCCTGTCAGGGCGAAGCCCGTCCCGATCCAGGCATAGCCGCCGGCGACGCCGCAATCGCCGATGCCTCGGCCTTTGGCGAAATAATCGATGCGGCCGGTCTTGGGGTCAAACTCGCCATTGACCAGCACGTTCTTCTCGCTCTCGTCGTTCCGCTCGAAGCTGACCGGCCTGGCCGCGGCCACAGCACCGTTCTCGACGATCCAGAAGGCATTGGAGGCGTTGTAGGCGCCGAGCGAACAGGTCAGCGAGACCAGGCTGCGCCTGCCGTCGAGCGGCCAGGCCATGTCCTGCTTCGTTGTTAACTCGCCATCCTCGCACTGGTCGGGATCGCGTTGCGCGATCTGCTTGCGTAGCGCGGCGGCAAGGGCCTTGCCGTCCTTCTCGGAAAGCGAGCCGCTCGCCGGCTTCGCCAGCACGACCGGCGCGGCGGGCGCAGGCGGGACATTGGTGCCGCTGCCTTTCCGAATCAGGGCGGAGGTGGTGTTGAGCCGGCCCTGCTGCTCGTCGATCCAGAGCAGCGCCGCGACCGCACCGGAGAGCGAGACCTCGGCCGATAGGCCGGGAGCAGAGACAGACAGCTTCGTTGCCTTGCGCGCCGCCTCGACGAAGGCTGCGATCTCGGCTGGCTGGAATGTCACTGACGCGAGATCGCTATCGGCTGTGACCGGCATGGCCTTGCCGCCGGCCGGGAAGGCGGCGCCATCCAGCTTGAGCTGAACCGCCATAGGCGGCTTCTTCCAATCGCCGCGCAGTCGCAGCATCAGGCTGACGGCGCTATCACGACCAGCCAGGCGTTCCAGACGCAGATAGGCGGTCGTCTCGACGGCGTCGCCGGGTATGGACAGCGCCGTGCAGCTCCAGGTGTTGCTGCAGCCCGCCATCCAGTCGCGGAAGCCCTTCGGCTCAGGCCCGGCCGCCAAGGCAAGGCCCGGGGCGACCAGGAGCCCCGCCCCGAGCAGAAGCGACGTCAGTCCTTCAGGACACCTGTTCCCAGCGCTCAGCCGCATCGTCGTCATCCGCCTTGGCCTCGACCCAGCCGCCGAGCGTGCCGTCGGCGAGGTGCTCGCGCTTCCAGAACGGGGCGCGGGTCTTGAGATAGTCCATCAGGAAATCGGCGGCCTCGAAAGCCTCGCGGCGATGGCTCGATGCAGCGATCACCAGCACGATCTGCTCGCCCGGCTTGATCAGCCCGAAGCGATGGATGGCGAGAAGGCCCGCAAGCGGCCAACGCTCGGCCGCTTCCTGTGCGACGCGGGCGATCTCAGCCTCGGCCATGCCGGGATAGTGTTCGAGCTCGAGCGCGGCGAGCCGGCCACTCTCGTCGCGGCAAAGCCCGGCGAAGGAGACGACGGCACCGATATTCGGATTGCCAGCCGTCAGTGCCGCGATCTCGGCGCCGATGTCGAAATCCTCGCGCTGGATGCGGACGTGCGGCGTCATGCCCGGCCCTGCAGCTCAGCCGCCGGTCATCGGCGGGAAGAAGGCAATCTCGCGGGCACCGGCGATCATCGTAGCAGGCTTTGCGTGCGTCTGGTCGACCGCAGCGCGCACGATCGCCTCGTTCTCGAAGGCGAGTTCATAGCCTTCGCCACGCGTCTTCAGCCAGCGCACCAGATCGGCGATGGTCGCGGTGCCCGATGGCGGCGTGACTGTCTCCTCGGTGAGGCCGACACGCTCGCGCACCCAGGCGAAATAGACCAGCTTCAGGCTGGCGGATTCGGCGGTTGCCATGCTCATGACGCGCGCTCGTCCTCCTCGACGAGATGGCGGATGCCGGAGTTCAGGTAGTCCCAGCCGGTATAGATCGTCAGCAGCGCCGCGATCCACAGCATCACGATCCCGATCTGGGTATTGTACGGCAGGACCTTGTCCCCGGCAGGGCCGGCGACAAGGAAGCCGAGCGCGAACAATTGCGCCGTGGTCTTGTATTTCGCGACCTTGCTGACGGGGACGCTGACCTTCAGCTCGGCCAGGAACTCGCGCAAGCCCGAAACCAGGATCTCGCGGCAGAGGATGACAATCGCCGCCCAGATCGCCCAGCCCTTGATCGTCTCGGTGTGGACCAGCATCAGCAGCAGGGCGCAGACCAGCAGCTTGTCGGCGATAGGATCGAGCATGCGCCCGATCGCCGATTGCTGGCCCCAGCTGCGGGCGAGCCAGCCGTCGAGATAGTCGGTGACGGCGGCGACCACATAGATTCCCAGCGCCGTCCAGCGGGCCCAGGCATCCCAGGGCCAGAACAGCAGCGCCACCAGCGCCGGAATCGCGACGATCCGGCCATAGGTGAGAAGGTTCGGCAGGGACCATGGTCCCCGGCGGCGGATAGCTTCGTTGAGACTCGTCACGGCACCCACCAAAACAGCGCCTTCATGACAGCGTCAACACGCAAGACTGTGACCCTGCCATTCCGATCAGTGCTCATGGAAATGGGCATGCACCGCCTTGGCGGTCGCCGCGTTGACACCGGGAGTCCGCATCAGGTCGTCGAGCTTGGCGCGCTGGATCGCCTTCACCGTGCCGAAATGCAGCAGCAGCGCCCGTTTGCGCGAGGGGCCGATACCCGGAATCTCGTCGAGCGGATTGGTCTTGATGTCGCGCTTGCGCTTGGCGCGATGCGTGCCGATGGCGAAGCGATGTGCCTCGTCGCGCAGGCGCTGGATGAAGAACAGGGCCGGATCGCGCGGCGGCAGCTTGAACGGCTCCTTGCCGACCATGAAGAAGGTCTCGCGCATGGCGTTGCGGTCTTCGCCCTTGGCGATGGCGACGAGCGCGATGTCGGTCACGCCGCATTCGGCCATGATCTTTCTGGCCGCCTCGAACTGGCCCTTGCCGCCGTCGACGATGACGAGATCGGGCCGGGAGGGGAAGGTCGAGTCGTCGGGCTCTTCGTTTTCCGGATGAGGCTCCACCCCTCCCCCTTGTGGGGAGGGGAAGGGGTGGGGGGCGTCCGGTTGGGTGAGCGGTGGTGGAATCGAGGCTTCGGCATCAACCGGAAGGCTTGCAGAATCGGCCGCTTGCTCCGGCTTTTCGCCCCCCACCCCTACCCCCTCCCCGCCAAGGGGAGGGGAAGTGCCTTCAGCGGCAAGCGTCGCCGTTGCGCCACTCTCCTTCGCTAGCCTTGTGAAGCGCCGCTTCAGCACCTCCCGCATCATGCCGAAATCGTCGCCGGCGATGGTGTCGGCCGAGATGTTGAAGGTGCGGTAATGGCTCTTCATGAAGCCGTCCCGCCCGGCAACGATCATGCCGCCGACCGCGTTCGTCCCCATAATGTGCGAATTGTCGTAGACCTCGACGCGGCGCGGCGCCTTCTCCAGCCCGAATGCGGCGCCGAGCGCATTGAGCAGGCTCTGCTGGCCGGCGCTGTCGGCAAGCTTGCGGGCGAGCGCCTCATGCGCGTTCTTCTGGGCATGGGCGACGAGGTCGCGGCGCTCACCGCGCTTGGGCGTCGCCAGCTCGACCTTGCGGCCGGCACGCTCGCAAAGAGCCTGCGCGATCAGCTCACTCTCGGCCAGCTCATGCGAGAGCAGGACGAGTTTGGGCGGCGGCTTGTCGTCGTAGAACTGGGTGACCACCGAGGCCAGCACCTCGGCCGGTGTCAGGCTCTTGTCGGCGCGCGGAAAGAGCGCGCGATTGCCCCAGTTCTGCTTGTTGCGGAAGAAGAAGATCTCGACGCAGAATTGCCCGGCCTGCTCGTCGATGGCGAAGACGTCGGCCTCCTCGACACCTTGCGTGTTGATGTCCTGGCCGGCCTGCACCGCCGAGAGCGCCGCCAGCCGGTCGCGATAGCGCGCCGCCTTCTCGAATTCGAGATCCTCGGCCGCCGCCTGCATGCGCTCGGACAGCAGCTGCTTCACCGCCGAGGAGCGGCCGGAGAGGAAAGCGCGCGCCTGGTCGGCGAGGCCCTGATAATCGGTATGCGAGATCTCGCCGGTGCAGGGGCCGGAGCAGCGCTTGATCTGGAAGAGCAGGCAGGGCCGTGTGCGGTTCTCGTAATAGCTGTCCGAGCAGGAGCGCAGCAGAAACGCCTTCTGCAGCGCGTCGATGGTGCGCTCCACCGCCCAGACCGAGGCGAAGGGGCCGAAATAATCGCCCTTGCGCTGGCGCGAGCCGCGATGCTTGGCGATCTGCGGCGCCGGATGGTCGCCCGAAAGGAAGATGTAGGGGAAGGATTTATCGTCGCGCAGCAACACGTTGTAGCGCGGCCTGAGCTGCTTGATCAGGTTCGATTCGAGCAGCAGCGCTTCGGTCTCGGTGCCGGTGGTGACGAACTCCATGTTCGCGGTCTCGGCGATCATGCGCGCCACCGCGTTGGTGTGCGCCATGCCGCGGGCATAGGCCGTGACCCGGTTCTTCAGGCTCTTGGCCTTGCCGACATAGAGCACCTCGCCGGCGCGATCGAACATTCGGTAGACGCCCGGCCGGTTCGGTAGATGTTTGGCGAAGTCGGCGATGATCTCGATACCGGCCTTGAGCGCACTCGGTGCGGCTTCGCCGAGGTCGAGCGACGGCTCGGGCACGGGAAGGATGTCCTCCTCGTCAGCGAAGTCCTCGTCCGGCAGTTCTGGGCGTTCGCGATTCATGGCCTGCATGTAGGATGCCGCAGCCGCTTCGTCATGTCAGGAGCCTGGCGGAATCCTGCAACTGCTTCTTTGCCATTCCAAGCGGTTGCGCTTCGGCTCTTTTGCAAGGATCGGTAGAAGCGGGCTCCGCTTCGCCCCCGGGGTCGTCCATGTCCATCGATATCCTGACGAAGATCGCAATGTTCGTTCCCGCATTCATGGCACTGACAGCGCTCTGCGTCTGCCTGCAGCGGCGGCGGGCGCGGCGGCATGGCGAATGGAAATATCTGACACCCGGCCCCTATTTCTGGCTCGGCCTGTTCTGCGGCCTGCTGATCACAGCCGTCGCGACGCTGGTGGTCGCGGGCGGACGGGTCGAGCGGACTTCAGGCCTGCTCTTCACCAGCGCCTTCGCCGGCATCACCCTGTTCCTCGCGATCCAGGCGCTGATCGAGCAGGTGCGCTGGAACAGCCAGCGCATCGAACGTCGCACAATCACTGGCCGGACGATCTCGTTGGGCTGGAACGAGCTCGCGCGGATCGGCTTGGACTGGACCAGCTATCTCTGGATCTCCTCCTTCGATGGACCGCGCCTGCGCATCTCGACCTATGACAACGGCTTCGACGAGCTCGCCTTGATGATCCGGGACCATCTGCCCACCGACCTGCCTCCGGCCTCGCCAGAACTGGGCGGCGAGCCGATGCTGGCGGAGGCACGGGCACGTGGCCGGGCCTGAGCGCGTCTCTCTGACCTCTTGACCCGGACACTGCGCGCCCTGCATCACCGCAGCGCGCAACCCGGACCTTGCCCATGCCTGTCTTCGCCATTCCCTTCCCGGTGATCGATCCGGTCGCGCTCCAGCTCGGGCCGCTCTCGATCAAATGGTACGGGCTCGCCTATGTCGCCGGCCTGCTCGGCGGCTGGTGGTATGCGCGCCGGCTCGCCGCGGCCGAGGCACTCTGGGGCGGCAGGGCACGGCCGAGCGCGGATTCGCTCGACGATTTTCTGCTCTTCGCCGCGCTTGGCGTGGTGATCGGCGGCCGCCTCGGCTTCGTCCTGTTCTATAACCTGCCCGAATATCTCGCCAATCCGCTGGAGATCTTCGCGGTCTGGAAGGGTGGCATGTCCTTCCATGGCGGGCTGATGGGCGCCGCCGCGGGCCTCTGGGTCTTCGCTCGACGGCGCGGCTATCCGCCGCTCTCGGCGCTCGATCTCGGTGCCGCGGTGGCGCCGATCGGCCTGTTCCTCGGCCGCATCGCCAATTTCGTCAATGGCGAGCTCTGGGGCCGCCCGGCGCCGGATGTGCCTTGGGCAATCGTGTTTCCGCATGGCGGCCCGGTGCCGCGCCATCCGAGCCAGCTTTACGAGGCCTTCAGCGAAGGGCTTCTCCTGCTGGTGCTGCTGATGATCCTGGTCCGGCTCGGCGGGCTGAAGCGGCCCGGCCTCGTCGCCGGCCTGTTCGGCATGGGCTATGCGATCGCCCGCACCACCTGCGAATTCTTCCGCGAGCCCGATCCGCAGCTCGGCTTCCTGTTCGGAACCAGCTGGCTGACCATGGGCATGGTGCTGTCGCTGCCGCTGTTCCTCGCCGGCCTCTTTCTCGTCTTGCGGCGGAAGGGGCCGGCTGCAGCGTGAATGCTCTGGCGCAGGAACTCGCGGAGCTGATCCGCCAGGAGGGGCCGATCAGCATCTCGCGCTACATAGCGCTCTGCCTCGGCCATCCCGGCCATGGCTATTACATGAAACAGGATCCGTTCGGAGCGGAGGGCGACTTCACCACCGCCCCCGAGATCAGCCAGATTTTTGGCGAGCTGATCGGCCTCTGGGCTGCAACGGTCTGGCAAGCGATGGGCGCGCCGGCCTCTATCCGCCTTGTCGAGCTCGGCCCGGGGCGCGGCACGCTGATGCAGGACATGCTGCGGGCGGCGCGAGCACTGCCTGGGTTTCGCAATGCGATCTCGGTCCATCTGGTCGAGACCAGCCCGGTGCTGCGCGAGCGGCAGAAAAAGACCTTGGCCGCGAGCGGCGTGACGCCGGAGTGGCACGATCGGATTGAGCAGGCGCTGGAAGGCCCGGCGATCACCGTCGCCAACGAATTCCTCGACGCGTTGCCGCTCGACCATTTCGTCCGCACGGCGGAGGGTTGGCGCGAGCGGCTGGTCGGATTGGATGGCGAAGGCCGGCTCGCTTTCGGCTTGGCATCTGAACCTGACACTTCCCTCTTGTTTGCGGCCCCCGTCGGCTCGGTGCTCGAACAGCCCGTCGCGGCGCTGGAGGCCGTTGCGATCGTCGCCCGCCATGTCGCGGCCGAAGGCGGCGCCGGACTGTTCATCGACTATGGCCCGGCCCGGTCCGGCTTTGGCGACACGCTGCAGGCGCTGAAGCGCCACGCCTTCGTCGACGTCCTGGCCGAACCCGGCGATGCCGACCTCACCGTCCATGTCGACTTCGCCCGGATGGCGCAGGCGGGGCTCGCCGCCGGGGCGGCGGCGCATGGCCCGGCGACGCAGCGCGATTTCCTGCTGGCGCTGGGGCTGCAGCAGCGGTTCGAAGCGCTGGTGCGTCGGGCGACCGAGGCGCAAAGTGAGGCACTCGCCGGCGGCGTCGCGCGCCTGATCGAGACCGGGCCGACGGCGATGGGCGAGCTCTTCAAGGTGCTGGCGGTCGCTGATCCCAATCTGCCGCTCCTGCCCGGATTTGACCTTCATCGCCTGCCAGAGCAGGGCTGACTTCAAGAATGGATGCGCCGACATGTTCATCACCTCGCCCGACCTCGCCCATGAACCCGGCATCCGCCATGCCTTCTTCACCCGCGAGGGCGGCGTCTCCAGCGGCATCTACGCCGCGCTGAATGGCGGGCTCGGCTCGAATGACGATAAGGCCCTTGTCGCGGAGAACCGCGCCCGCATGGCCGGGCAGATGCGTGTCGAGCGCAACGGACTGGTCAGTGTCCATCAGGTGCACTCGCCTGATGTCGCCGTGGTCACAGGGCCCTGGCCTGCGGAGCGGCCTCAGGCCGATGCGATGGTCACGATCGCCCGCGGCGTCGCCCTAGGCATCTCCACCGCCGATTGCGGGCCGATCCTGTTCGCCGATTCGGAAGCCGGCGTCATCGGCGCCGCCCATGCCGGCTGGAAGGGCGCCTTCACCGGTGTGATCGGTGCGACCGTGACCGAGATGGAGAAGCTCGGTGCAAGGCGCGAGCGGATCATCGCCGTGCTCGGCCCGACGATCAGCGTCGCTGCCTATGAAGTCGGCCCGGAATTCGTCGAGCGCTTCAAGGGCGAGAACGCGACCTTCGCCCGTTTCTTCCACGCCTCCGAGCGGCCGGCGCATGCGATGTTCGACCTGCCGGCCTTCATCGCCCACCGCGCCCAGGAGGCCGGCATCGGGCGCTTCTACGATCTGGGCCTGTGCACCTATGGCGACGAGGCGCGCTTCTACAGCTATCGCCGCACGACTCATCGGCAGGAAGCCGATTACGGCCGGCTGATCTCGGCGATCGCGCTGTACTGAGGCTGGCCACAACTTACCGGTGCATTGTCCTGCAAGGCCACCACGCATGAGTTGCGTCCATTTTGACGCAGGCGCATCCTCCCTCCGCCATCCACTTGGCTGAGGGATTGAACGTGGAACAGATCCTGATGAACCTGATCGCAGGCGCGATCGGTGGCAATGCGGCCGGCAAGGCCTCGCCGACATTCGATATCGGTACCATCGGCAACACCATCGCCGGCCTGGTCGGCGGCGGCGTACTCGGTCAGCTCATCCCCCTCGTCTTGCCGGCGATTTCGGCGGCCGCGATGGGCGGCAATCTCAGCATCGGCGGCATCCTCACCAACCTGATCAGCGGTGGCGCCGGCGGCGCGATCCTCACCGCGATCATCGGCGCCATCAAGAACAAGGTGGCAGCCTGATCCATGTCCGGTGGCGCTGCCGTCCAGGCGGCGCCACCGTTGATCGAAGCGATCACCAGAATTGACGCGCGCCGAGCTTGCCGGACAGCGTGCCCGGCGGGCACCCTGCGGTCCCTGCTTGCCTGAGGCCGCCGATGCCCCGCCAGATCGACTACTACTTCACGCTGCTCTCACCCTGGACCTATCTCGGCCACGGCGCCTTCATCGAGCTGGCGAAACAGCACGACCTTTCCGTCCGCTATCGGCCGACGCCGCTGCGCTCTGTCTTCGACGAGACCGGTGGCTTGCCGCTGCCGAAGCGCCACCCGGTGCGCCAGCGCTACCGCATTCTCGAATTGCAGCGCTGGCGTGCTAGGCGTGGCCTGGAGCTGACGCTGTTCCCGAAATTCTTTCCCTATGACGTCTCGCTGGCCGACAGGATCGTGCTGGCGATCGTCGCTGGCGGCAAGGACCCGGCCAGCTTCATGGGCGAGGTCCTCGGCGACGTCTGGGCCCGCGAGCAGGACATGTCGCGGCCGGAACTGGTGCTCGCCGCGGCCGAGCGGGCCGGCCTCGACACTGAAGGGTTGATCGAGACGGCCGGAAGCGAGGCCGTCAGCGAAACCTACCAGGCCGCGATCGCTGACGCCGTAGAAGCCGGCGTCTTCGGCGCTCCAAGCTATGTGCTGGATGGCGAAATCTTCTGGGGGCAGGACCGGCTCGATCTTCTGGCCGACGCGCTCGCCAGCGGCCGGGCGGCCTATCGCGACGATACGACGGCCTGAGCGGTTCTCAACCAACGATGTCCGGGGTGCGCCAGGCGATGTGCTGGCCGGCATCGACCGCGATCATCTGGCCGGTGATCGCCTTGGCCCGCGCCAGATAGAGCACTGCCTCGGCGATGTCGTCCGCCTCGACCTTGCGGCCGAGCGGGGTGCCGCCAGCTTCCGCCGCAAGCAGCGTCTCGCCGTCATGCGGGTTGGCGAAGGTCGGGCCGGGGCCGACCGCATTGACGCGGATGCGCGGCGCCAGCGCCTGCGCCATCGTCGTCGTCGCGGTCAGCAGCGCCGCCTTGGTCAGCGTGTAGGAGTAATATTGTGGCGTCAGCTTCCACACGCGCTGGTCGACGATGTTGACGATCGCACCTTGGCGGTCGGGGGGCAGACGGTTCGCCATCGCGCCGGCGAGCACCGAGGGCGCGCGCAGATTGATCGAGAACTGGCGGTTCCAGGTTGGGACATCCAGGGCCAGCAAGTCGTCCACGAGGAAGCTCGAAGCACTGTTGACGAGCAGGCTGACCGGACCGAGCGCTGCTTCGGCCTCCGGCACGATTCGCTCGACCGCCACCGGATCGACGAGATCGGCGACCACGACATAGGCCCGTCCGCCTGCCGCACTGATCTGACCAGCCAGCGCCAGCGCCTCGGCGCGTGAACTGTTGCAGTGGATCGCGACCGCATAGCCGGCATCGGCCAGGCGCAAGGCAATGGCACGGCCGATACGCTTGGCGCCGCCAGTGACGAGGGCGACCTCAGCCATCATGCCCATTGCCGTTGCTGCGGGCGCTGCGGCGTTGGAGCCGGCGCTCCCAGTGCTTGGCGACGCGCAGATAGCGATAGAAGGCGTAGTTCATCGCGGTCATGAAACCATAGACCCCGCGCAAAGCATGGCGCCGCCCGATATAGGCCTTGATGAAGTTGGCCGGGAACTCGGCGACGAGTCGGATGACCGAGAGCGTCTCGCCGCGCGCGTCGAGATCGTCGGCCTGCGCATCGCTATAGGCGTTGAGCTTGCCCATCTGCTCGCCGAGCGAGCGCACCGAATAGTGATGGATCGTTCCCCTGAGCTTGCCGACCTTGGCATCGGGCGAGAGGTCGACGCGGTCATGCACCGGGGACGGCGAATAACGTCCCTTATCGGCCCGGTAGAGGCGGACCGGCGAGAGCGCATAGGCGAAGCGGTGCGGCGCGCCCTCCCCCGGGAAAATCTCGGCGATGCGCAGGCGGTAGGCGTCGCAGGCCGGCTCGCCGTTGGCGAACAGGGCTGCGATCTCGGCCGCGAGCCCGGGCGGCGTCACTTCATCGGCATCGAGGTTGAGCAGCCAGGGGTGGCGGCACTGCTCCTCGGCAAAACGCTTCTGCGGGCCATAGCCGGGCCAGTCGCGCTCGATCACGCGGGCGCCCAGATTCGCCGCGATGGCCTGGGTACCGTCTGTCGAGCCGGAATCAATCACGACGATGTCATCGCTGAGGCCGCGGACCGCCGCTATGGTGCGACCGATGCGATCGGCTTCGTCGCGCGCGATGATGAAGATCGAAAGCGGGGGCACACGGGTCTCGGCGGAAAGGCGGGCCAGTTCGCTAAAGCATGCACCGCTGCAGCCCGCAAGCAGCCGGCGCATGACAGGACTGCAGCGGCGATGGAACCAAAAGCCGTTTGGGGCGATTATGTGATGGCCGTCCGTAGTCGTTCCCGTTGCGTTAGTATTCGGTTAGCCATTCAGACTACCTTAACAATGACTAACCGAAATTGATCAATATGCCTTGCCTGTTCCTGATCGTGCCGCAATTTCGCCTCGGTCTGACATGCATCTGTGTTCTCGCCGCAACAGACACGGCCCGTCACCTGCCTTATAACGAGGCTACTGAGATCACCAGCCGGCCAGCGCCGGAAATACGATGACTAAGGAGTTTGTCATGAAGAAGTATCTGCTTTCGGGCGTTGCGGCCCTCGGCCTCCTCGCCGCCGGCGCTGCCTCCGCTGCCGACCTGCCGAGCCGCAAGGGCCCGGTCGTTGCCCCCGTCTACGCTCCCGTCTTCACCTGGACCGGCTTCTACGTCGGTGCCAACGCCGGCTACGGCTTCGGCAACGTGAACGCCAACGGCTTCGCCAATGTCGGCGATCTCGACGGCTTCGTCGGTGGTGGCCAGATCGGCTACAACTACCAGATCGGCCAGTTCGTGCTCGGCGCGGAAGCTGACTTCCAGGGCGCCGACCTCAGCAGCGGCAGCAACCTCGGCCTGGTCAACGTCAAGACCGAGTACTTCGGTACCGTCCGCGCTCGCGCTGGCGTCGCCTTCGACCGCTTCCTGGTGTACGCCACCGGTGGTTGGGCCTACGGCAACGTCAAGACCTCGATCCCGGCTCTGGGCTTCTCGTCCGACCGCACCCACACCGGCGGCTTCGCTGTCGGCGGCGGCGTCGAGTATGCCTTCACCAACAACCTGATCGGCGGCGTTGAGTACCTCTACGTCGACCTCGGCGAGAAGAACATCGCTGGCGCTGCCACCAAGGTCGGCACCGACTTCTCGGTCGTTCGCGCCCGCCTCAGCTACAAGTTCTGATTTTCTCCTCACGGAGACAGAACGGACCCGGTGGCTTCGGCCACCGGGTTTTTTGTTGTCTGACGCGTTGAAGCGTCATTCTGGAAAGCGCCGTTCCGGAGCCAGGAGGTCCGTCATTGCGGGCGCAAGCGAAGCAATCCGGGAGCCGTAGAGCACGGCGCCCTTTGTTTGCTTCGTCGCTTCGCTCCTCGTAATGACGGTTCTCGCCGAAGCCCGCCTGATCGAAGCGCTTTAACCCTTAAAGCGCGTTGCCTCGAAGGCCGGCACCTTGGCAGCGAAGCCGTCGAGCCAGGCGACAAGCATGGGATGGCTGGCACGCCAGGCCCCTGCGAGGCGCAGGTCGAGATAGCCGAGGGCACAGGCAAGCCCGATCTCGCCAATGCGCGGCCGGTCACAGGCAGGCGGCGCGGCTTCGAGTTCTTCGAGAGCGCGGCTCACCTTGCCGGCCTGGTTCTCGACCCAGGCGGCGCTTCGGAACTCGGGCGTGCGGAAGCGGGTCTCGTAGACCTGGAGTAGCGCCGCATCGCAGATGCCATCGGCGAGTGCCTGCAGGCGCAATTGCGCGAAACGCGCCTCCCCTGCCGGAAAAAGCCGGCCGCCGCCGGCAAGATGGTCGAGATATTCCGCGATCACGCGCGAATCGAACAGCGTCGAGCCATCGCCCAGCACAAGCGTCGGAATCTTGCCGAGCGGATTCTGCTGTCGCAGCGGCTCGTTCGGATCAGTGGTATCGGCCGCGACGATCTCGATCTGCCCCTCCAGACCGAGCTCGGCTATGGCGATCTTGATCTTGCGGCCGAAAGGGGAAGCCGGGGAGGAACGCAGGATCAGCATCGGGGCAGCCTTTAGGTTGGCGGGAAGAAGCGATCAGCCATCTGGACGGATCGCCTCGCAGCGATAGCGCGGGCGCGGCCCCTGCGCGAGCCGCTCGCACAGGGCCGGCAGCAACATCTCGGCCTCCTGCGCCAGCAGCCAAGGCGGATTGACGATGAGCATCCCCGTCGCGCTCAAGCCGCCGGCCGCATCAGGACGGTCGACATCGATCTCGAGCCGCAGCAGGCGACCAATGCCGGCGTCGAGGATCGAATCGAGCAGGCCTTCGACCGCGCGCTCGTCCTTGAGCGGATACCAGAGCGCGTAGATGCCGGTCGGCCATTTGCGGTGCGCGGCAATAAACTCGGCCGAAAGTGTCGAGAACTCGTCCTTCTCCTCGAAGGGTGGATCGATCAGCACGAGCCCGCGCCGCTCCTTGGGCGGGACATTGGCGCGCAGCGCCGTCCAGCCGTCGATCTCGATCGCCTTGCAGCGCTCGTCGCGGCCAAGCGCCTGGCTCAGCTTGCGGAAGGTGTTCTCGTGCAGCTCGGCGGCGATCAGGCGATCGTCTCCGCGCATCGCCTGGCGACAGAGCCAGGGCGAGCCAGGATAGGTTGCCGCGCCATGCCGGGCACGCGCCGCAGCGAGCGCCTCGCGCCAAGGCTTCAGCAGTTCCTCGACCGCGGGCAAAAGGGGCGCCTGGTCGAGTCGCGCGACGCCGTCGCGCCATTCATGCGTCTTCAGCGCTTCTTCGGAGCCGAGATCGTAGCGGCCGGCGCCGGCATGCGTATCGATCACGCGCCAGGGTTTGTCCTTGACGTTGAGATGCGTGAGGATCCGCATCAGCACGACATGCTTGAGCACATCGGCGAAATTGCCGGCATGGAAACCGTGGCGGTAGTTCATCGCCTCAGCGAATCGCGTTGACGCGGAAGTCCGGCGCCCGGCAGCCCGAGCGGTCGACCTCCTGGCAGGAACGGAAGCCGCGCAGATCCTTGCTGAAGCAGATCCGCACCTCCTCCAGCACGCCGCGCCGGCAGGACACCGACATCATGTCGGTGCGCAAGCCCGGATTGTTGTCGACGAAGGCGCGTTCGAGATCGAGCGCAGTCCAGCTGCGATCGCTGTCGACCGCCGTCAGCGCCGGGGGAATCTTGATCTTCTCGCGGGCGCGGCGGACATCGGCGAAATAATCGGCCGGGCTCGACCCGGAGCAGGTGCCGTGCTTGCGCCATTGATAGCGGGCGAGACTCTCGGTCGGGAACAGGCCCTCGACCTGCTCCATCGCCATGCGCGACGGGTTCCGGCCGAAAGCGCCGCAATCGCTGGGGTAGCCGCGCTCATATTGCGGCCAGAGCCCATGAACCACGAAGCCGAGATTGGCGCCGGGTGCGCATTGCTCGCGATTGCGCCCACGCCCGCCATCGATCTCGCAGAACCCTGGGGACCAGGACAGGGCCAGCACATAGAAATCGAAATCACCGGGCGTGCCGCCACGATCATTGCGGCCTTGTGCAAGCGCTGAGCCGCCGAGCGCGCAAAGCGCCAGCAGGCCGGCGGCGAATCGGTTCATTCGCATGGACGCGCCCTGGTCAGGGGCGGGCCATCTTGCAGTCGGGCGCGTAGGAACGGTGGCGGTCGAGCCCCGAGACGCACCAGTTGACGTTCCAAGTGTAGCCGAACAGGCCGAGATTCTCGCGGACGGAGTAGTCGACGCGGCGCAGCACGCCGTCATTGGTCAGCACACGCGCGGTGCAGAAACGGCGCGGAATGAAGTCCGCGCCCCAGGGGCGCCAGGCAATCGGCTGGACGCGGTCGAAGCTGACAGCCTGAAGCGGACCCCAGAAATTGGCCTCGCGCGAATTGAAGCGGCTGGTGATCGCCCCGAGCACGGCCGGATCCTCGCAGGCCGGCAAATTGCCATACATCGGGATGATGCGTTCTTCCGCCCGGTCAGCGGGGTGGACATAACGGCCGCCCGCAGCCTGGGCCGAAAGACCGGTCAGGCAGAGCACTGTCGCAAGGGCTGTAAGAACGGAAACGCGGCGCATGTGGGCCTCGTAAGGGAGGAGATCGCTGTAAGCACGATGGCGACGGGGCGGGCCTCGGTCAAGGCAGCACCGGGCCATCCCGGCCTGTCCAGCGGCATCTGTGGCATTTCGATCCGCTGCCGGCCCGGTCACGGCTCCCCGTTGGCTGCCTATGATGCGGCGCGAGCTCGCCATGCTCGCCGGGAAGCGAGCATGGCGACTTGGATATGCTCAGGCTGCAGCCCTGGAAGCCTGCCGGACCTCGTCCGAATAGTCTTCCATGATCACCTTGCCCATATTGCCGGTGACGAAGTTGTAGGGACCGATCTCGGAGACCAGCGTCACCTCGGCGGCCGAGCCGGTGATGAAGCACTCGCTGAAGCCTTCGAGCTCCTCCGGCCGGATGCGGCGCTCGATCACCTCGAAGCCGCGCTTGCGGCACAGGTCGACCACGGACTGGCGGGTGATGCCGTTCAGGAAGCGGTCGGCCAGCGGGGTGTGGACCACACCGTCCTTGATGAAGAAGATGTTGGCGCCGGTGCATTCGGCGACATTGCCTTCCCAGTCGAGCATCATCGCGTCGGCATAGCCAGCACGCTCCGCCTTGTGCTTGGACAGCGAGCAGATCATGTACAGCCCCGCCGCCTTGGCGTGGACCGGCGCACAGGCCGGGTCGGGCCGGCGGTAAGTCGCAAGATCGAGGCGCACGCCCTTCAGCTTCTGCGCCATGTCGAACATGCTTGGCCACTCCCACACCGCAATCGCCGTGTGGATGGTGTTGTTCATGCCCGAGACCGCCATCATCTCCGAGCCGCGCCAGGCGACCGGACGCAGATAGGCGTCCTTCAGGCCGTTCTCCTTCAGGCAGAGATATTTCGCGGCGTCGATTTCGGCGACTGAATAGGGGATCGTGAAATCCATGATCTCGGCCGACTTGTGGAAGCGCTGCGAATGCTCGGTGCACTTGTAGATCACGCCGTCATAGGAGCGCTCGCCCTCGAAGACGCAGGAGCCATAGTGCAGGCCATGGGTGAGTACGTGCACCTTGGCCTCCTTCCACGGCACGAGCTTGCCGTCGAACCAGATGACGCCGTCGCGCTGGTCGAAAGGAATGACAGACATGGTACAGTCCTCCAGGTGCTCTTCTTGCAGGCACTCCGCCACAGGCTGGAAGAGCGTGCAAGCGCGGTATCTATGCTGCGCCGGAACTGGCGCTCGCGACATAATCGGTCGTCCCGCGTGCTTGACCGGTAATCTTACGTCTGAGATATGTCAACAAGGCTGACATAAAAAATGAGCGTGATGGTGAGCACCCCCGTATTGCATCCAGCGCCTGCCGCCCCCGAGGAGCTGCGCGACGCCGTGCCTTACGAGTTGATCGAGCTGTTCTTCTTCGCCTATCGCGACTTTGTCGGCGATCCCGACCGCATCCTCGCCGACTATAACTTCGGCCGCGCCCATCACCGCGTGCTGCATTTCGTGCAGCGCCAGCCCGGGTTGACCATCGCCGAACTGCTCGACATCCTGCAGATCACCAAGCAGAGCCTCAACCGGGTGCTGAAGGAGCTGGTCGAGACCGGTTTCGTCGAGTCGCGCACGGGCACGCAGGACAAGCGCCAGCGCAATCTCTACGCCACCGATGCCGGCCGCGAACTCGCCGTCAGGCTGGCGCAGCTGCAGGGCAAGCGCATCAATAGCGCCCTTGCCCAAGTTGGGCCCGAGGCGAGCGAGATCGTCGCACGCTATCTGGCGGGCATGATCGATCCGTCCGAGCGCCGGAAGGTGCAGGATCTGCTCGCCGGGCCGCGGTGAGAACGAGACGACACGGACCGATCACGGACCGATCGCCGCCGCAGGCGTTGCAGAACGTTAGACAATGTTATCTGACACCTGACCAAGCTCGGGCCAGTGCCCGAAATGCCTGTGCTATCCTCCTGAAAAGGACATGGCGCTCCTCGCGGGCGTTGAAGGCGGACAGAGGAGCCGAGATGGCGGCCAGCGTGCTCAAGCCAGTGCCCGACGAGGCCCCGCATATCCTGGTGGTCGACGACGATCGCCGCCTGCGCGACCTGCTGGCCCGCTTCCTCGGCGACCATGGCTACCGCGTCACCACCGCAGCCAATGCGGCAGACGCCGATACCCGCCTCGGCCATCTCGTCTTCGACGCCATGGTGCTCGACGTGATGATGCCGGGCGAAAACGGCTTCGACTTCGCCCGCCGCCTGCGCCAGAAATCGCAGGTGCCGATCCTGATGCTGACCGCCCGCGCCGAATCGGGCGACCGCATCAACGGCCTCGAGATCGGCGTCGACGACTATCTCGCCAAGCCCTTCGAGCCGCGCGAATTGCTGCTGCGCCTCGGCAATGTCCTGAAGCGCAATGCCTTACCCGAGGCGCCGGCCGCGCCGACACGGCCGGACTATGTCCGCTTCGGCCCCTTCATCTATGGCCTCGCCCGCGGCGAACTGCGCCAGGGTGAAGAGTCGATCCGCCTGACCGAGCGTGAGCGCGAGATCCTCACTGCGCTGGCAGAGCGCGCTGGCGAGCAAGTCCCTCGCGAGCAGCTCGCCGCCCAAGGCTCCGCCGCCAATGACCGCACTATCGACGTGCAGATCAACCGCCTGCGCCGCAAGATCGAGCGTGATCCGGCCGATCCGCTCTATCTCCAGACCGTGCGCGGCATCGGCTACCGCCTCGTCGTCGACAGGGCCTGACCGGCATGGCCGACGCTTCCTTCAGGCGTCGTCTCGTCCCGCTCGCCGCGCGGGTGCTGACGAGGCTGCGTACTGCCTGGACCAGGGGCGCCTCGAAGCTCTCCATGAGGGTCACGTCGCTCTGGCGCCTGCCGGATCGCTGGCTGCGTCCTGTCGCGCGCATCATGCCCAAGGGCCTCTATCCGCGCGCCCTCGTCATCGTCATCGCTCCGGTCGTGTTGCTGCAATCGGTCATCGCCTATGTTTTCATGGAGCGGCACTGGCAGACGGTGACGCAGCGGCTCTCCTCGGCGGTCTCCTCCGAGATCGCGACGCTGATCGACGTCTATGAGAGCTATCCGCAGGACGAGCAGGCGACCGTGCTCGGCCGCATCGCCGAGGAGCGGCTCGGCATGGATGTCGAGATCCTCCCTGACACCGACCTGCCGGCTCCCGGCACTCGCCCCTTTTTCTCGCTGCTCGACAGCGCGCTCTCAGCCGAGCTCGCGCAACAGGTCAAGCGGCCCTTCTGGCTCGACACGGTCGGCCGCTCCAGCCTGATCGAGATCAGGATCAAGCTCGGCAAGGATGTGATGCGGGTGCTGACCCGGCGCAGCCAGGCCTATGCCTCGAACAGCCACATCTTCCTGCTCTGGATGATCGGCACCTCGCTGATCCTGCTCACCATCGCAGTGCTGTTCCTGCGCAACCAGATCCGCCCGATCCTGCGCCTCGCCGATGCCGCCGAGGCTTTCGGCAAGGGCCGCGACGCCGATTTCCGGCCACGCGGCGCAAGCGAAGTCCGCCGCGCCGGCAACGCCTTCATCGAGATGAAGCGCCGCGTCGAGCGCTCGATCGGCGAACGCACCATGATGCTGAATGGCGTCAGCCACGATCTGCGCACCATCCTGACCCGCTTTAAGCTCTCACTGGCCCTGCTCGAACGTTCGCCTGATCTCGAGGCACTCGAGAAGGATGTCGACGAGATGAGTCGCATGCTCGAGGACTATCTCGCCTTCGCCCGCGGCGATGCCGGCGAGGCCCCGGTCGAAACCGACATCCGTGCCTTGCTCGAAACGCTCAAGGCCGATGCCGAGCGCCAAGGCCACCAGACCGAGCTCACCGTCCTCGGCGATCCGCTGGTCGTGGTCCGGCCCGACGCGATCCGACGCCTGCTCACCAACCTTGTCTCGAATGCCGCGCGTTTCGGCGACCGCATCGCCATCCGCGCGACGCATGACGCGCGCTATCTGATCGTCATGGTCGATGATGACGGGCCCGGCATCCCGGCAGAGCTGCGCGAGGACGTGTTCAAGCCGTTCTTTCGGGTCGACGAGGCCCGCAATGTCGATGGCGGTGGGACGGGCCTCGGCCTTGCCATCTCACGCAATATCGCCCGCTCGCATGGGGGCGACATCATCCTCGGCGAGTCACCGCTCGGCGGCCTGCGGGCGACGGTCCGCCTGCCGGTCTGAACAACCGAGTAACCTGCCCCCCAACACCATGTCGTCCCGGGCGAAGCGCAGCGTAGACCCGGAACCCATGCCGGAGCCTCTTTGATAGAGGTTCAGGCGTGGGTCCCGGATCAGCGCCGCTGCGCGGCTTGTCCGGGAAGACCAGAACTGTCGAGGGCGGAAAAGCTCAGTGCCGCCATGGAGCCTTGCGGGCGGTGTCGTTTACCCGCTCGACATCGCTGCGCGACAGCGCGATGTCGTGGAGCGCCGCGTCGTCCATCCGATAGAGCGCCCGCGCGCTGGCTCGCGCCGTCAGCCAATCCTCGAAGCGCAGGAACAGACCAGCGAGGCCATGCGCGGCATGGTGCGCGGAGAGCGAAAGATTTTCTGTGGTGGCTCCGGCCGGCATCACGGCCTCCTTTGATCCAGTTTCTGTTGGGAATTTGGGGGTTGCAAGGCTTCGAAGCAAATGAGAACTTCTTTGCCTCAGCCCAAGCAAAACTTGGCCATTCAATGTCCCGCCGCCAGCTGCCACCCCTGACCTCGCTGCGCGCCTTCGAGGCCGCTGCACGGCATCTCAACTATGAACGGGCGGGCGACGAGCTCGCCGTTACCGCCAGCGCCGTCGGCCAGCAGGTCAAGACCCTCGAAGCCTGGCTTCGGCGCCCGCTCTTCACCCGGCTGCCAAGCAAGGGCATCGCGCTCACCGCCCTCGGGCAGCGCTATGCCACCGCGATATCGCAAATCCTCGACCAGCTCGATGAGGCCACCGCCCGGGCGCTGCGGCCCGATACCGCCAATGTCCTGACGGTCAGCACCATGCCGAGCTTCGCCCTGAGCTGGCTGATCCCGCGGCTCGGCTCGCTCAAGCAGCGTCATCCCGAGTTGGAGGTGCGCATCTCGGTCTCGCTGCACCTCACCGATTTCACCCGCGAGGATGTCGACATCGCCGTGCGTTATGGCGAGGGCGCCTATACCGGCCTGCATTCCGAATTGCTGATGACGGAGACCTTCTTCCCCGTCTGCAATGCCTCGCTCCTCAACGACCCGGAGCGGCCGCTGCGCGAACCCTCCGATCTGCGTCATCACACCTTGCTGCACGAGCTCGCCGAAGGCATTCCGAAATACGTGACCTGGCCGCAATGGCTCGCCTATGCCGGCGCCGACGAGATCGACGCCTCGCATGGCCCGCGCTTCTCGCACACCTTCCTCGCCTTGCAGGCCGCCTCTTCAGGCCAGGGCATCGCGCTCGCAACCAGCGCCCTGATCGGCGACTATCTCGAAGCTGGACGCCTGGTCCGTCCCTTCCCGCAGCAACTGCCCGGCGCCTACCAGTATTACGTTGTCTGCCCCGAGGCCGTCGCCGAGCGGCCGGCGATCGCAGCCTTCCGCAGCTGGATCCATGAAGAGGCAGCGAGGCACGCCGAGCTGCGCTGACTCTGGTACTCAGCGTTCCGGCTTGATCACCGGGAGTTGCTGCAGTCGGCCGGCGGCGTGATCGAGGAAGGCGCGTACCTTCGGCTGGAGATGCTGCCCGCTCGGCACGACGAGTTGCACCGGCGAGGCTGGCGGCTCCCATTCGCGCATCACCCGCACCAGCGTGCCGGCCTCGATATCAGGCGCGACCTGATAGGACAGGGCCCGCGCCAAGCCGCGGCCGGAGCGTGTCGCGATCAAGACCGATTCGATCTCGTTGACGATCAGTCGCGGCGTGATCTGGACGCTCGCGCTGCGCGCATCGCCGGCGAACCGCCAGAGCATGCTCTGGCCGGCGGCGATACTGACGATGGTGTCGTGGCCTGTGAGGTCGGCCGGTCGCTGTGGGACACCACGGCGCTCCAGATAGACCGGAGCCGCAACCAGCACGCGCCTGACCTCGCCGACTTTGCGCGCCACCAGCCGCGAACTCGGCAGCGGGCCAATCCGGACCGCCAGATGCAGCCCCTCCTCGATCAGGTCGAGATTGCGGTCGGCCAGCACCAGTTCGATCTGGATCTCCGGATGCAGATCGAGGAACTCAGCGACGACCGGCGTGACGTGGCGCCGGCCGAAGGCGGTCGGCGCCGTGATCCTGATCAGGCCGCGCATCGGCGCCGCCGTCACGCCGGAGAGGGAGGCATCGTATTCGGCCAGGATGTTACGGGCCGAGGCCGCCAGCTCCCGGCCCGCCTCGGTCGCCATCAATTGCCGCGTTGTGCGTGCGATCAGCCTGACACCGGCGCGCTCCTCCAGCGCAGCAAGCGCCCGCGTCACCGCCGGGCGCGAACGCCGGAGCTGACGCGCCGCGCCGGCAAGGCTACCGGTGTCGATGATCGCCACGAAGATCGCAAGCTCGTCCAGCCGATCCATATCATTCCATCAGTCGGAATTCTGATTTGCCAATCTACCAGCTTTCGCCATTTCTCTGAAACAATCAGTTTCCTCGCACAACCGCGAGGCCCTGATGACCCAAGCCACGATCACGCTGCACGGCACTGCCCTTTCGGGCCATACCCACCGCGTCGAATTGCTCCTGCGGGCGCTTGGGCTCGCTTTCGAATTCGTTGCCGCTCCGGCGGACGTTCGCCGCAGCGAGCCGTTCCGCAAGCTCAACCCGCTCGGCCAGATCCCGGTATTGCAGGACGGCGACCTCACCCTCGCCGACAGCAATGCCATCATGGTCTATCTGGTGAAGCGCTACGCGCCGGAGAGCGAGTGGCTCCCGGCCGATCCGGTTGTCGCGGCGCAAGTGCAGCGCTGGCTCTCGATCGCCGCTGGCGAGGTCATGCACGGCCCGGCGCTCGCCCGGATGATCGCACAGTTCAAGTTCGACGACGATCCAGTCCGGGCCGAGCGTGTCGCGGCAAAGCTCCTGCCCTTCATGGAAGAGCATCTTTCCAGCCGCAGCTTCCTCGCCGCGGAGCATCCGACGCTCGCCGACCTCGCTTGCTATTCCTATGTCGCGCACGCGCCGGAAGGCGGCATCCCGCTCGATCCCCATCCGGCGGTGCGGACCTGGCTGAAGCGCGTCGAGGCGCTGCCCTTCTTCAAGCCGATTCCGCCCTCGCCTATTCCGGCGAAAGGCTGACGCCATGGACGCCTCTCCGTTCCATCAGGGCGAGCTGGAGGCGCAGGCGCTCGCGGGCGAGAGTTCGCGCGGCGCCGGCATCCGCGACTTCATGCCGGACCAGCACCGCGACTTTTTCGCGTTGCTGCCCTATCTCTTCGCGGCCGGGCGCGATGCGCAGGGCAAGCCTATCGCGACGATCCTCACGGGCACGGAAGGTTTCGCCACCAGCCCAGCGCCGCAAGCGCTCGCCATCGCCGCCTTGCCCGCCCCCGGCGATCCCGCCGATGCGGCTCTGAATGCCGGCGCGCCGATCGGCCTGCTTGGGCTCGATCTGCGCACCCGCCGCCGCAACCGCGCCAACGGCGTCATCAGCGCGCGTGACGGATACGGCCTGACGGTCGCCGTGAGTCAGAGCTTCGGCAATTGCGCCAAATACATCCAGGTCAGGCAGCATGAGAGCGTGCCAGCCTCTGCGTCCGCGACAGAAGAGTTGGACAGGCTCGACGCCGCCGCCCGCGCACTGATCGCGCAATCTGACACGCTCTTCATCGCCAGCGGCTCGGAAACCGGGCTCGACATCTCGCATCGCGGCGGCCAGCCTGGCTTCGTCCGGCTCGATGGTGACCGGTTGACGGTGCCGGACTTCGCCGGCAACAGCTATTTCAACACGTTCGGCAATCTGCTGCGCCAGCCGGAAACGTCCCTGCTCTTCATCGATTTCGCCGAAGGCGACGTGCTGCAATTGCAAGGCACTGCAAAGATCGTCTGGGCTGGGCCGGAGTTAACCGGCCTCGAAGGCGCCAAGCGCCTGCTGCAGGTCGAGGTGAGGCGCGCTTGGCGGCGCAATGCGGCGCTGCCATTGCGCTGGAGCGAGCCGGAACCGGCACCAACCACGCTCGCGACCGGGAGCTGGCGGCAGGATCACGCCGCCTGAACCAGTAACGGGCTTTTGCCTGCTTTACCGAAAAAAGCGCGGGTCGTCCCAGGCGGAGCGCAGCGTAGACCCGGGATGACACTACAGGAGATGTCGAGGCCGCCCTTCTCGTCGGGCAATGGCTCGCAAAGGCGTTAGCCCTAATCAGTACAGCCGTCCGCCCTCGGGGACTGCTAGCGAGGGGCCGATCAGCACGACCTCGCCGCTCTCATCCGGCACGCCCAAGGTCAGCACTTCCGACATGAACTTGCCGATCTGGCGCGGCGGGAAATTCACCACCGCCAGCACCTGCCGGCCCGCAAGGTCCTCGGGCCGGTAGTGCTTGGTGATCTGAGCCGAGGATTTCTTGCGGCCGATCGTGCCGCCGAAATCGATCACCACCTTGATCGCCGGCTTGCGCGCTTCGGGAAACGGAGCGGCTTCGACGATGGTGCCGACACGAATGTCGACCTTGAGGAAATCATCGAAGCCGATCTGCGCGGCGATCTCGGTGGGCGTGCTCAAAATTCCTCCCAGCCGCGATCACCGCCATTGGCGACCTTGCGCGCGGCGCTGCCATGGCTCTGGACGGGCGCAGCCGCCATGGCGCGCGCCGGACGCGGCGGAACCGCCGCAGCCTGCGCCATCTTGCCTGCCATCGTCTTCAAGGCAACCACGTCACCGCCCAACCGGAAGCGGCCGACCAGCGCCGCGAGCCTATCGGCCTCCTGCGCCAACGCCTGCGAGGCGGCGGTCGACTGTTCGGCCATGGCGGCGTTCTGCTGGGTCGCCTGGTCCATCTCGTTGACCGCAGTGTTGACCTCCTGCAGGCCGGTCGCCTGCTCCTGGGCAGCCGAGGCGATCTCGGCGACGAGGCTGGTCACGCGGGTGATCTCGCCCGACATGCGGGTCAGCGCGCTGCCGGTCTGGCCGACCAGGGCGACGCCCTTCTCGACCTCGACGCTGGAGGCGGTGATCAGGTCTTTGATCTCCTTCGCCGCTTCGGCCGAGCGCTGCGCCAGCGCGCGCACTTCGGACGCGACGACGGCAAAGCCCTTGCCGGCGTCGCCGGCGCGCGCCGCCTCGACCGAGGCGTTAAGCGCCAGCAGATTGGTCTGGAAGGCGATCTCGTCGATGACGCCGACGATCTGCGAGATTTCCTCGGCCGATTTCTCGATGCCACCCATCGCCGCGACCGCGTCGCGAACGATCTCGCCTGACTGCTCGGCCTCGCCCTTGACCTGCGTGGTGGCGAGGCTCGCCTGGCGGGCGCCTTCGGCGGTCTGGCGCACCGTCGCCGTCAACTGGTCGAGCGCGGTCGCGGTCTCCTCGACCGAGGAGGCCTGCTGCTCGGTGCGGCTGGCGAGGTCGTCGGCCGCCTGGCTGATCTCGCCGGCGCCGGCCTTCATGCTCTCGGTGTTCGTCGCGATCTGCCGCATCGTCTCTTCGAGATGCGCCATCGCCGCGTTGAAATCGTTCTTGAGCTTGACGTATTCGGCGCTGAAGGCAGCCTCGATCCGGTAGGTCAGGTCACCCTCGGTCAGGCGCTCCAGTCCGGCACCGAGCGCATCGACGACGATGGCCTGCTTCTTGGCGTCATCGCTGCGCTGCGCCTCGTTGAGGCTGCGCTGCGTGTCGGCCGCGCGGCGCTGCTCGCCGGCATCGGCTTCGGCCTGCGCCTTCTCGGCTTCGACCTGCTGCTTCATCTGCGCCGCATCGCGGAAGACGACGAGCGCGCGCGCCATGCTGCCGACCTCGTCTTGGCGCTCCTGATAGGCGATCGGCGCCTTGAGGTCACCGGCAGCGAGAGCGCTCATATTGCCTGCGACAGTGTGCAGCATCGTCGAGGCGCGGCGGCTCAGGAAGATCACCAGCCCGAGCAGCAGCAGCGTCAGCGGCACCAGCACGATCGCGACATCCTTGATCAGGCCGTAGAAGGACGCGTCGACGGCATGGACATGCATGCCTGTACCGATCGACCACTGCCATTTCGGCACGCCGATGACGTAGGAAACCTTGAGCGAGGGATCCTTGTCGCCGCCCTTCACCCAGAAATAGTCGACGAAGCCGGCGCCCTTGTTGCGCGCCGTATCGGTCAGCTCCTTGACGAAGAATTTGCCGGTCGGGTCCTTGAGCGGCGACATGTCGGTGCCGACCAGCTTGGGATTGGCATGGGCGATGTTGAAGCCGTCGTAACGGATGACGAAGAAGTAGTTGCCGTCATCGAAGCGGGCGTTCCCTATCGCATCCAGCGCGAGCTTCTGGGCGTCGGCGTCCTTGAGTTCGCCCTTCTCGACCTTCGCCACATAGGCGTTCACCGTCGAGGCTGCTGCCTCAACCGCGTTCTTCACCTCGGCCCGCTTCAGATCGAGCATGTCGATCCGGGCCTGGCGCAAGGTGATGGCGACGCTCGCAACGGTGACGACTGCAGCCAGAATCGCGATCAGCCCGAATGAGCGGCCGATCGACAGCGCAGTAAGCTTCTTCAGCAGTGACATGGTCGCCCCTTGCGAACGTGATTCCGCACATTCGCAAGGCTTGGCTAATGCCTGCTTAACGCTGTCACCTTTTTGCCACAATCGGCAGTTGCCGCACCGCAACCAGTGATTGTATTTAGATCGCCGGCGCGTAGTCTTCGCTGTCCTCGCCGCGCATGCGTTCGCGCCGCGGTGTCCGCTTGACGCCCGAGCAGAGCGAGCGAGCGAGGCCACGCAGCGGCGCCGTCAACCGATGGACATCCTCGACGCGGGCCATGATCTGGCCTGCCGTCTTTAGCTCGCGGTCGAGCTTGGCCATGGTGCGCGAGAGCTCCGGCTCGTCATCCTCTAGCCAGGTGTCGAGCACGCGCGCCATCAGCAGCGTCGCGCCGCGGACGCGGACGGAGCCAAGATCGTCCTCGGTCGGGATGCCGGCGGACGCCAGCAGATAGCGCCAGGAGTTCATGGAGTTGCGCCCGAGCGCCGCGAGCGCCAGCGGCTGGCGCCGCAGATGCGGCATCAGCGCCTTCAGCCCAGCCTTGTACGGCGCCAGCGCGTCGAGCCGGCGCATCACCAGGTCGAAGACGCGCTCCTTATAGGATTCCTCCATGAGGTCGTCGGAATTGCCGGCGAGGACGGCGTCGTCGAGGATTCGAATGAGTCCGCCGAGGATTGCGAGCTTGGATGGGAAAAGGTTGCGCAGCTCGGCGAGGCTGATTCCAGCCTCGCGGGCGATCGCCGGCAATTCGATCTCGTCCCAGCCCTGCGTGGCCGCCAGCCGGAACAGAGCGTCGACCACGGCGCGGCGCGGATCGGGCTTAGCGGCCGGCTTCTCAACCTCGGGGGAAACGGGTTTGCGCGCCATCGGCGTCTCTCCTGTCGCGAGCTGATGGAGCAGGATGCGAAAAAGTGGAAACCGGTTTTTCGCAGAAATCCTGCTCCAACCTCTTAGGATCAATCATGTTTTATGATTTTGGATCGAACCGATCCAAAATCATCATGATCTAAGAAGAAGCTAGGGCGTATCCGGGGCGCTTGAAAGGCCGCCTCAGCCGGAAAGTTCTTCGGCGCGGCGTTTGGCAGCAGCGACCGCGCGTCGCATCAGCGGCGCCAGGCCGTTATCGGCCATCAGCACTTCGAGCGCGGCAGCGGTCGTGCCGCCCGGCGAGGTCACGTTCTGGCGCAAGGTCGCCGGTGGCAGCGGCGACTGGAACAGCATCTCGCCGGCGCCCTCGATCGTGGCGCGCGCCAGCCGCTCGGCGATGTCGGCCGGCAGGCCCGCGGCGACGCCGGCCGCGGCCAGGCATTCGACCATGTGGAAGACGTAGGCCGGCCCCGAACCCGAGACCGCGGTGACGGCGTCGATCAGCCCCTCGTCGCCGAGCCATTCGACCTTGCCGACGCCAGCGAGCAGCGCGTCGGCCAATTGCCGCTGCGCGTCGCTGACGCCCTCGCCCGCCGCAGCAGCGGTGACGCCGCGTCCGACCGAGGCCGGCAGGTTCGGCATGGCGCGCACGATCGCATTCGCATTGGGCAGGCGGGCCGAGAGATCGCCGAGCGTCTTACCCGCGAGGATCGAGATCAGCAGCGTCTTCGGCCCGATCAGCGCCTGCACCGACGGGGCAGCGGTGTCGAGCATCTGCGGCTTGGTCGCCAGCACCACCACCTCGGCCGGCTTCGGCGCATCCGGATTGACGCTCATACCCTTCGCGGCGGCGAGCGCCTGCATCTCGTCGGAGATATGCGGGTCGAGCAGCGTGATCCCCGCGCCGTTCACGCCGATGCTGAGCCAGCCCTCCAGCATGGCGCCGCCCATCTTGCCGGCACCGACGAGGGTGAGGGTTTGCGGAAGCGGATCTGACATGAGGATGTTCCTGGTCGGCGTGGCTATACAGGACCAGAAGCGCCAACCGCTTCGCCGGTCAAGCACATCTGCTCGAAGACGACAGCACGGCTTGCCCGGGCGTCGAGCGCTTCATTTGCCGAGCGGCTGGCGCGGGCCAGCTTCCAGCCCTTCGAGCAACACTGCGAGCGCCGGTTCGGACGCGTCCCGGCCGACAGTCTCCGATGTCAGCAGACGGTCGATCGTCAGAAGGACGAGACCGTGCAGTTGTGCCCATGCCGCGCCGGCCTGCTCGCGGACCGCCCTGCGTCGCAACCAGCCATCGCTTTGTCCGCGCTCGATCAGTTCGATTAGCACGTCCAGAGCGGCCGATGCGCGATCCTGAAGGCGCGCATTCGGCGATATTCGGGCATCCGAACTGAACATCAGCCGATAGAGGTTGGGATGCGAAGCGCCGAATTGCACATAGGCGCGCGACATCTCGAGAAACTCGTCCCGCATCGATATCGGCTGCGCCGGGCGCGCGGCCAGCAGGGCGGCGCGAACCTGCTCGAAGCCCAGCAGCGCCAGTTCCGCGAGTAGCCCAGCCTTGTCCGGGAAATGCTTGTAGGACGCGGTATGGCTCACGCCAGCGCGCCTTGCGAGCTCCCGGAGCGTGAACTGCCAGCCGTTGTCTTCGGCGAGCATGTCCAAGGCCGTGTCGAGCAACGCCCGACGCAAATCCCCATGATGATAGCGCTTGCCAGTGGTCATGGCGGAAAGTTAGCGCAGGAAACATATGTTGACAATGGAAACTTCGTCGCCTACATCGACCACCAAAGTGACCAGTGGTCACTTTATACGGCGCGACGGCGGCAATCCCGCGGCCCATCCGTGCCCGCTTTCAAACAAAGGAGAGAGTTATGAGACTTCAGGACAAAGTAGTGCTCGTCACCGGCGCGGCCAGCGGCATCGGCTATGCCGTCACTCAGCTCTTCGCCGAGCAGGGCGCTACGGTCTTCGCCAGCGACATCAAATCGCCCGCGCAGCCTTATGCGGACGGCGTCGAGGCGCTTTCGCTCGACGTCACGAGCGAGGCGGCCTGGGCAGCAGCGGTGGATGCCGTCATGGCCAAGGCCGGTCGCCTCGACGTGCTGGTCAACAATGCCGGTATCATCGCCTATGAGCCGCTTCACGAGCTGGGGATGGACGCCTGGCTGCGAATGATCGCGGTCGATCAGACCGGCGTGTTCCTCGGCATGCGCGAAGCGGTGCGAGTGATGCGGCCGCGGCGCCAGGGCTCGATCATTAATGTCTCGTCGATCTGGGGGAGCGCTGCGGTCGCCGGCGCACATTCCTATCATGCCGCCAAGGGCGCGGTGCGAAACATGTCGAAGAACGCGGCAATCACCTATGTCGACGACGGCATCCGCGTGAACTCCGTGCACCCCGGCTTCATCGCGACGCCGTTGACCGACGCGCAGGCCGCCGATCTCAACGCGGCCACAATCGGCGCTACGCCGATGAAGCGCGCGGGCCGGCCGATCGAGATCGCCTACGGCGTGCTGTTCCTCGCCTCGGACGAAGCGAGCTACGTCACCGGCACCGAGCTGGTGATCGACGGTGGATATCTCGCGCAGTAGGCGGAGCGCTATAGCTTCCCGGCCTGGACAGAGCCAGATTCCAGGCCGGGGCCGCCATGGCCGCCTGTCACGCTTCTCCAACCGTCTCCAGCAGCGCACCTTCGAGCGCCTCGCGGGCGTTCTTGCCGGCCCAGACCACGAACTGGAAGGCCTGGTAGTAGCGCTCGCAGGCATCGATCGCCGCCTTGATCAGGCCCGCGGCCTGCTCCTCTGTCGGCTCCGCGCCACCCGAGAGCAGCAGCGCGTGGCGGTACATCACCACGTTCTCGCGGCTCCACAGGTCGAAATGCCCGAGCCAGAGCTGCTCGTTGACCAGACTGACGAGGTTCATCACCTCGTTGCGCCGCCGGTCCGGAACCCTGAGATCGAATGCGCAGGCGATGTGCAGCGATTCCACCTCGGCGAGCCAGGTGATCGCGACATGATAGTCCGCCCAGCCACCGGTGACGGAGACGGAGAGCTCGTCGTCGCTGTCGCGATCGAAGCTCCAATCGTTCAGTGCGGCGAGGCGTTCGACGAGATCAAGGGGGTTAGAGGGGCGTTCGGTTTCGGTATCCAGATCAAGATCCATCATGCCCAAGGTCCAACAGCCGGCATCCTGGCCCTAACGGCAGGCGCGGCCTGTTCAGAGAACGGGAACACGGCGACTGGAAAAGCGTAAGGCACGCAACCCGACCAGAAGAGCACTAGCATGCTCTTCGCTTCATCAGCCGGCTCTCAAGTAGAGCCCACCGACGAATCACCTCTCTTCATCGACGATAGCTCAGGCGAGTCTGGAGCCCTAACGGAACCTGCGCGGTTCCGATCGAGCCCTTCGGCACCCGGTACGCGATGCAAGCTCGACGGATTCGAAGCCGGTCTCAATCCCTGAAGGGGGCTGTCCACAACACGAAGCTGTTGGCTGGCGGCCGGCCAGACTTGACCCAGGATTTACTTCGACTCGGACTTTGCCTCGAGCGCCGCCAGCCGGGCCGCGAGCTTGTCGTTCTCCTCGCGCGCCAGCAGCGCCATCTCGCGCACCGCTTCGAATTCTTCGCGCGTCACCACGTCGAGATCGCGCAGCAGCCGCTCGATCTGGGTCTTGACCACGGTCTCGACCTCGCGGCGCACGCCCTGCGCCGCGCCGGCAGCATCGGTCGCCAGCCGGGCGATGTCGTCGAGGATACGGTTGGACGTGCTGACCATCGGAGCTCTCCGGCAGGCGCCCCATGCGCCTTGGCGGGAGATATGGCGAAGGAGCGTCGATCGCGCAATCGCTGCGGTGAGCCCTCCCCGCCTCCCTGACTGACCTATCTGGACCTCGGAGATCGTTGCGCCTAAAACGGTCGCCGCAGGGAAGACCAGCAATCCGAGCCCAAACAATGGGCGGGAGGCGTCAATGTCGGTTCGTTCTTACGGCCTCGTTCTGGGGCCGCTCGCTGCGCTTGCGCTCGCAGGCTGCCAGGAAACTACCACGACCGCGGCGCGGCCGCGCGTCGATGCGCCGGGCGTTCCGGTCTCGGTGCAGAGCATTTCGGGCGCGCCGGACCAGGTGACGACGCATTTCGCCGGCCTGCTCGGCGAAGCCGCGGCCGAGCGCAAGATGGAGATCGTCCCCGGCGACAAGCCGGCGCGATTCCGCGTGCGCGGCTATCTCACCGCCCAGCCGACCGAGGACGGCCAGACCGCGCTCGCCTTCGTCTGGGACGTCTATGACGAGAGCAAGAAGCGCGCCCAGCGAGTCCAGGGCGAGAGCCTCGGCAAGCGCGGCGGCGGCGGCGATCCCTGGGCCGGCATCGACCAGACCATCGTCGCCAAGGCCGCGTCCGAATCGGCCGACGCGATCGCGAGCTTCCTGACCACGGCGCCGGTGCCCGAGCCGAAACCCGACGCGAAGGACAAGACCCGCACCGCCCAGGTGGCCTCGGACAAGAAGCGCTAGGGCCTTCTCGCTCGGCCCGGAACGCCCCCGGGTCGAGTCAATCCACGATATCCCGCCAAACGTGCACCGCGCCCCGCTGCAGTGCAGCATTTGCATGGGGATGCCGCGCCTCTTTTGTCGACTCGGCGTCATCACGCTGTTATGAGCCCTTCGAAACTGAGCCGCCCCCGCTCGGACGGCTCGCCTTTATCTGCGTTTCGGGTGCACCCGGCATGGCCTCCTCCTTCAAAGTCGTCGCCGGCAATTCCAATCGCCCGCTCGCCGAAGCCATCTGCAATCATCTCGATGTCCCGCTCGCCCGGGCTCAGGTCCGGCGCTTCGCCGACATGGAGATTTTCGTCGAGATTCAGGAGAACGTCCGCGGCCAGGATGTCTTCGTTATCCAGTCGACCTCGTTCCCGACCAATGACCACCTGATGGAGCTGCTGATCATCACCGATGCACTGCGCCGCTCCTCGGCCAGGCGCATCACGGCGGTGATCCCGTATTTCGGCTATGCCAGGCAGGACCGTCGCGCCTCCGGCCGCACTCCGATCTCGGCCAAGCTCGTCGCCAACCTGATCGCCCATGCCGGCGTCGACCGCGTGCTGACGCTCGATCTGCATGCCGGCCAGATCCAGGGCTTCTTCGACATCCCGACCGACAACCTGTTCGGCGCTCCCTTGATGTCGCGCGACATCAAGGACCGGCTCGAATGGAAGAATGCCATGGTCGTCTCGCCCGACGTCGGCGGCGTCGTCCGGGCTCGCGCGCTCGCCAAGCGCATCGATGCGCCGCTCGCCATCGTCGACAAGCGCCGTGACCGGCCGGGCGAGTCGGAGGTGATGAACATCATCGGCACCGTCGAGGGCCGCTCCTGCATCCTGCTCGACGACATCGTCGATTCCGGTGGCACGCTGGTGAACGCCGCCGAGGCGTTGCTCGATCAGGGCGCCAAGGAAGTCTACGCCTACATCACCCATGGCGTGCTCTCCGGCGGCGCGGTCGCGCGCATCGCCGCCTCCAAGCTCAAGGAACTGGTGATCACCGATTCGATCATGCCGACCGAAGCGGTGAAGGTCGCGCGCAACATCCGCGTCATCTCGATCGCCGGGCTCATGGGCGAGGCGATCGAGCGCACCGCCAGCGAGTCGAGCGTCTCCAGCCTGTTCGACTGACGGGAGCGGCGCGATGGCGGCCACCGCGGCCGGCGCAGACCAGGCCCTCATCCTCTTCTCCGGCGGCCAGGATTCTACCGTCGCCCTGGCATGGGCGCTCGAGCGCTTTTCCGCCGTCGAGACCGTCGGTTTCGACTACGGGCAGCGCCATCGCATCGAGCTCGCCTGCCGTGAGACGATCCTCGCCAGGCTGCCGGGCTTGTCGCCGGCCTACGCCGACCGGCTCGGCCCGGATCACCTGCTCGACCTGAAGACGCTCGGCGCGATCTCCGACACCGCGCTGACCAGCGAGAGCGAGATCGCCTTCGCGCAGACCGGCCTGCCAACCACCTTCGTTCCCGGCCGCAACCTGATCTTCCTGACCTTCGCCGCAGCGCTGGCCTATCGCCGCGATTGCAAGCACATCGTGCTCGGCGTCTGCGAGACCGATTATTCCGGCTATCCCGACTGCCGCGACGACACGATCAAGGCGATGCAGGTCGCGCTCGGCCTCGGTCTCGACCGCCGGCTCGTGCTGCACACGCCGCTGATGTGGCGCGACAAGGCACAGACCTTCGCCCTGGCGAAGGAGCTGGGTGGCGCTGCCCTGCTGGACCTGGTGGTCGAGGAGACGCATAGCTGCTATCTCGGCAACCGCAGCAAGCGGCATCCTTGGGGTTATGGCTGCGGCCATTGCCCGGCCTGCGACTTGCGGGCCAGGGGATTTGCGGCCTATGAGGCCGCGCCGAACGATAGCGGACCGAAGCATGACGATTGACCGGCAACGCCGTATCGAGGGCCTGATCGCGCTGGCCCTCTTCACCCTGACGATCCCGCTCGCCAACTGGCTGATCGGCAATGTCGGCACGGTCTGCGTGCCGAACGGCCCGTGCCTTGTGCCGGTCGCGCCGGGCATCAAGGCGCCGAGCGGCGTACTGATGATCGGCCTTGCTCTCGTGCTGCGCGACATCGTGCAGCGGCGGCTCGGCCCTGCTGCAGCGCTTGGAGCAATCGCCGTCGGCGCGCTGATCTCGGGGCTTCTCGCGCCGCCGGCGATCGTCGTCGCCTCGGTCGCGGCCTTCCTGCTCTCCGAGCTGACCGACTTCGCGGTCTACACCCCGCTGCAGAAGCGCAACTTCGTCGCCGCCGTGGCCGCCTCCAGCATCATCGGCCTCGTCGTCGACAGCCTCGTCTTTCTCTGGCTCGCCTTCGGCAGTCTCGACTTCCTGACCGGGCAGATCATCGGCAAGGCCTGGATGGTCGTGCTGGCGCTGCCGCTGATGCATCTGCTGCGCCGGCGCGACGAGCGGCTCGGGCTTTCTCCCGCCTGAGGGGCTAGAAAGCAACAATTCGACCTAAGCGGGAAACGGCGGTTTCATGCCGCTGCAGCATGATGGCGTCTCCCGTTCCGCCGAGTGCCCCGATGCGCCGTCACGATTCCGTCGAGCGTCTGCAATCCCTGCAAAACGCCATCCTGGAATCGATCGCGCGCGGCGAGGAACTGGCGGCGATCATGGCCACGCTCTGCGAGCAGGTCGAGGCGCTGGCGCCGGGGGTCGTCTGCTCGGTCGTCACCGTCGATGACGAGTTCAGGCTGCAGCCACTCGCAGCGCCGAGCTTGCCGCGCGCCTATGGCGAAGCGGTCAGCGGCACGCCGATCGGCCCGCGTGTCGGCTCATGCGGCACGGCGATCTACCGCAAGAGCCCGGTCGAGGTGACCGACATCGCCAGCGATCCGCATTGGGAGGGCTATCGCGAGCTCGTACTGCCGCTGGGCCTGCGCGCCTGCTGGTCGAGTCCGATCGCGGCGCGCGACGGCCGCATCGTCGGCAGCTTCGCCTTCTATTACCGCGAACCACGCGGCGCGACGCTCTTCGAGCGGCGGATCGTCGAAACCTGCGTGCATCTTTGCGCCATCGCGATCGAGCATGAGGAAGTGAATGCCCGCAATCATCGCCTCGCCTATTTCGATACGCTGACCGGCCTGCCGAACCGGGCGCGTTTCAACGAGGCGATCGGCCAGGCGACGAGCCGGACCAAAATCGGCTTCGGATTGCTGCTGATCGACATCGACCATCTCAAGGCGGTCAACGATACGATGGGTCATGCCGTCGGCGACCGCCTGATCGAGGCCGTCGGCTTGCGGCTCGCCGCGGTCACGCCGAACGGAACTGCATACAGGATCGGCGGCGACGAATTCGCCGTCGTGCTGCCCGATTGCGACAAGGCAGCGCAGTTGCGAGCCGTCGCCGGCAGTATCCTCGCGGCGATGCAGGCGCCGCTCGACTACGAGGGAACGACTATCGTCCCGAGTGTGACCATCGGCAGCGCGCTGGCCGGCGAGGATGGCGCAGACAGCGTAACGCTCCGGCAGAATGCCGACTTTGCCCTCTATCATGCGAAGGAGAGGCGGCGCGGCGGCTATGTCCGTTTCAAGGTAGGCCTGCGGACATCGATGACCCGCCGTATCCAGACGGTCCGGTCAGTCGGCGATGCTCTGAGCGCCGGCCATCTGATACCCTACTATCAACCGGTGATCCGGCTCGACAGCGGAGAGGTCCGGGGCATGGAGGCGTTGGCGCGATTGCGTCTCGACGATGGCCGCGTCGTAGCGGCGGGTGAGTTCCAGGCTGCTCTGCACGATCCCAAGCTCGCCTATCGCATCTCCAGCCAGATGCTACCGGCGATTGCGGCCGACATGGCGCAATGGCAGCGCGACGGCCTGCCGATCCACCATATCGGTCTCAACGTCACCTCCGCCGACTTCCAGAAGGGCGATCTCGTCCAGCGCATCGTCAGGGCCTTCGAGCGTGTGCAGGTGCCGCTCGAGCATCTCGTCGTCGAAATCACCGAGCAGGTGATCATGGGCGGACGTCGCGACGGCGTCGCCCGGACCATGCAGGCCCTGCGTGAGCGCGGCATCCAGGTCGCGCTCGACGATTTCGGCACCGGCTTCGCCTCGCTCACCCATCTGCTCGACTTCCCGGTCGATGCGATCAAGATCGACCGTTCGTTCGTCGGCGGGATCGAGGGCGGAACGCGAAGCGGCGCCATCGTCGAGGCACTCATCGGCGTCGCCAGCCGGCTCGGCATGCGGATCGTGGCTGAAGGTATCGAGAGCGAAGGTCAGGCGCGGCGCCTGGCCGGGATGGGCTGCCGCCTCGGCCAGGGCTATCACTTTGCGCGGCCGATGCCGGCAGAGGCGGTCCCGGCTTTTATCGGCAGCTTCAACCGGGCGGCTTCGAGCTCGTTGTCGCGCCCGGCCGCCACCGCCGCCTGAATCCGGCTCCGGACTTGAGATTGTCCCCGGTTTCGCCTATGAGCCTGCCTGCGTCCCACTGACACCCTTGGAGGCAGGGGCGCGAACCGCAATGGCCGCCCGCAGGCGGCCATGTCTTTTGAAGAACTAAGGATCAGACACATGACCGCCGTGAAGCAGATTCAGGCTTCGGCGCGCGCCCAGGTCGGCAAGGGGGCCGCCCGGGAAGTTCGTCGCCAGGGCCTCACTCCCGCCGTGATCTATGGTGCGGGCGAAGCGCCTGTCGCCATCGCGCTCGATGCCAACAAGACCCGCCAGATGATCTATGCTGGTCACTTCCTGACCACGCTGTTCGAGATCGATGTCGACGGCAAGAAGACGCGCGCCATTCCGCGCGACTACCAGCTCGACCCGGTCAAGGATTTCCCGATCCATGTCGACTTCCTGCGCGTCGCCGCCGGCCAGACCATCAAGGTCGAGGTTCCGCTGCACGTCGTCGGCCAGGAGCAGTCGCCGGGTCTGAAGAGCGGTGGCGCCCTGCAGATCGTCGAGCACTCGCTCGAGATCGAAGTTGCCCCCGAGAGCATCCCCGAGTTCATCGAGGTCTCGGTCGCCGGTCTTGCCGTCGGTGACACGCTGCACATCGACGCGCTGAAGCTGCCGGCCGGCGTCAGCCTGACCTCGACCAAGGATTTGACCCTGGTCACGATCATCCCGCCGACGGTCGAGGCCGAAGAGCCTGCCGCTGCCGAGGGCGAAGCGGAAGCCGCCAAGGCCTGAGCCTGGCGCTCTTTCCGGACTACGCTTGCAGACGGCCGGGCATGCCCGGCCGTTTTGCTTTGATCGCAGCCATACGGACCATGAACGATGCTGATCTTCGCCGGCCTCGGCAACCCTGGCTCGCGCTACGCCCGCAACCGCCACAATATCGGCTTCATGGCGGTCGAGGCGATCGCCCGCGCCGCGCGCGCCGCCCCGTGGCGCAGCCGCTTCCAGGGCCAGGCCTGCGAGGCGACGATCGGCGGCGACAAGGTCCTGCTCCTGATGCCGCAGACCTATATGAACGAATCCGGCCGCGCGATCGGCGAAGCGGCACGCTTCTTCAAGGTCGCCCCGGCCGACGTCATCGTCTTCCATGACGAGCTCGATCTGGCGCCGGCCAAGCTGCGGGTGAAGCTCGGCGGCGGCAATGCCGGCCATAACGGCCTGCGCTCGACCACGGCGGCGATCGGCAACGACTATCGCCGCGTGCGCATGGGCATCGGCCATCCCGGCGACAAGGCGCTGGTCCATTCCTATGTGCTCAACGATTTCGGCAAGGCCGAGGAGCCCTGGGTCGAGGACCTCTGCACTGCGTGCGCCGACAATGCCGCTTTGCTCGCCGCCCATGACGACGCCGGCTTCCAGAACAAGGTCCACCTGTTCATGGAAGCGCGCGGCCATGGCGCCGTGAAGCGCCTTGGCGAGAAGAACGACTGAGGCTCAGAGCGGCAGCTGGGCGCCCGCCCTGGCGATTGTCACCCGGCCGCTCGACAGGCTGCCATCGGCCTGCCGGCTCGCGGTCAGCGCCACCTGTGCGCCGGCGACGAGATCCGACGCCTGCGCCGGTGCGGCCATGATGATGTTGGCCTCGGGCGTGATCGCGATCGTCTGCTCGCCGCCCGGATAGGTCAGGGTGACGCTGCCGCCGTCCACGCGCGAGACCGTCTCGGCCACCGTCGCATTGGTCATGGTGGAATCCGGCAGGACGCCCCAGGGCTTGTGGCCCTCGCCCGTACCGCGCATCGCCTCGGGGAAAATGAAGACCTGCACGGCCGTCAACCCGCCACCGGCCTGCGGGCGAGCGCCGACGCCGATGAAGCCGCCCTTCCTGATATCGGCCATCGAAGCCTTGACCACGGCGCCGACCGAGTAACTGGGCGCAAGAGCGACCGTCGCCGTGCCCTCCTGCGTCTTCACCGTAAGAGTTTGGCCGTCGAGCCGCTCGACCGTGCCGCGTATCCGAGTCTGCGGCGTTTGCGCCTGTGCTCCGGCAACGAAAAGCGTGACGAGGCCGATCAGGGCGAGCGAGGCAAGGCGCATGGGGCAGCTCCGGTAGCGGTCTTTTCAGTCGCGCCCCACTCGTGCGCGCTCGGCAACCGAGCCGCCATGCACGTTCGCGTGATCCCTGCCGGCACCCGCCATCTTGTCTTTTGCTGCTCCGCACCCAATAAGGCCGGGGAGAACCGAGATATCCTTCCGCGGCCGCCGCAGCCGGCCCGCGATGCACTGGACGAGCAAAACATGGGCTTCAAATGCGGTATCGTCGGCCTGCCGAATGTCGGCAAGTCGACCCTCTTCAACGCGCTGACGCAGACCGCGGCGGCGCAGGCGGCGAACTACCCGTTCTGCACGATCGAGCCGAATGTCGGCGACGTCGCCGTGCCGGACGAGCGGCTCGAGAAGCTCGCCGCGATCGCGAGCTCGAAGGAGATCATCCCGACCCGGCTGACCTTCGTCGACATCGCCGGCCTCGTCCGCGGTGCTTCCAAGGGCGAAGGCCTCGGCAACCAGTTCCTCGCCAATATCCGTGAGTGCGATGCCATCGCCCATGTCGTGCGCTGCTTCGAGGACAGCGACATCACCCATGTCGAGGGCAAGATCGCCCCGATCGCCGATATCGAGACGATCGAGACCGAGCTGATGCTCGCTGATCTTGAAAGCCTCGAGAAGCGTGTCCTGCCGCTGGAGAAGAAGGCCAAGTCCGGCGACAAGGAGGCCAAGGAAGCGGCCGACCTGATGAACCGCTGCCTCGTGCTGCTGCGCGAGGGCAAGCCGGCCCGCCTCGTCCAGGTCGCGGCCGATGAGCGCAAGGCCTTCGAGATGCTCGGTCTGCTTTCCTCCAAGCCCGTGCTCTATGTCTGCAATGTCGAGGAAGCCAGCGCTGACAAGGGCAACGGCTTCTCCGAGCAGGTCAAGGCGCGCGCCGCCGAGGAAGGCGCCGTCGCCGTCGTCGTCTCCGCCAAGATCGAGAGCGAGATCGCAGTGCTGCCGGCGGCCGACCAGAAGGATTATCTTGAAGCCGTCGGTCTCGACGAGCCCGGCCTCAACCGGGTGATCCGCGCCGGCTATGCCCTGCTCAACCTCGTCACCTACTTCACCGTCGGCCCGAAGGAAGCCCGCGCCTGGACGATCGAGAAGGGCACCAAGGGCCCTGCCGCCGCCGGCGTGATCCATACCGATTTCGAGAAGGGCTATATCCGCGCCGAGACCATCGCCTATGACGACTACATCGCCAACAAGGGCGAAAGCGGCGCGCGCGAGGCCGGCAAGTTCCGGCTCGAAGGCAAGGAATATGTCGTCGCCGATGGCGACGTGCTGCATTTCCGCTTCGCCAACTGAGCTTGCATCGCCGGAGCGCAATCCGTTCCGGCGCCATGTCTGCTGAGCATTCGGAGTTTGCGCGTTTTCGGCTCGATCACGCCTGGCCGCGCGAGCAGAATGCGGGCCTGATCAGTGAGATGGGCTACCGATGCGCTATTTCGAGGACTTCGTCGCCGGCGCCGTGAACGAATACGGTGCGCTCCCCGTCTCGCAGGACGACATCCTCGCCTTCGCCCGGCGCTTCGATGCGCAGGACTTCCACATCGACCCGGAGAAGGCGAAGTCGAGCTTCGTCGGCTCGCTGATCGGCTCGGGCTGGCACAGCTGCGCCCTGCTGATGCGACTGGTCGCGGAAGGCTTTCTCCTTGACGCGACCTCGATGGGCTCGCCCGGCATCGAAGAGGTCAAATGGCTGCGGCCGGTGAAGCCCGGCGATGTGCTGACGCTGCGCTGGACCGCCGTCGAGACCAAGGAATCGCGTTCGCGCCCCGAGATGGGGCTGGTGAAGTTCCGCCTCGAGCTGATCAACCAGCACGGCGAGGCGGTGGTCGAGCAAAACAACTGGATCATGTTCGGCCGCCGCGGCTCCGGCTTCGAGGCGCCACGCGGCGACTGGCTGAAGCATTCGGTGAGCTACGAGCCGCCGCAGATGACTGTCAGCGTCGAGCCGCCAGGCAAACCGACGGCCCCTCCCGGCTTCTTCGACGAGCTCGTCATCGGTGAAACTTACGAGCTCGGCAGCCTCGTCTTCACGCCTGAAGAGATCGTCGCCTTCGCCCGCTCCTTCGATCCGCAGCCCTTCCATATGGATGAGGAAGCGGCCAGGAGCAGCTCCTTCGGCAGCCTCTGCGCCTCGGGCTGGCATACCGCCGCTGGCTGGATGGCCGCGATGGTTAGCCACCGCCGTAGGCAGGAGGCCGCGCTCGCCCCGGCTGCCGCCCCGCGCCTCGGCCCCTCGCCCGGCTTCAAGAACCTGCGCTGGCTGAAGCCTGTTTATGCCGGCGACCGCATCACCTATCACTCGACCGTCGCCGACAAGCGCGCGAGCCTGTCGCGGCCGGAATGGGGCCTGTTCTTCCACCACAACACCGGCGTCAATCAGAACGGCGAGACGGTGTTCAGCTTCGATGGCTGCGTCTTCATCGAGCGCAAGCCGGGCTGAGCTCGGCACCGGTCAGCTGGCGATCCGTCGCGGAGCCGCCGGCGGGATCGTCAGTTCGATGCGATCGCGGCCATTGCGCTTGGCGGTATAGAGCGCCTCATCCGCGCGGGCCTGAAGGCTCTTGCCGTCGAGCGGCCCCTCGCCCGCGCACAGGCCGATCGAGACGGTCACGCCCGTTAGCTCGTCATGAAGCAGGCGCCAAGGCACACGCCGCAGAGCGCGGCGAATGGCCGTCGCAACCTCCTGGGCCGCCTCGATCGGCATGTTGCCGAGCAGGACGCCGAACTCCTCGCCGCCGATCCGGGCGACCAGCGCCGATGTCGATGGAACCTGGGCCGAGATGACCTCGGCGATCGCCTTGAGACAGGAATCGCCGACGAGATGGCCGAAACGATCGTTGATCGTCTTGAAGTGATCTGCGTCGATCATCATCAGCGATAGCGGCTCCGAGCGCGCGGCGGCATTGGCGAGGCGCGCGACGAAGCGGCGATGATTGGCGAGCCCGGTCAGCCCGTCCGTCTCGGCGAGTTCGGCCAGCGCCGCATTGGCCCGGCGCAGCGCCTCCTGCGCCTCCAGCAGCTCCATCTGCTGGCGCTTGGCGATGGTGATGTCGGCATGGGTGAAGAAGCTGACGCCACCGGTACTGTGGCGGGCGATCAATCGCAACCAGCGCTGCCCCGGCAATTCGAGCTCGAAGGGTACGCCGTCATAGCGCAGACCGTTGCTGATCGCGGCGCGCCAGGCCCCGACCGGCGAGGCGCCGCGCCAGCACCAAGCGATGATCTCGTCCAGCGTGCGCCCTACGACCGGAGCCCCCCGCGGCAACTCATAGAGCCGCCGGAAGGCGTCGTTCGCCGCGACCACCCGCTCCTTGGCATCGAGGATGGTGGCGCCATCCGGGATGAAGCGCAACGCATCCATCACCGGCAGCACCAGCTCGGGCGCAGTTTCCGCCGGGCTCTCGACATCGAGCGGCTGCCACAGCCGAACACGGCCGCCATCCGGCGCCCGCAGCGAAGAGGCGCGCAGCTTGCGGCCATTGTGGATGAATTCGAAGGGCTGCGTCTGGTTCTCGTGCCGCGTCACGCCTTCGGCGACGTGCCGGGCGATGTCGGGCATTTCCTCTGGCGAGAGCCGCAGACGATAGAAGCGCTGGAGATTGTCGGCATAGGGCTCGCCGACATAGATCTCGCCGTCATCCTCGGGAAATATCTGCAGGAAGGTCTGGTTCCAGCAGAGGGCTCGCATCTCTCCATCGTATTCGCAAACGCCGATACCGAGGGCGTCAAGCGAGTCGAGCAGATAGCGCGATAGCTTCATCCCACCGTCATTAGACGAGAGCCGTTAACAACCGGTGAGATGAGCGCCTAAGATCAGCCGACTTTCCCGTATCCCGCGAATTTTGCCGAGACGCGCGCCATTTCGGCGGCATCTAGAATGACCGGCTCGAGCCTGCTGGCCAGCAGATCGAGATACTGCCCCGCGAGATTCTCGACCTCGGCGACGATGGTGTGCGCGCCAGCCAGCGTAGCGCCGAGCGCGATCACGCCGTGATTGGCGAGCAGCACCGCCTTGCGGTTCTCCAGCGCCCTGACCGCATTCGCCGCCAGCTCCGGCGAGCCGAAGGTGGCGTAGTCGGCACAGCGCACATCGGCGCCGCCGCAGAGCGCGATCATGTAGTGGAAGGCCGGGATGCCGCGCCGCGCGCAGGACAGCGCCGTGGCACGCGGCGAATGCGTATGGACGATCGCATGCGCGTCGGAGCGCGCCTTGTAGATCTCGGTGTGGAACGGCCATTCGGACGAGGGCTTGCGGCTGCCGCTGAGGACCGTTCCGTCGAGGGCGAGATAGATCAGGTCCTCTGGCTTGGTCTGCGCATAGGGCAGGCCCGAGGGCGTGATCAGCAGCCCGTCGCGGAAGCGGGCCGAGACATTGCCGGATTTTGACGGGCAGAAGCCGGCCTTGTCGATTGCCTGGGCGACCGCGACGATCTCCTCGCGCAGTGTCTGTTCACTCATGCCGCCACACCACTCGTCATCTCGGGAAAGAGTTTCGCCAACCCATCGCGGCTCGCCGGCGCGATGCCGCGCTCGGTGATCAGGCCGGTGACGAGCCGCGCCGGCGTGACGTCGAAGGCCGGGTTGCCGGCCGGGCTGCCGGGCGCCGCGACCTGGAAGAAGCCGGTGCGGCCGTCGTCGCTCTGGCCGAACAGATGCGTGACCTCGCGCTGACTGCGTTCCTCGATCGGGATCTCCTTCAGCCCGTCATCGAGCGCCCAATCGATCGTCGGCGAGGGCAGCGCCACATAGAACGGCACGCCGTTGTCCTTCGCCGCCAGCGCCTTGAGATAGGTGCCGATCTTGTTGGCGACGTCGCCGGTCGCGGTCGTGCGGTCGGTGCCGACGATCACCATGTCGACCTCGCCATGCTGCATCAGGTGGCCGCCGGCATTGTCGACGATCACGGCATGCGGCACGCCATGGCTGCCGAGCTCATAGGCGGTCAGCGCCGCCCCCTGGTTGCGCGGCCGCGTCTCGTCGACCCAGACATGGACGGGGATGCCGGCATCATACGCCAGATAGATCGGCGCCAGCGCCGTGCCCCAGTCGACGGTGGCGAGCCAGCCGGCATTGCAATGGGTGAGGATGTTGACCGGCGCACCCGCCGGCTTCTTCGCCGCGATCTCGCGGATCACGCCGAGCCCGTGCTCGCCGATGGCGCGGCAGAGCGCGACATCCTCGTCGCAGATCGCGCCCGCCTCGGCATAGGCTGCGCCGACGCGCTCGGCCTCCGGCAAGTCGATCAGGCGCTTGCGCATCCTGGCCAGCGCCCAGTGCAGATTGACCGCTGTCGGCCGGGTCGCGCCGAGCAAAGCGAGCGCCTGCTCCAGCGCGGCATCGGAGGCATCGACCCGCAGCGCCAGCGCGACGCCATAGGCGGCGGTCGCGCCGATCAGCGGGGCGCCGCGCACCGTCATATGACGGATCGCATGGGCCGCCTCCTCGGCTGTCGAAAGCCTTACCGTCTCGAAATGAAAGGGCAGCCGTGTCTGGTCGATGACAACAACGCCCCAGCCGTCATCGTCGAGCCAGATCGTGCGGTAATGCCGTCCGTGGATTTTCATCGCGTCAATGCCCCGCGAAGGAGACCAGCGTGCGCACCGGCACGCCAAGCCGCCTGATCTTGTCCGCACCGCCGAGGTCCGGCAGGTCGATGATGAAGCAGGCGGCAACCACTTCGGCCCCGAGCGAGGAGAGCAGTTTCACCGCCGCCTCGGCCGTGCCGCCTGTGGCGACGAGGTCGTCGACCAGCAGCACGCGCTCGCCGCGCGCGACAGCGTCCTTGTGCACCTCGATCTCGTCGGACCCGTATTCGAGCGAATAGGGCATCCCGACCGTCTCATGCGGCAGCTTGCCCTTCTTGCGCACCGGCACGAAACCGGCCGAGAGCTGATGCGCGACAGCGCCGCCGAGGATGAAACCGCGCGCCTCGATGCCGGCGATCTTGGCGATCTTCAGGCCGGCGAAAGGCTGCACCAGCTCGTCCACGGCGCGACGAAAGGCGCGGGCGTCGCCGAGCAGAGTGGTGATGTCGCGGAACTGAATCCCCGGCGCCGGATAATCGGGAATCGTCCGGATCGCGTTCTTCAGATCGGCGAGGGCACTGCGGTCCATGACAAACGTCCAGCGGCTGAGGCGCCCCCTCTTAGCCCAAGGCGCGGCCGGCGGAAACGGCGCTGCGGACCGGGCAGTGCCGCTCCTTCCACAGGTCAGTCGCGCCAGTAGCGGCGCTGCGCCCGCCAGTCGCGTTCGTCGCGATAGATCCGGCGCTCATAGACGCGCCGGCGGCCGCGGTCGTCGTCGCGGATGATGGTGTCGACTCGGGTGTGAACGCCGTTGGAGGAATTCGAGCTCGAATTCGACGAGGTATTGCCGGCGAAGGCCGGGCCTGCAATGCAAAGGGCGATGAAAGCCAGGGTGAGCGGTCGCATCGGGCAGCTCCGTGGTTGGCATCGAGGAGGCGATATGCCTCCCCCGAAGCTGAACGTCGGCTGACCGCGTTTATTCCCTCGCGCTTGTCAGCTCTTCAGCACCCGTCCCGCCACGGCGTCGAGCTTGGCCAGCAGCGTCGGATCGCGATGCTCCGGCGCCGTGATGATCGCGAAGTCCAGCGCATTATGCGAGCCGGCCGGGCAAGCCTGGCGCTCGCGCGGGAAATCGGCGGCGAGCCGCGCCACCAGCCGGCGCGCCTTGTCGGCATTGGCGTGCAGCACTGCGATGACGGCAGCGACATCGACTGCGCCGTGCTCCGGATGCCAGCAATCATAGTCGGTCACCATGGCGACGGTGGCGTAGGTGATCTCTGCCTCGCGCGCGAGCTTGGCCTCCGGCATCGCCGTCATGCCGATCAGATCGTAGCCGAGGCCCTTATAGGTCAGCGATTCCGCCAGCGTCGAGAATTGCGGGCCTTCCATGGTGACGAGCGTACCGCCCTTGACGAAGGGCAACTCCTCCGCCGTCGCCGCAGCCGCGATCCGCTCCTGCAAGGCCGGCCCGACCGGATGCGCCACCGAGACATGGGCGACGCAGCCCTTGCCGAAGAAGGAGCTGGCGCGCCCGGCGGTGCGGTCGACGAACTGGTCGACCAGCACGAACAAGCCGGGATAGAGCTCAGCCTTGTACGAGCCGCAGGCCGACAGCGAGACGAGATCGGTGACCCCTGCCCGCTTCAGCACGTCGATATTGGCGCGGTAGTTGATCTCGGAGGGCGGGATCGCATGGCCGCGGCCATGGCGCGGCAGGAACACGATTTTCGTCTCCCCCACCCGCCCGATCCTCAGCACGTCCGACGGCTCACCCCACGGGCTCTCGATCCGCTCCTCGCGCAGGTCGGTGAGCCCTGGCAGGTCGTAGATGCCGGAGCCACCGATGATGCCCAGAACCGCTTCAGCCATGCCTCAGTCTCCGATGATTGTCCGGATAAGGATCGAGATTCGTGACAGCCGTAACACGGCGGCCTCGGCAAGATCGAACGTGATCGTCGCGAGTGACCTGGCTGAACTGAGGAGCCCAAACGAAAAGGGCCCCGTTTCCGGGGCCCTTCTCAACTCAGGTCTCGCTCAGTGCGCCGAAGCGTGGTCAGGCAGGCGCGACCAGATCTTCTTCTTGGTGAAGTAGAGCAGGCCGGCGAAGAGCGCCAGGAAGATCATCACCTGGAAGCCCATGCGCTTGCGCGCCTCGAGATGCGGCTCCGCCATCCACATCATGAAGGCGGCGACGTCCTTGGCGTACTGCTCTGCAGTCTCCGGCACCGGCGACTTGCCGTCCGGACCCTTCGGATACTCGACCTGGCCGTCATTCAGCGGCTTCGGCATCGCGATCAGATGACCGGGCATATAGGTGTTGTAGTTCTGCCCGGGCAGTAGCGCCGGGAAGTCCTTCGGCGGATCGCCGTAACCGGTCAGGAGCGCGACGATGTAGTCCGGCCCCTGCTCCTGATACTGGGTGAAGATGTCGAAGATGAAGGTGGGGAAGCCGCGCGTATAGGTGCGCGCCTTGGCCAGCATGTCGATCGGCGGCGGATAGGCGCCGCCATTGGCGGCGCGCGCCGCCTGCTCGTTCGCGAACGGCGCCGGGAAGGCGTCGGCCGGCCGGCCGGGACGCTCGAACATCTCGCCGGCCTCGTTCGGGCCGTCCTTGATGTTCGTGTAGGTCGCTGCCAGCGCCGCGACCTGCGAGGTGGTGAAGCCGGGGCCGCCCGGCTGCGACAGGTTGCGGAACCGGATCAGGCTCATCGCATGGCAGCTGGCGCAGACTTCCTTGGCGACCTTGAAGCCGCGCTGCAACTGGGCCTGGTCGAACTTGCCGAACGGACCGGAGAACGACCAGCTCTGCGCCGGCGGCTTCGGGCCGGCCTCGGCCGCCAGGGCCGGTGAGGCAGCGCCGAGGGCAAGGCCGGTGACGAGGCCGACGAGCGACAGGCGGAGGGACATCTTGCTCATGGTCTCGTTCAGCCCTTGGCCTGCGGTTCCGAAGCGGTGGCGTGGGCGAGCCGCGCGCCCGAGCCGCCGAGCACCGAATCGGCGATGGAGGTCGGCATCTGGGCCGGCCGTTCGAAGATGCCGATCACCGCCAGCGCGACGAAGTAGCCGAAATACATCACCGTCAGGATGCGCGAGAGGGTGACATAGGGCTCGTCGGCCGGCATGGCGCCGAGATAGCCGAGGCCGATGCAGACCAGCACGAACATCCAGAAGAACTGGCGGGCGATCGGCCGGTAGGTCATCGACTTGACCTTGGAGGTGTCGAGCCAAGGGAGGAAGGCGAGGATCACGATCGCGCCACCCATGGCGATGACGCCGCCGAGCTTGTCGGGGATGGCGCGCAGGATCGCGTAGAACGGCAGGAAGTACCATTCCGGAACGATGTGGGCGGGCGTCGAGGCCGGGTTGGCCGGGATGTAGTTGTCGGCGTGGCCCATGAAGTTCGGCTGATAGAAGACGAACCAGGCGAAGACCAGCATGAAGCAGACCATGCCGAACAGGTCCTTGATGGTCGCATAGGGCGTGAAGGGAACGGTGTCCTTCTTGACGTCCTTGACCTCGACGCCGGTCGGGTTGTTCTGGCCGACATGGTGCAGCGCCCAGATGTGCAGGCCGACGACGCCGGCGATCATGAACGGCAGCAGGAAGTGCAGCGAGAAGAAGCGGTTCAGCGTTGGGTTGTCGACCGAATAGCCGCCCCACAGGAAGGTAACGATCGTCTCGCCGATCACGGGCAGCGCCGAGAACAGGTTGGTGATGACGGTCGCGCCCCAGAAGGACATCTGGCCCCAGGGCAGAACGTAGCCCATGAAGGCGGTGGCCATCATCAAGAGGAAGATGATGACGCCGAGGATCCACAGCACCTCGCGCGGCGCCTTGTACGAGCCGTAATAGAGGCCGCGGAAGATGTGGATGTAGACCGCGACGAAGAACATCGAGGCGCCGTTGGAGTGCAGGTAGCGGAGCAGCCAGCCGAAGTTCACGTCGCGCATGATGTGCTCGACGGAGTTGAACGCCAGGGCAGCGTTCGGCGTGTAGTGCATCGCCAGGATCACGCCGGTGATGATCTGCGACACCAGCATGAACGCGAGGATGCCGCCGAAGGTCCAGAGGTAGTTGAGGTTGCGCGGCACCGGGTAGGAGACCGCCGAATCGTGCGCCAGCCGGATGATCGGCAGCCGCGCATCGAGCCAGCGCTCGATCCCCGTCTTCGGTTGGTAGGTGCTGTGACCGCTCATGCTCGCCTCAAGCTCTCTCAATTCCGCTCGATGCCGTCCTCGCCTCGGGAGGCTCAGCCGATCTTGATCTTGGTGTCCGCGGTGAACGCGTAGGGCGGCACCGGCAGGTTCAGCGGCGCGGGACCCTTGCGGATGCGGCCGGAGGAATCGTAGTGCGAGCCGTGGCAGGGGCAGAACCAGCCGTCGAACTCGCCCTTCGGCTCGCCGGGGGCGCTGCCGAGCGGGACGCAGCCGAGATGAGTGCAGCTGCCATAGACGACGAGGAACTTCTCGTGACCGGCCTTGGTGCGCTGCTGGTCGGTCTGCGGATCGCGCAGCGTCGCGATGTTGACCGCGAGTGCCTCATCGATCTCCTTCTTGGAGCGGTGGCGCACGAAGATCAGCTTGCCGCGCCAGAACAGCTTGATCGCCTGGCCTTCCGCGATCGGGGCGAGATCGAGATCGATCGGCGCGCCGGCGGCGACGACCTGCGCATCCGGGGCGAGCTGGCCGAGCAGCGGCACGACGACGGCGGCGGCGCCGACGGCGCCGAAAGCGCCGGTCGTCAGCATCAGGAAATCGCGGCGGGTGGGTTGGGTGCCAGTCGTCTCTGTCGCGTGCGCCACGATCCAGTTCCCTGCTCGGCTGCCGGCATGGCCGGCTCAAACACATCAAGCGCCGCATAAGGGCGCGAGCGCAGAGCCACCTTTCGGCAGCACGACGCCTGCCGCGCTCTTTGGCATGCAGTTTTGACGAAGTCTACTGTTCCCCGTGCCGCAGCCCACCGCGTTGCAGCAAGGCCGCACTGCGCCCGGTTCAGGCCGGAATCCGCTCGCTGTCGGCGAGCGCCAGGAAGCCGCCCGACTGCCGGGCCCACAGGCGCGCATAGAGCCCGCCGCGCCGCACCAATTCGTCATGGCTGCCCATGTCGACGATCCGGCCCTTGTCGAGCACGATCAGCCGGTCGAGCGCGGCGATGGTCGAAAGCCGGTGCGCGATCGCGATCACAGTCTTTCCTTCCATCAATGTGGAAAGCTGCGCCTGGATCTCGGCTTCCACCTCCGAATCGAGCGCCGAAGTCGCCTCGTCGAGGATCAGGATCGGCGCGTCCTTGAGCAACACGCGGGCGATCGCGATGCGCTGGCGCTGGCCGCCGGAGAGCTTCACGCCGCGCTCGCCGACACGCGAATCGAAGCCCTGGCGTCCGTCCTGGTCGCTGAGGCCGAGGACGAAATCATGCGCTGCCGCCCGCTTGGCCGCGGCGGCGATCTCGTCCTGCGTCGCGCCGATTCGGCCATAGGCGATGTTGTCGCCGATCGAGCGATGCAGCAGCGAATTGTCCTGCGTGACCATGCCGATCTGGCTGCGCAGTGACTCCTGCGTCACATGGGCGATGTCCTGGCCGTCGATCAGGATGCGGCCCGAATCGAGCGGATAGAGCCGTAGCAGGAGGTTGACCAGCGTCGACTTGCCCGCGCCGGACGGGCCGACCAGCCCGACCTTCTCGCCCGGCTTGATCTCCAGGTCGAGATTCTCGAACAGCCCCTGCGACTTGCCGTAATTGAAGCGGACATGCTCGAAGCGCACGCCGCCCTGCGCGACCTTGAGCGGCGCAGCGTCGGGCACATCCGGCAGGTCGTGCGGCTTGGCGATCGTCTCCATGCTCTCCTGCACCGAGCCGATGTTCTCGAAGATGCCGCGCACCAGATGGATCAGCCAGCTCGACATCTGCACCAGGCGCAGCACCAGGCCGATCGCAGCGGCGACCGCGCCCGGCGTCATCTCGCCCTGCGCCCACAGATGCAGGCTGAGCCAGGCCGTCGCGACGACGAGCATGCTGTTCATCGTCTGCAGGATGACGCTGACGCCGGTGATCAGCCGCGACAGGTTGAGGAAGGAGGCGTTCCAGCGCGTCAACGAGTCGCGCACGGCCGAGCGCTCGGCGTCGGCGCGGGCGAAGAGCTTCACCGTCAGGATGTTTGTGTAGGAATCGACGATGCGCCCCGTCGTCGTCGAGCGGCCGAGTGAGTTCGCCTCCGAGCGCTTCTTGGCGCGCGGCACGAAATAGACCAGCAGCGCGACATAGGCCGCGAGCCAGATGATCACCGGCATGGCGAGCCAGATGCTGGTCGAGCCGAAGAAGCCGATCGCGACCGAGGCGAAGATCAGCGCGTACCAGAGGTCGTCGATGACCTCGATAGTCGCGCCGCGGATCGCCTGCCCGGCCTGGATCACGCGCGCCGAGAGCCGGCCGGCGAAATCGTTCTGGAAATAGGAGAGCGCGTGGCCGAGCGTGTAGACATGGTTGCGCCAGCGGATCTGGTTGGTGATCTGCGGCACCACCACCTGATCGACGATGGCGTGGTTGGCGAAATAGACCAGCGGCCTCGCCACGGTCACGACGAGTGCCGCGCCGATCAGCAGCCAACCATGCTCGCCGAAAACCTGCTCGGGCGAATTCTTGGTCAGCAGGTCAACGAACCAGCCGACCATGAGATACATCGCCGCCTCGATGCCGGAAAAGCCGAGGCCCGTCAGCATGATCAGGGCCATCCAGCCCTTCACGCCCTTGATGTGATGCCACATGAAGCGGAACACGCCGGTCGGCGGCGTCTCATGCTCGTTGAACGGCGCAAAGACGTCGACGCGGCTTTCAAGGAAACGGAAGAGCGGGGCGAACATGGACGTGGGATCGCCCTCCTCGGGCTGGCAAGGGATACGGAGGCGATATGGTGCGTGCGCCCGGCGGCGACCAGAGCCTGAGAGGCCGCCCCGTCATGCCATGACAGCAGAGTACGCCATGGCGCAAGCGCACGATCCTGCAGCGGTCGCGGAGCCTAAGACGAAAGACTATCGACTTAGGTTGCGATCATAACGGTTTCCCGCTTGCCGAGCATCATCACACCGCAGAGCATGAGGCCGCGCCGCGCAGGAAGACGGCGATCCGGAGGTCCATGATGATCAGGTTCCATGCCGCCCTCGCTGTGGCAGGCACACTCCTTCTGGCGACGCAGGCATTCGCCCAGAGCGCGGGCAAGACGGTGATCGCGACACCGAACGCTCCCGAGGCGATCGGCCCCTATTCGCAGGCTATCAAGGTTGGGAACATGGTGTTTCTCGCCGGGCAGGTCGCGATCGATCCGAAAACCAAGCAGTTCATGAAGGACGCCAACATCGAGGACCAGACCAGGCAGGTGCTCGAAAACCTCAAGGCCGTGCTCGAAGCCGACGGCCTCACCATGGACCATATCGTCTCGACCAACGTTTTCCTGAAGGACCTCAACGACTTCGGCAAGATGAACGGGGTCTATGGCAGCTATTTCAAGACCGCCCCGCCGGCACGCGCCACGGTCGAGGTCGCGCGCCTTCCGCTGGATGCGAAGGTCGAGATCGTCGCCATCGCCGTCCGCCCCTGAGCGTCATGCCTTGACGCCGGCAGGCGCAGCGCGGATGACGCGCCCATGCTGCGCCTTGCCCTCTATCAGCCCGACATCCCGCAGAACGCCGGCACGATGATCCGCCTGGCGGCCTGCCTCGGCATTGCCGTCGACATTGTCGAGCCGGCCGCTTTCGATGTCTCCGACCGCAATTTCCGCCGCTCCGGCATGGACTATCTTGAGCGGGCGGCGGTGACGCGGCACGATTCCTTCCGCGCCTTCGAGGTCTGGCGGCGCGAGGCCGGCCATCGCCTCGTCCTGGCCGAGACCGACGGCGCCTGCGCCCATACCGATTTCATCTTTCGCCCCGGCGACATCGTCATGGTCGGCCGCGAGAGCGCCGGCGTTCTCCCAGAGGTCTATGCTGCGGCCGAGGCGAGCGTACGCATCCCGATGCGCCCGGATTTGCGCTCGCTCAATGTCGCCATGGCCGCGGCGATAGTAGTGGGCGAGGCGCTGCGTCAGCTGCGCGCCTATCCCGCGCCGGCCGACGCCTGACAAAGAGACCGCATATGACCGACCAAGCCACGCAAACCCCTGCCGTCGATCCCGCCCTCGTCGAAGCGCTGAAGCCGCGCGCCGCCGCCTGGTTCGAGAGCCTGCGCGATCGCATCTGCGCCGCCTTCGAGCAGGTCGAGGACGAGGCCGCCGGCCCCTTCCCTCCTGAGACCGACAAGCCCGGCCGCTTCGTGCGCACGCCCTGGCAGCGCAGCAATCATGACGGCGCACCGGGCGGCGGCGGCGTGATGTCGCTGATGTCGGGCCGCGTCTTCGAGAAGGTCGGCGTCCACGTTTCGACCGTGCATGGCAGCTTCGCGCCGGAGTTCGCCGCCCAGATTCCGGGCGCGGCCGAGGATCCGCGCTTCCACGCCACCGGCATCTCGCTGATCGCCCATCCCTGGAACCCGCACGCGCCCACCGTCCACATGAACACCCGCTTCGTGGTGACGACGAAGCCCTGGTTCGGCGGCGGCGCCGATCTGACGCCCGTGCTCGACCGCAGGCGCACCCAGGACGATCCCGATGCGCAGGCCTTCCATGCCGCCATGCGCGCCCCTTGCGAGGTCCATGCCGGCGTCGCCGACTACGATCGTTTCAAGAGCTGGTGCGACGAGTACTTCCATTTGAAGCACCGCAACGAGCCGCGCGGCATCGGTGGCATCTTCTATGATTACGTCTGGTCGGGCGATCCGGAAGCCGACCTCGCCTTCACCAAGGCGGTGGGCGAAGCCTTCCTCGACATCTACCCGCGCATCCTGCGCGGCAATCTGGCGACGCCCTGGAGCGAGGCCGAGCGCCACGAGCAGCAGGTCCGCCGCGGCCGCTATGTCGAGTTCAACCTGCTCTACGATCGCGGCACCATCTTCGGCCTCAAGACCGGCGGCAACGTCGCCTCGATCCTGTCCTCGATGCCGCCGACGGTGAGGTGGCCGTAAGCTACCATCGTCATTGCGAGCGCAGCGAAGCAATCCAGGAACGGCAGAACTCTACGTCATCCTGGATTGCTTCGTCGCTAAGCTCCTCGCAATGACGACGCTGCGCTCGCCAGCAGTCCAATCTGCTTATCCCGCCCAGCCGGACACCCCGCTTCAATCCAGGCCTCGCGCGCCGCATCAAGCACCTGTCCAACCTGCGGGCCGGCAGGAACGCCCAGCGCCAGGACATCCTTCCCGGTCGGCAAGAAGGGCGGTGTCTGTGCCAGCTTGGCAATCAGCGCTTCAATATCAGCCGATGTGCCGCCGGTTCCCCGCAACACCAACCCACCCGCAACCGCATCCATTCCGATGTGGTGCGCCAGCCGTCGCAAGATCGCGATTTCCGGCAGAGTTCCCCTGCCCGACAAAGCCTCCAGCGCTGCTGCGAGGCCGGCCACGCGCTCGAACTCCGCATTCGAGAGCCGTAGCCGCTCACGCAGCCTGAGCGCATCCTCGCCGACCGCGACCGCCAGTGCCGCCAGCCGGAAGGCCGGATAGACACCCTCCCCCGGTGCCTCGGCGATCGCGGCAAACCGCGACAGATGCGGTACGCCGCCGATCACCGGCAGCAGGAGCCCGGCGCCTGCCATCCCCTGCAGCGTCTCGGCAGCACGCGGTGCGACGAGCAGCTTGCGCAACTCGGCCCAGACCCGTTCGCGCGATAGCCCCACCAGGCCGCCGCGCCCGGCGATGCAGGCGTCCAGCGCTGCCCGATCCGGCTCGCCGACGCCATAGCGGGCATGGAAGCGGAAGAAGCGCAGGATGCGTAAGAAATCCTCGGCGATCCGCTCGCCCGCCACACCAATGAAGCGCACCCGCCGCGCCGCGAGATCGGCGAGCCCGTCGGCATAATCGTGCAGCACGCCGGCGGCATCGAGCCCGAGTGCGTTGATGGTGAAGTCGCGCCTGAGCGCGTCCTCGCGGAAGTCGCGGCCAAAGGCGACGATGGCATGGCGTCCATCGGTCTCGACATCGCGGCGCAGCGTCGTCACCTCGAAGGGTGCGCCGTCGATCACGACCGTGACCGTGCCGTGCTCCACGCCGGTCGGGACCGCCTTGAATCCGGCCGCCCGCGCCCGCCGCATCGTCTCTTTGGGCAGGCAGGTCGTCGCGACGTCGATATCCGCAACGGGCTCGCCGAGCAGCGCATTGCGAACGGCGCCGCCGACGATGCGGGCCTCCTCGCCATCGCGGTTCAGCGCGGACAGCAGCGCGGCGACATCGGCGCGCGCCAGCAGTTCGGCGAGGCGTTGTCGCTCGATGCCGGTCATCGCTTCGGCCGGTCGTCGAACTCGCCGGGAACCAGCTTGCCGTTCTCGACATGAGGCGGGACGAACGGGCCGGTATGCCGCGGCGCGACGACGCCGGTATAGACGAAGAAGCCGATCCCGAGCACGAGCCCGGTCACCGAGAGCCAGAACAGATGGCGGCTCCAATGCTCGACATCGAACGGATTGCGCCGCCGGATCACGAGATAGCCCGCGAACAGGCAGAAGGGCAGGACGAAGAGCAGGAACTCCTCGATCAACGTGCGCAGCATTCGGCGTGACCTCTCCAGAGCCGGATCCAATCAGATTGGTTCAATCTGATCGGTGAATCCGTCTCTCACTTTAGATAGAGACCGTTTTGCCGATTTGCTTGCAACGCAAGCAGATCGGTACGGGCTCTAACCGGCGAGCCGCTCGTAGAGATTGCGGATCATGCCGGCCGTCGCTCCCCAGATATAGCGATCGCCATGCGGCATCGCATAGTAGGTGCGGTAGCGACCTTTCCACTCGCGGCCATGGCGCTGGTGATTGGCCGGATCGAGCAGGAAGGCAAGCGGCGTCTCGAAGGCCTCGTCGACCTCGTGCGGGTTGATCGTCAGCTTGAGCGGCGGCTCGACCAGCCCGACCACCGGCGTGACGCGATAGCCGGTGCCGGTGAGGTAGGCGTCGAGATAGCCGACTGCCCTGACCTTGTCGGGCGCAAGGCCAACCTCCTCCTCCGCCTCGCGCAGGGCGGCGACCAGCGGCGAGCCGTCGGTGGCGTCGATGCGTCCGCCCGGAAAGGCGATCTGCGCCGAATGGCTGCGCAGCGCCGCGGCGCGCTGGGTCAGCAGCACGGTCGGCTCGCCCGGATGCAGCACGATCGGGATCAGCACCGCCGCCTCGATCGCGCTGACTTCGTCGGGGATGTCTGTCGGCTCGGGCTGGAGATCGTGATCGCCGCGCGGCCTTGCGATCAGGTCGCCATGGGCCGGCGGCTCGGCCCGCAAGGCGCGCAGCAGCAGCGCCTCGAGGTCGTCGCCGTTCCAGACCGCGGTCGCGGCCAGACGCTTGGCAGGATGCTGCATCACAACCCCTCGATCTCGCTGGCCGGCGCGACGACATGGAAGGTGCCGCCGGCCTTGATGCCGAACTGCGCCTGCCCGTCGATCTCGCTGATCTCGCCGAGCGCCAGGAGATCATAGGTCAGCGCCCGGGTGAGCCGGGCCCAGAGCCCGCGCCGGACATGCACATAGGGCTTCACGCCCTCGTTCGCAGCCCTTTCGAAGCGTAAGGCGTGATCCGGCCCGACCGTCACGAGATCGTCGGTGCCTGTCCGGAAGGCGATGCTGCGCCGGTCGCCCTCGCCTTCCACCGCCATCTCGACCGCCTGGAGCGGCGCGTCCTCGACCCTGATCCCGACTTTCTCGACCGGTGTCACGAGAAAGTAATCGTCGCCCTCGCGCTTCAGCACCGAGGAGAACAGCCTGACCAGCGCCGGCCGGCCGATCGGCGTGCCGAGGTAAAACCAAGTCCCGTCGCTGGCGATCCGCATGTCGAGATCGCCGCAGAAGGGCGGATTCCAGCGCTCGACCGGGGGCAGCCCGCGGGATGGCCCAGTCCCAAGCGCGCTCAGCAGGCGGGCCATCGCACCGCCGGCCTCGCCGCTCACATCACCTCGCGCTTTCGTCATCGGCATGCCGGTTGCATCGCTCTCTCGCCTTGAACTCTACATAATCGTGAAGCGGACTGTTGTGCACCGCCGCCCTCTGCCTCTTGAGCATGCTTCCCGCGAGGGTCAGAGTTTGGAATCGGACAGCAAGGCCGCGCGAGCGTGAGGCTGAAGGAGATCGCAATGGTGGCGCAAGCCCGTGATGCAAACGCCCCGATCAATCTCGACACCGGTGTGGTCGAGGCGGCCGAAGCCGCGCTCGCGGCCATCGGCGCCGCCCGCACCGAGATCGGCCAGGTCATCTTCGGCCAGCAGAAGGTCGTCGATCTCTCGCTGATCACCCTGCTCGCCGGCGGCCATGGCCTGCTCGTCGGCGTGCCCGGCCTCGCCAAGACCAAGCTGGTCGAGGCGATGGGTACGGTGCTCGGCCTCTCGGCAAGGCGCGTCCAGTTCACGCCCGACCTGATGCCCTCCGACATCCTCGGCTCCGAGGTGCTCGACGAGAGCGCCGACGGCAAGCGCCATTTCCGCTTCATCAAGGGCCCGGTCTTCGCCCAGCTGCTGATGGCGGACGAAATCAATCGCGCCTCGCCCCGCACCCAGTCGGCCCTGCTGCAGGCGATGCAGGAGCATCACGTCACCGTCGCCGGCGAACGCCACGACCTGCCGGCGCCCTTCCACGTGCTCGCCACCCAGAACCCGATCGAGCAGGAAGGCACCTATCCGCTGCCGGAAGCCCAGCTCGACCGCTTCCTCCTGGAGATCGATGTCGGCTATCCCGATCGCGAGGCCGAGCGCCGCATCCTGCTCGAGACCACCGGCGCCGCCGAGCACAAGCCGGTGCAGGCGATGACGGCCGAGACCCTGATGTCGACGCAGCGCCTCGTGCGCCGCCTGCCGGTCGGCGAGGCCGTGGTCGACGCGATCCTCGACCTCGTCCGCTCGGCTCGCCCCGGCGACGGCGAGAAAGCGATCACCGACAAGCTCGCCTGGGGCCCTGGCCCGCGCGCCAGCCAGGCGCTGACGCTCGCCGCCCGCGCCCGCGCGCTGGTCGAAGGCCGGCTCGCGCCCTCGATCGACGACGTGGCCGCGCTTGCCGCCCCGGTGCTGAAGCATCGTATCGCGCTAACCTTCGCCGCTCGCGCCGATGGCGAGACTGTCGAAGGCGTCGTCGCCAAGCTGGTGGAGCGCCTGGGTTGAGGACAGTCTGATGCTGCGCACGCGCGTCCTCGGCCCATCCGAGCGCCAGCCGGGCCAGCCGGTCCTCAAGGCCTCGCTCGATCTCGCCGCGCGCCTGCCCCGGCTGGTGCTGGAGGCGCGGCGGGTTTCGGCCAGCGTGCATGGCATCCATGGCCGCCGGCGCTCCGGCCCCGGCGAGACCTTCTGGCAGTACCGGCCGCTGGTCACCGGCGAGGCCGCCTCGCGCATCGACTGGCGTCGCTCGGCCCGGGACGGCCACCTCTTCGTGCGAGAGCGTGAATGGGAGGCCTCGCACGCGATCTGGCTCTGGATTGACCGCTCGCCCTCGATGGGCTTTGCCTCGTCGCTGGCGCAAACCAGCAAGGTTGATCGCGCGCTGATCGCCGGCTTCGCTCTGGCCGAGGCCTTGGTCGAAGGCGGCGAGCGCGTCGGCCATCTCGGCCTGACCCGGCCAGTGGCGTCGCGCCGCATCGTCGAATTCCTGGCGCAGGCGATCCTCGCCGACCGCCGCAATGGCGAGGACGACCTGCCACCGGACGAGCCGCTGCCGCGCCTCGCCGACGCGATCCTGATCACCGACGGTCTGACGCCGGCTGCCGCGCTTGCCAAGCGCATCGCCACGCTGGCGAGCAGCGGCGCCAGGGGCCATATTCTCCTGATCGTCGACCCGATCGAGGAGACCTTCCCCTTTTCCGGACAGGCCGAGCTGTTCGATCTGGAGGATGGTCTGACGCTGCGGGTCGGCGATGCCGGCAAATGGGGCGAGGATTATCGCGAGCGGCTGCAGGCCCATCGCGACGCTATCCGCGAAGCATGCCGCCATGCCGGCTGGACGCTGACCCTGCACCGGACCGACCGTCCGGCCAGCGAGGGCGTCCTGCGCATCGCCAGCCTGATCGCCGCCTCGCGCGGCGGGCCGGCCGGCTGACGGGAGGAGAGGACGATGCTGTCATCCCTACCGATCGCCTTCTCAGCCCCGCTGGCGCTGATCGCGCTCGCCGTCCTGCCCGTCCTCTGGCTGATCCTGCGGGTGACGCCGCCGCGGCCGAGGCGCATCGACTTCCCGCCGCTGAAGATCGTGCGCGACCTGATCCCGCAGCGCGAGACGCCGGCACATACGCCCTGGTGGCTGCTGGCCCTGCGTATGGCGGTGGCAGCCTTGGCGATCCTCGCCGTCGCCGGTCCGGTCTGGAATCCGGTGCGTGATGCCGCCGCCCTGCGCGGCCCGCTGCTGCTGCTCGTCGATAACGGCTTCGGCGCCGCGACCGACTGGCTGGAACGCCAGGCCATCGCCGAGAGCCGGATCATGGCTGCCGGGCGCGAAGGCAGGCCCGTCGCTGTCGTCGGCCTTGCCGAGGCTCCTACCGAGATCGCGCTTGCCGAGCCGCAGGGCGCGCTGGAACGCCTGCGCGCGCTCGGCCTGCAGCCGCATGCGCCCGATCGCGGCGCCCATCTTCAACGGCTCGAGGCCTTTTGGCGCGCCCAGCCCCAGGCCGAGACGGTCTGGGTCGCCGACGGGCTCGGCATCGGTGGCGGCGACGCTGATTTTCTCGCTCGGCTGAAGCAGGAAGCCGGCGCGAACCGACTCTCGATCCATGCCGGCCCGGCCGACCAGCGCGCGCTCACCACACCCGAGAACCTCGCCGGCGCGCTGACCGTCAAGGTCCTGCGCCCAACGACAAATGCCGCGGCAAGCGGCCAGGTCCGTGCCCTCGACCTCAAGGGCCTGCCGCTCGGCGACGCGCCCTTCGTTTTCGGCGGCAGCGAGCTTGAGACCACCGCGCGGCTGACCTTGCCGATCGAAGTCCGCAACGCCGTCTCGCGGCTGGAGATCACCGGCGAGCGCAGCGCCGGCGCCGTCGCTTTGCTCGACGATCGCGCCAAACGCCGCCGCGTCGGCATCGTCTCCGGCGCCACCGCCGACACCGCCCAGCCTTTGCTCTCGCCGACCTATTACGTCTCCCGCGCGCTCTCGCCCTTCGCCGAGATCCGCGAGCCGCGTGCCGGCTCGACCGACCCGGTCGGCGAATTGCTGGCGCAGAACCTCTCCGTGCTGATCCTCGCCGATATCGGCGCGCTCGACGGCGACACCGCCGCCAAGGTCTCGGCCTTCGTCGAGCGCGGCGGCGTGCTGCTGCGCTTCGCCGGGGCACGGCTCGCCGCCTCCTCCGACGAATTGACACCGGTTCGCCTGCGCCGCGGCGGCCGCACGCTTGGCGGAGGCCTGTCCTGGGAGACGCCGCGCAAGCTTGCGCCCTTCACCCGCGAGAGCCCATTCTTCGGCTCGTCCCTGGCCGAGGATGTCCGCGTCACCCGTCAGATCCTGGCCGAGCCGGAGCCCGACCTCGCCCGCAAGACCTGGGCGGCATTGGAGGACGGCACGCCGGTCGTCACCGGCGAGCGCCGCGGCGACGGCGTGCTCGCCATGGTCCATGTCACCGCAGACACCACCTGGTCGAACCTGCCGCTGTCCGGTCTCTTCGTCGAGATGCTGCGCAAGGTCGTCGCCATGTCAGGCACCAGCGCCACTGAGGGGCAGAACGGCGAGATCAGGGTCGAGACCCTGTCGCCGACCCGCGTGCTCGACGGCCAGGGCGCCTTCCGCTCACCGCCGGCAACCGCTCAGCCGGTGGCACGCAACTTCGCCGGCCGCGCCACGCTCGCCCATCCGCCCGGCATCTATGGCCCGACCGATGGCGCCATGGCGGTCAATACACTCGCGCCTGCCGATACGCTGACGGCGCTCGACCTCGCCGCACTGGGAGCGCCGATGCTGCCGATCGATCAGCCCGTTGCCCGCGACATCCGCCCGCAACTCCTCGTGCTGGCGCTGCTCCTGCTGGTCGCGGACACGCTGGCCACGCTCTGGCTCGGAGGCCGGATGAATCTCGCCCGCTTCCGCCGCGCGGCCCCCGCTTCGCTGCTCCTCGCTGTCGCTCTCGCGGCCGTCCCCGCTCCGGACACAGCGCAAGCCCAGCAGCAGCCGGCAGCCCCTGCCCCGCCGGCCGATCAGCGCCCGCCGGTGCCGCGCGATCTCGTCACCGCCGCGAGCGCGACCCGGCTCGCCTATGTCGTCACCGGCGACAGGTCCGTCGATGACATGTCGAAGGCCGGCATGGCTGGGCTCAACATCGTGCTCGGCGCCCGCACTGCATTGGAACCCGGTGAAGCCACCGGCGTCGACGTCACCCGCGACGAGCTCGCCCTCTATCCGATCCTCTATTGGCCGGTGGTCGCCGGCCGCCCGATCCCCTCGGCCGAGACGCTGCGCAAGGTCGAGGCCTATATGAAGGGCGGCGGGCTGGTGATCTTCGACACCCGCGACGCGATGAGCACACGGCCGGGCGGCGGCAGCACGCCCGAGGGCGATCAGCTCCGCCGCATGCTGCAGACGCTCGATATTCCCGAGCTGGAGCCGATCCCGCGCGACCACGTCCTGACCAAGACCTTCTACATCCTCGACGGCTTCGTCGGCCGCTATGACAGCGGCACGACCTGGGTCGAGGTTCTGCCACCCGCCAGCGAGGACGGCCGCCGGCCCGCGCGTGCCGGCGACAATGTCTCGCCGATCGTGATCACCTCGAACGACCTCGCCTCCGCCTGGGCCGTGGGGCGGCGCGGCGAAGCGCTCGTGCCGATGTCCGGATCCGACCCGCGCCAGCGCGAGATGGCGCTGCGCGCCGGCGTCAACCTCGTGATGTACGCGCTGACCGGCAACTACAAGGCCGACCAGGTCCATGTCCCGGCCCTGCTCGAACGCCTCGGTCAGTAGCGAAGGAAATCCCGCCCCATGTGGAGCCTGACCTTCGCCCCGCTCGTCCCGCTGCCGCTGCTGATCGGCCTCGCCGTCCTGGCCGCGCTCGCCGCCGGCATGGCGCTGGTGCTGGCCGGCCGTGGCGCGATCCTGCGTGCCCTCGCGCTCGCGGTGCTGGCCGTCGCACTCGCCGACCCCTCGCTCGTCTTCGAGGATCGCGAGCCGGTCAAGGATGTCGTCGCCGTCGTCGTCGACAAATCCGCCTCGAACCGCCTCGCCGACCGCTCGCAACAGACGCAAGCCGCCCAGGCCGAGGTCGAGCGGCAATTGCGCGGCATCACCGGCGTCGAGGCGCGCACGATCGAAGTCACCGACCAGCAGGGCGCCGGCGACGGCACGCGCCTGTTCGAGGCGCTCGCCTCCGGTCTCGCCGACGTCCCCTCCGAGCGCGTCGCCGGAGCGATCGTACTCAGCGACGGCCTCGCCCATGACGCCCCGGCCACGGCCGAGACGCTCGGCCTGCGCGCGCCCTTGCATGTGCTGACCACCGGCCGCGAGCGCGAGATCGACCGGCGCATCGTGCTGGTCGATTCGCCGCGCTTCGGCATCGTCGGCAAGGAGCAGAACGTCCGCCTGCGCGTCGTCGAGAAGGGCGGCCCGGGCCGCGCTGCGATCACGGTGCGCCGCGACGGCGAGATCATCGCGCGTCGCGAGGCGATCACGGGCGAGACGATCCAGGTTCCGGTCCGGATCGACCGCGGTGGCCCGAACGTCATCGAGATCGAAGCGGCCCCGCTCGACAACGAACTGACGCTCGCCAACAACCGTGCGGTCATCACCATCGATGGCGTCCGCGACAAACTGCGCGTGCTCTTGGTCTCAGGCGAGCCGCATCCGGGCGAGCGCACCTGGCGCAACCTGCTCAAGGCCGACGCCAATGTCGACCTTGTCCATTTCACCATCCTGCGCCCGCCGGAGAAGCAGGACGGCACGCCGATCAACGAGCTCTCGCTGATCGCATTTCCGACGCGCGAGCTGTTCCAGGTCAAGATCAAGGATTTCGACCTGATCATCTTCGACCGCTACGCCAACCAGTCGATCCTGCCGCTGGTCTATTTCGACAACATCGTCCGCTATGTCCGCGATGGTGGCGCCCTTCTGGTCGCGGCCGGGCCGGAATATTCCGGCGCCCAGTCGCTGGCGCGCACGCCGCTCGGCCAGATCCTGCCGGCGCAGCCCGATGGCAGCGTCTTCGACGAGGCCTATCGCGCAAGGGTCAGCGAGCCCGGCAAGCGCCACCCCGTCACCCGCGATCTGCCGGGCTCCGAGGCCGAGCCGCCGCGCTGGGGCGAATGGCTGCGCATGGTCGGCGCCCGCGCGCGCTCAGGCTCGACCGTGATGACCGGCCCCGGCGATCGCCCGTTGCTGCTGCTGGCGCGCGAGCAGAAGGGCCGCGTCGCGCTCTTCCTCTCCGACCATGCTTGGCTCTGGGCCCGTGGCTTCCGCGATGGCGGGCCGCATCTCGATCTGCTGCGTCGGCTCGGCCACTGGCTGATGAAGGAGCCGGACCTGGAAGAGGAGGCGCTGCGCGCTTCAGCCCGCGGCCGCAATATCGAGATCGAGCGCCAGACGCTCGGCGAAAACCCGGGCCCAGCGACAATCACCGCGCCCGACGGCTCGGTCCGCACCGTGCCCTTCGAGGCAGGCCGACCCGGCCTCTTCGTCGCCCGCACCGCCGCGAGCGAGTTCGGCCTGCACAAGATCACAACCGAGAACCTCACCGCCTTTGCCAGCGTCGGCCCCGAGAATCCGCGCGAGCTGATGGAGGTGGTCAGCGATCCCGGCAAGCTCCAGGGCCTGGCCGAGGCGACCGGCGGCTCCTCGCGACGGATCGGCCAGGAGAACGGCTCGGGCGTCATCATCCCGCGCATCGTTCCGGTCCGCTCCGGCCGGCAGTTCGCCGGCGCCGACTGGCTTGGCCTGCGCATCAGCGATTCCGGCATCGTCCGCGGCGTCTCGATCTCGCCACTGTTCGTCGGGCTGATCGGCCTCGCCATCCTGTTCGGGGCGCTCGTCGCCGGCTGGATCGGCGAAAGCGGGCGCAGGTTCAAGCGCGAGGCTTGATCAGCGCAGCGCCGCCACCGCGCCGTTGCGCTCGGCCAACACGCCCTCCTTGAGCTCGAGCGCCAGAAAGCGCCCGGGATCGGCCGGGCCGGGCAGCACAAGATGGCCCGGCTTCACCGGCTTGAAGCCGAAGCGGGCGTAATAAGGGGCGTCTCCGACGAGCAGGATCAGCTCGTGGCCGTGCTCGCGCGCCGCCTCGATGGCGGCGTTCATCAACGCCGCGCCGATGCCGCGCCCTTCGAAGGCGGGATCTACGGTGAGCGGCCCGAGCATCAGCCCAGGCCCGCCGCCGGCGAGGATCGGCGTCACCCGGACCGAACCGACCAGGAAAGTGCCGACATGACTGGCGAAGGACAGCGCCGGATCATGCGGCGCGCCTTCGCGCAGGCGCGAGGCGGTGCGGGCGAAGCGGCCCGGCCCGAAGGCGCGCTCGTGCAGGCGTTCGATCGCCGCGGCGTCGCCCGGCAGTTCCTGGCGGATGGTGAGGGGAAGCGAAGTCATGATCGGGATCGCGGCATGGCCGAATTCGGCACGCTTGGCAATGCCCTCACACCGGCCGCGCCCACAGATCCTGATGGCCGATGCGCGCGGAGGCGCCTTGCTTGGCCTCAAGCCAGCTCGCAATCACCTCGGGAGAGAGATGGCCGGTCTCGGTGACGGCCGCGGCGATTCCTGCCGCCAGCTCGCGGATCAAGTCAGATTGCTCCGCGCCAAGCTGCCACGGGCTCTCACCGACGGTGACGGCGCAGCCGGACTTGCGGAAGGCCTGCGCCAGCACTTCGGTCGCCTCAGGCCCGGCAGCGGGACCAAAGCCCTTGTCGCCGTGCTGGTGGTGGTGAAAGGCGGCCAGCATGCGCGGGTCCTCGACATGCGCAGGTTTCCAGCTCTCGCGCCCGTCATAGGTCAGCACCGTGTAGAGCGGCAGCCGCATGCTGACGAGGGAGGCGACGAAACGCTCGAGCCAGCGCGCCGAGGCAAGGTCGAACAGCGCTGCGGCAGTGATCAGGTCCGGCTGCCAGCCGAGCACCCATTCGAGCTCTTTGGTCAGGTCCGCTTTGCGGAAATCGACCGTCAACGTCTTGTTGTCCTTGCGCAGCACCAGTTCCTCGCCCTGCTCCTGAGCCTCGTCGGCCCACTCGGCGAGCTTGCGTCGCGCGACGGACAGAAGACGCGGATCGGCGTCTACCAGCGTCCAGTGCTGGCGCACGGGCAGCACGCTGTAGCTGCCGCGCAGGTTCGAGCCGGCGCCGGAGCCGAGATCGATGATCGAGAGCGATTGCCGGCCCGCAAAGGCTGAGCCGACCGCCGCCAGCACCTGCGGATTGCGGGCCGCATGGTCGGCCGGTTCGCGCAGGGCGAGCCAATCGGGAGAAAATCCGCTCATGGGAGCACCTTCGCACAAACCTCTGCGACGATCGTCGCAGTCTCGCGCCAGCGCGGCAATGTGCCGGCTGCCTGCCAGGCGGCATCGGCGCGCCGCAAGCGCTCCTGCCTGTCATCCAACAACCGTGCCAAGCCACCGCGGAGCGCCGCGACGTCGCCCGGCGGCACCTTCAGCGCGGCATCGTCCGGCGCCGTTTCGGCGGCCGCGCCGCCGGTGGTGCACAGAATCGGCAGGCCGCGCGCCAGCGCCTCGGTCAGCACCATGCCATAGCCCTCGAACAGCGAGGGCATGACGAAGAGATCGGCCCTGGCATAGGCGGCACCGAGCGCCGCCTGTTCGAGCACACCAGCGAGCCTGATCCGTCCGGACAATCCGGCGGCGGCGATCTGCGCCTTCAAGGCAGCCGTGGTGGCAGGGGCACGATCGTCAGCGCCGACAATGGTCAGGCGCCACGGCTTTTCAGCCAATCCCACCAGCGCCGCGATCAGGACATCATAGCCCTTGCGCGGCACGAGCGAGCCGACTGCGAGCAGCTCGACCGCCTCACCGTCGGAACCGACGGCCCGCTCGGCCGGATAGACACCCGGCTCGGCCACGGTGATCTGCTTTGCGGGAACGCCGAAATCAGCGACGAGCAGGCGCTTGGTGTTCGCGCTGGAAGCAATGACAGCGCTCGCATAGCGCAACGCCGCCGCCTCTCGCCTGACGAACTCCGCCGCTTGCCCTGGTGACAGGCCTGTCTCGAAAGCCAGCGGGTGATGCACCAGCGCGACGACGCGCCCTGCCAGACCGGCCGCGATGCTCTCCGGAAAGGCGCCATAGGCGAGACCGTCGATCAGCAGCACGCTGTCATAGGGCTGCGACAGGATGGCCCGGCCCGTCTCGGCGAGCTCAGCCTCGCTCGGGTTCGGGAAACCGCCTGGCAGCGGCAGATGCCGCGCCGCGACGCCGATCTCACGCCATTCAGCGAGCAATCGCCGGTCGTAGGCATAGCCGCCGGTCGGCAGCGAGAGATCGCCGGGAATGGCGAAAACGATCTCGCTCACGCGAGCGCGCCCTCATAGCTCGCCCGCGCCAGATCGGTCTCGTGCAGGGTGACGCGGATCTTGGCGAGATCGGCCGCGTCCGCGCCGAGCTTGCCGGTGCGGGCCGCCAGCGCCATCGCGTCGAAGACGTATTTGCAGAGGAATTCGGTGGTGGTCAGCACGCCCTCGAACTGCGGCAGCGTGTCGAGATTCTTGTAGTTCAGCGGCTTCAGCGTCTCGTTGAGCACGGTCAGCGCCGCGCCGATGTCGACCACGACGTTCTGGCGGGTCAGGTTCTCGCGGAAGAAGGCGACGTCGACGACGAAGGTCGCGCCGTGCATCGCCTGCGCCGGGCCGAAGAACGGATCGGGCAGCGAATGGCCGATCATGATACGGTCGCGGACTTCGACGGAAAACATGGCGCGGTCTCCTTCAGCGGCCGCAGTCTTGGCGAAGGCTGGGGCGCGGCGTCAATAGCGCAGGACGGCAGTCAGCCCTGCGCCGGCGAACAGGGCCGGCAGGCGCGCCGGCGCATCCTTGAACGCGATCTCGTCGCTGATCAGCGCATCGAGCCGCTCATCCGCCAGCAAGGCCAGTGCCGCCCGCATGCGCCGGGCATAGTCGAAGCGCGCCCGCCGCGAGGGCGAAATCTGCCCAACCTGCGACGAAACGATTTGCAGCCGGCGGGCGTGGAAGACGCAGCCGAGTGGCGCAGCCACACTACCCTCGCCATACCAGCTCAGCTCGACGATGCGCGACTCGAACCCGGCCGCCCCTATGGCGGTAGCGAGGCCGGCTGCGCTCGCGCTGGCATGGAAGACGATGTCGGCATCGACAGGGCAATCCGCCGGCAGGACAAAGCGGCAGCCCAGTGCCTGGGCCAACCCGGCACGACTCTCGTCGAGATCGACCAGCGTCACCTCCGCGCCCGGCAGCCTGGCCGCGATAAAGGCGGTCAGCAGGCCGAGCACGCCGCCGCCGACCACGACGATGCGGTCGGCCGGGCCCGAGCCGGCATCCCAATGCGCGTTGAGCGCGGTTTCCATATTGGCGGCGAGCACGGCCCGCCTCGCTGGAAGGCCTTCCGGCACCAGCGCCAGGCGCTCAGCCGGTACGACGAAGCGGTCCTGGTGCGGGTGCAGGCAGAACACCGTCCGGCCGAGCAGGTCCTCCGGTCCCGCATCCACCGTGCCGACGGCGCAGTAGCCGTATTTCACCGGAAACGGGAACGCGCCCTGCTGGAACGGAGCCCGCATGCTGTCATATTGGCTCTCGGGCACGCGGCCCTCGAAGACCAGCCGCTCGGTGCCGCGGCTGACGCCGCTCCAGAGCGTACGCACGAGGCATTCGCCCGGGCCCGGCGCCGGCAAGGCCTCGACGTTCAGGACGCATTCACGCGCCGCCGCATACCAGAGCGCCGTCGCCTGCGTCTCTGCGCTTGCTTCATTCGCAATTGCCGGCTTTACCACGCATCGCCCTCCGCGCCGTTCCCCGCCAGCCTCGACGAGCCCATGACGGAAACCGCCATGAACCAGTGTCCCGCTCCGACCACGTTCCAGGCGGCGGCGCAAGAGGACGCCAGGCTGACCCCGGCCGGACTGCAGTCGGTTTCGACGCTTAGAGCACGGCGCTGGCTCGTTGCCAGCATGAACCTGATCACGTTGGCGGCCCTGCTCTACGGCCTGTCGCACGTGCTTTCGGCCGGCGGCTGGAGCCTTGCCGACATCGCGATCTTCATCGCCTTCCTGTTCGGCGCGCCGTGGACCGTGCTCGGTTTCTGGAACGCGGTGATCGGGCTCTGGCTTCTGCACGGCGTCGAGGATGGGCTCGATCAGGTCGCGCCCTTCGCCGCCGCCGGCGAGGCGCAGACACCGCTCGCTGTCCGCACTGCCGTGCTGATGACGCTGCGCAACGAGGACCCGGCCCGCGCCTTCGCACGGCTGCGCATCGTCAAGGAAAGCCTCAACGCCACCGGCGAAGGCGGCTGGTTCGACTATTTCGTGCTCTCCGACACCAATGATCCGGAAGTCGCTGCGCGCGAGGAGGCGCTTGCCGCCGAGCTCACCCGCGACGCCGGCGAGGATTGCACCGTCGTCTATCGCCGCCGCAGCGACAATGCCGGCTACAAGGCCGGCAATGTCCGCGATTTTTGCGAGCGCTGGGGCGATCGCTATGAACTGATGCTGCCGCTCGATGCCGACAGCGTCATGTCCGGCGATGCGATCGTGAAGCTCGCCCGGATGATGCAGGCTTATCCGAAGCTCGGCATCCTGCAGAGCCTCGTGGTCGGCATGCCGAGCAAATCGGCCTTCGCCCGCATCTTCCAGTTCGGCATGCGCCACGGCATGCGGCCCTACACCATGGGCTCGGCCTGGTGGATCGGCGAGTGCGGTCCGTTCTGGGGCCATAACGCTTTCGTTCGGATCGCGCCTTTCCGCGATCACTGCCATCTGCCGACCGTGCCGGGCGGGCCGCCGCTCGGCGGGCCGATCATGAGCCATGATCAGGTCGAGGCGACCCTGATGCGCCGCGCCGGCTACGAGGTCCGCGTGCTGCCGGTCGAGGCGGGCAGCTGGGAAGAAAACCCGCCAACCATGCTCGAATTCGCCCGGCGCGACCTGCGCTGGTGCCTCGGCAATCTCCAGTATCTGAAAATCATGGACATCCCCGGCCTCAAGGCCATGAGCCGCTTCCAGCTGGCTTGGGCGATCCTGATGTTCATCGGCCTGCCGGCCTGGACGCTGATGATCGCGCTCTTGCCGCTGAAGGTGCTGGAGGATCGCGGGATCGCCGATTACCCGGCCGGCTTCGCCGCCTTCCTCTATGTGCTGTTCTTCGCGATGTATCTCTCGCCGAAGCTCGCCGGCTTTGCCGACATCCTGCTGACCAAGGACGGCACGAAGCGTTATGGCGGCACCGCCCGCTTCATCGTCTCCTCGTTGATCGAGATCGTCTTCGCCTTCCTGCAGGGCGCGGTCTCGACCTTCCGGACGACGCTGTTCATGGTCGGCCTCGCCTTCGGCAAGGCGAAGATCGGCTGGAACGGCCAGGCGCGCGACGCCCACGCCCTCTCCTTCGCCACCGCCTTCGCCGGCCTCTGGCCGCATCTGCTGTTCGGGCTCTACATCTTCGGCACGCTCGCCATGCTGTCGCCGACCGTGCTGGTCTGGTCGCTGCCGCTGACCGCCGGCTACATCCTCGCCATCCCCTTCGCCATGCTGACCGCGGCGCCGGCGCTGGGAGCCCTGTTCGTCCGTACCGGCCTCTGCGGCATTCCCGAGGATTTTGAGCCACCGGCCGAGATCGTCGCGATCCAGGGCGGTGAGGCCCGATGAAGCCGGTCGCCTACCCGAAGGGCACCGCCCGGAGCGTGGCGCGATCGCTGCGCATCTATCATGGCGACCATGTCCGCAAGGCCGCGATGGACGCCCTCTACGCCCGTTTCCTGCGGCCGGGCGATCTCGCCTTCGACATCGGCGCCCATGTCGGCGACCGCGTCTCCGCCTTCCGCCGGCTCGGCGCCCGCGTCGTCGCGCTCGAGCCGCAGCCTGGCCCAGCAAGGGCGCTGCGCCTGATCCATGGCCGCGATCCCAAGGTGACGCTGGTCGAGGCCGCCTGCGGCGACAGCGAGGGCAGCGCGACGCTCAGGATCAACAGCGCCAACCCGACGGTCTCGACCCTCTCGGGCGAGTTCGTCGATGCCGCTCATGGCCAGGACGGCTGGCGCGAGCAGGTCTGGGATCGCGAGCTCATCGTGCCCTGCACCACGCTCGATGCGCTGATCGCCGAGCACGGCCTGCCCGCCTTCATCAAGATCGATGTCGAGGGCTTCGAGGCGCATGTCCTCGCCGGCCTCACGCAGACGCCACACGCGCTCTCCTTCGAGTTCACCACGATCCAGCGCGATGTCGCTGAAAGCTGCCTAGACCGGCTCGCTACGCTCGGCCCCTATCGCTTCAACGTCGCGCTCGGCGAGAGCCAGCAGCTCGCCTTCCCTGAAGCAGTCGATTCGGAGGAGATGGGCAGCTATCTCCGCGACCTCCCGCACGAGGCCAACTCCGGCGACGTCTACGCGCTGCTGTCGCGCTGACCGCTCCTAAGCGCCGCTCTGCCCGAACCAGGCGAGGCCGGCCGCAATGAGCAGGCCGAACCAGCCGGGGTGCCGGCCCTTGGTCGCGTACAGCACGAGGAGCGAGCCGGCGAAGGTCGCGGCCGCGATGATCCGCACCTGCAGGGCATGCGACGACGGATCGGGCGCCACCGCGATCAGGATCAGCAGCGCCGCCAATCCCCAGCCGAGCACCGAAGTCAGGTGCCAGTTCGCCCAGAGGATTCGCAGATGCCGCTCGCGCAGCGGCGGCGGAGCGAGCAGCGGCACGATCGTCCCCGCCCGCAACTGCCGGAAGATCAGGATCTCGCCGATCACGGAATGGGCGATGCCGATCAGGATCATCAGCACGCCTGCGGCAATAAGGTAGTTCTGCATCGAAGGCGGCCCGGCTCGTGGGCGTCGCAGGGCGCGCCTCACGCAACGGCAATCTGGCCTTGCCCGCGTCGATTGCGGAAGCTGCCATGGTGTCGCGCTTCCGTCCCGGCTGTATCGGCTCTATGACCCGACTCAGCCTGCGTTCATCTTGCACTGCCCAGGCTGACCACGAACGCAACCGGCCAAGGATGACCATGCTCGCTCTCGTTCGCCCGCTCGCCATCTCCGTGACGCTTCTGCTGAGCGCCTTCGCGGCCCATGCCGCCGGCGATGTCGCCGTCGAGGTCAAGAACGAGTCGGAGCCGGTGCTCTGCGCCGAGAAGGACAACGTCACCATCAAGGCGATCTCGCCCGAGGTCAGGCGCTTCCGCATCGAGGCGGCGCACCCGGCCTATATCGCCGGCCTGCTGCGCGACAATTGGGACGCCGACTGGACCGATTGCGACATGACCGGCGACCCGGTTCACAAGGCGCCGGTGCCGCCGCAGCGCGTCACCTTCTACGAGAGCATCGAGTACTGGCTGGTCGGCTACACCTTCGAGAGCTTCTGGCGCCCGGCCGAGACGACCTTCCGGGTCGGCGACCGCGTCGAGAAGGGCCTGCATCTCGTCCAGCTCTGGAAGCTCGGCAAGACCGGCTCCTATGAGGTACTGGTCGTCTATCCGCAGGACGGCTATTGGCGCGTCCGGCCGCTGCCGCCGCAGCAGCTCTCGGCCGCCGCCTATGGCTCGTCCTTCCTGTTCGGTCCGGTCGAGCAGGACGGCGCCCGCCCCGTGGTGAACATCAGGGAGATCGCCTTCGATCCCAAGACGCTCTCCTTCAATCTCGCCTTCAAGGACGGCTCTTCGGGCACCTTGAAGCTCGACAGCGTCGACGAGAACCGCATGGTGCTCGACGCCGTGCTCGACAAGCCGGTGACCGGCGGCAAGGCCTTTGCTGCGCTGCGCTCGATGTATGTCACCGAGTTCAACAATGACGTCGCCCGCATCGCCATCCGCGAGCCGGGCGCCAAGGGCTGGCGCGAGGAGGCGCTGATGTCCTTCACCGGCGGCAAGGCGACCGATGTCTGGATGGGCCGCACAACCCATTCGCGCCACAACACCTCCTCGCCCGACATGGTCTTCCGCAGCTTCTCGAAAGACCCGAACCCGCCGGCGAAGCCCGAGGCGAAGAAGTAATCCTCACCAATCCGACTGGTCATCCCGGACAAGCCGCGATAGCGGCTCCGATCCGGGATCCATTCCTGAGCCGTTCCGGAACGGGTCCCGGGTCTACGCTTCGCTCCGCCCGGGACGACACGCGCTTTATTGACGATGGCAGGGCGCAGCTAAACAGGGCAGCAGGCGGAAGCCATCCATGGATACCTCCATTGTCGTGCCATTGGCTCTCGGCGCCGCTCTAGCCGGCTTCGTGCAGGGCCTCTCCGGCTTCGCCTTCAGCCTCGTCGCGATGTCGGTCTGGGCCTGGACGCTCGATCCCAAGCTCGCCGCGGTGATGGCCGTGTTCGGCGGTCTGACCGGGCAGACTATCGCCGCCGTGACCGTGCGTCGCGGCTTCGACTTCGCCCGGCTCTGGCCCTTCCTGCTCGGCGGCCTCGCCGGCATTCCAGTCGGCGTCCTGCTGCTGCCACTGATCGAGCCCAACCTGTTCAAGGCCGGGCTCGGCATCCTGCTGGCCGTCTGGTGCCCGATCATGCTGTTCGCCCCGCACCTGCCACCAATCCGCTTCGGTGGACGCTTGGCCGATGCCGCGATTGGCCTTGGCGGCGGCATCATGGGCGGCTTCGGCGGCTTCACCGGGGTGCTGCCGACGCTGTGGTGCTCGCTCCGCCGCATGGACAAGGACGCGCAGCGCTCGATCGTCCAGAACTTCAACCTGGCCACGCTCGCCGCGACCATGCTCGGCTATGTGCTGGCCGGGAACGTCACGCGCGCGATGTGGCCGGCTTTCGCCATCGTCGCGCCGGCGATGCTGATCCCCTCGCTGCTCGGCGGAAAACTCTATATCGGCATCAGCGAGCAGGCCTTTCGCAGGATCGTGCTCAGCCTGCTGACGCTGTCCGGTGTCGCTCTGCTGGCCTCGTCCCTGCCGCGCCTGCTCGGCGCCTGACGGGAACCCTCACCCGACCGTCCAGGTTACCGATGACGTGCCCGCCCGAACGGGCTAGCCTGCCGCCTCGATCCGACTGATGAGACCGACCATGCCGCGTTTTGCCGCCAATCTCTCGATGATGTTCAACGAGTGGGAGTTCCTCGACCGCTTCAAGGCGGCGTCCGAGGCCGGCTTCGAGGCGGTGGAGTTCCTGTTTCCCTATGAGCATGCGCCGGAAAAGGTCGGCCTCGCGCTCGCGGGCGGTGAGCTCGAGCAGGCGCTGTTCAACCTGCCGCCTGGCGACTGGGCCAAGGGCGAGCGCGGCATGGCCGCCCTGCCCGGCCGCGAGGAGGAGTTCCGGAAGGGAATCGATACGGCGCTGGCCTATGTCCACGAGACCGGCGTGAAGCGCCTGCACATGATGGCCGGCCATGCCGACCCGAACGATCCGGCGGCGCAGAAGGCCTATCGCGCCGCGCTCGCCTATGCCGCCGACAAGCTCGGTGAGCATGGCGTCGACCTGCTACTGGAGCCAATCAACGGCAAGGATATGCCGGGCTATTTCCTCAACGATTTCGACCAGGCGGCAACCTATGTCCGCGAAGCTGGCCGACCGAACGTCAAGCTGCAATTCGACATGTACCATTGCGAGTTGATCCACGGCGATGTCGGCGCAAGGCTGGAGGCGCTCTACCCGCTGGTCGGCCATCTCCAGATCGCCAATGCCGAGGGCCGGCACGAGCCCGACGGCACCCGGCCCGACTACCCCGCGCTGTTCGCCCAGCTCGATTCGCTCGGCTATGCCGGCTTCGTCGGCTGCGAATACCGCCCGCGCGCCGGCACGCTCGAAGGCCTCGGCTGGTTCTCGCCCTGGAAGAAGCACGCGTGAGCGACCCTCGCTTTCCCCATCCGGTGCTCGTCGCCGATATCGGCGGCACCAATTGCCGGCTCTCGCTGGTGCCAACGCCCGGCGCGCTGCACGAGCCGCTCGCCCGGATCAGCACCGGCGCGCACCCGACGCCCGAGGCGGCGCTGGGTTCGGTGCTGTCGACGCTGACGGTGAAGCCGCGCTCGGCCATCCTCGCCGTTGCCGGCCCGCTCGATGGACGCAAGGCGCAGCTCACCAATGCCAGCTGGCATTTCGACGGCCCCGAACTCGGCCGCACGCTCGGCTTCGAGCAGGGGCTGCTGGTCAATGATTTCGAGGCGCTCGCCGCCTCGCTGGCCGTGCTCCGGGATCGCGACCTCGTCAACCTCGTCCGCGGCAAGCCGGAGCCGGAAGGTCCGCGCCTCGTGCTCGGCCCCGGCACCGGCTTCGGCGCCGCAGCCCTCCTGCGCCGCGGCGACACCGGCATGCTGGTGCCGACCGAATCCGGCCATATCGGCATCGGCCCGGAGGATCCGACCGAGGTAAAACTCTGGCCGGCTCTGGCCGAGGGCATCCCGCGCGTCACCGTCGAGGAACTGCTCAGCGGCAATGGCCTTATCCGCTTCCACCGCGCGGTGATGCGCCAGTCCGACGTAGCCGAGCCCGATGTCAGCGCCGCCGATGTGTCCGCGCTGGCGCTGGACGGCAATCCCGGCGCGCTGATGGCGGTGGTCTGCTTCTGGCGGTTGCTGGCCCGCGTCGCCGGCGATCTCGCGCTCGGCTTCAAGGCGACGGGCGGGGTCTATCTCGCCGGCGGCATCGCCCCGCGCATCCTGCCGCTCGCCGACAAGGCGACGATCCATGCGGTCTTCGCAGGCAAGCCGCCGGTCGAGGATCTCGCCGCCCGTTTCGCGCTCGACGTGATTACCGCCGACGATCCGGCCGAGCAGGGCCTTGCCGCCATCGCCGCCATGCCGAATCGGTTCGGTCTCGACGATCCCGCGCGCCTGTGGTTTGCCTGAGCGCTCTAGAGCCGGATGATTTGAGATGGAAACGCTTTGCGATTCCATCTCAAATCTGAATCCGTCTCTCATCAAAAAGTTAGAGCAGGATTATAGCGAAAAACCGGTTCCCACTTTTTCGCATCCTGCTCTAGCGCTCACCTGCCCCTACCGAAGACGATTCCCGCCTTGCCCCAGCTCTACGGCATCCAGGTCCTGCGCGCGCTCGCGGCGCTGATGGTCGCGGTCCATCACGTCCAGGCCGATGCCGGCTTCCTCGCGGCAAAGGCCGGCACGGTCTTCGTGCCCTCGCATGCCTTGCCCTGGACCGCCGGCGTCGACCTGTTCTTCGTCATCTCCGGCTTCATCATGGTGCATGCCTCGGCCGGGCTCTTCGACAAGCCCGACGGCGCGCGCCTGTTCATCGCCCGGCGCATCGCCCGGATCGTGCCACTCTATTGGGCTGCGACGACGCTGTTCCTCCTCGTACTGCTCGCCTCGCCCGCGCTGCTCAACTCAGGCGCGCCGAGCCTTCAGCAGATCGCCGCCTCCTATCTGTTCTGGCCGATGGCGAATGCCGCGGGCGAACTGCAGCCGGTCTATTCGCTCGGCTGGACACTCAACTACGAGATGCTGTTCTACGCCCTGTTCGGAGCAGCGTTGCTCGCGCCAGGGCGGCTGGTCGTGCCGCTCGTGACCGTCGCTCTTGCCGGACTGATCGGAGCGCAGGCCTTGGCCGGGCCGCTGCCCCTGCCCTTCTGCTTCTGGGGCCAGCCGATCGTGCTCGAATTCGCCGCCGGCATGGCGGTTGGCCTGCTCCGCCGGAATGGCCTCCGGCTCGATGGACGCCTGCGCTGGCTGATGGCGGCGGCCGGTGTTGCCCTGTTCGTTGCCGCCGCCGGCGATGGCTGGGCGCAGACGTCTTGGGGCGCCGTTGCCCTGCGCGGGCCGGCTGCGCTGCTCCTTGTCACAGCCGCAGCCTGCGGACGCAATGTCACCGCCCCGTCGGCGCTGGTCCGCTCGCTGGCGATCCTGGGCGACGCCTCCTATGCGCTCTACCTCGTCCACCCCTTCGCCATGCGGGGGCTGCGCGAGGTCTTCGCCCGGGTCGCTCCGAGCGCGACCGGCCTTTTCATCGCACTAGCACTGATCGCCGCCGTGCTCGCGGCGCTGGCGGTCTATCACTGGTTCGAGCGGCCGATGACGAAGGTGCTGCGGCGAACGCTGCGGGCTTAGATCGTCATTGCGAGCGCAGCGAAGCAATCCAGCAGGCGTAGAGCGCTGCCCCTGGATTGCTTCGTCGCTCCGCTCCTCGCAATGACCTCTACTTCTTCAACCGCATCCCCTTCAGCGACTGCCCGACCACGCCGCCATCGCGCCGGCGCTCCGGCCTTTTGGCGACGATCGTCTCGACATGGCTTTCTTGCGGGAAATAGCCGCGCTCCAGCACTTCGAGCGTATATTCCTCATAGGTCAGGCCAAGCGCCTCGGCCCGCTCCTGTCGCCTCAGCGCAATCTCGCGTGGCTTCTTCCAGGCCTTGCGATGTGCGAAGCGCCAGTCGAACGTGCGCCCGATCTCGCCTTTATCGGTTTGAGATTTGCGCTTCTTCTCCTCAAGCGGCGGGCCGCCATTGTCGCCGATACGGGCGGGACGAGGCTTGCGCAGGGCCGGCTGTCTCATCGCGTAATCTCATATGAGATACAAAACGTATCTCATAGTGGATCAAGCTGTACCACCTCGCAAGACCCTTGATGGTGACAGCCGCGCCGCCGCAGTCTATCCCCCGCGCCATGGCTCCTTTGCTTCATCTTCGCGACGTCGCACTCACCTTTGGCGGCCAGCCGCTGCTGGAATCGGCCGAGATCGCTGTCTCCGCCGGCGAAAAGGTCTGCCTTGTCGGCCGCAACGGCTCGGGCAAGTCGACGCTGCTCAAGATCGCCGCCGGCCTGGTCGAGCCCGACAGCGCCGAGCGCTTCCTCCAGCCCGGCGTTACCGTGCGCTATCTGCCGCAGGAACCGGACTTCACGGGATTTGCGACCTCGCTCGCCTATGTCGAGGCCGGCCTTGGGCCGGGCGATGATCCCTATCGCGCCCGCTATCTCGTCGAGGAACTCGGCCTCACCGGCGAGGAGGACCCGCGGGCCATGTCAGGCGGCGAGTCACGCCGCGCCGCGCTCGCCCGCGTGCTGGCGCCCGAACCCGATATCCTGCTGCTCGACGAGCCGACCAACCATCTCGACCTGCCGGTGATCGAATGGCTGGAGGCGGAGCTGAAATCGCTGCGCTCGGCCATGGTGCTGATCAGCCACGACCGCCGCTTCCTCAGCAATCTCTCGCGCGCCACGATCTGGCTCGACCGCGGCCAGACCCGCCGGGTCGAGCGCGGCTTCGGCGAGTTCGAGGCTTGGCGCGACGAGGTGCTGGCGCAGGAAGAACTCGACCGCCACAAGCTCGACCGCAAGATCGCCCGCGAGGAGGACTGGCTGCGCTACGGCGTCAGCGCCCGCCGCACCCGCAACCAGCGCCGCCTCGGCGAACTGCATGCGCTGCGCGACCAGCGCCGCACCGCCCGCAAGGCGGTCGGCACCGTCAAATTGGAGGCCAGCGAGGCGCAGTCCTCCGGCAAGCTGGTGGTCGAGGCCGTCGGCATCGCCAAGAGCTATGGCGAGCGGGCGATCGTCAAGCCGCTCTCGCTGCGCATCGCCCGTGGCGACCGGATCGGCATCGTCGGGCCGAACGGCGCCGGCAAGACCACGCTGATCAACCTGCTCACCGGCGCGCTCAAGCCCGATGCCGGCACGGTCAGGCTCGGCACCGCGCTGGAGATGGTGACGCTCGACCAGAGTCGCGAAAGCCTCGATCCCGCGACGCCGCTCGGCGATGTGCTGACCGGCGGCGGCAGCGACCAGGTCATGGTCGGCGGCGAGCCGCGTCATGTCGTCAGCTACATGAAGGACTTCCTGTTCCAGCCCCTGCAGCGCGGCACCGCGGTCGGCGCCCTTTCCGGTGGCGAGCGCGGCCGGCTGATGCTGGCCCGCGCCCTGGCCAAGCCGTCGAACCTGCTGGTGCTGGACGAGCCAACCAACGATCTCGACATCGAGACGCTCGACTTGCTGCAGGAGCTCGTCGCCGACTATGCCGGCACGGTCCTGCTCGTCAGCCACGACCGTGACTTCCTCGACCGAACCGTATCCTCGGTGCTGATATCGGATGGCGACGGCGTCTGGACCGAGTTCGCCGGCGGCTATTCCGACATGCTGGCCCAGCGCGGCCGCGGCGTCGGCGCCCGGAGCAGGCTCGCGCCGGATAAGCTGGCGGCCGAGGCGGCTTCGAAACCGGCGGCCACGCCGGCAGCCGCATCGAAGCGCAAGCTCTCCTTCAACGAGAAACACGCGCTGGAGACGCTTCCGAAGAAGCTCGACGCACTGCAGGCCGAGGCCGGCAAGCTCAACGCGGCGCTGGCCGGCGACCTCTACACCCGCGATCCAAAACTCTTCGCCAAGGCGACGGCAAGGCTCAACGAGGTCACCCGCGAGATCACCGAGGCCGAGGAACGCTGGCTCGAGCTGGAGATGCTGCGCGAGGAGATCGGGGCGTAAGGCGACGCAGAACCCCTCTCCCGGACGGGAGAGGGGCAGGGGTGAGGGACCGCCACTGATTGTTTGAGGAAGGCGGCACCGCTGCGACCTCTGTGGTTAGGGCAGGCCCTCATCCCTGCCCTTCTCCCACGCGGGAGAAGGGTTCCCCACGCTCTTCATCCGGCGCTTCGCCCGAGAATGACGCTCTCAGCCCATACAATTCCGCTATCCGGCCAATCGCGAAAGCGTATTTATCCCGCCTGCCAAATCGTCCCACAGTCGGCGGGCACATCACGCTTGAGGAAACACCATGAGACTGAAGGGCAAGACGGCGCTGATCACCGGCGCGGCGCAGGGCTTTGGCCTCGGCATCGCCGAGACCTTCGTGCGCGAGGGCGCGCGGGTCGCGGTGCTCGACATCAACGGCGACAAGGCCCGTGAGGCGGCAAAGGCGATCGGCCGCAAGGCCTTCGCCGTCGCCTGCGACGTCGGCAAGGCGAAAAGCGTCGATGCCGCCGTGGCCAAGGTGATCAAGCGCTTCGAGCGGCTCGACATCGTCGTCAACAATGCCGGCATCAGCCATCGCAACCAGCCGATGCTGGACGTCAGCGAGGCCGAGTTCGACCGCGTCTTCGACGTCAACGTGAAGTCGATCTTCCTGATGGCGAGGGCGACCGTACCGCATTTCCGCGAGCACGGCGGCGGCGTCATCCTCAATATCGGCTCGACGGCCGGCGTGCGTCCGCGCCCCGGCCTGACCTGGTACAATGGCTCGAAGGGCGCCGCGAACCTGCTCTCGAAGTCGATGGCGGTCGAGCTCGCCCCCGACCGCATCCGCGTCAACGCGATTGCTCCGGTCGCCGGCGAGACGCCGCTGCTCGCGACCTTCATGGGCGAGGATACGCCCGAGAAGCGCAAGGCCTTCACCGCGACGATTCCCTGGGGCCGGTTCTCGACACCGCAGGACATCGCCAATGCCGCGCTGTTCCTGTGCTCGGATGAGTCCGAGATGGTGACCGGCTCGATCCTGGCGGTCGACGGCGGCCGCTGCGTTTGAGGAAACGCGTCATGCTCGGGCTTGCCCCGAGCATCTCTTGCCGGAGGAGGCTCCCGCATCTTCTCGTCATGAGATTCTCGGGTCTGCGCTTCGCTCCGCCCGAGAATGACGCTAGACGATGCCCCCACCCGTCAGCGGCATCAATTGCAATTGCTTGACCGTGCCGTCGAGATCGAAGGCACGGCGCTCCAGGGAGATGTGAGGGGCCGATGGCGATCCCTCGATGCGCAGCAGGTGCCAGCAGGCGAGCTCGCCATGGCCGCCGCGCGGGCCGATCGAGGCCGAGGGCACGCCGACGATCGGCACGTCATGGCCAGGCCCCGGCCGCCAGGCCAGCGAGAAGCGGTGATTATGGCCGTGCAGGACGAGCTCCGCCCCAACGCGGCGCAGCATCGCCTCGAAGGCGTCGGCATCGACCAGCTCGCGCGTGCGCCGCGCACCGCCGATATAGGGCGGATGGTGGATCAGGACGACGCGGATCAGCCCATCGGCCTTGGCTTGCGCCAGCAACTGCTCGGCGATGGCGATCTGGGCCGAGCCGACACGACCGGTCGCCATCAGCGGCATGGTCGGGATCCCGGTATTCATCCCGATCAGCGCGACCGGGCCGCGCTGACGATACCAGGGATAGCCGGCTTCCCCGCCATCGCTGGCGCACCAGGGGGCGAGCTCCTGCGACAGCGCAGCAAGCGACGAGCGCGCATAGCAATCATGATTGCCAGGCACGAAACTGACGGCGTCGCGCGGGCCGAGCGTATCGAGGAAGGAAACCGCCGTCTTGAACTCGGTCGGCAGTCCGATATGGGAGACATCGCCGGTGCAGGCGATGTGGTCGGGCTTCTGCGCCAGGATATCGGCGACGATCAGCCCGAGGATTTCCATGTCGTGGGCGTGGCGGCGCTTGCGCCGCCAATTGACATATCCGGTCGCGCGCTTGCCCAGCAGCTCGCGCAGCGAGAACTTGGTCAGCGGCCCGAGATGCGGGTCGGAGAGATGCGCGAGCGTGAACACGCTCCAGCGCTTGCCTTCAACGCCCGCGCCCCGTCAAGCGCGACGGCGGCGGCGGGCGAAGATGACGCAGTCTGAAAGGCTCAGTTGGCCGAGCCCATCAGCTCCGAGACGATGCGCGGATCGGTCAGTGTGACAGCCGGCTTCCAGACGAAGCGGGGCTTGGCATTCAGGCGGGCGGTGATGAAGGCGAGAAGCATGATAAATTCCCCAGCGGTAACGGCATGAGCTTGTGACCGCTATTTAAGGCGCGTTTGTGTTATATCGAGAGGGGAAACAGAGTTCTGTTATGCGCTTGACGCATAGATAATTAACCTAGCATCAGGATTTGCCCAAATCGTGAGCAACGAAGACGGATCGCGCCGGCGCATCGGCGCATCGGGGATCGAACGGGTGCCGGGCGGGCTTCGCCGGCTGGCCGGACGTGCCCTGCATCTTTTTTTCCGGCTGCGCCGTGGCATGACGCTCGGCGTGCGCGCCGCCGTGCTGAACGAGGCCGGCGAGGTCCTGCTGGTGCGCCACACCTACACACCCGGTTGGCACCTGCCCGGTGGCGGCGTCGAGCCGAACGAGACGCTTGTCGACGCGCTCGCCAAGGAATTGCGCGAGGAGGCGAACGTCGCGCTGGGCGCCCCCGCCACGCTGCACGGCGTCTTCCTCAACCGCCATGTCTCGGTGCGCGACCATGTCGCGGTCTTCGTAGTGCGCTCGTTCACACAGAGCACGCCGAAACAGCCCGACCGCGAGATCGCCGAGGCGCGTTTCTTCCCGTTCTCTGCTTTGCCGGAGAAGACGACGCCCGGCACGCGGCGCCGGCTGGCTGAGATCATCGACGGAACCGCGCCGCCCGCTGAATGGTGAGCGCTACTTCAACCCCGGCAGCATCCGGCGCAGCACGCCGTCCTTGCGGATGAAGTAGTGAAACAGTGCCGCGCCGATATGCGCGCAAGCCAACAGCGCCAGCAGGATCGCGAGCCAGCCATGGACGGCGAGCACGCGCTTGGCCGCCTCCTCATTCGGCGAGACCAGCGGCGGCAGGCCGAACAGATTGAACACCATCAGCGATGGGAACAGCGAGACGCCGATCCAGCCGAGCAGCGGCACGATCAGCAGTAATCCATAGAGCGCCCAGTGCACGAGATGCGAGGCCGCCTTCTGCCACCATTCCAGCGTCGGCTCGTCGGGCGGTGCGCCATGCACCAACCGGTAGATCAATCGGCCGGCGCTGAGCCAGAGCACGAGGAAGCCGATGAGCTTGTGTAAGGAATAGAGCGCGTCGGTCACCCCGTCCCAGATGTTAAGTGTGTTGCCGCGATAGGTCATGGCGAGCCCGAGCGGGATCATCACGAACACGGCTACGACCGTGAGCCAATGCAGCATGCGCGCCACCGGACTGTAGACGGCGCTGCGTCCCGCGCCTGTCGTTACCGGGTCATGTCCCTGCGTCATTTCCCTTACGCGCTCCCGGTCGCCATATCTGGTCAGGGTCTGCCGCTGAGACTATTCATCTGGTGTTCAATCTCGCGCTTTTATAGGCCAGTCTGCAATCGGTCGCCGATCAGGCCTGTTGCAAGTGCTGCCTTGGGAACCACGCAGAAGCGGAAACGTTGTAGGAACGCGGTGTTGCATCGGATGCATCTGTCCAGATGGGACGCGCGTAGTTAGCTCCAAATTTCTCCGCGTCTTCGGGCGCAATCTGACGGACCTTCCGATGCCTCAGTCGCGTAAGCTTTTCGGCCGGCCGGGTGAAACCGATCTGGTCTCCGTCGACCGCGCTCTCGCCGAGTTCCGCGCCGCCCGCCCGGTGCTGCTGCGCAATGGCGAGGACCTGGCGCTGGCCTTGTCGGCCGAGCTTGCTGAAGCTGATCTCACGATCCGTCTCGATTCCCTGTCGGCCGGCAATGCCCGCCTCGTGCTGAGCGCCGCGCGCCTGCGCCGTCTCGGCGCCAAAGGGCGTTCCGAGACCGGCATTCTCGCCATGCCGACGATCGATCTTTCCCGCGTCGAGACGCTGGCGCTCAAGCTCGACGCTCGTGTCGATGCCCCCGTCGGCCCGGCCAACGCACTCGACAACGCTGCGCTCGAACTGGCGCGCCTGGCGCTGGTGCTGCCGGCAGTGATCCTGGTCCCGGTCTCGGCTCAGCAGATCGCCGGTGAGCCGCTGATCGAGGTCTCGATCGAAGCCGTCAACGGCTATCGCGCCGCGCAAGTGGCGCGCCTCGCCATCGTCGGCCGCGCGCCGGTGCCGCTCGAGGGCGCGCCAGAGACCGAGTTCGTCGTCTTCCGCGGCGGCGAGGGTCTGCGCGACCAGGTCGCGATCATCGTCGGCAAGCCGGACCTTTCCGCGGCCGTGCCGGTGCGCCTGCACTCGGCCTGCCTGACGGGCGACCTGTTCGGCTCGCTCAAGTGCGATTGCGGCGACCAGTTGCGCGAGACCGTGCAGTGGATGGCCGAGAATGAGGGCGGCATCCTGCTCTATCTCGACCAGGAAGGCCGCGGCAACGGCATCTCCAACAAGATGCGCGCCTACAAGCTGCAGAGCCAGGGCTGGGACACCTACGACGCCGATGAGGTGCTCGGCTTCGATCTCGACCAGCGCCATTTCGACTTCGCCGCCGCGATGCTGAAGCAGCTCGGCGTCTCCAGCGTCACGGCGCTAACCAACAATCCGCTCAAGGTCGGGGCGATCAAGGCCGCCGGCCTGGAAGTCGCCGCGACCCAGCGCGTGCTCGGCAGGCCGAACGTCCACAATGTCCGCTATCTCGCCTCCAAGCGCGATCGCGCCGGCCATTTCATTGATATGGACGCGCTGATGGCGCGCGCCGCTCCCAAGGATTGACCGGGGCGAGCATTGATCCCAAGCCGGGCCTGGGGCAGGAAGCCGCCATGTCCGATCGGGACCGTCAAGACATCCAGCCGACACCCGCCCCCTGGCCGACCGCCAGGGTGATGCTGCTGGTCTGCGCCGGCTGGCTGGCGCTGTCCTGGCCATGGCTCTCCGGCGCCGTCACCATTCCCTGGGACGCGAAGGCGCATTTCCACTCGCAGCTGCAATTCCTCGCCAGCGCCCTGCACAAGGGGCTCTCGCCGTTTTGGACGCCTTTCGTTTTCGCCGGCTCGCCGCAGGTCGCCGATCCGCAATCGCTGATCTTCTCGCCGCCCTATTTCCTGATCGCCCTGCTCAACCCGACTCCGGATTTCCGCTGGAGCGACGGCGCCCTGCTCGGCTCGCTCCTCGCCGGCGCGCTCTGCCTCGTCCTCACCTTCCGCGATCGCGGCTGGCACCCGGCCGGCGCCGTCGTCTGCGCGCTGTCCTTCGCCTTCGGCGCCGCCGCCGCCTGGCGCATCCAGCATGTCGGACAGGTGCTCAGCCTGTCCTATTTCGCGGTGACGCTGCTGCTGCTCTCGCGCGCGCTCGAACGCGGTTCCTGGCGCTATGGCTTCGCGGCCGGCATCGTCGCCGGCTTCATGGTGCTCGGGCGCGATCAGGTCGCGCTGCTCGGCGTCTATGTCCTCGCCGGACTGGTGCTCGCCGCCATCGCCATGGCCGACAAGCCATTCTCTGCGCTGCGCGCCAGCCTGATGCCACTATTGCTCGGCGTGCTCGGCGCCACGCTGGTCGCGACGGTGCCGATCCTGCTCACCGCCGCCCTGGCGGAAGAATCCAACCGGCCGGTCATCGATCTCGTCGGCGCCGGCAAGGGCTCGCTGCATCCGGGCTCGCTGCTGACCGGGCTGATCGCCAATCTCTATGGTGCATCGGGACCGCTGGAGAATTTCTGGGGGCCGCCCAGTCCGGCCTGGGAGCAGCGCTTCGGCCCGCTCGATCTCTATCTCGCCCGCAATATGGGCGAGCTCTATCTCGGCCTGCTGCCGATCCTGCTCGTCACCGGCGTCGGCATCGTCCGCGGCGCCCTGCTCCGGCGTGAGATCGTCGCCCTCAGCGCCGCGGCACTGCTGGTGCTGGTCTTCGCGCTCGGGCGCTATACGCCGGGCTTCGCCCCGCTCTTTCATTTGCCCGGCATCGACTTCTACCGCCGCCCGGCTGATGCGCTCTTCATCTTGGGGGCGCTGCTCTCGATCCTCGGCGGCTATCTCACCCATCTCGTCCTGACCGATACCGCACCGCGGCCGCGCCGCTGGCAGATCGCACTCGAAATCCTCTTGCTGCTGGCGGCTTTTGGCGCAGCGATCTGGCTGGCCTGGACAGTCGGGCGGCTCCATGTCGCCTTCGTGCCGCTGGTCACCGCCGTGCTCTGCCTGATGCTGGTCGCGGGTGCGCTGGTCGCGGCGCGTGGGCTCGCTCTGCAGGGCGCCAGCATGGCCGCGACGATCGTCCTCGCCATCGCCATGGTCGTCGATCTCGGCGTCAACAATGGCCCGAGCGAGTCGACCGCATTGCCGGCAGAGATGTACGACGTTCTGCGCGCCGACAGCGGCAACGAGACCATCGCGCTGCTGAAGCGCGAGACGGCCCGCACCGCCGGCCCCGACCGGCGCGACCGTATCGAACTCGCCGGCATAGATTTCCACTGGCCCAATGCCAGCCTCGTCCACGGGCTCGACAATACACTGGGCTACAACCCGCTCCGGCTCGGCCTCTATAGCCAGGCGACCGGAGCTGGCGATCATGTCGCTTTGCCCGACCAGCGCACCTTCTCGCCGCTGATGCCGTCCTACCGCTCGCTGCTCGCCGACATGCTGGGCCTGCGCTTCATCGCGACCGGCGTCCCGGTCGAAGAGATTGACAAGCGACTGAAGCCCGGCGACCTCGTCCAGATCGCCCGAACCAAGAACGCCTATGTCTACGAGAACCCGCGCGCTCTGCCGCGCGTGCTCCTCGTCACCGAAGCGCAGCAGGCCGACTTCGCTGCCATCCTGAAGAGCGGCGCGTGGCCCGCGAACTTCGACCCGCGCCGCGCCGTCCTCCTCGACAAGGTGACGCCGCCCTTGCCGACCGCCCCGGCGCAAGGCGGAAGCGTGCGCATTCGCAATTACGGGACGACCGAGGTGCTGCTCGATGTCGACGCGCCGCGCGGCGGCTTCGTCGTGCTGAACGATGTCTGGCAGCCCTGGTGGCAGGTCGAGGTCGACGGCAAGCCGGCGCAGCTGCTGCGCGCCAATGTGATCTTTCGGGCTGTCCAGGTGCCGCCCGGCCGCTCGACGGTGCGCTTCGTCTTCCGCCCGCTCGACGGCCTCTATCACGCGATCGGCGCGCGGATCCGCAAGGCGAACCCGCCGCCAGTGTGATCAGCCCAGCGCCGCCATCGCCGCGACCGGCAAGGGCCGGTGCGCCGCCAGCACCCGCGCAAGCCCATCGGGCACCACCGCGCCGTCGCGGATGGTCTCGTCGCGATGGATGCCGCCGGCAATGAACAGGCTGTCAAAGCCCATCATCTTCGCGCCGGCGAGATCGGTGCGGACCGCGTCGCCGATGACCAGCACGCGAGCCGGATCGACCTCGCGTCCGCCGCGCGCCTCACGGGCCGCAGCCAAAGCGAGATCATAGGCCGGGCGGTGCGGTTTGCCGGCCCAGGCCACCTGCCCGCCGAGCTCTTCATAGATCGTCGCCAGCGCCCCGGCGCAAGGCAGGAGATCATGGCCGACATGGACGACGAGGTCGGGATTGCCGCAGATGAAAGGCAGCCCGCGCGCAGCGCAGCGCGACAGCAGCGGCCGGTACTGCTCCGGCTGCTCGCGGCGATAATCGTTGAGCTCGGTCGCGACGACGAACTCGGCTTCGGCCTCGCCGACGAGCTCGATGTCGAAGCCGGCGAACACCGCCCGGTCCTCATGCCAGCCGATATGATAGGCCTTGCGCAGATGCGTCTCGGCGATCAGCGCGCGCGTGACATCGCCGGAGGTCACCAGCCGATCCCAGGCGGCGCGCGGCACGCGCTTTTCGTCGAGCACGCCGGCGATCTGTTCCGACGGCCCCGGTGCGTTCGAGAGCAGCACCACCGTGCCGCCGCCCTCGCGATAGCGCATCAGGGCCTCGCAGGCCGGATCGAGCGCCAGCACACCGTCATGCACGACGCCCCAGACATCGCTGATCAGCACGTCATAGCGGGCGAGCAGCGCGCCCGCTTCCATCAGGACTGGAACGCTCATGCCCGGCCGGCCGCCTCTTGCGCGATCCGCGCCTCGACATCAGCCCGACGCGGCAGCGGCGCCACCGCGCCATAGCCCTGCGTCGAGAGCGCCGCCGCGACATTGGCATAGGCGCCGGCGCTGAAGGCGTCGCCGGTGCGGATGTATTCGGCGAGGAAGGCGCCGTCATAGCAGTCGCCGGCGCCGGTCGCGTCGATCGCATCGACCTTGATCGGCACGAAGCGCTGGCGGCGGTCCGGCGTCGCTACCAGCGAGCCCTCATGGCCGAGCGTCAGCGCCACGACCTTAGCGCCGAGCTTGAGGTAGAAATCGACGATGGCATCGGGCTGCTCCAGCCCGGTCAGCAGCTTGGCGTCGCCATCGCCCGGCAGGACGATATCAGCCATCTCGCAGGCGGCATGGACGATCGCCCGCGCCCGCGTCAGCGGCCAGAGCTTCAGGCGCAGATTGGTGTCGTAGGCGGTGAGCACGCCGCTCTCGCGCGCCGTGGCGAAGGCCTCGAACACCGCATCGCAAGCACTCGCCGAGATCGCCTGGCTAATGCCGGAAGCCTGGATCACCTTGGCCGAGGCGATCAGATCCTTCGGCAACTGCGCCGCGCCGTACAGGCTCGCGGCCGAGCCGGCGCGCAGATAGGAAAAGACATGGCCTTGCGGCCCATGGGAGACGAAATAGAGCCCTGTCGGCGCCGAAGGATGCGTCGAGACATGGCTGTCATCGATGCCTTCCTCGGCCCACGCCGTCCGGAAGGTTCGGCCGGGCTCGTCATCGCCGAGAGCGCCGACATAGGCGACCTTGGCGCCCTGCCGCGCCGCCGCGATCGCGCAATTGGAGGTGTCGCCGCCAAGGCCGAAGCGATAGGCGCCGGCCTCGCCCCGGGTTGCGTTGAACTCGCCGAGGGGCTCACCGATACAAACGATATCCGTCATCATCCCAAACCGAAGCCGCCGGCCGCGAAGGCGACCACTCCTTCCCTAGAGCATGTTCGGCAAATGTGGAAAGGCCTCGCCGGGCAGGCGCCTATTCCGCTGCCTCGCGGCTTTCGGAGGCCACCAGCAGCGCATCGGCCAATCGGACGATCTCCTGGCGCAGCGCCGCTTCGCCGGCAGCTTTGCCGCCGCTCTGCTTGCGCATCGCCGCAAGTTCGCGCTTGAGCCCGGCCCGGTCGGTCCGCGCCTGGTCGCGTGCGCCCTGCAAGGTGCCGAGCTCGGCATGCAGTGCCTCGACCACCTCGTCGCGCTCGTGCAAGGCCGCGCGATGGGCTGCCGCCTCGCTCGTGAGCTGCTCCTTCAAGCGGATCTCGGTCGCAGCGGCGGCTTCGATCTTGCCCTCCAGCGCCTTGATCCTGGCCAGCGTCTGGGCGTGGTCGGCGGATACCTGCGTCATGGCCGCCTCCTGCTTTGCGATCTCGGCGCCGAGCTTGATCGCGTTCGCATCGGCCGTACGCAGCGCTGCCTCGGCTTCGTTCGCCCGTGTCGTCAGGGCATCGGCTCGCAATCTCTCGCTGTCGCGATCCAACTTCATGGCGGACAGGTTCGTGCGCGCCTCGGCGAGCGCCGTCTCCGCCGTGGTGAGCCGGGCCGAGAAATCGTCGCGCTCGCCCTCCAGCTTGAGCCTCAGCGTGCCGGCCTCGACCAAAGCGAGGCGCTGGCGATCATGCTGGTTCATCAGCGTCGAGAGGGCCTTATCGCGTTCGGCGAGCGTCGCGCCTGTCTTGTCGTTGGAATTCCTGAGCTCGGCGAGCTCGTGGCTGCGGGCCGCCAGGTCAGCCGAAGTTCCGCTGAGCGCTTGGCGGGTCTCGGCCAATCGTGCCTCCACCGCCGCTAGATCGCCGACACGGCTCGACAAGGTCGCCTGCGTCGTCTGATGGCCGGCGCTTTCGCTAGCCAGCATCTCGCGCGTCTGCGCCAGCTCCCTGGTCCGATCCGCCAGTTCCGTCTCGAGCGCCTCGATCCGTTGCTTGCGCTCGGTCAGATCGGTTTCGAGCCGGCCGATCGTCATGTCGCGCCGGCCGATCTCGCCCATTGCACCGGCCTTTGCGGCAAAGCCGCTCTCGGCCTTCTGCTCCAGCGCCCGCTCCCGGACAGCCAGTTCGGCACGCAGATGGTCGCGGTCTGCCGCAATCTCGGCAAGCGACAGCGGGAAGGCGGCCTCGGCCCGCCGCCGCGCCAGCCGGTCGGCCCGGCGGCTCAGTGCCGGCAGCGCCGCAAGGGCGAGCAGGCTGGCGCACAGGAAGCCGAGCGCGACGAGCATGACGGCTTCGATCAAGGCGGGACGGCTCCGGTTTCTGCGATCAGCCTGGCCTCAGGCTGCCATGCCTTGATAGATAAGGCCAGCAGCGGGAAATTGTCAGGTCAGAACGGGTTCCAGGTCGCCTCGGGCGTGAACTTCAGATAGCCGAGATTGACGCCGAGCCGCCAACCAACGCCGGTGCGGATCGGCACGATCATGACGCCCTCTGCCGCCAGCGCGGTGAAGCCGAAGCCGCCGACGAAATAGACCGAGCCGTCGACACCGGCAAAGCGCTGGTAGAGCGCGCGCACGCTCGGCAGGTTATAGACCAGCATCATGGTGCGGGCGCCGTCACCGCCGAAATCGAAGCCGACCGACGGCCCCTGCCAGAACACCTTGCGATCGCCGGCATTGCGGGTGAACAGCGTGCCCTCGCCGAAGCGCAGCCCGCCGACGAAGGCGCCGGACGCCTCCTGGCCGAGTACATAGCCGTTCGGCTCGCCCCAGCGGCGCACGGCTTCTTCGACCGTCAGCGCGAAGCCGCGCGAGACATTGCCGAAGAACTGGTGGCCGGAGGTGACCAGCTCGTTCTGGGAAAAGGAACGCTCGCTCTGCTGAGCGGCGGCGGGACCGGCGGCGAGGCCTGCACCGAGCAGCAGGGCGCTGGCGAGCAAGGCGCGGCGGGTATGGTTCATCTCATCGTCTCCAGGCAAGCGCCGGGCATTGGGCATTCGGCCTCCCGCCGGTGTGGCGTCGATGGCGGACCGCGCGAATCAGCGCGATCGCGGTAACCTTCTGGATACGCCGTATGTGTATCCAAGCGGTGAACCGCGGCGCAGGACGCGCCGTGACACGACACGGACCAAGGATTGGTTGGCGATGAAGGCCGCAGCAAGGCATGCCGGAACCGTTCTCGCCGGCATTGTGACGGGCTGTACGCTGGCCCTCGCCGCCGCGCCGGGCTTGGCGTCCGGCCTCCCGCCGGGGCTGCCGGAACTGCCAAATATCGGCGAGGCGATGCAGCGTGACAATCACACAGGTCTCGCGCTCTCCGGTTTCGATCCCGTCGCCTATTTCCTGAACGACACTGCCGTGCCGGGGCTAGCAGACTACGAGCTGATGCATGAGGGGGCGGTCTGGCGTTTCGCCAGCGCCGCCAACCGCGACGCCTTTCGCGAGGCGCCGCAGGTCTATACTCCGCGCTTCGGCGGCTTCGATGCCAGCGGCGTCGCGGACGGGCGCGCCATAGATGCCGATCCGCGCCGCTTCGCCGTCATTGGCGCGCAGCTCTATTTCTTCCGCAGCGACGAGAATCGCCGGCGCTTCCTCGGCGAGGCGGCCCTGCGGACCAAGGCTCAGGAACGCTGGGCGAGCGTGGCGACCCTGATCGCGCGCTAAGCTAGCGGCACGCTTCGGCGCGGCACGTGGCCGCCTTTTCGATCGCGAGCCGGGCCAGCCGCTCGCAACTCGCTGCCACGAAGGGCGGATTGCGGAAATCCCGGTCGGCATTGCCGTAGACAGGCCTCTCACCGTCGAGGGTCAACACGATCCCGCCGGCAGCGCCGAGGATCGCATCGCCCGCGGCGATGTCCCATTCCATGGTCGGCCCGCCGCGGACATGCAGATCGGCCTCGCCCGAGGCGATGAGGCCGAACTTCACCGCAGACGACACCGGCGCGCTATCGCCCTTGGCGACCGCAGCAGCGACGCCAGCGCTCACCGTGTCGCCATGGAAGCGGCTCACCAGCATCAGCGGCCCTTCCGCCGGCTCGGTCCTGACATGAGCCTCGCGGGAAACCCCGAGCAGTTTCCCTTCGCCGTCCAAAGCCTGCGAGACGCTGCTTTCCCCGCCATACCAGAGGCGGCCGATGGCCGGCGCGGCGATCGCCCCAGCGACCGGGCGACCGTTCCGGATGATGGCGATGGCGACGCAGTAGCTGTCACCCGAGGCGAGGAACTCGCGCGTGCCGTCGAGCGGATCGAGCAGAATGAAGACGGAAGCCGGCGCGACCTCGCCGACGCTCTCCTCGCTGATCACCGGAAAGCCCGGCAGCAGCTCGGCCAAGGCCTGCTTGGCGGCGAAATCGGCGGCGAGGTCGGCGGAGCAGACCGGCGAGCCGTCGGCCTTGAGCTTGACGTCGCGCGCCGCCCTCTTCGCGAGCAGGACCGCAGCGGTGCGCCGCGCCGCCTCGCCGAGCGCGCGTGCGAGCCCGTCCCGATCGGTCAGGCGTGGGTCATCGTGAGCGATGGTCATCGTCGAACCAGTCTCGCCGGCGCCGAATGCCAGAATCCATCCATGCCGGGCGGCGCCTCCGGCGACATCATCCGTTAGCTAGTGCATGGGAGGCCAAAGGAAAAGCCGGCTTGCCTTCTGACAGCCATCTTGCCTGGACATGCCAGGCGCCAGCCCAAGCCCTCGGAAGGCAAGCGCGAGTTCCTTCTGCTGAGAGCGGATACCGAAATATCGACGCTAGTCAGGTCGCCCTTTCGTGCAAAAGTGGATGAGCAGCGGCGACAAGCCGGCAAGACTCGCCAGAAGGCAGAGCCCTACGCATATCAGAATAGTCTCTATGCCTGGCCATGGCGTTGAAGCACTGCGCACCACAAAGAAGTCAAACCCTGTCACGGCGAGTCCCGTCAAAGGAACCGCCCCGCCAACGCTCGCGTGCAGACGAGCCTTCCTGATCGAACGATAACCTGCCCGACTGACATGGATCGCCGTCACGACGAGACTGATCGCCGCCCACGGCAGCACGATCCCGAACGTATACAGAAACGAGAAAGTACCCGTTGGATCGGAAGCAAGGGCCGGTGACGCAGTCAAGACCACAATCCCGATAGCGCAGAATCGCGCCGCAAACTTGGCGCGAGACGCCGTCCGTTCCTGACCCTGCATTTGGTCATCTCCCTTTTCCCTGCATGCCAGCGGGATCATGCGATAGGCCCCCACACCAGGTGAGCGTCAGGGCCAGCACTGCTCCTCCGCGTAGCGTGCCGGGTCGCATGAGGTGGATAAGGCAGGTTAAAAAGCTCACGAGGCTATGGTTAACCAGCTGCAAACCACCCCGGCGCATGCTGCGCCGATCGACATGGGGCGAATGCCGCCCTGATTCTCTTGACGCAGGACCGGATCATGACCGCCATCTCACTCGAGCCGCTCGATCTGGCCGCGCTTCTCTGCAGCCGCGTCTGCCATGACGTGATCAGCCCGGTCGGCGCCATCGTCAACGCGCTCGAAGTCCTTGAGGAAGACGATCCCTCGATGAAGGATTTTGCGCTCGACCTGATCAAGAAGAGCGCCCGCAACGCCTCGGCCCGGCTGCAATTCGCGCGTCTTGCCTTCGGCGCTGCCGGCTCGGCCGGCGCAATGATCGATCTCGGCGACGCCGGCGCCGTCGCCAACGGCTTCCTCAATGACGAGAAGCTCTCGCTCGACTGGGAGGCGCCGCGCGCGCTCCTGCCCAAGAATCAGGTCAAGCTTGTGCTCAACCTGCTCGTGCTGGCGACGCAAGCGATCCCGCGCGGCGGCAAGATCACCTGCCGCTGCACCGTCGCCGGCGAGCAGGGCAGCTTCGCCATCACCGCCACCGGCTCGCATGCGCGCATCCCGGCCCATGTCGAGGAGCTGATCGCCGGGCGTTCCGAGACGGGCGCCATCGACGCCCACGCTGTCCAGCCGCTCTACACCGGCATGGTCGCCCGCGCCGCCGGGATGAAGATCGCCTTCGCGATCGAGGGCGACACGGTCAGCATCAGCGCGGAACCAGCCTGAGGCGCTGGAGAAATGCGCCGGACGGTTCAGATTCGGCACGCTTCCCGCTCGCTCTCAACCGATCATAAACCCTTGCACCGCAATATCCGCGGCAGCATCGGTGGCGTGAGTGAGCGGTCCTTGCATGGACGAGTTGCTGCAAGAGTTTCTGGGAGAGACCGGCGAGCATCTCGACATGGTCGATCGAGAGCTCGTCCGCTTCGAGCAGGAGCCGAATAACGGCGCTATCCTGCGTAACATCTTCCGGCTCGTCCATACGGTCAAAGGCACCTGCGGCTTCATCGGCCTGCCACGGCTGGAAGCACTGACCCATGCGGCCGAATCCGTCATCGGCCAGTTCCGGGACGGCGCCAGCGTCTCGTCGAGCGCCGTCACCGCGATCCTGGAGACGATCGACCGGATCAAGGAGATCATGGCCGAGCTCGCCGAGAAGGGGCAGGAGCCGCCGGGCCATGACGGCCAGCTGATCGACGAACTGCGCGGCCTCGCCGAACGGGCGAAGCACGAGCTGGCTACGCGGCAGACGCAGGCCCCACTCGACCCGGTCGCCGCCTATCTTGCCCGTACCGCCGAAACCCGCTCGGCCGAGGCGACTGCGAGCCCCGTCGCCGATGAGATGGATCTGGTCTTCCGCACGGCGCCGAGCCCGCTCGACCAGCCAGGCATGGCCCATGGCGAGGCCAGCAGGGATGCGAAGATCGCTGGCACGGCGACGCTGCGCGTCAATGTCGACACGCTCGAGCATCTGATGACCATGGTCTCGGAGCTGGTGCTGACCCGCAACCAGCTGCTCGAAATCTCCCGCCGGCAGGAGGATGCCGGCCTGAAGGCTCCGCTGCAGCGGCTCTCGCTCATCACCGCCGAATTGCAGGACGGCGTGATGAAGACCCGCATGCAGCCGATCGGGAATGCCTGGTCGAAGCTGCCACGCATCGTCCGCGACCTCTCCACCGATCTCGGCAAGCGGATCGAGCTGGTGTTGGAAGGCGCCGAGACCGAGCTTGATCGCCAGCTGCTCGACCTGATCAAGGACCCCCTCATCCACATGGTGCGCAATTGCGCCGACCATGCGATCGAGGAGCCGCAGGAGCGCGCCGCCGTTGGCAAGCCGGAAACAGGCACGATCCGGGTCTCGGCCTATCACGAAGGCGGTTCGGTCACGATCGCGATCTCGGATGACGGCCGCGGCATGGACGTCGGCCGCATTCGCCGCAAGGCGATCCAGCGCGGCCTGACGACTGAGGCCGAAGCCGAGCGGATGAGCGAATCCCAGCTCCTGCGCTTCGTCTTCCATCCCGGCTTCTCGACGTCCGACACCGTCACTGCTGTCTCGGGGCGAGGCGTCGGCATGGATGTGGTCAAGGTCAATGTCGACGCCATCGGCGGCATGATCGACATCGCCAGCATCGCCGGCACCGGTACCACGATCACGATCAAGATCCCGCTTACGCTAGCGATCGTCTCGGCCCTCATCGTCGCGACCGCCGGCCAGCGTTTCGCCATTCCCCAGGTGGTCGTGCGCGAGCTCGTGCGCGTCAAGGCCGAGGGTGAACACCGCATCGAGCGCATCAACAACGCGCCCGTGCTGCGCCTGCGCGAGCGGCTGCTGCCGATCATCGCGCTGGCCGGAGTGATGAGCAGGGCGGCGGACGCCCCGATCGCCGATGACGGCTTCATCGTGGTGACCCAGATCGGCGAGCGTCAGTTCGGTATCCTCGTAGAGTCTGTGTTCCACACTGAGGAGATCGTGGTGAAGCCGATGTCGACGCGCCTGCGTCACATCCCGCTCTTCTCCGGCAACACCATTCTGGGCGATGGCGCCGTGGTGCTGATCGTCGACCCCAATGGCGTGGCGCGCCTCGTCGGTGTGGCTGCGGCGCAGGACGAAGTCGGCGCGGATGACCCCGTTGATGTCGCCTCCCCCGTCGAGCGCACCACGATGCTGGTCTTCCGGACGGGCAAGAACGCGGTCCAGGCCGTGCCGCTATCCCTGGTTACCAGGCTGGAGGAGGTCGAGGCCGGGCTGTTCGAGAACGGCGGCGGGCGTACCCTGCTCAACTATCGCGGACGGCTCATGCCGGTCGTTCCGGTCGAGGGCTGCGCGCTCCGGCAGACCGGCCTGCAGCCGCTGGTGATCTTCTCCGAAGGCGATTTCAGCATGGCGCTGGCGGTCGACGCCATCGTCGACATCGTCGACGAGGTCCTCGACATCGAGATGCTGGCCATGCCCGAGCACGGCCTGCTCGGCTCGGCGATCATCCGGGGCCGCGCCACCGAAATCCTCGACCTCGCGCATTACCTCCCCAAAGCGAACCCGAACTGGCTCCATCTGCGGCGTGCCGATGCCGGCGCGCCGCGCGTGCTGCTGATCGAGCCCTCCGAGTTCCTGCGCGAGATGCTCGCGCCCGTACTGAAGGCGGCGGGTCTGCAGATCATCCACGCCTCCGACCCGGCGATGGCGGCTGGTCTCGCCTCAGGCAGCGCCGAGCTGAGCGCCGTCGTCATCGACCTCGACCGCGACGCTGACGCCGCCTTCACCCTCGCCGCACGACTGCGGTCAGAAGGCCGGCATGCGGGCTTGCGCATCATCGGCCTCGCCAGCCTGCCGACACCCGAGATGCATGTCGCCGCCGCGCAGGCGCAGTTCGACGAGATCGTCGCCAAGTTCGATCGGCGCGCGTTGATCGCTGAGCTGGCCGAGACTGGTCCGAGATTGAGGCGCGCCGCATGACCGAGCCGAATGAAGAGCACACATCCGATCTTTCGGCCTTCGAGGACTCGCTCGACTACGTCACCGTCACGGTCGGCGGGCAATTGCTCGGCCTGCCGATTGGACGGGTGCAGGACGTGTTCATCGCCACGCGCATCACCCCGGTGCCACTGGCACCGCATGAGATCGTCGGCCTGATCAACCTGCGCGGACGCGTCGTCACCGCCATCTGCATGCGCCGGCGCATGCGTCACGCCGAAACCACCGCCCTGCCGACCGGCACCGAGGAGCATGAGCTCACCGCCGTCGGGCTCGACCAGGGCGGCGAGGCCTTCGCGCTGATCGTCGACACGGTCGGCGAAGTGATGCGCCTCAGCCGCACGACCTTCGAGCCCGTGCCGATCCATCTCGATCGCGCCTGGGCCGCCATCGCCAAGGGCGTCCATCGCCTCGACGAGCGCCTCTTGGTGGTGATCGATGTCGACGCCGTCCTCAATATCGAATTGCCGATCGCCGCCTGACGATCCGCCGACTGGAGCCAAATCATGAAATATTGTCTCGTCGTCGACGACTCCGCGGTGATCCGCAAGGTCGCCCGCCGCATCCTGGAAGGGCTGCAGTTCCGCATCGCCGAGGCCGAGGACGGCGCGCGCGCCATCGACGCCTGCAAGGGCGAGATGCCGGACGCGATCCTGCTCGACTGGAACATGCCGATCATGGACGGCTACGACTTCCTGCGGAACCTGCGCCAGATGCCCGGCGGCAAGCGCCCCAAGGTCGTGTTCTGCACCACCGAGAACGACATTGCCCATATCGCCCGCGCCATGCATGCCGGAGCCGACGAATACATCATGAAGCCGTTCGACAAGGAGATCGTCGCGTCGAAGTTCCATCAGGTCGGTCTGCTCTGAAGTCTTGAGCGTATGCGCCCGTCCCGCCCCCCCATCGCGCGATCGCCATGATCACCGCGCCGCATTTCGCCGACCGGCTCGGCGCGCGCCCGAGCACCGTGGTGATCGCAGACGATTCCGTGGTGGTGCGGGGATTGTTCGCGCGCTGGCTCGGCGAAAGCGGCCGTTTCCAGGTCGTCGGCGTCGCGGGTGACGGCGAGGCGGCGATCGAGCATGCCGGTCGCCACCATCCCGACATCATGGTGCTCGACCTCGACATGCCGGTGCTCGATGGCGTCGAGGCCCTGCCCCGGATCGTCAAGGAGAGCCCCCGGACGGCCGTCCTCCTGACGACCACGCTCACCGAGCGCAATGCGCAGCTGGCGCTGCAATGCATGAGCATGGGCGCTGTCGACGTCCTGCCCAAGCCCGAAAGCCGCAGCGGCCTGACGCTCTCGCTGGATTTTCGCAGCGAGCTGCTCGGCAAGCTCGGCAGCATCGCCCAGTCCCGACTCCGCGAGGGCGAGACCGCACCCGAGAGCACCCCCATCGCGATGCCCAACGGCGTCGCCGACCTGCGCCCCCTGGTCTCGGTGATGCCGCGCTACCTCGTGATCGGCGCCTCGACCGGCGGGCCAAGGGCGGTCGCGCGCGTCCTTGCCGACCTGGGCGAGGCCCTCGGCAACCTGACCACGCTGGTGGTCCAGCACATGCCGCCGCTGTTCACCGCCTCCTTCGCCGACCAGATCGCACAGCAGCTCGGCGTGCCGACGCGCGAGCCGCATGACGGCGAGCGGCTCGCCCGTGGCACGATCTATGTCGCGCCGGGCGGGCGCCATCTCGGCATCGAACGCAAGCTCGGCCATATCGTCGCCAGCATCAGCGACGGCCCGCCGGTGCATTTCTGCCGACCGGCCGTCGATGTCCTGTTCGCCGAGGCCGCGCGCCATCTCGGCCCGGCTGCCCTCGGCCTGATCATGACCGGCATGGGCAGCGACGGGACCGATGGAGCGACCGCCCTGCGTCGCGCCGGCGCCGCAGTGATCGCCCAGGACGAATCCTCCAGCACGGTCTGGGGCATGCCGGGCTCGGTGGTGCGCGCCAGGCAGGCGAGCGCCGTGCTGCCGCTCGGCGGCATCGGCCCAGCCATTCGCACGCTGGTCGGCGGGGGCCGCCCCGCATGACCGAGCTCGATTTCGATTTCCTGCGCCTGCTGCTGCAGCGCCGCTCCGGCCTCTTCCTCAGCACCGAGAAGCGCTATCTCGTCGAGAGCCGCCTCGGCATGCTTTGCCGCCGTCGCAGCATCGCCGGCATATCGGCGCTGGTCCTCCAGCTGCGCACCAGCCCGGCTTCCGAGCTCGAAGCCGCCGTCATCGAGGCGATGACGACCAATGAGACGCTATTCTTCCGCGACCGCACGCCCTTCGACCTGTTTCGCGACGTCATCTTGCCGGAGAAGCTCGCCGCCAATGCCGAGAGCCGGACGCTGCGCATCTGGTGTGCGGCGGTCTCGACCGGTCAGGAAGCCTATTCTCTCGCCATGCTGCTCGATGACGCCGTCGACCGCGTCGCCGGCTGGACGATCGAGATTCTCGGCACCGACATCTCCGGCGAGGTGCTCGACCGGGCTCGTCAGGGGCTCTACAGCCAGTTCGAGATCCAGCGTGGCCTGCCGATCCAGCTGCTGCTCAAGCACTTCCGGCAGGAAGGCGACAAATGGCGCCTCACCGAGCGCATCCGCAACATGGTCACGCTCAAGCAGCATAATCTGCTTGAGCCGAGCCAGCAGCTCGGGCAGTTCGACGTCATCTTCTGCCGCAACGTCCTGATCTATTTCGACGTTCCGACCAAGGCCCGGGTCATGGCGGCACTCGCCGACAGGCTGGCCAGCAACGGCGCTTTCATCCTCGGCGCGGCCGAGACCGTGATCGGCATCACCACGACGCTGGTACCCGACCCCAAGCATCGCGGTGTCTATCGCGACGCCGCCTCGACTGCGCAGGTGCGGCGTCCGCCCTTCCCTGCGATCACAGAGCCCGGCAGCGCGTTGTCCTCGCGGAAGATCGCACGGACCTGACCGCTTCGACCGGTGGGAACCCCTCCCTTGGAAGGAGAGGGCTCGCTGCGCCGCGCCCGCCATCGTCTCTGATCGACCCAGCCGGAGAGCTATGCCGCGAGGTCAAATATCGCGAACGGGTGCGGCGACTGCTCCGAGCTCACCGCTGGGCAGCACAAACAAAAACCCCGCCTCTCGGCGGGGTCCCCGTTCGCCTGTCGTGTACATCCGACGATCAGACGATCTAACTGATAGGCGCCCATGATGACGCCGTGATGACGGGTGTCAGGCCGGAATGCGCTCGTCCGCTTCGCTGGGCTCGCGCAGCACATAGCCGCGGCCCCAGACCGTCTCGATGTAGTTCTTGCCGTCGGAGGCGTTGGCGAGCTTCTTGCGCAGCTTGCAGATGAAGACGTCGATGATCTTCAGCTCGGGCTCGTCCATGCCGCCATAGAGGTGGTTCAGGAACATTTCCTTGGTCAGCGTCGTGCCCTTGCGCAGCGAGAGCAGCTCCAGCATCTGGTATTCCTTGCCGGTCAGATGCACGCGCTGGGCATCGACCTCGACCGTCTTGGTATCGAGGTTGACGACGAGGTCGCCGGTCGTGATCACCGACTGGGCATGGCCCTTCGAGCGGCGCACGATGGCGTGGATGCGGGCGACGAGCTCGTCCTTGTGGAACGGCTTGGTCAGGTAGTCGTCGGCGCCGAAGCCGAGGCCCTTCACCTTGTCCTCGATGCCGGCAAGACCCGAGAGAATCAGGATCGGCGTCTTGACCTTGGCGACGCGCAAGCTGCGCAGCACCTCGTAGCCCGACATGTCCGGCAGGTTCAGGTCCAGCAGGATGATGTCGTAGTCGTAGAGCTTGCCGAGATCGACGCCCTCTTCGCCCAGATCGGTCGTATAGACGTTGAAGCTCTCGGACTTGAGCATCAGCTCGATGCTTTGAGCGGTCGCGCTATCGTCTTCGATCAGCAGAACCCGCATGTCACGTCCCCAATTTCGCCCCGAGGCCAGCGATCCCGTTGAAACACCCAAGACCCTCGTAGTCCTGGGGACGAACGCTTGCCCGATGAAACGCCACGCGACACGCTACGGGGAAATGGTTAACAAACCCTGATTCCCGGGCGCAAGCGCTTCCTGGCAAAAGGTTGACGATCCTTGTCGAGGTGAGTCGAATTTGACACGGATCGATCGAGCTTCAGCCGCGAAAGCACCTTTCGCGTAAGCTCGCGTCGAGGAAACAGACGTTAATCGCCCGGCTCTTCGAAGCAGCTTCGAAACGTAGTGTTAATCACTCGGGTAAACGAAAGGTTTACGGCGGCGAATCATGAACGGCGCACGGCAAGGCCAGGACCGGTTATCCACACTCGCCGCGATGATTCGCGAGCTTGAGGCGACGTCGGTTTATGGCCGCGTCACCGCCGTTCGCGGTCTGCTGGTCGAGGTCTCCGGCCCTATCGCGGCGATGAGCCTTGGCGGCCGGGTCGGCATCGAGATCGCTCCCGGCGTTCGCGTCCCTTGCGAGGTCATCGGATTTTCCGGCGAGAAGGCGCTGGTCATGCCCTATGGCGGGCTCGACGGCGTCCGGCGCGGCTGCCCGGCCTATGTCGACCGCGCTGTGGCGGGCCTGCGCCCGACCACGGCCTGGCTCGGCCGCGTCGTCGACGCACTCGGCCGGCCGGTCGATGGCGGCCCGCCTCTACCGCAGGGCGAGCACACCATTCCCTTCCGCAACGACCCGCCGCCGGCTCATGCCCGCAGGCGCGTCGGCCCACCGCTTGATCTCGGCGTGCGTGCGCTCAACACCTTCCTGACCTGCTGTCTTGGCCAGCGGATGGGCATCTTCGCCGGCTCCGGCGTCGGCAAATCTGTCCTGCTCTCGATGCTGGCCCGCTATGCGCGCGCCGACGTCAACATCATCGGTCTCGTCGGCGAGCGCGGCCGCGAGGTCCAGGAATTCCTGCAGGACGATCTCGGGCCCGACGGCCTCGCCCGCTCGATCGTGGTGGTCGCGACCTCGGATGAGCCCGCACTGATGCGCAAGCAGGCGGCGCTGACCACGCTGACCCTCGCCGAATTCTTCCGCGACCAGGGCCTCCAGGTGATGTGCCTGATGGATTCGGTCACGCGCTTTGCCATGGCCATGCGCGAGATCGGCCTCGCCGCCGGCGAGCCGCCTACGACCAAAGGCTATACCCCGACCGTCTTCGCCGAATTGCCGCGCCTGCTCGAACGGGCCGGGCCCGGCACCGGCGACGGCGCGATCACTGGCCTCTTCACCGTGCTCGTCGACGGCGGCGACCATGACGAGCCGGTCGCCGACGCCGTGCGCGGCATCCTCGACGGCCACATCGTCATGGAGCGCTCCATCGCCGAGCGCGGCCGCTATCCAGCGGTCAACATCCTGAAATCGGTGTCGCGCACCATGCCGCGCTCCTGCGACCCGCTTTATTATCCTGTCGTGCAGAAGGCGCGCGCCACGCTCGCGACCTATGCCGACATGGAGGAACTGATTCGGCTCGGCGCCTATCGCCAGGGTGCTTCTCCGGAGGTCGATGAGGCGATTCGGCTCAACCCCGAGCTCGAAGCGTTCCTGAAGCAGGCCAAGGACGAAGCGACCGCCCTGGGTGACGGCTATGCCAGGCTCGCCCGGATCATGGGGATGTGAGCGGCCTCACAGCCGGCCGACATGGTCGAGCAGCGCCAGCGCCGCAGGCGAGGCCCAATCTGCCTCGCCGAGCATGTAGCCGCGTACGCCACCACGCCGGTCGAGGACGTAGATCACCGGCAACCCCTCAGCCGTCGACAGCGGCTGTCCGGCTCCGGCCGCCGCCAGCGCTTTGCCGGCCCGGTCGTAGAAGACCGGCAGGCGCTTGACGCCGAGGCGCTTCAGATACTCCCGGACATGCGCCAGATCGCGCTCGTCGGCACTGATGGAGACGATCTCGACATCTCGCGCCCGGAAATCCGCGAGCTGGCGCTCGAAACGCGGCAAGGTGTTTCGGCAAACCGGACACCAGGTCGCCCAGAGATAGACGAGATTGACCTTGCCCGGCACCGGCCGGGCGGTAGCGAGCTTGCCGTCGAGCCCTTGCATGGCAAGCGGCATCATCGGCTCCACCGGGTCGAGCTCGATGAACTGGTAGCGCGCCGTCCGGAACTGCGGCATCCGCTCCTCCGCCAGCGCCGGCCCTGCTAACAATCCAAGCGAGGCCTGCAAGGCGAAGCGGCGGGTCATTGGATGGGACGGCATCGGCGCGGGCGTTCGCTTCATCGGGACGGCGGCGTGATAGGTCGCCGCGGGTCGCGGCCCTATGCACGATCGCGTCAGTGGTGCAGCCGACCTTGTCGTTTCCGCGGCGGCTTCAGGTGCGCAATCGCCGCACCAGCATGACCATCGCGAGCAGAGCGAAGCTCTGGATCGCCGCCGACACCACCAGCGTGCCTGAGGCGCCGAGCCGCTCGACCAGGAACGCAAACAGCAGCGGCGCCGCAGCGAAGGTCAGGTTCTGCGGCACTGTCAGCCGGCCGAGCATCGCGCCGAAGCCGTTGCGGCCGAACAGCGCCAGCGGCAGCGTCGCCCGCGCAACCGCGATCACGCCCATCGCGGCGCTGAACAGCATGACGAAGGCAATCGCGACTGCGCTCGCTCCCGGCGCCAGCGCCATCAGTAGACAGGCTAAAGGCCCGAGCGCGAGCCCGGCCAGCGCCACTTTCTCGACTGGCAGGCGCTCGCCCGCCACAGTGTCGATCGCGCGCGCCACCAATGTCGCCGGGCCGCTCAGTGAGGCGATCGCGACCGCGCTCGCGCCGGCGATGCCCGCGCCCTGCATCAATCCGATGATGTGTAGCGGCAAGCCCCAGGAGACGAGCCCGCTCGCCGAGAAGCTCAGCGCCAGCAGCCAGAAGATCGGCCGCCGCTCGCCGGGTGGAACCCTGCCCTGCTCCTCGGTAGGCACGGCAGACGGCCCTGGATCGGCCAAAGGCTTGGCGCGGTAGGCCGGTATCGCCAGATGGATCGGCAGCACGATGAGCAACTGGATCGCGGCGAAGACGAAGAGGCAGGCGCGCCAGCCATAGTCAGCGCTGAGCCAGGCGGTCAGCGGCCAGAACACGCTGGAGGCGAGGCCGGTCACCAGCATCATCAGCCCGATCACCCGGCGGGTGCGCTCGCCCATCAGCTGCGCCACCGTGACATTGCCGGTGTTGGCGAGCTGCATCGCATGGCCGACGCCGATCACAAGCCAGCTCGCAAGATAGCCGACCGGCCCCTGGACCAGCGCCAGCAGGGCGAGCCCGAGCCCCGAGATCGCCGCGCCGAGCGCCATGGCATGGCGCGTACCGCGCCGGTCGAGATGGCGCCCGAGCATGGGCGAGATCAGCGCGCCGATCACCAGGAGGATGGTGATGCCGCCAAAGACGACGGTCGGGCTGAGGCCGATCTCGCGTTCGAGATAGCCGGCCAGAACCGAAGGCGAATAATAGATCGACCCCCAGCCGATAATCCGTGTCAGGGCGAGGCCGGCGAGCAGCAGGCTGTATTCGGGGAGGCGGCGCGAGGCGGGCAAGGAGGTGTCCGGCGCGCCGGTCTGCGCGCCCCTTGTTCTGATTCGGCTGAGATTAACGCGGGCTAAGAGCGGCCGGCAGAGCCCGGAACGCACCGCCTGCATGCATAGAAAGCGAGCAATCCTGGTAAGGAACGGTCAACCTCCTTGCGCCATTGTGCTTTTCGTCTCGCGGAGGTGTTCCGGCGGCGAGCCGAGGGGTCGGCTCATCGCCATGCGTAATCAGGAGTTGGGCACGACATGAAGTCGCGAGAGACCCTTTTGCGTCTCAAACGCTTCCAGGTGGACGAAAAGCGCCGCCGGGTAAGCCAGATTGAGATGATGATCGCTGAATTCAACCGGATGGCTGGCGATCTTGATCGCGAGATCCAGAACGAAGAGACGCGCGCCGGCATTTCCGATCCGGCCCATTTCGCCTATCCGACCTATGCCAAGGCGGCGCTCGGCCGTCGCGACAATCTGCGCCAGTCCGCCGACAACCTGCAGGGTCAGCTCGACGAGGCCAAGGGCGAATTGCAGGAAGCCTTCGAGGACATGAAGAAGGTCGAGATTCTCGACGACCGCGAGCGCGCGACCGAGCGTGCCGCCGAGGCCGCCCGCGATCAGGCGATGATGGATTCGATCGGTCTGCGCTCTCGCGCTTGAGAACAGGCGTTATTCGATCACCGGACAATGCGGGACGGCGCCGCGCGGCATCGCCCCGCCAAGGCGCGGATCGTCGACCACCTCGACGCCGCGCTTGAACGCCGAAAAGCCCGACCGCTGGTAGAACTCGACCGCGCCCTGATGGTCGAGCGTGCAGGTATGCACCCAGAAGCGGCCGATCGGGCGCGCCCACGCCAGTTCCAGCGCCCGGTTCATCAGCCAGCGCCCAGCACCCTTGCCGACGACGCTCTCGTCTAGGCCGAAAAAGGCGAGCTCGCCCTCGCCCGGCTCTCTGAAATCGAGCTCGAGCAGGCCGACATCGCTCCCTGAGAAGCGGACCGCGAAGAACGAGACCGCCGGATCAGACAAGATCGCCTGCAGTTCCTCGACCGGCTTGACCAGCCGGCTGAACCACATCCAGCGCTCGCCGAGCAGGCGATAGACGGCGAGATAGCGCTGGACGTCCTCGCGGCCGATTTCCTCCAGCGAAAAGCCCTCGACGCCCGGCGGATCGGCCCGGCGCGCCGGAGCCGCGAGCATCTCCAGCGAAGTCACGATCGCAGCGATCTTGCCGGCCGGCAGGTCGGTGGTGCCGTTCAGGCTGATGGGATAAGTCTCGGACATGGCTTCCGGTCGGCATGGGGCATAGGCGGCCGCATGCGCGACCGTGTCGCCTACCTGCTACCGCCTGGCTGCGATTCCGTCGAGCAGCGTCGCAACGGCGAGCCCGGCGATCTGCTCGCTGCTCGCACCGCTGGCGCGGCTCCATTCCGGCACGCGATTCAGTCCACCGAGGAAATACGGCACCAACAGGCTCAGATCGTGGCCGTGCGCCGCCTCCCCACTGGCGAGGCCATCGGAGAACAGATCGTGCCAGAGCTGGGCGTATTTATCGCGCATCTTCCGGCTGCGCCGCTTGATGGTCGGTGGCAGGTGCTCGTAGACGTGCATGTACTTCTGATCCTTGCCGACCAGGCTGGCGACATGCATTCCCACCGCCGCCGACAGCCTCTGCGCGAAGGGCGCCTCCTTGGGGAGGTCGCGGATCGTCCCTGCGACCCGCGCATAGAGCGTCTCGATCCCCTGGTTGAGGATTTCCTCGACGATCTCATCCTTCGACTTGAAATGGTAGTACAGGCTGCCAGCCTTCATATCGACCAGCGCCGCCACGGCGCGCATCGTGCAGGCATCATAGCCTTCGCGGACGATGATTTCGGCGGCAGCGTCGAGAATCTCGATCCGCATCGGCTTCTGTTTCGCCGTATTCGCCACATCGGCCCCGCCCGGCCGTCTTCCGTTACGCGCTCTCATTCTGGATTCGCCCGTCCCCGGCATCCGCGACGATCCGCCCCTCCGAATCGATCATGCACCCATCCGGAAGCGCATGATCGCCGTCACTACTTTCACTTGCGCGAAGGATCAAGGCGACAACCTTGCCGTTCAACCTGAATCTCATAGTCATCGCGCAAATATTAAACCAAACGATAGTTTGTATTGCCTGCCACCGAGTCCCTCATCCCAGTTTCGAGCCTGCCGAGTTCACCCAAATCTGCCCGGCGCGGCAAGATGTACCTGTGCATGCAGCCCGCCCGAGATGATCGGCCAGGCGCCGGTCTAGGTCTCTCAGTGTTTGCCAGATGTCGCGGCCCGTTCATGCTTGCCTGCGGCCAAGCCATCGGGATCGTGGGGCTCATAGGGCGCATGCGGGCCGGTCGGATTGGGAGAGCGCGGATTGGGGCCGGCCCGCCGCTGCTCGGGCGCCCCGGACTGGCCGGGGCGCGGCGCAGTCGTAAAGGCGGCAGGGGTATCGGTCAGGCGATTGCTGGGTTTGTTCGGCATGAGGCAGTCCTCTCGATCAGGAGAACTGCCTCACGCTTCATGGGTTCCACCGCGTGAGCTAGACCGCCACGGCGGCGTCGACATGCAGCGCAAAGCCGCTTGCCTCGGGCTGGCCCAGCTCGGGCCGCAGCGTCATTGCCGGGATCAGGTAGTCGCCGAAATTCTGGCGGCGATAGCGGATCGGTGCCGTGGTCGCCAGCGTCCGCATGCGCTCGCGCAGCTGCTCGGCAGCTCGCTCGAAATCCGCCTCCTTGAACCGGTCGACGCGGTAGACGACGTGTGGCGGCAGCACCTCGTAGCCGGGATAGTAGAGGATGCCGTGATTGATCGGGAACAGCAGGTCCTCGATCGGCCCGTTGATACCGCGCGGCGAGTAATGCTCTTCCCAGCCGCCGGCCGTGACCAGCAGCATGGCCCGCTTGCCCGCCAGCATGCCTTCCCCGAAACGGTTGCCCCAGCGCTTGTCGCTGTGCTCGCCGACCCCGTAGGCAAAGCCATAGGCGAAGACCCGGTCGACCCAGCCCTTGAGGATCGCCGGCATCGTGTACCACCACAGCGGGAACTGCAGGATCAGCGTGTCGGCCCAGAGCAGCTTCTCGATCTCGGCCTTGACGTCGGCGGTCAGCGTGCCCTCGGCGAAGGCCTGCTTCGAGGCGGCGCCGGCAGCGAAGCGCTCGCCCTCCGGCCAGCTCCGGAAATCGGCACGATCGACTTCCGACTTCCAGCCTTCGGCATAGAGATCGCTGACGCGGACCTCATGCCCTTGAGCCTCCAGTTCGGCGACGGCGACATCGCGCAGCGCGCCATTGAGCGAGCGGCGTTCGGGGTGGGCGAAAACGAGCAGGACCTTCATGACGGAGCCTTTCCGAGAGGATGAGGCTTTCCAGCTAGGCGCTACGCTGGCTCTGCACTACAACGGATCAATGGATAGGATCATGCCGTTTTATGGATAAGTCCGATATCACGCTGGAGCGCATGCGCAGCTTCGTCCGCGTCGCCGAGCGCGGCAGCCTGTCGGCGGTCGCACGCGAGCTCGGCCTCGGCCAGTCGACAGTGACGCGGCATCTCAACGAGCTGGAGGAGGCGCTCGGCATCGCGCTGCTCAGCCGCACCACTCGCCGGGTGACGCTCACCGAGGAAGGCAGCCGCTACTACCAGAACTGCCTCGCGATCCTGCGCTTGGTCGAGCAGGCCAACGACGAGGCCCGCAGCACTCGCGACGCTGCAGTGGGTACGGTCCGCCTGTCCTGCACCGCCTCCTTCGGCGTTCTGCATGTCACTAGACTGATCTTCGCCTTCCAGGATCGGCACCCTGGGATCGATATCGACCTCAGCCTCAGCGACGAGCGCATCGACCTTGTCCGCGACGGCGTCGACATCGCCATCCGTCTCGGCCCGCTCGCCGACAGCACGATGAAGCTGCGGCCCCTCGGCCGATCGCACCGCCTGTTCGTCGCCGCGCCGCATTATCTGGCAGAGCGGGGAACGCCGACCTCGCCGGACGACCTCGCCAGGCATCAGGGCATCCGCATGACCAACGTCGCCGGCAGCGCCATGCTCGCCTTAGAAGGCAGTGCCGGCGAGACCTACAGCATCCCCTTCGACGGGCGATTGCGGGTCGACCATGGCCTGGCCGTGCGCCAAGCCCTCCTCGCCGGCCGCGGCATCGCTCCCACTCATCGCTGGCTGGTCGATGACCTGCTTGCCTCCGGCCAGCTGGAGCCGATCCTGACCGACTACACTCTGCCGAGCGTGCCGCTCAGCATGCTGATCGTGCCGGAGCGGGCGGCCGTCGCGCGCGTCCGCCTGTTGATCGATTTCCTGGCGGCGGAGATCGCCACACTCCCCGGCATGGCGCCGGCCTGAGCGCCGACTCAGCGCAGCAGCGACTGCCCGGTCATCTCGGCCGGTTGCTCCAATCCGAGCAAGGCGAGCAGGGTCGGCGAGACATCGGCGAGGCGCCCCTCGGCCAAGCCCTTAGCTTGCCCGCCAATCAGCATCACCGGCACCGGGAAGGTGGTGTGCGCGGTGTGCGGATTGCCGGTGACGGGATCGACCATCAGCTCGGCATTGCCGTGATCGGCGGTGACCAGCAGCGCCCCGCCTTTGGCGAGGATGGCGTCGGCAATCTGGCCGAGGCTCGCATCGATGGTCTCGACCGCCTTGATCGCCGCCGAGAGCACGCCGGTATGGCCGACCATGTCAGGATTGGCGAAGTTCAGCACGAAGAGATCGTATTGCCCGCTCTCGACCGCGGCGACGACCTTGCCGGTCAGCTCCCGCGCCGACATCTCCGGCTGAAGGTCATAGGTCGCGACCTTCGGCGAGGGCGTCATGCTGCGCTCCTCGCCCTCGAACGGCTCCTCGCGCCCGCCATTGAAGAAATAGGTGACGTGCGGGTACTTCTCGGTCTCGGCGAAGCGGATCTGCTTCAAGCCGGCCTGCGACACGGTCTCGCCGAGGCCGTTGGCGAGGCTCTGCGGCGCGAACAGCGCCGGCATGATCGGATCGAGCTCGGAGCTGTAGGAGGTCATCCCGACGGCGCCGACGAGCTTGGGCATGCGCGGACGCGGAAAACCACTGAATTCAGCGAAGAGCAGCGGCGCCAGGATCTCGCGGATGCGGTCGGCGCGGAAGTTGAAGCTGAGCAGCCCGTCGCCATCGGCCATGCCGCTATAGCCACCGATCACCGCCGGCTTGATGAACTCATCGCTGACATTGGCGGCATAGGCGGCCTCGATCGCTGAGGCGGCCGTCGGCATCCGCTCGCCTTCGCCCAGCGCCAGCGCCTTCCAGGCAAGCTCGACCCGCTCCCAGCGATTGTCGCGATCCATCGCATAATAGCGGCCGGAGACCGTCGCGACCTTGACCTCATGCGGCAGCGCAACTTCGAGCGCCGCGACATACTCGGCCGCCGAGCGCGGCGGCGTATCGCGGCCGTCGGTGAAGACATGGATGACGGTCGGTACGCCGGCTGCGACGACGAGCTTCGCCAGCGCCACCGCATGGTCCTGATGGGCATGGACGCCGCCGGGCGAGACAAGGCCGAGGATGTGGCAGGTGCCGCCGCTGGCCTTGAGCCGGCCGATCAGCCCGCTTTGATCGAGCACCTGCTTCAGCGTGCCGTCGGTTGCCGCCTGGTTGATCCGCGGCAGGTCCTGCATCACGACGCGGCCGGCGCCCAGGTTGAGGTGGCCGACCTCGGAATTGCCCATCTGTCCCTCGGGCAGGCCGACATCGAGGCCGGAGGTGCGCAGGAAGGCGTGAGGGGACGAGGCCCAGAAGCGGTCGAAATTCGGCGTCTTCGCCAGCAGGACCGCATTGTTGTCCCTGTCGTCGCGCCAGCCCCAGCCATCGAGGATCATCAGCATGACGGGGCGGCTGGACATTCTGACATCCTGTGCATCTGCGAAAAACTGCTTGTGCGGATATCACGCACCGCGCGGCCAAGGCGAGCGCTATCATCCGAACACGAGTCATCCCGGCCAAGCCGCAAAGCGGCGCAGAGCCGGGATCCATTCCGGAACGGTTCAGGCATGGATCCCGGGTCTCCATCCGGTCGCCCGGGATGACAATGCGGGTGATGGAAGGAAGTGCCATGCCGATCAAGGCCGTCGTCTTCGATGCCTATGGAACCCTGTTCGACGTCCAGTCGGTCGCCGGTGTCACCGAGGACGCCTTCCCCGGCCATGGCGAAACCATCACCCAGATCTGGCGCTTGAAGCAGCTCGAATACACCTGGCTGCGCGCCCTGATGGGGCGCTACGAGGACTTCTGGAGCGTGACGCAGGCCTCGCTCGACTTCACGCTGAGTACCCTTGGCCTCGCAGCGACGCCCGATCTCCTCGCCCGCATCGCCGCAGCCTATGACGCGCTCGTGCTCTATCCGGAGGCGCTGGCGGCGCTGCAGGGGCTCGACCCCACGCGCCTCGCAATCTTCTCCAATGGCAGCCCGGCCATGCTGACCAACCTAACTAAGCAGGCCGGCATCGACGCACTACTAGAGACCGTGATCAGCGTCGACGAGATCAAAACCTACAAGCCCGATCCGCGCGGCTATCGTCTTGTCGAGGACCGGCTCGGGCTGACGCGTGACGAGATCCTGTTCGTGTCTTCCAACGGCTTCGACATCGCCGGGGCGAAGGCCTACGGCATGACGGTGGCGCGCATCGAGCGTGTAACCTTGCAGGCCCTGCGCGACGAACTCTCAGGCGCAGCGGTGATCGGCCCCAAGAGCCTGTTCAAGGCGCTGCGCATGCAGGAGGAGCAGCTCGGTGCCGGTGCCGATCTCACCATCTCGGCCCTGACCGAGCTCGTCCCTTACGTCGCCGCGCGCCGCTGAGCCCGCCTATCCAGGAGACCAATGATGATCCGCTTCTACTATCACCCCTCGCCCAATCCGGCGAAGATCGCACTCTTCCTGGAGGAGGCTGGCCTGCCCTATGAGTTCGTGCCCGTCGACACCCGCAAGGGCGACCAGTTCAAGCCGGATTTCCTCGCGATCAACCCGAACGGCAAGACTCCGGCCCTAACCGATGGCGATGTGAAGATTTTCGACAGCAACGCCATCCTGCTCTACCTCGCCGAGAAGACCGGTAAGTTCCTGCCGCCGAACACGCCCGAAATGCGCGGCCAGATGCTGTCCTGGCTGATGTTCGTCGCCACCGGGATCGGTCCCTATACCGGCCAGTCCGTGCATTTCTCGCGCTTCGCGCCGGAGAAGGTGCCCTACGCGATCAACCGCTATGCCCGCGAGGCCGAGCGTCATTGGGGCCTGCTCGACGACCAGCTCGGCAAGCACCACTACATGCTCGGCGACGACTATACCCTGATCGACATGGCGGTGTGGGGCTGGGCGACCCGGGCGCAGTTCGCCCTCGGCGACGAGGCTTTCGCCAAGCTCGCCAATGTCCGGCGCCATCTCGACGAGATCTCGGCCCGGCCGGCGGCGCAGCGCGCCGTCGCGCTCAAGGACAAGTTCACCTGGAAGACCGAGGTCGACGACGAGGCGCGGAAGATCCTCTTCCCGCAGAATGCGTTTTTGAAGGGCTGACGCCTGCCGTCATTCTCGGGCGAAGCGCAGCGCAGACCCGAGAATCTCATGACGAGGAGGCGCCAGCCGGCGCCTCCTCCGGCCTAAGATGCTCGGGTCAAGCCCGAGCATGACGCTTCAACATCACACCACCGCGGTCAATCCGCCATCGACCATCAGGAGATGGCCGCTGACATAGTCCGAGGCTTCCGAGGACAGGAAGATCGCCGCGCCCGCCAGTTCCTTGGTCTCGCCCCAGCGGCCGACCGGGGCACGGCTCTTCACCCAGTTCGAGAAGGTCTCGTCGGCGAGCAGCGCCTGGTTCAGCTCAGTGACGAAATAGCCGGGGCCGATCGCGTTGACCTGGATGTTGTGTTTGCCGAGCTCGGCGGCGAGGCCCTGCGTCATGAGGGCGACCGCGCCCTTCGACGCCGTGTAGGGCACGATGCTCGGCCGGCCGAGCTTGCTCATCACCGAGCCGATATTGACGATCTTGCCACGGTTGCGCGGCGCCATGCGCTTGGCCACCGCCTGGGTGACGTAGAACACCGAATGCAGGTTCGTCGCGATCAGGAAGTGCCAGTCCTCCGCCGGGAATTCGACGAAGGCGCCGCGCCTCTGCGTGCCCGCATTGTTGACCAGGATGTCGATCGGGCCAACCTCGGCCTCGACCTTGGCGACGCCAGCCTCGACCGCGGTCTGGTCGGTGACGTCGAAGGCGGCGACGGAGGCCTTGTGGCCGGCAGCAGCGATGGCGCTGCGCGCCTTTTCCAGCTTGCCGGCATCACGCCCGTTCAGCACGACATGGGCGCCAGCGGCGGCGAGGCCTTCTGCGATGGCGAGCCCGATGCCTTGGCCGGAACCGGTGACCAGGGCGATGCGCCCGTCTAGCTTGAACAGATTGAGCGACATCCTATCCTCCCGGTCGGTGGCTGACCTTACTGCTTGTTAGCATCCCAAGGGTTGGGTAAGCGCTTTAAAACGATTAGACAACCAGCCCGACGTGTCGCAGCCGCATGGCTGCCGCCCTATCAGGAGTTCCGCCATGCGCGCCATCGTGATCCATGCCGAGAAGGATTTGCGCGTCGAGGACGCTGCCGTGCCCGAACTCGGCGCGCTCGGCGTCAAGGTTGCGATCAAGGCCGGCGGCATCTGCGGCTCCGACCTGCATTATTATCTGCATGGCGGCTTCGGCACGATCCGGGTGCGCGAGCCGCTGATCCTCGGCCATGAGATCGCCGGCATCGTCGAGGCGGTCGGCAGCGAAGTCAGCCGCGTCAAGCCGGGCGATCTCGTCGCGGTCAATCCGAGCCGGGCCTGCGGCCATTGCCGCTATTGCCAGGCTGGCCAGCAGCAGCACTGCTTGGACATGCTGTTCTACGGCAGCGCCATGCGCTTCCCCCATGTCCAGGGTGGCTTCCGTGAGATCCTGGTGATCGAGGAGCGCCAGGCGGTGAAGCTGCCAGCCCAGGTCGGCGCGGCGCAGGCCGCTTTCGCCGAGCCCCTGGCTGTTTGCCTGCATGCGGTCAAGCGTGCCGGCGCACTGCTGGGCAAGCGCGTCCTCGTCACCGGCTCCGGCCCGATCGGTGTGCTGACCATCGTCGCAGCCCGCGCCGCCGGCGCATCCGAGATCGTCGTCACCGACGTGGTCGATGGCCCGCTGCCCACCGCTCTGAAGATGGGCGCGAGGACCGCGATCAACGTCATGGCCGAGCCGGAGCGGCTCAAGGCCGATTACGGCGCGCAGAAGGGCGCCTTCGACGTGATGTTCGAATGCTCGGGCAACCAGCATGCGCTGACCGGCGCCTTCGATGCGCTGCGGCCCGGCGCGGTGATCGTACAGATCGGCGTCGGCGGCAATTTCACCATTCCGATGAATGTCGTCGTCGCCAAGGAATTCGACCTGCGCGGCTCCTTCCGCTTCCACGAGGAATTCGACTGGGCGGTCGAGCTGATCGCATCCGGCCGCATCGACCTCTCGCCGCTGCTCACCGCCTCGATTCCGATTGAACGCGCCGTCGAGGCCTTCGACCTCGCCGCCGACAAGTCGAAGGCAATGAAGGTGCAACTGGCGTTCTGAGGAATCGCGTCATGCTCGGGCTTGACCTGAGCATCTCAGGCCGGATGAAGCTCTTTTCAGCACCCTCTCGTCATGAGATTCTCGGGTCTGCGCTTCGCTCCGCCCGAGAATGACGCCTACCCAACCTGCCGCAACATCGCACCCGACTCGTCGATCGCGACGCCGTCGCGGCCGCCATGCTTGACCCGGTAGAGCCCCGCATCGGCGCGGGCGGCGGCATCGGTCAAGCTATCCTCCGGCAGCGCCATGGCCGCCCCCAGGCTCGCCGTCATCGGCACCGCCCGGCCGTCGCTCAGCACGATCGGCTCCTCGCGCAGCAGCGCCGCGATCTTGGTCGCGATCGCCGTCAGCGATTGCGCCGTGCAGCCGCTGGTCAGCAGGATGAACTCGTCACCGCCCCAGCGAGCGCAGGCATCATAGCTGCGCAGCGCGGGAAGCATCCGGCGCACGCAGGCGACCAGCACCTCGTCGCCGGCCCGGTGGCCATAATCGTCATTGACCAGTTTGAAACGGTCGAGATCGACGATGATCAGGCCGCAGGCTGTGCCGTTGCGCTGCGCCCGGTTCTGCTCGCGCGCAAAGGCTTCCTCAAAGCCGCGGCGGTTGAGCACCGATGTCAGCGGGTCGTGCTGCGCCAACTGCTCGAGCTTCTGCGTGCGCTCGCGCACCATCGCTTCGAGCCGGCCGGTATTATCGCCGACCGCCTGGGCCATCTCGTTGAAGGCGCGCGAGAGACGGGCGATCTCGTCATTCCCGTCTTCCTTCGCCACGGCGGTGAAGTCGCCGGCACGGACCCTGGTGACGCCCTGCTCCACCCGCGCCAGCCGGTCGAGCACCTTGCGCTTGAACAGGAAGGTCAGCAGCCCGGCGACGGCGACGAGGATCGCCACCATCAACCCGGCGATCGGCGCGAACAGCTTGCGGTCGATGATGGCGTCGACATCCATCACCGTGACGTTGAACCAGCCGAGCCGGTCGAGAAAGCCGACGCCGACCAGCACCTCATGCCCGTCCATCTGCATGAAGCGGGAAAGCACCAGCGCCTCGCCCTTGGCGACGCGCTGCATCATCCCGGCGAGCGCCTTGCGGTCCCCCTCCTCGTCGAGCAGGCGGAAGATCGTCTTCTTGGTCGCAGCGTCCTTGGTCAGGCTGTGGAAATCGACGACACGTGGGTCGCGATGCGCCTGCACCGCACCTTGCAGATCGACGAACATGCTCTGCACGCCGGTCTGCGGGAACTCGACGACCTCCTTGATGAACTGGGTCAGGTCGACACCGGTGCCGATCAGGCCGAGGACCTTGCCGTCCTTCTGGATGATGCAGTTGATCCAGACCTTGGTGACCGACAGCACCTCGTCACGATTGACGTTGAGATGGCAGCCTTTGCCGAGCGCGCGCGTCTTGAAATACCAGATGTCCTGGGGAGCGTCCGGCGAGACGGTGTAGCGCAGCCGGTTGTGCTCGTAGCTGTTGTCCTTGTCGTTGAAATAGTAGTGGCCGCTCTTGTCGACCACGGCGAAATAGCTGCGGTCGGTGAAAGAGAGCCGGTAGTGCTCGAGTTCGGCGAGGCCACGCTTCGCCTTCTCCGGATCGGTCTCGTCCTGCGCCCAATCGACGATCACAGGTGCGCGCGCCACCGTCTCGGCCAGCGAGACCTCGCGCATCAGCGCTTCCAGCCCGCGATAGCGATCAAACAGGATCTGCTTTTCGGCGAACAGCGTGCCGAGCTTCACCACCGTGCCGTTGACCATCCAGAGGAAGATGCCGGAGGCCGGCACGGCAATCGCAACCAGCGTCGCCAGGACAAGCACGAGCACGCGCGCCTTCAGGCCCGAATTGGTCCAGGCGGTCAGCAAACCCATCTCGTCGGCATCTCCCGCGGCTTCCGACATCTTCGGAATCGCTCGGGAGGCATGGTGGCCGCGATATGGTTTACGTTTCGTTGACGAATGCGGCGCCCGCGATACCCAGCCGAAGGTGCTAGAACAGCCCCTCAATCTGGCCATGCGCGTCGATATAGATGCGTTCCGCCGCCGGCTGCCGCGGCAGGCCGGGCATGGTCATGATGTCCCCGCAGATCGCGACGACGAAACCGGCGCCGGCCGAGAGCCGAAGCTCGCGCACCGGCACGGTGTGGCCCGACGGCGCCCCGCGCAGCGTCGGGTCGGCCGAGAAGGAATATTGCGTCTTCGCCACGCAGACCGGCAGGTTGCCGTAGCCGGCCGCCTCCAGCTCGGCGAAGCGAGCCGTCACCTTGGCATCCGCCGAGATGCCGGCCGCGCCATAGACTTCGCGCGCGATGGTCTCGAGCTTCTGCCGCAGCGGCATCGCGTCCGGATAGAGCGGCGCGAAATCGGCCTCGCCGCTGTCGGTCAGTGCCGCGACCTTGGTCGCAAGCTCTTCGGTGCCCGCCCCGCCTTCCGCCCAATGCCGGCAGATCACCGCCTCGACGCCGAGATGATTGCGACAGAAATTCTGGATCAGCGCGTGCTCGCCCGGCGTATCACTGGTGAAATGGTTGATCGCCACGATCACCGGCACGCCGAATTTTCTGACGTTCTCGACATGACGGGCAAGGTTGGAGAGGCCCGCCTCCAGCGCCTTGAGGTTCTCCGTGCCGAGCATGTCGCGGGCGACGCCGCCATGCATCTTCAGCGCCCGCACGGTCGCGACCACCACCGCGACATCCGGCTTCAGGCCCGCCTTGCGGCACTTGATGTCGAAGAATTTCTCGGCCCCGAGATCGGCGCCGAAACCGGCCTCGGTCACGACATAGTCGGCGAGCTTCAGCGCAGCGCGGGTCGCGATCACCGAATTGCAGCCATGGGCGATGTTGGCGAAAGGCCCGCCATGGACGAAGGCGGGCGTGCCCTCCAGCGTCTGCACCAGGTTCGGCATCAGCGCATCGCGCAGCAGCACGGTCATCGCGCCCTGGGCGTTGAGCTCGGCGGCCGTGACCGGGCGCTTGCTGCGAGTGCGGCCGATAACGATGCGGCCGAGGCGCTCCTCCAGATCGGCGAGATCGTTGGCGAGGCAGAAAATCGCCATCACCTCCGAGGCGACGGTGATGTCGAAGCCGTCCTCGCGCGGGAAGCCGTTGCTCGCGCCGCCGAGCGAGGAGACGATCGCGCGCAGCGCCCGGTCGTTCATGTCGACCACGCGCCGCCAGGCGACATGGCGCTCATCGAGATCGAGCCCGTTGCCCCAGTAGACATGGTTGTCGAGCATCGCCGCCAGCAGGTTGTGGGCGCTGGTGATGGCGTGGAAATCGCCGGTGAAGTGCAGGTTGATCTGCTCCATCGGCACGACCTGGGCATAGCCGCCGCCGGCCGCCCCGCCCTTCTGGCCGAAGCAGGGGCCGAGCGAGGGCTCGCGCAGCGCGATCATGGTGCGCTTGCCGAGGCGCTTCAGCCCGTCGCCGAGGCCGACGGTCGTCGTAGTCTTGCCCTCGCCAGCCGGCGTCGGGCTGATCGCGGTGACGAGGATGAGCTTGCCATCGGGCTTCTCGGCGAAATCGGGGATCGCGCCCGTATCAACCTTGGCGATGGACTTGCCATAGGGGTGCAGCGCCGCATCGGGAATGCCGGCCGCCTCGGCGATCGTGCCGATCGGCTGCAGGGTCGCCGCACGGGCGATCTCGATATCGGTCGGCATGCCGTCCCCTCAGAACTGTCTAGCGGGACGCCTTCGCCGGTCGATTCCCTTGGGCGCGACTATTGCCGAAAAATCGGGGTCTGCGCCAGACGGCGATAGCCGGCGACGATGAGAAACGGGCTCTCGCAAGAAGCAAGAGCCCGTCCCCGAGACTAGCTGGGCATCAGAACGTGCTGAAGCGGTAGTTCAGGCCGGCGCGCACGATATGGCCGGTATTCTCGAAGCGCGAGACATAGGAGCCACCGGCCGGCCCGACCGGCTGCAGGTTGACCGGGACCTTACGCTTGCCGAGGTCGTAGTAGAGGTACTCGGCCTTGACCGAGAGATTATTGGTGAAGGCGTATTCGAGACCGCCGCCGACCGTCCAGCCGACCTCGACATCGTCGCGGCTGCCGACATAGTCGATCTGGCCGGGAACCGCGGCACTGAAGAAGGTCGCGCTGTTCTTGATGTCACCATAGGCAAGACCACCTGTGGCGAACACCAGCAGGCGATCAAAGGCATAGCCAGCCCGCAGGCGCACGGTGCCGAAATACTCCATTTCCTGCCGGAAGCTCGAGAGCGCGTTGGTCGTGCCCAGGAAGGTCTCGCGCTTCTTCAGATCGGTGTAGGAAAAGTCGGCCTCCACGCCGAGCACGATCTGCCCGATCTGGTAGTTGTAGCCGATCTGTGCGCCGCCGATGAAGCCGGTGTCGCTTGCCGAGAGACTGGGTGGGCGACGCGCGAAGGCGACGTTGGCGATGGTGTTCGCCGCCGTACCTTCCGTGCTGATGTTATTGTCGGTGAAGACCGCGCCGGCATGGACACCGGCATAGAAGCCGGTCCAGGTGAAGATCGGCGCAATTGGCGCCATGACAGGCCCCTTGCGCGAGGGCAGATCGGCCGCGAGCGCCGCTCCGGATAATCCTGCAAAGGCAAGTGCAGTAAGAAGTCCAGTCCTGATCATCGACACCCTCCGGTCATCGCTGCGTGGCAAATCGCCTTACGCTGCGCGCAACCCCCCGGATGCAGTTGCGCATGAATTCATCTCGCAAATCTTCGCCGCTCATCACGAAACCGAGACAATCCAGAATTTGCCGGAATACTGTCACTACAAAGAGACATACATCGCCAGAACTGCCATGGCCGGGAGAGGACTATGGGCATCGCCGGATTCGATCGCCGCAGCGTTGTCATCAAGGCGTTGTCCGCCGCCGGATTCGCAGCACTTGGCCTACCGGACCAGAGTCTGGCTCAACAAGCCGAGCTGCCGGCGACGCCAGCCTGCGACGGCCATGCCGCCGCAACGCCGCGCCAGACTGAAGGCCCCTTTTTCACGCCCTCCTCGCCGCAGCGCGCCGATCTGCGGGCCGATGGCAGCGGCACGTTGCTGGTGCTGAGTGGCTTCGTGCTGACGCGGCAATGCCGGCCGGTCCCCGGCGCGCTGCTCGACTTCTGGCACGCCGATATCTCCGGACAATACGACAATCGCGGCTTCCGCTTCCGCGGCCATCTCTTCGCCGACCAGCAGGGACGCTATCAATTCATCACCCGCACGCCCGGGCTCTATACCGGCCGCACCCGCCACCTTCATGTGAAGGTGCGAGCCGGCGGGCAGAGCCCGGTTCTCACCACCCAGCTTTATTTCCCGGACGAGCCCGGCAACCGCCGCGACGGCCTCTTCGATCAGAAGCTGCTGATGAGCCTGCGCCCAGCCGAAGGCGGCCAGCTCGGCCGCTTCGATTTCGTACTGCCGGGATAGGCGCGCCGGTACTCCGGCAAGCCTCTTCGGGTCATCGCAACGGTCTGGCTGCAAGCGCCTCGGCCAGCCAGCCGACAACGGCCACCGCCGCAGCCCGAGCTTCGACCTCGGTGGCATAGCTCAGGCTGGAATAGTACTGCACCGGGGTCCAGCGTCCCGCATCCTCGGCATCGCGACGAAACTCTTCGAAGCCGAAACTGCCGTCGGGCCGACTGAACAGGTCGACGCAGCGATCATGCTCGCCGTTCTCGACGCTGCGAAACACCATCCAGGATTTGTCCAGCCGCCGTGACACAGCGGACCATTCTCCATTCGTCAACGCGCCTGCGGGTCGGGATGGCCGTCGATGCGCATCTGGAACAGGAAATAGGTCGGCGAGCAGAAGCCGTAATCCTTCACGGTCGTGGTCGCGCCCGGCACGTCGTCCGGGATCGCCTGGCACATATAGTCCTCGCGGCAGAAGCTGGTGGCGCTGCAGGTGCCGCGATTGCCGCGCGTCACCGCCTTCGACAGGCAGGCGTCGAAGTTGTTGGTCGCGACGCAATCGTCGAAGGCCTTGCCGCCGGCAAGGCCGCAGATCTCGTCCGGCACCTTGCCGCCCGCGAAGCCGGCGAAGGCGCGGTCGGCCGGTGTGCATTGGCGGTAGGCCATCCCGGCGGGAACGCCGATCTTGGCCGGCCGGCAGTTGAAGGCGGTCTGCGAGAAGCCGGTGGCGAAGGCCCCGAACTGTCCGGTCTTGCCATAGCGATCGAGATAGGGCTTGCCGACGGCGGTGGTGATCGCGCCGGTCAGGCAGGGCTGGCCGGAGAAGTTGCGGGCCTCGTCCATCCGCAGGCACTGGCCGAACTCGATCCCGACCGCCTTGCTCTCGACCAAGGGCTTGCACGCCGAACCGGCGGCGCAGCCCCAGCCTTCGCCGAAGGCTTTCGCGCTCTCGCCGGTCAGGCAAGGCATGGTCAGCGCGGCCGGCTGATAAGCGAAACTCCGGCCCGCTTGCCAACTCGCCGGCGGCGCGAAGGACGGCGGGCGGTAGCGCTCCGGCTCGATGCCATCGGCGACCGCAGCGACATAGGCCGCACGGCGGAAACCCTCCGCATAGAAATGCGGGGAGATGCCGGTCTTGATCCGGTTCAGCGCCGAGGTCGAGCCATCGTCGAGCCCGAACATGTGGAATCCGGCAGTGGCGCCGGCCTGATGGCAACCCATGCAGGAGCCGTTGTCGAGCCGCTCCAGCAATGCCTTCTCGTTGCGCACCAGCCGGGTCGCCCCAAAATCCAGCCCAACCAGCGTACCCGCCGGCAAGGCCTCGGTGAAGGGATGGTTGGCCAACCGGGCGCTGCCGAAGGTCGAATAAGAGATCGCCTTCGTTGCCAAGAAACGCTCGGGCAACTGGTAGACGCCGCGGTCGATCGCCGGGAGATTGCTCCTGACATAGTCGATCAGCTCCTGCCGGAGCGCCGCGTCGCTCTTCAACCGCGCCACATCAGGCGTGTTCTCCAGCGGCTTAGGCCTGAGCGTCAGGCCATTCTCGCCTTTCGACGCCGCGAAGACGCGCTGCAGATAGGCCGCCTGCCCACCGAACTCGGTTTCCATGCCAGACGGGAAGCGCACGATCTGCGCATTGACCTCGATCTGCTTCAGGCTGATCCGCTCTTTCGTCAACGGCCCGCTGGCGAGCTGCCGCGCCAGCATGGTCGGATCGGCGCCGGGCGCGAGTGACCAGGCCTGCGCGGCCTCGCGGCAGGAGCCGCCCTCGCCTGCCTTGACGCTGAAGACGGCATTGAGCGTGAACGGCAGGCGCGAGGCCAGCCGGCGCTTCAGCTTCACATCGTCGAAGGCATAGGCGAGCCGGTAGATCAGCCGCACCTCGCCGCAGCCGCTCTCGCCGGACAGCGCTGCAAAGTCCTGCCGGTCGAGCCGGTTGACGATCGCGGTCAGCTGGAAGCGGGCGATCGGCGAGCGCAGCCAGCGCAGATCGATCACCCGGCCGACATTGCCGTCGGTGACCTCGTAGAGCCTGCGGCCATTGGCGAGCATCTCGGCGCGCAAGGTGGTGACGTCTTCACCGACCTGGCTGGCGATGGTGCGGAAGGCAGCACTGCCCTTGTTGAGGTCCGCAGTGCTCTCGGATCGCCCGCCGCCGAGGACATCGGACAGCGCATAGCCCGCCGTCTCGAGGCGGCGCAGCGTTGTGACATTCTGGACATCGAGGAGTGGTTCGGCGGCGCTGGCAGCCGCGTTTGCGGTAAAGAGCAGTGTGGCCAGACCAAGCCCGCGCCGACCTGCCCACCGCATGGCGTCCGTCTCCGCCCGATTCGCGCTGCATTGCGCAAGGGAAGGATAGCGTCACGCCTGCCTGCGTCCAGTTGCACCGATGCAGCGTCGGCCGGTTGACCTTAGTCCGAAGCGCGCTTCTCGCGCAGCGCCCGCGCCTTGCGCGCCAATTCCTCAAACTCGGCCCGCATCTCCTCGAGCTTGTCCTCGTCGAGTTCCTCGAGATCGAGCAGCTCCTCGCGCGCGCCTTCGACCTTGTCGATGAGTTCGTCGAGCTTGATCTGCATCGCCGCGGTGTCGCGGTTCTGGCTGTTCTGGATGATGAACACCATCAGGAAGGTGACGATCGTCGTCGAGGTGTTGATCACCAGTTGCCAGGTGTCGTTGAAGCCAAAGACCGGGCCGGACAGCGCCCAGACGACGATGATGGCGAGCGCGACGAAAAAGGTCTGCGGCTTGCCGGCCCAATGCGCCGTCGCCTGCGACAGCCGGGTAAAGAAGGATCGCTTCTCAGGCGATGCGATCTTCGATGTCATGACGGCCTCCGGGTGAGCCTGCACCGATCAACACCGATCGCGTGCAGGCGTTCCCGGAGCAGGTCGTTTCGTCAGTAGACCACGACGGAGCGGATCGACTTGCCCTCATGCATCAGGTCGAAGCCATGGTTGATCTCGTCGAGCGAGAGCTTGTGGGTGATCAGGTCGTCAATGTTGATCTTCCCCTCCATGTACCAGTCGACGATCTTCGGCACGTCGGTACGCCCGCGTGCTCCGCCGAAGGCCGTCCCCTTCCAGACGCGGCCGGTGACGAGCTGGAATGGCCTTGTCGCGATTTCCTTGCCGGCCTCGGCGACGCCGATGATGATCGACTCGCCCCAGCCGCGATGGCAGCATTCGAGCGCCTGGCGCATCACATTGGTGTTGCCGGTGGCGTCGAAGGAAAAGTCGGCGCCGCCGCCGGTCAGATCGACGATCGCCTGCACCACCTTGTCGTTGCCGATCTCGGCCGGGTTGATGAAGTCGGTCATGCCGAACTTCTCGGCCATGGCGCGCTTGGCCGGGTTGATGTCGACGCCGATGATCTTGTCGGCGCCGACCATGCGGGCGCCCTGGATGACGTTGAGGCCGATGCCGCCGAGCCCGAACACGACGACGTTCGCGCCCGGCCAGACCTTGGCGGTGTAGATCACCGCGCCGATGCCGGTCGTCACGCCGCAGCCGATATAGCAGATCTTATCGAAGGGCGCGTCCTCGCGGACCTTGGCCAGCGCGATCTCCGGCAGCACCGTGAAGTTCGCGAAGGTCGAGCAGCCCATATAATGGAAGACCTCGCCGCCATCGCAGGAGAAGCGCGAGGTGCCGTCCGGCATCAGCCCCTGCCCCTGCGTGGCGCGGATCGAAGTGCAGAGATTGGTCCGGCGCGACAGGCAGGACTTACAGCTGCGGCATTCGGGCGTGTAGAGCGGGATGACATGGTCGCCGGCTTTAAGCGTGGTGACGCCGGCTCCGACCTCGCGCACGATGCCGGCGCCCTCATGACCGAGGATCGCCGGGAACTTGCCCTCGGAATCCATGCCCGAGAGCGTATAGGCGTCGGTGTGGCAGATGCCGGTCGCCATCACCTCGACCAGCACCTCGCCGGCCTTCGGCCCGCCGATCTCGATGGTCTCGATCGTCAGTGGCTTGCCGGCCTCCCAGGCCACGGCGGCACGTGTCTTCATCTCAGCGTCCTCCTTGAGAGCGTTGCCCGCACCTATTTCAGATAGGTTCGCAGCATCCGTATGATCCCGTCGAGCTCGACTTCGGGCTCGACGCCAGCCTCGTCGCCACGAGGTCCGTCGCCACGCGCAAGACCGAACGTCTCGCGCAGATGGCTTTCCAGAACCTCAGCCATCAACCCGTTTGCGGCCCCGCGCAGCGCAGCGATCTGCTGCAGCAGCGCGCTGCAATCCACGCCCGCCTCGACCGCGCGCTCCAGCGCCTCCGCCTGGCCCCTGATACGGCGCAGGCGGGAGATGGCGCGCTTCTTCTCGTCCGGACTATGCGGCATGGCCTGTCATGCCATAGGGCTAGGATACTCCATGGGAGTATGTCAACCAAAGGCTGGCCGGCCACGCTCCCGAAACCGCAGCGACATCGCGTCAGGCATGCGCTGGCCAATGGCAGACCCAAAAGAAAAGCCGCGCGAGCGGGGCTCGCGCGGCTCTCCGATTGAAAATGTCGGTCGGTCAGTACTTGCGGACGACCGGGGCCGGCGCGTAGGTGACCGGGCGCTCGACCGGGCCGCAGCAATCGGGATCGCCGAAGTTCCAGCGCATGCCGATCTTGATGTCGTGGCTGTCGAGCGACTTCACCTTCAACGGCGCGTAGGTGTCGTTCAGGAAGGCGTTGCGGATCGGCCCGGATTGGGCATCGCCGAGGTTGAGATAGCGATAGCCGACTTCGAGTGTCAGGTTCTTGTTCACCTCGTAGCCGACACCGGCCATCAACGCCCAGGCGACACCGGTCTTGGTGCCACTGCTCGCTGTTCCGAGCGTCGGCTGGATAATGGCGGTCGTGGTATCGACCCAGTTGGCGCCCTGGTCGGTCAGCCCGTTGATCCGGTTGCTCGCGACGCCGATACCGGCGCCGATATAGGGCGTCAGGCAGTTCCAGGTGCCGAGATCGACATAGGCGTTGAACAGGGCGACCATCGAGGACAGGTTGCCCTTGTAGGTATTGGTGAGAATACCCGGATTGCCCACGCCATTGGTGTAGTCGATGCGGTCGTTGACGCCGATCGAGCCGCCACCGCGATACTCGAAGGTGCCGTCGACACGGAACCAGTTGTTGAAGCGGTAGCCGATGCCGACGCCAGCGAAGAAGGTCGTGTTCTGATCCGTCGCACCGAAGAAGGTGCCGCCGGCGGCCGCGACATTCGCCTGCTCGTACTTGTCGATTTGCTGGTAGCCCACGCCGACATCGCCGCGCAGATAGATGCCAGACGAGATCGTGCCACGCAGTTCCGGCGGCGGCGGCGGAACGGGCTGGGCAACCGGAAAGTCTGCGGCGCTGGCGATGGCGGATGCGCTGACGGCCATGGCGCCTGCGAGCGCGAGGGTTTTCAGGCTGCCCATGGCAGGTCCCTTCGAGTTTGCGCGCAGCCGAACTCAAGTGCGCGCGAGTTACCGATGGGGAAACCTTGCCACGGATTTCTTAAACGACACTTAACCCTAAAAACTAACCCTATCGATCCGTAAATACCTGCATTTCAGCTCGCAGAGGTCAGTTTTTACGAAAACGTCCGATCGAGGCGGACTGCCCCTTTCTTGAGAACACGCTGTCATTCCGGTCGCGACGGATCCGGGGCCAAACGGCAGCGCAGGAACTGGGGCGGGATGTACTCAGGCAGCCGCCTTGGTCACCGCCTCGACCACCTCGTCGACGGCGCGCATGACAAGGTCGCGGTCATCGCCCTCGGCCATGACGCGGATCACCGGCTCGGTGCCGGAGGGGCGGATCACCAGCCGCCCGCTCTCGCCGAGCAAGTGCTCGGCCGCCTTGATCGCGCTGAGCACCGGCTTCTCCTCCAGCGGCCGACCCTGCTTGTAGCGGACGTTCTTGAGGATCTGCGGCAGCGGCTCGAAGCAATGGCAGACCTCGGAGACCGGCTTCTCCTGACGCTTGACCACGGCGAGGAGCTGCAGTGCCGCGACCAGCCCGTCACCGGTGGTGCCATAGTCCGAGAGGATGATGTGGCCGGACTGCTCGCCGCCAAGATTGAAGCCGTTGGCGCGCATATGCTCCAGCACATAGCGGTCGCCCACCGCGGTGCGGGCCAGCGACAGGCCGAGGCCCGCCAGATAGCGCTCCAGGCCGAGATTGGACATCACGGTGGCGACGATGCCGGGCGCGGACAACCGCCCGTCTTCCTGCCAGCTGCGCGCGATCACGCCCATCAGCTGGTCGCCATCGACGATCTGGCCGTGCTCATCGACGATCAGCACGCGGTCGGCGTCACCGTCGAGCGCGATGCCGAGATCGGCGCGCAATTCGCGCACCTTGCTCGACAGCGCTTCAGGCTTGGTCGAGCCGACATCCCGGTTGATGTTGAAGCCATCGGGTTCGTCGCCGATGGTGATCACCTCGGCGCCGAGCTCCCAGAGCGCTTCCGGGGCGACCTTGTAGGCGGCACCATTGGCGCAATCGAGCACGATGCGGAGGCCGTCCAGGCCGAGATTGCGCGGCAACGTGCGCTTGGCGAATTCGATATAGCGGGCATGGGCGCTGTCGATGCGTTTGGCGCGGCCGAGCAGCGCCGAGGGCGAGAGCTGCTTGCCGAGATCGGAATCGATCAGCTGGGTGATCTCCGCCTCGACCTCGTCATTGAGCTTGTAGCCGTCGGGCCCGAACAGCTTGATGCCGTTGTCCTCGTAGGGGTTGTGCGAGGCCGAGATCATCACGCCGAGATCGGCCCGCATCGAGCGGGTCAGCATCGCCACTGCCGGCGTCGGCATCGGGCCGAGCAGCAGCACATCCATGCCGACCGAAGTGAAGCCCGCGACCAGCGCGTTCTCGATCATGTAGCCGGAGAGACGGGTGTCCTTGCCGATCACCACGCGATGGCGATGATCACCGCGGCGGAAGGCGATGCCGGTCGCCTGCCCAACCCGCAGCGCCAGATCGGGGGTGATCACGCCGTTGGCGCGTCCCCGGATGCCATCGGTGCCGAAATATTTGCGTGTCATCAGGTGTATCCCCGGAGCGCTGTCCGAACTGGCGCTTTTTTTCGCTCATACAGGCTCTTCGCCTGCTCAGCTTCTCACAAATTGTGTCGGACCGTATCCGTCAAGCACCGGTGGCGCCGTCCGGCGCGAATTGCGGGGACAGGCCAACAGAAAGAGCGGCCCGAAGGCCGCCCTCGATCGTCTTGATGCTCTTGAGTCCGCTCAGGCCTGCGGCTGGGGCTCCAGCCCGGCGTCGGGCTCGTCGCGCTTGCGGCCCTTGCCGGCGCTCGGCACGGCCGAACCGCGCGGAGCGTGCGGCGTATCTGCGTCGTCGCGCGCGGGGCGCTTGCCGGCGATCAGGTCGCGGATCTCGTCACCCGTCAGCGTCTCGTATTCGAGCAGCGCCTCGGCCACTGCGACGAACTCGTCATGGTGCTTGGTCAGGATCTCCTTGGCGCTGACATAGCCCTCGTTGACCAGGCGACGGACCTCGCTGTCGATCTTCTGCGCGGTCGCCTCCGACAGGCTCTGGCTGCGTCCCATCGACATGCCGAGGAAGACCTCTTCCTGGTTGTCGCCGTAGGCGACCATGCCGAGCTCGTCGGAATAGCCCATCTGCGTGACCATGGCCTTGGCCATCTTGGTCGCCTGCTGGATGTCGCCGGTGGCACCGGAGGTGATGTTCTCCTTGCCGAAGGTGATCTCCTCCGCCACGCGCCCGCCCATGGCGACCGCGAGCTGCGAGGTGAATTCCTTGTACTTCATCGAGTAGCGATCGCCCTCCGGCAGGAACTTGACCATGCCGAGCGCGCGGCCGCGCGGGATGATCGTCGCCTTGTGCACCGGCACGCCGGCCGGGACATAGAGGCCGACGATGGCGTGACCGGCCTCGTGATAGGCGGTCAGCTTCTTCTCCTCCTCGGACATCGCCATCGACTTGCGCTCGGCGCCCATCATGACTTTGTCCTTGGCGTCCTCGAATTCGAGGTGGGTCACCATGCGCTTGCCGCGGCGGGCAGCGAGCAGGGCGGCCTCGTTGACGAGGTTCATCAGGTCCGCGCCGGAGAAGCCGGGCGTGCCGCGGGCCAGGATCTTGAGGTCGACATCGGGAGCGAGCGGAACCTTGCGCACATGTACGCGCAGGATCTTCTCGCGGCCAGCGACGTCCGGATTCGGCACCACGATCTGGCGGTCGAAGCGGCCGGGACGCAGCAAAGCCGGGTCGAGCACGTCGGGCCGGTTGGTCGCGGCGATGATGATCACGCCCTCGTTCGGCTCGAAGCCGTCCATCTCGACCAGCAGCTGGTTCAGGGTCTGCTCGCGCTCGTCATTGCCGCCGCCGAGGCCGGCGCCGCGATGACGGCCGACAGCGTCGATCTCGTCGATGAAGATGATGCAGGGGGCGTTCTTCTTGGCCTGCTCGAACATGTCGCGCACGCGGCTGGCGCCCACGCCCACGAACATCTCGACGAAGTCCGAGCCCGAGATCGTGAAGAACGGCACGTTGGCCTCACCGGCGACGGCGCGCGCGGTCAAGGTCTTGCCGGTGCCTGGAGGGCCGACCAGCAGCACGCCGCGCGGAATGCGGCCGCCCAGGCGCTGGAACTTCTGGGGATCGCGCAGGAACTCGACGATCTCCTGCAGGTCTTCCTTGGCTTCGTCGATGCCGGCGACGTCCTCGAAGGTGACGCGGCCGTGCGCCTCGGTCAGCAGCTTGGCCTTGGACTTGCCGAAGCCCATCGCCCGGCCGGCGCCGTTCTGCATCTGGCGGGACATGAAGATCCACAGGCCGATGAAGATCACGAAAGGCAGCGAATTGACCAGCAGCGCCATGAACCAAGGCGTGCCCTCGGAAGGAGCGCGGGCCGAAACCTGCACGCCCTTCTGCGCCAGCGTCTTCAGCAGCGCCGGATCACCATAGGGCGCGTAGGTGACGAAGCTGCGCCCATCCGAGAAGGTGCCGGAAATCTCCTGACCTGCGACCACGACATTGGCGATCCGTCCAGCTTCGGACTCGTTGATCAGCTGGCTGTACGGGATTTCGTTGGTGCTGGCGCGCTGGCTCGGGCTCTGGAACAAGGTGACCAGCGCCAGAACCAGCAGGAAGATCACCACCCAGAGGGCGAAATTGCGGAAGTTCGGATTCATCAGGGTTCCGATCCGCTCGCCGACGGAATTGCCGCGCGAGCCTGTGGTTTCGCCGTCTAATCTAGGACCGCCATGCCCCCTTGCCAAGGGAAGCTTGACCCTTCTTCTGGTTATACCGTCGCAGGATGAACACCTCGGCGCCTTTCGCCCTCGCGCACCAGTGTCAGCACGCCGTCTGCTGCAAGCGACAGACAAAAGCCGCCGAGCGTGCGGCGCAGCGCCCTGCCCTCGCGCGCCGCGGCGATGAGCGCCTGCGCACAATCCTCGAGCCGCGCCAGACGCAGCGGCACGCCGGCCCGCGCCTCGCCGTCCTGTACCGCGGCGAGCGCAAGTCCCAGGCTCCGGATCACGATCTCCTCGGGCTCTCCGCAAAGCCGCGCAAAATCGAACCAACGCCTGCCATTTTCATCCCCGGCCGGCACGCTCGCCAAGGCACGCGCCGCCAGCCTGTCGAGCGCCTCGTCGGCCCGCGCAAGCCGATGCGTGAGCTGGCCGATGCGACTGGCCGTCAGCCCTTCCTGCGCCAGCTCGGGCAGCAGCCTGCGCCAGCGGATACGAGTGAAGCGCGGGTCGTCATTCGACGGATCGCGCACGAAGGCGAGCCCGCGCGCCTTGCAGGTAGCGACCAGCCGGGTCTTCTCGATACCGAGCAGAGGCCTCGCCAGCACGATCCCGTTCGCCGTGCTGCGTGCCGTCATCCCTGCGAGCCCTGTCAGCCCGGAGCCGGCGGCCATGCGCATCAGCAGGGTCTCGGCCTGATCATCGGCCGTATGGGCGGTGATGATCGCCGTCGCGCCGAACGCCCTCGCCTCCTCCGCCAGCAAGGCGTAGCGGGCGGCGCGCGCCTTTTCCTGCAGGCCCGCTTGCGACTTCTGCCCGGGCCAGCGCTTCGTGCGGTGCTCGACGCCGAGCCGGCCGCAGAACTCGCCGACCGTCAGCGCCTCCTGCGCCGCCTCGGGACGCAGGCCGTGATCGACAGTGACCGCCAGAAGTCGCGGATGCCCCTGGCCGCCCCATTCAGCCAGAAGCGCAAGGAGAGCGATGGAATCCGGCCCACCAGACACAGCGATGACCAGCGCGTCCTCGCCCCCGAGCGAGCGGAACAGGACAGCAGCATCCGCCGCCGTCAGAGGCTTCGCTTCGGACGAATCTGCCGACGCAGCGGTCAAGCGCAGCGGGCGCGCTGCCGCTCGCGCTCGACGCCTTGGCGCACCGCGTTCGAGGCGCCGGGATAGTCGACGCCGACCTTGGCGAAGGTGGCGCAGGCCTGGTCGCGCGCGCCAAGTCCATTGAGGGACATGCCGAGCTTGAGCAGGCTGTCGGCGCCCTTGTTCGCCTTCGGGTAATCGCGCGAGATCTTCAAAAACTGCTCGGCCGCCTCGCGATAGCGCCGGCGCTGGAAATAGCTCTCGCCGAGCCAGAAGGTCGCATCTGCCGCCAGTCGGTCACGCGGATAGCTCTGCAGGAACTCACGGAAGCTCATCTCGGCGCGTTCATACTCCTTGCGCAGCACATGGGCGTAGGCGAGGTCGTAGAGTTCGCGCGGGCTACCGGCTTGTCCCGTCGCCGCAACGCTGGGACCGCGCGGCGTCGCCGGCGGCAGTGCGCCATCCGGCACGGGGCGCCCGACGCTGGAGAGATCCATCGGGCCCTGCCCCTGATCGCCAGCGAACTCCTCGTCGATGATCTGGCCGAGCTGGCGCGGACCGCCGGCGGCGCCAGGCTGGGCAGCGGGGTCGAAGGCGTCGCCGCGACGCTCGCGCCCGGGCGTCTGCTGTGGAGGCGGTGGAGGGTTGGCCGGACGGGTCGCTTGCGGCGCCGGAGCGGCACCTCCACGCTGGCCGCCCCGCTCGGACAGGCGGAAGTCGACGTCTTCCTGCATCTTGCGCAGCTGCTCGGTCAGGCGGCGATTCTCGAACTGCAGTTGCTCGATCTGGCCAGAGAGCTGGCGCAGCTGGTTCTCGAGCCGGCTCGTGCGCACCACGAGATCGGCCGCATCCTGCGCGGCTGCGGGCTGAGTCAACCCGATCGCCAGCAAGGAAAGACCAGCAAGCAAGGCATGCCGCAGCAAGGGCCGCTTCCAGCCCGAAATCGAAGTCGTCACAAAGCTCATATCAAGCAAACCGCATCGCCCCGGAGATCAAAGCTATCACACGCGAATACCGCGGCCAAAATATGGAAAAGCCGGCGCTTTCCTTGCGGTAAGCGCCGGCTTCGTCAAGCCTTTATCAAGCGGCTGGATCAGACGCCGCCGGCGCCGTCGAGCACCGTCACGGCGCGGCGGTTCTGCGACCAGCAGGAGATGTCGTTGCAGACCGCGACCGGGCGCTCCTTGCCATAGGAGATGGTGCGGATGCGGTTGCCGCCAATGCCGCGCGAAGCAAGGTAGTCGCGGACCGTCTGGGCGCGGCGGGCGCCGAGCGAATAGTTGTATTCGCGCGTGCCGCGCTCGTCGGCATGGCCTTCGATAGTGAAGGTGTAGCGCGGATAGCGCTGCAGCCAGGCCGACTGCTTGTCGAGGGTCGCGACCGCGGTCGGGGTCAGATCGGTCGAGTCGGTCTCGAAGAAGACGCGGTCGCCGACATTCACGACGAAGTCCTGGGCACTGCCGGGGGTGGCGGCGCCGCCGGCGCCGAAGCCATCGGCATTCTGGTCCTTGGCGCAGGCGCCGAGGGCGAGCGCGCCCATCAGGGCGGCAGCGATGCGCACGGTGCGGGCGCTGGCAGCGAAGGAAGCGAGCATGTCAATTCTCTCCGAATTTCGGGCGCGGAGCGCGCCAGGCGGCGTCACGCGTTGTCCCAATCAATGATGTGTCAACCTAAACGAGACCTTGCCAAAACAAGGCGAAGTGGCGGCATTGCGGCGTATGGTTAACCAAATATGGCCGGAAACCGACGGTTCGGCGATGTTGCATTCCTGCATCAGCGTGCAGCGGTGAGCAGCGGCGACCAAGTCGGATCGGAGGCGAAGGCTGGGGTCGGCACCGGCACCTCGACGCGGCCGGTGATGTCCACCATGTACAGCTTGCCGCCGGACTGGCCGCCGGGATCGCGGAAGAACATGAGGTACTGGCCGTTCGGCGCCCAGTTCGGCGCTTCGTTGTGGAAGCCTTCGGTCAGGATGCGCTCGCCCGAGCCATCCGGCTTCATCACGCCGATCGAGAACGAACCGCCGCCCTGGCGGGTGAAGGCGATCAGGTCGCCGCGGGGCGACCAGGACGGCTGCGAATAGGAGCCTTGACCGAAGGAGATGCGCTTGCCCTCGCCGCCGCCAGCGCCCATCACGTAGAGCTGCTGTGAGCCCCCCCGATCGCTCTCGAACACGATCTGCGAGCCATCGGGTGCATAGGACGGAGAGGTGTCGATCGCCGAGGTCGAGGTCAGCCGCTGCGTGGTGCGCGAGCCGATGTCGATCGCATAGAGATTGGCGTTGCCGCCCTGCTGCAGGCTGAGCGCGATGCGGGCGCCGTTCGGCGAGAAACGCGGGCTTGTCGTCATGTCGGGGAAGTTGCCGACGACCTGGCGCTGGCCGGTCTCGATGTTGAGCACATGCACGCGCGGCTGCTCGCCGGTGCGCTGCGCCATATAGGTTACTTCCTGCGCCACCGGCGAATAGCGCGGCGTCACCACCGAGGTCTCGCCGCCGGTCAGGTAGCGCACATTGGCGCCGTCCTGGTCCATGATGGCGAGGCGCTTGCGCCGAGCCTCCTTCGAGCCGGATTCGTCGACGAAGACGACGCGGGTGTCGAAGAAGCCGCCAACACCGGTGACCTTGGTGAAGATCGCATCAGATATGATGTGGCCGACGCGGCGGGAATTGTTCGGGTCGGTGAAGTATTGCTGACCGTCGATCTGCTGGCCGGCGACAACATCCCAGAGGCGGAACTCGGCCCGGAGCCGGCCACCGTCACGGGAGACGCGGCCGATCACCAGCGCCTGCACGCCGGCAGCCTTCCACGCCTCGAACTGCGGCGCGGCATCGAAAGGCGGGTTCTTCTCCGGGTGACGCGCCTTCTCGATCGGCAGGAAATAGCCGCAGCGCTTGAGGTTGTTGGCGATGATGCCGGAGACCAGCCCGCCACCCTCGCCGGCAAAATCGGCGACCGCGATCGGCATCGGCTGGAAGGTGCCTTTGCGCAGGTCGATCACCAGCTCTGCGCGCGCCGGAGCAGTGAGCAGAGCGGGCAACACCAGCCCGGAACCGGCCAGAGCGAGCGCATGCCGGCGGGTCAGTCCGGCGACGGTACCGGCCGAGCGAGGAGCAGGATGGTCGAGGCAGTCCATGGCGGTCACAGCACGTCCCTGGCGTCGAAATTAACGATGACGTCACGCCAATCGTCGTAATAGGCGGCAAATTGCGCGGGAATGCGCAGCGGCGAGCAGCGGCGCGTCGCCGTAAGCGCCGAATCCGCCGCGACCCGGAAGAGCGGGTCGGGCGAGGAATTGGTCACGCTCGCCTGGCCCATCAGCGAGCCGTCGGTGTTGAGCTTCATGCGCACCTGCGGCACCACCGGCTTCGAGGCGCTCTGCAATGCGATCGGCACGTTCCAGCACTTCTGCAACTGGTCCTGGATGATGCCCATCAACTGCGCCCTGAGCGACGGCGAGAGCTTCTGCGACGAGCCCGTCTGGGTGCCGAGCGAGGCGGTGCGGTTGATCTGCGGCGCGCTCGAACCGGAGGACTGCGCCTCCTCCTTCGACTGCAGCAGCTTGGCAATGTCGTTCGCGTTGAAGTTCTTGGCGATCTCGGCCTCGCGCTTGGCCTTGGCTTCCGCCTCGCGCTTCGCCTTCGCCTCGGCCGCGATCTTGGCCTTCTGCTCGGCTTCGGCCTTCGCCTTGGCTTCCGCTTCCGCCTTCTGCTTGGCGGCCTTCGCCGCTTCCGCCTTGGCCTGCGCCTCCGCTTCGGCCTTCGCCTTAGCGGCGGCCTTGGCCTCCTGCTCGGCCTGCTTGGCTTTGCGCTCCAGCTCGGCTTCCTCGGCGAGCTTGGCCAGTTCCTCGCGGCGCTGCTCGGCTTCCTGAGCCGCGGCCTGCTCGGATTTCTGCGGCTGCTTCACCGGCTCTGCCGGCGGCGTGGGCTTGGGCAGGTTCGGCCGCGCCGGCGGCAGCGGCGCCGCGGCGTTGTCGTCGGCGACCTTGAGCTCGGGCGGGCGCGAGGGCGGCGCCGGCGTATCCTGCTTGGCCTCGCCCGCTTCCTTGCGCTCGACGACCTCGGATTGGCGCTCGGCCCGCTGCTGCGGCTGCTCCTGCACCTTCTCAGCCTGGCGCTCGCCGCGCGTCACCTGGTTCAGCGCAGACGGATCGATCACCTCGACCGCGATCGCCTCCTGATGCTCGGGCAGCGGCGCCACGCCGGAAAACGCCAGCAACCCCGCGACCAGAACGGTCGCGTGGGCAAGGGCGGAAACCGCCAAGCCGGGTTCGGAACGCGAGACCATCAACGCGACGGCACCTTCTCGTTCAACGCGAATGCGGTTCGGTGACCAGCGCCACGCGCTTGAAGCCGGCGCTGGTGATCGTCGCCATCACCGAGGCGACACGGCCATAGTCGACCTGCTTGTGGCCACGCACATAGATGCGCTCGTCGGTGCCCTGCTTGGCGATGCCTTGCAGCTTCTGCACCAGATCGGGCTCCAGCGTCGGCTGGTCCTGCAGGAATATCTGACCCTTGTCGTCGATGGCGATGGTGATCGGCTTCTGATCGACATTGATCGGCTTGGCGCCGGTCTGCGGCAGGTCGATGGGCACGCCGGTCGCGATCAGCGGCGCTGCGACCATGAAGATGATCAGCAGCACCAGCATGACGTCGATGAACGGCGTCATGTTGATCTCGGCGATGGCCCCGTGGCGGCGCGGACGGCGCCCGCGGCGTCCCCCGGCCTTCCCGCCGGCTGCGGCTGACATGCCCATCGTTCAGACCCTCACGCCGCCAGACGTTCGTCGATCTGCCGCGACAGGATCGCGGAGAACTCGTCGGCGAAGGCTTCGAGCCGGTTCTGCGCCTTGGCAACCTCGGCCTGCAGCTTGTTGTAGGCCATCAGCGCGGGAATAGCGGCGAACAGGCCGATCGCGGTGGCGAACAGGGCCTCGGCGATACCGGGCGCGACGACCGCGAGCGAGGAGTTCTTGGAGACCGCGATCGCGGTGAACGAGTTCATGATGCCCCAGACCGTGCCGAACAGGCCGATGAACGGGGCGGCCGAGGCGATTGTCGACAGCACGAGCAGCTTCGATTCCAGCCGCTCGGCCTCGCGCTGGATGGTGACGTCGAGGACCTTGTCGATGCGGGCCGACAGGCTGGCGACCGAGCGCCCGCCATTCTCGAACGAGCGCTTCCATTCGCGCATTGCCGCCACGAAGACGGCGGCCATGTCGTTGACCGGCCGATTGGCGAGGTCGCGATAAAGTTCCTCGAGCGAGCGGCCCGACCAGAACACCTCCTCGAACGCGTCCATGTCCTGGCGCGTGCGGCGGTAGAGCAGGGTCTTGTCGATGATGATCGACCAGCACCAGATCGAGGCGGCCAGCAAGCCCATCATCACCAGCTTGACGACGATATGGGCGTGCCAGAACAGCGACCAGAAAGACATGTCGATCTGCGGCGCGGCCTGCGCGATCTCCACGGCGGGGTTCATCCTGTCATCCTTCTGCCTGGCGGGCGCGAAACCGAGTCCGGCCCCGCGCAGCCAATTCTCCGCGCCGCGAAGTCGCGCCGCCGCCCGTTTCTGCGCTCCGGGGATATGCCGACGACACCAATTGCCGCCGAATTCGGCGAAAGATGGGCCAAACGGCGATGTTCCCGTGCGCCAGGGGCCTGAGGTCCCGTTAAGTCAGCTTCGAGGTTAAGGCCCTGTATGGTTAATTTCGCGTTATGACGGCCGTGCAGCCGTCGCGCGCAGGGGTCGGCGCGTCTGCCCAGCGGCCCTGCCCGGGCCGAAGCATTTGTCTTTGGTCGCGCATGCAAAAACGCCAACGGCCCGCTTCCGTGAGGAAGCGGGCCGCCGACGGTCGTCAGCTCTGAAAAGGGGCGATCAGGCGCTTTCGACAGTATCCGTGCCGGTACCGTTGCGACGGCGTTCGTTCATGAACTCGTCGAACTCGGCCTTGTCCTTGGCCATGCGCAGCCGGCCGAGGAAGTCGTGGAATTCGCGCTGCTCGTCCTCAAGACGGCGCAGCGTCTCGTCGCGATACTCGTCGAAGGCGCGGTTGCCGCTCGACGACGGGCCCCTGCCCCAGCCGCCGAAGCCGCCGCGGCCACCCCATTGCGGGGCCCCGCCCATGCGCTCGCGCAGGCGCTCCATCTTGTCCTGCAGGCGATTCATCCGGTGCTCGTAGCGAGCCGGTCCACAACCATGTCCCATGCGTCCACTCCAGAAAAGAAAGACCAGGGTCGCCAGACCCAGCGGCCAGAAGATGATGAAGCCGAGCACCGCGAAGGCGATCCAGGCTCCTTTTCCGTATTCATCAAGCTTCGCGACGATCGGCATCGATTCCTCTCGAACCTGAATGGCAGCGGCGGATGCCGCTGCCGGCCAACCTCCCGTTCGGCTCCATCTTGGAGAGAGGGGCGGATTCACCGGTCAGTCTGTCCAACTAATCGGATCCGGCCCTCGCCGACCGTGTGAATGTAAATCACATTCACATATCTGGCCGCGCTTGCCAAGGCTTTCAAGACAGCCGGATCAAAAAATTCGAAAGGAGGTCAGCCCGTCTGCTCGGGCGGCAAGCCCAGACCCTTGAGATAGATCAGCATTCCCGCTTCGAGCAGGTCGGACGCCGACATCGGCAGCGGGCGCCGGCCCGCATCGGCGCGGCCGAACAGGGCGGCGACGCCATGCGACATCGCCCAGATATGCAGCGCCATCATCAGCGCCGGCGGGCGCTTGCCCTGCGGCAGCGCCGCGATCAGCGTCTCCGCCGCCTGGCGCAATTGCTGGAAGGAGCGATCTGCCGCGGCCCGCAGCTCAGGGCTGGCATCGAGCGGCACCCCGGCCTCGAACATCGCCGAATAGAAGGCTGGCTGGTCGTGGGCAAAGGCGAGATAAGCGCGGCCGAGACGGTGAAACGCCGTCTCGGCGTCGGGCTTGCCATTATCCCACGCCTTGGCAAGCGCCGCTTCGAAGGCTGTGAAGCCGTGCACGGCAACGTCGGCCAGTAGTTCGTCGCGATCACGATAGTGCCGGTAGGGCGCCGCCGGGCTGACGCCGGCCATGCGCGCGGCCTCGGCGAAGGTGAAGCCGTTCGGCCCCTTCTCGCCGATCAGGCCGAGGGCGGCGCGGACCAGCGCCTCCTTGAGATTGCCGTGGTGATAGCCCCGCGGCTGCTCTGGCTCGTTGCGTTTCCAGCTCATGTTACGGGCCCTAACATGGCGGCTGGCCAGCGTCGATGCCAGCGGGCAGCATGACGATCAGAGGATTTCCAGCCCGAGCCGGTGCCGCAGCACGTCCGGGATGCGCCGCGCCTTGCCGCCGCCGACGCAGGCGACCTTGACCTGAGCCGTGACCAGCACCTCCGCGCCGCGCAGAATGCGCTGGTCGAGCTCCATGGTAGCGCCGCGCGCCAGCGTGGGCTTGGTTTCTACCGTGAGCAGGTCATCCATCACCGCCGGCCTGACGAAATCGATCAGCATGCGCCGGACCGCGAAGCCGAGAGCCGCATCGCCGTCGAAGAGCTCGCGTTGCTCGATGCCGAGGTCGCGGATCAGTTCGGTGCGGCCGCGCTCCATGAAGCGCAGATAGGAGGCGTGGTAGACGACGCCGGAGAAGTCGGTGTCCTCGTAATAGACGCGGACGGAGATGCTGTGGGCGCCGGCCATGATCGTCCTTCTACAAGATGGCGAGCGTTCTAGACCGCAGCGCGCCACCCAGACAACCTCATGCGAGGCGGTTTGCCGCTCAGCGCCCGCGGGGCTTGCCCATGAACGAGCCGCAATCATAGGGCTGCGCCAGGGCAGCGCGGATCGAATGGGCCTTCCCGTCGATGCGATTGACGATGTCGTCGATGCGCCAGCCGCCGCCCTCCTCAACCATCAGGAAGCGGACGGCCATCCTCTGGCCCAAGCTGCGAAAGGAAGCGACGACCCGAGCCCGCCCGCGCGAGGCCTTGCCGGCAAGGTCGACCCGCAGATCCTTAAGCTCGCCATCTTGCCCGTTGATGAACGGATCGGCCCCGACATGGCCGATATCGCCGCTTTCGTCCTGGAAGAGGTCGTCGCGGGCGAACAGCGCCGCCAGGCTCTTGCTCATCAGCTGGTCACGATGCGGCGGACGCCAGGGCGGCTCGCCGCCGCCGTCAAGTGTCTTCTGCGTGACCTCATAGGCCTTGCGCACCGTGGCATCGGGCGTGGGCCCTGCCGCAAAGCTGGCCAAGGAGACCAGCACGAGACCTATCACCGCAAGCAGGGATCGCATATCGCCCTCCCAAGATCGCCTGGTCAGGCTGATCACATCACGACGGCAGCCGTTGCGCATCATACAAATGCGGGAGCGGCTATGAGGCCCGGTCAGTCTTCGCCCTCATCTCCGAACAGGCCGAACTGCGCGCCCTCCCGGCTCGGCTCGGGCATGCCGAGATGCCGGAACGCGTGCGGGGTCAGCAGGCGGCCGCGCGGCGTGCGCTGGATGAAACCTTGCTGCAGCAGGAAGGGCTCGATGATCTCCTCGATCGCATCGCGCGGCTCGGAGAGCGAGGCGGCGATAGTCTCGATCCCGACCGGGCCGCCGCCGAAATTGATCGCGACGGTGGTCAGGTAGCGCCGGTCCATCTGGTCGAGGCCGATCGCGTCGACATCGAGCAGGCCGAGCGCCTTGTCGGCGACCTTGCGGGTGACGATCGCATCGCCGTCGACGATGGCGAAGTCGCGCACACGCCGCAGCAGGCGTCCGGCGATGCGTGGCGTTCCGCGCGAGCGCTTGGCGATCTCGTTGGCGCCGTCATCCGACATCGGCACGCCGAGCACCCGCGCGCCGCGGGCGACGATGCCCTGCAATTCCTCGACCGTGTAGAACTGCAGGCGGATCGGAATGCCGAAGCGGTCGCGCAGCGGTGTGGTCAACAGGCCGGCGCGGGTGGTGGCGCCCACAAGCGTGAACTTCGGCAGGTCGATCTTGACCGAGCGCGCCGCTGGGCCCTCGCCGATAATCAGGTCGAGCTGGTAGTCCTCCATCGCCGGATAGAGGATTTCCTCCACCGCCGGGTTGAGGCGGTGGATCTCGTCGATGAAGAGCACGTCGCGCTCTTCGAGATTGGTCAGCTGCGCCGCAAGATCGCCGGCCTTGGCGATCACCGGCCCCGAGGTCGAGCGGAAGCTGACGCCGAGCTCGCGCGCCACGATCTGCGCCAGCGTCGTCTTGCCGAGACCGGGCGGGCCGACGAACAGGACATGGTCGAGCGCATCGCCACGGGTGCGGGCGGCGTTGATGAAGACCTGAAGATTGGCGCGTGCCGCCGCCTGCCCGGTGAAATCGGCGAGCGAGAGCGGCCGCAGCGAGGCCTCGCTGTCGTCGTCGCGCTTGTCCGCCGTCATCAGACCCGGCCGCTTCGGCTCGCTCACAATTCGATCTCCAGCTCCAGCGCATCATGCACCGGAATGTCCTGGTAGCCGGTCTTGATGATCGTCGGAACCATCGCGCGATAGGCGTCGATCGCCTCGATATAGAGCCCGGAGAAGCGGAAGCCGTGCTTCTGGTAGAAGACCAGGGCCGGCATGTTGTCATTGGTCAGCATCGCCCTGAGCTTGTGCGCTCCGGCCGCCTTCGCCGCTGCCTTCACCGCTTCCAGCATGCGCGAGGCCGCGCCCTCCCCTTCCTTGAGCGAGTGCAGCGCACAGAGCACCGCGATCTCGCCATCACGCGCCCAGCTCGCCACCGCCAGCAATTCGCCCTCGGCTGCGAACATGCCGAGCAGCGGCAGTTCGGCGCAGTCATAGAGCTTCGAGCCGATCATCATGCGATGCGAGCCCCAATGCCGCATCATCAAGGCAAGGAACGCCGTCTTGTCGGCGATCTCCCGGAAGATCACCGCCGGTCCCTTCCTCATTTCGCCAGCTCCTTCAGCCCGAGCCGGATCAATTGCGCCGTGCCGGCGCCCTCACCCGCCTCGCGCGAGGCCGCCGCGACTGCTGCCACCGCCTGCGCCTGCGGATAGCCGAGATTGGTCAGCGCCGAGACGGCGTCCGCGACAGGCTGCGGCAGACGCTTGTCCTCCAGGGCGCCGGACAGCTGCGCCAGCGCCGGATCGACATGGCCGAAGGCCGGTGCCTTGTCCTTGAGCTCGGCGCAGATGCGCTGGGCGAGCTTGGGGCCGACGCCGGGCGCGCGCGCGACCGCCGCCTTGTCGTTGCTGGCGATCGCGGTCGCAAGCGCGCCGGGCTCGAGCGTCGAGAGGATGGCGAGCGCGACCTTGGCGCCGACACCCTGCACCATCTGCATCAGCCGGAACCAGTCGCGCTCGGTATCCGACATGAAGCCGTAGAGCCGGATCGCATCTTCGCGGACATGAGTCTCGATCGACAGCGCCGCCGCCTCGCCGATCTTGGGCAGGCGCTGCAGCGTGCGCGAGGAACACTGCACGACATAGCCGACGCCCTGCACGTCGACGATGACGTGGTCCTCGCCATACGAATCGATGAGGCCCTTGAGCTTTCCGATCATGCCTCCTGTTAGCATGGCCATAGCCCGCCGCCAGACCGGATCATTCGCCGCGATCGTGCGTTCTCCACCGGCGAAATCGGGGAGCCCGCATGTGCTGACGAAGACGAGGGATCTGCGGACCGGCCGCTCGGTCTGGCAGGGCAAGCGGCCACCGCGCTTTCCAAGGCACGAGATCACCGGCGATACGCAAGCCGACGTCGTCGTCATCGGCGCCGGCATCTCCGGCGCGATGCAGGCCGATATGCTGAGCGCGGCTGGTTTCGACGTGCTGGTCGTCGACAGGCGCGGCCCCGTCCGCGGTTCGACGCCAGCGAGCACCGCGCTGCTGCAATACGAGATCGACCAGCCTCTAACCAAGCTGACCCGCCAGATCGGTGAGGAGGCCGCGATCCGCGCCTGGCGCCGCTCGCGCCTTGCCGTCGACGGGTTGGCTGCGCGAATGCGGGAGCTCTCCATCGCGCCCGTCACCCGCCGCGACTCGCTCTATCTTGCCGGCGATGTGCTCGATGCCGATGCCCTCGCGCTAGAACACGAGGCGCGCCGCCGCGCCGGACTGGAAACCGCCCTCCTCGATGACACCGCTCTGAAGAAGCGCTTCGGCATCGAGCGCCCGGCAGCCCTGCTCGGCTATGACAACCTCGAGGCCGATCCAGTCGTGCTCGCAGCCGGCTTCCTGCGCGCTGCCCTCGGCCGAGGCGCCCGTCTCGCCTGGCCGGTCGAGATCGTCGATCTCGATGCCAGGCCGCGCTCGGTCAGCCTGCGCACACGCGAGGGCCACCGCGTCCGCTGCCGCCATCTCGTCTTCGCGACCGGCTACGAACTCCCCTTCGGCAAATTGCCCAAGGGCCACAAAGTGCTTTCGACCTGGGCCCTGGCCACCGTGCCGCAGAAGCGCCGGCTCTGGCCCGATTGCTGCTTCATCTGGGAAGCATCCGACCCTTACCTCTACATGCGCAGCACCCGCGACGGCCGCGTCATCTGCGGCGGCGAGGACGAGGATTTCGTCGATGAGGACAAGCGGGATGCCCTGATCGAACGAAAGACGCAGGCCATCCGGCACAAGCTCGGCAAGCTGCTGCCTGAGATCTCGACCGAGGTCGACTATGCCTGGACCGGCACCTTCGGGACCTCCGAAACCGGCCTGCCGACCCTCGGTCCCTTGCCGGATCTTCGGAGTTGCTGGGCGGTGATGGGCTTCGGCGGCAACGGCATCACCTATAGCCGCATCGGCGCGGAGATCATCCGCTCCGGCCTCACCGGCAAGGCCGATCCGGACGCCGAGCTCTATGCCTTCCGCAGCTGATACTGCGCCAGCAGCGCCCGCGCGCCGCGGTGCTGGGCATGGCAGATCGCGACGGCCAGCGCATCCGCCGCATCGGCGCTGCGGGTCTCGGCCTTGGGCAGCAGCACGCGGATCATGGCCTGCACCTGCTTCTTGTCGGCATGGCCGACGCCGACCACGGTCTTCTTCACCAGATTGGCGGCGTATTCGGCGACGTCGAGCCCGGCCAGCGCCGGCACGACCAAAGCGATGCCGCGGGCCTGGCCGAGCTTCAGCGCCGATTGTGGGTCGCGATTGACGAAGGTCTCCTCGACTGCGACCTCCTGCGGCTGATGCCGCGCGATCACGCCGGCGATGCCCTCGTGCAATTGCCGCAGGCGCTCGGCGAGCGGCTGTTTCTCGTCGCTCTCGACCACGCCGCAGGCGATGAAGGACAGCTTGGTTCCCTCGCTGACGACGACGCCCCAGCCGGTCTTCCTGAGACCGGGATCGAGGCCGAGAATGCGAATCGGATCGGACATCGGCGCACAATAGATGATTTCGGATCGGGTCGATGGATGAACGGCGCTCATCGCTGCCATCACAGCGACAGGGGTTGATCACGCGCCTCGCAGCGTGAAGGAAAGAAAATCCTTCTCCGATCGTGCCAATGACCGCCTTCCTGACCTCGCTTTTCCCCGGCCTCACCTCGGACGGCATCGCCATCCTCGTCGTCGCGACCTTTCTCGGTGGCCTGGTGCGCGGCTTCACAGGCTTCGGCTTTGCCATGGTGTTCATGCCGCTGGCCTCGGTCGTGCTCGGGCCCGTCGCGGCGCTCGGGCTGATCTGGGTGATCGACATGCCCTTCGCCCTGCCCCTGGGGTTCAGGGCAGCCAAGCGCGCGGAATGGAGCGAGGTCATCCCGCTCCTGATCGCGGCGACCCTGACCCTGCCGGCCGGCATCGCCCTGCTGACCTGGCTCGACCAGCAAACCATGCGCTGGGTCCTGGCGCTGCTCGTGCTGGCGGCGGTCGCCCTGATGGGCTCGGGCTGGCGCTATCACGGCAGGCCCGGCCTGCCGCTCTCGCTCGGCGTCGGCGCGGCGTCGGGCCTGTGCAACGGCCTCGCCAGCATCGGTGGCATGCCCCTCGCCGTGTTCTGGCTAAGCGCCCAGCGCAACGACCGGCACAGGACACGCGCCAATCTGCAGGCCTATATCGGCCTGAGCACCTTCGTCAGCGGCACGATCCTGGCGCTGAAGGGCATCATCACCCTCGCCTCGGCGCTGATGGCGCTGCCGCTCTTTGCCGTCTATGGCGCCGGCCTCTGGCTCGGCACCCACGCTTTCGGCCTCGCGTCGGAACAGACCTTCCGGCGCATCGCCTATCTGACGATCTTCCTGAGCGCGCTCGTCAGCCTGCCGCTCTGGGACGGGCTGATCGGGCGCTGAGCACTCAGCCGCCGAGCTTGGCCATGATGTCGTCAGCGATCTCGAAATTGGCGAAGACGTTCTGGACGTCGTCGTCATTGTCGAGCGCTTCCATCAGCTTCATCATCGAAGCAGCCTTCTCCTCGTCGAGTGGCGCTGTGGTGGTCGGCCGCCAGACCGGTTTGGCCGAAGCAGGGGCGCCGAGCGAAGCTTCCAGCGCCTTGGAGACCTCGTTCAGGGCGTCGAAGGCGCACAGGATGGTGTGGCCGCTCTCGTCCGAGATCACATCGTCGGCGCCGGCCTCGATCGCCGCTTCCATCACCTTGTCGGCATCGCCGGCTTCCGGCGCATAGCTGATCTCGCCGACGCGGTTGAACATGAACGAGACCGAGTTGCTCTCGCCCATCGCGCCGCCGGACTTGGTGAAATAGGAGCGGACGGCAGAGGCGGTGCGGTTGCGGTTGTCGGTCAGCGCCTCGACGATCACGGCGGTGCCGCCGGGGCCATAGCCCTCATAGCGGACCTCGTCATAGTTCTCGCCCTCGCCGCCGAGCGCCTTCTTGATGGCGCGCTCGATATTGTCCTTGGGCATGTTCTCGGCCCGCGCCGCCAGCACCGCCATGCGCAGGCGCGGATTCATATTCGGGTCGGGCATGCCCAGCTTGGCGGCGACGGTGATTTCACGGGCCAGCTTCGAGAACAGCTTGGAACGCACCGCGTCCTGCTTGCCCTTGCGGTGCATGATGTTCTTGAACTGTGAATGGCCGGCCATACGCCCTGATCTCCGCTGTTTCTGCGCCGGCCGGCTTATACTCAGCCGGCTCGCCGCGAGGCAAGCGCGGCGGCGGCGTTTCCAGCTTACGCCCGCTGCGGCGCATGCTTAAGCGTTTCTTCGCGAACTGCCTGCAAGGTTCCGAAAGGACCATCGGCGAAAGCGAACTCAGCGCGCATCATGAACACTGTCATCGTCGAGCATGCGGCGCGCCTGCGGACCTTCCGGATCGACGCCACCGACATCGGCCAGCTGCGCCAGCAGGCGGAGTTCGCGCGTCGGCGCCTGCCGACTCTGTTGCCGGAGCTGCACGAGCATTTCGAAGCCTGGCCCGAGATCCTGAAGGCCATGCAGCGGGCTGACGTCCATGAACTCAGGCTCGCGCACTGGATCAGGCTGGTCTCGGGCGAGCTCGAGGACGGCTACCTGCAGTCGGCACATGCTCTCGCCGGCGCCTTCAACGACAACGGCGTTCCCGCCCATGCCGTCGCGATCTGCCACGCCATCGTCGGGAATGCGATCGGCGCCGAGCTCGGGCTGCTGCGCGACGGTCTCGCCAAGCTCAGCCATGTCTGGCAGAGCAAGGAGTACAACCGGCGCATCGCCCTGCGCGCCGCTTTGAACAAGGCGGTGCAGCTCGACCTCGAATTGCTGCTCGAAGCCTATACGCATACTCAGCGCCAGAGCCGCGAGCGCATCCAACAAGAGATCTCGACATTCGAGGTCACCGTCCGCGACGTGGTCGGCACGGTGAACGGCAGCGCCCGTATCGTCGCTGACATGGCGCACACGATGAACCGCGTGGTGAAGGAGACCGGCCAGCAGGCTGTCGCGGCCGCCCGGGCTTCCGACGAGGCCTCCGACAATGTCGGCAGCGTCGCCAGCGCCACCGAGCAGCTGTCCATCTCGCTCAGCGAGATTTCCGGAGAGGTCGCCCGCGCAACGACCAAGGCTCACGATGCCAGCAATGCCGCTCTGCGGACCGAGGCTATCGTCAAGGGCCTTGCGCAGTCTGCTCAGACGATCGGTTCGATCGTCGACCTGATCCGCGACATCGCCGCACAGACCAATCTGCTGGCGCTCAACGCCACCATCGAGGCCGCCCGCGCCGGCGAGGCCGGGCGAGGCTTCGCCGTGGTCGCGCAGGAGGTGAAGCAGCTCTCGGCGCGCACTGCGCGGGCGACCGACGAGATCGCAGCCCAGGTTCCGGCCATGCAGGCGGCGACCCAGGAGGCGGTCGAGGCGATCGAGAGCATCGTCGTTTTCGTCGGCGACATGGACCAGACGACGCTGACGATCGCGAGCTCCGTCGACGAACAGCGCGCGGCGACCCAGGAGATTGCCCGCAGCATCAGCTTCGCCTCGCAGGGCACGCAGGAGGTCGCGCAGGCCATCGCCAGCGTCAACGAATCCGCCCAGGCCGCCGGAACCGGCGTCAGCGAGATGCTCGGCCTCGCCCAGGCGCTGACGCGTCAGGCCGAGACCCTTACCGAGGCCTTCGAGAATCTGACGAAGCAGAACCGCGCCGCCTGAGGCGCGACCGTCACCGACCTGTCAAGCATGGCTCATAGCTTCGAGTCATTCTAATCTGAATGACGGGAGGGGCCGGCCATGACCGAAGAGACCCAGTACGAATCCACCTTCGGCGCCAGCATGCTCGAGCATGACGACGCGCCGCCGCAGAACCACTCCGCCAACCCGACAATGGGCGAGCTGATCGGGCAGCGCTTCTCGCGCCGCGGCCTGCTCAAGGGCGCTCTCGCCGTTTCCGCCATCTCCGCGACAGTCGGCGCCACCGCGCTGGCGACCGCCGAGGAAGCCAGGGCCCAGGCGAAGGGCTCCGCTTTCAGCTTCAAGGAGGTCGAGGCCGGAGTCGACGCCGACCACCATGTCGCGGAAGGCTATCAGGCCGATGTGCTGCTGCGCTGGGGCGACCCGCTCTTCCCCGATGCGCCGGCCTTCGACCCGACCAGGCAGACGGCCGAGTCCCAGGCCAAGCAGTTCGGCTATAACAACGACTTCGTCGGCTACCTGCCGGTGCCCGGCGCCGTCGACCCGTCGGCCCATGGCGTGCTCTTCGTCAATCACGAATACACCAACCCGCATCTGATGTTCCCGGGCGTCGTCGAGATCAAGGACGGCAAGCCGGTGATGAAGAACGCCACCCCGGAGCGTTTCGCAGTCGAGGCAATGGCGCATGGCGCGACCGTCGCGGAGGTCCGGCGAACCGACGGCAAATGGGCGCTGGTAAAGGACTCCAAGTATAATCGCCGCATCACCGCCGCTACCGAGATGCAGCTCTCCGGCCCGGTTGCCGGCAGCGACCGCGTCAAGACCAATGCCGACGCCAGTGGCCGCAAGGTCTTCGGCACGTTGAACAACTGCTCGGGCGCGATGACGCCCTGGGGCACCTTCGTCTCCGGCGAGGAGAATTTCCACGGCTACTTCTCCGGCAAGCTGCCGGACGGCCACCGCGAGGAGGCCAACTACAAGCGCCTCGCGGTTCCCTCCGCGCCCTATGCCTGGGGCCGGTTCGAGGAGCGCTTCGACCTCGCCAAGGAGCCGAACGAGGCCAACCGCTTCGGCTGGGTGATCGAGGTCGACCCGTTCGACCCGAACTCGGTGCCGAAGAAGCGCACCGCGCTCGGCCGCTTCAAGCATGAGGGCGCCGACAGCATCGTTGCCCGGGACGGCCGTGTCGTTGTCTATCTCGGCGACGATGAGCGTTTCGACTATGTCTACAAGTTCGTCACGGCCGGCCGCTTCGACCCGAACAACCGCGCCGCCAATATGGACCTGCTCGACGCCGGCACGCTCTATGTCGCGAAGTTCGCTGCCGACGGCACGGTCGAGTGGCTGCCGCTCGTCTTCGGCCAGGGCCCGCTCACGGCGGCCAATGGCTTCGCAGGCCAGGCGGACATCCTGATCGAAAGCCGTCGCGCCGGCGACCTGCTCGGCGCCACCAAGATGGACCGGCCGGAGGACATCACCCCGAACGGCGTCAACGGCCGCGTCTATGTGATGCTGACCAACAACACCAACCGCAAGGAAGACCAGGTCGACGCCGCCAATCCGCGCGCCAAGAACGCCTTTGGCCACATTATCGAGATCATCGAGGATGGCGGCGACTTCACCGCGGCCAAGGGCAAGTGGGAAGTGCTGCTGAAATGCGGCGATCCGTCCGTCGCCGCGGTTGGCGCGAGCTTCTCGACCGAGACCAGCAAGAATGGCTGGTTTGGCATGCCGGACAATGCCGTGGTCGATTCCGCCGGCCGGCTCTGGGTCTCGACCGACGGCAACGGCCCGCAGGAGACCGGCCGCACCGATGGTCTCTGGGCGGTAGACACCGAAGGCGAGGCGCGCCGCACCTCGAAACTGTTCTACCGCGTGCCCCATGGCGCCGAGCTCTGCGGCCCCTGCTTCACGCCCGACGACACCACCGCTTTCGTCGCCGTCCAGCATCCGGGCGACGACGGTCCGGACTGGCCAGCCTTCGGCCGTCGCTCCTATTACGAGGACCTTTCGACCCGCTGGCCCGACTTCAAGCCGGACATGCCGACACGTCCCTCGGTGGTGGCGATCACCAAGCGCGGCGGCGGCAAGATCGGCGTGTGAGCGAAGCCGTCATGGTCGGGCTTGACCCGACCATCTCTTGAAAATGGAAACGCCCGGCAATGCCGGGCGTTTTGCTTGCAGGCTGCCATGTACCCCCGTCATGCTCGCCCTTGTGGCGAGCATCCACGTCTTGAACACCGCATTTGATCAGCGAAGCGAAGACGTGGATGGTCGGGACAAGCCCGACCATGACGGATACGGCGGCTTCAATGGCTAGTTACGCCGCCTTCTTGGCGCCGAAGGTCGGGTCGAGCTCGCCCTTGGCGTAGCGCTTGGCCATGTCGGCCAGCGTGATCACGCGCTTGATCTTCGAGGCCTGGCCAGCGGTGTTGAACTCCTCAAGGCGCTGCTTGCAGAGCTTGGTCATCGCTTCCATGGCGGGCTTCAGGTACTTGCGCGGATCGAACTCGCCGGGGTTCTCCGACAGGATCTTGCGGATCTGGCCGGTCATCGCCATGCGGTTGTCGGTATCGATGTTGATCTTGCGCACGCCGTGCTTGATGCCGCGCTGGATCTCCTCGACCGGCACACCCCAGGTCTGGGGCATCTTGCCGCCATACTGGTTGATGACGTCCTGAAGGTCCTGCGGGACCGAGGACGAGCCGTGCATGACGAGATGGGTGTTCGGCAGCAGCTTGTGGATCGCCTCGATGACATGCATCGCCAGGATCGCGCCGTCGGGCTTGCGGGTGAACTTGTAGGCGCCATGCGAGGTGCCCATGGCGATCGCGAGCGCATCGACCTTGGTCTCGGCGACGAACTTCACCGCTTCGTCCGGATTGGTCAGGAGCTGGTCGTGGGAGAGCTTGCCCTCGAAGCCGTGGCCGTCCTCCTTCTCGCCCTCGCCGGACTCGAGCGAGCCGAGCACGCCGAGCTCGCCCTCGACCGAGATGCCGCCGAGATGGGCCATGTCGGTGACGGTCTTGGTCACGCCGACATTGTAGTCCCAGTCGCCCGGGGTCTTGCCGTCGGCCTTGAGCGAGCCGTCCATCATCACCGAGGTGAAGCCGGCCTGGATCGCGGTCATGCAGGTCGCCGGCTCGTTGCCGTGGTCGAGATGCACGCAGACCGGAATGTGCGGATAGATCTCGGTGACCGCGTCCATCATGTGCTTGAGCATGATGTCGTTGGCGTAGGAGCGGGCGCCGCGCGAGGCCTGGATGATCACCGGGGCGTCCGTCGCGTCCGCCGCCACCATGATCGCGAGCGCCTGCTCCATGTTGTTGATGTTGAAGGCCGGAACGCCGTAGTCGTTCTCGGCGGCATGGTCGAGCAGTTGGCGAAGCGTGATGCGGGCCACGATGATCCTCCGGTTGGGCTCAGCTTATCCGGAGGGTTTAGAATCGAACTGTGGCGGACGCAAAGCGAAACCGGCCAAAAAAGTGAATGCGATCAGCGCCCGCGGGCTTCCAGAACCCTGACGCGCTCCTCAATCGCCGCCAGCTCCTCGGCGAAGTTGCCGGTGATCGACTTCGCCATGACCAACAGGCCTGCCGTATCGCGGCGCTGCTTGCGAACGAGATCACCGAGCTCGTCAAAGCGCTTCTCGACCGCGTCGAAGCGCTTGTCATGCTCGGAGAGCTGCGCCTGAATTTTCTTCAGGATCTCGTACATGGCCGTTTGCACGTTCTCGCTCATGCGCGAGAACATAGCATAAACATCGCACAGCGCAACCGCAGGCTGCGCCGCCGCTCAGCCCTTCCGCAGTGCCTCGACACCTGGCAGCGCCTTGCCTTCCATCCATTCCAGGAAGGCGCCACCCGCGGTCGAGACATAGGTCAGGTCCTCGGCGACACCGGCATGGTTCATCGCCGCGACCGTGTCGCCGCCGCCAGCGACGGCGACGAGCTTGCCGTCGCGGACGCGCTCCGCCACCGCTTGCGCCACCGCGACCGTCGCCGTGTCGAAGGGTGGCAGCTCAAAGGCGCCGAACGGCCCGTTCCAGACCACGGTCTTCACGCCGTTGAGCTTGAGCACCACCTCGGCGACGCTGAGCGGGCCGGCGTCGAGGATCATCTCGTCAGGCCCGACCTCGTTGATCGAAACGACGCGATGGCCGGGGTTGGCCTTGAACTCGCGCGCCACCAGGGCATCGACCGGGAGCAGGATCGCGCAACCGGCCGCCTTGGCCTTTTCCTCGATCTCACGGGCAGTGGCGGCGAGATCATGCTCGCATAGCGACTTGCCGACATTGACGCCGCGGGCGGCGAGGAACGTGTTGGCCATGCCGCCGCCGATGGCGAGCACGTCGACCTTCTGCACGAGATTGCCGAGCAGCTCGAGCTTGGTCGAGACCTTGGCGCCGCCGACGATCGCCATCACCGGCCGCGCCGGGTTGTCGAGACCGGCCGAGAGCGCTTCCAGCTCGGCCTGCATGGTGCGCCCGGCATAGGCCGGCAAGAGATGCGCCAGCCCTTCGGTCGAGGCATGGGCGCGATGAGCCGCCGAGAAGGCATCGTTGACATAGAGGTCACCATTGGCGGCGAGCGCCTTGACGAACTCCGGATCATTCTTCTCGTCGCCGGCGTGGAAGCGGGTGTTCTCGAGCAGCAGGATTTCGCCGTTCTTGGCGGCGGCGATCGCCTTCGGCGCCTCCGCGCCGATGCAATCGCCGACGAAGATCACCGGCTGGCCAAGCGCATGCGCCAGCGCCGGCACGACCTGCCGCAGGCTGTTCTTCTCGTCGCGCCCCTTCGGCCGGCCGAAATGCGCGAGCAGGACGACCTTGCCGCCCTTCTGCGCGATCTCGCGGATCGTCGGCAGGATGCGGTCGATGCGGGTCGTGTCGGTAACCCTGCCCTCCTCCGTCGGCACGTTGAGATCGACACGGACGAGGACGCGCTTGCCGGCGAGATCGGCGTCGTCGAGGGTGCGGAAAGCGGGCATCGCTGTCTCTCTCAAAGGCGTTGGAACAGGAAAGGATAATCCATGACGAGGCCGTCCTCGTCGACCGGAAGCTCGGCGGTGAAACTGCCATCGGCCGTCTCGAACCGGAAGAGCCGAGGGCCAAGGCAGGTATAGATCTGCTCGGTGACGAAAGGCTCGAAGCTGTCGAACGGCACGAAGAGCATGGTGATCCGCCGTTGCTCGCCGTGCTGCCATGCGCAGCGCCGGATCGGCAAGGTGTTGGTGAAGGGCGTAGCGGAGAGATCGATATCGATGCAGGCGTCGAAGGCCGGCAGATGGCCGCGCTTATTGTCGTGCCATACGCCGTTACGCCGGGTCATGGCGAGACCGCGGCCATCGGTCGTCGCAATCTCGAAGGAGCGGACCGTGAAATCGGTATCACAGTCGATCCGATAGCTCGCGCCGAAGCGCCGCCCCTCGCGCTCGCCGACCAGAGCGGCATCCGCGCGAAGGCCGTCCGCCTCAGCCCGCAAGGTCAGATGTTCGAGCCCATCGCCTTCCAGCGCCCGCCAGCGGACGCTATGCCCGTCCGCAAGATCGGCGGGCGGGCGAAAGCTCATCGCGGCAGGATCGGCGGCAGCACGCCGGGAACGCCGCTCTTCAGCACGATCACCGTCAGGATGACGGTCAGAACCGCCGTGACGATACCGGTGAGCAGCAGGGCGCCGAAGCGCGGGGTCGAATTGACGCGCTGGCGCAGGGCCGAGAGCTCCTCGCGCAGCCCGGCGAAGTCCATCGTGCCGGCGGCCATGTCGACCTTCTGGGCGCTGCGCTCCAGCGAGGCCTCGGCGCGAGTCAGCACCGCCTCGTAGCGCGCGAACTTCTCCTCGATCCGGGCAGTCTTGTCCTCGATCCGCGAGAGCTGGTCGAGCTTGCGCGGGTCGCTCGGTGCGAGCGGCTCTGCCGGCTTCGCCTCGGTGGCCCGCGCTGCGGCGATCTCGGCCATGCTCGGGGCCGGCGGCACGATGACGGCCTCTGCGGGCGTGGTCGACGTGGCGACGGTCGGCTCGATCTTGTTCATTGCGCGGTCCGTTCCTCGGCAGTTCTAGGCGCAGCCGCGCCAATCCGGCGCGGCTGCGATGGGAGCGTGGGTCAGATGAGCTTCGCCATGGCGACGGCGGTGTCGCTCATGCGGTTCGAGAAGCCCCACTCATTGTCGTACCAGGAGAGGACGCGGACGAACTTCTCGTCCATGACCTTGGTCTGGTCGAGCGCGAAGGTCGACGAGGCCGGGTCGTGGTTGAAGTCGATCGAGACGTTGGGCTGGTCGGTCACCGCAAGGATGCCCTTCAGCGCGCCGCGCTTGCTCGCCTTGATGATCGCGTCGTTGATCTTCTCGACCGTGGTCTTGCGCTTCGAGATGAACTTGAAGTCGACGACCGAGACGTTCGGCGTCGGCACGCGGATCGAGGTGCCGTCGAGCCGGCCCTTGAGCTCGGGGATGACGAGGCCGATCGCCTTGGCGGCGCCGGTCGAGGTCGGGATCATCGACATCGCTGCGGCGCGGCCGCGGTAGAGATCCTTGTGCATCGTGTCCAGCGTCGGCTGGTCGCCGGTATAGGCATGGATCGTGGTCATGAAGCCCTTGTCGATGCCGACCGTGTCCTGCAGCACCTTGACCACAGGCGCGAGGCAGTTGGTCGTGCAGGAAGCGTTCGAGACGACGACATGGTCCTTGGTCAGGGCCTCGTTGTTGACGCCGTAGACCACCGTCAGGTCGGCACCGTCGCAGGGGGCCGAGACCAACACGCGCTTGGCGCCGGCGGCGAGATGGGCCGCCGCCTTGTCGCGCGTGGTGAAGATGCCGGTGCATTCCATCGCGATGTCGACGCCGAGCGCCTTGTGCGGCAGGTCCTTGGGATCGCGGATCGCGGTGACCTTGATCGGGCCGCGGCCGACATCGATCGTGTCGCCGGAGACGGTGACCGTGCCGGGGAAGCGGCCGTGCACCGAGTCGAAGCGGAAGAGATGGGCGTTGGTCTCGACCGGGCCGAGATCGTTGATCGCCACGACCTCGATGTCCTTGCGCTTCGACTCGATGATCGCGCGCAGAACGTTGCGCCCGATACGGCCGAAGCCGTTGATCGCCACCTTGACCGTCATCTCAATCCTCTCCTTCGCCGTTTACCGGCAGGGCCGGCTCATTCACGCGGGCAAATCGGCCAAACCATGGCGGAACGCAAGGGCGGGCCTTAAAAATGTGAGGCGATCAGCTGTTGTGACGCTTGATCGCAGCCTCGGCCACAGCCTCCGGCGTGATGCCGAAATGCTTGTAGACCTCCTTGTAGGGTGCGCTCGCACCGAAAGAGGACATGCCGACGAAGCCGCCATCGGCGCCGATCACGCCATCCCAGCCGAAGCGCACGGCCGCCTCGACCGCGATCTTGATCGGGGCGTCGCCGATGATCGCCGCCCTGGTCGCTTCGTCCTGCTCCAGCAGCGCTTCGAGCGAGGGCACCGAGACGACCCGGGCGCGAATACCCTTGTCGGCCAGCAGCTTGCGGGCCGCGACGGCGATCTCGACCTCGGAGCCCGAGGCGAAGAGCGAGACCTGTGCCTTGCCGCCTTCGGCCGCCAGCAATTCGTAGGCGCCCTTGGCCGAACGGTTCGTGGCCGAGGCGTCGGTGCGGACCGGCGCCAGGTTCTGGCGCGAGAGCGCCAGCACGGTCGGGCCGTCGGTGCGCTCCAGCGCGATCTGCCAGGCCTCAGCCGTCTCGATCGCATCGGCGGGACGCAGCACGCGCATGTTCGGCATGGCGCGCAAGCTGGCGATCTGCTCGACCGGCTGGTGGGTCGGGCCGTCCTCGCCGAGGCCGATCGAATCATGGGTCATGACATAGACGACCGGCAGTCCCATCAGCGCGGCGAGCCGCATCGACGGGCGGGCATAGTCGGCGAAGACCAGGAACGTGCCGCCGGCAGTACGGAAGCCGCCATGCAGGGTGATGCCGTTCATCGCGGCGGCCATGCCGTGCTCGCGGATGCCGTAGCGGACATAGCGACCCTTCGGGGTCTTCGGGGTGAAATCCTCGAAACCCTTGGCCCGGGTGTTGTTGGAGGGCGTCAGGTCGGCCGAGCCCGAGACCAGCTCCGGCATCACCGGCACGATCACATCCAGTGCCAGCTCCGAGGCCTTGCGGGTCGCGACCATGACCGGGCTGGCGGCCAGCGCCTTCTTGTGAGCGACCAGCGTCTTGGCGAGCTTGGCCGGCACGGTATGGGCCAGGCGGCGCTCGAACTCTGCGCGCTTGCGCCCCGACGTGGCCGCCAAACGCTCATTCCATTCCTTGCGCTCGGCGAAGCCGGTGGCGCCAAAGCCGCGCCAGGCCTTGAGCACGTCGGCTGCGACCTCGAACGGCCCGCCGGTGATGCCGAGCGCCTTCTTGGCGGCGGCGAGTTCCTCGGCGCCGAGCGGCTCGCCATGCGCCTTCGAGGTACCGGCCTTCTTCGGCGCGCCGAAGCCGATCACGGTCTTGCAGGCGATCAGCGTCGGCTTGTTCGACTTCTGGGCCCGGCGAACAGCCGCCTCGATCGCATCGGGATCGTGCCCGTCGACGCGCTCGGCCTTCCAGCCGCAGGCCTTGAAACGGGCTAGCTGGTCGACCGAATCGGAGATCGAGAGCGGCCCGTCGATCGAGATGCCGTTGTCGTCCCAAAGCACGATCAGCTTGTTCAGCTTCTGATGGCCGGCGAGCGCGATCGCTTCCTGGCTGATGCCTTCCATCAGGTCGCCGTCGGAGGCGAGGACATAGGTCTTGTGGTCGACCAGCTTCTTGCCGAACTCGGCGGCGAGCATGCGCTCGGCCATCGCCATGCCGACGGCGGTGGCGAGACCCTGGCCGAGCGGGCCGGTGGTGGTCTCGACGCCGGCGGTCATGAAGTTCTCGGGGTGGCCCGGGGTCTTCGATTCGAGCTGGCGGAACTTCTTGAGGTCGTCGAGCTCCATGCCGGGCGTGCCGGTGAGATAGAGCAGCGCGTAGATCAGCATCGAGCCATGGCCGGCCGAGAGCACGAAGCGGTCGCGATCGGGCCAGCGCGGCTCGGCCGCATCATATTTCAGGATGCGGGTGAACAGCACGGTCGCGACGTCGGCAGCGCCCATCGGCAGGCCGGGATGGCCGGACTTGGCCTGCTCGACGCCGTCCATGGCGAGGGAGCGGATGGCGTTGGCGAGCCGCTCGTGCTGGGCGCGGTCGATCGCGGGCGTCGTCATGAAATCTCTCCGGCAAGGGCGGAACGAGGCTCGCGCCGAAGCTGGCCGGCGGCGAGCGGTGAACGAGGAAAAAGGTCGCGCGTTCGATAGGCCGCCCGCTCAAGCGGAGTCAATTCGCCTGAGGAGGCCGCCCGGTCGCTTCCCACCGCAAGCCGTCGCAGCGCTGGCTTTCTCGCTTCGCCCCGGCCGTCGCTTGCGGCATTCGCGCTTGATAATTATTATCAAATTCAATCATGGTCGATCAAAGAGGTTCTATCGATGATCAGCGCGGATCTCGGGAAGCAACTCGAAACCTATGTCACAAAGCTGGTCGAGTCCGGCCGCTACGGCTCGAAGAGCGAAGTGCTGCGCGAGGGGGTGCGGCTGGTTGAAGAGCGCGAGAAGCGCCTCGCTCTACTCGATGCGGCGCTCGAACGCGGCCTGGCCGACATCGACGCGGGGCGCACCCACGCGCTTGAGGACGTCGCCGACGAGCTTATCCAACGCTATGGCTCTGCTGCGAGCAGGACCGCATGAAAGTCCGGCTGTCCTCCGAGGCCAGACAGGACCTGATCGCGATCGGCGACTATATCGCACGCGGGACAATTCCTCCCGCGCGCGCAGCTTCATCAAGGAATTGACCGACAAATGCGCCGGCCTCGCCGACATGCCGCTCGGCTACGCGATTGTCCCGCGTTACGAAGCCAAGGGCATCCGTCGCTGCGTGCACGACAACTATCAAATTTTCTATCACATCGATGGCGATCTGGTCCTTGTGGTGCGTGTGCTGCACGGCGCGCGCGACTATGAGGCGCTGCTGTAGCTCAGGAGGCAGCGTGCCGGATGCATCCGAGCAATTGCTCTCGAAACAACCGCCCTCTGGCGGGATATCCACTGCCGACGTGCGTCGCGGAGGCCTTGGACGCCCAAAGCGCTTTCCACGGCGATATTTGTTAAACTAGGCTTCCGAATCGGATGAGCCGGCTTTCGCCGGCCTGCAGAGGAAGAAGCGTGGCGTCTCCAGGACTGGATCACGCCCTGTCGCGTCTCGAAGGCGCGCTCGGCCAGCTTGAAGCGGCCGCCCGCAGGCGGCTCGAAGTCGAGCGTGGCCGGGCCAATCTCGAAACCGAGCTCACCTTGATGCAGGACGACCGGGCTCGTCTCGCGGTCGAGCTCGACGGCGCCATGGCCCGGATCGGTCAGGTCGAGGGCGTCGCGCAGGAGGTCGATCGCAAGCTCGACCGCGCCATGACGGCGCTGACCGAGGTCATCGCCCGCGTCGAAGCCCAACCAGACGAAGAAGCCGAGCAGGACGCCTGATGCCCCAGGTCAACGTCACCATCGCTGGCAAGGCCTACCGCATGGCGTGCGGCGAAGGCGAAGAACCGCATCTGGAGGCGCTCGCACAGCTCTATGACGGCAAGATCGAGGAGATGCGCCAGGCCTTCGGCGAGATCGGCGACATGCGTTTGCACGTCATGGCAGCATTGATGGTCGCCGACGAGGTCACCGAACTGAAGAGGAAGGTCGAGACGCTGGAAGGTCGCCTGCAGTCGCTGCAGGGCGATGCCGGCTTTGCCGACCAGCGCGCCGGCGAGGTCGAGGAAAAGGCGGCAGCTGCTCTCGTCGCGGCGGCCGAGCGGATCGAGACCGTGGCGAGGAGCCTGCTGCCGGGCCAGAACGGCTAGGAATAGCCCGCGATTGACTTCGCCGATCCCATGCGGTTTTCATCGCCTTAGAGCGCATGGGGCGCCACCAGTCCGCGGCAAGGGAGCCTGCTCCCACCCATATCCAAGCGACGACATCGCATCATCGCTTTCTTCCGGCCTGTCGAGCGGACATCAGGCTGATCCCGGAAGGAAGACCCATGTCTGATCCCACCCGCGAACTCACGCCCCGCTCCAATCTCGAGACGATCCGCCGCCAGGCCAAGCGCTGGCTGAAGGAGATCGAGGCCGGCGAAACCGACGCAACTACCCGGTTCCACAAGCTGATGCCCGGCCATGTCGGCGCGCCGAAGCTGCGTGAGGTCCAGCACGCTCTCGCCCGCGACTATGGGCTGGCGAGCTGGGCCGCCCTCAAGCAGGATCTCGCGACCCGCGAGGTTGCGGCGCGCGGCCATGCCGCACTCGTGGCGCTGTTCCTGGAAAAATCGGCGCTGCGTTATGGCGTCAGGCCGGGCACGCAGTCCTGGGGCGATTATGAGGGCGACCGGCCGGCGCGCAGCGCTCTGGCTCAACACCTGCTCGAACGCCACCCGGAAATTGTTCACGACAGCATCCACACAGCCATCGCCGCTCATGACCTCGATGCAGTCGTTGGCTTCCTCTCAAGGGACACCACGCTCGCGGACAGGCCGAGCACGTTCGATGGCTGGACGCCGCTCATCCGCCTCGCCTTCACCCGGCTGCCGAACGAGGCCTTGTCGCGCAACGCGGTCGCGATCGCGCAGCTCTTGCTCGACCATGGCGCGGCGGTGAACGCCTTCTGGAGCGACGGCTCCAACCATTTCACCGCGCTGACCGGCGTCATCGGCGGCGGCGAGAACGGCCAGCCCCCGCATCCGCGGGCGCAGGCGCTGGCGCGTCTGCTGATCGCCCATGGCGCCGACCCGCTCGACGGCCAGGCGCTCTACAACACCTCGCTCGGCGCCGACGACACGACCTGGCTCGACCTGTTCTGGAGCGAGACGGAGCGGCGCGGCCAAGGCACGCGCTGGCGCCAGCCGGTGCGGGAACTGCCGGCGCCGCCGCTCGACTACCTGCTCGGCAACGCCGTGCCGAACCAGCCGCGGCGGGCCGCCTGGCTCCTCGCCCATGGCGCCCAGGCCCAGGCGGTCAACGCCTATTCGAAACAAAGCCTGGTCAAGCACGCCATGCTCGACGGCCGCAGCGATCTCGCCCGTCTGCTCCTCGACAATGGCGCCAGCCCGATTGAGCTCAGCGGACAGGATGCCTTCACCGCAGCGGTCGCTGGCGGCGACGAGACCGAGGCGCGTCGGCTGCTCGACGGCAATCCGGGTTTTATGGTCGATCCCGCGCCGCTGCTGACCGCGATCCGGCAGGGTAAGCCCGAGACCGCGGCGCTGGCGCTGCGCCTCGGCGTTTCGCCGGATGCGCAAAGCCGCAATGGCGTTCGGCCGCTGCATGAGGCCGCCGCCGTCGATGCGGTCGAGATCGTCACGCTGCTGGTCGAGGCGGGAGCCACGATCGATCCGGTCGAGCGCCGCTTCGGCTCGACTCCGCTCGGCTGGGCGCATCACCAACGAGCCGCCGCTGCGCAAGCCTATCTCGCCGCACGCAGCGCCGACATCTGCAGCCTGTGCCGGGCAGCCGAGATCGAGCGGCTGGAGGCGCTGTTCGCCGAGGAGCCTGCGCTCGCCAACGCCGCGACACGCTCGGGGGAGCTCCCGCTGTTCTGCCTGCCTGACGACGACACCAGCGCCTGCGACCTCATCGAATTCCTGCTGGCGGCAGGGGCCGATCGGGCCGCGCGCAACGCGGAAGGACTGACGCCGGCACAGGTCGCGCGCAAGCGAGGGCTGCTGGATGCCGCGGCATCTCTGGAGGACTCCCTTCTCCCCTCGGGAGAGAAGATCCCGGCAGGGGGATGAGGGCGGCGCAACCGGGTGAGCCGTCCTTCCCTCATCCGTCAGCGCTTCGCGCTGCCACCTTCTCCCCCGAGGGGAGAAGGATTCAGGCCGCCTCCAGCCCGAACTGCAGCGCCGCCAGCCGCGCATAGAGCCCGCCCTTGGCGACGAGGGCGGCGTGCGTGCCTTCCTCGATCACCCGCCCGTCCTCCATCACCAGGATGCGGTCGGCCGAAAGGATGGTGGCGAGGCGGTGGGCGACGACCAGTGTCGTCCGCCCCTGCATCAATCGGTCGAGCGCGTCCTGCACGGCGCGCTCGCTTTCCGAATCGAGCGCCGAGGTCGCCTCGTCGAGCAGCAGGATCGGCGCGTCCTTCAGCACGGCGCGCGCGATGGCTAGGCGCTGGCGCTGGCCACCCGAGAGCGTGACGCCGCGCTCGCCGATGACGGTGTCGTAGCCATCTGGCAGGGCCCGGACGAAGCCGTCGGCGGCGGCGAGCTGGGCCGCCTCCTCGATCTCGGCGCGGCTCGCCCCGGGGCGGCCATAGGCGATGTTGTCGGCGACCGAGGCACCGAACACGGTCGGCTCCTGCGGCACCAGCGCAAAACGGCTGCGCCAGTCGCTCGGATCGGCCTCCGGCCCGGCGATACCATCGACGACGACACGGCCGGCGAAGGGATCGTAGAAGCGCAGCGCAAGCTGCAGCACCGTGCTCTTGCCGGCGCCTGACGGTCCGACCAGCGCGACCCGCTCGCCCGGCTTGATCGCAAGATCGAGATCGGCGAGTGCGAGATTGCTGCGGCCGGGATAGCGGAAGGACACGCCCTCGAAGGCGAGCGCGCCGACCGGCGGTTGCGGCAGCGCCTTCGGATGGGGTGGCGCGGCGATCGCCGGCTTGGTGGCGAGGATTTCGCCGAGTCGTCCGGCAGCGCCGGCAGCGGCCGAGATGTCGCCATAGACCTCCGAGAGCTGGCCGAGCGAGCTCGCCGCCAGCACGGCATAGAGCACGAACTGCGACAGGCGCCCGCCGCTCATCCGGCCGGCGAAGACCTCGGTCGCGCCGACCCAGAGCACCAGCACGACGCTGGCCGAGACCAGAAAGATCGCGATACCTGAAAGCCAGGCGCGCGAGCGCGTCGCATCGCGCGAGGCGGCATAGGCGCCGTCCGATGCGCCCTGGAAGCGCGCCGTCGTGTCGCGCTCGGCCCCGAAGGATTGCATAGTCCGGATCGCGCCGATCGCCTCGGAGGCGAAGGCCGAAGCATCGGCGAGCCGGTCCTGCGCGGCGCGGGCGCGCTTGCGTACGCTGCGGCCGGAGAAGACCAGCGGCAGCACGACCAGCGGGATCGCGCCGATCACGATCGCCGAGAGCTGCGGGCTGGTGAAGATCATCAGCACGAGCGCGCCGAGGAACATGATGCCGTTGCGCAGCGCGATCGAGGCGGTCGAGGCGAAGGTCGACTTGATCTGGGTGGTGTCGGCGGTCAGGCGCGAGACGAGGTCGCCGGCCCGGCTGGCGTCGAAGAAGGCCGGCTCGAGCCGGGTCAGATGCGCGAAGACGTCTGCGCGCAATTGCGAGACAACGCGTTCGCCGACGGTCATCACCAGGTAGAAGCGGAAGGAGCTCGCCAGCGCCAGCACGGCGACGACGGCGATCAGGATGGCGAAATAGGAGTTCGCCAGCTGCTGCTCGCCGCCGGAGAAGCCGACATCGATGACGCGCCTCACCGCCATCGGCAGCGCGAGCGTCGCGACCGAGGCGACGATCAGCGCGACGAGCGCGAAGGCGATCCGCTGCTTCTGCGCCAGCGCATAGGGCCAGAACGAGCGTAGCGCCTTGAAATCCGGCCGCGCCTTTTGGTCTTCTTTGTTCTCGTTCGCCACGCTCACTCGTCCTGAAAAGCTTGCACCGTCGCTGCGGCTGCGCTATGGGCACCCGACTTCACGACAGGCTCATACGAATTGTTCGAAGAGCCGGCGATGTGCGCCGAGTTCCGGCCACCCGCTTTTCGAATTGAGGATTTCGCCATGAAGACCGGCATTCATCCCGACTACCACACCATCAAGGTCGTCATGACCGATGGCACCGAATACTTCACGCGTTCGACGCTGGGCAAGGAGGGTGACACCCTCAACCTCGACATCGATCCGAAGACCCACCCGGCCTGGACCGGCGGCACCCAGCACATGCTGGACCGCGGCGGCCGCGTCTCGCGCTTCAACTCGCGTTTCGGCGCGCTGGGCGCCCTCGGCAAGAAGTAATTCTTGGTTTTCGCAGCCCTTCGAGGCCTGCGACTGCAACAGAAAAGCCCGGCCTCACGGCCGGGCTTTTTGCATGAGTGGCGACGATAGGCCGCGGCGCGTGCCTGTCAGCGCAGCAGGCCAAGGCGCGCCTGCAGGCTTTCCAGCTGGCCACGCACCGGGTTTGCGGCGGGGCGGACAGCGCCCGACATCTGCTCGTCGAGATTGCGGATGCGCTCCTGCAGGCGGATCGAATGGCCGATCAGGTCGCGCAGGCGTTGCGGCAGGCGCTCCGCCTCGGCACTGGTCGGCTGCAGCATCGGCTCGGCGATGCGCACCTTGTTGTGCTCGTTGCGGGCCTGCTCTGCGCTCATCTCGCCCTCGGCGACGGCGCGCTGCACCAGCAGCCAGGACGCGATCTGCATCAGCCGCGTCGTCAGGCGCATGCTCTCTGTCGCATAGGTCAGCGAGACCTCGCGCGGCAGAGCCGCCGATTCGGCCCGCCCTTCCCCGTCGAGATAGGCGGCGGTCGCCTCGACCAATCCCATCCCCTCGCGGAACAGCTGCATGAACGCGTCCGACTTGACGAAGCCGCGCGCGAACGAGATCGCGCCATCCTCGACCGCGGGCCTCAGCATCGTCAGATCGCTCATTCCGTGTCTCCAATCGGTACAGCAGCGTGCGATCGAGAGACGCGACGCCGAACTGGCCGGGACATCGCAAGGATAGCGCCATCAACATGTCGGCGCCGTGGTAACGTGTCGTTAAGGTTAACGGTGCGATGGTCCGGCCCGGCGACGCCCTTGCCCGCCCGATTATCCGGGCGACAGACCAAAAAAAGAGCCGCCCCGAAGGCGGCTCGAAGGTCAACAGGGAGGCGTCAAACAGAGTGGGCAGGAGCCACTCGACATCCAGACAAACTGGATGATGCGATTCATACTTTGGAATCGTTAAGCGGCCGTTAACGCCGCCCGAAAATGCGACAAATTCGAACGATCCTGGTGCAGCTCGATCTGTCAGCGCGTCACCGTCAGCTTCAGCCCGAAGCGCTCGCTGAGGAAGCGCTCACCGAGCGAATAGCGATAGGTACCGCCCAGGCTGATACTGGGCGCGATCTCCCGCCTGATCTCGATGCTGTGGCCGCCGAGCACGGTGACCGGCGCCTGCATGATCACAACGGTCTGCGGCAGCCGGAGTTGGAAGGCGGCGAGCGGCTTGCCGCCATCCTCGCGCAAACCGATCCTGGCCGTGTCCTCGACGGCGAGGGCCGGCGCGGCGGCGAGCAAGGTCATGGCGAGCGCGATGAAGCGCATCGTCCTGTCTCCTATTTTAAAAGGCAGGCACGCGATCGGGAACGGCGTTCAGCCGTCTCTCCGCTGGGTTCCACCTGTGCTGTCTGAAGCGGCCCCGGCCGAGACGTCGCATCGGCGCGGGCGGGCGGCGTCCTGCCGCCTTCTGTCCACGCCCTCAGGATAGGTGCTTCGACCAGCGAAGCGAAGATGAATATCCGTTCATCGGCTGGCGCATCTTGTCGCGTGGCCGGAAGGACTCAGCCTCCCGCAAATAATTGTCGCCTTCGCCTTCGCTGTTGACCGCCGCGGTTTCGCCTCAGGCCTTCGCCTTGAAGAAAGCATCGGCGGCCGAGCGTGAAGCGGTCTTCTTCTCCAGCGCCTCCTTCAGGCGCACGATCTCCGCTTCGAGGAGCCCGACCCGCTCGCCGAGCTCCGCGACGGAAAGCTGCGACAGGTCCTGCCCGATCTCGTGGGCCCGCTTCGGCGCCGGGCGATCATCGTCGAGAAATCCAGCCATCATAGCCTCGCCTTGCATCCTCGGAGCGCGGGAGCTTAATCGGACACGTACGCCAGCACCACAGGCGAGGAGACCGCGCATGACTGCCCTGCCCACGATGATGACCGCCATCGGCTTCGAGGCCCCCGGCGGCCCGGATGTGTTGAAGCCGCAGCAGCGCCCGGTACCGCAGCCCGGTCCCGGCCAGCTCCTGGTCCATATCGCGGTCGCCGGCGTCAACCGGCCCGACGTGCTGCAGCGCCTGGGCGGCTATGCTCCGCCGCCGGGAGCCACCGACATTCCCGGCCTCGAATTCGCCGGCCGGATCGTTGCCCTCGGCGAAGGCGTCTCGCGTTATGCGGTGGGCGATCAGGTCTGCGCCCTCGTCGCCGGCGGCGGCTATGCGCAATATGCCGTGGTCCACGAGGACAATGCTCTGCCGATCCCGTCCGGCTTGTCGCTGGAGGAAGCCGGCGCGATTCCCGAGACCTTCTTCACAGTCTGGACCAATGTCTTCCAGCGCGGCGGCCTGAAGAAGGGCGAGAGCTTCATGGTGCATGGCGGCACCTCCGGCATCGGCACCACCGCGATCCAGCTCGCCAAGGCCTTCGGCGCGACCGTTCTGGCAACAGCGGGATCGGACGAAAAATGCGCCGCCTGCCGCAAGCTCGGCGCCGACCACGCCATCAATTACCGCAGCGAGGATTTCGTCGCGGCGGCGAAGGCCGCAACCGGCGGGCGTGGCGTCAACCTGATCCTCGACATGGTCGGCGGCGACTACATCAACCGCAACTACGAGGCCGCGGCCGAGAGCGGCCGGATCGTCCAGATCGCCTTCCTCAATGGGCCGAAGGCCGAGGTCAATTTCAGCCGCCTGATGCTGAAGCGCCTGACCCATACCGGTTCGACGCTGCGCCCACGTACAATCGCCGAGAAGGCCGCGATCGCCCGCGAACTCGAGGACAAGGTCTGGCCGCTCCTCACCGAGGGACGCTGCAAGCCGGTGATCCACGCCCGCTTCCCGCTGGCGCAGGCGGCGCAGGCGCACGCGCTGATGGAGAGCAACGCCCATATCGGCAAGATCGTGCTGACGATGTGAGCTATCGGATTGATTGGACAGCCATCCCGGCTTTGCCTATAAGGCGGCCCATCCTGCTCATCGTCGATGATTTGGATGACCGGCCGGGGCGGCCGGTCGGCGCCTGAGAGCTATTGCCCGCGACATTCCAGGAGACGGCCCGTGTCACAAACGCCGCTGATGCCCAAGGCCACTGCGGTCTGGCTGGTCGAGAACACCTCGCTGACCTTCGAGCAGATCGCCGAGTTCTGCAAACTGCACCCGCTCGAAGTCCGCGGCATCGCCGACGGCGAGGTTGCGGCTGGCATCAAGGGCCTCGATCCGATCACCTCCGGCCAGCTCACCCGCGAGGAGCTCGAGCGCGCCGCCAAGAACCCGTCGCACCAGCTCAAGCTGGCTGAGCGCAAGGTCAAGGTGCCGGAGATCAAGCGCACCAAGGGCCCGCGCTACACGCCGGTCTCTAAGCGCCAGGATCGCCCGAACGCGATCCTCTGGCTGCTGCGCAACCATCCCGAGCTCAAGGACGCGCAGATCATCCGCCTGATCGGCACGACCAAGACGACGATCGCCCAGATTCGCGACCGCACGCACTGGAACACCCAGCAGCTGCAGCCGATCGACCCGGTCAGCCTCGGCCTGACCTCGCAGATCGATCTCGATTTCGAGGTGGCCCGCGCCGCCAAGGAGCGTCCGGCCATGGTCCTGCAGGACACCGGCTCGACCCTGCTCCCGGCCGAGGAGACCACCGCGCCCGAGCCGGCTCCGTCTTCGCAGCCCTTCGCCGACATGAGCCGGCCGAAGCGGCAGGACGAGGAGAAGATCGACGTCGATTCGGTCTTCGCCAAGCTGAAGCAGCTCAAGCGCCCGGCCGACGAGGACGACGACGGCGGCTACTGAGCCCGACGAGCCCATGGAAGCTGGAGGCGAGTGATTGTGATGACCGATCTCGCCTTCACCTTCTTTGGCACCGGCGCTCCGCCGGTCAGCCTGCGCCGAGCCGGTCCTTCCCACCTCGTCGAGGCCGGCGGCAGCAAGCTCCTCATCGATTGCGGCTCCGGCGTCAGCCAGCGCCTCGTCGCTGCCAGCCATTCCGGCGCGCAGATCGACGCGCTCATCGTCACCCATGAGCACTCCGACCATCTGGTCGATTTCTACCAGCTGATCGTCTCGTCCTGGCATCAGGGCCGCAACCGGCCTTGGCGGGTGATCGCGCCCGCGCCGGCGCTCGCCAATATGCGCGGCCAGTACGAGGCCTTCGCCCGCGAGCGCGCCTTGCGCATCGCCTTCGAGAAGCGCCCGGATGCGACCGGCCTCGAAGTCGTCTTCGAAGAGTTGCACCAGGGCCCTGTCGCTGGCCTTGGCGACCTCGCAGTCGAAGCCTTCCTCGTCGATCACAAGCCGGTCGAACCGGCCTTCGGATTGTGTTTGTCAGCCAATGGCAGCCGCATCGTCTTCTCCGGCGACACCCGCCTGACGCCCTCGCTCGAACGGGCCGCTGAGGGTTGCGACCTCCTGGTCTGCGAGGTCTTCATCGACAGCCAGATGCCGGTCACCGCCGGCGTGCGCTCGGCCGAGACGGTGGCCTCGGTGCAGAGCTATCACATGACGCCTGCGGTGGTCGCCGGCCTCGCCCGCCGTGCCGGCGTCAAGGCCCTGGCGCTGACCCATCTCGTCCCGCCCGGAGCCGACACCGCGGCGCTCTTCGCCGAAATCCGGGCGGGCGGCTATGCCGGCCCGCTGATCGTCGGCGAAGACCTGATGCGGCTGGAATTGCCGGCGCGCCTGCTGCGCTGGAACGGCGCCGCGATCGGGTTCTGAACTAGCCCAGCCCCCTGCCCTTCACCGCCGTCCCGATCTCGCCCAGCACCGCTGGGTCCTCGATCGTCGCCGGCATGGCGTACTCCTCGCCATCGGCGATCTTCTTCATCGTCGCGCGCAGGATTTTGCCCGAGCGCGTCTTAGGCAGGCGCGAAACGGTGATCGCGAGCTTGAAGGCAGCGACGGGGCCGATCTTGTCGCGCACCAGCCCGACCAGCTCCTTCTCGACCTCGGCCGGCGACTGCGTCACTCCGGCCTTCATCACGACGAAGCCGCAGGGCTGCTCGCCCTTGAGCGCATCCTTGATCCCGACCACGGCGCATTCGGCCACGGCCGGGTGCGAAGCCAGCACCTCTTCCATGCCGCCGGTCGAGAGCCGATGGCCGGCGACATTGATGATGTCGTCGGTGCGGCCCATGATGAAGACATAGCCGTCCGCATCGATGAAGCCGGCATCCGAGGTGTTGTAGAAGCCGGGATAGGTCTCGAGATAGGCGCTGCGGAAGCGGGCATCGTCATGCCACAGCGTCGGCAGGGCGCCGGCGGGCAGAGGCAGCTTGGCGACGATCGCGCCCATCGTCCCGGCAGGCACCGGCCTGCCGCCTTCGTCGAGGCACTGGATGTCGTAGCCCGGCAGCGGCACGCTCGGCGAGCCGTGCTTGATCGGGAGAAGGCCGAGGCCCACCGGATTGCCGACCATGCAGGCGCCGGTCTCGGTCTGCCACCAATGATCGACCACCGGCACCTTGAGCACATCCTCGGCCCATTTCAGCGTGTCGGGATCGGCCCGTTCGCCGGCAAGGAACAGCGTACGGAACTGCGAGAGGTCATAATTCTTGAGGAACGTGGCCTGCGGATCCTCCTTGCGGATCGCCCGGAAGGCGGTCGGCGCAGTGAACATCGCCACCGCCTTGTGCTCGGCGATCACCCGCCAATAGGCGCCTGGGTCGGGCGTGCCGACCGGCTTGCCCTCGTAGAGGATCGAGGTCGCGCCCTGGATCAGCGGCCCGTAGACGATATAGCTGTGGCCGACGACCCAGCCGACATCGGAGGCGGTGAACATCACCTCACCGGGCCTGACGTCGTAGAGCTGCGTCATGGTCGCGACCAGCATGACCATGTGCCCGCCATTGTCGCGCACCACGCCCTTGGGCCGCCCCGTCGTGCCGGAGGTGTAGAGCACATAGAGCGGGTCGGTCGCCGCGACCTCGACACACTCGGCCTTGCGCCCGTTTGCACGCGCGGCGGCGACGAGCGTGCGCCAGTTCTTGTCGCGGGTTACGTGCATCGAGGCATCGACCTGCGGCCGCTGCAGCACGATGCAGGCATCGGGCTTGTGCGTCGCCAGATCGATCGCCGCGTCGAGCAGCGGCTTGTATTCGACCACGCGGGTCGGCTCGATGCCGCAGGTCGCGGTCATGATCAGCTTCGGCGTGGCGTCGTCGATGCGCGTCGCCAGTTCCTTGGCGGCGAAGCCACCGAACACGACCGAATGCACCGCGCCGATCCGGGCGCAGGCCAGCATGGCGAAGGCCGCCTCCGGGATCATCGGCATGTAGAGGATGACGCGATCGCCCTTGCCGACGCCCTGGTCCTGCAGCACGGCCGCCAGCGTCGAAACCTCGTCGAGCATCTGCGCGTAGGTGAAACGCTGCTTGGTGCCGGTGACCGGGCTGTCATAGATCAGCGCCGTCTGCTCGGCGCGGCCGTCGCGGACATGCCGGTCGAGCGCGTTGAAGCAGGTATTGCAGCTCGCATCGGGGAACCAGCGGCCATAGATGCCCGCCTCCGCATCGAAGATCTTCTGCGGCGGCTTGATCCACTCAATGCCTTTGGCGATCTCGGCCCAATAGCCTTCCGGGTCCCGCTGCCAGGCGGCATAGGTTTGCGCATAGCGGCTTGCATGGCTGGCAGTCATGAAAAGCGTTCCTCTTCGCCGGGTATTCGCCCTAGAGCTGAACTCCGGGCTGGCCGTCTGCGGGCCGGATTTGGCGCGGGATCGTGCCCATGTCCGCCGCTTGCGTGCAAGCGCTCCTCTGTCAGACTTTCAGCGCAACCGCATGGGCTGTGCTGCACAGCCGGTCCAGCCGGCAGCCGCGCGGAACGATGACCTTCGACCTCACCTTCTTCGCCGTCATGGTGCCGGCCGTCATCCTGATGGGGCTGTCCAAGGGCGGCTTCGCTGGCCTCAGCCTGCTCTCGCTGCCGCTGATGGCGCTGATCGTCTCGCCGGTGCAGGCCGCGGCGATCATGCTGCCGATCCTGATCATCCAGGATGTCGTCTCGGTCTGGTCCTATCGCCGCGACTTCGACCGGCGGAACCTCGCGACGCTGATCCCCGGCATGCTGCTCGGGGTGCTCGCCGGCTATCTCCTGGCGGCGAAGGTCTCCGACGCCGTCGTCGGGCTCGCGGTCGGCGTGATCTCGATCGGCTTTGCGCTACGCCGCCTCCTCGCCGGCAAGGCGACGGCTCAGCCGGTGACCAAGGCCAACTACGCCGCCGGTACGGTCTGGGGCGCGATCTGCGGCTTCACCAGCATGATCGCCCATGCCGGCGGCCCACCCTTCCAGATCTACACCATGCCGCAGCGCCTGCCGCCGGCGGTCTTCGTCGGCACCGGCGCGCTGTTCTTCGCGCTGATGAACTGGATCAAGGTGCTGCCCTATTTCATCCTCGGCCAGTTCAGCCCGCAGAACCTCGCGGCCTCGGCCGCGCTGGCTCCCGTCGCGATCCTCTCGACCATCGCTGGCGTCTGGCTGGTCAGGCGCGTCCCGGCCGAGCGCTTCTACACGATCATCTACTGGCTGCTGATCGCGGTCGGCCTGAAACTGGTCTTCGACGGCCTGCGTCCGCTCTTCGGCTGATTGCCGCGGGCGGAGCGCGCTTCTAGGTTTGTCGATAACGACAGCCGGGAACGCCGAACGCCATGCCGCTCTCTCCTTACGACACCGATCTCGATCGCAACCCGGCGAACTTCCAGCCGCTCTCGCCGCTGCCCTTCCTCGAACGCGCCGCCAGCGTCTTCCCGAACCACACTGCCGTCATCCACGGCCCGCTGAAGCGCAGTTACGCCGAGCTCTATGCCCGCACCCGCCGGCTCGCCTCGGCGCTGAAGCAGCACGGCATCGGCAAGAACGACACGGTCGCGGCGATGCTGCCGAACACCCCGGCCATGCTCGAATGCCATTACGGCGTGCCGATGTGCGGCGCCGTCCTCAACACGCTCAACACCCGTCTCGACGCCGCGATCATCGCCTTCTCGCTCGACCATGGCGAGGCCAAGGTGCTGATCGCCGACCGCGAATTCTCTGGGACGGTCAAGGAGGCGCTGGCGCTCTGCAAGGTGAAGCCGCTGGTGATCGACTATGACGACCCGGTCTATGATGGGCCGGGCGAGCGGCTCGGGAGCATCGAATACGAGGACTTCCTCAAGCAGGGCGATCCCGATTTCGACTGGCTTATGCCGTCAGACGAATGGGACGCGATCGCGCTGAACTACACCTCGGGCACCACCGGCGATCCCAAGGGCGTGGTCTATCACCACCGCGGCGCCAATCTGCTCGCGACCTCGAACGTGCTCACCGGCGGCATGGGCCGGCACCCGGTCTATCTCTGGACCCTGCCGATGTTCCACTGCAATGGCTGGTGCTTCCCCTGGACGATCTCGCTGCTCGCCGGCACCCATGTCTGCCTGCGCCAAGTCCGCGCCAAGGCGATGTACGACGCCCTCGCCGACCATGGCGTCACCCATATGTGCGGCGCACCGATCGTGATGTCGACGCTGCTCAACGCGCCCGATGCCGAGCGCCGCAGCTTCCCGCAGAAGGTCAACTTCTTCACCGCCGCCGCCCCGCCGCCGGAGGCGGTCCTCGCCGGCATGGCGCAGGCCGGCTTCAACGTCGTCCATCTCTACGGGCTGACCGAGGTCTACGGCCCCGCCGTGGTCAACGAATGGAACGGTGCCTGGGACGCCCTGCCCGGCGGCGAGCAGGCGGCGCTGAAGGCGCGCCAGGGCGTACGCTATCCAGCGCTCGAAGGCCTCGACGTGCTTGACCCCGAGACGATGCAGCGCGTGCCGCATGACGGCCAGACCCTCGGCGAGGTCATGTTCCGCGGCAATGTCGTGATGAAGGGCTATCTCAAGAACCCGAAATCGACCAAGGCCGCCTTCGAGGGTGGCTGGTTCCATTCCGGCGATCTCGGCGTGATGCACCCGGACGGCTACATCCAGCTCAAGGACCGCTCCAAGGACATCATCATCTCCGGCGGCGAGAACATCTCCTCGATCGAGGTCGAGGACGCGCTCTACAAGCACCCGGCCGTGCAGGCCGCCGCGGTCGTCGCTCGCCCGGACGAGAAATGGGGCGAAACGCCCTGCGCCTTCGTCGAATTGAAGCCGGGGCAATCAGCCACGCAGGACGAGATCATCGCCTGGTGCAAGACCCTGCTCGCCTCGTTCAAATGCCCGCGCACGGTGGTCTTCGTCGAGGTGCCCAAGACCTCGACCGGCAAAATTCAGAAGTTCAAGCTGCGCGAAATGGCGCGGGCATTGTGATGGCCCGCTCGATCACGCCGCTGGTCATTGCGCTCATGGCTATGGCGCTGCCGGCGCGGGCTCAGGAGGCATCCCTTGACCTCACCGGCAACTGGCAGGGCACCTATACCTGCGCGCAGGGCAAGACCGGGCTGACGGTGACGATCGATCGGCAGGACGGCAGCATGTTTTCTGGCGTCTTCCAGTTCTACCCGGTGCGCGAGAACATCACGGTGCCCGAAGGATGCTTCACGGTTTCTGGGCGTATCAGGAGCAGCGGACCGCTCGACATCACCGGCGCCAAATGGATCAAGCGGCCAGCCGGCTATATAACGGTCAATCTCCACGGCCGGGTCGGGCACGGCGGGACCAATATGTCGGGAACCGTGGAGACCCCTGGCTACGGCAAGCTGTGCTCCAGATTCGACCTGACCAGAACAACCACAAAGCCATCGGTCGACAACACTTGCCGCGTCGAGGCTCCGGCGGTCAGCCAGACTCCAAGCCACCGTGAGATTTCCCTCGCTGCAGCTCCCTGAAACATAAGACGATCCACGCGCCGAGCTGATAACTCTCACATGAACAGGCGCAGAGCTCGGTATGACGGAGAACAACGGGGACTTAGGCAACTAGCCTGCCCGATAGCTCGTCGATGATCAGTTCGGGATCAAGGCGTTGGAATAGTGCACTGCCGAAAACGGGAAATCCTTGCTCGCCCATTGTCGCAGCGCACGGAAGAGCTTTTCGTAATAGCCTCGCTCATAGGCCGATGGCGTGACCCACCAGCTGATATCGACCTCGCACTCCGCCAGTTCTTCTGAAAGCAGGGTGCGCCTTCCCAGCGGGTAGAAGTAACAGCAGCCGAGATACTCCCGATCGAGAGTGTATATCGCGTAGCTGAACGAGTATCCTTCGCGAAATTCGCACTCGTGCCAGACGAGGTCGATGAAGTTGCCATCCTCGGTGACCGCAACCGTCGGCCAGCCACCGCCACGGGTCTTCTGGATCAACTCGAGGCTCGCATTGATGCCGGAAACATCATCCGCGAGATGTTCGCGGCCGAGGACCGTTGCGAGCAAATCCTCGAAGACCAACGTCGTGGGCGGGAGGAAGTCCGCGGGCAGCACGATGCGCTTTATGAGTCGGGTATAGTCCATGGTCATTTCCTGCTCGCCCGCCCGCCTTCAAGCCGACATCTGCCTTCCACGACCGCCGGTCTTGGCCTCGTAGAGCGCGGCGTCGGCGCGGTGATAGACCTCCGTCAGCGTGTCGCCGGGCCGGATCTGCGTCAGGCCCGCCGAGAACGCATAATGGAAACCGGGCTGCAGCCGCATGCATCCGGGCAGCCCGACAAGCCTGAACAGCCGCTCGATCAGGAGCTCGGCCGCCGGCGGCGCAAGCGCTAGGATCAGCATGAACTCCTCCCCACCGACGCGGCCGAAGCTGTCGGCCGGACGCAGGTTCCGCTGCACGCTCTTGCCGAAATCGATCAGCACCGCATCACCGAACTGATGGCCGAAGCGGTCGTTGATCTGCTTGAAGCGGTCGATGTCGAGCAATGCGACACAAGTCTCGCCGCCTTCGCCGCGGTTTGCCTTCGCGATCGTCTCCTGTAGCACGGCCATGCAGTGGCGCCGGTTGGAGATGCCGGTGAGTTCGTCGGTCTGCGAGGCCTTGCGGGCGCTGTCGCGATCCTGGCGCAGGCTACGCTCGCCGGTTCGCAACTCGGTGATGTCCGAGGCAATGCACAGCATCCAGCCGGTCGGCGACACCGTCTCGGTCATCCAGAGCCAGCGGCCGTCGGTGACGTCGGTCTCGAAAGCGCGATACGGGCTCTTGCCGCGCCGGGACCTTGCCGAGATCAGCCAATGCTCGAAATCATCGGTCGCGAAGGCGACGCCGCGGCGCTGCTCGAAATTGCGCCGCACGATCTCAGCCCAGCTGATCTCCTCATCCTCCGAGACGCCATAGGCCTCTCGATAAGCCGCGTTCGAGCGCCGCAGGATGTCCTGCGGATCGAAGAGCGCCACGAACGTGCCGCTGGTCTCGAAGAGACTTTCGATGATGTCGTCGAACAATGCCGTCTGCACCACATGCCAGATGACAGGTTAGGCCGGAGACTTTAGCGGCGGGTAAAATCGGGCGGTCGAAAGCGGCGCGATGCCTTTTCGCTGCTGGTCTCTCACCTCACAGTCCGGCGGCCGCCCAGGCTCCGACACGCGCCAGAAAGCGATCGGCCGCCACGAGCTCGGAGGCGTCGATCCACTCGTCCGGCTGATGCGCCTGCGCGATCGAGCCGGGCCCGCAGACCAGAGCCGGAATGCCTGCCTGCTGGAAGAAGCCGGCCTCGGTCCCGAACGGCATCGCGAGCGGCGGCCACAAGCCGCCAAGCTGGCGCGCCACCGAGACGGCTGGGCTATTCGCCGCGCAGTCGAGCGGTAGCACGCGCGCCAGCGGCAGCGTCTCGACAGTCACATCGCGAGGCAGTTCCGGCACGAAGCGCTCAATCTCGGCAAGCACGGCGCCGGCGGCAGCCTCGTCAGGTGGCCTGAATTCCCAGACGACTTCGCAGCGCTCGGGAACGATGTTGATGGCGCTGCCGCCCGCGATCCTGCCGATATTGACGGTGGTCCCGCCTTCGCCATCGCGATGAGGCGCTCCGAGACCCGCAAGTATAGCGACCAGCGCCGCCGCCGGCTCGATCGCGCTGGCGCCGAGACGCGGATCGCTCGAATGGGCGGCGCGGCCATGGGAGACGCTGCGATAGCCATAGAAGCCGCGATGGCTGAGCCCGATGCGCATCTGCGTCGGCTCGCCGATGATAGCGAGCGCCGGACGCGGACAATGCGCGACCATGTCGGCGATCAGCAGCGGCACGCCGAGGCAGCCGACCTCCTCGTCATAGGACAGTGCAAGATGGATCGGCCGCCGCAGCTCCCGCTCCCGCCAGTTGGGCACAGCCGCGAGACAGGCCGCCACGAAGCCCTTCATATCGACGGCGCCGCGGCCATGAAGCCGCCCGTCCCGACTGGTGAGTGAGAATGGATCGCTCGCCCAGTCCTGGTCATCGACCGGAACGACATCGCTATGCCCGGAGAGGACGATGCCACCCGGCTCATCGGGGCCGATCGTCGCCAGGATATTGGCCTTTTCACCTGAGGCATCACTGGTCAGGCGTATTCGCGCGCCTGCATGTTCGAGATAGCTGGCGACCCAATGAACCAGATCGAGATTGGAGCGGTGCGATGTGGTGTCGAAGGCTATGAGCCTGCGCAGGATCTCGGTGGTATCCATCGCGGCCTAAGCACCCGGTTGCCGTGCCGGCCGTAGCCGGGCGCCTGTCCGCCGCCCGGTCGCCAGGAAAAATCCGGCGAGGATCAGCGCCATGCCAGCGAGGTGGAAGCCGCGCACGGGCTCGCCCAGCACCGCGACCGCGAGCAGGGCCGTGAACAGCGCGACCAGATGGAACGAGACGCCGGTGACGCTCGGTCCGAGCGTCGCGACGCAATGGCCCCAGAGGATGAAGGCGAGGAGCGAGGCGAACACGCCGATATAAAGGACGGCCGCGATCGAGCCGGCATCGGTCGGGATGCGCGCGCCTTGCGCCAGCTCATAGATCCAGAACGGGAGAAGCACCAGCAGGCCGGCCGCCATCGTGGCCGCCAGGAAGACGAGCGGGCTCAAGGCGGCCGGCTTGCGCCGCAGCAGGACGGAATAGATCGCATAGTTCGCGACGGCGATCAGCACCAGGACCTCGCCGCCATCGGCCCGCAATCCGCCGAGCTGCTGCAGGTCCCCGCGGGCGACGATCCAGACTACGCCGGCGAAGGACAAGGCGATGCCGGCGAGCGTGCGCCGGGAGACGCGCTCAACCCCGAGCGCGAACGCCGCGACCGGCACCATCAGCGGCAAGGTCGAGTTCAGAAAGGCGACGCTGGCGGCAGGAGTCGTCCGCAGAGCGAGATATCCGAGCGCATTGTAGCCGGCGATGCCGAAGGCGCCGCAGGCGATGATCAGGCCAAGGTGCTGTCGCAGCAACACCCGCTCCCGCCAGACCTGCCGGCCGATGAAGGGGGCAAGGCAGGCCAGCGCTACGAGCCAGCGCCCGACCGCGAGCGAGACGGGCGGAAAGCTTCCGCCCAGCGCGCGGCCGAGGACGAGATTTCCCGCCCAGAACAGCGGCGGCAGCCAGAGCAGCAGGAGCGGACGTGCCCAGAGCGCCTTGAGCAGCGCGGACATGGCCGGCCTCACACGCCGTCGAGGCCGATGCGCAGGCGCCGGTTGTGCCGGCCCTTGTTGTCGATCTTCAGGATGCGCAGCGGTCGCGACGCCCCCGTCGACGCCAGATGCGTGCCGCCGCAGGCCTGGCGATCGAGCCCGCCGATCTCGACGACCCTGATCTTGCCATCGGCCGTAGGCGGAGGCGTGACCGAACGCGAGCGGATCAGACCGGGCTCGTCGAAGGCCTCGTCCTCGGTCACATAGGATTCGCGGACCGGCAAATCCTGCCTGATCACGTCGTTGATCGCGCCTTCGAGGCCACGCAGGCGCTCGTTATCGGCTTCGGGCAGGTCGAAATCGATCCGCGCCGTGCCGTCCTCGTTCATCTGCACGCCGGTGACGAGCGCGCCGTCGAACCCCTGATAGACCAGCGCATTGACGATGTGCAGGTCGGTATGGAGCTCGCGCATGAGCTGCCGGAACGGACGATCGACCTGCGCAGCGATGGTGCCCGAAAGCGTCATCGGCTCGGCGAGCAAATGCCAGACGCCGTCGCCTTGCGTCTCGAAACCGGCGATCGCGACCTCACCGCCCGACCAGTGCAATGTGCCCCTGTCCCCGAGCTGGCCGCCGCCGCCGGGATAGAACGGCGAACGGTCGAGCCGGACGCGTCCTGGCTCGGCAGCAGTCACGACGGTTTCAAGGGCGAACAGCTCCGGCTCGTCTAGGCAAAAGTAGCGCGTCACACGAAGACTCCTTTTCGGTGGAGTCTGGCGACTGTGGTCAGCGCGGTATTGGCGGAAATTGATCGATCAGCGGCCCGCGCTGGCAGAGCCGGCCCGCTGGTACTGAAGCGGCGTGATCCCGAAGGAACGCTTGAAGTGCCGGGTCAGCGCGCTCTGGTCATAGAAGCCGCTGGCCAGGGCTGCATCGGCGATGGGCGCGCCGGCCTTCAATTGCCGGATCGCCGCTTTCAGCCGGAGCTGGGTCAGATAGGCGTGCGGCGTCAGCCCGAGCGTACGCTTGAACAGGTGGATGAGTTGGAAAGGGGTCATGTCGACCCAAAGCCCCATCTCGTTCAGGCTCAGTCCGCTCTGCGCATGCTGCGTGGCCATTCGCTTCGCCACGCGTGAAAGAGCAGCCTCGTCGCGCGGCGCAGTCGGGATCGCGCGGGCGCCGTCGCCATGGCGCGCGAAGAGCTGGCCGAAGCTGGCGACGAGGAGCTCGCGCTCTTCCAGCGGATCATGGCCAGCGTCCAAGCTACGATGCAGCCGGGCGAAAGCCGCGATCAGATCCGCATCGCCAAGGACATTGCGCATGAAATAGGCCGGCCGGGCGACCCCGAGGTCAGCCGTCACCGCATCGATGGCGGGCTGCGTCAGATAGAGCGAGCGGTAGCGCCAGTTCTTGCTCCAGCCCATACGGCCGGAATGCGGTTCGGCAGGATTGAAGACCAAGAGCACGCTCTCACGGGCCTCGTCGCTGCGGCCACGGCTCCTGAACTCGGAGCCGCCGCTCTCGGTCACCGCGACGACGAAGGCGTCGTGCTGATGCGGCGCGTAGTCATGTGTGGTGAAGTCGGCATGAAGGCAGCTGAGCCCGTCGACGCCGGGCGCGTTCCAGTAGCGGGTGGTGTTGTGTCGATCGACACGGGCCAACGGCACATCCCCTCGTGGCGCCATGGATTGTTGCACGATCGAGCGAGCGCTTCCACGCCGGTCTGGCCAGCATCGCGCCCTACCTCTGCTCAAAAAAAGGCCGGCCCCTTTCGGGGCCGGCTGCGCGAATGCGCGAATTCGTTGCGGGCGCCGCGGCCCGCCTGTCCTCTCAGTGCAATGTCGGTGACGGCATGGTCAGCCGCACGCGCTCGATCTCATCCTTCAGCAGCAGCTTCTTCCGCTTGAGCTCGGCAACGTTGAGATCGTCGGACGAGGGGCTCAACACCGCCTGGGCGATGGCTTCCTCGAGTTGACGATGCTTGCGTTCGAGCTCGGCGAGATGTGTCTGCAGCGACATCTGGATCCTCCTGATGAGCGTTCTAGCAAGTGGACTCTGACACAGAGCCGGCTTCACGTCTGCGGGGCAGACGTGCACTGCACCATGAGTTTCTGTGATCCCTTCCGGGACCTTTCCCGAGGCGCATGAATACGAACGAGCCGGCTCGCATCGCGCCGGCGACGCCCTTGCCGCGCCGCCCGCGCCTGCGCATAGTCGCGCCCGATCGCGGCGATGATGAGACGGCTTCATGGGATTCGAATTGAGCCAGGAGGAGATCGAGGTCCTGCAGGCGGAACTCGCGCGGCTGCGCGAGGAACATCGCGACCTCGACAGCGCCATCGACGCGCTCGAACGGCTCGGTCCGGTCAACCAGATTCAGATCCAGCGCCTGAAGAAGCGCAAGCTCTATCTGCGCGACCGCATCTCCTATCTCGAAGATCAGCTCACGCCGGACATCATCGCTTAGGCACGGAAATTCCGCAGGAATCCCGATTCGGCGCTTGCCTGTGACGCTGCGGCCGGTCTAGATCGCGCGCTTCCTCCCTCCTGCCGGGAAGCGCTGATTTCATGGCCGAGCCGACCCCACCCGTCGCCATCATCATGGGCAGCCAGTCCGACTGGGCGACGATGCGCCACGCGGCCGACACGCTCCACGAGCTCGGCATCGCCTTCGATGCCCGCATCGTCTCGGCCCATCGCACGCCCGACCGGATGGTCGAGTTCGCCAAGGGCGCCAAGGCAGCCGGGTTCAAGGTCATCATCGCCGGCGCCGGAGGCGCGGCCCATCTGCCCGGCATGACGGCGTCGCTCACCCCCCTCCCCGTCTTCGGCGTTCCCGTCGAATCCAAGGCGCTCTCCGGCCAGGACAGCCTGCTCTCGATCGTGCAGATGCCGGGCGGCATCCCCGTCGGCACGCTCGCCATCGGCAAGCCCGGCGCGATCAACGCCGCCTTGCTCGCCGCCGCCGTGCTCGCCCTCTCCGATGACGCCCTCGCCGAGCGCCTTGACGCCTGGCGCGCCAAGCTCAGCGCCGCCGTCGCCGAACGCCCGAAGGACGAGGCATGAGCCAGCCCGATCCGCGCGGCCTCGGTCCCGGTGCCGTCCTCGGCATCCTCGGCGGCGGGCAGCTCGCCCGCATGCTGGCGCTGGCCGCAGCTGATCTCGGCGTGCGCGCCCATATTTTCGCGCCCGAGCCCGATAGCCCGGCCTATGAGGTCGCTGCCCGCCACACCATCGGCGCCTATGAGGACGAGGCGGCGCTCGCCAGCTTCGCCGACGCGGTCGATGTCGTGACCTACGAATTCGAGAACGTCCCGGCCGCGACCGCGGCCTTCCTCGCCGCCCGCACCCCGCTGCATCCGGGAGCGCGCGCCCTCGCGGTGACGCAGGACCGCCTGACCGAGAAACGCTTCGTCGCTGATCTCGGCCTTTCCGTCGCGCCATTCGAGCCGGTCGACTCGCTCGCCGATCTGGAGAAGGCTGTCGCCAGGCTCGGCCGCCCGGCCGTGCTGAAGACGCGCCGCTTCGGCTATGACGGCAAGGGCCAGGTCAAGATCGCCGACGATGTCGATCTCGCACAGGCCTGGGACGAGATCGGCCATTTCCCAGCGATCCTCGAAGGCTTCGTCACCTTCGCGCGCGAGGTCTCGGTCGTGGCCGCCCGCGCCGTCGACGGCTCCTTCGCCGCGTTCGACGTCTGCGAGAACGAGCATCGCGACCACATCCTGGCGCTGACGCAGGTGCCGGCCCGGATCGACGCGGCCGCAGCCGATGCCGCCATCGAGGCGGCGCGGCGCATCAGCGAGGCGCTCGGCTATGTCGGCGTCTTCGCCGTCGAGTTCTTCCTGGTCGAGGGCAAGAGCGGCGAGCAGGTCGTCGTCAACGAGATCGCCCCGCGCGTGCACAATTCCGGGCACTGGACCAGCGAGGGTGCGCAGACTTCGCAGTTCCACCAGCACGTCCGCGCCGTCTGCGGCTTCCCGCTCGGCGCCACGGCGCGGCGCGGCCGCGTCACGATGGAAAACCTGATCGGCGATCAGGCCAATGACTGGCGCGCCATCCTGGCCGAGCCCGGTACGCATCTCCACCTCTACGGCAAGCGCGAGGCGCGGCCCGGCCGCAAGATGGGTCACGTCACCCGCGTCCTCCCCGAGGCCGGTTGATCGACACGCCGCGAACCCGGCGAAAACCGCGCATTTCCGCGTGTTTTGCCGCGCTGCAGCGTGGACAGGCCCCGGGAATTCTGGTATCCGCACGACCTTCGCGGCGATCTTCCAAGCGGAAGGTCGCCGCCCCGATTCCGGACCACCGACAACGACGGACTAAGAGACGTGCAGGTTCTCGTTCGCGACAACAATGTCGACCAGGCGCTGCGGGCGCTTAAGAAGAAGATGCAACGCGAGGGCATCTTCCGTGAGATGAAGCTCCGTGGCCATTACGAGAAGCCGTCCGAGAAGAAGGCGCGCGAGAAGGCCGAGGCTGTCCGCCGCGCCCGCAAGCTGATCCGCAAGAAGCTGCAGCGCGAAGGCCTGCTGCCGGCGCCGGTCAAGCCGAAGCGCCCTGAGCGGCCTGCCCGTCCGGCTGTCTGACCGCACAGGAGGCTCGGCTACCGCCGCCCCAGTGCCATTTTGATATCGGCGCCTGGAGCTTCTCCGGGCGCTGTCGTTTTTGTAGGCTCGTTAACCAAACCTTGTCAGGGCTTGGGCGTTTTGGAGGATGGGCGGCGTACCGGAGCGGTCGCAGCGCATGGAAAGCGAAAGTTCTAAGGCGATGGATAAGAGCATGTTCACGGGCAGGAACTGGCTGATCGCGACGGGCCTCGCGCTCGCGCTCGCAGGCTGCGACACGGTGAGCATGAGTTCCGGCGCCGGCGTCGCCGAGCTCCAGACCGAGAATGCCGAGGCCGCCAGCGTCAATATCGGCTCGCTCAGCGAGGTGATCAGCCGCAATCCGAACGATCCGCAGGCCTACAACACGCGCGGCGCCGCCTATGCCCGCGTCGGCCGCTATTCCGACGCCATCTCCGACTTCAGCAAGGCGGTGCAGATCGATTCCAATTTCGCGCCAGCCTACACCAATCGCGGCCTGGCGCTGCGCCAGAGCGGCCGCAACGACGCGGCGCTGCAGGACTTCAATCGCGCCACCGCCGCCAACCCGAACTACGCACCCGCCTTCGTCGCCCGCGCCAACCTGCTGCGCCTGCAGGGCAACAGCCAGCAGGCGCTGGCCGACCTCAACACCGCGATCCGCCTTAACCCGGAATCGGCCGAGGCCTTCCACGCCCGCGGTCTGGTCTATCAGAAGGAAGGCCAGCATCAGCAGGCTGTCACCGATTTCGACTCGGTGATCGACCGCAATCCCTATACGGCGCCGCCCTATATCGCCCGCGGCGAGAGCCTGAACGCGCTCGGCAGATACGACTCGGCGCTCGAGGACTTCACCGCGGCGCTGAACGTCGACAACCGCAACGCCTCCGCCTGGGCCGGCCGCGGCTTCGCCTTCGAGAAGCAGGGCAAGAAGACAGAGGCGAGCGAAGCCTATCAGCGCGCCCTCGGCCTCGACGGCAACAACCAGATCGCCCGCTCCGGCTCCGCTCGCCTCGGCGGCGGTGGCGGCATGTTCCGTCTCTGAAGCGCCGCCCCTACTGCCGCGCCGCGGTCATCGTCTCGCTGCCCGTCAACCGGTTCGCGTCGAGATCCGCGAGGAAGCGCCGGACCTCCGCGACCGAGCCGTGGAGGCGCAAGTCATTGTGGCCCCCATCGGGAAAGCTGACGAAGCGCTTTGGCGGATTGGCCAAAGCGAACAGCGCCCCGCCCTGACTGAACGGAATGACGCTGTCGCGCTGGCCATGCATGACCAGCAGCGGCACCTTGACCTTGCCGATCACCAGGTCAGAGCGGAACTGGTCCTTCATCAGCCCACCGACCGGCACATAGGGATAGCGTAGCTGCGCCACCGAGACGGTGGACATATAGGGTGCCTGCAGGATCACCGCCTTGAGCGGAATCTCGGCCGCCAGCTTCGCCACCACGCCGGTGCCGAGCGACTCGCCATAGCCGACCAGCCGCTCCGCGCCGAACCGTGCGCTCGCAGCGGCATGGGCCGCGCGCGCATCCTGCGCCAACCCATCCTCGGTCGGCGAACCGCTCGAGCCGCCATAGCCGCGATAGTTCACCGCGAACAGGCCGGTTCCGTCCTCGGTCAATTGCCGGAACAGCGACTGCCTGCCCGATCCCGCAAAATTGCCGGCATTGCCATGGAAGAACAACAGCACCGGCTTGCCCTCACGCGGCGGCACCACCCAGGCGATCAGTTTCTCGCCATCCGCGGCAGTCAGCATGACTTCCTCGACACCGGGCAGATTGGCGCTGGCGATCTCGGCGCGCGCGGGATTGCGCGGATAGAGCAGGTCGCGCTGCTTGACGTAGAGCAGCGCCAGCACGGCGACATAGCCACAGAGCGCGCCGACGGCGAGAAGCTTCAGGATTCTGCGCATCGCCCGCTTCCTTCAGGCCTCGCCCAAAACGAAAGGGTCGGCATCGAGCCGACCCTTTACAATGTTTCGATGACGCAAGCTCCGGCGAGGATGGACCGGTGCCTTGACGATATCGTCAGTACCCGGCCGTTCGGCTCAGTAGAGCAGCAGCGCCAGCAGCATCAGAACGAAGGGAACCAGCGTGGCGCGCCAGCCGATCGACGGAGCGGCGATGCCGACGCCGGTGCCGACCAGGGTCAGCAGCGTGCCGATGATGGCGGTACCCCAGGCGTGCTTGGTGCCACCGACCGCGAGCGCCGCAACGATGGCGAGGCAGGCGACCGTGCCGACTTCGGCGAAATGGATGAAGCCGGTATAGGTGCGCTCGTGCTCCGGATAATCCATCTCCGGAATGTCGGCGGCGTGTCCGTGGTCGGCCATGAAGAAAGTCCTGAAATTCAATCCTGTCCTGACGCCCTGTAGCGCACCTGCGGGGGGTCGGCAACGGAGCACCCGCCGCGACAGCCATTTTCCCGGTGGCTTTGGCGCGACTTATGGCAGCAGCTCCGGCGGGACATGCTGCGGATCATAGCTGCGCGGCCGATTCTTCTGCGCCCAGCTATAGAGACCGGCGACGAGCATGCCGCCGGCCAGAGCGGCGGCCAGCAGACCGAGATCACCGGTGAGCAGCAGCAGGACCAGCGGCAATGCGACGAAGCTCAGTCCGGCGACGACCAGCATCACCTGCATGACCTGCAGCCGTCCCTCGCTCACTCCGGCCGAGAAACGCACGGCACCTGTCTGCCTCGTGGCGAGCGTCTTGTGCAGGTCGCGAACGAAGCCGGCGTAGATGGGGTCGCGCTCCTCATCCGGAAAGCCGAAGGCACTGCTGCCGACCACCTGCAACGGCGCAGCTCCGCCTAAATGGATGATGCAACTGCCGAAATCGCCATGCCGCGCGATGTGAGCGACCGAGAGATGCACGGCGCTGATGTCGGCGAGCAGCCGCGAGTCTTCGCCGGTCGCAGTCGTCCAGAGCAGGCGCTCGCCCGCGATCGCCACGCCCTCCTCCGTCAGCTTGAGCACAAGCCCACCGGGGTTGCGCCGCACGAACAGGGCGTAGTCGCGTCGCGGCACGTCGTCCTTGCTCGCATCCTGCATAGCGTTCCTCCACCGAGGGATTGTGCCGTGCAGGCGCGAAATTGACGATGCCGACGATCAGTGATCCGCGAGCCCGGCCGCCGCCAGCGCAGCGCCCTGCTCGCTGGCAACCCGTTCAACGCTGAAAGCCTCGATCTCCTGCTCGAACAGCCGGTGGAAGTTGAGCTCGGCGTCGAGATGCAGGAAGACCCCGCCGAGGCCGATCGCGGCGCGGTCCATGAAGACGAATTCGCGCGGCACCGTCACCGGCCCGCGTGCCTTCAGCGCCGAATGCACCTGGAACGCCTGCTTGCGGCCGTATTCGGCCGGGCTGACGCCCTCGGCGATCCGGCGGGTGCGATCCTCCAGCAGCGGGCCATAGATGAACCGCGCCCAGATGTTGAGGATATCGATCAGCTCCTTGTTGAGCCCCTTGAAGCCCCAGACCTCGTAGGCATGGACGACGCGGGCATCATCGCCGTTAAGCAGGCCGCGATAGAGATCGACCACGCCGCCGACGAAGCTCGGCGGGAAGATGCGGATGCAGCCATAGTCGAGCAGGTTGATGCCTCCCGGCTCGCCGCCGTCCTGGAACACCGTGTAGTTCCCGAGATGCGGATCGCCATGGATCACCCCGTGATGGCTGAACGGCCGCCACCAGGCCCGGAACATCGCGGTCGAGATCCGGTCGCGGACCTCTTGGCTCGCCTGCTTGTGGTTCAGGATCTTGTCACCGTCGAGCCAGCCCATGGTCAGGAGCCGGCGCGTCGACAGCTCCGGCACGACCTCGGGCACGCGCACCTCAGGTGTCCCGGCGAGCATCTGCCGGTAGAGCGCGACATGCTTGGCCTCGCGGCGATAGTCGAGCTCCTCGCGAACGCGGGCGCTGATCTCCTTGGCGATCTCGCTGGTGTCGATCACCGCGCCCATGCGCCGGTGCAAGCCGAACAGGATCTCGAGCTGGGAGATGTCGGCTTCGACGGCCGATTCCATGTCCGGATATTGCAGCTTGCAGGCGACCTGCGCGCCGTCGAGTGTGGTCGCACGATGCACCTGCCCGAGCGAGGCGGCTGCGGCCGGCTTCAAGTCGAATTCGGCGAAGCGCTCGCGCCAGCTTGCGCCGAGTTCAGCCTGCATCCGGCGCTTCACGAAGGCCGCCCCCATCGGCGGCGCCTCCGATTGCAGCTTCTGCAGTTCGGCGGCGTATTCCGGCGGCACGACATCGGGAATGGTGGCGACGAGTTGCGCCACCTTCATCAGCGGACCTTTCAGTCCGCCCAGCGCCTTGGCCAGCGCCTCGGCATTGGTGGCGTTGCGGCCTTCCAGCCCGAACAGCTTGGTGCCGGCGATCCGCGCCGCCACGCCCCCGACATTGGCGCCGACGCGGGCATAGCGCGCCGCACGGGCGGAGAATCGATTGGCTTCGCTATCGCGTTCGGACATGCGGGGCTCGCGAGGCTCATGACGGCTGACACCCGATGTAGGCGCTCTGCCGAGGAAAGCCAGCCGACACGCTGTCTCAGCTCTGCCCGATCGTCGCCAGGCTCGCCCTGACCTCGGCCACGCTCGCAGCCCGCCCGCCAGCTGCTTCGACCTTGCGGACCATATCTGCGATCAGCTGCGCATTGCTGCGGCTCTCGCCGAAGGCTGCATCCTCCAGCCCGGCGCGGACATGGACGCCGCGCGCGACCGCGGGCGCGACGATTTCGCTAAGGTCGACGCCGAGCCCAGCGATCATGACGGGCGCATGCGGTGCGCACTCGGCCAGCAGTGCGAGATGAGCCTCCAGCGCAAGGGGTTTCGGCGGAAAGCCCCAGGCGAAGGCGTCGGAGAACATCAGCCGGTAGATCGGCGTCGGCATGCCTGGATAGGCCTTCGCCAGCGCGGCGCCGAGCCGGGTGAAGCCGGGCTCGTAGATCGCATAGCTCGGATGAATCCTGTGCGCCTGCGCCACTGCCATCCCCTCGCGGATATGCTCGCCGGGGTTCTGGTAGATGAAGCCGGCTTCGCCCTCAGGGATTCCGGCGAAGGTCGTCCAGTTGCACGAGCCGGGATCGAGCACGCCCCATTCGACCAGGCCGCGCTTGGCCAGCTCTTCCAAATGCGTGTAGCGGCCCGAGCCGACCATGTCGCCGGCATAACCGGAGCCGAGGATCGGGATGGTCGGATAGACGATCGCATCGACCTTGGCCCGAATGCCCTCGATGGCCTGCGCATAAAGCTCCCAGTCGTCGCGCTGGCGGCCCGTCTCCACGTCGTAGACATGGAGATGGACGATCGCGGCACCGGCCTCGACCGCAGCTATCCCATCGGCGACGATATCTGGGATCGTGATCGGAATGCCGGGCTGGCGCTCCTTGCCCCAGGGGCCATTGATTGCGGCCTCGATCCAGATCGGAGTTTTCATGCCGGCGCATCCTTCGGCCAGTTGTCGCGGATCCAGCGCGTCAACCCCTCCTCCTCGACCTCGCCGGCGGCGAGCGCGAGGATGGCTGCCGTCGCCTCCGGCTCAGGGACCAGAAAGTCGATGCCGTTGAGACCAAGGAAGACGATCATGGCGGCAAAGGCAGCCCGCTTGTTGCCGTCGATAAAGGGATGGTTGCGCGCGACCCCGAAGGCATAGGCCGCGGCCAGCGCCGCGAGATCGTCTTCGCCATAGGCATGCTTGTTCGGCGCACGCGCCAACGCCGATTCCAGCAAGCCTTGGTCGCGAATGCCGGCGGGCCCGCCGAACAGCGCGAGCTGCTCGGCATGGATATCAATCACCAGCTCGACGCTGACCCAAACCGGTTCGGTCATTTCGCCAAAGCGCGATAGGTGTTCGCATAGGTCTTGAAAGAGCGCCGGGCGATCTCGAGCCCGCGCGCATGAGTGTCGTCATAGCGTGTCAGCTTCAGGCCGAGCTCCGGCTGCTCGACTACCGTCAGCTTGTCGCCTTCCGCCAGCTTCAATCGCGCCAGCAATTCCTTCGGCAGGATGATGCCGACCGAGTTGCCGATCTTGCGGACCTGCAGAACCATGGCCTGCTCGCCTGCCGGCTTCTCGGGCTTGTTCATGGCGGACTCCCACGCTCGTCTGTTATACGGAATGTATAACAGACGAGCGGCAGACAGTCAGCCTGCATCACCTGACATCGGTGGCGGCCTACGCGGAATCGAAGGCAGCCATCTTGTATGCCGCCTCACTCGCCCTTGTTGACCGAGATCGGCTTCAGCACATTGCTCGGCTGCACATACTTCGCGATCAGCGCGTCATAGGTACCGTTCGCCTGCAGGCGCTCCAGCGCGCCCTTGACCGCGTCGCGCAGCTGGCCACCCTCGGCCGTCTTCGGGAACGGGATGCCGGTCAGCGAACGGGTGAAGGGCTCGCCGAGCGGGATATAGGTGTTGGGCTCGAGCTTCTGGAAATGGCTCATCGTCTCGCTGCCCTGGACGCCACCCTGCAGGCGCTGCGTCTTGAGCTGGGTGCGGGCGTCGACCGAGCCTTCGGTGCCGACCACGGTGATCGCCGGCTTGCCCTTAGCGACGCAGTTGGCGTCGCTCCACTCGCCGATCTGCTTCGGCCAGTTGGTCGAGCGGCTGGCGCCGACGCTCTTGCCGCAGAGATCCTCGACCGACTTGATCGTCGAGGCGAAGGCGGTGACCGTGTAGAACTGCGCGCCCGAGACCATGTAGTCGACGAAATCGACGGTCTCGCGCCGTGCCGGCAGGTCGCTCATCCCAGCCATCACCATGTCGACGCGGCCGGTCGTCAGCGAGGGCAGCATCTGGGCGAAGGCGGTGTCCTGCCATTCGGCCTTGACGCCGAGCTCCTTGGCGATCGCTTCGCCGAGCTCATAGTCGAAGCCCGCCATCTGGTTGGTCGCCGGGTCCTTGTAGACGATCGGCGCGTAGTTCGGCTGGGTCGCGATAACGATCTTGCCGGCGGTCTTGATCCGGTCCGGCAGCGCCTGAGCCTGGGCGGCGAGCGCGGCGCCAGCGAGCAGGACGGCGGCGAGCGAAAGGCGAAGCATGGTGATCTCCCTCTTGTCTTTGCTTAGGTTCACTTGGTCTTGGGTCACTTGAGGACGGCGGCGATGAAGTCGCGGGTGCGGGCCTGGCTCGGCGCGACCAGCACCTGCTTCGGCGGCCCCTGCTCCACGATCTCGCCCTTGTCCATGAAGACGACGTCGCTCGCGACCTCGCGGGCGAAGCCGAGTTCATGGGTGACGACGATCATGGTCATGCCGGAGGCGGCAAGGTCGCGCATCACGTTCAAGACTTCACCGACGAGCTCCGGGTCGAGCGCCGAGGTCGGCTCGTCGAACAGCATCACCTGCGGCTTCATCGCCAGCGCGCGGGCGATCGCGATGCGCTGCTGCTGGCCGCCCGAAAGCTCGATCGGATAGGAATCGCGCTTCTCGGCGAGGCCGACACGCTCGAGCAGCGCCATCGCCTCGGCGATGATCTCGCGCCGCGGCCGCTTCAGCACCGTGAGCGGCCCCTCGATGATGTTCTGCAGCACCGTCATGTGGTTGAACAGGTTGAAGCGCTGGAAGACCATGCCGGTCTTCAGGCGCTGGCGCGCGATCTCGGCATCGCTGAGCTCGTGCAGTTCATTGCCGACCCGGCGATAGCCGATCAACTCACCGGCGACGGTGATGGCGCCGGCGTCGATCTTCTCGAGCTGGTTGATGCAGCGCAGCAGCGTCGACTTGCCCGAGCCGGACGGGCCGATGATGCATTGCACCGCGCCCGGCATGACCGAAAGCGAGACCTTGTTCAGCGCCTTCAGCGGGCCGAACTGCTTGGTGACGCTGGCAGCGACGACGATCGGGGACAGGGACGTCACGCGGCGGCCTCCTCGGCGATCTGAGGCTTGGCGCGGCGCTCGCCCCGGCCCTTCGAGAAGGCGCGTTCGAGGAAGAACTGGCCGATCTGCAGGAGGGTGACGACCAGCAGATACCAGCCGGCCGCGACGATCAGCAATTCGATGACGCGGGCATTGGCGTAATAGACATTCTGCGCATTGCGCAGGATCTCGGAGAACTGGATCACGCTCGCGACCGAGGTCAGCTTGACCATGCTGATCACCTCATTGCCGACCGGCGGGATGATCACCCGCATCGCCTGCGGCAGCACGATCCGGCGCAGCGTCGTCAGCCGGGTCATGCCGATCGCCTTGGCAGCTTCGGTCTGCCCGACATCGACCGAGAGGATGCCGGAGCGGACGACCTCGGCGGTGTAGGCGCCCTGGTTCATGCCGAGGCCAAGCAGCGTCGCCATGAACGGCCCGATGATGTCGATGGTGCGCCACTCGACCACGCCGGGAATGCCGATCGTCGGAAAGACCAGCGCCAGGTTGAACCAGAGCAGCAATTGCAGCAGCAGCGGCGTACCGCGGAAGAACCAGATGTAGAACAGCGCGACGCCGCGCAGCACCGGGTTCGGCGACATATACATGATCGCGAAGACCACGCCGAGCACGATGCCGAGCCCCATGGCGCAGACGGTCATGATCAGCGTGTTGACGAGACCGGCGAGGATGGCCGGCGCGGTGAAGAACTGCGCCACCACCGGCCAGGCGATCTGCCCCTGCGCGAAGGCCTTCACGATCCAGGCGAGCACGAACAGGATCGCCGCCGCGGCGACCCAGCGCCCGTAGAAGCGCTTAGGCACGATGGTCAGGCCGGCGAGCTCGGCGAGCCCGCGATCCGGCATGGTCTGGGTTGCACTGCTCATGCTGCGCGCTCCCTCGTCCACTGCGCAAAACCGGAAAGCCAGCCGCGGAAACGGCCGATCTGCTCGACGACCCTGGCCGGCGCCGTACCGCCATGACCGCTGCGGGCCGCCACCGCCGCATCGAGCGTCAGCACCTTGAGCACGCTCGCGTCAAGGCGCGGATCGATCGCACGCAGTTCCACCGGCTCCAGCCCTTCGAGCTCGCGCCCCATCTCCTCGCAATAGCGCACCAGCGCGCCGCTGATCTCATGCGCCTCGGCGAAGGGCACGCCCTTGCGGGCGAGATGATCGGCGACTTCGGTGGCGAGCGCAAAGCCCGTGCCTGCCTGTGCCCGCATCACCTCGGGCCTGGCCTCCATCGTCGCGATGAGCCCGGCGAAGGCCGGCAGCACTTCGCCGAGCACGTCGACCGCGTCGAAAGCGGCGCGCTTGTCCTCGGCGAGGTCGCGGTTATAGGCGAGCGGCAGACCCTTCAGCGCGCCCAGCATGGTGACGAGATCGCCGGTCAGGCGGGCCGCCCTGCCGCGCGAGATCTCGGCGATATCCGGGTTCTTCTTCTGCGGCATGATCGAGGATCCGGTCGCGAAGGCATCGTCGAGCACGACCCAGCCGAACTGGCGCGAGGTCCAGAGCGTCACCTCCTCCGCCAGCCGCGACAGGTTGGTCGCCAGCATCGCCGCGACGAACAGGAATTCCGCGACATGGTCGCGGGCGCCGACGGCATCGACCGAGTTTTCGCAGGGGCCGTCATAGCCGAGCGCCTTGGAGCTGAGCTCAGGCGTGAGCGCGATAGCCGAGCCGGCGAGCGCAGCCGCACCCAGCGGCGAGAGCGAGGAGCGCTTCTCCCAGTCCTGCAGACGGGAGGCGTCGCGCGACAGCGCCTGGCCATGGGCCATCAGCCAATGACCGAAGGTGACGGGCTGGGCGCTCTGCAGATGCGTGAAGCCGGGGCAGACAGAAGCTGCGTGCCGCTCGGCCTGGCCGGCGATCGCGTCGAGCAGTTCGACCAGCATTGCGCCGAGCGTTCGCGCCTCCGCACGCAGATAGAGCTTGAGATTGTTGGCGGCCTGGTCGTTGCGCGAGCGCCCGGCCCTGAGCTTCGCCCCGGTCGCGCCGATCCGTGCGGTCAGCACGCGCTCGATGAAGGTATGGACGTCCTCGTCGCTTTCGTCAGGGGCGAGCGTCCCGGCGGCGAGGTCGGCAGTAATCGCTTCGAGCGCTGCCACGATTGTCCTGAACTCATCCTGGCTGAGCAGTCCGGCGCGCTCCAGCTCGGCCGCATGGGCCTTGCCGCCGGCGATGTCCTGCGGCGCGAGGCGAGCATGGGCGCCGGCCGCGCTCGACAGCTTCATCATGCGCGGATCGGGCGACTTGCGGAAACGGCCGCCCCAGAGACGCGTATTGTGGTTCATGATCTTCTCCCCTGCCCAAAACACTGCCCCCTTGACCGCGCAACCGGCAAACGAAACGATCTCCTCAAGGGTAGTCGCTGAAGGAATATCTGCTTGGCCGGCCGCAATCTCCCGCCGTCGACCACGGCGCTCCGGGTTTTCCTCGCCGTCGCCCGCCTCGGCTCGACCGCGAAGGCGGCCGGCGAGGTGCACCTGACGCAGAGCGCCGTCTCCAAGCAGATCCAGGCGCTGGAGGAGCATCTCGGCACCGAGCTGTTCGAACGCAGCCCGGCCGGGCTCAAACCGACCGAGGCCGGCACGATCTACCGCCCCTATGCCGAGGCCGCGATCGAGCAGATGGAGCGCGGCGCCCGCCGCCTCGCCGAACGCGCCGCGATCGGCAGGCCGATCCGCCTGCACATGATCGCCATCGCCGGCGAGCGCTGGCTGATGGAGCGCTTCCCGGAATTCGCTCAGGCGCACCCGGAGATCGACGTCCAGTTCACCAATTTCGTCAGCGAGAACGAGATCGAGGAAGCCGATCTCGAAATCATCCACGGTTTCGGTCCCCTGCCGGACCAGGAGTCGCATTACCTGTTCGGGCGCCAGGTCGCGCTCGTCGCCGCCCCCTCTGCGTTGGAGCGCCTCGGCGGCTTCAATCGCGCCGCCGACGTCCAGAAGATGACGCTGCTGCAGCATTTCCAGATGCCGGCCTTCTGGGCCGAGTTCACCGAGGCGCACGGCCTGCGCGGCGCGGTGCCGGCGCACACCGTGCGCTACGGCTATTACTCCGTGATCATCCGCGCCGCCGTCGCCGGTCTCGGCGTCGCGCTCGCGCCGCGCTGCTATGTCGCCGAGGAACTGGCCTCGGGCGCGCTGGTCAATCCGCTGGGCCTGAGCTTCGACAGCGCCACCGGCTGCTGGCTGACCGTCAATCCGCAGAGCGAGCGCAGCCCGGCCCTCGACGCTTTGGTCGCCTGGCTCTGCGAGGAAGGCCGCCGCTTCGACGCGGCGGGTTGAGCCCCTCCCCGCCATGCTCTAGACCGACCGCCATGCTTCCGATGGCGAAGGCCCGATGCGCATAGCCGTGACCGGACGGACCGGGCAGGTCGTCCAATCCCTCCTCGCTCGCGCCGGGGCGGCTGGCGTGACCGTCACCCCGGTCGGCCGGCCGGAGCTCGATCTGGCGCAGCCGGATGGCGTTGAGCGTGTGCTCGCAGCGGCAAAGCCCGACTGCATCGTCAACGCTGCGGCCTATACCGCCGTCGACAAGGCCGAGACCGAACCGGACCTGGCCATGCGCATCAATGGCGAGGGTGCCGGCGCGATCGCAGCAGCAGCAGCAGCTCTCGGCGTGTCGCTCATCCATATCTCGACCGACTATGTTTTCGACGGCATGGCGCCGCGGCCCTGGCTGGAAACCGACCCGACCGCTCCGCTCTCCGCCTATGGCCGCTCGAAACTGGCTGGCGAGGATGCAGTCATGGCCTCCGGTGCCGACTGGACCATCCTGCGCACCGCCTGGGTCTACAGCCCTTATGGCGGCAATTTCGTGAAGACCATGCTGCGTCTCGCCGAGACCCGCAACGAAGTCGGTGTGGTCTCCGATCAGCTGGGCTCGCCGACCAGCGCGCCCGATCTGGCCGAGGCGATCATCGCGGTGGCTAAGGCGCTGGTCGCCCGCCCGGGCGATGCCTCGCTGCGCGGCATCTTCCATGCCGCCGGCGCGGGCGAAGCGAGCTGGGCCGATCTCGCCGAGACCGTCTTCGCCGCCTCGGCCGCGCTTAGTGGCCCGAGCGCTACCGTCAAGCGCATCACGACATTGGACTACCCCACCCCCGCGCGGCGGCCGAGCAATTCCCGGCTTGACTGCAGCCTGCTTGTCGAGCGGCACGGCCTGCGCCTGCCGTTATGGCAAGAATCTGTGCAAACCTGCGTCGCCGCACTGCTCGCGCAATCGCGAAGCTGAAGGAGCCATCATGAAGGGGATCATCCTCGCCGGCGGCAGCGGCACGCGGCTCCACCCGATGACGATGGTGACGTCGAAGCAGCTCCTGCCCGTCTACGACAAGCCGATGATCTACTATCCGCTCTCGACGCTGATGCTCGCCGGCATCCGCGAGATCCTCATCATTTCGACACCGGACGACGCGCCGCGTTTCGAGGCGCTGTTCGGCAGCGGCGAGCGCTGGGGGCTGAAACTCTCCTACGCGGTCCAGCCCAAGCCGGAGGGTCTGGCGCAGGCCTATCATATCGGCGCCGATTTCGTCGCCGGCGAGCCCTCGGCGCTGATCCTCGGCGACAATCTCTATTACGGCGACGGCCTCACCGACGTGCTGCACCGCGCCGCTGCCCGGACCAGCGGCGCCACCGTCTTCGCCTATCGCGTCAGCGATCCAGAGCGTTATGGCGTCGTCTCCTTCGATGCTGCCGGCAAGGCGCTCTCGATCGAGGAGAAGCCCAAGGTGCCGCGCTCGCATTGGGCGGTGACGGGCCTCTATTTTTACGACGAGCAGGTGGTCGAGATCGCCCGCAAGCTGAAACCGTCGGCTCGCGGCGAACTCGAGATCACCGACGTCAACCTCGCCTATCTCGAACGCGGCGCACTCAGCGTCGAGCGGCTCGGGCGCGGCTATGCCTGGCTCGACACCGGCACGCCGGATTCCCTGGTCGAAGCCTCGGAGTTCGTGCGCACGCTGGAGCGCCGCCAGGGTTTTCGCATCGCCTGCCCCGAGGAGATCGCCTTCGAGAACGGCTGGATCGACCGCGAGCAGTTGCGCGCGCTTGGAGAGGCGCTGTCGAAGAGCGGCTATGGCCAGTACTTGCTCGGCGTGGCCGGGCGCGAGCAATCCGCCTGACGCCGCACTTCCCCTGTCGGTGCAGAGCGCTCATGCTGCGCCGACGCTGGCCGAACATGCTGGGCTGGCCGAGATTGCTGCCGTAGCCGCGCCGAAGACGTGCACGAGGATCGAAGCCCCAATGAACGCCCCCGCCACCAACCCCGGCACCTCTTCGCACTCCGCCCTCGACGATTTGACCACCTCGCTGCGCGAACTCCTAGGCCCGCGCTGCTCGACCTCGGACAGCGAGCGCGAGCATCACGGCCATGGCGAATCCTATCATCCGACCAAGGCGCCCGACGTGGTCTGCTACCCGCAGACCACCAAAGAGGTGAGCAGCATCGTCAAACTCTGCCATCAGGCCAAGGTGCCGGTCATTCCTTTCGGCGCCGGCACCTCGCTCGAAGGCCATGTCGTCGCGCTGCATGGCGGCGTCTGCATCGACCTTTCGCGCATGAACGCGATCACCGCTGTCAATGCCGAGGACCTCGACTGCACGGTCGAGGCCGGGGTCACCCGCAAGCAGCTCAACGAGCACCTGCGCGATACAGGCCTGTTCTTCCCGGTCGATCCCGGCGCCGACGCCACCCTCGGCGGCATGACCGCGACGCGGGCGTCCGGCACCAACGCCGTGCGCTACGGCACGATGAAGGACAATGTGCTGGCGCTCACCGTCGTACTCGCCGACGGCACCATCCTGAAGACCGGCGGCCGCGCCCGCAAATCCTCGGCCGGCTACGACCTCACCCGCCTCTTCGTCGGCTCGGAAGGCACGCTCGGCGTCATCACCGAGGTCACCTTGCGGCTCTACGGCATTCCCGAGGCGAGCTCGGTCGCGGTCTGCTCCTTCCCGGACATCGCCAGCGCCGTCAATTGCGCGATCGAGACCATCCAGTGCGGCATCCAGGTCGCCCGCGTCGAACTGCTCGACGAGACCTGCATGCGCGCCATCAACCGCCACAACAATCTAAGCTATCCCGAGACGGTCGCGCTCTTCCTCGAATTCCACGGCACGGAGGCGGCGGTGGTCTCGCAGGCCGAGACCGTCCAGATGCTCGCCGAGGGCCATGGCGGCGAAGGCTGGCGCTTCGCGACCAGCACCGAGGAGCGCAGCAAGCTCTGGCAGGCCCGGCACAATCTGCATTACGCGCTGCTCGCCTTGCGCCTCGGCGCCAGCAGCTGGGGCACCGACACCTGCGTGCCGATCTCGCAGCTCGCCACCTGCATCACCGAGATCAGGGAGCACGCCAAGGATGCTCCCTTCCCGGTGACGGCGCTCGGCCATGTCGGCGACGGCAATTTCCACATGGGCTTCCTGATCCGGATGGATTCGCCGGACGAGATCCGCGAGGCCGAGCGGCTGAACGGCCTCCTGGTCAACCGCGCCATCGAGCTCGGCGGCACCTGCACCGGCGAGCACGGCGTCGGCTACGGCAAGGCGAAGTTCCTGCGCAAGGAGCATGGCGACGCCGCTGTCGAGGTGATGCGCACGCTGAAGGCGAGCCTCGACCCCGACAACATCATGAACCCCGGCAAGGTGCTGCCGGCCTGAGGTTTGATCGCTGCAGGTTTCGCAAGTCTTCGAACGGTGTCATCCCGGACGGAGCGCAGCGAAGATCCGGGATCCATTCCGGAGCCTATCCGAATGAGGTTCCGGAATGGGTCCCGGGTCTCCCTCCGGTCGCCCGGGACGACCCTCGCCTTTAGCTCTGAGCTTCTCCTCCCACACGTGACCGCGACGCCCAACTGTTTTACATGCAAATGGAACGGTGACCTGAGGCGAGTCGACAGCGCATGGACGACGCGGCGGATGCGGAAACGCAGCACAAGAACCACGCGGTCTATTTCGTGCCCGGCCTGCATCGCGGCCTGCGTGTCCTCGAAATCGTCGCGGCGGCGCGCCGCCCCCTGAGCATCACCGAGATCGCCTCGGAGCTCGGCCTGACGCGCTCCTCGGTCTTCCGCCTGATCTATACGCTCCGCCATATGGGCTTCCTCGAGGAGGAGCAGTCGAAGCAGTTCGCGCTCGGGCCGCGCGTCCTCAATATCGGCTTCGCCTTCCTGGCCTCGAAGGACATCATCGAGATCGCCCGCCCCGAACTGGAGGCGCTGCGCGACGAGACGCTGGTCTCGGCGCACCTCGCGATCCGCGACGAGCGCGACGTGCTCTATTTGAGCTGCGTGCAGACCCGCTCCGGCTTCCTCAGCAACATGAATGTCGGCTCGCGCGTGCCAGCCTATGCCTCGCCGATGGGCTGGCTGCTGCTCGCCGGCCTGCCGCAAGCGGAGCTGGAGGAGCTTTTCCGCAAGGAACGCTTCGTCCCCCTGACCAGCCAGACGCCGACCACGACGCCGGAGCTGATCGCTACGGTGGAAGCGGCGGCCGCGCGCGGCCATGTCGTCAGCCGCGGCGTGATGGAGGCGGCTGGCAGCTCGATCTCGGCGCCGATCATCGACCGGCGCGGCACGGTCGTCGCAGCGATCGACATCTCCGGCCCGGATTCCGCCTTCGACCTCGATCAGATCGACGGCCGCTACCTCGCCGCTGTCAGGGCCGCGGCCAAGCGGATTTCCGAGCGGCTCGGCTAAAGGCCGAGCATCGCCCGCGCCTCGGCCGGCGTCGCGAGCGCGCCACCCAGGTTCTCGATGATCGTGCCGGCCTTCTCGACCAGCTCGGCATTGTCGCGCGCCAGCACGCCCTTGCGGATGTAGACGTTGTCTTCCAGGCCGACGCGGACATGACCGCCGAGCAGGAAGGCTTGCGCCAGCAGCGGAAATTCGTGCCGGCCGATGCCGAAGGCTGCCCAGATGCAGTCCGGCGGCAATTGCGAGGCGAAATAGACCAGCGTCTGCGGGTTCGGGATCGCGCCATAGCGCACGCCGAGCACGATCTGGATCAGCAGCGGATTGCGCAGCACGCCGTCCGCCTGCAACGCCTTGGCGAGCTGGAGATCGCCGCCGTCGAACAGCTCCAGCTCAGGCAGCACGCCCGCGGCATAGATGCGCCGCGCCATCTCGGTGACGTTGCGCGGCGTGTTGATCACCACCGCGCTGCCCGAGAACATCGTGTTGAGGTCGAGCGTGCAGATCTCCGGCTTCAGCGCCTCGACATGCGCGACGCGCCGCTCCGGCGTGGTCAGCGTCGTGCCGGGCGCTGCGACCTTGGGATCGTCGATCCCCGGCACGAAGCGCCCACCCTCCCCGGTCGAAAGGTTGAGGATGACATCCGAGCCGGATTGCCGGATGCGGTCGACGATCTCGGTGAAGAGGGCGAGGTCCATCGTGCCCTTGGTCGTGGCGGGATCGCGGGCGTGCAGATGCACCACCGCGGCACCGGCCTTGCCGGCTTCGATGGCAGCGGTGGCGATCTCGGCCGGCGTCACCGGCAGGCCGGGATGCTGTTCGCGCGTCGTCAGATTGCCGGTGACGGCGCAGGTCAGGATGGTCTTGCGCGACAAGGCAATGGCTCCTCAGGCGGCGCTGCGGGCGGCAGGCAGGGTCGCGGCCAGCGCCGCCCCGAGCGTCTCGACGATCTCGTCGACATGGCCGGCATCGATAGTGAAGGGCGGCGCCAGCAATACGTGATCGCCATTGACGCCGTCAGCGGTGCCGCTCGACGGGTAGCAGATCAGGCCGAGGCCCTGCGCCGTCTGCTTGATCCTGGCGGCAAGCCCCTCATTCGCCGCGAAAGGCTGCTTGCTGTCGCGATCGGCGACCAGTTCGAGCGACTGCAGCAGGCCCCTGCCCCGGATGTCGCCGACATGCGGATGCTGGCCGAAGGCTTCGCCCAGCCGGCGCGACAGCAGCGCGCCCATAAGCTGGACATTGTCGAGCAGCCCCTCCGCCTCGATCGTCTCGATCACCGCGATCGAGGCGGCACAGGCGACGGCATGGCTCATATAGGTGTGGCCATTGGCGAGCAGGCCGGAACCCGTCTCGATCGCCCCAGCGACGCGCTCGCTCGCCATCGTCGCGGCGATCGGCTGGTAGCCGGCCCCCAACCCCTTGGCGATGGTGATGATGTCCGGCCGCACGCCCTCCTGCGCGCTCACGAACATCGCCCCAGCCCGGCCCATGCCGCACATTACCTCGTCGGCGATGAAGAGCACGCCATGACGGTCGCAGATCTCGCGGATACGAGCGAAATAGCCGGGCACCGCGGTGACGCTGCCGAGTGTCGCCCCGACGATCGGCTCGGCGATGAAGGCGGCGACACTCTCCGGGCCGAGCCGGCGAATCTCGGCATCGAGCTCGTCGGCGACGCGCGCACCGTAAGCCTCTTCCGTTTCGCCCACGCGCTGGTCGCGATAGGCATAGCAGGGCGCGATCTGCGAGGTCTCGATCAGGATCGGCTGGTACACCGCCCGCCGGCCGGCATGGCCACCGACCGCGAGCGCCCCCAGCGTATTGCCGTGATAGCTCATCCGCCGCGAGATGAAGCGGCTGCGCTGCGGCTGGCCGATCTCGACGAAATATTGCCGCGCCAGCTTCAGCGCCGCCTCCATCGCCTCCGAGCCGCTGCCGAGGAAGGCGACGCGCCCCTTGCCGAAGCCGGCCGGAGCACGATCGACCAGCATCTGCGCCAGCGTCTCGCTCGGCTCGTTCGTGAAGAAGGAGGTGTGGGCGTATTCAAGCTTGCCGAGCTGCGCGATGATCGCCTCGGTGACGCGCGGATGGCCATGGCCGAGGCAGGACACCGCCGCGCCGCCGCTGGCATCGAGATAACGCCTGCCCTCCGCATCCAGGAGGTGGACGCCGTCTCCCTTGAGAGCGAATGGCGGCGTGCTGCGGAGGTTGCGATGGAGGACCGCGGACGCATTCGCCCGAGGGCTTGGTTGTGACATGGCATTCCTCGCAACCAGAAGAATTCTGTTGATATGCAAAACACATTTTCGTATGAGAAACAAGAACGGAGTGGCCGAGCCTTGAGCCCGCGATCTTTGAGCCCATCACGGCAGCGTCCTTTTCACGGCATCCGGGTGCTCGACCTCACCCATGTGCTTGCCGGCCCATTCTGCGCCTACCAGCTCGCCCTGCTCGGCGCCGATGTCGTCAAGATCGAGCCGCCGCAGATGCCGGACACGGCGCGCGGCCGCGGCCCGGACGACGCCCTCAACGCCGCCGGCCTCGGCATCAACTATCTCGTGCAGGGCTCGAACAAGCGCTCGCTCGCGCTCGACCTCGCCACGGAGGAAGGCCGGGCAATCCTGCTCGACCTCGTCGATGGCGCCGATGTGCTGGTCGAGAATTATCGCGCCGGTGCGCTGGAGGCTCTCGGCCTCGGGGCAGAAGCTCTCTGCGCCCGCAATCCCCGGCTGATCCACTGCTCGATCACCGGCTTCGCCCGTGGCCATGAGCGCGAGGCGGTCAACGCCTATGACAACGTCATCCAGGCGGCCTCGGGCGTGATGGCGCGCACCACCGGGCGCTCGGGCGAGCCGGTGAAATCCGGCGCCTCCTTTATCGACTACGCCACCGGCTATGCGGCGGCCTTCGCGATCTCAGCGGCGCTGTTCCAGCGAGAAGCCAGCGGCAAGGGCCAGATCATCGACTGCGCCATGTTCGACACTGCCCTGACCTTGATGGCGCCGGAAGCCGCCGCCGCGCTCTATGAAGTTTCCGCGCCGCCGCGCCCGAAGGAAGCCGGGCTCGGCACCTATGAGACCGCCGACGGCCTGCTGATGCTCGGCGCCTTCAATGTCAGGCAGAACAGGCGGCTGTGGGAGGCGCTCGGCCGCCCCGACTTCGCCGCGCTCGATGGCTGGCCGGCGCTTTGGGGCGACGCGCAGGCGATGCGCGAGGCTCTGGTGCCGATCATGCTGACCCGCACCGCGGCGGAATGGGAGGACTATCTGCACTCCATCGGCATCCCGGCGGAGCGCGTGCGGACGCTGGATGAGGCCGCCCGCCTGCCGCATCTGCGCGACCGCGGCTTCTTCTATAGGCTCGATGCCGCACTGCCTGGCGTAGCCCCCGTCGCAGTGCCGCTCGCCCCTTTCACGTATGCCGCCGCCGGCCCGGCGATCGACCGGCCCCCGCCGCGGCTCGGCGAGCACAGCGCCGAAATCCTCGGTGAGATCGGGCGCGCGCCGGCCGAGATCGAGGCGCTGAAGGCGCGGGGCGTGATCGCATGATCGCCGCCGCCTTTCCCCGGTACGAGGCCGAGCTGTTCACCTGCCTGCCCGCAGCGCTGCACTGGACCGGCGAGCCGACCGACTGGGTCCGCATCACCCGCCCCGGCCAGCGCCTGCATTCCTTCCTCGAAGGACCCTGCTTCGACGCGGAGGGCAACCTCTGGCTGGTAGACGTGCCCTATGGCCGCCTGTTCAGGATCGCGCCGGACGGCAGCTGGCATCTCGCCTTCCAATACGATGGCGAGCCGCATGGCTTGCGCCCGCGCGGTGACGGTACCTGGCTGATCGTCGACTACCGCCACGGCCTGCTCGCCTTCGACCCCGTCGCGAACTCGGTGACGACGCTCTGCGCCCGAGTGAACACCGAGCCCTTCCGCGGTCTCAGCGACCTCACCATCGCTCCCAATGGCGATGCCTGGTTCACCGATTCCGGTCGCACCAGCCTGTCGGACCCGACCGGGCGGGTCTACCGGCTGCGGCAGGGCGAGGCGAAGCCCGAGCTGATCCTGGCGAACGTGCCCTATCCGAACGGCATCGCGCTCTCGCCGGACGGCAAGCTGGTCTATCTCGCCGCGACGCGCGCCAACGCGGTCTGGCGCTTCATGGCCGAGGCGCCCGACCCGGCCTGGCCGATGGTCGGCACCTTCCTGCAGCTTTCCGGCGGCCTCGGCCCGGACGGGCTCGCGGTCGATGCCTCCGGCCGGCTCGCCATCGCCCAGGCACAGGCCGGGCGGCTCTATCTCGTTGATGCGCTCGGCGACCCCCTGGCGGTGGTCCACACGCCGGGCGGGCTCTGGACGACCTCCTGCGCCTTCTCGCCGGACCAGTCTGTCCTGTTCATCGTCGAGGCGCAGACCGGCAGCGTCTTCCGCATTTCCATGGCCACGCTTCTGGCGGGCTCCGCTTCAGGACATCGCTCATGACCATGCTGACGAAGGACACGCTCAAAGGCTTCGTGCCGGCCATCGTCACGCCCTTCGACGCGCGCGGCGAGATCATGACGGACGCCTTCTCCGACATCGTCGAACACCTGATCGGCATCGGCGCGCAGGGCATCTGCGTCGCCGGCGACAATGGCGAGAGCTGGGCGCTCGATCGCGAGGAGCGCGCCCGCCTGACCCGCATCGCCGTCGACCGCAGCGCTGGCCGCGTGCCGGTGATGATGGGCTGCACCGCACCCGGCTCGCGGCAGACGATCCAGTATGCGCAGGCGGCAAAAGAGGCTGGCGCCAGCGGCATCCTGGTGATGCCGCAGACCTATGTGCTGAAGGCGACACGCGAGGAATTGCTGCGGCGCTTCGAGCTGCTCGGCAAGGCCGTCGACATGCCGATCGTGCTCTATAATTCGCCGCGCCGCGCCGTGATCGAGCTCTCGATCGACGATGTCGAGGCGATCACGGGCGTCGCCCCGGTCGTCGGCATCAAGGAATCCAATCGCGACATCGGCCATCTCACCCGGCTGATCCGCCGCATGGGCGACAGGATCGCGGTGATGGTCGGCCCGGCCTATTACATCCTCATCGGCAGCGCGCTCGGCGCGCCCGGTTTCATCGCCACCGGCCCCGAACTGCTCGGCAAGACCGCCGGAAAGCTGATGGAGATCGGCCGCAAGGCGCCCGATGCCGACTATGTCGACGCCCATCACAAGCTCACCATCGTCTACGAGACGCTGATGTCGCTCGGCACCTGGCCCTCTTCCTTCAAGGCGGCGCTGAACCTGCAGGGCCTGCCGGCCGGCGTGCCGCGCGATCCGCTGCTGCCGCTCGGCGGAGCCCAGCTCGACAGGCTCCGCGCCACGCTCGATGAACTCGGCTTGCTGCCCGGCCGCTGAGATGGCGGGCGATCTGCGCATCGGCTCCGCCCGGACGCGAACGGTCAGCTTCCGCTTCGATGGCGAAGTGCTGAGCGCGTCGGAAGGCGAGACGCTAGCCGCCGCGCTCTATGCGCAGGGGCGGCGGACGCTGCGCACCAGACGTGACGATGGCGGCCCGCGCGGCGCCTTCTGCTTCATGGGCATCTGCCAGGAATGCGTCGTCGCGATCGATGGCCGGCTGACGGAAGCCTGCCGCACGCCGGTGCATGAGGGACTGGTCGTGGAATCGGTGCGATGAGCGATTACGATCTCATCGTGCTCGGTGCCGGTCCCGCCGGTGCCGCCGCGGCGATCAAGGCCCGCAGCCTCGGACTTCGCGTCGCCCTCATCGACGAAGCGCCTGCAGCCGGCGGCCAGGTCTACCGCGCGCCCTCCCCCGCGCTGACGGCGACGCAGCCCGATGCCGACCGGGCGAAGGGCGACGCATTGCAGGCGAAGCTCGCTGCCAGCGGCGCCGTTCCCTATGCCAGCCACCGCGTCTGGTCGCTGACATCGGGCTTTTCCGTCATCGCAATCGGCCCCGACGGCCCGCTGACGCTCGAAGCGCCCAACCTCATCGTCGCGGCCGGCGCGGTCGAGCGGCATATTCCGGTCTCCGGCTGGACCTTGCCCGGCGTGATCGGGCTCGCAGGCGCAACTATCCTGCTCAAGGCCCATGGCGTGTTGCCGGGACGCCGCGTCGTCGTTGCCGGCTCCGGTCCCCTGTTGCTGCTGGTCGCCAGCAAGATCGTCGCGGCCGGAGGCGAGGTCGCGGCCGTGGTCGATGCCGCGTCGCGCGGCAACTGGCTCGCCAAGGCCGGCGCCATGCTGGCGCGGCCCGATCTGATGGCGAAAGGCGCGGGCTGGCTGCTCGCGCTGCTGAAAGCCCGGGTTCCGATCCATTCGGGGGCGGCGATCCGCACGATCCACGGCACGGACGGCGTCGAAGCCATCAGGATCGGCCCGGTCGATCGCGACTGGCGGCCGGTTGGCGAAGCCATCCAGACGATTCCCGCCGATGCCGTCTGCCTCGGCTTCGGGCTACTGCCATCGACCGAGGTAACGCGGCTGCTAGGTGCCGAACACCGCTATGAGCCGGAGCTGGGCGGCTGGATTCCGACCGTAGACGCCTCGCTGCAGACCACCGTGCCCGGCCTGTTCGTCGCCGGCGACGGCGCCGGCGTGCGCGGCGCCGATGCCGCTCCCCTCTCCGGTGAGCTTGCAGCGCTCGGCGTTATCAGCCGGCTCGGGCGCGGCGGCGACCTCGCCAGCGAGGCGACGAAGATCGAAACCGCCTGGCACAAATCAAGCCGCTTCGGCGCGGCGATGTCTGCGCTCGCCATGCCGCCGCCCGGCGCTGCCGCGATGATCGACGCCGGGACGACCGTCTGCCGCTGCGAGGGCATCACGCGCTCCACCCTCGACGCTGCTATCGCCGCCGGCGCTCGCACCCTCGCCGACCTCAAGGCGACGACGCGCTGCGGCATGGGGCCCTGCGGCGGCCGGGTTTGCGGCGAGGCGGCGGCAATGCTGATCGGCGCCGCGACCGGCTGGGATCGTCAAACGATCGGCCAGCCGAGCGCCCGGCCGCCTTTGCGCCCGGTGCCGCTCGCCGCGATCACCGGCGCCTTCGACTATGACGACCTGCCCATCCCCGCCCCGGCCCCGCTATGAGCGCGCTCTACGATCTCGCCGTCATCGGCGGCGGCATTTTGGGCAGCGCCGCCGCCTGCCGCGCCGCGGAAGGCGGCATGCGCACGATCGTCGTCGAACAGCAGACGCTCGGCAGCGGCGCCTCGGGCGTCAATGCCGGAACGCTCTCTTTGCAGATCAAGCGCGTCAAGCTGATGCCCTATGCGATCAAGGGCCATGAGCTTTGGGAGCAGGCCGGCGAGCGCGTCGGCTTCCACAAGACCGGCGGCATCACCCTCGCTTTCAACCAGCGCGAGGCCGAGCTGCTGCATGAGCGCATGGTCCTGAAGCGCGAAGCCGGCGCGCCGATCGAGCTGATCACCCCGACACGCGTTGCCGAGCTCGAGCCTAATCTCTCGCGCAAGGTCGTCGCGGCAAGCTGGTGTGCCGAGGACGGCTACGCCAATGCCAGCCTGTCAGGCGCCTACTACCGCGCTCTGCTCGAAAATGCCGACATCGAGACTCGTGAGCGCACCCCGGTCACGGCGATCGACCGCAGCGGCGGCGCCTTCGAGTTGGCGACACCGGCGGGGCCTATTCGCGCGACCCGCTTGCTGCTCGCCTGCGGCGCCTGGCTGAAGGGTGCGGGCGCGATGCTTGGGCTCGACCTGCCGGTCCGCGCTCGCGTCAACACCGTCTCGGTCACCGAGCGCGGCCCGGCGCTGGTCGGAACGGTGATCGGCCATGCCACCGGACTGCTCACCTTGAAGCAGAAGCCGAACGGCAGCGTCCTGATCGGTGGCGGCTGGCAGGGCACCGGCTCGCCGGACGAGGGCCGCGGCTCGGTCGATCCCGCGACGCTGCTGCCCAATCTGCGGCTGGCGATGTTCGCCGTGCCCGGGCTCGACCGCTTCCGCGTGGTGCGTTCCTGGACCGGCTTTGAGGCCAATGTGCCGGATTTCTACCCGCTCGCCGGGCCGTCGCCTAGCATCGACAACGCCTTCCTGCTCGGCTGCGTCCGCGGCGGCTACACCATCGGCCCCTATATCGGCGCGCTGATGGGCGACCTCATCCTCGGCCGCGAGCCGGAGCTGCCACTCTTCGATCCCGGCCGTTTCGCAGCGGAAGCCTCAGCAGCGGCTTGATCTTCGCGTCACGTTGATCAAACAGGGTTTTGCATATAAACGAAATCAAACCAGGGAGGGACGGCATGCCGCAGGAATCGTCGATCGAGGTCGCGCGATGAGCGAGCCCGTTACCACCAACCGGCTCGCGCCGCTCGCCGAGGACACGGTCGGTCCCTATTACCCTTATTCCTTCATCGACGGCGACCGCAGCGACCTGACCCGCCTGCACTACGGGCTGAGCGTCGGCCCGCAGGGTCAGCAGATCATCCTGCGCGGCCGCCTGCTCGACAGCGACGGCGCCATCGTCGATGACGCGCTGGTCGAGTTCTGGCAGGCCAACGCCGCCGGCATCCTGCGCACGCCGGACAATGACGGCCACCCACAGCTCGACCCGTTCTTCGACGGTTTTGGCCGACTGATCACCACGACCGAGCCTTTTGCCTTCAAAACGGTCAAACCCGGCGCGATGCCCGCCGAGGGCGGCATGGCGGCACGCGCCCCGCACATCACCATGACGATGTTCTCCGACGGAATCACGCGACTGGTCACGCAAATCTTCTTCGACGACGAGCCGGAGGCGAATGCGCAGGACCCGCTGCTCGCGAGCCTGCCGGCGGAGCTGCGCGAGCGCCTTGTCGCGAGGCGGGTCGAGGCGCCTGCGAACGGCCCGGCCGTCTACGAGATCGCGATCGTGATGCGCGGCCCGGGCGAGACGCCCTTCTTCGACGACCTTTCGAGCTGAGCGGAGGGCAAGCGATGTCCCTGATCATCGACCGCGGCCGCCTGATGCTGCCGGGCCCGACCGACGGCGCTGCCGAGCGGCGCGTGCCGAGCGAGAGGCTGTACCTGATCCCGGAAGCGGCGCGGCGCAGCTTCGTGCCCTGGGTCGCCGACCTGCCCGGCCTCAAGCTCGGCGAGAACGACCTGACTCGGATCGCGCCCGGCCGGCCGCAGGCCGAGGGCGAGGTCATCGAGATTTCCGGCTATGTGCTCGACGAGTTCGGCCGCCCCGTCAGCAACACGCTGGTCGAGATCTGGAACGCCAACAAATGGGGGCGCTACACCCATGTGAAGGATCCGGTGCGCGAGCGGCTCGATCCGAATTTCCTCGGCTTCGGCCGGACGATGACCGACGAGGCCGGACGCTATCGCTTCCGTACCATCATGCCCGGCTCCTATCTGGCGCGCCCGGACATCGACCGCTGGCGCCCGGCCCATGTCCATGTCTCGATCCGCGGCGGCTCGACGCGATTGATCGCCCAGATGTATTTCGAAGGCGATCGCCATCTCGCTCGCGACCCGATGTTCATCCTGCTCGGCGAGGCGCAGCCGCGCCATTTCGGCAGCCTCACCGGGCAAGGCCCGAACGGCGAAGCGCTCTATCGCTGGGACATCGTCATTGGCGGGCGCAACACTGCGTATTTCGAGAGCTAGTACTCGAACTTAAGCCCCTGAGCGGAACCCGCTGACGCACTAACGGCCTCTCCCCACGAAGAGGCCGTCGGATGACGGCCGGCTCACTCGTAGCGTGCCTCTGACCGCCGATCGATCGCCAGCGCCGCCAGCGTGCAAAGCGCGCCCGAAAGCAGGTAGATGCCAACCCAGGCGAGGCCGAAGGCGCTCGATACCGTCAACGCCACCAATGGCGCGAAACCCGCGCCGAGCAGCCAGGCGAGGTCGGAGGTCAGCGCCGCGCCGGTGTAGCGGTAGTTCGCACCGAAGCTGCTGGCGACTGCGCCGGCCGTCTGGCCATAGGACAGGCCGAGCAGCCCGAAGCCGATGATCACATAGATCGTCTGCCCGGCCAGGCTGTCGCCGAAGAGCAGCGGCGCGACGATGCTCGACAGGCTGAACAGGCCGATCATCGCGCCGGACAAGAGCAGCGTGTTGCGGCGCCCGATCTGGTCGGCGATCAGGCCCGAGGTCACGATCGCACCGGCCCCGACCACGCCGCCCGCAGCCTGCACCAGCAGGAACTCCGAGACCGAGCGGTCGGTGAAGAGATTGATCCAGCTGACCGGGAAGATGGTGACGAGGTGGAAGAGCGCAAAGCTCGCCAGCGGCACGAAGGCGCCGAGGATGAGCGTGCGGCCATGCGCGCGGATCAGCTCGGAGACCCGCACCGGCACCAGCTCGCGCGTCTGCATCAGCTCCGCGAACTCATGGGTCGCGACCATGCGCAAGCGCGCGAACAGCGCCACGACATTGATCGTCAGCGCCACGAAGAAGGGATAGCGCCAGCCCCAGTCGAGGAAATCCTGATTCGAGAGCGCGCCCTCGAAATAGGCAAAGAGCCCGGCGGCAAGGATGAAGCCGAAGGGCGCGCCGAGCTGCGGCAACATGGCGTACCAGCCACGCCGGTTGGGCGGAGCGTTCAGCGCCAGCAGCGAGGCCAGCCCGTCCCAGGCGCCGCCGAGCGCGATGCCCTGCAGCAGGCGGAAGCTGGCGAGGATGACGCAGGACCAGATCCCGATCGTCTGATAGCCCGGCAGGAAGGCGATGGCCGCGGTCGAGCCGCCCAGGAGGAAGAGCGCCGCGGTGAGCTTGGTCGCCCGGCCGTAATGGCGGTCGATGGCGAAGAACAGCACCGAGCCAAGCGGGCGCGTCACGAAGGCGAGCGCGAAGATGCCGAAGCTGTAGAGCGTGCCGGTCAGCCGGTCGACGAAGGGGAAGACCAGCTCGGGGAAGACCAGCACGCAGCCGAGGCCGAAGACGAAGAAATCGAAATACTCGGAGGTTCGCCCGATGATGACACCGAGCGCGATATCGGCGGGGGTGACATGGTCGCGCCCGTGATCTTCCGCCAGATGGGTCGGTGACTGGACCGTCGCGTCAGCGCTCATGGCCACGAATTCCTAAGCTGGCAAGCGCGCCAGAACGGCCGGGCACGCCCACATCCGAAAAATGCATGCTGCGAACGGCAGCGAGCAACCATACTCAAGGATACTATTGATCGGGGCTTCCGGAACGATACTGTCCATCAAATCGACCCGTCAAACTGCCGCAATGGGACAGATTGTCCGATGGGCGGTGCGGGAGAATGGGCATAGAAGACGGCTACTTCCGGATCAGGGAGGTTCCAGTCCCTTGCGAATCTTTCGATTTTTGACGGTTCTGCCGGTTTTCGCGTTGCTCGGCGGCTGCCAGTGGGTGCTGCTCTCGCCATCCGGCGACATTGCCGTGCAGCAGCGGAACCTCCTCTTCGCCTCGACCGCGCTGATGCTGCTGATCATCATCCCGGTGATGGCGCTGACGATCTTCTTCGCCTGGCGTTACCGGGCCTCGGCCAGGGCAGATTACGATCCGGACTGGAACCATTCGCTGCCGCTCGAGGTGGTGATCTGGTCGGTGCCGCTGCTGATCATCGTCGTGATCGGCGCGATGACGTGGATGGGCACGCATCTGCTCGACCCCTACCGGCCGCTCAACCGCATCAGTGCAAGCAAGCCGGTGATCGAGACGAAGGCGGGCGGCAACGGGGTCAGAAAAGAGCCCATGGTGATCCAGGTCGTGGCGCTCGACTGGAAATGGCTCTTCCTATACCCGGCGCAGGGCATCGCCTCGCTCAACGAGGTGGTGGCGCCGGTCGACCAGCCGATCGAGTTCCGCATCACCTCCTCGGCGGTGATGAACTCGCTCTTCATCCCCGCCCTCGCTGGCCAGATCTATGCGATGCCTGGCATGCAGACGAAGCTCAACGCCGTGATCAACCACGCCGGCGACTTCGAGGGCTTCTCGGCCAATTACAGCGGCGCCGGCTTCTCCGACATGCGCTTCCGCTTTCGCGGCGTCGATGAGGCGGCCTTCGGCGACTGGGTGCAGGGCGCGATCAAGGGCGGCAGCCCGCTCGGGCGCGAGGAATACCTCGTGCTGGAGCGGCCGAGCGAGCGCGAGGCGGTCCGCTATTTCCGCGACATCCCGTCCGATCTGTTCAGCGCCATCCTCAACATGTGCGTCGACCGCGCCAAGATGTGCACGCGCGACATGATGGCGATGGACGCCAAGGGCGGCGGCGGCAAGGAGGGCATTCATACCGTCGCAGCACTTGAATACGACAAGAGCGTGCGTCGCGGCGGGCAGCCGCTGCCACCACGTCCGTTCGTGATGGCGATCTGCACGCCGACCGATGTCTACGGCGCTGCGGGCATATCCGCCCGGGCCTTCAACTGAATCCGATGCGATCCGGCGAGCCGAGGGACCGATGACCTCTTATCCCGACTGGTGGAAGTTCCTCTTCGGACGCCTCACGCTCGAATCGTTCCCCTATCACGAGCCGATCCTGGTCGTGACCTTCGCCGTGGTCGTGCTCGGCGGGCTGGCGCTCGTAGCTTTGATCACGAAGTACAAGCTCTGGGGCTATCTCTGGCACGACTGGTTCACCAGCGTGGACCACAAGAAGATCGGGGTCATGTACATGATCCTCGGCGTGATCATGCTGCTGCGCGGCTTCGCCGACGCGCTGATGATGCGCGGCCAGCAGGCGATCGCCTTCGCCGGCAACGAAGGCTATCTGCCGCCCCATCACTACGACCAGATCTTCACCGCCCATGGCGTGATCATGATCTTCTTCGTGGCGATGCCCTTCGTCACCGGCCTGATGAACTATGTCGTGCCGCTGCAGATCGGCGCGCGCGACGTCGCCTTCCCCTTCCTCAACAATTTCAGCTTCTGGATGACCGTCGGCGGCGCCGTGCTGATCATGGCCTCGCTCTTCATCGGCGAGTTCGCCAAGGTCGGCTGGCTCGCCTATCCGCCGCTCTCGGGGGCCGCCTACTCGCCCGGGGTGGGCATGGATTACTACCTCTGGGGCCTGCAGATCGCAGGCATCGGCACGACCTTGTCCGGCGTCAACCTGATCGCGACCATCGTCAAGATGCGCGCGCCCGGCATGGACATGATGAAGATGCCGGTCTTCACCTGGACGTCGCTGTGCACCAACGTGCTGATCGTCGCGACCTTCCCGATCCTGGCGGCGACGCTCGCACTGCTGACGCTCGACCGCTATGTCGGCACCAACTTCTTCACGAACGATCTCGGCGGCAACCCGATGATGTACGTGAACCTGATCTGGATCTGGGGCCACCCGGAGGTCTACATCCTGATCCTGCCGATCTTCGGCGTCTATTCCGAGGTCGCCTCGACCTTCTGCGGCAAGCGCCTCTTCGGCTATGCCTCGATGGTCTATGCGACGGTGGTCATCACCATCCTGTCCTACCTGGTCTGGCTGCACCACTTCTTCACGATGGGCTCGGGCGCCAGCGTGAACTCCTTCTTCGGCATCACGACGATGATCATCTCGATCCCGACGGGCGCAAAAATCTTCAACTGGCTGTTCACGATGTATCGCGGCCGCATCCGCTTCGAATTGCCGATGATGTGGCTGCTTGCCTTCATGATCACTTTTGTCATCGGCGGCATGACCGGCGTCATGCTCGCGGTGCCGCCGGCCGATTTCGTACTGCACAACAGCCTGTTCCTGATCGCCCATTTCCACAACGTCATCATCGGCGGCGTGGTCTTCGGCGTCTTCGCCGGCATCGCCTACTGGTTCCCCAAGGCCTTCGGCTTCAAGCTCGACCGGTTCTGGGGCGTCCTCTCCTTCTGGTTCTGGGTGATCGGCTTCTACGTCGCCTTCATGCCGCTCTACATCCTCGGCCTGATGGGCGTGACGCGCCGGCTCAGCCGCTTCGAGGACCCGTCCCTGCAGATCTGGTTCGTGATCGCGGCCATGGGTGCCGTGCTGATCGCGCTCGGCATCGCCTGCTTCCTGATCCAGATCGGCGTCAGCATCCTGCGCCGCGAGCAGCTGCGCGATACCACCGGCGATCCCTGGGACGGGCGCACGCTGGAATGGTCGACCTCCTCGCCGCCGCCGGCCTATAATTTCGCCTTCACGCCGATCGTGCACGACCTCGACGCCTATGCCGACATGAAGAAGCGCGGCTATCAGCGCCCGCTCACCGGTTTCCGGCCGATCCACATGCCGAAGAACACTGGCGCCGGCGTGATCATCGCCGGGCTGGCGACGCTCTGCGGCTTCGCCCTGATCTGGTACATCTGGTGGCTGGCGGCGCTTTCTTTCGTCGCGGTGCTCGCCGCCGTGATCATCCACACCTTCAACTACGACCGCGACTTCCACATCCCGGCCGCCGAGGTCGTGCAGGCGGAAGATGCGCGCACGCAAATGCTCGGTCGAGCCTGAGGGGCGGATGATGGCTCAAGCGACAGCACAGGCCACAGGCACCGCCCCGGCGTTTTACGTCACCGAGGAAGAGCACGCCCACCCCGGCGGCTCGACCATGCTCGGCTTCTGGCTCTATCTGATGAGCGACTGCCTGGTCTTCGCAGTCCTCTTCGCCACTTATGGCGTGCTCGGGCGCAATTACGCCGCGGGCCCGTCCGGCGCTGATCTGTTCGACCTCAGGCTGGTCGCGGTCAACACCGCCATGCTGCTGTTTTCTTCGATCACCTATGGCTTCGCCATGCTGGCGATGGACAAGGGCCGCCAGGCTGCGATGCAGCGTTGGCTCGTGGTCACCGGCCTCTTCGGCCTCGCCTTCCTCGCCATCGAGCTCTACGAATTCGCGCACCTCATCCATGAGGGCGCGACGCCGATGCGCAGCGCCTTCCTGTCCTCCTTCTTCACCCTGGTCGGCACGCACGGGCTGCACGTCACCTTCGGCCTGATCTGGCTGACGGTGCTCATGATCCAGGTCTCGAAACGCGGGCTGATCGAGGCCAATCGGCGCCGGCTGATGTGCCTCTCCATGTTCTGGCACTTCCTCGACGTCGTCTGGATCGGCGTCTTCACCTTCGTCTATCTGATGGGCGTACTGAAATGAGCGCGAGCCAGAACCAGGCCGAGGCCCATGGCCACGATCATGACGGGCACGACGACCACGGCGCCGCGCATGGCAGCCTGCGCGGCTACCTCACCGGCTTCCTGCTCTCCGTCGTCCTGACCGCGATCCCGTTCTGGCTCGTCATGAACAATGTGCTGGCGAACTCGACGCTGACGGCGATCGTGATCATGCTCTTCGCCGCCGTGCAGATCGTCGTGCACATGGTCTACTTCCTGCACATGAACGGCCGCTCGGAGGGCGGCTGGACGATGCTGGCGCTGATCTTCACGATCCTCATCGTTGCCATCGCCCTCGCAGGCTCGCTCTGGGTGATGTACCACCTCAACACGAACATGATGCCGGATATGCACAGGATGTGAGGCGGGCGCCGTGTCGCCTGACGCGGCCGGGCGGCGTAGCGGCGCCGCGCGAGCCATCTTCGTCGCCAGTCTCGGCTTGACGGCGCTGGTCTGCGCCGGCCTCGGCATCTGGCAGCTCCAGCGGCTGAGCTGGAAGCTCGACCTGATCGCCCGCGTCGAGGCGCGCCTGAAAGCACCTGCGGCTCCAGCGCCCGGCCCGGCAGACTGGACAGGGATCACGGCCACAGCCGACGAATATCGCCGCGTCGCCCTGCAAGGGCACTATCTCGACGCAGCCGAAACGCTGACCATGGCGGTGACGGAGCGCGGCCCCGGCTTCTGGGTGCTGGCGCCGTTCCGCGCCGATGCCGGCTTCACCGTCCTCGTCAATCGTGGCTTCGTCCCGGAGGCAAAGCGCGCGCCGGGGGACAGGCGCAAGGTCGCTAGCCAGGAGGCGAAACTGGTCGGGCTGCTCAGGCCGAGCGAGCTGGGCGGAGGCTTCCTGCGCAGCAACGATCCCGCGGCCGGCCGCTGGTACTCGCGCGATGTCGCCGCAATTGCTGAGGCGCGGCAGATCGGCGAGGTCGCGCCCTATTTCATTGATGCCGACAGCACCAGCGAGCCCGGCCCGCTGCCGCAGGGCGGCATGACACAAGTCAGCTTCCGCAACCCGCATCTCGTCTATGCGCTGACCTGGTTCTGCCTTGCGCTGATGAGCGCCGGGGCGCTGGCCTATCTGCTCCGCACCCGTTCGGACGAGGCGCGGGCGTCCTGACGTACGGCCATTTTGCAATCCCTACAAAATAGATCGATAAAGCGCCCCTCTCGACGAGGAGACCGGCGTGCTGACCAGCAAGGGCAAATACGGCATCAAGGCGATGGTGCACCTTGCCATGCTCGAGCCCGGCGAGACCGCCCAGATCGCCGAGATCGCCCTGCGCAACAACATCTCGAAGAAGTTTCTCGACGCCATCCTGCTCGATCTGCGCAATGCCGGCATGCTGCGCAGCAAGAAGGGGCCGGGCGGCGGCTACGCCCTCGCGAAACCGGCCCGGACCATCGAGGTCGGCGCCGTGATCCGCGCTTTGGACGGGCCGATCGCGCCGATCGATTGCGCCAGCCAATCTGCCTTCAAGCCCTGCGAGGACTGCGGCGACATCGAGGCCTGCGTCGTCCGCTCGGTGATGCGGGAGGTGCGCGACGCGATGGCGGCGGTGGTCGACAACACCACCATCGCCGATCTCGCCAACCGCGCCGCCGCCTACAAGCCAGCGATCGACTTCGTCATCTGAGGCAAGCTTCACGCATCAGCCGAACCCCCCCCGTCTTCAGGCGAGCTCGCTCGCCCCGATCTGATTGAGCAAGGCAATCCGGCTCGCCGGGTCCGCGGCATTCGCGCTGGTAGCCTTGCCGAGAAAGCCAGTGAGCTGGTCGAGCGCTCCCGCCGCAATCTCGGCGGAGAGCGGCTGGCGGTCATAGGCCTCGACGAAACGCCCCGCGAGATCGGCGAGCAGGCGCAAGAGCGCCGCCTGCTCCGGCACGTCGGCGCGCAGGGCGAGCGCCCGGTCCTGGAACTCGACATAGGTGCGCAGGCTGCCCTTCTGCTGCTGCAGCCAGTTCAAAAGCTCGTTCATCATCTCTCCGCGAGATTGCGATCATGACCGCGATGGGTCGGCGGGATGTCGCGGCTCAGTGGCGCGACGGGGTCGGCAGCTTGGCGCGCGAGGGCGCCGTCATCGCCTCGATGCGCAAGAGCTCGTCGAGCTCGGCGAGCGTCAGCAGCCCTTCCTCGAGCACGATCTCGGCGACCTTGCGCTTCTCGGCGAGGGCGCGCTTGGCGACCCGCGAAGAGGCCTCGTAGCCAATCGCCGGGCCGAGCGCCGTGACCAGGCCGATCGAATCCTCGACCAGGGCCCGGCAGCGCTCGCGATCAGCCTCGATGCCGTTGACGCAGCGGGTCGTCAACGTCGTCACCGCCGCGGTGAGGTGACGCAGCGAGGAGAGCAGGCAATAGCCGATCGTCGGCTCGAAGGCGTTGAGCTGGAGCTGGCCGCCCTCGGCGCACATGGTGACGGTCAGGTCGTGGCCGATGACGAGATAGGCGACCTGGTTGACCACCTCGGGAATGACCGGGTTGACCTTGCCCGGCATGATCGATGAGCCGGCCTGCATCGCTGGCAGACGGATTTCGCTGAAGCCGGCGCGCGGCCCGCTGGAGAGCAAGCGCAGGTCGTTGCAGATCTTCGAGAGCTTGACGGCGACGCGCTTGAGCACGCCCGAGAACAGCACGAAGGCGCCCATGTCGGAGGTCGCTTCGATCAGGTTCGTCGCCGGCACCAGCGGCAGGCGCGCCGAGCGCGCGAGTTCCTCGATGGCGAGCGCCGCATAGCGCGCATCGGCGGTGATGCCGGTACCGATTGCAGTCGCGCCGAGATTGATCTCGCGGAACAAAGCGGCAGCTTCCCGCAGGCGCGAGACATCCTCCTTGATCGTCGCGAAGAAGGCGTCGAACTCCTGGCCGAGCGTCATCGGCACGGCGTCCTGGAGCTGGGTGCGGCCGATCTTGAGCACGTCGGCGAACTCGACCGCCTTGGCCTTGAAGGCGAAGGCGAGCTCGTCGAGCGCCGCGATCATCGGCTCGGTCGCGAAGATCACCGCAAGCCGCAGCGCCGTCGGATAGGCGTCGTTGGTCGACTGCGCCATGTTGACGTCGTCATTGGGATGGAGCGCGCCATAGTCGCCCTTCGGCCGCCCCATCAGCTCCAGGGCGACATTGGCCACGACCTCGTTGGCGTTCATGTTGGTCGAGGTTCCAGCCCCGCCCTGGACGGCGTCGACGACGAACTGGTCGTGGAAGCGGTTCTCTTTGGCGATGAGGTCGCAGGCGCGGTCGATCACCTCGGCTTTCGCCGCCGGCAGGTTGCCGAGCCGCCGGTTGGCGCGGGCGGCTGCCTGCTTGACCAGCGCGAGCGAGCGCACCAGCTCCGGAAAATGGCCGACCGGCACGCCGGTGATCGGGAAGTTCTCGACTGCCCGCAAGGTATGGATGCCCCAATAGGCATCGGCGGGCACATCGGTCTCGCCGAGCAGATCGTGCTCGCGCCGGGTCGAGACCTCGGCCAGCGCGATGGTCTGCGTCGTGGCGAGCTGCACGCTGTCCGGGCGGGGGGTCTCGGCGGGCGGAGCATTGGTCGCTTTGTCAGTCATATCAGATCTCTTTCGACGTCCGGCCGTCACGTTTCGTCTTCTGCGTCAGGTCCGGATGGCGAGGCTGGCGCGGCCGCCATGGCGGGTCGACCAGGCGACGGGATCAGCCAGGAAGCGCTCGATCTCGGCACGATCCTCCGGGACAAGCCCGTTGCCGGCCCCGGCGCGCAGGACATCGCCCCAGTTCGCCAGGGCGTGAAGCGTCAGGCCGGCCTCGCGCAGCCGGGCATCGGCGCCGGGGAAGGCGTCGTGGTAGAAGATCGTCAGGACGTGCTCGACCTCCGCCCCCGCCGCCCGCAGGCCGCGGGCGAAGTTGAGCTTGCTACCGCCATCGGTGGTGAGGTCGTCGATCAACAGGACGCGCAGCCCCTCGACCGGCCCGCCCTCGACCTGGGCGTTGCGGCCGATGCCGAGCGGGCGCTTGCGGACATAGCGCAGCTTCAGGGCCAGCCTGTCGGCGAGCCAGGCCGCAAAGGGAATGCCGGCCGTCTCGGCACCGGCGATCGCATCGAAGCTGCCCGGCGCGAAGGTCGCGGCTGCATAGCGCGCGGCGAGATCGCTGACCGCCTGGCGCAGATCGGGATCGCCGAGCAGCAGGCGGACATCGACATAGACCGGGCTCGCCCAGCCGGCGGCCAGGATGAAGGGCTGCTGGCGGCTGACATGGATGGCGCCAGCCCTGAACAGCAGCTCTGCGACCTCGCGGCCGATCTCGTTCGCGCTCATCGCACCGCCTCCCTGATGGCGTCCCGCATCACCGCGATCCCGGCAAGGAAGTCCTCGATCGCCATCGCCTCGTTGGGATTATGCGATCCGTTCTGGTTGCGCACGAAGATCATCGCGCTGGGGATGCCGGCATTAGCGAAGACAGCCGCATCATGCCCCGCCCCGCTTGGGATATCCTCGTCGGGAAGGCCGAGATCGCGGGCGGCGGCCTTGAGCCTGGCCACCCAGCCGGCATCCATCACGGCAGGAGCGGATTCGAGCCGGCGGTCGACGCGGAATTCAACCCCCCTCTCCTCGCCGATCAGACCGCATTCCGAGAGGAAGAGGTCGTAGAAGGCCTCCAGCGTCTCGCGATTCTGGCTGCGCACCTCGAAGGAGAAGCGCACGGTGCCGGGAATACGGGCGATGGCATGCTCCTGCGGATCGGTACCGAGCACACCCGCCGTCACCACCACGTCGCGGCCGCGTTCCAGCAAGGTCCGCCAATGCCGGTCGAGATGGGTGATCAATTCGGCGGTGGCGAAGACCGCATCGCGCCTGAGCCAGCGCGGCACCGCGCCGGAATGGCCGGCCTCGCCGAGGCATTCGACCTCGCGATGCCGGATATTCCCGCGGATGCCGGTGACGATACCGACGGGCAGGTCGCGAGCGACCAGCACCGGCCCCTGCTCGATATGCAGCTCGATCCAGGCCGCGACGGTGGCTGGATCGAGCAGCGGCTCGGCCTTCTCGACGCGGGCCATGTCGACGCCGACCGCGGCCATGCACTCCGCCAGGGTCCGTCCGCTGGCATGATCGCGCACCGACAGGTCGGCGGCGGAGAGCTTCCCGAACAGGGCGCTAGAGCCCATATAGGCCCGGCCGAAGCGGGAGCTTTCCTCGCCGCGCAGCCCGTAGACCTTGATCGTCCGGCGCGGAACGAAACCCTCCTCCTTGAAGCGGGCGATGACAGCGAGCCCGGCGATGACGCCGGCCGCACCGTCGAAATTGCCGCCTTGCGGCACGGAATCGAGGTGCGAGCCGCAGGCAAGGAAAGGCAGTTCCGGCTCGCTGCCTAGAAGCGTGACGACGAGGTTGGCGCCGGCATCCCGCTCGGTCGCGAAGCCGAGTTCGCGCGCCTTCGCCTCGACGAGGTCGAGCGCCTGCGACTCGCGCTCACTATAGGCCTCGCGGGTGATGCCGACGCCGTCGCCCGTCGCCTCGCGCAGACTGTCGAACAGCGCCTCGGCGAGGGAGCGGTCGCCCTCGTCGCCGCTGAAGACGTTGCGCATCTCGGCCGCCTGCGCGCTCATGAGACCGGGTCCAGCCAGGCGAGATCGGGCTCGTCGGCCTCTTCGATCACGACGCCATGGATCAGATCGGCGACGCGCGGAATCTCGCGGCGCAGGCAGAAGGCCTCGAGCCCGTCGATGATCGTCGTCATCGCCGCCGGCTGCAGGAAGGTCGCGGTGCCGACCTGCACGGCGCTCGCCCCGGCGAGCATGTATTCGATCGCATCCTCGGCGGTGGAGATGCCGCCGCAGCCGATCACCGGGATCGTCACCGCCTTGGCGCATTGGAAGACCTGGCGCAGCACGATCGGCTTGATCGCCGGCCCCGACAGCCCGCCCATGATGTTGCCGAGGCAGGGCTTGAAGCTCGTGAGGTCGATCGCCATCGACAGGATGGTGTTGGCGACCACGACCGCATCGGCCCCTGCCGCCTCGGCGGCGCGCGCCACCTCGGGCACATCGCCGGTATTGGGCGTGAGCTTGAGCCAGAGCGGCAGCTTCGTCGCCTTGCGCAGTTCGCGTGTCACCTTTTCGGTCGACTCGGCCCGCATCGCGAAGGCCTTGCCGTCCTCCTCGATGTTCGGACAGGAGATGTTGGCCTCGATCGCGGCGATGCCGGGGATCGAGAGCTCGGCCGCGAGGCTGGCGAAGCCCTCCGCCGTCGGCGCCGAGATCGAGACGACCAGCGGCGTATCATAGGCCGTGTAATGCGGCATCGTCTGCTCGATGAAATAGGGCACGCCCTTCGAGGGGATGCCGATCGCGTTGATAAGCCCGCCCGGCCGCTCGACCACCCGCGGCAGCGGATTGCCGGCGCGCAATTCGCGCGTGATCGTCTTGGTGACGAAGGCGCCGAGCCGGTTGAAGTCCATCACCTTCTCCAGCCCCTCGGCGAAGGTGCCCGACGCCGGCATGACCGGATTGCGCAGGGTCAGTCCGCCGATCCTGACGGAGAGGTCGATCGTGCTTGCAGCGCTCATGGCAGCGCCTCCATCAGGTCGAAGACCGGGCCGTCCCAGCAGACGCGCCGGTTGACGATCTCGCCATTGACGTTGAAGTCGCGGACGCAGCAGTAGCAAAGGCCGATTCCGCAGGCCATTTGCTGCTCCATCGCGACCTGGCCAGGCAGCCCGAACTCGCGCGCCAGGCGCTGCTGCACCCGCATCAGCCGGCTTGAGCCGCAGGTGAAGAAGGCGTCGCAGCGTCCCTCGGCGATGTGACGGCGCAGGATGCGCTCGACATTGGCGGGCCCGCTGGTCTGCTCGGCATCTGTGACAGCGATGACATTCGCGCCATGGCGATGGAAGAGCTCGACCGAGACGAGCAGCTCCGGGCGCCTGGCGCTGAAGACCGCGGTTACCTGCGTGCCATTGGCCTTCGCCGCCTTGGCGAGCGGGGCGAGCGTCGCCAGCCCTGCCCCGCGCCCGACGGCGACGATGTGGCGCCACTCAGGGTCGAGCGTGAAGCCGACGCCGAGCGGTCCCATGATGTCGAGCCGGTCGCCCGGCTTCAGCGTGTCGAGACCGCGCGTGCCGGCGCCGGTCACCTTGTACAGGAACTCGACCTGGCGCTTGTCGGGATCGGCGCCGTAGAGGCTCATCGGCCGGCGCAGGAAGGGTTGCTCGCCCGCCGACTGCGGGCAGAGCAGCTGGAAGAACTGCCCTGGCTGGGCAGCCGCGGCCTCCGCGCTGCAGTTGACCACCAGGTGCCGGTACTCGGCGTTGACCGCCTCGTTGCGAACGACCTCGGCAAGCTCGGCGACGATGCTCGCCTTCCACGGTGCGGAAGAACAGCTGCCGCCGAGGGCCGCGCCGGAGCGCGCGGCCTGGAGTTGTCCGTGCTGGATCGACATGGCGATGCGCTCAGGAAAGCTCAGCGCCACGCCGCTCCGGAATCAGGAACCACATGGCGAGGATGTCGAGCAGGTAGAGCGTCGCCAGCAGGGCGATCGCCATCTCGAAGCTGTAGGCCGCCGCGATCGTGCCAACAACGAGCGGACCGAAGCCGCCGACGCCGCGCCCGATATTGAACAGCACGTTCTGCGCCGTCGCCCGCGCCGCCGTCGGGAAGAGCTCGCTGATCAGCGCGCCATAGCCGCCGAGCATGCCGTTGACGAAGAAGCCCATCACCGCACCCGCGACCAGCAATTGGAACGGGTCGGTCAGCCGCGAATAGACGATGACCATCACCGCGGCGCCGAGCATATAGCCGAAGAAGGCCGGGCGGCGTCCGATCCGGTCGGCGATATGGCCGAAGGCGTAGATGCCGACCGCCATGCCGGCGATGGTCACCGAGGTCCAGACGGCGGACTGCGTCAGGGCGAAGCCGAAGCGGGTCGCCAGATAGTTCGGCAACCAGATCATGACGCCGTAATAGCCGAAGTTCTGGACCGAGCAGAGCACGACCATGCCGAGGCTCAGCTTGGTGGTGTCCCAGTCCTTGACCAGCAGGCGCAGCGCCGATTCCTTCGGGCGGTCCTTGCTGCGGGCGACGAAGACCTCGGGCTCATGCAGCGAATGGCGGATGAAATAGGCGGCGACCGCCGGCAGGATGCCGATGGCGAACATGCCGCGCCAGCCGATCGTCGGCAGCAGGAGCGGGGTGGCGATCGCCGCGGCCAGCACGCCAACCTGCCAGCCGAGGCCGACATAGGAGGAGGCGCGCGCCCGCTTCGAGGCCGGCCAGGCTTCGGCGACCAGCGCCATGCCGATGCCGAATTCGCCGCCGAGGCCGAGGCCGGCGATGGTGCGATAGATCAGGAGGTCCCAATAGCCCTGCGCCAGCGCGCACATGCCGGTGAAGACGGCGAAGAGGACGATCGTCCAGGTCAGGACGCGGACGCGGCCGATGCGGTCCGACAGCATGCCGAAGCCGATGCCGCCGAGCACGGCGCCGACCAGCGTGGCGGTGACGAGTGAGGCGGCCTGGCCCTGGGTGAGTTGCAGGTCAGCCGAGATCGACCGCAGCATGAAGCCGAGGATCAGGAGGTCGAAGCCGTCCATGGCATAGCCGATGGCGGCGCCCCACAGGGCTTTCCGGGCCTTGCTGTCGACCTCGGTCGGAGCGGATAGGGCAATGGAGCCGCTGACGGCGGCCTGGTTGTCACTCACGGCGAAGTCCCCCGTTTCTGCTTTTCTTTGCGGTGCGTACCAAAAACGCCAAAGCACCAGCGCGCGCTTCCGCGCGCGGCTGCCGGCCGGTTTGATCTCATCGGAGTTTGGGCGCTCGCCCGCATTCTCAGGGCGCTTGGCGCGCCGCTTGGCAGCCGAGCATCGGGCTCAACCGCGAGAAATCCGCAAGGACATCGGAAGCCCGATGCCGTCGCGTGATCACTCTATCCCATGCTAAAATCTCAATTGCAAGAACAATCTCAATTTTGCGACAAGAGCGAAGCCGGCATCAAACCAGCTCCGAGGACGGCTCCGTCATCGGCGGCTGCGCGATCCCTGAGCGGTCGAGAACCGCGCGCAGGACCGCCCCGGCCTCGCTGCCCTTGAGCGCGCGGCGCCAGAGTCCGTCGGCGATCTCCTCATAGAGGCGCACCGGTTCCTCATCCGCGGTCAGCATAGCGATGCCGGAGCGGACATTCGGCAGTTCGCCGCCGAGCCGGAACGGGCTGAGGCCCAGCAATGTCTTCTCCGCGGTGCGGAAGAGCTGGAAGGTGATGTTCGGCAGCGTCTCCTCGATCAGGCCGATCTGCACGCCCATCGGCTCGCTCTCGATCAGGCCGATGAGATGCTCGACCTCGATACGCGCCGCCAGGCGGCGCTGGGCCAGTTCGGCCGGCGGCAGATTGAAACGGCCGACGACGCCGAGCTTGAGCCAGCGCTCGATCTCGAGGACGTTGACGAAGTTGACGACGCTCAATCGGCGGCGCTTGCGTGCTGTCTTGCGCTCGTTGAGGATCGCGATGATCGCATCGATCTCCGCCACCGCCTGCTCGCGCGCGATATGAGGCGGAAGCGCCTCGACCAGGGTTTGCCGCAGGTAGCCGGAATAATCGTCCGAAGTCAGCAGATAGGACAGCGGCGGGAAATGCGCGACGACCTGGTCGGCCTGCTCCTCGATCTGCCGCATGCGCTCGAAATAGCTGACCGGGCTGGAGTAATACTCCACCCCTGCCCCGAGCAGCGATGCGACCGTCGTCTCCAGCAGCGTCGCCAGCCGCTCCAGGGTCTCGATCTTGACGACGCCGCCGGCTTCGATCCGGTAGACCGCGGCCCGCGAAATCCCGAGCCGCTCAGCCACATCCTCGGCCTGGAGCCCAAGCCCCAGGCGATAGGCCTTCAGCCGCTCGCCGATTTCATTGAACCGGATTGCCATCCAGCCGACCTCATCCGCCGCATCATCTGAATCTCAGATTTTAGACGTAGTCGAACGGAGGGGCGATGCGAAGCGTCGTCGGCTGTTTTCAACGCCCGCTCTTGGAAGTACCGAGCCACCCGGTCAGCCCGGCTTGATGCCGGCTTCCTCGACCACCCGGTTGGCGCGCTGGATCTCGGCCTCGATGAACTTGGCGAAGCTCGCCGGGTCCTCGGTCACGGCTTCCGCGCCGAGCGCGCTCAGCTTCTCGACGATCTCGCGATCCTTCGAAGCCGCCTGTACCGTTGCGTTGACGCGCTGCAACGTCTCGGCCGGCAGCCCCTTCGGGCCCCACAAGCCGTACCATAGGGTGAAGTTGAGATCGGCCAGCCCCTGCTCGCCGGCGGTCGGCACGTTCGGCAGAAGCTTGCTGCGCTGCGCACCCATGATCGCAAAGGCGCGCACCTTGCCGTCGGTGATGAACGACAGCGCCGAGCCGAGTGGGGCGACCATCAGCGGCACCTGGCCGGCGACGACATCGGTGATCGCCGGAGCCGTGCCGCGGTAATTGACCAGCTCGGCCGTGGTGCCGGTGCGGAGCTTGAAGCTCTCGGTGGCGAGATGGCCCATGCTGCCGAGCCCCGAATTGGCGAAGGTGTACTCGGTCGGCTTCGCCTTCATCTGCGCGATCAGCGCCGGCAGGGTCTCGGGCGTCTTGGTCGAACCGATCAGCACCATCGGCGACATCGCGAAGCGCGAGATCGGCGTGAAATCCGCAAGCGGGTCATAGGACACGCTGCGCATCACGTGCTTGGCCATGATGTGGATGTCGGCATTGGTCAGATAGGTCGTGCCGTCCGGCGTGGCCCGGGCGACCTCGGCGGCGCCGAGCGTGTTGCTGGCGCCGGCCTTGTTCTCGACGACCCAGGATTCGTCGAGCGCCGGTGCGATGCGCTGGGCATAGAGCCGCCCGATCACGTCGATCGCCCCGCCCGCCGCGGCGGGCACGATCAGCCTGACGATCTTGCGTTGGGCCAAGGCGGCGTAGGGCGCGAGCGCAGCGCCAGCGAGCCCGATGAAGGCGGCACGTCGTGTGATGATCACCTGATTTCCTCCGGATAGGGCCGCGTTGCTCGCGGTTCTCAGGTTTGGTTCGAAAGGATCGTCGGCGGTCCCGCTCTCGCTTCGATCGGCCATTGCGTCGGCAAATCCGGCCAGCGATTGAGATAAGACCGCATACTTATTATCAGTATGCATCGTATCTTGGCGCTGTCAAACGATGAACCGTCCGAACCCGGCGAAGCGGGCTTCACGCAGCCGCTTCGACCCACTTGCGAGTTCGGAAGCAGCCGCGCCCTCAGGCAGCGTCGGAAGAGCGCACTGCGTCCAGTCGCAGCGGCACGCGCGAGGCCTCGTTGTTGAGTTCGACGAGCTGCGCGAGCATGCGCATGAAGGCCTCGCGATCCTCCGGCGCGAGCGGGGCGAGGATGCGCTCCTGGGCCCGCTGCGCCAGCGGCCCGGCTTCCTGCAGGATGCGTTCGCCCTTCGGCGACAGATGCAGCACCTTGATGCGCTTGTCGTCCTTGCTGCCCGAGCGCTGGATCAGCTCCTTGGCCTCCATCCTCTCCAGCACGTTGCCGAGCGTCGAGCGGTCGAAGGCGACGAGGGCCGAGAGGCGGGTCGCGTCGATGCCGGGATTGTCGCGCACCGTGACCAGCGCCGCGAACTGGACGGGGGTGAGATCGACCGGCGCGCATTCCTCGAGGAAGAGCGAGACGGCGATCTGTTGGGCGCGCCGGATGAGATGACCGGGCATATGATAGATATCGTCAGTCGGCATCGTCGCTTTGCCTTGCTGGGCGGAGGGTGGATCTACCGTTCGAATGGTTGTGCCGCCGCCTCTTCGTCAGGCGAATCCTGCTCGGCTTAATCGCTGCGTCTTCGCTATAGATCGTATGCTTTCAGTCCGTAAGCGGTCAAAGCGTCCCGTTTGCCCCTGCCTGGGCCAGACATTCGGATAACCGCCCTTCAGTCATAGTTGACACCCGGAAATCTGGGAGTATCCTGTTAATCAGTATACGGACAATTTATCAGAGATCGCCGGATGGGAGGATGCCTCAACGGTTGCCGGTCGTGGAAACCGGGCGCCGACGGCCCATGCGCTCATCCGTCTCTCTGATCCTCTGCCCGGTCAGCGGCTAGCCCGCCTCATCGGCAAGGGCTGGCCTCGAGACTTTCGATCAAGGTGACTTCGGAGCGAGCGAGCAATGTGCACAGCGGACCATGGCAACCACCCCATCGCCGTCGACGTGGCCGATACGGCTGCCGCCTCGGTCGCGCCCTCGCCCGAGATCGTCGCGGAGCTCGTCGCGGCCAATCACATCCTCTTCGATCAGGGCGTCGTCGATGCCTTCGGCCATATCAGCGTGCGCCATGACAAACGCCCAGACCGCTTCCTGCTGGCCCGCAACATGGCGCCGAGCCGGGTCGCGGCCGAGGATATCGTCGAGTTCACGCTCGATGGCGAAGCGGTGAACGCCAATGGCCGCAAGGTCTATCTCGAGCGCTTCATCCACGCCGAGATCTTCCGCAGGCGTCCCGATGTGATGGCCGTGATCCACAGCCACTCGCATTCGATCGTACCGCTCAGCGTGGTCAAGGGTACGCGCCTTCGGGCGATGTTCCACATGGCCGGCTTCGTCGGCCAGGGCGCGCCCGTCTTCGAGATCCGCGAGGCCGGCGGCGATGCGACCGACCTGCTGATCAGCAACAATCATCTCGGCCGCGCCCTCGCCGAGCATTTCGACGGCCACGACATCGTGCTGATGCGCGGCCATGGCTCGACCGTCGTCGGCTATTCGATCAAGCAGGCGGTCTACCGCGCCGTCTATGCCGAGCTCAATGCGCGCTACCAGCTCCAGGCGATGCAACTCGGCGAAGTCACCTACCTCACTGAGGGTGAGAGCCGCGCCTGCGTCGCCAGCATCGAGGCGCAGGTCCATCGCCCCTGGGAGATGTGGCTCGAACAGGCCCGCGCCCGCCGGCGCTGAGACGCCGGCCGCGCCGAGACCAACCCGATCCATCCTGCCTCGCAGAAGGTGGCCTTCATGCAATTCCATCTCAACGGTTTTCGGACCGGCGACCCCGGCGTGTCCGAGCCCGCCACCGGCCTCGCCGCATCGTCGGACGGCAGCTCCCTGCCGCAAGAGGTCGATGTCCTGATCGTCGGCTGCGGCCCGGCCGGGCTGACGCTGGCGGCGCAGCTCTCGGCCTTTCCCGAGATCACCACACGGATCGTCGAGCAGAAGCCAGGGCCGCTGGAGTTGGGCCAGGCCGATGGTGTCGCCTGCCGCACCATCGAGATGTTCGATGCCTTCGGCTTCTCCGAGCGGGTGCTGAAGGAGAGCTACTGGGTCAACGAGACGGTGTTCTGGAAACCCGACGCGAAGCGGCCGGAAGCGATCACCCGCAGCGGCCGCATCCAGGACGTCGAGGACGGGCTCTCCGAATTCCCGCATGTCATCCTCAATCAGGCACGGATCCACGACTTCTTCCTCGACGTGATGCGGCGCTCTCCGAGCCGGCTTGAGCCCGACTATTCCCGGCGCCTCACCGACCTCCAGATCGACAACAGGTCGTCGCACCCGGTGACGGTAAAGCTGGAACGTGTCGATCCCGCCCATGAAGGCGAGATCGAGACCGTCAGAGCCCGCTATGTCGTCGGCTGCGACGGCGCCCGCAGCGCCGTGCGCAAGTCGATCGGCCGCAGCTTGGAGGGCGATTCCGCCAACCAGGCCTGGGGCGTCATGGACGTCCTCGCCGTCACCGACTTCCCGGATGTCCGGCTGAAGGCACTGATCCAGTCCGCCGGCGAAGGCACGATCATCATCATCCCGCGCGAGGGCGGTTATCTGATCCGCATCTATGTCGAGCTCGACAAGCTCGCCGCGAACGAGCGGGTCGCGAGCCGAAATATCGGCGTCGAGCACCTGATCGCCGCGGCGCAGCGCATTCTGCGTCCCTACAGCTTCGAGGTGAAGGAGGTCGCCTGGTGGTCGGTCTACGAGATCGGCCAGCGCCTCTGTGACAAGTTCGACGACGTGCCGGTGGGTGAGGTCGGCCAGCGCCTGCCCGCCGTCTTCATCGCCGGCGATGCCTGCCATACCCACAGCCCAAAGGCCGGCCAGGGCATGAACGTCTCGATGCAGGACGCCTTCAATCTCGGTTGGAAGCTCGCCGCGGTCCTGCGTGGACAATGCCCGCCGGAGTTGCTGCACAGCTACTCGGCCGAACGCCAGGCGATCGCCAAGGAACTGATCGATTTCGACCGCGAATGGGCGAAGATGCTCAGCGCTCCCCTGAAGACCTCGGAAACCGGCGAGGGCGTCGATCCCAAGGAGGTCGAAGCCTATTTCGTCAGGCACGGCCGCTATACCGCGGGCACCGCGACTCGCTACGCCCCCTCGACCCTGACCGGCGAACGCACCCATGCCGGCTTGGCGACGGGGTTCCCGATCGGGGCGCGCTTCCAGTCCGCGCCGGTGATCCGCCTCGGCGACGCCAAGCCGGTCGAGCTCGGCCATGTCGCACAGGCCGATGGCCGATGGCGCCTCTACGCCTTCGCCGACAAGGCCGACCCGTCATCGGCGTCGTCGCGCCTGCGCGCGCTCTGCGAGGCCTTGTCGACCTCACCCTCTTCGCCACTGCGCCGCTACGCCAAGCCCGATGCCGACATCGACGCGATCATCGACCTGCGCGCGATCCTGCAGCAAGCCCATCGCGACGTTGCGGTCGAAGCCCTGCCGCCCCTGCTCCTGCCCCGCAAGGGCCGCCTCGGCCTGATCGACTACGAGAAGGTGTTCTGCCCCGACTTCCGCAGCGGCCAGGATATCTTCGACCTGCGCGGCATCGACCGCGAGCGTGGCTGCCTGGTGATCGTGCGGCCGGATCAGTATGTCGCGAACATCCTGCCGCTCGACGACAACGTCGGGCTGGCCGCCTTCTTCGCAGGGTTCATGGCGCCGCAGTCTTCTGGCTGAAGACGTCGCCCGGTCAAAGCGCCTCGACGATGGTCCAGTCGCAAAGCCCCGAAGAGCTCATCAACCGGGCGCAGGGACGGATCGCAACTCGCCAAACGCAAGAAAGCCGGACCGATCGGGTCCGGCTTTCGCTTTTGGTCAGAAGCGGTTTGCCGGCCAGCTGGCAAGCCAGCCGACCGGCATAGCCCTCAGAGGATCAGGAACAGATCCGTGTTGGTGATGAACGCTCCCGAGGCTGGGTGGTTGGTAAAGGTCCCGAGCAGAACATCTCCGCCGACGCCGGTGCCATTGCTGTCGAACCAGAGCTGATCGGTCGATTGGTCGTAGATGAAGCGCTGCGCCGTCGTCGTTGCAGTATGCCCGGAGGCCACGGAGAGGAACTGGGCTGCAGTCACCATCGTGCCGGCGGCCGAACCGACCAGACCTGCCCCGAGGAAGCCGGAGGCGGAGATTTCGACGCGATCTTGGCCCTTGGTGAAGTCGGCAATGAAGTCACCGCCGTCGGCGATATTAGTGAAGCGGAAGACGTCATTGCCGGCACCGCCGATCAATAGATCCGCACCTACACCACCGACTAGGACGTCATTGCCGCCGCGGCCGTCGAGCCTGTTGACACCGCTCGTACCGGTCAGCTGATCGGCGACGTCGGTGCCGATCACGTTCTCGACGTTGAAGATCAGGTCCTGGCTGCCGAAGCCGTCCCTGCCGATACCCGTCGCCAGATTGACGATGACTCCGAGAGAGCCGCCAGTCGCTACGTCTCGGCTGTAGTCGACGGTATCGACGCCACCGCGACCATCGATGACGTCCGCACCTGCAAGGCCACGGAAACGGTTGTTACCATCGTCGCCATTCATGATGTCGGCAAACTGGGTCCCACGAATGCCCTCGATATTGCGCACGATATCGACATCGCCGAAGCCATCCCTGATCGTTCCGACCTGCAGATCCGCAACGATGCCGCTGGTGCCGCCATTGGCGAAGTCCGCATCGTAGCGCGCCTCGTCGAAGCCGCGCCCGCCATCGATTCGATCGGCGCCAGCCAGGCCGCGGAAGGCCTCCCAATCGTCATTGCCGGCGTTGCCGCCGGTCAGACGGTCGGCGAAGGCCGTGCCCCAGACCTCCTCGATGTCGATCAGCAGGTCGGTGTTCCCAAAGGAGTCGGTTGCAACACCGGTGAGCAGGTTGACGGTCACGCCCTGCGGTCCGCCCTCGGCATTGTAGCGAACCAGATCATAGTCGTCGGGATCGCTCGGCGCAGCCGTGCCGTCGAAGACATCGAAGCCTGCACCGCCGACCATGACGTCCGACGCAGCGCCGCCGCGGATGATGTCATCGCCATCGCCGCCGACCAGGAAGTCTTCACCGTCGCCGCCGTCCAGCATGTCGTTGCCGGCGTCGCCGAAGAGGCGATCCGCGCCGCCCAGGCCGATCAGCGTATCATGACCGTTGCGGCCGCGGAGCTCGTTGACCGCCTCGCTGCCAACGACATAGTCGTCGTTGTCGCTACCGGTGATGCCTTCGATACCGATCAGGCTATCGAAGAAGCCGAAGGTGTCGCGAGCTTGGTTGCTCAAGACGATGTCCGATCCGACCGTGATGGTGCTGCCGGACAGGTTGGCAATAAGGCCCAGCGTACCGCCGTTAGCGACCTCAGAGCGGTAGTCGGCATAGTCAAAGCCGGCGCCGCCATTGATCAAATCGGAACCTGCCATGCCGCGGAAGGATTCGTCGCCTGCACCGCCGAAGAAGAAGTCGTTGAACTCCGAACCGCGGGCCCCCTCGATGCCGGATAGGGTGTCGATGCCGCCCGTGACGTCGCGCGCCCTGCCGGCGGCGACGGTGTTGCCGAATACCGTGACCGCAGCGGCGGAGAAATTGACGATCGCACCGAACGTCGGCAGGGCCGCGTTCAGCAGATGCTGCGGCCGCAGGCTCCAGTCCATGTCGTAGCGGACCATGTCGAAGCCCGAGCCGCCTTCGATCACGTCATTGCCGGCGAGTCCGAAGAAGGCTTCGAACTCGTCATTGGCGGTGTTGCCGCCGATCAGGACATCGCCCCCATTGGTGCCGACCACCTCTTCGATATCGATCAGGGTGTCCGTGCCGCCGAAGATGTCGCGCGCCGTGCCGGCGGCGAGGGTGAAGGTTCCGGCGCCGGCGAGCGTCACGGACCGCGACACACCGGACAGATTGACGGCGACCGGCAGGATCGCGCCGGTGATGCCGGCGAACGATTGCTCGTCACCGTAGTTAGCGCGATCATAATCGTTGACGTCGGCGACCAGATTGCCCGAGCCGTCGATCGGACGCCCGTCGAAGACGTCGTTGCCCTGGCCGCCGATGAACCTGTCTTCGTTGAGGCCGCCGAGGAGATAGTCGTTACCGGCCTCACCATGGAGCTCGTTGGCGAGTCCATTGCCGATCAGCACATCGCCGACCTGCGAACCGCGCAAGCTTTCGACATTGCGGAATTCGTCGATCGAGTTGGAGAAGTCGCGGGCGGACTGGCCCGCGATCGTCCCGGGAGCGTAGCCACCGGTCACGAAGGAGAGCATCTGCGCCGTCAGGGTGAACGCACCGCTGTTCAGGTTGGCGACCGTTCCGAGCGTAATGGAGCCACCGTTCGACCTGAAATCGATCATGTCGTTGGTGCCGCCGGCGCCGTCGAAGAAGTCCGCCCCTGCCCCGAGGCGAACCCGGTTGTTGGCCGAGCTGCCGATGACGATGTCGCTCTGGTCGGTGCCGCGGACACGCTCGATGGCGATCAACGCATCGGTATCGCCCCAGCCATCATATGCTCGGAAGGCGAGGATGTCGGTATAGGACGTCGTGATCGCGGTCCCCATTCCCGTCAGGTAACCCTGCAGGTCGGCAACGTTGGTGTTGCCGAGGTTCACCACGACGCCGAGCGTTCCATTGTCGTCTGCGGTATTGTCGGCGTTCCGGTTCCCGGTCGCATCGAGGTTATAATAGACGGTGTCGTTGCCGGCGCCGCCGTTGAAGATGTCCGCGCCCTTGAAGCCGACGAAGTCGTCGTTCTGGGACGAGCCCGTGAAGCTGTCGGCAAGCTGTGTCCCGCGGACGCCTTCGATATCGATCAGCTGTTCGGCGTTGCCGTAAGTGTCGGTCGCGGTGCCTGCGCCGAGATCGACGGTGACGCCCTGAACGGGAGCGGCGCCATGATTGCGGCCGCCTTCATTCGCCTCGCGGCGATAGTCGACGAAGTCGAAATCGTCATCGTAGAAGCCGGCGCGGTAGCTCGGGCCACCGTCGAAGATGTCCGTGCCGGAACCGCCGACAAAGGTATCGCCGCCTGCTCCGCCGATCAGATTGTCGTCGCCCGCGAGGCCGGTGAAGTCGTTGTTGGCGTCATCGCCGACCATGACGTCGCCGAGGGTCGCGTTGGTGCCGACGACGTTCTCGATCCCGGTCAGCGTATCGACCTGGTTATAGGTGTCGACAGCCCTGCCGGCTGCGACGACGATGCCACTCGGCGCCAGTTGGCTCGAGGTGGTGCTGACGGTAATCGCAGAGCCGGACATGTTGACGATCACGCGTTGCCCGGCGGGGTCGCCCGCCTCGCGCTCGTCGAGATAGCGCACGGTATCGATGCCGTCGCCGCCGTTGAGCGTGTCGGCGCCGTTGCCGCCGAAGAGCACGTCGTCACCCGCCATGCCGGAGAGCACGTCGTTGCCGCCGCGGCCTCTGAGATTGTTGCTGCCGGCGGAGCCGGTCAGGGTGTCGGCGGCGTTCGAGCCGAAGATGTTCTCGAAATTCGAGATGATGTCGCCGGTAGCGTCACCGCCAGTTGCGGTATTGGTCGTGAGGTTGACGGTGACGCCCGCTGCCGAGCTCACATAGGAGAGCGTATCGAAGGTGCCATTGCCGCCATCAAGCACGTCGGCCCCGCCGCGACCTTCGATGAAATCGTTGCCGTCGCCGCCGACCAGATTGTTGGCCGCCGCGCTGCCGAGCAGATTGTCGTTAAAGCTCGAACCGATGACGTTCTCGACCCCGTTCAGCGTGTCGCCGGCAGCGTCGCCGCCGCTGACTTGCGGACCCACCAGATTCAGGTCGACGAAGACGCTGCCAGCCGAAGCCGCATAACGCGCCGTGTCGATCCCCGCGCCGCCGATCAGCGTATCGGCGCCGGCACCGCCCTCCAGAGTGTCGTTGCCGAGGCCGCCGTCGAGGACGTTCACCCCAGCCGTGCCGATCAGATCGTCGTTGAAGCCCGAGCCGATGACGTTCTCGAAATTCAGGATGGTGTCGCCGGTCGCGTGGCCGCCCGTCGCGGTATTCGCGGCGAGATTGACCTGCACGGCCGCGTTCGATGCGGCGTATCGCAGGGTATCGCTGTCCGCTCCGCCGTCGAGATTGTCAGCTCCGGCGCCGCCTTCGATGGTGTCGTCGCCCTGATGGCCCCGGATCAGGTTGTCGCCGGCATCGCCGAGCAATGTATCGGCGTGGCTCGAACCTTCGAGGTTCTCGAAACCCGACAGGATGTCGCCGCTCGCATCACCTGCGCTGATCTGTGCCGTGGTCAAGGCAAGGTTTACCGTGACGCCGACGCTGCTGCCGAGATAGCCCACACCGTCGCCGAATGCCGTGTTAGCACCACCGCTCAGACGGTCGGCGCCCGCCCCGCCATCAATGAAATCATCGCCATCACCGCCCTCGATGATGTTCACGGCACTGGAGCCAATCAGGACGTCGTCGAACGCCGAGCCCGTCAGGTTCTCGACATTGGTCAGGATATCGCCTGCTGCTCCGAGTGCTCCCACACCTCCGGTCAAACCGACCATGACGCCGGTCGCAGCGTTGGCATAGCTCACGGTGTCGGTGCCGCCACCGCCGTCGATCCGGTTGGCGGCGGCGCTTGCAACGATGGTATCGTTGAAGTCCGATCCGACGACGTTCTCGAAGCCGCTGATCGTGTCGCCCGTCGCATGGCCGCCGGTCGCGGTCTGCGCGGTGAGATCGACGGTGACTGCCGCATTCGAGCCGGCATAGCTGACCGTATCGCTGCCGGCACCGCCGAGCAGCACGTCGGCGCCGGCGGCGCCGCGAATGATGTCGTCGCCATCGCCGCCATCGATGGTGTTGGCGCCCGTGTCGCCGGTGAGCGTATCGCCGAAGGCCGAGCCGGTCAGGTTCTCGAAGCCGCCGTTTCCGACCCCGCCGAAGAAGTCTCCGGTCGCGTGCCCGCCATTGGCCTGTCCGGTCGTCAGATCGACCGCCACGCCTGCATTGGAGCCGGCATAGCTCAGCGTGTCGATGCCTTGCCCGCCGTCGAGCCAGTCGGCGCCGTCCCCGCCTTCGATGGTGTCGTTGCCGCCGACGCCGAAGATCATATTGGTACCGGCATTGCCCGTCAGGACGTCGTCGAAGGCCGAGCCGTCGATGTCCTCGATGCCGATCAGGACGTCGCCGGACGCATCGCCGCCCGAGACCTGCGCGCCGGCCAGTGTCAGGTTGACGGTCACGCCCGCTGCGGAATCGAGGTAGGAGACGGTGTCGCCCGCGCTACCGGCGCCTCCGTCGATCACATCGGCGCCCGCACCGCCGGTCAGGACGTCGTCGCCGTCGCCACCCGAAAGGGTGTCGTTGCCGGCGCCGCCGGTGAGGACGTCGTCGAAATCCGAGCCGGTGACGACGAAGCTGTTCGCCGGATCGAGCAGATAGGCCGGCGTCACACCGTTGACCGCGTCGTCCGGATCGAAGGACCTGGGCTCGCTGAGCTGGAGCGTCCCGACCTGGCCCGCGCCAGAGTACAGCGTCAGATCGGTGAACTGCAGACTGCGCACCTGGTCGACCCAGTTCGCGAACGCATTCTGCGCGGTTAGAACCGCTTGATAGAAGGCCAGCGGGGTCGGGAAATCAGCTCCATCGAGAGCAGTGATTGCCGCCATGACACCGGCAAAGCTCGGCACGTTGCCAGGCGAATTCAACCCGAAGCCATAACTCGAACCGCCCAGCAGATAGACAGCATTGCTGGTCGGCGCGGTCGCCCAAGCTGGCATGCTGCCATTGAGGCCGTTGAAGGTGAAGGACAGCGTCGCTGGCCCGCCATCGAGCGTCGCCTCCACTGTCACCGGGGCCGCGTCGAGCGAGGTTATGGGCCGTGCGCCATTGCCGTCGACGGTGAAGGCCTCGATGAGGCTCCCGGGGTTGAAGACCTGCCCGAACGTGGCGGCCGAGAAATCGACGGTGATCGTGGACATCAGTGGAAGCTCCCATGAGCCGCCCGCGGCGGCATATGTTCTGATTTTGGCTGCTGGAGACTCAAAATTGCGCGGCAGGACCGCGCATGAAGCTCTCTATTCGTGATCTTGAATTGGCTTTTAGGGGGACTCGGCACCAAACCCGGCAGCCGCAGCTCGCCGGGCCGTGTCACCGCCTACATCGGCCGAGCTGTTCGCTTCGGCCTGTGAAATTCAGAAGGCGGCACGCCGGCAGAGCCCAGATGGTCATAGTCCTGTCGCTCATCGAGCTCGCCGATCGCCAATACCGCAGAAGGACCTTATTCCCGATTCTGACCAAGGGTAAACTCCCCAAATGGGGGGTACGCGAAAAGAAATAGTTTCGCTCCATTCCGCGATAAAATTACCACTTCCCTTGCGTCATTCTTGTTACAACGTTCTTCGCAACTGGTGTCAGCGCGCGACCGTCCGGCCCCGACAGCCCGACCCTTCCGCCAGCAAATAATTGAGTGCGGCGCCGATCGAGGCGCTCCTATGCGGCACGATCGATATAGATCTGATCAATATCATCGATGGAAATAACGTATTGGATCGATAGGTCGAGGCCGCCTAGCGTGAGCTCATCCGCTGACACGCAAAGAGCGAGACCGCGCCATGGTTGCCACCCGCCGCCCCGCCGCTTCCGAAACCGGTGATCCGCTCCTCCTGACGCCTGGGCCGCTGACCACCAGCAAGGCGATCAAGGAGGCCATGGTCCACGATTGGGGCTCCCGCGACGCGACCTTCGTCGGCATCAACAAGGCGGTCATGGACGAGCTGCCGAAGGTCATCCACGGCGGATCGGACTTCGTCACCGTTCCCATGCAGGGCTCCGGCACCTTCGCCGTCGAGGCCATGCTGACGACCTTCGTCCCCCGCGACGGCACGGTGCTCGTGCTGATCAACGGCGCCTATGGCCAGCGCGCCAAACGGATCCTGGAGATCGCCGGGCGTGGCGTCGTCGTCCACGAAACGCCCGAGGACATGCCGCCGGACCTGACCGAGGTCGACCGGCTGCTCGGCGCGAACGCCGGCATTTCGCATGTCTTTGCCGTCCACTGCGAGACGACGAGCGGTATCCGCAATCCGATCGAGGCGATCGCCACGCTGGTGAAGCGGCACGGCCGACGCTTGCTGATCGACTCGATGAGCGCCTTCGGTGCGCTGCCGCTCGACAGCCGCGACGTCCAGTTCGATGCGGTCGCGGCCTCCTCGAACAAGTGCATCCAGGGCGTGCCCGGCCTCGGCTTCGTCATCGCCCGCAAGAGCGCGCTCGCGCAGACCAAGGGCAATGCGACGACTCTCGTCCTCGACCTGCATGATCAGCACGCCGCCTTCGAGCGCACCGGCCAGTACCGCTTCACCCCGCCGATCCACGTCATCGTGGCGTTCCACGCGGCGCTGCAGGAGTTCTGGGCGGAAGGCGGCGTCGCCGGGCGCGGCGACCGCTATGCCGAGAATGCCCGCATCCTGATCGAGGGCATGCAGGAACTCGGCTTCCGCACGCTGCTCCCCGCCGCCCGGCAGGCGCCGATCATCGTCACCTTCCACATGCCAGAGGATAAGCGCTTCGTCTTCCAGCGCTTCTACGACGCGCTGAAGGATGCCGGCTACGTCATCTATCCCGGCAAGCTCACCGTCGCCGACAGCTTCCGGATCGGTTGCATCGGCGCGCTCGGAGCGCAGGACATGCGCAACTTCGTCGCCACCGTCTCGTCGGTCCTCGACGAAATGGGCGTCGGCCTGAAGTCGGCGGCGTGAGGGTGACTGCGATGAACATGCATTCCAAAGTTGGCGCCGACGTCGTCGTGAACGGCCGCGGCTATGCCCGCCCGGTCCGCCCGGTGGTTGTGATCTGCATGGACGGCTCGGAGCCTTCTTATGTGGAGGCGGCGAGCGCCAAGGGCCTGACCCCGAACCTCGACAAGATCATGCGGAGCGGCGCCAGCACGCACG